>Ga0222427_100035_pt1 | contig 418939 bp, 368 predicted proteins | sample 2B20Ametagenome_FD_182890 | JGI IMG/M metagenome (GOLD analysis project Ga0222427, IMG submission 182890) | Enriched microbial communities from leaf-cutter ant dump, University of Wisconsin, Madison, United States - 2B20A (version 2) | ecosystem: Environmental > Terrestrial > Nest > Insects... | reverse complement strand
AGGTGACTGTTGGAATGCCGGCAATCGATGCGGTTGAAGATGTTATCGCTTCGTTAAACGGAAACATTGGAGGAAAAACCATTTCACTAATCGCAAATGACAAGTTAAATGGAAATCCGATTGCAGTGGGAACGGCAGCAGGAGAAGTTAAGTTTGAAATCGTTGGAACGCTTCCGACAGGATTGATTTTAAACTCAGATTATACAATATCTGTTGCGCCAAACACTCCAAAAGGAGATTATAAAATAGAATACAAAATCTGCGAAATCACTAATCCTACAAACTGCGATTCAGTAATTATTAGTGTTCCAGTTACAGCGGGTGATCTAGTTGCAAACGAAGATCTTGTTCCAGCAGTTGGGGTAAATATTCCGCAAAAAGTAGTTAACGTTTTTGATAATGATACCAAAGATGGAAAAGCATTAGTGCCTTCAGATGTAAATCTTACTGTAACAAAAGCTGATCCAAACGGATATTTAACTGTAGATGCAGACGGAAATGTTACGCTAGCGCCTAACGCACCTGCAGGAGACTATGAATTGACATATACTATTTGTGAGAAATTAAATCCAGATAACTGTGACTCAAATATTGTAAAAGTAACGGTGACAGAACCAAAAATGACAATTACAGCAGACAGCTATTGTTCAAACAATGTTCCTTACGTTAATTATACAGTTTCGCCAGACAATTTCGTAGCTCATAATTTATTAACTGTTAAATGGATTGATAGTAATAATAATGTTGTAGCAACTCAAACCAATCTGCCATTAAGTGGAAATCTTTTATGGCCAGGAGCAGAAATTGACAGTAACGGAAATGGAATTGATTGGCCAGGATGGATTTTGAATAATGGTATCTGGACAGAAGGTGCCGACGGATTTGAAGCAACTAGAAATGGAGTTAAAATTGAATTTTCATTAAATCCAACTGTAACAGTTTCTGTAGCGTATCCGCCTGCTAAACCAGATTGTAATGCGCGTCCAACATTTGCAATAAAAGCAAATAATGATGTAGCAGGACCAGTAGATGCTAAAAAAGGAGCAAATGCTTCAGTTAATATTTTTGAAAATGACTTATTGAACGGAGTAAAATTTGATCCTTCAGCTGTTATTTTATCGGTCCCTGTGGCAAACCCAAATATTTCATTGAATGCAGATGGTTCAATCAATATTGCAACCGATACGCCAGATGGAGTTTATGAATTGACATATCAAATTTGTGAAGCAGCAAATACATCAAATTGCAGTCAAGCTGTGATTAAGATTACTGTTAAAAATGAGATAGACGCAGGTCCTCCAACAGCAAATCAAATTACTTTAAATGACGATAATGATGTTAGCGTTGATGGAATTAATGGTTCATTAGAATTTATAAATGTTTTAGACAATGATTTAATAAACGGAAAACCAATAAATCCTGCAGATGTTGTAGTGAAACCTTTAACAGAGAGTCCGTATTTTGAATGGAATGAAGACGGAACGGTAAATGTTAAGCCAAATACACCAGGAGGAAATTATCCGTTGACTTACCAAGTTTGTGAAAAAGCAAATCCAACAAATTGTTCTACTGCGACATTAAATGTTTTTGTAGAAGTGCCAACTATTTCTGTTATCAAAACAGCAGTTTTCAATGACGAAAATAAGAGCGGTTTTGCAAATGCAGGAGAAACTATCACGTACAAATTTACTGTAACCAATACAGGAAATGTGCCACTTGTTGGAATCACTATAAACGATCCGTTACCAGGAGTAGTAGTTTCTGGACAAGCAATCAGTTTGGGAGTTAACGAATCTAACGAAACTAATTTTACAGCAGTTTACCAAATAACTCAAGAAGATATTAATCGAGGAAGTGTAAGCAATCAAGCAACTGTAAAAGGAAGCAGTGTAAGAGGAGTAGCGGTTGAAGACCAATCAGATGATTTAAGCAATGATGGAGATAGCCCAACAGTTTTAGACTTAAACGGATGTTCTATTAAAGTAATGAATGCTTTCTCTCCAAACGGAGATAACAAGAATGCAAGATTCTATATAAGAGGAATAGAATGTTATCCAGACAACACTGTTGAAATTTACAACCGTTGGGGAGTTTTAGTTTTCAACATAGATTCTTATAACAATAATGATCGAGTTTTTGTTGGATATTCTAACGGACGTTCTACAATCAAACAAACAGATGGTCTTCCTGTTGGAACGTATTTCTATATCTTAAAATATAAAGATAGCGCTCAAAAGTCTCACCAAGAATCTGGGTACTTATATCTTAATAAATAAAATTGGACTACGGCTTAGTTAGCGCTAAGCCGTTCTAAAGCTTAATAAATGAAAAAGTTAATTTTAGTTTTTATGTTTTTTTCGATTGTGTCACATGCGCAGCAAGATGCGCAGTATACACAATACATGTATAACACAATCGAAGTCAATCCAGCATATGCAGGTTCGCGAGGAGCTTTAAGCGTTTTCGGTTTGTATCGTACACAATGGGTTGGGTTAGATGGAGCGCCAGAAACAAGTACATTTTCTGTTAATACACCATTGAAAAATAGTGATTTAGGACTTGGAGTTTCTTTAGTAAATGATAAAATCGGACCAACGGTAGAGAATACTTTATCAGCAGATTTGTCTTATACAATTCCAACTTCAGACACATGGAATTTATCTTTCGGAATTAAAGGAACAGCCAATCTTTTTAACATCGATATCAATAAATTGAGTTATGAAGATCAAGACGATCCGCAATTTCAGAATCTTAAAAATAAATTTTCGCCAAATGTTGGAGCAGGACTTTATTTTCATTCTGACAGAGCATATGTCGGATTATCGGTTCCTAATTTTATAGAAACCAACCGTTATGATTCAGACGACGTAGCTATTTTCAAAGAAAAAATCAACTATTATTTAATTGCGGGTTACGTATTTAATTTAGATCGTTTAGAGTACATAAAATTCAAGCCAGCTTTAATGACCAAAATGGTAGAAGGAGCTCCTTTGCAAGTTGATGTTTCAGGAAATTTCATGTTCAATGATAAATTCGTTTTAGGACTTGCTTACCGTTGGAGCGCATCTGTTAGTGCAATGGCCGGATTTCAGGTTTCAAAAGGAATGTATATAGGTTATGGTTACGATCATGAAACTACACAATTAAGGAAATACAGTTCTGGATCTCATGAAATTTTCTTAAGATTCGAATTCTTTAATAATTACAATAAAATGATATCTCCAAGATTCTTTTAATATAACCTATGAAAGCTATAAAATTAATATTGATCATTTTACTGTTTAGTTTTGTTTCAAATGTAAATGCGCAAAATCCATTTACAACAATGAATATAAAATATGCAGATAAAAAATACGAAGAGTACGCTTACGCGGATGCCATAAAAGTATACGAGACTTTAGTTAATGATGAAACTACTAATGAAGGCGTAATTCAGCGTTTAGCCAATTCATATTATTTTAATGGAGAATTAAAAAAAGCATTAAAATGGTACGAACAGTTATTTGTAATAAACGAAAACCAAGAAGCTGAATATTTATACCGATATGCACAATCATTAAAATCGGCAGGAGACTATCGCAAGTCTGATGAGATTTTACAAAAATTCAATCAGAAAGCAACTGCAGAAAAAAGAGCCGATCTTATCAGAAGCGATAAAAATTATTTAGAAGATATAAAAGAAAATTCAGGCCGTTTCCAAATTGCTGATGCTGGAGTTAATTCTAGATATTCAGATTATGGAGGTGTAGTTTACAACAATAAAATCGTTTTTACTTCTGCGCGTGATACAGGTGGAGTTGTTAAAGCCAATTTTCAATGGACAAATAGATCTTTCTCTAGACTATATACAGCCGATTTAATGCCAGACGGAAGTGTTGGAAAAGCAGAACTTTTAGTAAAAAAGAAAAAAGACAATTTTAATGAGTCAAGTCCGATTTTTACAAAAGACGGACGAACAATGTATTTTACCCGAAATAATTTTACAGACGGTAAAAGACGCAGCAACGATAAAAACGTAACATTATTAAAATTATACAAAGCAGAATTTATTGATAACGAATGGAAGAATGTTGCAGAACTTCCGTTCAATAGCGATCAATACAGTACGGCGCATCCCGCTTTAAGCGTAGACGAAAAAACACTTTATTTTGCATCAGATATGCCGGGAACGTTAGGACAATCTGATATTTATAAAGTTGCAATTAATAGTGATGGAACTTTTGGTACGCCAGAAAATCTTGGACCAACAATTAATACAGAAGCTAGAGAAACTTTTCCCTTCATTTCTGAAGAAAACGAATTGTACTTTGCTTCTGACGGACGTCCAGGTTTAGGCGGATTGGATATTTTTGCTTCACGCATAAAAGCAAACGGAACTTACGATGATGTTCTAAATGTTGGAGAACCTGTAAATAGCAAACAAGACGATTTTGCTTTCAGTATTGACAGTAAAAGCAGAAGCGGTTATTTTTCTTCAAACAGAGATAACGGACAAGGAATGGATGATATTTACAGATTTACCGAAACAAGAAGATTAATCTGTGAGCAAAATTTATCAGGAACTGTTACCGATGCAGAATCAAACGCAATCTTAGCAAATACTTCTTTGACTTTGTTTAATGAAAAATTTGATCCAGTTGGAACAATTACGACAGACGAAAAAGGAAATTATGTTTTCCCAGATTTAAGATGTGGTAAAAAATATACCATCAGAACTGCTAAAGACGATTATAATGCCAAAGAAGTTGTTGTAACGATTAGCAAAGAAAAAGGAGAAACAACTCAACTGATAGGATTAAATAAAGTCTTTAAACCGCTTGCTGCAAAAACGGTAGCGATTAAAAAAGTGGCTATTAGTCCGGTAAAATTGAGTTCGATGCGAGTAGGAGTAGATATCGCAAAATTGCTAAATCTTCCTATGAACTTTTTCGATTTGGGTAAAGCAACCATTAAAAAGACATCAGAACCACAATTAATGAAAGTGGTAAATCTTTTAAATGATTATCCAGACATGAAACTTGATATTCGTTCGCATACAGATAGCCGTTCTTCATCAGAAAGCAATCAGATTCTTTCAGAAAAAAGAGCACAATCAACAAAAAACTGGTTAGTTCAAAAAGGAATATCCGAAGACAGATTAACTGCAAAAGGTTACGGAGAAACACAATTGGTTAACAAATGTGCCGACGGAGTAAAATGCTCAGAAAAAGAACACATGAAAAATAGACGAAGCGAATTTATTATTACAGCAATGTAAAATGAGCTTCTTCAAATAAAATAAAAACCCTTTTCTAAATTTTAGAAAAGGGTTTTTAGCTTTTATAAAATATCCCATTTAATTACTTTTTGCGTTGTTTTTCAGAAAGTTAAAAAATCTAATTTTCCTCAAAAAAGCATTCCAAACGATTCCATTCTTTACAGTATACCATTCAAAAATCAACTTTTTGTTTATTATGTTTAAAATGAATAAGTTATGATTTTAATAAATCGTTTTCGTTGCAAATCGTGTTGCTTTTTATTATAACTTTATAATCCTAAAAATTTTTCATTATGACTGTAGATCAAATACTTAAAGCAAAAGGAAGAAATGTCTATTCTATTGTCTCCAATTTAACGGTTTATGATGCGTTAAAAGTTATGGGAGAAAAAAACATTGGAGCAATTTTAATTATTGATGATAACGTTTTGAAAGGAATATTATCTGAAAGAGATTATGCCAGAAAAATTGTTCTGAAAGATAAATCTTCTAAAGAAACTTTTGTTCATGAGATTATGGAAAGTAATGTTTTTACAGTAAAACTTTCAGATAATCTTGAAGATTGTATGGAACTTATGAGCGAAAAAAGAATAAGACACTTGCCTGTTCTCGAAGACGGAATCGTAGTCGGAATCATTTCAATCAGCGATGTAGTAAAGGCAATTATAGAAATTCAGAAAGATACGATCAACCATTTGAATTCTTATATTTCTCAATAAACGATAGCTAAAAACGATAAAAATTCAAACGAGTCCAATTTCTATTGGACTTTTTTTATTTATTCGAATAGATTTTAGAAAAAGAAAATACTAAAAAGACGCCATTTTAAAACAAGACTTATATCTTTGTAAGCTAGAATAAATGCTAAAAAAATGAACAAAGAGAGTAAAAGAAGAGAAGCGTTACTGTACCATGCAGAACCAACTCCAGGAAAAATTCAGGTAGTTCCAACAAAAAAATATGCAACCCAAAGAGACTTATCATTGGCTTATTCGCCAGGAGTTGCAGAACCATGTTTAGAAATCGCAGCAAACAAAGAAGACGTTTATAAATATACAGCAAAAGGAAATTTAGTAGCCGTAATTTCAAACGGTACAGCTGTTTTAGGACTTGGAGATATTGGTCCAGAAGCAGGTAAACCAGTAATGGAAGGAAAAGGTTTATTGTTTAAAATATTCTCTGATATTGATGTTTTTGATATTGAAATTGACACTAAAAATGTAGAAGAGTTTATTCAGACAGTAAAAAACATTGCTCCAACTTTTGGAGGAATTAACCTTGAAGATATCAAAGCTCCAGAATCTTTTGAAATCGAAAGAAGATTGATCGAAGAATTAGACATTCCTGTAATGCACGACGATCAGCACGGAACAGCAATTATCTCTTCTGCAGCTTTAATCAATGCACTTGAATTGGCAGGAAAGAAAGCTGAAGATGTAAAAATGGTAGTTTCTGGTGCAGGATCTGCGGCAATTGCTTGTACAGATTTATATGTTTCTTTAGGAGTAAAAGTAGAGAACATTTTAATGTATAACAGTAAAGGACTTTTAACAAAAGACAATCCTTCACTTTCAGATTTACAATTAAAATATGCTATTGATGGTCCTAAAATTGAATTAGCAGAAGCAGTAAAAGGTGCTGATGTTTTCATCGGATTATCTTCTGGAGATATTTTATCGCCAGCGATGTTATTAACAATGAAAGAAAACCCGATTGTATTTGCAATGGCAAATCCAAATCCGGAAATCGATTATAATTTAGCTGTAGAAACGAGAAAAGACGTTATTATGGCAACAGGACGTTCAGATTTTCCTAATCAGGTAAATAACGTTTTAGGTTTCCCTTATATCTTTAGAGGAGCACTAGACGTAAGAGCGACAAAAATCAACGAAGCTATGAAAATGGCGGCTGTAAAAGCTTTAGCTATTTTAGCAAAAGAACCAGTTCCAGAACAGGTAAACGTAGCTTATGGTGCAATGAAATTAGGTTTCGGACAAGAGTATATCATTCCAAAACCATTCGATCCTAGATTAATTACAGTTGTAGCTCCTGCAGTTGCAAAAGCAGCAATGGAATCTGGAGTTGCAAAAAATCCTATTACAGACTGGGCAGCTTATGAAGATAAGCTTCGCGAGCGTATGGGTAACGATAACAAAATGGTGCGTTTAATTACAAACCGTGCAAAATTAAATCCGAAGAAAATTGTTTTTGCAGAAGCAGATCAATTAAACGTTTTAAAAGCAGCTCAAATTGTTTATGAAGACGGAATCGGATTCCCAATCTTATTAGGAAACAAAGAACAGATTTTAGAGCTAAAAGCAGAATTAGGTTTTGATGCAGATTTAGAAATTATTGACCCAAAAACCGATGAGGAAGCCGCAAGACGTGACAAGTTTGCAAAAGCTTTCTGGGAAGCAAGAGGAAGAAGAGGTGTTTCTAAATTAGACGCAGAAAAATTCATGCGCGAAAGAAACTATTTTGCAGCAATGATGGTTAACGAAGGAGAGGCAGATGCTTTGGTAACTGGACACTCTAGAAGTTATCCTACTGTAGTAAAACCAATGATGCAATTGATTCCGAAAGCACAAAACGCATCTTTAATTGCAACAGCAAACATGATGCTTACTTCTCGCGGGCCAATGTTTTTATCAGATACTGCAATAAACATTAATCCGTCTGCACAAGATTTGGTTAATATTGCAATTATGACTTCTAAAACAGCAAAAATGTTTGGAATTGAGCCAGTTATAGCAATGGTTTCGTTTTCAAACTTTGGTTCTTCAACTAGTGAAAGTGCTTCAAAAGTTAGAGAAGCTGTAGCTTATTTGCACAAAAATCACCCAGAATTAATTGTTGACGGAGAAATTCAAGCAGATTTTGCTTTAAATCCAGAAATGCTTCAAGAGAAATTCCCGTTCTCTAAATTGGCAGGAAAAAAAGTAAACACGTTGATTTTCCCTAATTTAGAGTCAGCAAATATCACTTACAAATTATTGAAAGAATTGTACAAAGTGAATTCAATTGGACCAATCATGATGGGTATGGGCAAACCAGTTCACATTTTCCAATTGGGTGCAAGCGTTGAAGAAATGGTCAATATGGCTGCTATTGCCGTTATTGATGCACAAGAAAAAGAAATTAAAAAGAATAAGATAGCACAATAACGTTCTAACAAGGATTGAACAAATTTGTCGTAGTTTTATGGCATTTTTGTTATATTTGATACTAAGAAATTACATTTATGATAGCACATTTGCAAGGAAGATTAGTAGAAAAGAATCCTACAGAAGTAGTAATTGATTGTGGAGGAGTTGGTTATCAGGTAAATATATCGTTGCATACCTTCTCCTTAATTCCAAATTCTGAAAATATAAAATTGTATACGCATCTTCAAATTAAAGAAGATGCGCATACTTTATATGGTTTTGCCGAAAAATCGGAGCGTGAAATTTTTAGAATGCTAATTTCTGTTTCAGGAATTGGAGCTGGAATTGCAAGAACGATGCTTTCTTCTATAGAGCCAAAACAAATTATAAACGCCATTGCATCTGGTGATGTAGGCGTAATCCAGTCTATTAAAGGGATTGGAAACAAAACAGCACAAAGAGTTATACTAGATTTAAAAGAAAAAGTTGTTAAATTGTATGATATCGATGAAGTTTTTGCTGTTCAAAACAATAGAAATCGAGATGAAGCGTTATCTGCTCTAGAAGTATTAGGTTTTGTTCGAAAAGCTTCTGAAAAAGTGGTAGAAAGAATCGTAAAAGAAGATCCTGAAGCTACCGTTGAAACAATTATCAAAAAGGCCTTAAAAAGCTTATAAATTTCATTTCATATAAAAGAATTCTATGCGTAAAATTTGTATTTTGTTGCTGGTATTACTCTGCGGTAATGTTTTGCGTGCACAGATTACGCCGCCGGCACAAGATACAACTAAAACTCAGTTTTCGGTTGGTAAGATTGAGATTGGAGATCCTCCAACTGTACTTTCTGCATACAGATACGATCCTATTACAGATCGTTACATCTACACCAATTCAGTAGATGGTTTTTCTATCAATTACCCTCTAATTTTAACTCCAAAAGAATACGAAGATTTAGTTTTAAAAGAATCTAGAAGAGATTATTTTAGAAAAAAATCTGATGCCATCGATGGCAAAAAAAATGGAGCCGAAGCAGCCAAAAAAGATTTATTGCCAAGATATTACATCAATTCGAGTTTATTCGAAAGTATTTTTGGTAGTAATACTATAGATGTAAAGCCCACAGGATCAGTAGAAATGGACTTGGGTATGCGTTACACTAAACAAGATAACCCTTCATTCTCTCCTAGAAATAGATCCAGCTTAACTTTTGATTTTGATCAAAGAATCAGTATGAGTTTAATGGGGAAAGTAGGAACTCGTTTGGAAGTAAATGCTAACTACGATACACAATCGACATTTGCTTTTCAGAATTTATTTAAACTAGCTTACACACCTTCAGAAGACGATATTGTTCAGAAAGTTGAGGTAGGTAATGTGAGTATGCCATTAAATAGTACTTTAATTAGAGGTGCTCAAAGTTTGTTTGGTGTTAAAGCACAGCTTCAATTTGGTAAGACAACTGTTACTGGAGTTTTCTCAGAACAGAAGTCACAGACTAAAAGTATAGTCGCAGAAGGTGGAGGAACAGTACAAAACTTTGATTTATTTGCATTAGATTATGATAACGATCGACATTTCTTCTTATCTCAATACTTTAGAAATAAATACGATGCTTCTCTTAAAAATTATCCATTAATTGATAGCCGTGTTCAAGTAACAAGAATCGAAGTATGGGTTACCAATAAGCAAAATAGAGTAAGTACATCAAATAACAATTTAAGAAATATTATTGCGCTTCAGGATTTAGGGGAAGGGCAGGTTTCTGGTGTTCCAGATAATGAAGTTGTTGTAATTACAAATCCGGCAGGTTTTTTTAATAATCCGATAGATTCTCCAACTGATAATACAAATAACAAATATGATCCTGCTGCTATTGGAAAAGGAGGAAGCTATTTAAATTCTAATATTAGAGAAATCGTAACAGCAAAATCTGGATTTAATAATGCCAATACAAACGAGGGTACTGATTATTCTATTCTTGAGAATGCTAGAAAATTAACTACAAACGAATTTACTTTTAATGCACAATTAGGTTACATTTCGTTACAGCAGCGTTTGGCTAACGATGAAATTCTAGCAGTTGCATTTGAATATACTGTTGGAGGAAAAACATACCAAGTAGGAGAATTCGGTAGCGACGGTGTGGATGCAACTGTAGTTACAGGAAACAACAGTTCTAATCAAGCAATCGTAACACAAAGTTTGGTTTTGAAAATGCTGAAAAGTAGTTTGACAAATGTTCAAAATCCAGTTTGGAACTTGATGATGAAAAACGTTTATCAAATTCCCCAAGCTTATCAAATCAAGCAAGAAGATTTTAGACTTAATATTCTTTATACCGATCCATCGCCAATAAATTATATTACGCCTGTTCAAGGAACTACTTTTCCAGCAAATCCTGGACCAGACGATAAAGTAGATCAAACGCCATTATTGAATGTCTTTAATTTGGACCGTTTAAATTACAATAACGATCCGCAATCAGGAGGAGACGGATTCTTTGATTATGTTCCAGGTGTAACCGTTGACGTACAGAATGCACGAATTATATTTACAACTAAAGAGCCTTTTGGAGAACTTTTATTTAGAAAATTAAATACAAATTCTGGAGAAAGCTATAATGATCCAACTACATACAACGCGAATCAGAAGAAATATGTATTTAGAAATATGTACCGAAATACTCAGGCTGGTGCATTACAGGACAGCGATAAAAACAAATTCTTATTACGAGGAAAATATAAATCATCTGGAAGTAACGGTATTCCTATTGGTGCATTTAACGTTCCGCAAGGATCAGTTGTTGTAACCGCTGCAGGACGTGTTCTAGTAGAAGGTATCGATTATAGTGTAGATTATCAATTAGGACGAGTACAAATATTAGATCCTTCGCTTCAAGCTTCAAATACTCCAATTGAAGTTTCGTTAGAAAACAATTCAATCTTTGGTCAACAAACTAGAAGATTTATGGGATTCAATATCGAACATAAAATTTCTGAAAAATTTGTTGTTGGAGGTACTTTCTTAAAAATGACAGAACGTCCTTTTACTCAAAAATCAAGTTATGGACAAGAATCTGTAAATAATACCATTTTTGGTTTTAATGGAAATTATTCAACAGAAGTTCCATTTTTGACAAGATTGGCTAATAAATTGCCAAATATTGATACAGATGTTCCTTCTAATCTTTCTATTCGTGGTGAAGTTGCATTTTTGAAACCAAATGCTCCAAAAGCAAGCGATTTTGAAGGAGAAGCTACTATTTATATTGATGATTTTGAAGGTACTCAAACTACAATCGATATGAGGTCTGCTTACGCATGGAGTTTAGCTTCAACACCATTTATTACTTCTGCTACAGATAACACTTTTAATGCGAGCTCAACTACACTAGAGTATGGTTATAAACGTGCTAAGTTATCTTGGTATAGTATTGATCCAATTTTCTATACTTCAAAGCCATCTGGAATTTCAAACGATGATTTATCTTTAAATACAACAAGAAGAATTTATAGTAAAGAGCTTTATCCAAATACAGATATTGCACAAGGACAAATTCAGGTTATTAATACGCTTGATTTAACTTATTATCCATCAGATAGAGGACCTTACAACAATAATCCTAATTTTAGTTCTAGTCCTGCTTCTGCCAATTTTGGTGGAATTATGCGTGCACTGAACTCTACAAACTTTGAACAAGGAAATGTCGAGTACATTCAGTTTTGGGTACTTGACCCTTATGTTGGAACAGGCCAGGCTCAGGGAAATAATAATGGAAAAATTTATTTCAATTTAGGTGAAGTTTCTGAAGACGTTCTTAAAGATGGTAGAAAACAATATGAAAATGGTTTAGGTCCAGATCAGGTAATGGTAAACCCACAACCTATTTGGGGAGATGTGCCAGCTTCTCAATCTTTAATTTATGCTTTTGATACCAATGCAGATAATCGTAAAAATCAGGATGTCGGTTTAGATGGTTTGCCAGATGCAAGAGAAGGTTCAATATATACAAATTATGCTGGAGAACCAGATCCGGCAGCAGATAACTATAAGTATTTTCTAAATACAGAAGGAGGCGTATTGCAACGTTATAAGCAATACAACGGAACTGAAGGAAACTCTGCTGTGAGTATTGATGACCCAAATCGTGGATCGACAACTCTTCCAGACGTTGAAGATATCAATCGTGACAATACTATGAGTACAATCAATGCTTATTATGAATATAGTATTGATGTGAGACCAGGCATGCAGGTTGGAGAAAATTATATTACAGATATTAGAGAAGTTCAAAATGTTGAACTTCCAAATGGAGGTACAACCAATGCAAGATGGATTCAGTTTAAAATTCCTGTTGCAAAACCTCAAAATACTATTGGAAATATTACCGATTTTAGATCGATTCGTTTCATGCGTATGTTTATGACTGGATTTAATGATCAAATGACGGTTCGTTTTGGAGCGTTAGATTTAGTTAGAGGAGAATGGAGAAAGTATACAGGAACATTAGATGCAAACGATACAAATCCTGATGATGATGGAACTCAATTTGATGTTGCTGCTGTAAATATTCAGGAAAACGGAACGAAATGTCCTGTAAATTATGTTATGCCTCCAGGCGTTCTGAGAGAACAATTGTACAATAACAATACAATCATCAACCAAAATGAGCAATCTTTAGCATTGCGAATAGCAGGAGGAGGATTAGAATATCAAGATTCTAGAGCGGTTTTCAAAAATGTAAGCGTTGATATGCGTCAGTACAAAAAACTGAAAATGTTCCTTCACGCAGAATCACTTCCAAATGAAACGCAACTTTTAGACGATGAGATGATTGGATTTATTCGTTTTGGTAATGACTTTACACAGAACTTTTATCAAATCGAGATTCCATTAAAAGTAACAAGAACAGGCGGCTCGTGTACCATTAGTCCAGATCAAGTTTGGATGGACGAAAATAGTATTGATGTAGCATTGTCGCTACTGACAAGAATGAAAGTTTTGGGAATGAATATCGATATTAACTCACCAAAAAGAGATATAAACGGTATTTATTATCCAGACCGAGATCCTGATGTAGAAGGTGGTGACCAAGATGGTAAGTTAACTTTAGGTATTAAAGGAAATCCGAATTTTGGTTTGGTTAGAAATTTAATGGTCGGAGTAAAAAGTGCAGCAAACCATAAAGATATTATGGGAGAGGTTTGGTTTAATGAGCTTCGTATGTCTGATTTGGAAAACAAAGGAGGTATGGCTGCATTGTTGAATGTGGATACCAATATGGCCGATTTGATGACATTGTCTGCTTCTGGTAAAAAGAGTACAATTGGTTTTGGTTCTCTTGAACAAGGAGCTAATGAAAGAGATCGTGAAGATATTCAGCAGTACAACATTGTAACAAACATAAATTTAGGTAAACTGCTTCCTCCAAAATGGGGAATCAATCTTCCATTTAACTATGCAATTGGAGAAGAAGTTATAACGCCAGAATACGATCCTTTTAATCAGGATATTAAATTAGATCAGTTAATAGCAGAAACGACCGATCCAGCAGAAAAAGAAAATATTAGAACACGAGCAATAGATTATACTAAGCGTAAAAGCATCAATTTTATTGGTGTAAGAAAAGATAGAGCGCCAGAACAGAAACCGCATGTTTATGATATAGAAAACTTCACGTTCTCTCAATCTTATAATCAAGTAGAAAGACATGACTATGAAGTTGCTAATTATGAAGATCAGCAGTCTAATTCTTCTGTTAATTATGCCTACACTTTCCAGCCGAAAGAAGTAGTTCCGTTTAAGCAGACCAAATTCATGAAAACAAGTGATTATTGGAAACTGTTAAGTGACTTTAATATCAATTATCTTCCTTCGAATGTTTCATTTAATACTAATATTTTAAGGCAGAGTAACAGTCAGCAATATAGACAGGTTGAAGAAGGTATTGGATTAGATCCTCTTTATAGAAGAAACTTTGCATTTAATTATCAATATGGTTTTGGATTTAATTTGACAAAATCATTAAAATTAAACTATACCGCAGCGTCTAATAATATCGTAAGAAACTTTTTGAACGACGATAATACGCCAAAACAAGATTTTAATATTTGGGATGATTATTTTGATATTGGTATACCAAACCAGCATTTGCAACAATTGGTTTTAAATTATGATATTCCGATTAATAAAATTCCAATATTTAGTTTCGTCAAAGCTACTTATTCTTATACGGCAGATTACAACTGGCAAAGATCGTCAACGGCACTTTCTCAATATGTCGATGATAATGGAGTGTCTTGGGATTTAGGAAATACAGTTCAAAATGCGAATTCAAATACATTGTCGACGACATTAAATATGAATACGCTGTACAAATATTTAGGATTGACACCAGGAGGAAAACCAGCAAAACCAAAACCTGTGGCGCCGCCAAAACCGGGAGAGAAAATTGTGAATACGGCAGCGAAACCAGTTACAAGCAGTAATCCTTTTTACGATGGTTTGATTGGAGTTTTGACTAGTATTAAAAATGTTCAGATTAACTATACTAAAAATAGTGGTACAGTTTTACCAGGTTATATTCCAGGAGTAGGTTTCTTTGGTACATCTAAACCTTCGTTAGGATTCGTATTCGGTAGCCAAGATGATGTGCGTTTTGAAGCTGCTAAAAACGGATGGTTGACAAGCTATCAGAACTTCAACCAAAACTTTACACAAGTAAGTAATAAGCTTTTGAAAGTAACGGCAAACGTAGATTTATTGCCTGATTTAAAAATTGATTTGGCTATGGATCGCGCTTATTCTGAAAATTCATCAGAACAATATAGTGTAGATCAAAATACTGGCGAGTACATACCATTGTCACCATACAGTTATGGAATGTTTTCTATTTCAACAGTCTTAATTAAGACAGCTTTTTCAACAAGTACAGAAACAGAATCAGCGGCGTTTGATGATTTTAGAAGCAATCGTTTAGTTATTGCAAATCGTTTAGCAGAACAACATTACGGTGGAGCGGAAATTCCGAGATATGGAGATGTAAATAATCCGATTCCAGATGAATCAGATCCAAATTATAAAATTTATGTAGCCAATGAAGGTTATCCTATTGGTTTTTCAAAAAGTAATCAAGCGGTATTGTTGCCTTCATTCATGGCAGCTTATACAGGGAAAGATGCTTCAAGCAGTTCAACAAGTATTTTTAGAAGTTTCCCTATTCCAAACTGGAATGTGAAATATAATGGTTTAATGCGTTACAAATATTTCAAAGACCATTTTAGACGTTTTTCATTACAGCATAATTATCGTGCATCTTATACAATTAGCCAGTTTAGATCAAACTTTGATTATTTGGAAAATCCAAATGGTCAGGACGTAAACACGAATTTCTTTAATAAAACAATCATGTCTAATGTCAACTTGGTAGAACAGTTTAGTCCGCTTATTCGAGTTGATTTTGAGTTGAAAAATTCATTCCGATTGTTAACAGAAGTTAAGAAAGACCGTGCTTTGTCTATGAGTTTCGATAATAATTTATTGACAGAAGTAAGAGGAGTGGAGTATGTGGTAGGATTAGGATATCGTTTTAAAGATGTAATTATTTCATCAAGATTGGCAGATAACCCAACAGGAATTATTAAGAGTGATATAAACATAAAAGCGGATTTTTCATATAGAAATAATGAGACTTTGGTTCGTTATTTAGATTACGATAATAATCAGTTAGCAGCAGGACAGAATATTTGGACTTTGAAGTTAACAGCTGATTATGCTTTCAGTAAAAACTTAACAGCAATATTCTATTATGATCATTCGTTCTCGAAAGCAGTTATTTCAACTTCTTTCCCTTTAACGAATATCAGATCAGGTTTCACACTTCGTTATAATTTCGGAAATTAAATTTTAGTTTCTAAACTAGATTTCATTAGAAGATTATTACATTTGTGGCTTAAATTTTAAATTATCAATTTTCAAACACAACTATTATGAGCATACCAGCAAATTTAAAGTACACAAAAGATCACGAATGGGTTAGCATCGAAGGAGATGTTGCAACTGTAGGAATTACTCATTTTGCACAAAAAGAGTTAGGGGATATCGTGTATGTTGAGGTAGAAACTTTAGATCAAACACTTTCAAAAGATGAAGTTTTTGGAACTGTTGAGGCTGTAAAAACAGTTTCTGATTTATTTTTACCATTAACAGGTGAAATCATTGCTTTTAATGAAGATTTAGAAAGTGCTCCTGAAACTGTAAATTCAGATCCTTATGGAGCTGGATGGATGATTAAAATAAAAATTGCTGATGCTTCAGAAATTGATACTTTATTATCTGATCAAGCTTATAAAGAATTAATCGGTGCCTAAACAACTCTTATTAATTTGGGCAATTATTTGCTCTGGAATCATTACTTATTTTTGTTTAACAGATTCTAGTAATATACCAGCAATTAATTTTCCAAGCATTGATAAAATTGTACATTTCTGTTTTCATTTTGGTTTTACAATTTCATGGATTTTGTTTTTCAAAAAAGAATTAAAAGGAAAAGATGCAGACGATTATAAAGCTTATTTGGTTTCGTTTATATTTTCTGTTTTTTTTGGAATAACAATCGAAATTCTTCAAGGTGCTCTTACCGTAACAAGATCTGCAGATGTTACAGATGTTTTGGCAAATGCGCTTGGTGCCCTTGCAGCGGTTTTCTCTGCAATCGGATTTAAAAAGCAAATCGATAAAATATAATTTAAGAACCCACTTCGGTGGGTTTTTTATTACAAGAAAATCAAGCAGTTAAAAAGCTATGTTTTTTCAATTTAAAATGTACTTTTGTGCTGGTTTTCTGCAACTTCAATCAAAATGAACGTAAAGCAATATTTAGACTCAACGTATTTAAAAACTGCATCGCAAGCTGGTCTTTCAGAAGCGGAAAATACTATTGTGGTTAAAAATGCAATTGCCGAAGCGATTCAAGAAGGTTTCAAATTGATTATGATTCGGCCAGAATATGTTTCTCTGGCAAAAAAAATGATTGTAGAAGCCAATTCTGTTTTATTAGTTGGTACAGTGATTGATTTTCCGGAAGGGAAATCAAATCTTGAAACTAAAATTAAGGAAGCAAACGAAGCGATTGAAAATGGAGCAGACGATTTAGATTTTGTCTGTAACTACGAAGCGTTTAAGAACGGTGATCTTGATTTGGTGAAAAAAGAAGTCTTAATTGGAACACAGATCGGATTGGCAAATGATAAAACAGTAAAATGGATTATCGAAATTGCAGCCTTAACAGATAAAGAAATTATTCAGTTATCTGCCTTAATAAAACATGTTGTAGTATCTAATTTTAAAGAAGATGGTTTTGATTCTGTTTTTGTAAAATCTTCGACAGGTTTTTATAATACAGATAATAATCTGCCAAATGGAGCAACAGTTCCAGCAATAATAATGATGCTCGAGAATGCATCGCCACTTTCGATAAAAGCTGCAGGCGGAGTCCGTTCATTTGAAGAAGCCGCAGAAATGATTCGTTTAGGAGTAAAACGTATAGGTACTTCGGCCGCAAAAGCAATTGCAAACGGAGAAATTTCCCCAAATCAATATTAAATAAATACCCCAATTTTAAGTGAATAAGTTTTTTTTGTCCCTTGTTTTAATTTCTTCGTTCTTTATTGTTTCTGCTCAGCAAAATGGTAACGCTTCTGTTCAGCCTGGTTTCTCTGCAGAGAAATTTCCAGTTTTTCCTAATTGCGAAAATTTAGAAGGTAAAAAATTAGAAAATTGTTTTTATAAAGAAGTTCAAGATTTTGTGTTCAACAATTTTCAGGTTCCTCAAAAATTAAAAGAAAGCAATTATAAAGGAGCAGTAAAATTACTTTTTGAAGTAAATGCAGAAGGGGAATTTAAAGTGATTTATGTTTCTGCAGAAACAGAAGAATTGTCGGAAGAGGCAAAAAGAGTATTTGCGGCATTTCCAAAAATAAAACCATCAACTTATAGCGGAAAACCAACTTATTCAAAATACACGATTTCTATAGACATTCCGCTAAAAAGTGCGGCACAACTTGAGGCAGAAGCTTTGGCAGCAGCAGAAATAGAAAAGCAAACAGCAAAACCAATGACCGAATTGGATAGTATTGTGTATAAAAAATACCGTAATCCAGAGTTTGATAGTCATTTAAACATTCCTTTTTCACATAGTTATTATTCGCAATTTGATTCTGAAATGAATCAAGTAGGAAGTAATAGCCATACTGCATCTAAGCCTTATACATATGCTGAGGTTTCAAAATATTATAATTTAAGAGCCGTAAATGAGTCGTTGCAGAAAAAGACTTCAACTTGGTTGGGAAGAAAATGGTGGAACGAAAATCTAGTGCAGATTCAGGGAGAAGATTATTGGTTTGCCTTAAACCCAATTGTAGATCTGCAATTAGGAAAAGCCTCAGATCTTGATGCATCTTACACTTACGTAAATACTAGAGCGCTAAACTTTAGAGGAGGTTTAGGAAAACAAATCAATTTTACAACTACATTTTTTGAAAGCCAAGGAAGATTTGCAGGTTATTTTAACGATTATGCAGAATCTATAAAACCTTCAGGAGGAAATCCAGCGATAATTCCAGGAATTGGAATTGCAAAAAGGTTCAAAACAGATGCCTACGATTTTCCTTTAGCAGAAGCTAATATTACTTTTGCGCCAGGTAAAATTTTTGATTTTCAATTAGGTTATGGACGAAATTTTATAGGTGATGGTTATCGTTCTCTATTAGAAAGTGATGGCGCAAGCCCATATCCATACTTTAAAATCAACACTAAATTTTGGAAAATTAAATATACCAATACTTATATGTGGATGAAAGATGTTCGTCCTGAAGTAACAGATGAAAAAACGTATGCAACAAAATTTATGGCGAACCATTATTTGAGCTGGAACGTTTCAAATAGATTGAACTTAGGTTTTTTTGAATCTGTAGTTTGGACAGACTCAAATAACAGAGGTTTTGATGCTAATTTTATTAACCCTATTATTTTTTATAGAGCAGTAGAATTTGGTTCTTCATCAAAAAGTGGAAATGCACTTTTAGGAATAACAGGTAAATACAAATGGAATAATAGCGTAAATCTGTATTCGCAATTCTTGATTGATGAATTTTCTGTTTCTGATGTTGGAGCAGGAAATCAAAGTTGGAAAAATAAATTTGGATTTCAGTTTGGAGCAAAATACTTCAATGCCTTTAACGTAAAAGATTTGTTAGTGCAAGTCGAATTCAATCGCGTTCGTCCTTATGTGTATTCACATAGTGCTGTTATTACAAATTATGGGCATAATAATCAAAGTGTTGGGCACCAATGGGGCGGGAATTTTAAAGAGCTTGTTGCAATTGCAAGATATCATAAAGGACGTTGGCTTGGAGATGCGAAACTAACAGTTGGAGTAAGAGGTTTGGACTTTGACACAGCAGAAGACTCATATAACTACGGTGGTAATATTTATAAAAGTTATGATGTAAACCGCCCATATGATACAGGTGTAAAAATTGGACAAGGTAACAAGACCAATGTTTTTATTGCTGATGTTCAAGGAGGATATTTAATAAATCCGATGACAAACTTGAAGCTGTTTGGAAGTTTAATCTATAGAAATTTTGATCCGACACAAGAAACGGCAACAACTTTTAAGCAAAGCACGACTTGGTTTAGTATCGGATTACGTTCGGATATTTTTAATATGTATTTTGATTACTAGTTTTTAATAAGATTTTTCGAAATAATAGTGTTAAAGAATGCTGAGATCTTAATTTGTATAGGTTTTATTGAAAAAAATCTAAAATTATAGGTTTAAATTCTACAATCTAATTTGTACATTTGCACCACTCAAAAAAAATACACAAAATACAACGGTATTGAACGCTGCAAAAAATACATTATCACTCAAATCAATATTTCTAGATTTTAAAGAGATTACTAAAGCTGGTTTAGCTATTAGCGTATTGTTTTCTTCTATTGCTGGATATTTGCTTGGAGTAGATGCTGAACATCCTTTTAAATGGAGTGTTTTGGCTGTTTTGGCAGTTGGAGGTTATTGCATGGTAGGAGCTTCGAATGCTTTTAACCAAGTAATCGAAAAAGATATTGATTCTTTAATGGATCGTACCAAAAATCGTCCGGTTCCTTCAGGGCGTATGTCTCCTACAGTAGCTTTATTAGTGGCAAGTTTGCTTACTATTATTGGTATTGCTCTTCTTTATACAATAAACGCTAAGTCGGCAATGTTTGCTGCAATTTCTATATTTTTATATACAAGTGTTTATACGCCATTAAAAACAGTTACTTCATTGTCTGTTTTTGTTGGAGCTTTTCCTGGTGCAATTCCGTTTATGCTGGGCTGGGTAGCGGCAACTGGCGAATTTGGCATCGAGGCAGGGACTTTATTTTTAATTCAATTTTTTTGGCAGTTTCCACATTTTTGGGCTATCGGATGGTTTTTGTATGAAGACTACGAGAAAGCAGGAATTTTTATGCTTCCGACAGGTAAAAAAGACAAAGGAACTGCATTACAAATCATATTGTACACAATTTGGCTTATCATAGCATCGTTATTACCTGTATTAGGTTTTACAGGCCAATTATTTATTTCTCCAATTGCAGCGGTTTTAGTGTTTCTATTAGGGATTTGGATGTTATTTTATGCAGTTCGTTTGTATAAGCTAAGAACCGCAAAAGCAGCGAGAACATTAATGCTTGTTAGCGTTTCGTATATTTCGCTTTTACAGATTGTATTTATAGTAGATAAATTTTTAAGATAGTTGTTATGGAAATGACATTGAAAACAAATGAAGAACAAGCAAGAAAGTCAAAATCGGCAAAACTGATTCTGCTTTTTGCAATGGTTAGTATGACCATGATGTTTGCTGGTTTAACAAGTGCATTTGTGGTAAGTAAATCAAGAGCAGACTGGTTGAAGAATTTTGAGCTTCCTTCGGCTTTTTATTGGAGTACGGCAGTAATTATTGCTTGTAGTGTTACTTTCTATTTGGCAAAAAAAGCCATCCAGAAAGACAATAGAAGTGCAGTTACAGGATTGCTTCTTGGAACTTTGGCTTTAGGAGTTTTATTTGTGGTATTACAATTCAAAGGATTTGGACAAATCGTTTCTGAAGGGTATTACTTTACAGGAGAAGGTAGTTCAATTACTACAACTTTCCTTTATGTTGTGACAGTTACACACTTGTTGCACTTAGCTGGCGGATTAATTTCACTTTTAATTATAATTTATAATCATTTTAAACAAAAATACAATTCGACTCAAACTCTTGGTATAGAACTAGGTGCGATGTATTGGCACTTTTTGGATTTATTATGGGTATATTTATTTTTATTTTTATATTTCTTTAAATAAGAAAAAAACGTAAATTTGGGAACTTTTTAACGAATATCTTTTATGGGAGCGACAGTTACTACTGCAAACAACGACGAAAAAACTTGGGGAGGCGGTCACAATGAGCCTTTAGGAGCAAGTTATGGTAAAATGATGATGTGGTTTTTTATCGTATCAGATGCCTTAACATTCTCTGGATTTCTAGGAGCTTATGGTTTTTCTAGATTTAAATTTATTGAAACTTGGCCTTTGGCTGATGAAGTGTTCACTCACTTCCCATTTATGCATGGTGTTGCGGCTCCAATGTATTATGTAGCATTAATGACTTTTATTTTGATCTTTTCTTCTGTAACAATGGTACTAGCTGTTGATGCAGGACACCAATTGAAAAAGACAAAAGTTGCAATCTACATGTTTTTAACTATTATTGGAGGTTTAATCTTCGTTGGTTCTCAAGCTTGGGAATGGAAAAACTTCATTAAAGGTGAATATGGAGCAGTTGAAACTGTTGGAGGTAGCTTACTTCAGTTTGTGGACAAAGATGGTAAAAGAGTAGCTTTAGCTGATTTTGCTGTTAAATTGCCAGAACAAAGAGAAGCTTTGACTAGAAGTCACTCAACTTGGTTCATGGAAGATGCTGAATCTCTTCCAACTTATACAGTTGCTGAAGTTCAGGCTGGTTTTAAAGCACACCCTGAAATTTTAGTTAGAACAGAAAAACTTACAGATAAAAAGCAGAAAACAATCTTATCAAGAGAAGAATCTGAAAAACATTTAGCTACTGCTAAATATGTAGTAGAAGGAGCTAACTTGATTAGAAATGAGTACGGTAATAAATTATTTGCTGATTTCTTCTTCTTTATTACAGGTTTCCACGGATTCCACGTATTCTCTGGAGTTATTATCAATATCATTATTTTCTTTAATGTATTGTTAGGTACTTACGAGAAAAGAAGAAGCTACGAAATGGTAGAAAAAGTTGGATTATACTGGCACTTCGTAGATTTAGTTTGGGTATTTGTATTTACAGTTTTCTACCTAGTTTAATTTTAGAATTTATTTATTATGTCACACGAGCACGTATCAAATACAAAAAGAATCTGGTTTGTTTTTGCATTACTTTCAGTAGTAACTACAGTTGAAGTTATTTTAGGTATTTACAAACCTGGAGCATTAGAATTTAGCCATTTTCTTGGTTTGAATTTGTTAAACTGGATTTTCTATATCCTAACAATTTTCAAAGCATATTATATTGTATGGGCATTTATGCACATGGAAGGTGAAAAAAGCAGCCTTAGATGGTCTGTAGTTTCTCCTGTTATCTTCCTAGTTTTATATTTATTGTTTATTCTGTTGACAGAAGGACATTATATTTATGGGGTTTTTAAAGATTCTACTATTAAATGGAATTTTTAACATGATATTAATTCGAAAAGAAGCTCCGATTTACGGAGCTTTTTTTATTTTTGTACCTCAATAATTCTCCGTTAATACAATGAAAAAAAATATAGTTCTCTTTGTACTTTTTGTATTGCCAATTGTAGCGTATTTGTTTTTTGCTTCTGGTGTAAATAGTTTTACAACACTTCCTGTAATAACGCCTAAAGTGGCCGATTTTGGAAATTGGAATTCGTTAAACGGAAAAAAAATCTCCCTTAATAAAAAGATTACAGTGCTAGGTTTTGCTGGGACAAACATTCTTGAAAATAGAGGTAATTATTTTAATCTAAATGAAAAGATCTACAAGCGTTATAACGGTTTTGAGGATCTTCAGTTTGTGGTTCTTTGTCCAATAGGAACGGAGAAAGAAGCTCAGAAAATTGTTGATGCCTTATCTCCTTTTACAGATGTTAAAAATTGGAATTTTGTATTTGCTTCAAAAGAAGATATTCAGAAGTTTTACGGCGGTTTGCATTTAAAAGAAAAATTAAATGGAGATCTTGGGACTTCTAATGTTTATATCATCGATAAAGAGCGTAATCTAAGAGGAAGAAAAGATCCGAAGGAATATAAAGAAGGATACGATACTTTTCATCCGTCTGAGTTGAGTAATGAAATGCTGGATGATTTCAAGATCATTTTATACGAATACCGCGCAGCATTAAAAAAGAATCATAACGCTACAAAGCAACTTTAAAAATCATTTTTATATGTTTAAAAACAAATCATATATCGGAATCTCTTTTATCATTCTGATTTTTGGGATTTATGCTATTCCTAAAATTGTTGATCGAGTTAAAAACGGTGACGTTGTAAAAGGAAATCGTTTGGATAATGTTGGAGCAAAAACTTCAAAAGATGCTAAACTTTTGACAATTGGTCCAGCTCCAAAATTCGAATTAACGAATCAAGATAATGTCAAAGTCTCAAATGAAACGTATAAAGGAAAGGTATATGTTTTGGAATTTTTCTTTACAACTTGTCCTTCTATCTGTCCAAAGATGAATATGAGTATGTTGGAGATTGAAAAGACTTTTTTCGGAAATCCTAATTTTGGAATTGTTTCTATTACAATCGATCCAAAACATGATACGCCACAAGTTTTAAAAGATCATGCTAAATTACTTGGTGTAAAATCTTCTAACTGGAACTTCTTGACTGGAGATAGGGATGTAATTATGGATTTGTCTAATAAAGGTTTTAATCTTTATGCGGGAGAAAATGACAAAGTAAGCGGTGGATTTGAGCACTCAGGTTTGTTTGCTTTAATTGATAAAGATGGAAATATCCGTTGCAGAAAAGACGAATTCGGAAATCCAAATATCTATTATGATGGTTTAGATAAAAAAGGAGTTCGTGATATTCAAGAAGACATTAAAATTTTATTAGCAGAATAAAAATGGAAGATAATACTTTAGAGAAAAAATATAATAAATTCATTATTGCGGTTTCAATTGTAATTCCGGTTGTAGTAGCAATTTTGTTTGGAGTTAAGCTTAAGGATTTTGGTTATAATGTTGAGCCATTGTCAATGTTGCCTCCAATTTATGCTACAATTAATGGTTTTACAGCGGTAGTTTTAGTTGCTGCTGTTTTGGCTATAAAGAACGGAAACCAAAAGCTTCACGAGCGATTAATGACTTTAGCTATTGCATTGTCTGTAGCGTTTTTGGTAATGTATGTTGCGTATCATATGACTTCAGATTCTACTAAATTTGGTGGAGAAGGAGCAATACGTTATATCTATTTCTTTATTCTTGTAACGCATATTTTATTGTCAATTGCTATTATTCCTCTTGTTTTAATAACGTATGTAAGAGCACTTGCTCAGCGTTTTGACAGACACAGAAAAATAGCTAAAATCACTTTTCCGCTTTGGCTTTATGTGGCGGTAACGGGAGTAGTGGTTTACTTAATGATTTCGCCATATTATGTTTACTAAAAATAAAATCAAAAAATCAAATTCCAAATTCCAAAGTTTCATTTTTGGAATTTGTATTTTTTTAATTGGAATTTCTTCGAATGCACAATGCGCCATGTGTCGTGCAGCTTTAGGAGGAGATTCTAATGTAAAAAAAGCTGAAGCAGTAAATGATGGAATTGTTTACTTAATGGTAATTCCGTATTTACTTGTATTAATAATTGGATACTTGATTTATCGAATGTATTCTAAAAAGAAAAAAGCAGTGTAATTACACTGCTTTTCTTTTTTATTTAAGTCCGTTTACTGATACGTTTACAGTTCCGTTTATTTTGATGAAGGCAATCATTGCCTGATTGGTTAACTGTATTTTATCAAACTGAATATCTTCCATTTTTCCGTTGACAAATACACCTGGCATTGGAGAATAATTTTTTAAGTAGCTTGCCATACTTTTTTTGCCTTCTTCTAAATTTGGTTGGATTGAATAACGACAATTCTCTTCCATTTTTCTCAGAATATATCCTTGAGCAAGCCAGTTTGCAGTTCTCATCAATTTGCTTTTAGTGTCTAGAACATAATCTAATTTGTCAAAATAGATTTCTTTTGTTTGAGGATTGTACGATGGGAATCCATTTAAATAAATTGTTCCGTTTATAGATCCTAAAACATCTAGTGCAATAACCATTTTTCCATCTTTATGCCAGATAGAAACATTTTTTACGGTTACTTTTTTGTTGCCTGAACCAAATTCCTGACCTGCAAAGTTTTTAGTCATAATCTTTGAAGCATCTACGTAGCTTGAAATAGCGGCAATATTAGCAGAAATCTGACTTGGGATTTTAGCAACAGGCTTTAGAGCAATTTTACTTGCGCTATATTTAGATTCTGGCTGTTTCCCAACAATAGTTTCCATATTGCATTTCATTCCCATCTCAAGAAGAAATGAATCATTTTTAAGCTTGGCATTGGTTGAGTAAATTTCAATAGGAACAATTCGAAGCCAGCTTTCGTAAGTATCGCTCATTTGAAAAGGAGTGCAGATTTTTTCAACTGCTTGAAGAACGTTAGGTTTAAAGTCCATTGATTTTTCAATTGCCCCATCAATTTCCTTTTCTAAATCACTTTTAAAAATAGAAATAGCCGGATTTATTAAATAAGTAATCGGCATATTTTTGCCAAATATGGTCATTGTTGGGCTTTCGTTCCAATTTAGAGATTTGAACTCGGTTTTTGTTGTTAGTTTCCAATTGCTGAGAGTGGTTTCGCTAGATAAAGTTATAACTCCGTTTAGATTGAATTCTCTAACGTCGTACAGCTCTATCCCCATCTTTTTTGTTCCAATTCTATATTTGATATTCGCTTTAAGCGGTAAAATGGTTCTAATCCTTTTGTTCGGATTTGATGGATCATTCTGAATTTTGATAGGAGCCTGTTTCCAGATTTTGATTTGAATATCATCATCTTCAATGTTATTGTCTTCATAAATTAATCCGTTAAGAAGAGAATTTGTCTGATTTTCGATATCGCTTAGTTTTATCGTAATCGGAAGGTTGATGAATGATGGACTACTGTCATAAACAAGCGGACTGGCATCGTCTGGTTCAGGTTTTAATGTTTCTAATTTTGAAGTTGAAGAACAGCTTGATAATACGGCAAGCACCGAAAACATTGTAATAATAGAAGTAAGCTTCATTTTAATATGAATTTTTAGACAAGGTAAAATTACAAAAACAATCATATTTTATTAAAAAAGTGTAACAATAAGTAAAAAAGGAAGTCTAATACAAAATAGGTAACATAATTATTAACTTTTTATTATCATAAATTACTTAATAAAAATGTTATTATTGTCTAAAAAATTTAACAATACCATGATTGAAATAAAAGATTTACACAAATCCTATAAAATGGGAAGTTCAGAATTACACGTATTAAAAGGCATAAATTTTAATATAGAAGAAGGTGAATTGGTTGCAATCATGGGGTCATCAGGTTCAGGTAAATCAACGCTTCTAAACATTTTAGGAATTTTGGATGAAGCTGATTCTGGAAGTTATATTTTAGATAAAACTCCTATAAAAAAATTAAACGAAACCATCGCTTCAAAATATCGTAACAAATTTTTAGGTTTTGTTTTCCAATCTTTTAACTTGATAAATTACAAGACAGCATTAGACAATGTTGCAATGCCATTATATTATCAAGGTGTTAAAAGAAAGGAACGTTACGAAATAGCAATGAAATATTTGGAGAAAGTTGGATTGGGTTCTCACGCTCACCATTTGCCAAACGAGCTTTCTGGAGGTCAAAAACAACGTGTTGCTATTGCAAGAGCGTTGGCTTCGAACCCGAAGGTATTACTTGCCGATGAGCCAACAGGAGCTCTTGATACCAAAACTTCTTATGAGGTTATGGAGCTTATACAAGGAATTAACGATGAAGGGAAAACAATTTTGATTGTTACACACGAACCTGATATTGCAGCAATGTGCAAAAGAAATGTAGTCCTAAAAGACGGACTAATTATCGATGATAAAAAAGTAGAACAAGTTAGAGCTTCGTCTTATGTTTAATATTGAACGTTGGCAGGAAATATTTGAAGCCATTTCTAAAAACCGTTTAAGAACGTTCTTAACGGGAATTTCTGTTGCTTCTGGAATTTTTATTTTGGTTATTCTGCTTGGTGCAGGTAAAGGACTTCAAAACGGAATTGAAAAACAATTTGAACGTGATGCAGCTGGTATCATTGAGGTTTGGTCTGGAACAACTACAAAAGAATACAAGGGACTGAATCCGGGAAGACAGATTCAATTTCGCAATAGCGATTATAATCAATCGGTGCAGAAATTTGAAGATAAATTAGACTTAAGAGCATCAACAAATAATTATTGGGGACAACCTTTTTCTTATGGTAAAGAATCGGGCAGTTATCAGTTTAGAGGTGTTAATCCAGATTATGGCGGAATTGAGAATTTGACCATAGTTCAAGGTCGTTATATAAATGCTAAAGATTTAGAAAGCAACGCGAAAGTAGCTGTTATTGGGATGAAACTAAAAACAGATTTGCTTAAAGATAAAGAGGCAATTGGAGAAGAAATCTTAATTAACAATATCAATTTTAAAGTAGTTGGTGTTTTTACAGATCCAGGAGGAGAAAGAGAAGAAACGCGTGCTTATTTGCCATTGACTACAGTTCAGAAAACATTTGGCGGTGGAGATAAAATAAGCAACTTGTTTTTTACTTTAAAAAAGACAAACGATTACGATGAAGCTTTGGCTCAGTCAGAAAAATTTACGCAAGATTTAAAAGACTTATTAAAGAGTAAAAATGTGGTAGCTCCTGATGACGATAGTGGTGTAGGAGTGTATAACTCTGTTAAAGATGCTAAACAGTTTTACGATTTAAATTTATATATCAGACTCTTTTTCTGGTGGGTAGGTATATGTACGATTATAGCAGGTGTTGTTGGGGTGAGTAATATCATGCTTATTATTGTAAAAGAACGAACAAAAGAAATCGGAATTAGAAAAGCGCTTGGAGCTTCGCCAATTTCTATTATCACAATGATTCTTCATGAATCGATTTTTATCACGACCATTGCAGGTTTTGTCGGATTGCTGGCAAGCCTTATGTTATTAGAATTTGTTGGACCAATGGTTCAAAGTGAATATTTCAGAAATCCTGAAGTAGATTTTAGTGTTGCTTTAACTACTTTGGTATTACTTGTTTTTGCGGGAGCAATGGCTGGATTTTTCCCAGCTTACAGAGCGGCCAAAATTAAACCTATTGTAGCACTTAGAGACGAATAATTATGTTTAGTAAAGATAATTGGGACGAAATATTACAGGCTTTAACAGCAAATGTATTCAGGACAGTTCTGACTGCTTTTGGAGTGTTTTGGGGAATATTCATTTTGGTGATATTGCTTGCTGCAGGAAAAGGACTTGAAAATGGTGTAAAAAAAGGTTTTGATGGTATTGCGACAAACACAATGTTTATGTGGAGTCAAACGACTTCAAAAGCTTATAAAGGTTTACCAAAAACACGACGTTATGATTTTAGAAATAGTGATGTTGCGGCATTAAAACAAGCTATTCCAGATTTGTTATATGTTTCTCCTAGAAATCAGCTTGGAGATTTTAACGGAAGCAATAACGTAGTGAGAGGAACTAAAACTTCTGCATTTACAGTTTATGGAGATTATCCAGAGTTGATTAAGCAACAGCCAATGGATATTATTAAAGGCCGTTTTGTAAATCAACAGGATATTGATGCAAGAAGAAAAGTAGCGGTAATTGGTAAAGGTGTTATTAGCGAACTGTATGGCAAAGAGGAAGAGTGCATAGGAACTTATATCAAAATTAACGGCATCAACTTTATGGTGGTTGGAGTTTATAAATCCAAACAGCAAGGCGGAAATGCAGAACAGGATCAAAAAAATATATTTATTCCGTTTACGACTTTTCAACAGGCTTTTAATTATGGAGATAAAGTGGGTTGGATGGCTCTTACAGCAAACGATGACTCGTCTATTACAGATTTGAAACCAAAAATCTTAGAAATAATTAAAGCATTGCATTCAGTTAATCCAACAGACGATCGTGCAGTCGGAAATTTTGATTTGTACGAACAGTTTAATAAAGTGCAAAGTCTATTTAACATCCTTCAAGTAATTGCTTACTTTGTTGGAACATTAGTTTTGATCTCAGGTGTAATTGGTATTTCTAATATCATGCTAATTGTGGTTAAAGAACGTACAAAAGAAATCGGAATCAGAAGGGCTTTAGGTGCAACTCCTGGAGCAATTAGAGGACAAATTTTGTTAGAATCTATATTTTTAACTATCATTTCGGGAATGCTCGGAATTGCTGTTGCAACAGGAATTATAGCACTCTTAAACATGGCATTAGATTCCATGCCACCAGGAAGCAACACGATGTTTGCTAATCCGAGTGTAGATTTGAGAGTTGTGTTTGTGGCATTATTAATATTAGTAGGATCAGGATTGCTTGCTGGTTTTATTCCGGCGCAGACCGCTATTAGTATTAAGCCAGTAGATGCATTAAGAACAGAATAAATTATCAATCAAAATAAATCGATTAAACCAAAAACAAATGAAAAAAGGAGTAACCGTTACCATTTTAATATTTATTGCAATTGTTTTTTTTGGCGCGCTTTACTATTTGTATGCTAAAAATCAAGAATCGCCGATTGTATTTAAAACGGAAAAAGCAGAAATTAAAACTATCGTAAAGAATACTATTGCGACAGGTAATATTCAGCCTGATGAAGAGGTTTTGATCAAACCAAATATCTCGGGTATTATTGAAGAAGTGTACATCAAAGCTGGAGAGAAAATCAAAGCTGGTGATATGATTGCTAAAATTAGAGTTGTAGCAAATGTTTCGAATGTAAGCAGTACACAGAATCAGGTTACAACAGCTAAAATTGCTTTAGATAATCAGGAAAAACTTTATAAAAGACAAAAAACATTGTTTGAAAAAGAAGTTATTTCTGCAAATGATTTTGATGCAGCTCAAGTAGCCTACAATCAGGCGAAACAAACTTATTTGGCTGCAAAACAAAGTTTAGATATTGTAAAAACAGGAACAACTTCTTCTTTGGGTAATTATGCTAATACATTAATTCGTTCTACAGTTAACGGAATGGTTCTAGACGTTCCTGTAAAAGTGGGTAATCAAGTTATCGAAAGTAATAACTTTAACGAAGGAACTACAATTGCGAGCGTTGCTGATGTTGGAAGAATGATTTTTATTGGAAAAATCGACGAATCTGAGGTTGGAAAAATCAAAGAAAAAATGCCAATCGAGATCACAATTGGAGCTATCGAAAACAAAAAGTTTGACGCCGTTTTAAATTATATTGCGCCAAAAGGAGTTACAGAAAACGGTGCAATCCAATTTGAAATAAAAGCACAAATGGTTAACAGAGATGATACTTTTATTAGAGCAGGTTTGAGTGCTAATGCTTCAATTATTTTAGAGAAAGCAGATAAAGTGCTGGCAATAAAAGAATCTTTGGTTCAATTTGATAAAAAAACACAAAAGCCTTATGTAGAAGTTGAAACTGCTCCACAGAAATTTCAAAGAAGAGATTTGGTTCTTGGGGTTAGCGACGGAATCTACGTTCAAGTTAAAAGCGGTATAAATGATACAGATAAAATTAAAATCTGGAATCAAGGCTTGATCACTGAAGGAGAGAAAAAATAATTTAGGATTGAAAGTTTAAGAATCTTTTTTGGTTTTAAAAAACGTTAAATTTGCGTAGTTCGGTTTACTGCGCTTTCATTAAAAGTATATGAAAATAAACAAATATAATAGTCTGTTTTTTGCAATGTTATTCGGTTTCGGATTAACTGGACAGGCGCAATCAAAGCAATGGACTTTGGAAGAGTGTGTTAGATATGCACTTGAAAATAATATTACTATCAAACAGTCTGAATTGGACTTGAAAAATGCCGATATAGATAAAAAAACAGCCTATGGCAGATATCTTCCATCTGTAAATGGTAGTGCTTCTCACTCTTGGAACGTTGGTTTGAACCAGGATGTTACAACTGGTATTTTACGTAATTCAACTACACAATATTCTTCTGTAGGGTTAAATGCTGGAGTAGATATTTACAAAGGTCTTCAGAATCAAAATACGCTTAGAAAAGCAAAATTATCAATTATTGCTTCACAGTATCAATTGTTAAAAATGCAAGAAGATATTTCTTTAAATGTTGCCAGCGCGTTTTTGCAGATTTTATCTAATAAAGAGGATTTAAAAGTTAAAAAAGAACAGTTGACAATCGATGAAAAAAGATTAGCTCGTTCTGAAGAAATGGTAAATGCAGGAACCATTCCTCGTGGAGATTTATATGATTTGAAAGCAACTGTGGCAACAGATAAACAAAATATTGCAGTTTCTGAAAACAATTTATTAATCTCTAAATTGAGTTTAGCGCAACTATTGCAATTAAAAGAATTTGCAGATTTTGATGTTGTAGATGATACTAATGCAATGGATGAAAATAATATCCTAGCGCAAAGCCCGATTGACATCTATAATAAAGCTAAAGAAACAAGAACAGAGCTGAAATTAGCGCAAGCAAATCTTGAAATAGCAGAGAAAAATGTTGCTATTGCAAAAGGAGCTTATCAGCCAACTTTAAGTGCATTTTATAGCTTTAATACCAGAGCGAGTTATTCTGATGTTATAACTGGATCTACGCCAAATACAGCGAATCCAACTTCTCAAATTGGTTTTGTTGAAGGAACTAATCAAGCGGTTTTACAAAATAATTATGTACCTGTTTTAGGAAAAGCAGATCCGATTTTTGATCAGTTTAATGATAATAAAGGACAATCTTTCGGATTCCAGCTTTCTGTTCCTATCTTTAATGGTTTCTCTGTGCGTAATAATGTTGAACGTAATAAGGTAAGTTTAGAAAAATCTAAAATAGATTTAGAGCAAAAAAGTTTAGATTTGCAACGTAACGTTTACACTGCATTTACAGATGCAAGAGGAGCTTTAAATACATACGAATCTTCTACTGTAACTTTAGAAGCAAGACAGCAGGCTTACAATTATGCAAAAGAAAAATATGATGTTGGTTTAATGAACTCATTTGATTTCACACAAGCGCAAACATTATTGACTAATGCACAGTCTGATGTGATTAGAACAAAATACGATTACATGTTCAAAATTAAAATATTAGAGTTTTATTTCGGAATTCCAATCGTTCCAATTATTACAAAATAATTCATTATGAAAAAAAAGACTGTTTATTTCTTATTAATAGCTGCTGTAATTCTTATTGTAGCTTTGGTTGGCCTTTCTAAAGCCGGAATAATAGGAAATAAGGACGAAGGAAAAGAAGTTGAAATTGCAAAAGTAACAGCTTCAACAATTGTTGAAACGGTTTCAGCAACAGGTAAAATTCAGCCCGAAATTGAAATTAAAATTGCTTCGATGGTATCGGGCGAGATTATTTCTTTAAATGTAAAAGAGGGACAAGTGGTTAAAAAAGGTGATTTATTAGTAAAAATAAATCCAGATTTATATACCTCAGGATTAGAAAGATCTGTTGCAAATTTAGCAGGAACAAAAGCAAGCCTTACTCAATCTGACGCCAGTTTTAAAGAAGCAAAAGCAAATTACGAGCGTAATAAAATATTGTATGATAAAGGCGTTATCTCAAAATCAGATTGGGATAAAGCCATTTCTACTTTTGAAGTTGCAAAAGCAACAAAACAAAGCGCTTATTACAATGTTCAAAGTGCTTCAGCATCTGTTACAGAAGCTCGAGACAATTTAGGACGTACAACGATCTATTCTCCTGCAGATGGAACTATTTCTGTTTTGAATGTAGAATTAGGAGAAAGAGTTTTAGGAACGCAGCAAATGGCAGGAACAGAGCTTTTGCGTGTTGCAAACCTAAACAACATGGAAGTTGAAGTTGATGTAAATGAAAATGACATTGTAAAAATTAAAATAGGAGATGAGGCAAATGTCGAAGTTGACGCTTATTTAAAAAAGAAATTTAAGGGAGTTGTAACTAGCATTTCTAATTCGGCAAGTACAACTTTGACTTCAGATCAGGTTACGAATTTTAAAGTTAAGGTTCGCATTCTGAAAGATTCATATCAAGATTTGTTGGAAGGAAAACCAAGCACGTACTCTCCATTTAGACCTGGAATGACTGCTACAGTTGACATTATTACAACAACAAAAAACAATGTTTTGGCAGTGCCAATTAGTTCTGTTGTTGTAAAATCGGATACTACAGCTGTAAAAGATTTTAAGGTTGAAGATCCAAATGAAGATAAAAAAGCAACTCCAAAAAGCGATAAAAAATTCGAATGTGTGTTTGTCAAAGTTGGAGACAAAGCTAAAATTAGAATCATTAAAACTGGAATTCAAGACGATACTAATATCGAAGTGATGTCTGGTTTAAAACCTGGAGATGTTGTTATTACAGGACCATATACAACAGTTTCAAAAGATCTTAACTCTGGAGATAAGGTAAAACTTAAGAAAGCTGAAGCGCCTAAAAAGTAAATTTATGCGTAGCATTTCTATTATTTTGGCTGTTAACTCTTATTTTTGCAGCATAATCTTTTGATCAATTTTTAATAAAAACACTTTACTACTTTGTCTTATATTCTCAACATCGAAACGGCTACTAAAAATTGTTCTGTATCTATTGCAAAAGATGGTCAAACCATTGTTTGCAGTGAACTAGCAGATGAAGGATATTCACATGCTGAAAAACTTCATGTTTTTATTGAAGAAGTAATAGAAAAAGCAGGAATAACAGCACATGATTTAAAGGCCGTTGCTGTTAGCCAAGGACCAGGATCTTATACAGGTTTGAGAATTGGTGTTTCGGCAGCAAAAGGCTTGTGTTATGCATTAAACATTCCGTTAATTGCCGTAGATACATTGCAAACTCTAGCTTCTCAGGCAGGAGTTGTAGATGGAAAGATTATACCGATGTTGGACGCGCGCCGTATGGAAGTTTACAGTGCTATTTTTAATCCAGATTTAACAGTAGAAAGAGCCATTCAAGCTGAAATTATTGACGAAAATTCATTTCAAGAATATACAGACAAACTTTACTTTGTGGGCGATTGTGCCGATAAATGTAAACCTGTTTTGACTAAAGACAATTTTGTGTTTTTAGAAAATATAAAATATCCTTCAGCGCAAGCAATGAGTAAAATCAGTTTTGATAAGTATCAAAAAAGCGACACTGTAGATGTCGCTTATTTTGAACCTTATTATTTAAAAGATTTTATGATTGCTCCTCCAAAGAAACAATAATACTATTTCTGTATTGTATACGGTTGAATTGCAATTCCTGCCTCATCTAAAGCTGTTTTGCAATTCTCTAAAGTTTCTGAGAAAACAGATCCGTAATTGGCATTTTTTGCCCAAGGGCGAACTGCAAAATCAATAGAACTTGCCGATAGATTTTTTACAAAAACTTCTGGTGCTGGACTTTTCAAGATTTTCGGATTTTTATTCAAAACATCTAAAAGTATATCTTTAGCTTTTTTAATGTCAGAATCGTACGAAATAGAAAAAGTCAAATCAGCTCTTCTTTCTCCTTGCATCGAATAATTGATAATATTTCCGTTAGATAAAGCTCCATTTGGCACAAACACCGTTTGATTGTTTCCAGTAAGCATTTTTGTTACAAAGATTTGAATTTCAAGTACTGTTGCAACAACTCCTTGCGCTTCAATTGTATCTCCAACTTTAAATGGCTTAAAAACAATAATAAGCATTCCGCCAGCAAAATTAGAAAGTGATCCTTGCAATGACAAACCAACAGCAAGACCCATTGCTCCTAAAATAGCTACGAAAGAAGAAGTTTCAATTCCTAATTTAGAAATAAAGGTTACAAACAATAATATTCGCAGCGCCCACAATAAAATGTCAGATAAGAATTTTGTAAGCGTAGGATCAAGATTTCGCTGAATCATTACTTTTCTAATAATTCGATTAATCAATCTGATGGCATATAAACCAACAAATAAGATTAAAAATGCAGAAATCAATTTTGGTGAATAATCAACTAAAATGTCAACAAAACGAGTAACGTATTTACTGACTTGTTCAGGGTTCAGGTTCATGATTTTTAAATAAAAAAACCTTCTCAAAAGAGAAGGTATATTAGTAGTGCAAATATAAGAATATTTGCATTATTAGGAAAGTATGTTTTAAGCCTTCTCGGCAGCATCATCGGCTATTTCTTCTACCTCTTCAGCAGATTTTTCGCTAGCATCGACAACAGTTTCAGAAACAGTTTCTGGTACATCGCTACTTGCCAAAGAAGTTGTTTTTTCTTTAACAGAATCAACTACATCATTTACCGCTTTAGTCGCTTTGTTGGCATATTCGCTTACTGTATCTTTTGCTTTTTCAGCATAATCTGCCGCTTGGTCAATAATAGGTTCCGAAACTTCTTTTACTTTTTCAATTGTTTCTTCTGCAAAAGCTTCGGCTTTTTCGATATACGGTGCGGCGGCTTCTTTTGCTTGTTCAAAAGTACTTTCGGCATTATTTGCCAATTCAGCTACAGACTCTTTGGTTGAGCCAAATAAATTTTTAAAAAATGAAGATAATCCCATGGTTGTTAATTAATTGGTTAAGGTTACAATATTAATTAATTTTATAGAATTACTCGTTTTTTTAATGGTAAATAATTGATAACTAGTGGTTAATAATGAAAAAAGCGCCTCAATGAGACGCTTTCAATCTTGTTTTTTATAAAATTAAGCATTTACAGCTTCTACTTTTATAGCTTCGTCGTTTAGCATGCTTTTTAGCATATTTTCGATACCGCTTTTTAAAGTAAATGTAGATGAAGGACATCCGCTGCAAGCACCTTGCAATAATACTTTTACTGTTTTATCATCTTCATTATAAGACTCAAAAGCAATGTTTCCACCATCAGCAGCTACAGCTGGTTTTACATATTCTTCTAAGATATTGATGATTTGCTGAGAAGTTACATCCAATTTATCAAAAGCTTCGTCTTTTGCAGCATCATTTTTAGTAGCTGTTTGAATTAAACTTTCGTCTAAAACAGTTCCTCCGTTTTCTATAAATTGTTTGATGAACGTTCTTACTTCTAAAGTGATTTCAGACCAGTCGTTGATTTCGTATTTAGTAACCGAAATATAGTTTTCGTCAATAAAAACTTCTTTAACGTAAGGAAATTTAAACAATTCCTGAGCTAATGGAGAAGAAGCAGTCTGATCAATATTTTTATATTCTACAGCAGTGCGAGTAAGCATTCTGCTAACAACAAATTTCAAAGCAGAAGGATTAGGAGTTGTCTCTCCGTAAACCGTAATTGGCTGTTTTTTCGCTTTAGTTTCATCAATTTTAATGATAACACCACCTTTGTCCACAAAAGCAGTAATTTGCTCTGCAACTGCATCTTTTACATCATCCCAATCAACGATGCTGTATCTTTCGATAGCGATGAAATTTCCAGAGATATAAACGGTTTTCACAAACGGCAAATAAAATAATTGTTGAGCTAGAGGAGAAGCTTGCGCTTCGTCAATATTTTTGAACTCAAAGTTTTGATTTTGAGTAATAAAGTCTTCGAACTCGAACTTTAAAATAGTCGGGTTTTGGGTCTCCTTTATAGTGATTTTTGTCATGGTTGTATATTTTTTGCAAATTTACTAAAGTTATTTTCTACTAATACCTATATTTGATTTTTTAATAAAATAATTAAGACTCTTTTCAAATAAATCGTGTTAAATTGCAAGAGTGAAAATTATATAGAAACAAAATTGTCTTTATGAAATTTAAAATCAAGGTTTTATTAATTTTTCTCATCACTACTTTTTATTCTTATTCTCAAGAAGGAATACCTGTTTATTCAGATTATTTATCTGATAATTATTACCTAATTCATCCGTCAATGGCTGGCGCAGCCAACTGTGCCAAAATAAGATTGACAGCCAGAAAGCAATGGTTTGGAGAAGAAGATGCTCCATCGTTGCAAACTTTAAGTTTTAACGGAAGAGTTGGAGAACGTTCTGGGGCTGGTATAATTCTATTTAATGATAAAAATGGTTATCATTCTCAAAAAGGTGTAAAACTAACTTATGCGCACCATATTATGTTTTCTAGAGATGAACTAGATTTAAATCAGTTGTCTTTTGGAATTAGTGGCGGTTTAATACAAAGTCAATTAGACGAAACAAAATTTGGAGGAACTTTTGATCCAATAGTTTTTGGTTCGATTCAGAAAGATTCTTACTTCAATATGGACATTGGAGCATCTTATAATTATTTAGATTTTTATGCGCATGCTACAATTCAAGGATTGTTAGAAACAAGAAGAGAATTATATACAGATTACGAAACCGATAATCTGAGAAAGTTTTTATTGAGTGCTGGTTATGTATTTGGAAAAAACAGTAGTTGGACTTGGGAGCCTTCTATTCTTTTTCAGTTATTTGATCAAACAAAGGCAAAAACACTTGATTTGAATATGAAAGCATACAAAAGTATGGATTTTGGAAGTCTATGGGCAGCATTATCATATAGAAGAGGTTTTGATGGCGCACAATATGTTTCGGGAACTGGAGTGTCGTCTCAAAAATTACAATACTTTACACCTATTATTGGAGTAAACTTTAAGAATTTTATGTTCGCTTATACTTATACGCAGCTAATGGGAGATGTTAAGTTTGACACGGGAGCTTTTCACCAAATTACTTTAGGAATTAATTTATTCTGCAAAAAAGAACGTTACGACTGTAATTGTCCTGCAGTTAACTAAAAAATATTTTATGCTGATTAAATCTGTAAACGGAAAATCACCTCTAATTCCAGAGGATTGCTATGTTGCCGAAAATGCTACTATTGTAGGAGATGTGACTTTTGGAGAATCTTGCAGTGTTTGGTTTAATGCCGTTGTGAGAGGAGATGTTCATTTTATTAAAATCGGAAATAAAGTAAACATTCAAGATGGCGCTGTAATTCATTGTACTTATCAAAAACATCCCACAATTATAGGAAATAATGTTTCTATTGGGCATAACGCCATTGTGCACGGTTGCACGATTCACGATAATGTTTTAATCGGAATGGGAGCAATTGTAATGGATAACTGTGTAGTAGAAAGCAATGCTATTATTGCTGCTGGTGCTGTGGTAACTCAGAATACTGTCGTGACTTCTGGGAGTATTTACGCTGGTGTTCCTGCCAAAAAAGTAAAAGACATTGACCAATCTGATTTTGCAGGCGAAATAGAGCGTATTTCGAACAACTATGTAATGTATTCTAGCTGGTTTAAAGAAGAATAGATTTAAAAATTCCAATAAAAAGAAATTCCAAATTCCAAAAAGGTTAGACTCTTGGAATTTGGAATTTTTATTTTAAGATTTAAATTTTTTGGGATTTAAAATTATAGGTTGATTTTTTCGAAGAAAGTATTTTTATAGCTTTCGCTGATTGGAATTCTTTTATCGCTTATTAAAACCTTGTTCTTCTGAATCGATTTTACGTGTTTAATATTGATTATATATGATCGGTGAATTCTCGCAAAACCTTTACTAGAAAGTAAATTTTCAAGTTTGATTAAACTGATTAACGTCAGCGTAAATTTATTATCTGTTGTATAAATTTTGACATAATCTTTCAAACCTTCAATAAAAAGAATATCAGCAAAATTCAATTTTACATTTTCGTATTCAGCTCTTACAAACATAAAATCTTGATCAATTTCTGGTGCGTTTGCATTTTCAGAAATTGTTTGTGGTGCAGTCGGTAAAAATATTTGTTGTGCTCTTACAACAGCTTTTAGAAATCGATGAAACGGAATTGGTTTAACCAAATAATCGACAGCACCTAAATTAAAACCTTCTACAGCATAATCAGAATAAGCAGTTGTAAAAATAACAAGAGGTTTCTTTTCTATTGTATTTAAAAAATCAATTCCAGAGAAATGAGGCATTTGGATATCAAGAAAAATCAAATCGACATTATTCTGATTGATAAATGAAACAGCATCAATAGCATTATTGAAAGTGTTTATCAGCTCTAGAGCTTCTACTTTTTTGACAAAATCCTGTAATAATTCTACAGCTAAAGGTTCGTCATCAATAATTACACATTTCATCTTTTCTCAATTAATTTTTTAAAAATATATTTCGCATTCAAAAGTAGTTTGAAACCAGTAAATTAAGTTTTAAAATTTTCATAAAATACTGGTTAACTAATCAAAATTATGCGTTAACAGTTATAGTTTTAGCTAGCGTAAAACCATCAGTCAAGTTTCCAGTAATGGTTGCCAGCTCATCGGATAGGCTATCGGCAAAGACATTATCTTTTGTGTTTGCAGTATCTGCTTGTCCGTGTGCTGCATAATTAGTGCTCGAATATACTTCACTAGAAATGGTTTCTGGAAAAGCAATTTGAGTTACCAACAAAGAGGTTCCAGAACTTGATAAGACTTCTACATGTACATGCGGTGCTCTTCCTTGATACCAACCAGGATAAATTGAAATAAAAGAAACTTCTCCGCTAGTATTTGAAGTTTGTCTTCCTCTAAGGAAATGAACAGAAGTGTAATCTGTTTGCTGCATTTGCGTGCCGCCATATTCAGAATAATTTCCGTCTTTATCACAATGCCAAACATCTACCAAAACTCCCGAAAGAGGTTCGCAATTGTTATTCTTGTTTTCAATCTTTAAATTAATCAATAACGCAATTCCAACGCGGTCAGATTTGATGTTTTCCAAAACCAGCTGACTTGGTGTTTTGATAGGGAACGGGCCCTTTGTCTCTGAAGGAGAAACCGTGCAACTTCCATCACCAGAAGTGCTTGAACCTGTTTCGTCATTATCGCTTTTAGAACAAGATTCTAAAATTTTTGTAGCTGTTGCCAATGAGGCAATGCCCAAAATACCATTTCGGATAAATTTTTTTCTGTCCATAATCAGTTTTGTTTAATGTATTGCGGTTTTAATTTCGTCTAACTTTAAATTCAAATGAACTCGGTAATATTCATTATCCTGAGTGATGGTTAGTTCGTGTGCGTTTGGATAGAGAAGATCAAGACGGCTTTGGATATTTACTAATCCAATTCCTGAATTTTCAGGGTCTTTTACATAATTCTCAATAGTGTTTTCGATCCAGAAATCTAAGTTATAATCTGTAATTAGAATCTTAATTCTTACGTGAGCCGCACCTTTATAATCAGTTCCGTACTTAAAGGCATTTTCGACAAAAGAAATCAATAGTAAAGGCTCAATAAATTTATTTTTAGTATCGCCATGAACATTGATTACGATGTCTTCGATATTGTTTAATCGCAGCTTTTGTAGTTCGATGTAATTCTGGATATAATTAACTTCTTTTTCTAAAGCCACCGTTTTGTTATCTGTCTCATACAGCATGTAGCGCATAAGCTCAGACAAGGTTACGATGGCATCAGGGACCAAATCAGATTTTTTGTGTGCCAAAGAATAAATACTGTTTAAAGAATTAAATAAAAAATGCGGATTGGTTTGTTTACGCAAATAGATTAATTCGGTATTTGTTCTATGTGTTTCGGCGATCAGTTTATTTTGCTGATTATTGTAAAATTCAGTTAGTGTTCTAATAATTGCAGAGATCGTGATAATCAGAATATAGAAAAACGATGGGCCAATTTTAAAGAAAAGAGGCTGTCTCATTTGAACTCTCTGATGCATTCTTCCGCCTTGCGGGAAAAATTGTGGATCATGAGGCATCATCCTTGGAGGCATTATATTCTCTGGTCTTAAATGCCTAAATTCAGGGATGAAATAATTTAACCTTATGATCATAAATGTTGCAATTAAAACAAAAGCAAACGTAAAGTAGAGCCAGTATTTTTTTTGCAGCAAATAATTTGGAACCAAATAAAAATAGTTTAGATAAAACAAAACAATTCCAGTTGTCCATTGCGCATAAAAATCGTTGTTAATCTTAAAAGGACTTTCGTAAAACTGAATTAACGAAGTCAAAATAAAGAAAACCCATATCGCAAAATGGAATAATATTTTGTTGTAGCCGGTATTTTTAATGGTATCTATCTGCATTTATAATTTTATTTTTAATAAAATTAGTTCATTTTTGGTTACCGTTGGCGATAAGTTTTGTTTGAGTTTTTGTTTAACAAGATCGGCAACCTTTAAGGCGTCGTCTTCTGTTTTAAAACTTTTAGTATCACTTATTACAGGAATAACCGACTGTTTAATTAAAACTTTTTCTTTGTAGGCAATTGTATATCCCCAACCAGAATTTGTTTTAAAAGAAGCCGTTGTCAAAGATTCTTTTTTCGCGCAAGCAAGAAAAAGAAGAATGGCAAAAACTATCAAATACTTCTGGATGTTACTCCAGAAGTATTGTTTATTATTAATTGTCATCGTCATTTTGTTCTTCTAATGGCTTAAATTCCCAAGCATCATCAAAATAAGTAGAACCTAATCTTCCTAACATATAGAATCCGCGGTTGTTGATAGCAAAACCAACAGCATCTGTTCTTGTAGCACCTTCCATTGGAGTTCTTTCTACCCAGATATCGGTTGTTGGATTATATTCCCAAACTGTTTTTATGTTTTCACCTCCTACAACATATCCTAATCCATTCATAGAAAAACTAGATGCATTAGAACGTACAATTGCATAATCATCGTTGAAGCTGTAACTGTCATCTGTATCTTTGTCAACATCTCTTTTTCTTGTCCATGCATCTGTAGACGGATCAAACTCCCAGAAATCTTCTTGATAAACACCATTGTTTACACCAGTTACTAAATATGCTTTATCTGCAATTGTAAAAACTGTTGCATTACGTCTTTTGTTTCCGCTAAAACCATTTACCAAAGTCCAAGTGTTAGCTTGGTCATCGTACTGATAAAAATCTTTCAAGTAATTTCCATCATAACCTGTTCCAAAATATGCTTTACCGCCAACTTGAAAACCTACGGCAGCATAACGAGCAGTTCCTCCAAAATCGGTTTTTTGTGTCCAGGTATTTGCAGAAGGATCATATTGGTAGAAATCTTTTAATTTGTTTGTCCCGTCATAACCAAGACCAACATAACCTTTTTCGTTTAAAGCAAAACTAGAAGCAGAGCTTCTTCCTACACCTCCAAAATCTGCTTTTTGCTCCCAATAGTCTCCGTTTGAGTTATAAACCCATAAATCTTTTAAATAAACATCGCCAGTATAACCGCCAACTACATAAGCATAATCTCCGATAACGAAACTTGTAGCACTAGATCTTGCAGGACCGTCAAAAGCTGATTTTTTAACCCAGTTACCCATCAAATCATCATCATCATTATCATTGCTGCAGCTTATCAAAAAGAGGCTTGAAAAAAGCGCTGTGAATAAAATTCCTTTTTTTAGATTAATCATAGTGTATTTAATATTTATTGTTTGTATTTGATCCCTATTCCTAAAACGTAGCCATTTCCGCTATTGTAATCGTATATTTTGTGGTCGTTGCTGTCTAGTAAATTATATTTTTTGTTGAAATCGTAACCAGCCTTAAAATTCAAAAAACAATTGCCTCCAACATTTCTTTCATATTCTAAAGCCGATATCATTTGCGATAAAACTGCTTTTTCGGCATTGTTGTCTGTATTTGTTTCGTCTAAATGATAAAAGTTTCCATTAAAACTATTCGTCAGACTAAATTTGTTTCGATCATTATTAGAATAAGAAATTCTCGAATCAGGGAATCCAATTTTAAAATCGGTTTTCTCATTCATTTTATAATCAAAAGCAACAATTGGCGTAAACTTTGGCGCACCAAAAATCGATGTTCGGCCAGCTCCAATCTTTACATTGAACTTTGAGCTCAATTGTTGGCTAATTTCTAAACTTCCTAAAACTGTAACATCCGAAAAATCCAGTTTACTCTGGAAATTTGCTGTCGGAACAACAGAAAGTTGCCATTTTGTTTTTTCTGTTATTTCAGACGAATATTCAAACTTGTCTTGAACTTGGTTAAATTTATCTTGATCCGCATAAAAATTATAGGGATTAAATTCGTAATTCACCTTCAAATTAGAATATTCCAATGTGTTCGCTATTTTGCTTTTTGTTCCTAATTTCTTCTGATAAAAAACAGCCATGTTTGTTTCGCTAAAATTTATCTTGTCTGTTGGCTCTGTTTTGAAATTTACAGCGGCGCTAAAATTTTCTTGAGCTTTTAAACCTAAAAATGAAATCAAAAAAAGAGAACAAATTAAAAACCTTACTTTCATTATTTATTTTATTGGCTCAAAATTAGATGGATGGCGCTCTTAAAAAAAAGAAGATATATATATGACGTGTTTTGATAGACAAAATCGCCGTTTTTAAGGTCGAATTAAAATTTGAGAACACATTTTAGATTATAGATCGTTTTGAGCTATTAGTAGCTTAAAAATGCGCGATAGTATATGTTATAGTGTGTTGCCAAAGTGCGCAATTTATATTTGTCCAAAAATTAGATTATGCACAAGTTTATATTGATACTGCTTTTTGTACTGACCTTATTTTCATGTGGTACAGATACAGACACTGGAGAGTTTACTGTTGGGTCAGATTATTTGGCTTTGAGCAATAAAGTGATCATGATCGATACTGTGACCGTAGAAATGTCAACCATCAATTTTGACTCGTTGGTAACTTCTAACAAAAGTAGAATCTTGATCGGGAATTACGATGATCCTATTTTCGGGAAAGTAAAATCAGATAGTTATTTTCAGCTTTCAGGAGCTTCGTATGCATTAAATAGCACAGGCTCGGATACTGAAGCTGTTAATTATGTTTTCGATTCTATCTCAATGATTCTTAAATATGATAAGTATTATTATGGAGATACAACAAAGGTTCAGACATTTGATATTCATCGTTTGCTTCAAAAAGTGAAACCTAATACAGACGATAGTAATTTCTACAACAATTCTGCTTTAAGTTACAGCACTGAAAGCTTGGGAAAGGTGTCTTTCATACCAAGACCAAAACAAAAGGACTCTATCAATATTAAAATGGATAAAGAATTTGGAGAAGCTCTTTTTCAGAAAATTAAAAAAAGAGAAATTACAGATTTTGACAGTTTTACAGAATACTTGAAAGGTCTTGTTTTGGTTCCAGAAACATCCAATTCTTCCAGTATAATCGGATTTAGTGCTGGAAGCAGTAAAATGCGATTGTACTATTCAAAATATATGGGCGATGCAGATGAGGTGCCGTATATTCTAGATTATACCATTTTAGACAAAACGAAACAATTCAATTCTATCTCTTTAGACAAAACAGGAACGTTACTGCAGAATCTTCCTGCCTCGAGTAGCAATCTGTCTAGTAATTTGACCAATAATCAAGGTTTTATTCAATCTGGAACTGGAGTAGCCTGTAGGATTGATTTCCCGAATATTAAACAGTTTAAAAATATTTCGACTAATGGAGCTATTGTAAATGCAGAGTTAATTTTAAAGCCTGTTAATAATTCGTATTCTGAGAAATATCCACTGGCCGATTCTCTTTCTGTTTTTATTGGTGATAATTTGAACCGAATAAGCGGAGCATTGGCAAATTCTGCCGGAACTACTGTTTACGGAATATTGAACAAAAAAAGCGATGAGTTTAACGAAAATGTCGGCTATACAATTCCTGTTGGAGCTTTTCTTCAAAAGGAAATGCTTAAGTCAGCCGATTCTAGATCATCTCTTATTTTGACATTGCCTGGAATTTCCAAATCGGTTAACAGAATTGTTTTGGCGAATCAAAAACATGCCGACAATAAAATCCAGCTGAAAATTTATTACATCTCTTACTAAATGAAAAATAAAATTGTTTTATGGAGTTGCTTCCTTTTAATGTCGCTAACTTCATTTTCTCAAAGTATATCAAGTTCTCCTTATTCGCTTTATGGCGTTGGAAGCTTGTATGATTCAGATTTTGGTTATCTGCCGTCTATTGGTGGTTCAGGTATTGCATTGCCTTCAGATACATTTATCAATAATTTAAATCCAGCTTCTTTAGGATTCATGTATCAAAATCATTTCCTTTTTGATATTGGAGGAAAAGCTATTGCTACAACTTATCAAAGCAGCAATCGTTCAGAAAAGCGAAATAATTTTCAATTTTCTCATTTAGCGTTTGCTTTCCCAGTTACTAAAAATTCTGGTTTTAGTTTGGCGCTTCGTCCGTATTCTAGCTCGGTATTTAAAATCTCAAATTTAGAACTTCCTATTGCCGACAGCCAGGAATCTTATTATGTAACAGCACAAGGATCTGGTGGTTTAAACAATCTAGATTTTTCATACGGATATAGATTTGGGAAAAAAATGACAATGGGAGTAACTGGAACAGTACTTTTTGGAAACACAGTTGATGATCGGGCTTTTCTAATTTCGAATGCAGTGACTACTATACATAAAAAAACAGATTATAGTGGAGTTCGCGCAACAGTAGGAGCTCAATATAAAATAGATTCGACCTTTACAATAGGAACAACAATTAAGGTTCCAGCAAAAATAAATGCATCAAAAGTGCAGTCTGTGGCAAGTATTGCTGATGAAGTAGAAACTTCTATAGAAAGTGACGTAGTAACAAAGACCGATGATTATTATATGCCTCTAGAACTTGGTTTTGGAGTTAGTAAGCGATTTAAGAATAATTTGAATATGACTTTAGATTATGAGAAGAGCTTCTGGAAAAACACAAAGCAGTCTGATCTTTATGGTGAATTTGTAAATCAAGATCGTTTTGCACTAGGATTTACTTATAGCGCCAAAAAGAATGTTAGAAAATATTGGGATCGAGTAGGATATGCTGCCGGTGTAAATTTTGACAACGGTTATCTCGAAGTTGATAGACAGCGTGTTAATAGTGCATCTGTTTCTATTGGACTAAACCTGCCAATTGAAAACACATTTTCGTCACTTAATATTTCCTATTCTTACGGACAGAAAGGTAGAATTGCGAATGATCTGATAAAAGAAAATTATCATAAAATATCACTCAATTTATCGTTGGACGGAATTTGGTTCGTCAAGCGAAAGTTTGAATAATACTTAAAAGTCTTTTTTGATTACCGGATATTTATGTTCTAAAATGGACTCTAAAACTTTAGGGTCTGAGTTTACATAAAATATCGGATCATGATCTGTACTTTCAGAAAAACCAACCTTATCACGAAGCAGATTTTTTGTCTGACGTGCAACAGCTTCTCCTGAATCTATTATTTTAATATGATCTGGGAGAATTTTTTTTATTTGAGGAATTAGGTAAGGGTAGTGGCTGCATCCTAAAACCAAATAATCAATATTAGCTTCAATCATAGGTTGAAGGTAAGATTCTAATAATTGAGTCATTTCTGGTGAATACAAGTTACCATCTTCAATAAGCTGTACAAGACCATGGCCAACCTGCTCAATGATTTTAGTATTCTGAAACATCTCGGCAGTTTTATTAAATAACTCGCTGTTAAGAGTTCCTTTTGTGGCTAGAATTCCAATTACTTGTGTTTGAGAATTGTTTGCAGCAGGTTTAATAGCAGGTTCTATCCCAACAAATGGAATGTCGTAATCTGCACGAAGTTCTCGTATGGCATTTGTAGTTGCAGTATTGCAAGCAACAACAATTAATTTGCAATTATTCTCTAGTAAAAACTCTACGTTTTTTTTGCTCAAAGCAACAATCTCGTCTTTGCTTCTTTGGCCATAGGGAGCATTTTTGCTGTCAGCCAGGTAAATGGTTTTTTCATTTGGAAGAAGATCATGAATGGCGCTCCAGATGGAAGTTCCGCCAATACCAGAATCAAAAACGCCTATAGGATTATTGTTTGTCATAAAGCAAATTTACTATTTTTTAACTATAATTCGTTATTCTAAGTTAAGTCAAATCTTGAAATAATTTCAAAAATTACTTTTAAATTTTTGTAAAAAAAAACTGCTCAATTTGTACAATTGAGCAGTTTAATTATCGAGATTTAATTTCTTAGAATCCTAAATCTTTTTTAACGTCAGCAGTGATGTTTGGACCATCAGCTAATAATAAAGTAGAACCATCTAAAACGTATTGGAAACCTTTAGCTTTTCCAACTTTTTGGATAGAAGCTCTAACTTTTTCCATTAAAGGTTTTACGATATCAGTTTCTTTTTGTTGTAATTCTTTTTGAGCATTGTCTCTGTAATCAACAATTCTCTTTTGCATATCTTGAACCTCTTTAGAACGCTCACCGTTTACAGCATCAGTTACAGTTGCAGCTTCAGCTTCGTACTTTTTGATTTTTACTTGATATTCGTCAACCATTTTTTTGTATTCAGCATCATATGTACCACTTAATTTTTGCAGTTGATTTTGAGCATCTAGCATAGCAGGCATTTTTCCCATGATCTCGCTTACATCAACATGTGCTACCTTCGCTTGCGCGTTCATTGTGTTACTTGCTCCTAAAATAAGAATTGCAGCAATTAGTAAAGTTTTGATTTGTTTCATCATTTTTAAAATATTAATTAATTATTGGTCGTATTTGCTTTTTGCGTTTCGGCTTCTTTTGCTTTTTTAGCCGCTTCTCTTTCTTCTAAAATTTTCTTTCTTCTTTCTTCCAATTCTTTTTTACGTTGTTCGTAAAGTAATTGTCTTTCTTCTGCTTTTGTCATTGCAGGCTGATCAGCGGCAGGCGTTTCTCCTGTAGCAGCAGGTGTTGCAGTTTTAGCAGTTGAGCTTGTTTTAGCGTCACCTGTCGTTGCAGCAGCAGGAGCGGCTGTTGTTGTAGCTGTTCCAGAAACCGTGCCATTTTTTTTCGCTTCTCTTTCTTCTTGAAGAGCTTTTCTTTTATCGTCGTATTCTTTCTTCTTAGCTTCCTGCTCTAGTTTTCTATCTTGAATTAGCTTTTCTCTAGCAGCTCTTTTTTCATCAAGTGCTTTTTGGCGATCGGCCATTGCTGGATTTTCGTCAATTGCATTTTCAATATTTTCTTTAGCTTCTTGCTCTTTCAATTGTTTTTTTGTCAGCTGCTCACGTTTTTCAGTACGGTTTAAAATTCTAAGAACTTGATCGCTGATATCGAATCTTTTATTGCTAAAAAGCATGGTAAGATCGGATGATTTATCAAAAACAAAATCATAATTTTTGGCTTCTGCTATATCTTGCACAGCAGTAAAAACCTGATCTTGTATTGGCTTTGCTAAAGCTGCTTTTTGTCTCATTAGATTTCCATCAGAACCAAATTGTTTCTGCTGATAATCCATCATTTCTTGTTCAAGAAACTTAATTTCAGTTTCTCTTTCTTCAATTAATTCTTTTGTAAGTAAAGCTTTTTCTGTTTTTAAGCTTTCTTTCAAATTATTTATATTTAATTTTTTAGCCTCTACTTCTTGTTTCCACTTTTGAGCTTTTTGCTCTAATTGTGATTTAGCTTCTTTATAATCGGAAACATTTTCTAAAATATATTCCATGTCGATGTAGCCAATTCGAGTAGTCTTTCCTTGTGCCTGACTTGTATTTGCTACAATCAAGGCTAAAAATATAAATAAAAATTGTTTTCTCATAACATAACTTTATTTGATGATTTTTAACCAAACGTTATTTCACTAAAATTGTTGTCCAATAATAAAGTGTGTTTCCCATCCATTAGCTTTTGTTTGTCCAGGAAGAGCGTCAAATCCGTAACCAAAGTCAATACCCAATAATCCAAATGCAGGCATAAATACACGTAAACCAGCACCAGCAGAACGATTTAAATCGAATGGGTTGTAATCTTTAAAAGTCGGGTATGATGAACCTGCTTCCAAGAACGTTAATGCAAAAATAGAAGCCGATGCTTTTAATGTAATTGGGTAACGTAATTCCATAGAGAATTTGTTGTAAATCGTTGCTCCAATTGCATCACCTGCAGCATTTACAGGAGTCAAAGAGTTGTTAGGATAACCTCTTAACTGGATAGTCTCTCTACCATCCATTGAGTAATTGGCCATACCGTCACCTCCTAAGTAAAAACGCTCAAACGGAATTACACCTCTTTCTTGATTGTAAGCACCTAAGAAACCAAACTCTGTAAGGGTTCTTAATACTAATTTTCCATAAACTTTAGTATACCAGTCTCCTCTAAATTTAACTTTATAGTATTCTAACCAGTTGTATTTTTTCTGATCGACTTTTGCTACATCTGTATCAGCACTTGCATAATCTGATCCAACACTTACAGTTTTTCCAGAGGCATCTGTTTTGATGTAATCTCCTGTGTTAAGTGGCTGGCCATAATCATCAGATGTATTTGCGCCTGTATATTGTGATTTGTATTCTTTTTGGTTTTTTAAATCGCCATAATCAATACCATTAAATAATGAATATGGAGGAGTAACTTTTGCACTAATACTAAATTCAGAACCATAAGTTGGGAATATCGGGTTTACCCCTTTATTACTTCTCGAAAGTCCAATAGTATAAGCTAAGTTTCTAGATGCACCATTACCAAAAGTAAACAAACCTGTGTTATAATTGTTCAAGTCATAGTGCTGATAACTTACCGATTGTGATAGTACAAAGTAGTCATCTGGCACAGTTAATCTTTTTGCTAAACCAACTTGGACTGTAAAAATATTAAAACTTTTGCTTTTATCAACTGTTCTGGTAATGTAATTGTTAAGAAATTGCTTACTGTATGAAATAGATGAACTAAACTGTACAGGTTTTTTTCCTCCAAACCAAGGCTCTGAGAACGATAAACTATACGTTTGGAAGTATGTACTTCCTTGTAAACGAAGCGCAACTTTTTGTCCGTCTCCCATTGGTAAAGGCTTATAAGCTTCTTTGTCAAAAATCTTTCGTGCCGAGAAGTTATTGAACGAAAGTCCTAACGTTCCGATGAAACCTCCACCGCCATAACCTCCTTGAAGTTCGACCTGGCTAGATCCTTTTTCAACTACATTATATTCAATATCAACAGTTCCTGCTCCAGCATCTACGTTTTTAAATTTAGGATCAATTGCCTCTGGGTCAAAGAAACCTAATTGTCCAATCTCACGGATTGTTCTAACTAATTGTTCTTTACTATATTTTTCACCTGGTTTTGTTCTTAACTCACGGTAAATAACGTGGTCATTTGTTTTGTCGTTTCCAACAACAGTAATTTTGTTGAAGTAAGCGATAGGACCTTCAGTAACTCTAATTTCAAAATCGATAGTATCATTAACCGTTTTTACCTCTACAGCATTAATGTTTGAGAACAAATAACCGTTGTTTTGGTATAAGTTGGTAATGTCTTCTGCGTCTGGTTTTGTCTTATCAGCGATTCTTTTTTCTAGTAAAACTCCGTTATAAGTTTCACCTTTTTTGATTCCTAAATAACGGCTTAAAAGCTGATCTGAATAAACTGTATTTCCTAAGAATTTAATATTTCCGAAGTAATATTTGTTTCCTTCTTCTACATTAATCTTAATTGCTAGAGTATTTTTTTTCTTATTATATTGTACAGAATCGTAGATAATACGGGCATCGCGATATCCTTTTTCTTTGTAGGCAGCGATTACTTTTTCTAAGTCAGTTTTGTATTTCTCTGGAATAAATTTAGAAGCCTTAAATACACGAATGAAATTTTTCTGCTTAGTATCTTTCATTGCAGCACGCAATTGAGAGCCTGTAAGCTGCTTGTTTCCAGTAAAATCAATACTGCTGATTTTAACTTTATCTCCTTTATCTATTCGAACAAGCATATTAACTTGGTGTCCGTTAATAGTATCTGGAGTATTGGTAATAGTAACTTTTGTGTTATAAAAACCTTCTTTTTTGTATTTATTTTCGATGTAATTTTTGGTGGTCGTAATTAAGTTTTCGTTGACAATCTTGTTCTTTGTCAAGTTGTTATCTTTAATTAATCCTTCTATTTTACTTTTCTTAACACCAACGATTTTAACCTCGTTTAATTTAGGAAGTTCGACAATATCTAAATCCAAATAGATACTATCGTTTTCTACTTTATTAACGTAGAATGCGATTTCGTCAAAAAGACCTAGCTTACCTAGTTTTTTAATTGCACTACTGATTTCTTCTCCAGGAACAGTGATTTCCTGACCTTTTTGAAGTCCCGAAAAGGTTACAACAGTTTGCTCATTGAAGCTTATTTTACCAACAACAGAAACTTTAGCTAAAATATATTTTTTCCCTTGATCAAAAGGAACTCTTTCTTGTGCTTTAATTTGTGAAAAACTACCCAATAGTAAAAGGGTAAAGACTATTTGTATTTTTTTTTGCAACACTAAAAAATTATTTAATTTGTTCACTGGTTTTTCCAAATCTACGTTCTCTTTTTTGATAACTAATAATAGCCTCATATAAATCTTGGTCTTTAAAGTCTGGCCACAAGACATTAGTAAAATACAATTCTGCATAGGCAATCTGCCAAAGCAAAAAATTACTTATTCTATGTTCTCCACTTGTTCGTATTAATAAATCTACGTCAGGTAAATTTTGCGTGTAAAGATGCTCATTTATAATTGAATCGTCAATAGTGTCTATTGAAATTATATTATTTTTAACTTTATCACTAATTGACTTTACGGCATTTACCAGTTCCTCTCTAGAACCGTAGCTTAAAGCGAGAGTAAGAGTTAAGCGAGTATTGTTTTTTGTTTTTTCCATAACATCCAAAAGTTCTTTTTGGGCTGTTTTTGGTAATTTGTCAAGATTTCCAATCGCATTAAGTCTGATATTGTTTTCTTGAAGGGTAACTAGTTCTTTTTTTAATGAATTGATCAATATTTTCATTAACGCCTGAACCTCAAGTTTTGGACGATTCCAGTTTTCTGTAGAAAAAGCATATAGAGTTAAATATTCAATTCCAAGCTTAGCAGAGGTTTTGATTATTTCTTTTACAGATTTAGTGCCATTTTCGTGGCCAAACGCACGCATAAAACCTTGTTGTTTTGCCCAGCGTCCGTTACCGTCCATAATAATGGCTAGGTGTTTAGGTAAGTTTGAGTGATCTATTGATTCTATTAAATTCATTCTTTTAGTATGCGCAATAGCATGGTTTTTTTCCAAAGGTATAGGTTAAAGTCATACCAGAAAAAATATACCAGTCATTATTATTTAAATTTCCAAATTTCATGATATTTGGATTGCTTGTATTTGGATTACTTCCGTCAATATTATCTGTGAATGTATAGCGTGCGCCAACTTCGGCAGCTAAAACAAAACGTGGTGATATGTTTGATTTTATACCTAATATAATAGGTATAGCCATAGAGCTTCGATTTTTTAGCTCGTATACTGTATTTGGACTTGTCGTGTATCGGTATAGATTATTGAAGAAAAAGTAATTTAAACCTGTAAACACGTAAGGTGTTATTTTTGTGTGATAATCGTGCAGATTAAAATCGAAGAAATTGAATTCTAAACCAGCAGAAAGCTCTTTAATATCATTGTCAAAACGATAGCCTCTTTGATTTCTTCCGGTTTCATCAGATTGATAATCATTTCCACTAATGTTTGACTGCGTGTATGAGAAGCGCCATGCATGTCTCGGACTTCTGTTCCATTTGTAAAGAACGCCAAAAGCTAATTTTTCTGGAGCGATATAAGTTGTTTTTCCAACATCGCCTACAAAGTTGCTTCCGCCAAGAAAAACACCAAGCTCATTGATCTGAGCATTAAGTGTAATAAAGGGGAAAAAACATAACAATAAATTAAAAATTTTCTTCATTTAATTCAAAATTGCGTGCAAATATAATAATTATCAATACGAATCAAAGTTCCTTTAGTTAAATGTGCTTTTTTTTCAATTTACGTTATGATTTTGAGCCATTTAATGATGATTCACTACATGCAGAACGAGAAAATGTGGTATTATCGTATAGTGAAGAATCAGAAAAGAGTTTAATTTCTTTTATCTTCTCCCCAGAGCAGTTTGTTTCTCAAGGTTTTTAAGAAAGTTTCGCCTGGTATTTCAACCATTTTAATTTTGTAATCTGTTTTTTTAATTTTTAAAACAGACTCGTTTTTTACCGAAGAAATTCTTGAATCTAAAGAAACCAGATATTGGTCTTCTCTTCCCGTTACACGTAATGTAATTTCGGTATCGTCAGGAATAACAAGTGGTCTGGCAGTTAAATTGTGTGGAGCAATTGGTGTAATTACTAAACTTTTGACATCTGGCGTTAAAATTGGTCCGCCACAGCTTAAAGAATATCCTGTAGAACCAGTTGGAGTTGAAATAATTAATCCGTCTGCCCAATAAGAATTTAAATATTCGTTGTTCAAATAAGTTTCAACCGTAATCATCGAAGTGGTGTCTTTTCTACTTACCGTAACTTCGTTCATGGCAAAATTAAGTTCCTTAAAAGCTTCATTAAAAGGTTCGCATGTAATTCCTAATAAAGTTCTTTCAGAAGTGGTGTAATTTTGCTCTATTACATATTCTAATAAACTTTCGATGTTTTCTTTTTGAACTTTAGCAAGAAATCCTAAACGTCCTGCATTTATACCCAATAAAGGAACTCCTGAATTACGAACAAAAGCAGCAGCTCTTAAAATGGTTCCATCACCTCCAATACTAATCAACATTTCGAAACTATTATCTAAAGCAGTACTTGGCGAAAAAGTTTTGTATTCTTTTTTTACAAGCTGTTTTTCATAAAGCATATTCAGGAAGTTTTCTTCAATTACCATTTCGACGTTGTTGGTATTGAAGAATGTGAAAATGTCTTTTATAATAGGTTCAGTGCTATTCTGATAGTATTGTCCGTAAATGGCTATTTTCATTCTTTGTTAAATTAGAGAATTTGTCAATGTGTCAATTAGATAATTGTGAAATGCGAAAATTATCTAATAAACTAATTTTCTCATTGGCACATTCATAACTTATATATTAAGATACTTGTCTAAATAATCTGATCGCTCTTTTAAGCTGTTAATATAATTGTCTTCCTGATGTTCTGAAATAATTTCATATCCATATCTTCTATAGGTTTGGATAATTTCATTGATTGCTCCTAGACCAATTTTTACTGTAATCTGAACATTTTCTGTATCAGCTTCAGAAACAAAACAGCCTAAGATTTTACCATTATTGCTTTCTACAATTTGGGTTACTTCGCTCATAGAATAATCCAAAAGTCCTTTTTGTACAATAATAATAGCACCAGGTTCTTTTAAAAATGGAGTTTCCTGAAAAAACTTCATGATGTCTTCCATTTCGTAGTATCCTATATAATTGTTGTTTTCATCAAGAATAGGCAGGATATTGGTGTGGTTTTTCGCAAAAACCTCTAGAACATCAAGCCAAATCATCGATTTTCTGGCAAAGAAACGTTCTAAAGCATATTTGTAATCAATTGCTTTTTTATCAGTGTCAAATGTTTCAACATCATCAGAAGAGATGCTTCCAATAAAAATACCATCTTCTAAAATCGGAAAATGAGAAAAATTTACATCGATAAAAAAGTCCTGAATCGAGGCAATTGTTTCCTGACTGTCAATCGCTCTGAAATCGTTTGTGATATAGTTTGTAATTTCTGTCATAAATCAATTGAGGATATTTGATGCAAAATAATCAAAAAATACCGAAAACCGCTCTGTTTTACTTTGTATTTTTGTCGTAACAAATATAAGATTACTAGAATTAATATCTATTTATATGACAAAATTAAGTGTAAATATCAATAAAATAGCAACGCTTCGAAATGCTCGTGGCGGAAATGTTCCAGATTTATTAAAAGTAGCTGTAGATATTCAGCGTTTTGGCGGACAAGGAATTACAATTCATCCGCGCCCAGATGAGCGTCATATTCGTTATCAAGATGCACGCGATTTAAAAGCAGTTGTTACTACAGAATATAATATTGAAGGAAATCCGCAGCATAATTTTATTGATTTAGTTTTAGAATGTAAACCAGATCAAGTGACTTTGGTTCCAGATGCAATTGGAGCGATAACTTCTTCTGCAGGTTGGGATACAATCAAAAATCAAGAATATTTGACTGAAGTGATTCAGGAATTTCAAAGAAACGGAATTAGAACTTCGATTTTTGTTGATCCAATTTTAGAAATGATTGAAGGCGCAAAAAAAACAGGAACAGATAGAATTGAATTATACACAGAATCTTTTGCGCACCAATATGATTTAGGTAACAAAAAAGGAATTGAGCCTTACACTAAAGCTGCAATTTTGGCAAACGAATTAGGTTTAGGAATCAATGCTGGACATGATTTGAGTTTAGATAATATCAAATTTTTTAAAGAAAATATTCCAGGTTTATTAGAAGTTTCTATTGGCCACGCTTTAATTTCAGAAGCGCTTTATCTTGGTTTGGATAATACGGTAAATATGTATCTGAATAAATTGAAATAATTCTTTAAAAGAAAAAAATAAAAATATGCTTTATTCAAAAATAGAAGGAGAAGGAAAACCATTTGTCATCATGCACGGATTTCTCGGAATGTCTGATAATTGGAAAACTTTAGCCGGACAATATGTAGAAGCCGGATTTCAAGTTCATATTTTAGATTTAAGAAACCACGGACGCAGTTTTCATTCAGACGAATGGAGTTACGAAGCAATGGTTCAAGATGTGTACGAATACTGTCAAGCAAATAATTTAACCAGAATTGATATTCTTGGACATTCGATGGGAGGAAAAGTGGCGATGCTTTTCGCTACGACGCATCCAGAAATTGTAGACAAATTGATCGTGGCAGATATTGGTCCGAGATTCTACAAACAGCATCATCAGGAAATTTTGGCAGGATTAAATGCAGTAGATTTTTCTATAAAACCAAGCCGAAATGATGTAGAAGCAATTTTGTCGCAATATGTTCCAGATTTTGGAACGCGTCAATTCTTATTGAAAAACTTATACTGGAAAGAGCCAGGACAATTAGCCTTTAGATTCAATTTAGAAGCGTTTAATAATAATCTAGATGCAATTGGAAAACCTTTGGCAGAAGGTTTGGTTTTTGATAAGCCAACATTATTTATTCGTGGAGGAAATTCTGGCTACATTCAAGATGAAGATCTTGACGGAATCCGTAACCATTTTCCAAATTTAAAACTAGAAACAATTCCAAATGCTGGGCATTGGCTTCATGCTGAAAATCCGCAGTTGTTTTTTGAACTGACAGCGACGTTTTTAAAAGAATAAAAACACTTTTGATGAAAATTTTATTACTTTTAAATAAATTTTAAACCTGAAAAACTATGAAATTATTACTTAGACTTCTTGTTACGGCTGCTTTGGTTTTATTATTGTCTAACATTTTAACTGGGGTTCATGTTGCTAGTTTTGGTACGGCAGTAATTGTTGCAGTAGTTTTAGGATTGCTGAATATCTTTATTAAGCCAATTTTAGTGCTGTTAACTTTGCCGGTAACGTTTGTTACGCTTGGTTTATTTTTATTAGTCATAAATGCAGTGATTATTTTACTCTGCACAAAAATTGTAGGCGGTTTTGTAGTAGATAGCTTCTTGACAGCATTAATATTCAGTGTTATTTTGTCTATACTTCAATCTCTTACTTATAAAATAGTAGGAGACGATAAATAAAACAATTGAGCAGATTAAAACTGCTTCAAATACAATAGATTAAAAACTTGGTTGGGTTGCAAAAATTTTATAATTTTGCAACCCAATTTTATTATGTAAATTAAAGAAGAAGATGGATATTAAAAGAGTAGCAATAGACGCTGTAAACGAGACAATTGTTATGAACGTTGTTCATATGGATTATAAAGGTCAAGTAGCAAAAAGAATTAACGAAAAAATGCCTTTAGCTCAGGTTAAAGGATTTAGAAAAGGGGCTGTGCCTAAAGATCTTGTTGAAAAACAATACGGAAAAGGTATTAAACAAGAAGAGATTAAGAAAGTAGTTGATTTGGCTTTAGAGCGTTATATTCAATCTGAAAGATTAAATCTTTTAGGAACTCCTCTTGCTAAAGTAAACGAAAACTTTAACTGGGATGCTGAAGAATTGACTTTCGAATATGAAATTGGTTTAGTGCCAAACTTCGAAATTGATTTAGAAGCTAAAAATGATATCGTAAAATACATCGTTACTGCTGACGATAAATTAATCGACGGACAAGTAGAGCGTATCCAAAAACAATTCGGAAAAGCAATTCCTCAAGATAAAGCTGACGCTGATTCAGATTTAACTGGAACTTTCTCAAGCGAAGCAAACGGAATCAACAATACAACTACAATTGCAGTTAGCGCTTTCAGCAAAAAAGCTGGAAAACAATTTGTAGGTAAAAAAGTTGGAGATGTTGTTACAGTAAGCACAAAAGGTTTATTTGACGACGATCACCAATTAATGGATTACTTAAAAGTGGGTCACGAAGGTGTTCACGGTTTAGATGTTGAAGTAAACTTCACAATCGAAGCTATCAACGGTTCTGAGCCAGCTGAATTAAACCAAGAATTATTTGATAAACTTTTTGGTGAAGGAAAAGTAGCTTCTTTAGAAGATTTAAAAGCTAAAATTAAAGAAGATGCTGAAGCACAATTTGCGCAGCAAGCTGAACAAAAATTATTATTAGATGTTCAAGATTTCTTAATCGAAAACACAAAATTCGATTTACCGGCTGAATTCTTGAAAAAATGGTTGCAAACTGTTGGAGAGAAAAAATTAACTCCAGAAGAAGCAGAAGTAGAATACGCAAGATCTGAAAAAGGTTTACGTTTCCAATTAATCGAAGGAAAAGCATTAGCTCAAAGCAATATCCAAATTACATTTGAAGATTTGAAAGAGTTTACATCAAACGCTATCAGACAACAAATGGCTCAATTTGGTCAAACAAACCCAACTGACGAAGAAGTTCAAGGAATCGTGGCTAGAGTTTTATCTAACCAAGACGAAGTGAAAAGACTTTCTGAGCAAGTTGTAGCGTCTAAAATGTTAGATATCTTCAAAGAAAAAGCTAACCCAACAACTAAAGAGGTTACTTACGAAGAATTTATTGCAGCTTCTTACGGAGAATAATTCAGTCTGAAAGTCGAAAGTTATAAAGTCGAAAGTTGAGAAGTATACTTTTTAAAAATTAAGATTTTATTACAGAAACTGAAAGATAAAAATAATTATATTTGAACGTCAATGGAAGATTTTCTTCTATTGACGTTCTTTTTTTGTTTCAAGTTTCAAATTCTCTGTAATTAACTTGAAACTTTAAACCTGAAACAAAAGAAACGTTTTAAGACAAATTGGCATCCTTTGTAAAAAGGTATGAACTTTGTTTAATTCGTTTAAGTCACTTGCTGACTTTAGACTTTTCAACTTTAAACTAAAAATATGAACTACGGTAAAGAATTCAAAAAATTTGCTACAAAGCACCAAGGAGTAAACGCAATGTATTACGATAAAATCGTAGCAGCAATGACTCCAACAAACATGACTCCATATATTATCGAAGAGCGCCAATTGAATATTTCTCAATTAGACGTTTTCTCAAGATTAATGATGGACAGAATTATCTTTTTAGGAACAGGTATCGATGATCAAATCGCTAATATCGTTCAAGCTCAGTTATTATTCTTAGAAAGTGCTGATGCTTCAAAAGATATTCAAATTTATTTAAACTCTCCAGGAGGAAGTGTTTATGCAGGTTTAGGAATTTACGATACTATGCAATACATCAAACCAGATGTAGCAACAATCTGTACAGGAATGGCGGCTTCTATGGGAGCAGTTTTATTATGTGCAGGAGCAGCAGGAAAACGTTCTGCATTGCCTCACTCAAGAGTAATGATTCACCAGCCATCTGGAGGAGCACAAGGAGTTGCAACAGATATGGAAATCAACTTACGTGAGATGCTGAAATTAAAAGATGAATTATACAACATCATTTCGCACCATTCTGGACAAACTTTTGATAAAGTGCACAAAGACAGTGAGCGTGATTACTGGATGAAAGCCGATGAAGCAAAAGAATACGGAATGATTGATGAAGTATTAAGAAGAGGATAATTTTCTTAAAGTTAAAATTGTTTCATGTTCCAAGTTTCAAGTTGCTGCGGTTAACTTGAAACTTGGAACATGAAACGTTAAACAAAAAAAAATAAAAAATATTAAGCTGTAAAGAGCTAAGTTTTTAAGTTTTAGGTCAAAAAGCTTAGAAACTTAGTATCTTTGCAGCTTAGTAACGTAAATAGAATGGCAAAAGTAGTATTAGAATGTTCGTTTTGTGGAAGAAAAAAGCCAGAAACTAATTTATTAATTGCAGGTATCAATGCTCACATTTGTGATAAATGTATTGAACAAGCACACGGAATTGTTTTAGAAGAATTAAAATCTAGCGGAAGCGCAAAACTAGTTGGTGACTTAATTTTAAAGAAGCCAAAAGAAATTAGAGCTTTCCTAGATCAATATGTTATTGGTCAAGATCAGACTAAAAAAGTAATGTCGGTTGCGGTTTACAATCACTACAAACGTTTAATGCAACAGCAATTAGACGACGAAGTTGAGATTGAAAAAAGTAACATCATCATGGTTGGTCAAACTGGAACAGGAAAAACATTGGTAGCAAAAACAATTGCAAAAATGTTAGACGTTCCGTTGGCAATTGTTGATGCGACAGTATTAACAGAAGCGGGTTATGTTGGAGAAGATGTTGAGAGTATTTTAACCCGTTTGCTTCAAGCTGCAGATTACGACGTAGCAAAAGCAGAAAGAGGAATCGTATTTATTGATGAGATTGATAAAATTGCTCGTAAAAGCGATAATCCGTCAATAACACGTGACGTTTCTGGAGAAGGTGTTCAGCAAGCATTATTGAAATTATTGGAAGGGACAGTTGTAAACGTACCGCCAAAAGGTGGACGTAAACATCCAGACCAAAAATTTGTTGAGGTTAATACTCAAAATATTTTGTTTATTGCAGGTGGAGCTTTTGATGGTGTAGAGCGTATTATTTCTAAACGTTTAAACCGTCAAGCAGTTGGTTATTCAACATCTAAAAATGTAGACAATATTGACAAAGACAATTTGTTACAATATATTATTCCAAAAGACATTAAAGATTTTGGTTTGATTCCTGAAATTATTGGTCGTTTACCGGTTTTAACACACATGGATCCTTTGGATAAAGCGACACTTCGTGCGATTTTAACGCAACCTAAAAATGCATTAATCAAACAATATCAGAAATTATTCTTGATGGATGATGTTGAATTTACGATTACAGACGAAGCTTTAGATTTTATCGTAGATAAAGCTTTAGAGTATAAACTTGGTGCTCGTGGATTGCGTTCGTTATGTGAAGCTATTTTGACAGATGCCATGTACGAACTGCCAACTTCAGACGATATTAGTCTGACAATCGACAAAGAATATGCAGAACATACTTTGAGTAAAAACTTATTGAAACGTATGGAAATCGCTTCTTAATGATTAAAAATATATTTTCTAAAAACCTGTTCATTTTTTTGAGCAGGTTTTTTTTATGAATAAAGGCAAGAACTTTGAACGAAACAAATTACAAAACTTTAAAAAAGTTTATATTCGTTTAAAAATCAGACTATGAAAAAAATAAAATTGTTACTGTTGTTTTTAATGATGTTTTCTACAAGATCTATTTTTAGTCAAGAGAAAACGGCTGTAATTAATGATTTTATGAAGTCGGTCTTTGTTGAAAATAAATCTGCGCAGTTTATTGCAGATCAATATATTTATTTTGAATCTTTTCCAGATTCTAAAATTACCCTCACTGAGAGAATGAACTTTTTCGAGAAGCTTTTATCGGATTTTAAAACTGAAAACAACACAAAATTCGATTCTTCTAACTTTCAAATTGTAAATTATGCAAACTTTAAAGAAGATAAAGTAAAGTTTCTGCACGAAACGAAAGATTCTTATATCGTTGTCAGTAAAAATATTCCCGTTGCTTATATTTATTTGAAAGAAAATAAGATAATGTCTTTTAGTTATATGTTAAAAGGCGGAGAGGCAATTTTCATGAGTTATTAAACAAAGTTTTATGTACGTTGTTTTGCAGTTTAATTTTTTTAATAGTTTGAAAGTAATCAAAATTATATTTGTTCTTATGGCTTTTTGGTCTTGTGAAAAGACTAAAAAAGAATTGCCAATTTCCGAAAATAAAACCGCTGTAGATCGAACGGTTGAAGAAAACAGAAATGTAGATTATAGTTTGTATTTTAAGGAAGCAAAGCAATACACTAATAAAAATAAGTACAATCAAGATTTGTTTTTTCTGATTGACTTAGGAAAACATTCTGGATTGAAACGTTTTTTTGTCTACGATTTTAAAAAGAAAGAAATCTCAAAAGCCTATATGGTAAGTCACGGCTGTGGCGATAATCAGTGGGGAAGGACTTCTTCTAAAGAGAAACCTCAGATAAGCAATGAATTTGATTCGCATTGTTCTTCTATTGGTAAATATGTGATTTTGGATCGTGGCGTGAGTCAGTGGGGAATAAAAGTCAATTATGTTTTGCAGGGAAAAGATAAAACAAATTCAAATGCACGAAGTCGAGCGATTGTTCTGCACTCTTGGGATGCAATTTCAGATAATGAAGTTTACCCCGAAGGAACGCCAGAAGGTTGGGGCTGTCCTGCCGTTTCAAACGAAAGCATGAAAGAAATTGATGAACTTTTAAAAACCAATAAAAAAGTTTTGATGTGGATTATTAAGTCATAACCTTGTCTTTTGCGTTTTTAATGTAGAGGCGCACTGCAGTGCGTCTACGCATGTATATGGAAGGGAGGGATTTTTAAATTAAGATGTTAGACGCACTGCAGTGCGTCTCTACAATAAAATCATTGAACTCTAAACTTCTCGCGATATTCAATAGGTTTCATTCCGACCATTTTGTAAAAAACTTTTCTAAAAGCTTTTGGATCATTATAACCTGTTTTTTCGATAATTTCTGAAATTGAAAGTTGAGTTTGTTCTAAGTATTTCTTCGAACTTTCGACTCTGATATTTTGCAGATATTCGATTGGCGGAATTCCAGTCACTTGTTTAAAACGTCGTGTCATGTTTCTGGCACTTGTCGGAATGTCTTTGGTGATTTCTTCGAGTTTTTCAATCGTGTGATACTGACTTTCAATTTTTTGTTGTAACATGGCAACCAAAGTGTCATTGTGCAAATGGTTGGGTCTGAAAGTACTGAAATAGCTTTGTTTGTATCGGTTTAAATCGATCGAAAATATTTTAGCGATTTTGACTGCCATTTCGTTGCCGCAGAATTTCTGAACCAAAAGAATCAATAAATGAAAAGTTGAGGTCGATCCTCCGCTAGTATACAAACTTCCGTCGGCAGTTAAGGTTTCTTCTGGTTTTAATTTCACCATCGGAAAAGCCTTTGTGAAAGCACTGCAGGCATCAACATGTGTCGTGGCTAATTTTTCGTTTAACAAACCTGATGCAGCAAACAAAAATGCTCCAGTGCAAAAACTCGCTAATTCTGCTCCAGCTTTATGCTGTTTTTGAAGCCAAGGAATAAAGCTTTTATTCTTTTTAATCATCTCGCTCATATTGTCGGTGGTAAAAGCGGGAATTAAAATTAAGTCTAGAATACTATCTGAAGTTTCGATCGCATTACTTTTATATCCAAATATATTTCCTTGATCGTTTTGTTCCTTAGACTGAAAAATCATTATTTCAAATGGTTTTTCTGTTCCAGATGTAAGTTTATTTGCAGTTTCAAACACTTCTAATATCGCTGCTATACTCAATAATTTATAGTCGTGAGGTACGATTAAACCTAGTTTCTTGCTCATGATATCTATCGTTTTTCGGAATTTCAGTTAACACAAAAATAAGCAAATTGTCTTAAATGCCCCTAAACTTGACTTTTATTGTCGTTTTAAACTAATCTTAAAATTTTACATTTGCTTTGATTAATTTGTAAATTTATAAACATGAAAACAAAGATATTCTTAAATCTTGCGGTAAAGGATTTAAATCGTGCAGTGAAATTTTTTAATGAACTTGGCTTTACTACAAATCCAAAGTTCACAAATGAACAGGGAGCTTGTATAGTAATTAGTGATGACATTTTTACAATGCTTTTGGTCGAAGAGTTTTATCAAACCTTTACTCCAAAGAAAATTTGTGATTCTACAACAACAAGCGAAGTCCTTATTTCTCTTTCTATGGAATCACGTGAGAAAGTAGATGGGATAATTGAAAAAGCGGTTAAAGCGGGTGGAACAGATTATCAGGAAGCAAAAGATTATGGATGGATGTACCAAAGAACATTTCTAGATTTAGATGGACATCATTGGGAAGTCTTTTTTATGGATGAAAGTCAAATTCCAGCTAACTAAAGATGATTTCAGTAGAAGTTACAATCAATGTGCCAATAGAGAAAGTTTGGGATTTTTGGATTACACCAAAACATATCCAAAACTGGAACAGCGCTCTTGACAATTGGTATACGTCTTATGCAGAAAATGATTTGCAAGAAAAAGGAAGGTTTAAATATGAAATGACATCAAAAGACAAAAGCGAAAGTTTTGATTTTGAAGGAATATATACAAAAGTCGAAAAATTTCAGTTAATAGAATATAAGCTTTCAGACAATAGAATTGGAAGCGTTCATTTTGAAGATTTTGGAAGCAATGTAAAGCTTGTTGAATATTTTGAACCAAATAAAACTGATTCTGAAAGTATGCAAAAGCAATGGTGTCAAGATGTGATTGATAACTTTAAAAAATACACAGAGAAATTTTAAAACTAAAATTTAAGTCATAATGATAACAATAAAAAATACAGTAAAAGCATCTGCAGAGAAAGTTTGGAAGTTTTGGAATACACCAGAACACATTACAAAATGGAGTTTTGCTTCTCCAGATTGGCACACACCTTATGCTGAAGCTGATTTAAGAGAAGGAGGAAAATTCAAATCGACTATGGCGGCAAAAGATGGAAGCATGAGTTTTGATTTTGGAGGTGAATTTACTTTGGTTAAGCCAAATGAAGCGCTTTCGTATGTTTTGGGAGACGGAAGAAAGGTCGAAATTACTTTTACTGAAACTCCAGATGGTGTAGAAATTGTTGAAAGTTTCGATCCAGAAACTCAAAATCCAGAAGAAATGCAGCGCGCTGGCTGGCAGGCAATTTTGGATAATTTTAAAAGTTATATTGAAGCTAATTAAGGTTCAAAGTAACAGAGTGACAAAGTAACAAAGTTTCAAATATTTACAACTTAAATTGACTTACATTACTTATATGGTTTAAAAAAAAGAAACAACTAAATATCTAACCCAACAAAAAAACAAAAAATGACAAAACAAATATGGTTGAATCTTCCTGTAAAGGACGTAGCAAAAGCGAAAGATTTTTTCTGGAAAATTGGTTTTTCGTTTAATGAACAACATGACACGCCAAGCTCGACGTGCATGGTTGTAGGTGAAGGGCATTTTGTGGTAATGCTTTTTGAAGAAATGCTTTTTTCTAGTTTTTCTCAGCACAGTATTACCGATACTAAATCGAGTTCAGAGGTTTTGATTTCGATTGATGCAGAAAGCAGAGAAGAAGTCGATGAACTAGCTGAAAAAGTAAAAGAAGCTGGAGGAACTGTTTTTGCTCCTCCTGCAGAAAGCCAAGGTTGGATGTACGGCTGTGGTTTTGCCGATTTGGATGGTCATCGTTGGAATGTTTTATTTATGGACTTTAGTAAACTACCAGAGTAATATGGAAAAATTAATTTTTGATATCGATATAAAGGCTTCCAAAGAAAAGATTTGGAAAGTCTTATGGGACGACAAAACGTACAGAAAATGGACAAGTTCTTTTTGTGGAGAAAGTTACGTTGAATCGACTTGGAACGAAGGCGACAAAATTTATTTTTTAGGCGCAGCAGGAGAAGGAATGAATAGTCTGATTGAAAGGAAAATTCCAAACGAATATATGGCGTTTAAACATATGGGTGAACTGAAAGATTATAAAGAAGTTCCGCCAAACGCAGAAACTGAGCAATGGGCTGGAGCGATGGAAACCTATCGTTTAGATCAAAAAGGCGATAAGGTTAATCTTCATGTAGAAGTTGACGTTATCGAAAAACATATAGATTATTTTAAAGAAGCTTTTCCAAAAGGATTGGAAACGATTAAAGAGTTATCAGAAGAATAGAGAATGTAGAAAAAGAAACGAGAACAAAGACTTTGTTTTACGTTTCAAGAGGAGTTAACAATTTATAATTAACAATTAATAATTTTAAAAATGGCAGCAATTAATCCATATTTAATGTTTAACGGAACATGCGAAGAAGCGTTCCTGTTTTATAAATCAGTTTTTGGAGGAGATTTTCCTTATATCGGAAAATTTAAAGATGCTCCAGCAGAAGAAGGAGAAGTGCTTTCTGAGGAAGCATTAAATCGTATTATGCACGTTTCGCTTCCAATTGGAAATACTATTTTAATGGGAAGCGATACACATCCAAGATACGGCGATGTAGGTTTTGGAGATAATTTCTCTATTTCTATCAACACAGAAAGTACAGATGAAGCAGATAGAATTTTCAACGGACTTTCAGCTGGAGGAAAAGTTGAAATGCCAATGGACAATACTTTCTGGGGATCTTATTTCGGAATGTTTAAAGACAAATTCGGAGTAAACTGGATGGTAAGTTTTGATAAAAATATGCCACAACAATAACAAAAAAGTTATGTTATTTTAATAATAAAACAGAAATGTTAAATTACTTGAAAAAGCACATGTAAATGTGCTTTTTCATTTCAAAAAAACAAGGATTATTCTTTTTTATCAACGAGAGATTGCCGATTTTTGTCGCTTCAAAATCAAGAAAGAAAAATGGCAGCAGAAGATAAAGAGATAATTTTATTAAAAGTTTCAGGACACGATAAAATTGGGGTTACAGCAGGTTTAACGGCTGTTTTAGGAGCATACGATGCTAATATATTAGATATCGGTCAAGCTGATATTCATGACACACTTTCTTTAGGAATTTTGTTCGAAATTGCTGCAGGTTCATCTTCAGCACCAGTTTTAAAAGACCTTCTTTTCAAAGCTTACGAATTAGAAATCAAAGTAAAATTTATTCCGATTTCTATAGAAGACTATGAAACTTGGGTAAAATCGCAATCTAAACAACGCTATATCATCAATATTTTGGGCGAAAAACTAGCAGCTTCTCAATTGGCTGCAGTTACCAAAATCATGTCAGATCAAAACCTTAATATCGATTCTATTATCCGATTAACAGGAAGAACTTCTATTGTTGAGAAAGAACAGTATCCACGCTCTTGTATTCAATTGTCTGTAACGGGCGAAATTGTAAACAAGATTGTCATGACAGCAAGCTTTATGGAAGTTTCTAGAGCGCTGAATGTTGATATTTCTTTCCAAGAAGATAATATTTATAGAAGAAACCGCCGTTTGGTTTGCTTCGATATGGATTCTACTTTAATCCAAACTGAAGTAATCGACGAATTAGCAGAATTAAATGGAGTAGGAGATCAAGTTCGCGCCATTACAGAATCGGCTATGAACGGTGAAATCGACTTCAACGAAAGTTTCAAAAAACGTATGGCACTTTTGGAAGGTTTGAGCGAAGAAGTTTTGCAAAAAGTTGCGGTTAATTTGCCAATTACACAAGGAGCACATCGTTTGATGAAAGCTTTAAAATACTACGGTTATAAAACCGCTATTCTATCTGGAGGATTCACTTATTTTGGAGAATATCTTCAAAAAGAATTAGGAATAGATTACGTTCATGCCAATCAATTAGAAATAAAAGATGGCAAGCTGACAGGTAAATATTTAGGCGATATTGTTGACGGTCAGAAAAAAGCCGAATATCTAAAAGCAATCGCCGAAAAAGAAGGAATCCACATTAACCAAACTATCGCAGTTGGAGACGGAGCAAACGATTTACCAATGCTAAACTTAGCAGGTCTAGGAATTGCTTTTCACGCCAAACCAAAAGTAAAAGAAAGCGCTTCAACCTCAATCTCAAGTTTAGGTCTTGATGGTGTTTTATACTTATTAGGATACCACGACAGATATATCGATATGATGTAATTTACTTTTGTCACCCTGAGCGAAGTCGAAGAGTTCAATCCTAATTTTTGTCATTTCGACCAAAGGGAGAAATCACACTAGTAATTCCACAATCAAAATAAAAACAAAACCTCAGTCTTTTCATAAAGAACTGAGGTTTTTTATTTGAGCATGTCCCGCCAGAAAAAGGCGGGTCGGGCTATCCGTTTCAATCTTTTGTGCCGAACCCCGGCACAAAAGGATTTCCACTTCTATCCCTCATGCGAGTTTAGTGGAATTATCGGTTTTTAATCGAACTTAAGTTTATTTTTCTTTTAGCTCCTTATAAATTTTTTCAGTGCATGGAGTTTCAATATCCAATTCAATTCCATAATTAATTATAGGGCTAGCAAATAATTCTAGCTCATTATTTGCTTTGTTTGAGTTGATATCAAGTTGTAAAGAAGTCGGTGTTTTCGGCGGAAAAGTTGATGCTTTTTCAAAAGTCTTCGCAATGATTTCCTCACTTAATTGAATTCCTTTTTTATCAGCTATTAATTTAATCTCTTTCATGATTTCTTCGGCTTCACTTCTTTGCGAAGGAACAGTGCAAACTTCTCCAATTGACGAATTGTATTTAGAAGTTACTAAGCCAAAGCTTGCAATAAAAATAAATTTAGTCCAGATTTCAGTAAAAGAATCATCTTTCAATTCAAAATCGATTTTACTTTCAGATAATAAATCAATTATCCAGTCAATGTCTTGATTAAAATTTTCAGGATCATGTCCAATGAATATTTTGCCTGGTTTTCCTTTATGTTCAACAATTCCCTTTTCTTTTATATGAGAAGCGACATAAATGCAACTAGGTAAAATAGTATTCTTAGGAATTATTTTTCTTATTCTTTCATAAATGTCAGCGCCATTCATCATTGGTAATATGATGGTTTTCGGACTAATAACTTGAATCATCTGTTTGCAGATATTTTCAAGATCATATTCCTTTGTGCAAACTAATATTAAATCAGGAGAATCGACCTCTTTTATGTCATCATAAATAAATTCAGGCTTTGTAACCGAATTTGGGTGTTCGTCAGAAAGTAAAATTAATCCATTGTTTTTAACAGCATCATAAGTTTGTGCTCTTGCAATAAATGTAATTTGATGCTGTTTTTTACTCTCATTATTTTGATTTATTTTAAAACCAAAATAACCTCCAACTCCGCCAAGTCCTACTACGACAATATGTTTTCTTTCCATTTTTTTATTTTTTACAAATATCAGTTCTTCTGCATTTAATAATACTTGTCAAATGATAAGAATTTAGAGATGAGAAGTATCTCTTCTAATACGGCTTAAGGAAGTGTCTGTAATTCCGAGATAAGAAGCTATAATCTTGAGCGGTACATGTTTAAAAATATCGGGTCTTTCTTTTAAAAGCTTTAAATATCTAGTTTCGGCTTTTTGGCTTACCATTTCTATAAGTCTATCATTAAGCTTATGATAATTAATTACAAACAGCAGTCGACTAAATTCTCTAAATTGAGAAATAGAATGAAAATTGTCTTGAACAGTTTCTAAATCAGTTTCCCAAAAACTACAATCAGTTATAGTTTGAAATGTTTCTTTGGTAGGTTCTTTTTTAAAAAAAGAAAGAAAGTCATTTACAAAACAAGGCGCCGCGAAGATATTTGTAATGATTTCGTCATTGTCTTCATTTAAAATAAAAGATGCCATGTAGCCTTTTTCTAAAAAATAAGTTTTAGTGCTTACGGTTTCTTTATTTAGTAAAATAGAGTTCTTTTCTAATTTAAAAGGGGTGAAATTTTTAGTGATTTTTTCTACAATCTCTTTTTCTATCGGGAATAGAGAATGGAAAAAGTCATTTAAAACTAATTTATTTTCGGGGTCAGTCACAATCTATTTTTTTGGATTTATTCAAGGATGTCTAAATACAATCTAGGGCGATTGCAAAATGGAGAATAGACTTTTAAAATTCTGGATTTCTTTTAATCGCAACAAATAACCTTTTACTGAAAGCCGGAAAGCTTCACAATTTTATGTTGTGCTAAGAGTAAGAATTTAAAGTCGGTAAAGTTTCATCCAAAACTTTTTGAATTTATTTTCGAGATTCTAATTCTCGTTTAATTTCTTTTAAATTTTTCAGATTTAAGTAAAGAACAAATAATAAAGCAATCGGAATAATATTCATTGCGCTAAAACCTTTCATAAAAACAATGAATATATTAAGAACAAATAAGACAAAAAGCACAAGACAAAAAATAGTATTTACAGTCTTTAATGTTTTCTGGTTTTTTACCAGTTCCTCAGTAGTCAGTTCACTAAATTTTGTATTTTTCATCTCTATTAAATAAAATTGTTTAACACATTTCCTTTAACTGTTCCAAATAATCCCTTTGATTTGAAAGCCTTGGAATCTTGTGTTGACCGCCTAATTTATCTCTTTCTTTCAACCAGTCGTAAAAAAGATTTTCGCGAGCAACATTAATTACCAAAGGATTCAAAGTCATATTGTTGTAACGTTTTGCTTCGTAATCTGAATTTAAAGTCTGTAACGTTTCATCTAAAACCTTTTGGAAAAGACCAACATCAGCTGGATGTTTCTTAAATTCAATCATCCACTCGTGCGCACCTTTTTCTTTGTCATGCATAAAAATAGGAGCAACAGTATAATCGATAACTTCAGTTTGTGTAACCTGGCAAGCTTTTGCAATTGCTTGATCGGTGTTTTCTACCATTAACTCTTCACCAAAAACATTGATATGATGTTTAGTTCTTCCTGTAACTCTAATCCTGTACGGATTCAGTGATGTAAAACGAACCGTGTCACCAATCAGATAACGCCACAAGCCAGAATTTGTTGTGATAACAATCGCATAGTTTTTATTCAGCTCTACATCTGCTAAACGAATTACTTTTTGGTTTGGAGTTCCAAAAGTATCCATCGGAATAAATTCGTAGAAAATTCCATAATCCAACATTAATAATAAATCACTCGAATTATTCAAATCTTGAATCGCAAAAAAGCCTTCAGAAGCGTTGTAGATTTCGTAGTATCTAAAATCTTTGCTAGGAAGTAATTTTTTGTATTGTTCTTTATAAGGAGAAAAACTTACGCCTCCGTGAAAGTAAACTTCCAAATTTGGCCAAAGTTCTAACAAGCTTTGTTTGCCAGTATTTTCTAAAACTTTATTCATTAGAACCAGCATCCAAGAAGGAACTCCTGCAAAACTGGTTACATTTTCATTTTTGGTTTCGTTAATGATGGCCGCAATTTTAGTTTCCCATTCGCTCATCAACGAAGTTTTACTGCTTGGCGTACTGCTAAATTCTGCCCAAATTGGCATATTCTCAATCAAAATTGCCGATAAATCTCCAAAGAAAGTATTGTTGTTTTCGTAAATCTGAGAACTTCCTCCCAAACGAAGACTTTTTCCTAAGAACAATTCAGAATCTTCATTATTATTTAAATAAAGACACAAAAGATCTTTGCTTCCTTTATAGTGGCAATCTTCCAAAGCTTCGTTACTTACCGGAATAAATTTGCTTTTTGCATTTGTTGTTCCGCTAGATTTAGCAAACCATTTAATTGGTGTTTCCCAAAAAACGTTTTGCTCACCCAAACGTGTGCGCTCAATTAGCGGTTGTAATTCTTCGTAAGTCGCAATAGGAACTCTTTCTGCAAAGGTTTGATAAGAATTAATACTCGAAAACTCATATTTTTTTCCAATAACTGTATTTTCAGATGCCGTCAATAAGTTGTGCAATAATTCTTCTTGAACTTCATTTGGATATTTTAAAAAAAGCTCGATTTGATGAATCCTTTGTTTTAGGACCCATGATGCAAACGAATTGATAATAGATAAAGGCATGAATTTGGTTTTTAGTTAACTGATTTTAGGTTTTAAATCTCACAATCTATAGTAAAACTAAAAACTTAAAATTTGAATATCGAGAGACAAGTAGTAACTTTGTATTCATATCAAAAATAATATTTTTTTGTAAAAAACAATTCGATTTGAAGTAAAGATTCTACCTAATAAGTCGAATTTTAACACAAAAAACTTTAAATCTTTTAATAAATCTGAATCAGCAATTATAAATAAAAATACGAATGCAATATCAAGGCGTACTGACAAAAATGCAAACCGAACTTGGAAGTCCAATTCAATATTATTTGGTTTTCGAAGATAGTTTCTTAAATGTTAATCAATTATTAGATAAAGAAATTGAAATCAATTTTGTAGGCTGTCAATGCTTAAATTGCGGTAAAAAGAAAAAGATATACCGACAAGGTTTTTGTTATGAGTGTTTTTATTCAAGTCCTGCTGTTGGAGATTGGATTATGAGACCAGAATTAAGTACGGCACATTTAGGAATTGCAGATAGAGATTTAGAATATGAATCAAAAGCGCAATTACAACCGCATATTGTTTATTTGGCTTCGGCATGTGAAATAAAAGTTGGTGTAACTCGCAAATCGCAAGTTCCAACTCGTTGGATCGATCAAGGAGCTTCTCAAGCTATTGCAATTGTTGAGGTTCCAAACAGATATTTGGCAGGAATTACAGAGGTTGCCTTAAAGGATCATTATACAGACAAAACGAACTGGAGAAAAATGTTGCAAAACTCTGTTGAAAGTTTTGATTTAATTGCAGAAAAAGCGAAGATCGAAAGCTTGATTCCAGCAGAAGTTAGAGATTATTTTTATGCTCAAAAAGACGATGTTTACGAACTTCAATATCCTGTTTTGAGTTATCCTGCAAAAGTAAACAGCTTAAATCTAGATAAGACACCTTCTTTCAGTGGAAAATTAACTGGAATTAAAGGTCAATATTTATTATTTGAGAATGGAACTGTCTTTAATATTCGAGGATCTGAAGGTTATGTCGTGACAATAGATGTCTAGGTTTTTCGGGGAGTTGTCGATATTTTTTACGTAACTATCTATTAATTTGTTGATTACGTAATATTTTGTTGTAATTTTAACTCAATTCCAAAGACAAAATGTGCAAATCATGATACATTTGGTTACAATTTTGTAACAAATGCTTATTGGAAGAATTTACTTTTAGAAAATAAAAGAGGCTAGATTTGAGTCCGTCACTTTTTCTAAAATTCAATTAAGATTTTATAATTCGTAAATTATTCCATAAATGAGTGTTTTAAGCAAAATAAATGTACATAGGCGTAGCATAATGCGTAATCTGACTAAGAATGTTGGGAAAACAAATATGCAGGACGATTTTATTTTGGTCGACAAAAGCGAAATCAAGAGAGTTTTGATTTGTAGGCCAAATGGAAGGTTAGGAAACCTGTTATTGATTACGCCACTTGTTCAGGAAGTGTCTGAAATGTTTCCAAATTGTAAAATTGATTTGTTTGTAAAAGGAACATTGGCTCCAATTATTTTTGAAAAATATGATGCCGTTGACAAGATAATCCATTTGCCAAAAAAGCCATTCAAAAGCTTACTTGCCTACTCAAAGGTTTGGATTTCGTTAAAAAAAACTCCCTACGATCTTGCAATTAATGTAGATCAAAACTCCTCTTCAGGCCGACTAGCGGTTCAGTTTTCAAATGCCAAATACAAGTTTTTCGGAGATTCAAATGATGAAGTAACAACGAAAAAAGATGATTTTGAACATATTGCAAAATATCCTGTTTATAATTTTAGAAATTATTTGGCAAAATTGAGATTGCCAACGAACAGTAATAAAATAATAGCTCCTTTAGATCTTAAACTAACAGCATCTGAAATTTCAGAAGGCAGAAAAATATTAGGAGAACTAACAAACAGCGATAAAAGAACAATTTGCATTTTTACCTACGCAACAGGAGCAAAATGTCTTTCAGAAGAATGGTGGGAAAAGTTCTATTCTCAACTTACCACAGAATATAAAAACTACAATATTATTGAGATTCTACCTGTAGAAAATGTATCTCAAATCGGATTTAAAGCCCCAACATTTTATAGTAAAGATATTAGAGAAATAGGATCTGTTATTGCAAATGCAGATTTGTTTATTGGAGCTGATAGCGGAATCATGCATTTATCGAGTGCAGTACATACACCAACTATTGGGCTATTTTCGGTATCTAATTTAAAAAAATATGAACCTTATGATAATTGCAGTGTTGGAATAGATGTCAATCTATACACGAAAAAAGAATACATAAAAACGATCAATTCAATTTTGAATAACGGCACGTTAAATATTTATTCGAGAGCGATATAGAAACAAAAAAAATCCTGTTCCAAAAGAACAGGATTTTTTTTGTTTTAGATATTAAGATTCTAAGACACTAAGCTTTTTACTCAGAAACTTAGCGACTTAGTATCTTAGAATCTTTTTTACGGATTCTTCTTCTTAAACAATCCATTCAACAAATCGCTGGCTTTTTTAGTTACTTCTTGAGTTTTTTGCTCTTTTTCAGTTTTAGCTGCTTGAGTTGTATCTTTTGCTTTTGTGTTTTTGTTGATTAAATCTGTAAGCGCAGACGTTCCTTTTTGGGTCAGTTTTTCTTTTTGCTGATTAACCAATTGAGTAGTCAAATTGCTTACAGCAGTTTTCATATCTGTACTCACTTTAGGATTCGAAAAATTACCAGTCACCGAAGCATTAATTGGAATATTATCCAGTTTTGCAGCATCTGCAGGAGATAATTTAGCGATTAAATTGTTAGCTTCAGTTCCTAAATATTTAGCAGGAACATCAAACTTAATCGTGTAATTCATTGTTTGGTCAAAACCATGAGTTCCGCCAATTGTAGCTTTAATGTCTTGATATTTAATATCGAATGGTTTTACGTTTACTTTTCCGTTATCAAAAGTCAAAGCCATTTTCAAATCGTTCAGATTCAATTTGTTTAAATCTAAGAATTTTACATTTGACGTAAGCGAATTTAAAACCGTTGAGTTTTTAGCATTTACTGTAGTCGATAATAATTGGCCTAATAAATCTCCTGAAATTGATTTAAGATCTGGAGTCAATTCTTTGGCGTCCAAATTACCATTCAATTTAATAGTCGAATTTAATTTTCCGTTGATGATTCCAGCAATTGGAGCGATTTTTTTCATCATATCCAATTGTGTAAAAGTCTGTGCGATATCAACTTGATTGAATCCTAAATTCATATCAAACGTAGGCACTTTTTCTTTTGTAGAAACAGCTCCGTTAAGACCAATAGATCCGCCGAAAATGTTTGTTTTAAAGTTTTGAAGAGTTGCTTTTTCGTCTTTAATAATCAATGTTCCAGCAACATCTTGCAGTTTTAAATTGTCATATAAAACAGTTGTAGCTTTAGCATTTAATGTACAATTTAAGAAAGCAGGAATTTTCATGGCATCAGCAGGTTTTGCTGGAGTTTTTGTTTCTGGTTTTGCAGGTTCGCCAGAAGTCATAAAATCATCAACAGCCAATTGTTTAGAGCTCATGTTGAAATTTCCTTTTAGTTCTTGTTTTTTAAACATAAAACCATAGAAATTCTCTAAAACTCCATTAATGCTAATATCACTTTTTCCAGTTGTAGCATCAAATTGTTTTAAGTTGATTTTACTCGGATTGAATTCAACTAAAGCCGTGCTGATGTTCATCGATTTATTGTTTTCGTCAGTATATTTAAATCCTGACAAACTCATTGTTCCAGCATTTTTAATGTTTTGATATTCGCTTTTTTCTACAGAAGCCATATCAAAATTGGTTGTAACGTCTGCTTTTAAAATACCTGCTAAAGGTTTATCCATTTTAATTGGATATGCTTTAGAAAGATTAGCTAAGTTGATTGTTCCTTTTAAAGCTGCGTCAACAATTGGATTTACGGTTATGTTTTTGATATTCGCTTTAGCGTTAAAAACATCCTGATCAATTCTGAAAGATAACTTATCTAGATTTACATAAGTATCATTTAAGATTCCAGTTTCGTTGATAATTTTAGTATCAATTACAATATTTTGAACCGATTTTGGAAGGTTTGGATATTGGAAAGAAGAATTGTTTGATGCGATTTCGATATTGAATTTAGGAACCGTAGTGTCTGTCAATTCGCCTTTTGCAAAACCGTTTACAGTAAAATCTCCAGTCGTTTTTACGCCTTCTAAGCTAGATGCATATGCAGAAGGAATTAAACCTAAGAAATTGGTAAATGACGAAGTTGGAGTTTTAAATTTCAAATCGTAAATCTGAGCTTTTTCAGCCATTTGAATAAATCCGTCAAACTCTAAAGGCAATTGATTGATAAGAGCTTTGTTTTCTTTAAAAGTATATTTGCTTTTTTCTAAATCAATTCCAAGAACAGCATCTAAAGTAAGTTTCACATTTTTCATGTAATTCATTTTATCCATGTCCAATGAAACTTTCGCAGAAGATTTTGTCGTTAAATCTAATTTTGAATTGGTAAAATCTCCAGTTCCTTCGTGGTTTAAACTGTCAATTACCATTTTAATTTTAGAACCTTGATCGATATATCTAAAAGTAAAATTCTCAATTTTATAGTTCTGAATTTTCAAAGCAAGTGGTTTACTTGCTTCTTCGTCTTTTGTTTCGTCTTTTTTGTCTTTTAAAGCGATATCAAAGTTTCCGACACCATCTTTATTGAAAATAATGTTTATTAATCCATTTGTAGAACTAATTCCTTGAATGCTTAAAGGTTCGTCTTTTCCTTTGAAAAGTTCTTTAACACTCATTTTTAAGTTCAATTCACCCAATGAAACCAAAGTATCGCCTTCAAAAGGAGCTTTGTTGATGATAACTAATTTCTCGATTCCAACCGTTGCGTTTGGAAAGTTTTTGAATAAACTTAAATCGGCATCTGTAAAACTTACTTTAGCATCAACACTTTCGTTAATAGCTTCAACGATTTTAGCCTTGATTTGGTCTTTAAATAAAAATGGAATGGCAAATAAGGCAGCAACAAATACCACAATAACTATGGCACTTATTTTTAAAACTTTTTTTAGCATATATTAATAGATTTGAGGGTTAACTTTTTAAAATCGACTCCTGCAAAAATAGTTTTTTTTACTACAGTTTGCAGATAAAGTTTTCTTAATTATGTAAGAATTTTATTAAAATTGTTAAATAAAAAAATCCGTTAAGAAATACTTTCAAAACGGATTTTTAACTGAATTTATTTTATTATTTCTGAATAAATGAAACGATTTTCTCAACCAAGACTTCAGAAACAGGAAGTGTTTCATTGTTGTAAGTCGCTAAATTAGCTTCCTGATTGCCATCAACAATCTTCATGATATGATTCATTTTATCAATAATCTGCAAATCTGCGTTTTTGTTAGCTTGTTTTAAGTTTTCTGCATCCTTTACAGCAATCTGAATATCATTATTTCCTTGAAGTATTAAAATAGGTATAGTAAGCTTCTGTATTTCGGTCTGCGGATTGTATTTAAACCAAGAAATCAAATAAGGCTGAATGCTTGGCCTGAAAAGAGAATTAAGCATTGGATCTACTTTTTTAACTTCAAATCCATTTTTCAAACTATCGATAATAGGAAAAGTCAAATCGTTAAGTTGTTTCATTGACTTTGCACCAATCTGTGTTTTTAAGATTTGATCTGCTGGCTCGCCTGCACCTGCAATAGAAATAAACTTGTCTGCTTTTGTGCTGGCAACCATTCCAATCAAAGAACCTTCGCTGTGTCCAATTATAATTATTTTAGAAAAACGCTTGTCTTGTTTCAAGTAATTAATCCAGCTTTTTGCGTCTTGAATGTAATTTTCAAAAACCAAAGTACTTTCAAATCCGCCAGCAGCTTTGCTTTCTCCAATCGCTCTTTTGTCATAACGTAATGATGCAATTCCGTTTTTTGCCAAAGCTTCTGCTAGCATTTTCAATGAATTGTTTTTCATCATCAAATTGTTTCCGTTTCTGTCTGTTGGTCCAGAACCAGCAATAATTAAAGCAACCGGAAATTTTTTAGTCAAATCTGGAGTAGTCAGCGTACCGAAAATCTGATCATTGTTGATCTTTAATATCGCTGGCGTTTCCTTAAACGTGATTTCTTTTTTGTCTTGTGCGTTTATAAAACTCCAAAACAAAACCGTTAAAAAAAGAATTACTTTATTCATCTTAATTCAATTAATAAATATTGATTCCGTAAGGCAATATTGCTTGAACTCCTTTTTGTTTTTGGAATTTCTTAACCTGTTCTAAAAGAAGGTAATTTTCTTCTCCAATTTCTTCTTTGATGAAAGCTTCTTTAGATTTTGCAAAAGGAAGATTTCCTAACAAGTCGTTAAGTGTTTTTTCGTATTCAGGATAATTCTGAGTGCTGTATTTTTTTATTTTGGCCATTTTAGCAGCTTCAGCAATCGCATCATTAAGTCCGCCGATTTTATCTACTAAACCAATTTTTAAAGCTTCAGTTCCAGACCAAACTCTACCTTGTGCAATTGAATCGACTTGTGCAAAAGTCATTTTACGACCTTCTGCAACATGCGTAACAAAAGTGTTGTAGATTTTTTCTACTCCTTCTAAAGTAAAAGCTTTGAATTTTTCGTCAACTGGTAAGAACGGACTATAATTTGCAGCGTTTTCATGAGTTTTAACCTGCTCAGAATTGATTCCTAATTTGTTAGCCAACGGACTGAAGTTTGGCAACATTCCAAAAACTCCAATAGATCCTGTAATGGTATTGTTTTCAGCAAAAATTTTATTGGCATTGCAAGCAATATAATAACCACCAGAAGCGGCATAATTACCCATAGAAACAACAACTGGTTTTACTTTTTTCGTAACTTCAATTTCTCTCCAAATTAAATCAGAAGTTAGAGCACTTCCGCCTGGACTATCTATTCTAAGAACAATAGCTTTAACATCATCATTTTTTCTAGCCTCTTGCAAAGAACGTCTCATAGAACCTTCTCCAATTGTGTTTACATCTCCTTCGCCGCTTCCAATTTCTCCTTGAGCGTAAATAATCGCAATTTGATCGCTTGAGGTATCATCTAAAGCTGTTGCTAGGTGATTTTGAGTATAATCTGAGATTGAAATTTTGTTGTAATCTTCGTCTTTATCTACTTTAAGCACTTTTCTAATAGCGTCGTGATAAACATCTTCGTAAGCTATAATATCTACTAAATGCTGTTCTTTTGCCATTTCTGGAGTTCTAGCCAAAAGTCCGTTTGCGATTTCATTTAATTTAGGTAACGGAATATTTCTGCTTTTTGAAATATCAGAAGAAACGGTAGCCCAAATAGAGTTTAAAAGTGCAGTAATCTGTTCTCTGTTAGCATCGCTCATTTTATTATCTAAGAAAGGCTCAACAGCACTTTTGTATTTTCCGTGGCGAATCACTTCCATATGAATTCCAGATTTGTCTTGAAAATCTTTGAAAAACATCACCTCAGAAGAAAGACCTTTAAAATCTAAATCTCCGGCTGGATTGATATAAATAGTATTGGCAACAGAATTTAAATAATATTCTTTTTGAGAATACGTATTGGCATAAGCCCAAATATATTTTCCTGATTTTTTGAAGCTTTCTAAAGCATTTCTTAAATCTTTATATTGCGCAAGACCAAGAGAAGATTCATCGTTTAAGATTGAAATTCCTTTGATGTTGTCGTCTGTTTTTGCAGCTTCGATAGCATTGATTACATCGGTCAAGCCAATGCCTTTTTTGTCTGAAAAGACACTTACCCAAGGATCTTTATATTTTCCTGCATAATCATTTTTAATTTCTTTTAAATTGAATTCAATAACCGAATCAGATTTAACAGAAACCTTATCATCTCCACCAAAAATAGCGCTGATAAAGATTACTCCAAAAAAGAAAAGCATGATAAAAATAAAAATACCAATAACTGTGGCAATTACATTTCCTAAAAACTTCATATGTATATTTTTTTAATAAGTAGCAAAAAACGTCAAAACGTTACAAACTAGACATCTAATTTTCTGCTTGAATTTGAGACGTCGTTTCACAAATATATTGGTTAATTCTAAAATAGTTTTAGTTAATTTGCATTAATTATGAAATTACAGCATCAAGTCGTTTTATCGATAGGCAGCAACCAAGGCAGCAGACTAGAAAACATTCAAAATTGTATTGATTTGATACATCAAAATGTTGGAGCTGTTATTCAGGTTTCAAAACTTTACGAAACTCCTGCATGGGGTTTTGAGAGTGATGCTTTTTATAATTGTGCGCTTCTTTTGCACACCAATTCATCTGCACAAAAAGTACTAAATCAAATATTAAAAGTCGAAAAAGAACTAGGAAGAATCCGCTTGAATCAAGAAGGATATCAGTCTAGAATTATTGATGTCGATTTGATTGCTTTTGATGATCAAATAATAGATACAGAAAAACTTCAAGTTCCGCATCCGCTAATGCAAAACAGGAATTTTGTTTTACTTCCTATGCAAGATTTGAAGTTAAATTGGAAGCATCCGATTTTGCAAAAAACAATTTCAGAGTTAATTGCAATTACTCCAGATGATAGTGTTTGTACAGTTGTACAGAACTTGGAAAGTCCTATTGCAAAAATTCCTCTAAATCAATTTAATTATATTGCTTTTGAAGGAAATATTGGAGCAGGAAAAACTACTTTGGTACATAAAATAGCAGAAGATTTTAACGGAAAAACAGTTTTAGAACGATTTGCAGATAATCCGTTTTTGCCAAAGTTTTATAAAGACCAAAATAGATATGCGTTTCCTTTGGAAATGTCTTTTTTAGCAGATCGTTATCAGCAATTAGCCGATGATTTGGCGCAATTCGATTTATTTAAAGATTTTATCGTTGCCGATTATCATATTTTTAAATCGCTGATTTTTGCTAAAATTACGCTTGCAGAAGATGAATATCGTTTGTACAGAAATCTATTCGATATCATTTACAAAGAAATGCCAAAACCAGATTTGTATGTTTATTTGTACCAGAATACAGATCGATTACTGCAAAACATCAAAAAACGCGGGCGTATTTATGAGCAGAATATTGAAGCAACATATTTAGATAAAATCAATAATGGTTATCTAGAATACATAAAATCTCAAACTGATTTAAATGTTCTAATAATAGATGTTTCTGATCGCGATTTTGTAAAAAAACACGAAGACTACCTTTACATTTTGAATGAAATCAAGAAGAAGCTTGGTTAATGTGATAATGAGAAAATGTGCCAATTAAATAATTCTCTAAACGCATTGCTTAGAACTATCTAATTATCATGTTGCCACATTAAAAATTATCTCTTCAGAGTAAAATGTCCTCTTAAAACAGGCATTGAATCATCTACTTTTAAAGCATACCAATAATCTGAAGCAGGAAGCGGAATTTGATTTAAAGTACCATCCCAGCTCATCTTGAAACGGCTTAATTGTGCAATTAGCTTTCCATAACGATCAAAAATCGTAACTACTGCTTGAGGATAATTTTCCATTCCAGTTACTTCCCAAACGTCGTTGTAAGAGTCATTGTTTGGTGTGAAAAATGGAGGAAAGACAAGAACTACAAATTGTTTAGTAGTTCCTCCGCATCCGCTTTTTTCTCGAGCATAAGCGGTTTGAAGTCCGCCAGGAACATCATAAAAGATAGTTGAATCTTGAAAATTGACACCATCTACAGAATATTCAAAATAATCTTGCGCTTGTACAGGATAAATAATAGCTCTAGTTCCTTCAACATCGACACGAGCAATTTGTGGCACTTTATGTTCTTCGACTATAATTGTTTTTGTGCTCGTACAATTTTCAGGAGACGGGCTTGTTACGGCAACAGTATATTTTCCGCCTGTATTGACAGTGATAGTTTGAGTAGTGGCGCCATTTGACCATAAATAATTCATTCCAGAAATTCCAGCATCTAATGTTATGGATTGAAACTGGCATAATGGTAAAGTCTCATCACTAACAGCTGGAGGAGTATAAATTTCGATATTTATTGGAGTTCTAGTTGTATTTATACAGGCACCATTGGATGCTTCGGCATAATACGTTGTGTTTGACGAAATTGTTGGTGTTGTAAAAGCTGTACCCGTATAAAGACTTGTTCCACCGGTTGCTGAATTGTACCAGTTTATAGAGCCAATATTTGAAGTTGCTTTAATGGTTAAACTGCCTGGACCGCAGTTAGTATAAGTATCTTGTTCTGCAATAGGATTTGAAGGAGTAGCATTAACGGTTGCTTTTACCGATTTACGATTTGATTCGCATCCGGCATCAACATAATACGTTGTAGTTACAGTTAATGGTGGAGTAGTGTAACTCGGGCCTGTTGCTAATAAATTTCCACCAACGGCAGCATCAAACCATCTAATGGTTGCTCCAGCAGTTGCAGTTGCATTAAGTGTAAAGCTCCCAGAGTCGCAAACTGGTGTTGGGTCAATGGCTGGAGTTGCCACAGGAATTGTAATTTTAGTACTGGTTGCAATTTCTAACGGAGCTTCTCCTGGCATTCCGCCATATTCTACAATATATCCTTTCGGCTGATAGGCATCACCAGGTGTAAGTGAGCCTGTATTTGATAAATCATTCCAAGATCCTTGTATTCCAACACCAGGTTGAGTGATGTGCGCATAATCTTCATCGCCTTGATTGTTTGGTTCTCCAGTATTCCAGAAAGCAAAATTTGGCGTAGAACCGTTTGCATTTCCATTCCAGAAAACAGTTCCTGCTTCAGGTCCCGTGACCCATTTCCAAACACCTTCTGTTTCGGCATCACTTCCTCCAATCCATCCCGTTCCAGAAGCTTGTTCTCCAATTAATTTGGCTTCATCTGCAGATAAAATAGTAGCTAAATATCCTTTAAGGCCATAATAAGTGCGAGCCGCTGCCGCATCTCGAGCCGCTGTCCAAGTGATGGCAATATTTGGAACATATTCATAATAATGCTGGGTAGAAGGTAAATAATTTGCCTTACCCATTGTTATAGAAAACGTTCTAATTCCAGAAGCTGTCGCAGAAGAATTTGTAAAAACTACATCTTTGATAGCATCAACAAAATCAGAATATAAAACATCAGCTCCTGTCGGACTAGATAATGTTAATTTTCCTGCCACGGCGTCCCAACTTGTAACTATAGTTGAGTGTGAAGTAGGATTTAAAAGTTCAAGCTTGTCAAAACCGCTTGAATATCCTGAAGAAACTTGAATGTAAATAGCTTCGGTTCCCGTTTCTAGAGGATCGTGCGTTATTGTGACATCTGTTACAATTTTTATAGTGCCTTGAGGGCAGTACAATTGATCGCCAGTAGCTTTGATTACTGGTGGAGCAATAGCAGAGAATTTACTGCAATCGCTAGAATAGCTGGCTGTAGCATCTTTATAAGAAGACCATCTGGTATCAGAATAGGTTGCATTGTCGACCTGAATACAGCTAAGGCTTGGATTGGAAACAAAACTTAAATTAAAAAGAGATGTGTTATTTCCGTTTTTTAAATTCAAAGAAGTTAATGAATTGTTGTAGCAAATAACGGTGACCAAATTAGGATTTTTAGAAACATCTAAAGAAGTTAATGAGGTATTGTTGCAATATAATTGTATTAGTTTAGGGTTTTTAGAAACATCAATGTTAGGAATTTTTGTTGAACTAAAATATAATATTTCTAATGCGCCATTGTTGGTAACATCTAGATTTGATATAAGGTTGCCGCCAATTTGTAAATTGTTTAAACTTAAATGTTTTGTAACATCAATACTTGTTAGTTGATTGTTGTTAGCATCTAAAACAGTTAATTGAAGATTTTTAGAAATGTCCAGAACACTTACCTTATTGCTGTTTAAAGTTAAAGATTTTAGGATGGTGTTATTGCTGACATCTAAACTTGTAATTTCATTGACATCGCACATTATGCCTTGAATGACTGTGTTTTGGCTAACATCGAGATCTGTTAATTTATTAAAATCACAAGATAAAAAGTCCAATTTTATGTTCTTACGAATGTTAAGACTCGTTAGTTGATTGTAGTTGCAGGTTAGATTGGTTAATGCTGTATTATTAGAAACATCTATATCAGTTAATTTGTTTCTGTCGAAATTTAAACTTTCTAAAGCTGTATTTTGGGTTACATCTAGATTTGTAAAATTATTGCTGCCACAACTAAAAATTCTTAAAAGCCTATTGTTAGAAACATCTATACTATTTAATTTGTTGCCAACGATATGCAATTCGGTAAGATTGATGTTTTTTGAGACATCAAGACTTGTTAAATTATTATAATAGCAATTTAAAAACTTGAGTTTTGTGTTTTTGGTAATATCTAAATTGCTGATATTGTTGTTCCTGTTAGGATCGTTATTAATTACTCCTAAGTCTAAACTTTCCAGATTTATAAAGCTGTCAATTCCGGTTATGTCTGAAATATTTTTCCCTCGAAGCTCTAATGTTTTTACATTGATAACATTTGCAGCCAAGACTTGGCCATCAATAACACCGCTATCAATATTTAAATCGATTAAAGCTTGTTCGAAATTAGAGTCGGGAATCGATATGTATTGTTGTGCAGAACCAATAAAACTGGATAGCAGTAAAATGAATAAAAAAGATGTTTTTAAGGAGTAATTATTTTTCATTTTATAAAAGTATCACTTTTATAATAATAAAAAAATATATTTACATTTATGATAATTTAAGTTTTAAAAATATTTTGAAATCATATTTTTTTAATAGAAAAACTGGTTAATTTTTATTTGGCCAGTTTATTTTTTGAAATAAATCCCAAACAACAATTCCGGCACTTACTGAAATATTAAGAGAGTGTTTTGTACCAAGCTGCGGAATTTCAATACAGCCATCACAAATAGCAACAGCCTCTTGAGAAACGCCATAAACTTCATTTCCAAAAACTAAAGCGTACTTCTGATCTTTTTCAACTTTAAAATCTTGAAGAAAAACAGAACTTTCAACCTGTTCTATAGCCATTGTCAAAACATTTTCTTTCTTTAAGTTTTCGATAACTTCCAAAACATTTTCGTGATGTTCCCAAGCTACAGTTTCAGTTGCACCAAGAGCTGTTTTATGAATTTCTTTGTTTGGAGGAGTTGCGGTAATGCCACACAAAATTATCTTTTCAATCAAAAACGCATCAGCAGTTCTAAAAACAGAACCAATATTGTGCAGACTTCGAATATCGTCTAAAACTAATATTAAAGGTGTTTTCTCCGATTTTTTAAAATCTTCAATTGATTTACGGTCTAGTTCGCTGTTTTCGAGTTTTCTCATTGTTTTTGAATTGTAGTCATAAAAAAAGCTTCCAAAGATAAGGAAGCTTTTTGATTATTTTAAATGTTTCTCAGATTAGCTTTTTACTGGATCTGGTAAAACTGTACCTTTAATAGTAAGGATTTTTGTTGGTTGTCCTTCTGCATTAGAAGTTACAGTTACAGTTTTTGTAAAAGCACCAACTCTATCTGTAGCATATTTTACACCGATAACACCTTTAGCTCCTGGAGCAATTGGTTCTTTTGGAGTAGTTGGAACAGTACATCCGCAAGATCCTTGAGTGTTAGTAATGATTAATGGTTTTGTACCATTGTTAACAAAAACGAATTCACGTTTTCCATCAGCATTGTGAGCGATAGTTCCGTAATCAATAGTTTCAGTTTCGAAAAGCATTCCAGCTCCTTCAATTTTAGCAACTTTAGCAGCTTTAGCTTTTTTAGTTGTTTGTGCATTAGTAGCTGTGATACCAGCAACAGCTAACATAGCGAATAAGATTATTTTTTTCATCTTTAAGGGTCTTTTTTTTAAATGATAAACAAAGCTATATAAAATTCTTAAACCACAACCTAAAAATATCTTAAAATATTTTAATTTTTGAAGCTTTCGATATACCGCCAAAAAATCATAAATTCGCTGTCTTAATTTTTTCATTTAAAACATTACAATTTGGCAGCTAAAGAGAAAGTGGTGAAGGAAACACCTTTAATGAAACAGTACAACGAGATCAAGGCTAAATATCCTGATGCATGTCTGCTTTTCAGAGTAGGAGATTTTTATGAAACCTTTGGGGAAGACGCCATTAGAGCTTCTAAAATTTTAGGAATAACATTAACTAAAAGAGGAGCGGGGTCTGATACTGAAACAGCGCTTGCTGGGTTTCCGCACCATTCTGTGAATACTTATTTGCCAAAACTGGTAAAAGCTGGACTTCGTGTTGCAATCTGTGATCAGCTTGAAGATCCAAAAATGACCAAAACTATCGTAAAAAGAGGTGTTACGGAACTTGTAACTCCTGGAGTTTCTTTGAATGATGAGGTTTTGCAGTCAAAATCAAATAACTTCTTGGCATCTGTTTATTTTGCTAATAAAAATATCGGAATTTCATTTTTAGATGTTTCTACAGGAGAGTTTTTAACGGCTCAAGGAAATGCAGAATACATCGATAAATTATTGCAGAACTTTAATCCAAGTGAGGTTTTAGTTCCGAAGAATAATAAGAATGATTTCAAAACTGCTTTTGGAGAAGATTTTCATAGTTTTTATTTAGAAGATTGGATTTATAAAGAAGATTATGCTTTAGAAACCTTGACAAAGCATTTTCAAACTAATTCCTTAAAAGGATTTGGTGTTGAAGAATTGAAAGAAGGAATTATTGCTTCTGGAGCGATTTTGTATTATCTGTCAGAAACACAGCATAATCGCGTGCAGCATATTACGGCGATTCAGCGTATTGCAGAAGATGCTTATGTTTGGATGGATCGTTTCACGATTCGAAACTTAGAATTATACCATAGCTATAATCCAAATGCAGTTACGCTTTTGGATGTTATTGATAAAACACTTTCTCCAATGGGAGGACGTTTGTTAAAGCGTTGGCTGGCTTTGCCTTTAAAAGATGCTAATAAAGTAAAAAGCCGTCATGAAGTTGTCGCTTATTTAAAGTCGAATCCTGAAATTCTGCATAACATCCAATATCAGATTAAACAGATTTCAGATTTAGAGCGTTTAATTTCTAAAATCGCTGCAGGAAAAGTTTCGCCAAGAGAAATTGTTTATTTGAAAGAATCTCTGGATGCTATTATTCCAATTAAAACATTAGCGCTTGAAAGTCCGCAAGAAGCTGTTAAAGTAATTGGAGATAGTTTGCATGCGTGTGATTTGCTTCGCGAAAAAATAAAAACGACTTTAAATCAAGATGCGCCTGTTGCAATTTCAAAAGGAAATGCAATTGCAAGCGGAATCAATGCTGAATTAGATGAATTACGTGCAATTTCAACTTCTGGAAAAGAATTTTTAGAAGGAATTGAAAAAAGAGAGTCAGAAAGAACAGGAATTTCTTCATTGAAAATCTCTTTTAATAATGTTTTCGGATATTATATCGAAGTTAGAAATACGCATAAAGATAAAGTTCCAGAAGAATGGATTCGTAAACAAACTTTAGTAAATGCAGAGCGTTATATTACTGAAGAATTAAAAGAATACGAAACTAAAATCTTAGGTGCTGAAGAAAAGATCTATAAAATAGAAAGCGAGCTTTTTGAGCAATTAGTAGCTTGGATTGGAACTTATATCAAGCCGGTTCAAATGAATGCGTATTTAATTGCGCAATTGGATTGTTTATGTTCGTTTACGCAAATGGCTGTCGAAAATCAATATGTATGTCCAGAAATTGATGATACGTTTGAATTGGATATTAAAAACGGAAGACACCCAGTAATTGAAAAGCAATTGCCTGTTGGAACGCCGTATATTGCAAATGATGTTTTCTTGGATAGAGAGACACAGCAGATTATTATGATTACCGGACCTAACATGTCGGGTAAGTCGGCAATTTTAAGACAAACGGCTTTAATTGTGCTTCTGGCTCAAATGGGAAGTTTTGTTCCTGCTGATAGTGTAAGAATGGGAATTGTAGATAAGATTTTTACCAGAGTAGGAGCTTCTGATAATATCTCGATGGGAGAATCTACTTTCATGGTTGAAATGAATGAGACAGCTTCGATTTTGAATAATATTTCAGATAGAAGTTTGGTGTTATTAGACGAGATCGGAAGAGGAACAAGTACATATGATGGAATCTCGATTGCTTGGGCAATTGCCGAATTCATACACGAACATCCAGGAAGAGCAAAAACACTTTTTGCAACGCATTATCATGAGTTGAATGAAATGACGGAATCGATGCCGAGAATCCAGAATTTTAATGTTGCGGTAAAAGAATTAAAAGATACCGTTTTGTTCGTTAGAAAACTGGTAAAAGGAGGAAGTGCTCATAGTTTTGGAATTCACGTAGCAAAAATGGCTGGAATGCCGCAATTGGTTATTTCGAAAGCACAGAAACTTTTAAAGAAATTAGAGAAGAATCATTCAAGTGATGCTTTGAATGGAATCAAAGCGGCAAATGATGAAATGCAGATGAGTTTCTTTAATTTGGATGATCCTTTGTTGGAGGAGATAAAAGAAGAAATTCTAAACCTAGATATTAATGCAATTACACCAGTAGAAGCCTTGATGAAACTGAATGAGATCAAAAGAATGCTGGTAAAAAAGTAAAATATAAAATTTTTCAATTTTAAAGTTTAGGTTATCAGAACGTTATAAAATAAGTCGATTTTTTTTTGAAAAAACGCTTGTGTAATTGAATAAATGTCCTAAATTTGCACTCGCAATACGAAACAAAACAAGTGTTGCAGTTCTTAATAAAATTTGAAAATGCGAAAATAGCTCAGTTGGTAGAGCGCGACCTTGCCAAGGTCGAGGTCGCGGGTTCGAGCCCCGTTTTTCGCTCAAAAACCATACAATGCTCGGATGGTGAAATTGGTAGACACGCTGGACTTAAAATCCAGTGAACAGCAATGTTCGTGCGGGTTCAAGTCCCGCTCTGAGTACTAAAGCCTCTTCTTTTGAAGAGGCTTTTTTTATTCTGCAAACTTGCAGATAATAAATTTGCGAAGTAAATTTATTAGAAAATCTAAGAATCTAAAATCAACAATCTAAAATCTAAAATTTGTAAATGGGTGCTTTTGTAATTAGCAAGCGATTTAATGATGAATATAAATTTACTTTTACTTCGCGGAGGGGAAAGGTTATTTTTACGAGTTTGAGTTATGAATTGAGATTTGAATGCGAAGAGGATATAGAGAAATTTAAAGCTAATATTGATCTCGCAAAGTTTTTGAAATTTAAAGGCTCTGGAGGAAAGTATTTTTTTAAATTGATGTTGGGGGAGGTGCATTTTGCAACAAGTCGAAAATACAGTACAGAATTGCTTTTGCAAAAAGGAATAAAAGAGATAGTAACTTATTCTTCTAGATCGGAGATTTTGGATTTCTCGTCAAGCGAATCGATTTTTGGTGATGAGGAGACTGAAGAGGAAGAAGTGGAGGAAGCTGCTGAATAAAAAAAAGCGTTCGCAATTGCGGACGCTTTTTTTTATTTGTTTTGATTAATGTAAAAATTAATCATAAAAAAAAACCATCTAAAAAGATGGTTTTAAAATCGTTAGAACTTAGGTTCTAATTATTTTTTTACTTCTTCTACTTTAGCAGCAGCAGAATCAACTTTAGCAGCAGCAGAATCAACAGTTGCAGCAGCAGAATCAACAACAGCAGCAGCTGAATCAACAGCAACAGCAGTAGAATCTACAGCAGGAGCTTCAGCAGCAGCGTCAGCTTTTTTACAAGATACAACAGTTAAAACAGCAACAACAGCTAAACTTAAAAATACTTTTTTCATCTTACTTTATTATAAAAGGTTAATTATTAATTCGTGGCAAAGATATAAATTTTTTAATATGTAAAATATTTTTTCACTTTTTTTTTAAAATATTTTCCTTACTCACGTTTATCTTATTTATCAAAGAATATGCCAAAACTACAAAATTTTCTTAAATTATCTAATTTATAGACTAAATAAATTTTTGTTGAATATTCTTTATAAAAACGGGCTATTTTATTTCTCTGATTTATGGTTTATCTGGTTTTTTAAGACTATTTATTTAGGTCTTTAAACCTAAGAAATGATCTTAATTGTGTCGTTTTTCTTAATTTAACACTTTTTATTGGCGCAAAAGGCTATGAAACTAGTTTTATAATGGTTTCAGTTGCACCTTTATTGTCTTGAATAAATGATCTAGATATTTCGCTTTTTTCTTCTAGAAAGTTTTTGTCGTTCAATAGCTTGTCAAAAATTTCTTTTAGCTCTGCGTTTGTTGCTATTGGCATACAGCCACCAATTTCGACTAAGGCAATTGCTTCTGCAAAATTCGAATAATTAGGTCCAATGACAATTGGCATTCCAAAGGTTGCTGGTTCCAGAATGTTGTGTATTCCTGGATTCCCAAATCCGCCGCCTACGTAAGCAATCGTTCCATAGCTATAAATCTTGGTTAAGATTCCAACAATGTCAATTATAAAAACATTGTAGCCAGATAAATCTTTGTTTTCTTTTTCTGAAAATAAAACGGTTGATTTTGTAATTTTTGATTGAAGATCTGAAATCTGATCTGGTTTAATATTGTGTGGAGCAATTATAAATTTTACGTTTTCAGGCGCCTGATTGATATATTCGGCTAATAAAGCTTCGTCTTTACGCCATGAACTTCCAACGACAATTGTTGGTTGGTTGTTTTTGAAGTTTTCAATATAATCCAACCGATTGTCTCTTTCTAAAATAGCATTTACACGATCAAAACGCGTATCGCCAGAAACAATTACATTTTTAAAGCCAAGACTTTCTACTTTTTCTTTAGATTTTTCATTTTGGACAAAGAAATAAGTAAAAGCGTTCAAAGCTTTTCTGTAAAATCCGCCGTACCATTTAAAGAACATTTGATTGTCTCTAAAAATTCCAGAAATTAGATAAGTTGGAGTTTTACGGTTTTCAAGCTCTTTTAGGTAATTCAGCCAAAATTCGTATTTAATAAAAAAGGCCAGTTCTGGATGAACGAGCTTGATGAATTTTTTTGCATTGCTTTTCGTGTCCAAAGGAAGATAGGTAGTAATATCAGCAACTGTGTTATTTTTACGCACTTCGTATCCAGATGGTGAAAAAAAGGTCACAATAATTTTGTGAGAAGGGTATTTCTCTTTGATTCTTTCTATCACAGGAAGACCTTGCTCGTATTCTCCTAAAGAAGCAGAATGAAACCAAATCGTTTTGTCTTCTGGTTTTATTTTTTCTTTTAGTGTGGTAAAAACACTTTTTCGCCCTTCTACAAAAAGCTTAATTTTCGGACTAAACAAGGATATGATTCTTAAGAAAAATCCTGCGATATGTATGGCTAGATTGTATAAAAAAAGCATGTAATTTTTTTTGCAGCTAAATTACATTTCTTTCGACTATTTTCATTGGTTTGAAGCTATTAATAACTATTTTTGTTCCTCCTTTTAGAGATTTCTGTCTAAAAAACAGTGTCTTTAATTTTAAATACATTCAAAAATGAAAAAAATTCAAATGGTTGACTTGAAGAGTCAATACGAAAAAATAAAATCTACTGTAGATGCTTCAATTCAAGAAGTTTTAGATACAAATACTTACATTAACGGGCCTTTAGTTCATCAGTTTCAAAAGAATTTGGAGAATTATTTAGGTGCAAAACACGTTATTCCTTGTGCAAATGGTACAGATGCTTTGCAGATTGCCATGATGGGACTTGGTCTTCAGCCAGGAGATGAGGTAATTACTGCCGATTTTACTTTCGCAGCAACTGTTGAGGTTATTGCTTTATTGCAATTGACACCAGTTTTGGTTGATGTTGATATGGTAAATATGAACATTGATATCGATGCGGTTAAAAAAGCAATTACTCCAAAAACAAAAGCAATTGTTCCAGTTCATTTATTTGGGCGCGCTGCGAATATGGACGCGATTATGGAAATTGCAGCTCAATACAATTTATATGTAATTGAAGATAATGCTCAAGCAATTGGAGCAGATTATATTTCTAAATCTGGTTCAAAATCTAAAGTAGGAACAATTGGTCACGTTGCGGCAACTTCTTTCTTCCCATCTAAAAACTTAGGATGTTACGGAGACGGAGGAGCGATTTTTACAAATGACGATAATTTGGCTCACATCATCCGTGGAATCGTAAATCACGGAATGTACGAGCGTTACCACCACGATGTTGTTGGGGTTAATTCACGTTTAGATAGTATTCAAGCTGGAGTTTTAAATGCAAAATTACCTTTGTTAGATGAATATAACGCAGCACGTCGTTTAGCAGCAACAAAATATAATGTAGCTTTCGCTGAAAATGCAAAAATCATCACTCCAGATTTTGACGCTAGCCAAAATGATCACGTTTTTCATCAATATGTATTAAGAATTATTGATGCAGACAGAAATGCTTTGATGCAACATTTATTAGATAAAGGAATTCCATGTGCAATTTATTATCCAATTCCGCTTCACTCTCAAAAAGCATATTTAGATCCTCGTTACAAAGAAGAGCAATTTCCTGTAACAAATCAATTAGTTCAAGAAGTTATCGCATTGCCAATGCATACAGAGCTTGATGACGAGCAAATCAAATTTATAACAGATTCTGTTTTAGAATTTCTAAACAAATAAAGATGAAAAGAGTTAGTCTTTTAATTTTGATTGTTCTTGTTCAGGTTTCGGTTTTTGCTCAAAAAACGACTTCTAAAGAAGAAAATGCTGTTGCTAGTCAAGTAGAAATTTTGCGTCAGGCAATGATTGATGCTGATGGTGCTAAATTAAAAGCGCTAACTTCAGATAAGTTAAATTATGTCCATTCAAACGGTAATTTTCAAAATCAAGATGAATTTGTTGAGGGAATAGTTAGCGGGAAATCAGATTTTGTATCTATTGATTTTCAGAATCAAACTATAACCGTTCAAGGTGATGTTGCTATAGTTAGACATATTTTGTCTGCTCATACCAAAGATGATGGAATCGATAGAGATATTAAAATAGGAATAATGCTTGTTTGGCAAAAACAGAAAAATAAATGGATTCTGATTGCAAGACAAGCCTACAAATTAACTACATAAAAAAAACAACCACAAAATGAAAGTATTAGTAACAGGAGGATTAGGATTTATCGGTTCTCATACAGTAGTCGAATTGCAAAATGAAGGCTTCGAGGTAGTGATCATTGATAATCTTTCTAATTCTTCAGAAGATGTTTTAAAAGGAATTACAGCGATTACAGGAAAAACGCCTTTATTCGAAAAATTAGATTTAAGAGAAAAAACTGCAGTGCAGGATTTCTTTAAAAAACACAATGATGTTACAGGAGTAATTCATTTTGCAGCTTCAAAAGCGGTAGGTGAAAGTGTTGAGTTGCCTTTGTTGTATTATGAAAACAATATTAGCAGTTTAATTTACCTTTTACAGGAATTACAGCAAAAACCAGAAGCAAGCTTTATTTTCAGTTCTTCTTGTACGGTTTACGGTCAAGCCGAAAAAATGCCGATTACAGAAGATGCGCCAGTTCAAGCAGCAATGTCTCCTTACGGAAATACAAAGCAAATTGGTGAAGAAATCATTACAGATACAGCTAAAGTTACGAATATCAGTGCTATTTTATTGCGTTATTTTAACCCAGTTGGAGCGCACGAATCGGTAGAAATTGGAGAATTGCCTTTGGGAGTTCCTCAAAATCTTGTGCCTTTTATTACGCAAACAGGTGTAGGATTGCGTCAAGAATTATCTGTTTTTGGAAATGATTATCCAACGCCAGACGGAACAGCAGTTCGCGATTATATTCACGTTGTCGATTTGGCAAAAGCGCATGTAATTGCTTTACAGCGTTTATTAAACAAGAAAAATTTAGCAAAAGTTGAAACTTTCAATTTAGGAACTGGAAAAGGAAGTTCTGTTCTTGAAGTGATTCATAGTTTTGAAAAAGTCAGCGATAAAAAACTTCCATACGTCATTAAACCACGTCGTGAAGGTGATATTACTGAAGCTTATGCAAATACAGATAAGGCAAATAATGTCTTAGGATGGAAGGCTGAACTTAGTTTAGACGAAGCGATGGCAAGTGCTTGGAAATGGGAACAAAAAGTGAGGAATAAATAGTTTTTGAAATAAAATTATAAATTTTAAAGTCCCAGATTATAGCAATATAGTTTGGGACTTTTTTTTAAAACGACATTTAATTTTTATGAATAAAGATTTAGATTATAAATTAATATTTGCCTTAACCGCAGTTGGAATTATTTGGGGCACAACGTTTTTAGGAATTAGAGTTGCAGTTGAAACGATTCCGCCTTGGTTTGTAACTTCTATCCGCCAGGGGCTGGCAGGAATGATCATGATGATTATTTTATTGTTCAAAAAAGAATTGAAATGGATTGGCTGGGAAAATTTAAAACATCAGTTAGTTCCTTCTATTTTGATGATTGTAGTAGCAAATGGTTTTACAACTGTTGCAGAACAGACTGTACCAAGCGGACTGGCTTCGGTAATCAGTGCGATGGCTCCGATACTTATTTTTCTAGGAAGTATTTTATTTAAATTGCAAAAACCTAGTTTAAAGGGGTTTGTTGGAGTTATAATAGGATTTTCGGGAGTCGTTTTTATATTTAAAGACGGACTAGCCTCTTTTTTAGATGCCGATTACAGAATCGGAATGATGTTTATGGGATTTGCGATTACTGCTTGGGCAGGAGGAACTATTTATACCAAAATTCATGGAAATAAATCTAAGAATATAGTTCTGAATTTATTTTACCAGTTTACAATGGCTTCCTGTATTCAGATTGTTTTGGCATTTATTTTTTCACCGACTATTGATGTGCATTTATGGAGTACGAAAAGTATTTTAGCAGCATTGTATTTGTCAATTTTTGGATCTGTAATTGCTTTTTTCAGTTATAACTATGCCCTAAAACACGTTACGCCAGTTCAAGTTTCTATTTTAGCGTATATCAACACTATAATTGCCGTGTTTTTTGGCTGGTTGATTTTGGATGAAAAAATCACCATCGATTTTATAATCGCTACAATTTTGATTATTTTGGGAGTCTTTATTATTAATTACAAAAAGAAGGAAAAACTTCCTGAAATTGAAAGCAAGTAAAAAATAAAAAATCCTCATAAACTTAAATATAAGTCTATGAGGATTTTTTTATACAGTCAGTAACTGAAAACTGAGACTGAGACTGAACACTTAAAAATTAAGCATTAGCAGTAGCCGCTTCTTTGTCAATTTTATTGATCAAACCAGTTAAAACTTTTCCAGGACCAACTTCAGTAAATAAAGTTGCGCCGTCAGCGATCATTTGCTGAACAGACTGAGTCCATTTTACAGGAGCAGTTAATTGAATGATTAAGTTCTTTTTAATTTCGTTTGCATCAGAAACCGCATTTGCAGTAACATTTTGATATACTGGACAAATTGGAGTAGAGAAAGTAGTCGCTTCAATTGCGGCAGCTAATTCTTCTCTTGCTGGCTCCATCATTGGTGAGTGAAAAGCACCTCCAACAGGTAAAATTAAAGCGCGTTTTGCTCCAGCAGCTTTCATTGCTTCGCAAGCTTTTTCAACAGCAGTAGTTTCTCCAGAAATTACCAATTGACCAGGGCAGTTGTAATTTGCAGCAACCACAACGCCATCGATAGAAGCGCAAACTTCTTCCACTACATTATCAGCTAAACCTAAAACAGCAGCCATTGTAGATGGAGTAATTTCGCAGGCTTTTTGCATAGCCAAAGCACGTTGAGAAACCAATTTAAGTCCGTCCTCAAAAGACAAAGTTCCGTTTGCTACCAAAGCAGAGAATTCTCCTAAAGAGTGTCCTGCAACCATTTCCGGTTTGAAATCTTCTAAAGTTTTAGCTAAAATAACAGAGTGTAAAAATACAGCAGGCTGTGTAACTTTAGTTTCTTTTAGTTCTTCGGCAGTGCCTTCAAACATAATATCTGTAATTCTGAAACCTAATATTTCATTAGCTTTTTCGAATAATTCTTTGGCTAAAGCCGAATTTTCATAAAGGTCTTTACCCATTCCTGTGAATTGCGCGCCTTGACCCGGAAATACGAATGCTTTCATTTGTCTAATTTGTTTTTTATTTTTTTTGAAATTGAAAATTAGCTTCAATTGAAAGGCAAAAATAATACTTTTTTATTTCGTATAATCCTTAAACATGTAAATCCATGCTAATCTGGAAAATCGGAGGTTGAAAGAAGTTAGTAAAGTGATCACAACAGCGATAATAGGAATGATTCTCAAATCGAAATTTTTCTCGAAGAAGAACTGTGCAATACAGTATGTTGCAATTCCTTGAGCGACTGTTAATCCGTAGTTTACATACATTGCTCCAAAGAAATAACCAGGTTCTTTTTGGAATTTGTAATTACAGTGACTGCAGTATTCATTCATTTTTGGTAAGCCAAAATTGAAGAAAATATTTTTGTCTGTAAAAACTTTTCCTTTATGACAAATAGGACATTCGTTGCTTAAAATATGAGTTAATGCGCTTGACATGACTTTGTTATTTTTTGTTTATACAAAGGTAATTCAGAGGTTTATAAAAGTCTTTTTTATATCTTCGCTTATTATAGCACAATAAAGACATTTTGACTGAATTTTCAAAATATAAATTCCAAATTCCAAATCGAGCAATGGTATTCTGTAATCAGAAAACAATAAATATTTTTGTGTATGAAAAGATATCCCATTTATAGTGTTCAGAACTTTAGCTGTAACGACATTCACCGCGATTTTTATGTCAATACTTTTAAAGAACATTTAAAAAGTCACAGTTTTGTAGAAGAACCGCATCGTCATGATTCCTATTTAATGGTTTTTTTTACGAAAGGTTCAGGATTACATGAAGTCGATTTTGACCAATTTGAAATCAAAAGAGGAAGCCTTTTTGTACTACAGCCTGGACAGATGCACCATTGGAATTTATCTGAAGATATTGAAGGTTTTGTAATTATTTTTTCTCAGGAATTGTACAATCTGTATTTTGGACAAAAAAAAATCAACGATTATAATTTTTATCATTCTATTCACAACCGACCAGAAATGGTTTTTGAAGAAAATGAAATTCCAAAAATCCTTCCGTATTTCGATTTGCTAATTCAGGAAAACATTCAGAATAATAAATATCAATTGGATAAACTTTTGAATTTATTAGACTGCATTCATATTGAAATTGCTAGAAAATACAGCGAAACGTATTCACATCAAACGCATTCTTACAATATAAAAATCAATGCATTCGAATCGTTTTTAGAAGAATATTTCAGAACCGAAAAACTGCCTTCATTCTATGCAGAAAAACTAAATATCACGCTGAAACATTTAAACAGAATCTGCAACGAAATTCTACAAAAAACAGCAACAGAAGTAATTACTGATCGTGTTATTTTAGAAATCAAAAGAATGCTGATTGATAAACAATTAGCCGTAAACGAAGTCGCTTTCAAAGTCGGCTACGAAGATTACTCCTATTTCTCCCGATTCTTCAAAAAACAAACAGGAATGTCACCAACAGAATTTAGAAATACCGTGCGTTGAGTTTTTTGTTTGCCACGAATTGCACGAATTTCCGCGAATTATTTTTATTGCCACAGATTGAAGGATTATTTGGATTAAAAAATCTGTGAAAATCTTTTAATCTGTGGCAAAAAAGATATTTAGCATTTTGAGAAAAAAATTAGCGGAAATTCTTGCAATTCGTGGCGAAAAAATAAAAGCCCTGCGAATAAACGCAGAGCTTTTAACCAACCAATTAAATCTAATCTAAACCAAAAGATTAAGCTTGTTTTACGAATTGTAATTCGATGTTTAATTTTACTTCTTCGCCAACTAAAACTCCACCAGTTTCAAGAGCTGAGTTCCAGTTTAATCCCCAATCTTTACGATTAATTTTTCCTTCTATGCTTAAACCAACTTTAGTATTTCCCCAAGGATCAGTCAGGATTCCGCTGTATTCTACTGGAAAAGTTACTGATTTTGAAATACCTTTAATGTTCAAATCTCCAGTGATTTCATAGCTTCCTTCGTTGATTTTTTTGAAAGAAGAAGCTTTGAAAGTTAATTTTGGATGATTTTCAGCATCAAAAAAGTCAGCGCTTCTTAAGTGTCCGTCTCTGTCTGCATTTGCAGTGTCAACAGAAGCGATATCAGCAGAAAATTCGATAGCTGCATTTTCGAAGTTGTCTCCGTCTGTAGTAATTGTAGCATCGTAAGTTCCAAATTTTCCTGAAACATTAGTAAACATCATGTGTTTAACTTTAAAACCAATTTCTGAGTGAGTTGGGTCAATTGACCATTTTGTAGTTGCCATAATTTTATTTTTTAATAATTAATTTGTTTCATTTTGATAAGACAAAGTTACGGTGACAGTTGTCCTGAAGCACTTAACCTAGATTAAGAAATAAAAAATGTGATAATTTTTTTGGTTATCACATTTGTATAATTGTTTGTCTCTCTGAGCGAAGTCGAAGAGTTATTTAGCATTATTCATATAAAATGTCAATGCCCCAGATGGACATTTATTTACAGTCGAAATGATTTTCTCCGTTGTAGATTGTTCGGGAGTAATCCACGGTTTTTCTTTCGGGCGAAAAACATCTGGATTATTTTTTACACAATTAGCCGAGTGAATGCATTTGCCAGATTGCCAGACAATCGTTACTTCTCCGTTTGTGTATTCTTTAGTGAGGTTATTTGGATTCATGGTTTAAAATTTTAAGGATTAGTTTTAATTTTAAAGTCAGACCAATGTCCTTATTTTCATAAAGTTAGTCTTTCTTGTTTTGTTTTTTATCAATTAAAGGTTAAAAAAAAGAAACGATAATAATCTGGTTTTCAGAATTATTATCGTTTCAGCGTTACAGGTATTTAATTGTTTTTGTTCGAATTAATAATTCATCGGAACATCCATTAATAAAAATTCAGCATCTGTATTCGCTTTAATATTTAAAGTATCAGTTCCTGAAATTCCAACCGCGTCACGAGAATTTAATTCCTGACCGTTGATGGTTACATTTCCTTTTAAAACGAAAGCATAAACTCCATTTCCTTCTTTTTTGATTTTATATTCTGTAGAAATTCCAGCATCAAAATTCCCCATATTAAACCAAGCATCTTGGTGAATCCAAACGCCTTCATCGTCAGCATTTGGAGATAAAACCTGAGACAATTTATTGTGTCTGTCAGCAACATCTAAAGTAATTTGTTGGTAACGAGGCGTAACATTTCTTTTGTTTGGAAATAACCAAATCTGCAATAATTTAGTCTGCTGATCTGCATTCGGATTAAACTCACTATGCTGAATTCCAGTTCCTGCGCTCATCACCTGAATATCACCATTTTTGATCACTTCAGTATTTCCCATACTGTCTTTATGAGCCAAATCTCCTTCAAGTGGAATCGTAATAATTTCCATATTATCGTGAGGGTGCGTTCCAAATCCCATTCCAGCAGCAATTGTATCATCGTTCAAAACACGAAGCGCCCCAAACTGAATTCTATCTGGATTATACCAGCTCGCAAAACTAAAGCTATGATATGCGTTCAACCATCCGTGATTTGCGTTTCCTCTTGTGTCTGCTTTGTGCAATACTATATTTTCCATGATTTTGTCCTTTTGTTATTTTTATAGTACAAAGATATGGTCATGGTAAAGGAAAAGCACTTAACCTAGATTAAGAAAAGATTCTGAGGTTCTAAGTTGCTAAAATTCTAAGTTATTTTTTGTGCAGTTTTCGCGATGTAGTAAGATTATCTAATTGACACATTCTCAAATTATCTAATTGATTTTTTGAAGCAGAAACATTGGTTTTCAAAAGACGTCTAGTCCCGCTATCCGTTTCAATCTTTTGTGCCGAACCCCGTCACAAAAGGATTTCCACTTCTATCGGGGCTAATTTAGAAGTTTTTGTTTTCAGAAGTAGTGTGGACAAAGTTAATCGCTCAGTTTGTCATCCTGACGGAGGAAGGATTACACACGAAATTCCACAAAGATTGGCGATCCACTTTGTAGAGCTACTAGTGTGATCCTTCCTTCGTCAGGATGACAAAGATTGCAAGGAATATTTTAAAAAATAAACTATTTTATCCTAATCAATTTCCCTTTGCCAGTCGATACATCCAGGTAATTAGCATCATTTTTATCATGCATAAAAAACTCAATAGTATCCTTCTGAATTTGATCTTTCGGAATAGTTATAACCAAATCAATATTTATAAAATTATCCAGAAGTATTGCATTCCCATAAGAAACCTTTCCTTTTGGCAGAAACTTGTTATCAAAAACAAAAACACTATCCTTAAAAGTAATTTTATCTTTTTGAATATATTGATTTTCGTCTTCGATTAGATAATTATAACGGCCGTTAAGTTTGTCTATTTTCTGATTGAAGTTTACAGAAATCAGCGCTATTATTAAAGTGAAAAATTTCATGTTATTCTAACTGTATTTGTTTGTAAACTATTAAGCTATTTTATCTTGATAAACTTTCCTTTTCCTACAGATATATCGAGATAATTTGTAACAGGACCTTTTTTGTTATGAATGTAAAATACAATAGTGTCTTTTTTTATTTGTTCCTTAAATATGCTAATACTTAAATCTGAATTCATGAAATTATCCATTAAAATAATACTTCCGTAGGAAATTTTGCCTTTAGGTTTAAACTTATTATCAAAAACAAATGTGCTATCATTAAATGTGATTTTGTCTGTTTGACTATAATAGTAATTGTTTTCTATCAAACAATAATATCTCCCTTTAAGTTTATTGTTTTCCTGACAGTTCAAATTGAAAAAAAGAATAGTAATGATCAAAGATAAATAATGCATAAAATTCTAACTGTATTGATTCATAAACTGCTGTACAACTGCATCTGTATTTTCATGGCGCTTCTTTTTCTCCAAAACAATTGGCGGAGCGCTTCTTTCTAAACAATCTTGTACGGCACAGGTTTCGCAAGTTACACCTACAATTCGTTTTACCAAAGGTTTTCCGTCAATGAATTTAAATTTCTTTTTCATTGTCGGATTTATTAGGATTCCAACAGAAATACTTCGAATGTAATTTTCTGCAAAAGGATCTTTTGTAGCCGATGAAAAAACCAAATATTCGTTGCCGCTGTTGGCATAACTCGAAATTTGCGCATCAAAAAAATGAGGTTTATTTTGTCTGATGGCTTCGTCAATGGTTTTTACTGAAACCCATCTTCTGCAATAATGTTCATTCGTTTCGTTGGCGTGCGGTTCCTGCTGATGGGTAATGTGTAATTCTTTATTTATTTGATAAAAATCGGAACCAATTTTATGAGATAATCTCAGGAAGAAAAGGTTTTTCAGCTGAAAATCTTTCGGCAATAAATTGGTCAATCGCTGATAAAAGGATTCTGGTGAAACCTCAAAACTTTCAATTAATGCAACAAATTCTTCTGGTTTTGGATTTTCGTTTTCAAGAAAAGCATTGATTTTATTTACAACCAATTTTCTCGGCAATAATAAAGCACCAGCAAAATAAGAAGCGTAAAAATTATTCAAAACCTGATCGAAGTTTTCAAACTTAATCCAGCTGAAAGTCAGTAGGCGATCTGAAATTTTTAAATAATTATAAGCTATTTCTTTGGCTAAAATAAAAGCCTTTTGCGGATCATCCAATTCGGTTGAAAGCAATAAAGTTCGACTTTTCGGAACATAAATCGAGCGTAAATCTTCTAAAGCTTCCTGATCTTTAAAAACGATTTCTTCAATTTTATAATCGTATTCTTCTTTTAAAATCGCTTCCAGTTCTTCAATACTGATTTTCGAATCTAAATTAATCTGAAAGGACTTCGAAAAAGCAATTACTTTGTCTTCTAAATCTTCAAAATAATTGCTGTGCGCTTCTTGATATGAACGCAAAGCGGCAAGGAAAAAACTTTCTCGGCTTAAATTATAATGTTGTGCAATTTCAATAATCGTACTAATAAACGCATTGACTTTGGCCGGAGCATTCGCAATAATATCAATTAAATCCGCTTCCTGAATCCCGAAAAGCTCTAGCGGAATCTCTTTTAAAATTCCGGATTTTAAGATTTCGCCAATCGGAGCGAGGTTATTATCGAGTTTTAAAGACACCATTTGGTCATAAGTCACGTCCAAATGTTCGCATAAAAGCAAAATTTTATCTGTTTTGGGATATTTTTTTCCCTTTTCAATCTCGTTTAAATACGATTTTGAAAGATTGGTCAGTTTGGCTAAACCAAAAAGTGACAAGTTCTTTTGCGTACGAACTTGCTTCAGTTTTAGCCCAAAAATCAGCTTTATATAGTCTTTTTCGATATCCATAATGTCAAATATAGAAATTCTAAAAACAATCGCAAAATAAATATTTTTTAAATTTAGCGAACGTTCGCTTGTTTTGTAAAAAACTTTTTTATAACATTGTACTGTCGAAACGAATTAATTATGAGTTAGTTATGATTTGTTGGTTTCGGTAAAATAAAAAATGATTAAGGAGGAAAACTTTTTAATCAAATAAAAATTAAAATCTGCAGCTATGAAAAACCAATTAGAGATTACTGAAATGGCTATAGAATTCCTAGCCGACAAAAAGCTTGCTTATCCAAAAATCTGGACAGAAGAAGCGACTGCGTTTATTACCGAATTGCACAAAAAATTCGAATCGCAAAGAAAATTACTGCTTTTGCAAAGAGAGCAAAAACAAGTTGCTTTTGATCAGGGCGTCATGCCGGTTTTTACTCCAGAAACAAAAAGCGTCAGAGAAGGTAATTGGACAGCTGGAGAAATTCCGAAAGATTTATTAGACAGACGAGTAGAAATTACGGGACCTGTTGATCGCAAAATGATTATCAACGCTTTGAATTCGGATGCCAAAACGTTCATGGCCGATTTTGAAGACAGTACTTCACCAACTTGGAAAAACCTAATGGAGGGACAAGAGAATTTAATTGACGCGGTAAACAAAACCATTACGCATACCGATTTGGTAAAACAGAAATCGTATCATTTAAATCAAAAAATCGCAACACTTATCGTGCGTCCGAGAGGTTTGCATCTTCCTGAAAAACATGTTTTGATTGAAGGAAATGAGGTTTCAGGATCGTTGGTAGATTTTGGTTTGTATGTTTTTCACAATCATAAAAGACTTTTAGAAAATAACTCTGGACCGTATTTCTACATTCCGAAATTAGAACATTATCTAGAAGCAAGATGGTGGAACAGTGTAATTGATTTTACTGAAGATTATTTGAAACTGAAAAGAGGAACGATAAAAGTGACGGTTTTAATTGAAACAATTACAGCGAGTTTTCAGTTGGATGAGATCATTTACGAATTAAAAGAACATATAGTTGGCTTGAACTGCGGACGTTGGGATTATATTTTCTCTTACATTAAAAAGTTTAGAAAAAATCCAAAATTCATTGTTCCAGACCGCGATCAGGTAAATATGACTTCGCCTTTTATGAATGCGTATTCGAATTTGGTAATTCAGAGATGTCATAAACGCGGTATTCACGCAATTGGCGGAATGGCAGCGCAAATTCCGATTCGAAATAATGATGAAGCCAATGCGATCGCTTTCGCAAAAGTAAAAACCGATAAAGAACGCGAAGTTCGAAACGGTCACGACGGAACGTGGGTTGCGCATCCAGATTTGGTTCCGCTAGCAAAAGCCATTTTTGACGAAGGAATGCCAAGTCCAAATCAGATTCATATTAAAAGAGAATATCGCAAAATAACGGAAGAAGATTTAATTGAACCACCAATTGGATTGATTACAGAAAATGGTGTTCGAAAAAATATCAATGTGGCGGTTCTATATCTGGCTTCATGGCTAAACGGACAAGGAGCAGCTGCCTTGCATAATTTAATGGAAGATGCTGCGACAGCTGAAATTTCGAGATCGCAATTGTGGCAATGGCTTCAAAACAAAGTGATTTTAGATAACGGCCGAAAATTAGATTTGGCTTATTATCACGAATTGGCCTTAGATGAATTCCAGAAAATCAAAACGGAATTAGGTGAAGAAAAACACGAAGAACAGCAATTTCCATTAGCCGAAAAGGTGTTGGAAAGATTAGTTGTAAATCCAGATTTCGTTGATTTCTTAACGATTCCATGCTACAAATATTTATAAATCTATAATAAAATCTACTCAATCTGCGTAATCTGCGAGCTAAAAAAAAATCTCTCGCAGATTTGGCAGATCAAGCAGATAAAATGAGAATGAAAAATTTACGCAGATCTTTTTAAGTCTAGTAAAGACTGAACACTAAAAATTGCAAACTGAACACTATTACTTACTAACCAACTTAACTATACTATTTATGAAAACAACAGAAGACAGAATTCAGGAGCTGATTAACGATTGGATTACGAACCCGAGATGGAAAGGAGTGGAGCGTCCTTACACTGCGAGTGAAGTAGTGACGCTTCAGGGATCGTATAAAATTGAGCATTCTATTGCAAAAATGGGTGCAGAGAAATTATGGAGAAAGTTAAAAAGTCAGGATTATGTAGCGGGTTTGGGAGCTTTAACGGGAAATCAGGCGATTCAGGAAGTGGATGCTGGTTTAGAAGCAATTTATTTGAGCGGATGGCAGGTTGCAGCTGACGCGAATTTGGCAGGCGAAATGTACCCAGACCAATCGCTGTATCCTGTAAACAGTGTTCCAATGGTGGTAAAAAAGATCAACAATGCTTTATTGCGTGCCGATCAGATTCAGACTGTAAATAAAATTGAAGATAGAAAAGATTATTTGGTGCCAATTGTGGCTGATGCCGAAGCAGGTTTTGGAGGAAATCTAAACGCATTCGAATTAATGAAATCAATGATTGAGGCTGGAGCTTCTGGTGTTCATTTTGAGGATCAATTAAGTTCTGCTAAAAAATGCGGACACTTAGGCGGAAAAGTTTTGGTTCCGACACAAGAAGCAATTAATAAATTGATTGCAGCTCGTCTGGCTTCAGATGTTATGGGAGTTCCGACTTTAATTGTTGCGCGAACAGATGCTGATGCAGCTAATTTACTGACAAGCGATGCAGATCCTAGAGATCGAAAATTCTTAACTGGAGAAAAAACAGCTGAAGGTTTCTTCTATGTAAACAACGGAATCGATCAGGGAATTGCAAGAGGTTTGAGTTACGCTCCCTATGCCGATTTGATTTGGATGGAAACCAGTAATCCCGATTTAGATTATGCGAGAAAGTTTGCAAAAGCAATGAAAAAAGAATTCCCAGATAAAATGTTGGCATACAATTGTTCGCCATCTTTCAATTGGGCAGCTAAATTATCAGTTGCTGAAATGGAAACGTTTAGAGAAGATTTAGCAGCAATGGGATATAGTTTCCAGTTTATCACTTTGGCAGGATTCCACGCTTTGAATACGAGTATGTTCGAATTGTCTAAAGCCTACAAAGAACGCGGTATGGCAGGATATTCTGAATTGCAGGAAAGAGAATTCGCTCTCCAAAAAAATGGATTCAGAGCAGTAAAACATCAGGCTTTTGTGGGGACTTCTTATTTCGATGCTGTTCAAAACACGGTTATGATTGGAAGATCCTCAATAACCGCAATGGAGCATTCTACGGAGGTTGAGCAATTTTAATTCAAAAACAAAACACGGTTCGATTTGCGAGCCGTGTTTTGTTTTTTTTGCCACAGATTAAAAGGATTAGAATGATTAAAAAAAGTTGCCACGAATTTCACGAATTCGCACGAATTTTTATTCAATTTTAATTCGTACGAATTCGTGAAATTCGTGGCAAAAAAAATCCTTTTAATCTGTGTAATCTGTGGCTAGAAAATTATTTCTTCAAAAGGCGAGCTTTCATTTTGCTGAAAAATTCAGGTGTTACGCCAATGAAAGATGCGATTTGTTTTTGAGGAACTTTATGGACTAATGTTCCGTATTTTTTAGTGAACTTTTCAAAACGTTCTTCGGCAGGTAAACTTAAGTTGTCCATTAATCGCTGTTGATTGGCAACTAATGAGTTTTCAATTAAAATTCTGAAAAAACGCTCCAACTTTGGAATCTCAAGATATAATTGTTCTTGGTTTTCTTTTGATAACGAAAGCACTTCTGCTTCTTCTAAAACTTCGATAAAAAGCTGTCCCGGTTTCTGCGAAAAATAGCTGTACATATCGCTCATCCACCAGCCTTCGCAGGCAAATGAAAGGACGTGTTCAACAATATTATCGTTGATGTTGAAACTTCTTAAAATACCAGAATTCACAAAATACGAATGCTTGCAAATTTCGCCAGCATTCAATAAAAGCGTTTTGGCTTTGTATGTGTTGGTTTCTAATTTAGATAAAAAAAGCGCCTGTTCTTCTGGAGTCAGAGAAACGTGTTTGGCAATGTTTTCAAGAATTAATGCCATTATTTTTTATCGTCAATTAAGGTAAATGAAGTCGCTTTAAATCTGTTGTTTACGATTTCTCCCGTAACTAAAGCTTTGCTGATAGCATTGCAAAAACCTTTTTCTGAATGTGCATCTCCGTGATCGTGAATCGTTGTTCCGTCCACAAAATAACTTTTTCCGTCAATGCGGACAGCCAAATCACAGCTTTTGCCTTTCATTCCAAATTGGCATTCTCCACATGAAGCTTCAACCACTGTTGGTTTATCAAATTTCTTTTTACTTTGGGCTTGTACAGCGATTCCAATAAAAAGAAATGTCGCTAATAGTATATTTTTCATAATTAAGAATTTACAGTTATTAATTTTGCGGTTTCTTTAGCGCGCTCTGTTACTTCGTTTATTGGAGTTGAAAGTGTGTCGTGACTTAAAACGACTCCCATTCTTCGGTAAGGTCTTGAAGTTGGTTTTCCAAAGATTCTGAAATCGGTTTTTGGTAGAGCTGCTACTTTTTCGATTCCAGTAAAAGTTGGATTTGTAGAATCTTCTGAAGCTAAAATTACGGCACTTGCTCCCGCTTTTTCTAAAGTAATTTCGAAAATTGGAAGACGTAAAATTGCTCTTAAATGCAATTCGAATTCGTTGAAATTTTGTGTTCCTGCTAAAGTTACCATTCCGGTATCGTGCGGACGTGGTGAAAGTTCAGAGAAATAAACGCCTTTGTTAGTTAGGAAAAATTCAACACCAAAAAGTCCGGCACCGCCAAGTGCTTCGGTAATTTTTTCGGCCATATCCTGAGCTTCGTATAAATCTTTTTCTGAAACCAAAGCGGGTTGCCAGCTTTCCTGATAATCTCCTCTTTCTTGTCTGTGGCCAATTGGTGAACAGAATAATGTTGGATTATCGTTTTGAGTAATCGTTAAAAGCGTAATTTCTGAGTGGAAATCTACAAAAGCTTCTACAATAACTTCGATAACATCACCACGTGAACCTGCAACAGCATATTGCCAAGCTTTTTCGATATCACTTTCAGATTTGATTGTCGATTGTCCTTTTCCAGAAGAAGACATTAAAGGTTTTACCACACATGGAATTCCGACTTCCTGAACTGCTTTTTGAAGTTCTTCTGCCGATGTTGCGTACTGATATTTTGCTGTTCGTAATCCGAGTTCTTTGGCTGCTAAATCGCGGATTGCTTTACGATTCATGGTAAAGTTGGCCGCTTTCGCAGAAGGAACAACGGTAATGCCTTGCTTTTCGTAATCATAAAAACATTCGGTGCGAATGGCTTCTATTTCAGGAACAATGAAATCTGGTTTATGTTTGGCAACGATTCGGTCAAGTGCTTCGCCATCAAGCATATTAATGACTTCAAAACCATGTGCAACTTGCATTGCTGGTGCGTTTTCGTAACTGTCAACTGCAATTATAGTTTGTCCGATTCGTTGTGCAGCGATGACAAATTCTTTGCCTAATTCGCCTGAACCTAGGAGTAGTATTTTCATTTTGGAGTAGTGTATTGTTGAGTAGTAAAAGTACAGAAAAAGCTTCTTTTAACCGCAAAGTTCGCAAAGATTTACGCGAAGAACGCTAAGTTTTTGTTTTTAAGTTAAAGCGATGCTTATGAATGGTTCTCTCGCAGATTTTGCAGATTCGGCAGATTTTTACATTCAGTATTCACAATGTTTGTCATTTCGAGGAACGAGAAATCTCCGCAAGTAACTCTACAAAGATTGGCGATTTGCTTTGCGGAATCCCGCGTGGGATTTCTCGTTCCTCGAAATGACAAGATTGAGGGATAACAGGAATTAATTTGGGGGATTTTGATTGATTTTTACAATTATTAAACTGCTAATAAAAATCAAAATCATTAGAATAAATGATAATAATAAAATCGCAAGAATTGAAAATAAAATAATATATAGAATTTGTGATTTTAAAACAACAGAGATTCCATTAATAAACAATCCAATTGTGTAAATTGTAAAAAAGGCTATTATAATTTTTAAACTTACTCCAAAAGAAAATTGAGAACAGGCTTTAAAATAAGAGATTTGATTTAATGAATAGCTTATTTTTTTCGCTGTATTCCAAAAAATAAAAACAATAAATAATGGAAATAGAATTCCCCAAAAAATGGGATTCCAAAAAATACCAAAATCACATATTTGTACGCATAAATCTATAAAAAGACTTTTCGAAAAAATAAGAAATGGAAAAAATGAACTCACAAAAAGTCCTGCAATGATCGCGTGTTTTTGAATGTTGGTTTTTGATTCCATCGATTTTTTTAGAGTAAATATAAAGAAAAAGTTCGCAAAGATTTTAAAATTAATCTTTTGCGAACTTTGCGTAATTCTTTGCGAACTTTGCGGTTAAAAACCTATACGGTTAAATCATATTAATGATATTGATCTTCTTCAATCTCAAATTCAGCATCTTTTTCCCAGATTTCCATTTCGCAGGGTTTGCAGTTAAATTTTAGTTTGTATTCTAACTCGCCCTGTTTTAAAACCAAAGGTTCTTTAACCTTAACACCAACAATATCTTTTTGGTGAATCGGACATTTTTTTAATTCGTATTTTATGCAATATTTCGTTGTCATTACACGAGATTTTCCTGGATCCCATTGTAATTCGAATGCTTTTTCGATTTCGGTAACACCGTGGCGTTCGTAGAATTTACGAGCGGTTTTGTTGGAAACGTTGTACATGAAATCCAGTTTCGTTTCTGGATAAGGATGTGACGTTTTTACCAATTGGTGTTCTTTACGTTTGTAGTTTGCCAAACGAATTTCTGATAATTGTTCGAAAACATTTCTTCTCATTTCGTTGATTTTCGAAATAGGAAGGAACCAGTTTTGAGAGAACATTACATTGATTTCATCAGCGCTGTAAGGTGTGAAACCTGTTTTTGCCAATTGAACTTTGATGTTTTCTTCGATTGATTCGCCAGTTTTAGTCGGCTCTTTTGCGTGCTCTAATTTTACCGTGCTTACGTTTCCGTCTTCGTCGGTTGCGATTAATTCGAAACCATTTTCGTTTTCGGTAAGCAATAAAGTAGTTCCGATTTTACGGATCGCACTATCTTCTCTTTCAACAATTTTGATGAAAGCAGTGTCGTTGTTACGGTAAATGAAAGTTCCGTCTTTGATTTCTTTTAAAACGTTTGGATAAACTTTTCCATTTTCGGCTTTGTTTACGTAAATTCCGTCGGCTTCGTTGTTTTCGTTGATGAAACAAAGTCCGTCACCGTTGTTTAACAATTCGCCGTTTTCGATTTCGTAAGCGTCTCCAATTGTACGGATTAATTTTCCAATATATTGTCCTTTAGATTTTGGACTTTCCCAAGAACCAATACTAGCGTGTCTTTCGTTTACGAAATAATCGGTATAGCCACGGTTGAATGTTCGGCTTAAAGTAGAATCGAAAGTATAGGTACATTTTCCAGAAGAAGCTTTGATGTATTTATCGCTTCCTTCTAAATAACTGTCTAATTTTTGACGTAAGTATGAAACGTTGTTTTTAACGTAAGCCACATCTTTAAGACGACCTTCGATTTTGAAAGAAACGATTCCAGCTTCAATCAAATTCGGAATTTGGTCTGAAACATCTAAATCTTTAATCGAAAGCAAGTGACTGTTTCTGATTAAAGTATCTCCGTTTCCGTCGATTAAGTTGTATGGTAAACGACAGTTTTGAGCGCAAGAACCACGGTTTGCACTACGCTCTCCGTTTGCCACACTCATATAACAGTTTCCACTGAAAGAAACACATAATGCTCCAGTTACGAAGAATTCTAGCTCAACATCAGCTTCGTCGTAGATAGTTTTAATTTGATGCAAGTTTAATTCACGCGCTAAAACCACACGTTTGATTCCGGCATCTTTCAAGAATTTGATTTTATCTGCATCACGATTATTAGCTTGTGTGCTGGCGTGAAGTACGATAGGAGGCAAGTCCATTTCCATAATCGCCATGTCTTGAATGATCAAGGCATCAACACCAATATCGTATAATTCCCAAATCATGGCACGACACGTTTCTAATTCGTTGTCGTATAAAATGGTATTCATTACCACAAAAACCTGAGCATTAAATAAGTGCGCATATTTTACTAACGCAGCAACATCTTCAATTGAATTGTTGGCATTAGAACGTGCTCCAAATTGTGGTGCACCAATATATACTGCATCGGCACCGCTGTTAATAGCTGCCATTCCGCCGATTAAATCTCTTGCTGGAGCTAATATTTCTATTTTCTTCTTCATTTCTAAAACTTTAGCCTTTTGTGGTATTCACGAAAAAAAGTGTGCAAAGGTCTAATAAATTATTTGAGTTTGCTAGAGATGAAGCGATTTTTTTGAAATTGTTAACTTTATATGGAATGATGCTAAACGAGATTTATAAAATTTTCTTAATCTAATGGAAAAGCATATCCAACAGCAAATATGCTAGTTGATTGTTTAGCAGCTGGATGAAAGTAACCAGAAATTCCGATTTCTAGGCTATTATGTCTGCCGACAGCTAATCCGATGCTAAAAGGAATATGAAGTAAAGCATCACTTTTATTAAAATTAACGTTTGGTGTAAATGTTTCGAATTTACCTATAGAAGCGCCAATACCACCTTCAATGAATGGAGCAACCCATGGTATTGGTGCACAAAAGCGAACTTTTCCTCCCATTATAAAAGCATTAGTTGTTACTTTATACTGAGGTTGATTTTGTATATTTTGATTTTTATCAACAGATTCAAAAATTGCACCCGCATATGGTCTTATACTAAACCATGTTTTTAATCCTATAACATATTCACCTTGAAGATAAAGCCCGCCTCCCATAACATCTACTTCTTCCTGGCTTCCATAATCTTCAATATAATAAGAACTACTTGCAGCGAAGCCTATAGAAGCTTTTATAGAATTATCTGTTGTTTGTGCTTGAGTTTGAGTTATAAAAATGACAGTAAAAAGAATTAAAAAATGGTTTAAAGTTAGTTTCATTTAATATGGTTTGTTAGTTAGAATTTGATCGGCGCGAATGTAAGAAATTTAATATGGATAAAAAACAAAAAAACTACCCGATTCCAAGACCGAGTAGTTCTTCAAAAAAAAGCAAGAATCGATTAATTCACTCTCATTTTAATTTGTGATAAAGTATTTTGAATACTATTCAATTGTTTGGAAACGATATAAATCTGATCGTGTTCCAAATTATTTCCTTCGAGTGCCTTTTTGAATTTTTCGATTGCGGCTTCTTCACCAGTAACGCAGGCATTTATAATAGATTCTGTATCGCCTCCTGTAAATGCTGATTTAATATCAATCCAAGTGCGGTGTAAAGCTCCAAGTGGGCCTCCGCCTGAAATGTCTGTCGATTTTCCTAGTTTGTTGATTTGGTTTTGTAACTCAACTATAAATAAAGCTCGTTCGCGGGCATATTCTAGGAAATCGGTTTTCATTGCTGGATTTTCTACATGTTCTGCTGCATCTGTATATCCTAGTTTTCCATCTTCAAGAATTGAAATTAATCCTTCCAAAATTTTAATCGTTTCTGTTGTGGTTTCTTCTGCATGTATCATGACATATAATTTTTTGAAATTAATATGTTACAAAGTTTGCAATTATAAAGTGCTTTGTTTTACAGGATTACATTCTAGTTTTTATAATATTGTAGAATGGGAATTTTGTAACTGTTTTTTGTTTGCCACGAATTTCTCGAATTTCCACCAATTTTTGATGCTGTAAATTTAATTGTGAAAAATAATAGTTTCTTATTTTTTCGTTTGCGTGAGGGATAGAAGTAGAAAGCCCACAGCCGTGAGGAACGAACAGGCGAGGACTTGTAACGGATAGCCCGACCCGGAGGGACACGCCCAATTATTTCCATAAAAAAAACAGCTTAAAGTATAAAAGTGATGAAACTTTTGAACCTTAAGCCGTTTTTAATAAAATTTAGATATTGTTATGCAGTCAAAGCTTCTTTGATTCTGCGTAATGCTTCTTTTAAAATATCGTTGCTTGTTGCGTAAGAGAAACGAATACAGTTTGGATTTCCGAAAGCGTCTCCTGTAACTGTTGCAACGTTTGCTTCTGCTAAAAGATACATAGAAACGTCGTTTGCATCTTTAATTTCGTGTCCTTTTAAAGTTTTTCCGAAGAAAGAAGAAACGTCTGGGAATACGTAGAATGCACCTTCTGGAACGTTGATTTTTACGCCTGGAATTTCTTTTAATAATCCAACTACTAAATCTCTACGTCCGTGGAAAGCTTCAACCATATGGTTTAAAACGCTTGGATCAGCATCTACTGCAGTGATTGTAGCGCGTTGAGCCACAGAATTTGCACCAGAAGTTACTTGTCCTTGAATTTTTGTACATGCTTTTGCGATAAATTCTGGAGCTCCAATGTAACCAATTCTGTATCCTGTCATTGCGAATGCTTTTGCAACTCCGTTTACAGTGATTGTTCTTTCTAACATTCCAGGAATAGATCCGATACTGCAGAAAGTTCCTGAGAAATTGATGTGCTCATAGATTTCATCTGAAACTACGTAAATATTTGGGTGTTTTTCTAAAACTTTAGCCAAAGCTGTTAATTCTTCTCTGCTGTAAACAGATCCTGAAGGATTACATGGAGAAGAGAACCACATCATTTTTGTTTTTGGTGTGATAGCAGCTTCTAATTGTTCTGGTGTCATTTTGAAATCTGTTTCTACAGAAGTTGGAACTTCTACAGGAACTCCTCCAGAAAGTTTTACGATTTCGAAATAAGAAACCCAGTATGGTGCTGGTAAAATAACCTCGTCGCCATCGTTTAACATTACTTGCGCGATGTTGTATAATGATTGTTTTGCTCCTGTAGAAACTACGATTTGAGTTGGTTTGTACTCTAAATCATTGTCTCTTTTAAATTTTCTGCAAATTGCTTCTCTCAATTCTAAGTAACCTTCTACTGGAGAATATGTGCTGTAATTTTCGTCTACTGCTTTTTTTACTGCTTCTTTAATGAAGTCTGGTGTATTGAAATCAGGCTCACCTAAACTTAAACTGATAATGTCTTTTCCTTGTGCTTTTAATTCGCGTGCTAAAGCAGCCATTGCTAATGTTTGCGAAGTCGCTAAGTTGTTGATTCTGTCCGAAAGAATATGATTCATTATAAAAATTTTGAATGTCCTTAAATTTGCTGTGTTGATTAAGGATGGTTATTATTAATAGATTTTTTTAGTTTTTAAACTGATAATTCTGGCTTCATTCCCAAATCGCGTAAATGTTTGAAGTGAGCAATAACGGCACTTCGCATTGTTTTGTATTCGTAGTATGGCAAATTGCATTCTTTTGCAGTTTCTTTTACAATTTTTGCAATTTTACCGTAATGAATGTGACTAATATGTGGAAAAATATGATGTTCGATTTGGTGGTTTAATCCTCCTGTATACCAATTCACGATTGCGTTTTTAGGAGCAAAATTAGTTGTTGTATACAATTGGTGAATTGCCCAAGTATTGTCCATTTCTCCTAAATCGTTTGGAGTTGGATTGGTTGTGTGATCCACAACGTGTGCCAATTGAAACACAATACTTAGAATTAATCCTGCTGTATAGTGCATTGCAAAAAATCCAATAAGAACTTTCCACCATGTAATTCCAATTACCATTGGTAAAACAATCCATATAGAAACATAAATCATTTTGGTGATGATTAATGTAGTCCAAAGAATTTTAGGGCTTTTAGGCTCACCGTAAGATAATTTTCTTTTTAAGTAGTTTCTCATCTGCTTAAAATCGGTAGTTAATGCCCAATTAAAGGTCAATAAACCGTATAAGAAAACAGAATAATAATGTTGGAAACGGTGAAAACGATGCCATTCTGCATGTTCTGTAAAACGAATAATTCTTCCTGCATCTAGATCTTCATCGTGACCAGGAATATTAGTATAAGTATGATGAAGTACATTGTGCTGTACCTGCCAGTTATAAACGTTTCCAGCTAAAACATAAATTGTTCCGCCCATAAATTTATTAATCCAGCTTTTTGTTGAGTAAGAACCATGATTGCCGTCGTGCATAACATTCATTCCAACGCCAGCCATTCCAATACCCATTACGATTGATAAAAGCAACATTACCCAAAACGTCATGTTAAGCGTAAGGATTAAAAAATATGGAGTTAAAAAAACAGCAAATAGAATAACAGCTTTTAAATGTAACTGCCAGTTTCCGGTTTTTTTGATGTTGTTTTCTTTAAAGTAATTGTTAACGCGAGAGTTAAGCGTTCTAAAGAACTTTAAATTGTCTTGCCGTGCAAAAGTTGGAGCAGTGTTATTCATAATTAATTTAAATAGATTTCAAAGGTAATTATTATAAATTTTCAATTTGCAAAATTGAGTTAAATATTTCAATCGTAAAGTAGTACTTTTGTTAAAAATTTAGAGCAATGGATGAGATATTGAAATATTTTCCAAATTTGACCGATCTTCAAATAGAACAATTTCAAAAATTAGACTTTTTATACCACGATTGGAATGAAAAAATCAATGTTATTTCTCGTAAAGACATCGATTCATTATATACAAAACACATTTTGCATTCATTAGGAATTGCTAAGGTCATGAAATTTGAGCCAGGAGCTACCGTTTTAGATGTTGGTACAGGCGGAGGTTTTCCTGGAATTCCTTTGGCAATTCTGTTCCCTGAAACTCGTTTTTATTTAATTGATGTTATCGCAAAAAAAATAAAAGTGGTTCAAGGTGTTGTTGACGCATTAGAATTAAAAAACGTAAAAGCAGAACAAAAACGTGCTGAATTGGTAAAAGGCGATTTCGATTTTATAGTAAGTCGAGCTGTTACGAATATGCCAGATTTTGTTTCATGGATTAAAGATAAAATCAAAAAACAGCATAAGCATATTTTTAAGAATGGAATTCTTTATTTAAAAGGAGGAGATTTGGCAGAAGAATTGAAAGATTTTCCAAGTGCCACCTTATATGATTTGGCTGATATTTTTGAAGATGAATTTTTTGAAACCAAAAAAGTGGTTCATCTTCCTTTAAAGTTTAAACCTTAAATAAAATAACCCGATTAGTATTTTTCTAAACGGGTTATTTTTTTGAACAAAACTAAAGCTGAAATTATGAAGCTTTTTTAGGAAGATTTAAAAAGCTATTCGCTTTATAATCTAAATTGTCAATGAAGTCATGAATTGCGTTTTCTGAGGCTTCAACTGTATATTCAAACTTTTCATCAAAGAAAAATTCTCGGCAGATTACAGGTTCATTTGATGAATCGTAGATCGCTTCATCGCTTTCGTCCAATTCATCATTTCTGTAGGGATTAGGATGAGAATGGGTTAGGTTGATAACTGTTTGAGAAAACCAGTTGTCAAAGTTTTTCTTTTTTGGTGTTATATGACGAGCTAATAATACCAATCCTACAAGGTCATTTTGTAAAAAGTAAGAACCTTTGCGATATCTTACATCTATCATTCTAACATTCATGAGTGTGATCCACAATGCACCGTTAACAGAACCAGTAGCCGAAACTTCAAAGTTGGTATCAAATAATAAAGGATTTGTCTGTTCACGATTATTAATAGAACACCAAAGTGCTTCAATGCGTTTTTGCGTGTCGTTTGTTGCTTGACTATAGCCTGTAAAACGCCAATAAATCCATTCTAGTAAAGCTGCAGTTAAACCAATAGAACCTTTATGATTTATTTGCATTAAAGCGTGTTCAAGATCATCATTTCCTTCAATTGGATCTAAAAGGTTGTTTATTTTCTTTTTTGTCCATTTGTAGTCAATTGCATGCCCAATGCTTTTAGATTCCATAATAACTTTAGGAACATTGTTTAAATTTCTCATACTTATGCTGTTAATTTTATTGAATTTCTTAATCTTGTTTAATCTTGAAACAAAATTATAAGGATGAGGTTTTTTTGAAGGCAACAAGAAGTTTTTAAAGTATTAAAATAAGGTATTTAAAATTTTTAAAGTATTGATTTTTAAATGAATAAGAAAAGTACTACAAAATTAAAATATAATTGAAAGGAAAATAAAAAGCCGATTCTAGAAAAGAATCGGCTTTATTTATATAGTCAGATTTATGATTTAAAATCTGAAAGTTTAGATCAAATTAGCCTAAGAAAGGGTATCTGTAATCTTCTGGAGTTACAAATGTTTCTTTGATAGTTCTTGGAGAAGCCCAACGCAATAAGTTTAATGCAGAACCTGCTTTATCGTTAGTTCCAGAAGCTCTTGCTCCACCAAATGGTTGCATTCCTACAACAGCTCCAGTTGGTTTGTCATTAATGTAGAAGTTACCAGCAGAATTTTGTAATTTAGTTGTAGCTACTTCAATAGCATAACGATCTTGGCTAAATACAGCTCCTGTTAAAGCATACTCAGAAGTAGTATCTACTAATTCAAGAGTTTCTTCCCATTTAGCATCTTCGTAAACATAAATCGTGATAACTGGTCCGAACAACTCAGTTTCCATTGTAGTATATTTAGGATTTGTAGTTACAATAACTGTTGGCTCAATAAAGTATCCTACAGATTTATCGTAGTTTCCTCCAACAATGATTTCAGCATCGGCATCTTTTTTAGCTTGGTCAATGTAACTTGCTAATTTATCAAAAGAACCTTCGTGAATAACTGCTGTAATGAAGTTTCCGAAATCTTCTGGAGAACCCATTTTCATAGATTTCACATCAGTAATTAATTGCTCTTTTACAGCTGGCCATAAACTTTGTGGAATATAAGCTCTAGAAGCTGCAGAACATTTTTGTCCTTGGAATTCAAATGCTCCACGAGTAATTCCTGTAGCTACTTGTTTTATGTTTGCGCTTGGGTGAGCAATGATAAAATCTTTACCTCCAGTTTCACCAACGATTCTTGGGTAAGTTTTATAATTGTTGATGTTTGCACCAATTTTTGCCCAGATATCTTTAAATACATGAGTTGATCCTGTAAAGTGAACACCAGCAAAATCACGGCTAGCTAGAACAGTATCTGTGATCATTAAAGCATCTCCGAAAACTACGTTGATAACTCCATCTGGAACTCCAGCTTCTTTGAAAACGTCTACAATAACTTTTGCAGAAAATACTTGGCTATCACTTGGTTTCCAAACTACAACGTTACCCATCATAGCAGCACTTGCAGGAAGGTTTGCAGCGATAGCAGTAAAGTTGAATGGAGTAATTGCGTAAACAAAACCTTCTAGTGGTCTGTATTCTACACGATTCCAAACAGTAGAATCTGATTTTGGTTGATCGTTGTAGATTTGAGTCATGAACTCAACATTGTAACGTAAGAAGTCGATTAACTCGCAAGAAGAATCGATTTCTGCTTGGTGAATATTTTTAGATTGACCAATCATTGTAGCAGCGTTAATACGAGCTCTGTATGGTCCTGCGATAAGTTCAGCAGCTTTTAAGAAAATAGCAGCACGTTGTTCCCATGCCATGTTTGCCCATGCTTTTCTTGCTTCAAGTGCATTTGCAATTGCTTTTTCGATATGTTGTTTTTCAGCTAAATGATATTTTCCAACAACGTGTTTGTGGTTGTGTGGAGCTGTAATGTTTTTTGTGTTTCCAGTTCTGATTTCTTCGCTTCCAATATATAAAGGAACGTCAATTTGAGAATTCCACATTGTGGTGTAAGCTGCCTGAACTGCTGCTTTTTCTGGTGAGTTCGGTGCGTAGCTTTTTACTGGCTCGTTTACCGCTTTTGGTACATGAAAGAATCCTTTTAACATGGGATAAATTATTTTAAAATTACGATTTGTTTAATTTTTTACAAAAGTACAAATGATAATTTGAATTTATCACAATACAATATTAAAAAGTTGTATTTTAATAAAAGAATACTCTAAAGTGTAGAATAATTAACATTTTTCTTGCATAAAAAAGAAACGATTTAGGCAAAAATTAAAGGTCTTCTCGAATTTTATAAAATGAAAAAAAGAGCGTTAAACTATAAATTAGTTCAATGCAAAAGGAGCACACATTCTAAAAGTAGGTACAATTACTTTGAATGTTTTTGTAGTAGTAAAGTTGATCATGTTAAAATGACCTTTCATTGCGCCGTAAGGAGACGACAATAAACAGCCAGAACTGTAAGTATGGTTTTCGCCAGGTTTCAAAACTGGTTTTTTACCAATTACACCTTCACCGTCTACCACTTCTAAATCATTTAAAGAATCAAAAATTTCCCAGTGGCGAGAAGTTAATTGTACAGAGTCTTTACTATGATTTTCGATGGTAACTACGTAGCTAAAAGCAAAATGAATCTTGTAGTTTTTGAAGTATGTACCTTCAAAACTAGTCAAAACAGATATTTTTATGCCTCGTGTAATTTGAGAAACCATACTAACGCCGTATATATGTGAGTGTTATAGTGGCAAAGCTACGAAAAAAAATCGTTTAACCTAAAACCTTAACATTGTTTTAATTGACTATATTGATAGAGTTTGCATTTCCTTTTCCAATTACGCGCTGATAACGATCAGTTGCCTCCTTGTAATAAACCAAGATGGTGTACTCGTTTTCAGTCTGATAAAAGTTTCCGTCAATGGCATTTTCAAAATCAATAACGCCTTTTTTGTCTGCAACAGTGTACTGAAAATTAGTAAAACCTTGCTTAATCATAATGGCTTTTTCAAAAACTGCTTTATCAGTATTGTAATCCATTTTATATTCTGGTGAAAGGCTATAATTATTAAACATTCCAGTAATATAAATATCTTTATTCATTCTAAAAGCAGGAGCAGAAAGCGAAAAATAGACCCAAGCATAATCGGCTTCAATATCGTTATTAGAACCGTTAATGTTTTTAACTACAAAGTTTCCGTTTACGTCCTCATAATTAGTATAAACCTGATTTCCTCTTGCGGCATTGGTATATAAAAATGAATTATAAATATCGTTGTTTGAGCCTATTTTAGCAACATTATTACTAGCGGCACGAATGTCTTTATTTTCAAAATACAAGAACTCATTTCCTCCCCAAAACTGGGTCTCTTTGTCGTATTTATAAATCAACTGATTGCCGATTGTGTATTGAGGAACAATATTTTTTATCTCTGTATGAAAATTTCCGTTTTGCAATAAAAGCACTTTTACGTTTTGCAATGGAGTCTGAAAAGCGATGTCATTAGACAAGATTGTAAATTCTAGATTCTGCTTATAATCAATGTTACTTAAATTACGGCTTCTTTTCACTTGAGCGCCAACAGTACAGTGGTCTTCATATAAAATAAATTTTCTTGAGAAAACGAGTTCACGATCATCATTTAAAATTCTAAGCATATAGTTTCCCGAAAGGCGTATTTGTTGCGTGAACTGATTCGGAAAAGTAAGTTTGTAATGAGTATATACTTGAAGCGTGTTAAACGAATTAGAAAAATCTGTAATTCTTTGATTGTCCATACCAACAACATAATCTGTTTTTGGAATAGCCGTTGGAATCCAATTGTAATCGCAATGAACAATTTCAAAATAATAATTAGCTTCATTACCAAACAAATCATCAAATTGAAATGAAAATCCAGAACCTAATTCGAAAATTGGAGGAACATTACTTCCGTTCTGAATAAAAGAAACCGTTTTAATATTATAAGGAGGATCAACTTCTTTTTCTTGAGCTTTCGCTAAAGTGAAAATAAAAAGGAAAATAAAGCTTGTATATAAAAATTTTGGCATCGTATTTCGTTGTAAGATTTGTAAATATAACAATTTTCTACAACGAAAAAGATGCCAATCTATTGGGTTTAACAATTAAGAACCTAAAATGTATTCTAAGTTGCCTTCAATTTCATCATTAATATAGCTTTCTTCTAAAAGAGAGTCAGATAATAATTTTTTGTTTTCCTGCAGTTTGATGATTTTTTCCTCAACTGTGTTTTTCGAAATAAAACGAATCACATTGACTTTATTCATTTGCCCGATTCTATGCGCACGTCCAACGCCTTGTTTTTCTGCGAAAGGATTCCACCAAGGATCTAAGAATAAAACGTAAGACGCTTTTGTAATATTCAAACCAACTCCACCTGCTTTTAGCGAAATAAAGAATAATAACGGATTTTCTTTTTCTTGAAACTTTTTTACTTCTTGTTCTCTTTTATCTGCAGGCGTTTCACCAGTAATTTCACAAAACTCGATTTTATTTTCTTTGCACCAATCAGTATAGAAATTCAAATTGGTAACAAACGAACTGAAAATGATTACTTTCTGTTTTGCTTTTACTAAGTTTTCTAAATAATTCGTCACAGCAATAAATTTTCCAGAATCAATTTCTGATTCCTGATCGACCATTTTTGGGTGATTACTCAATTGACGCAGTTTCATCAAAGTATTGATAATGCTGATTTTATCAGGAGATCCATCTGTTTTAAGCAAGAAGTTTCGAGCTTTAGATTTCTCTTTCTCGTATAATTTTTCCTGTTCAGGATCCATATCGCAATAATAAATCTGCTCGGTCAATTCTGGTAAATCTTTTAAAACCTGTTCTTTCGTACGTCTTAAAATATAAGGCTGAATAAGATTTTTCAGTTCCGCTAAAACTTCTTCATTCTGTTTTTTCTCAATCGGATTTTTGAAATTTTCCATAAAGAAAGCATAACTTCCTAAAATCTCAGGATTGATAAACTGCATTTGTGACCATAAATCGTCAAGCGAATTTTCGATTGGGGTTCCGCTCAAGGCAATTTTATGTCCCGTACTGATTTTATTTATGGCTTTAAAAATCTTAGAATTTTTGTTTTTGATGTATTGACTTTCATCCAAAATCAAATAACGGAAATCGTATTTTTCTAAAATCGAAATATCTCTATGAATGATGCTGTAGCTTGTAAAAATCAAATCGGTTGAATTGATTCTGCTTGCTAAAGATTTTCTATCGTTACCAACATATTGCATTTTCGAAAAGTGTGGCGTAAACTTTCCAGCTTCATTAAACCAGTTAAAAACCAACGATGAAGGCAAAACAATCAAGGCTTTTAATGGTTCTCTTTCAATAGTAGTTTCGTTGGCAAACAAATCAAAATTGGTAGTTTTTGTGGTAAAGCCTAATTGCTCTTGCACCGAAACCAAAACAGATAAAGTTTGTAGCGTTTTTCCAAGTCCCATATCATCGGCCAAACACGCGCCCATGTTGGAATTAAAATGCCCTAAAAGCCATTTTACACCATCAATTTGATAAGGTCTTAAAGTTGCTTTTATCAAATCAGAACCTGTAAATTCGGCTTGATGAATTTGATCTAAATCATTATCAATTTCTGAAATTCCGTCTAAAGCCGTAAAATTGCTTTTTCTCAAAAGTAAAGCACCATTTTCTGTTTTAGCTAATTTCGCCAAAGAACCATATTTACTAAACCATTCTAACGGAATCAAAAAGTAGTTTCCGTCAGGCAAAGGGAAAAGCCTTTCTTTGCTTTTTATGTTTGGAATAATTTCGCTGAAATTAATTTTATAATTGCCAACCGTGATGATAATTTTAATGTCAAACCAATCTCCAGTTGTTTCTTTAGAAGCAGAAATCGTATGATTTTCTGTGATGATTTCTTTGCTTTCTAGTTTCAGGTTTTCAATTGTAAAACCTAAATCTTTCAGTTTTTCTTTATTATCAATAATCAATTGAATATTGATGTAAGGATCTGAAGTTTCTGCATCAGAATTTAATCCAAACAAATCATTTTTGATTTTTTCTAAACCAATTTCAGATAGCTTTTCGATATATAGATTTTCATCAGCACTTCGTTTAAACTGAATTATTCGAGGCTCATTCGCAACGCTGAAATCTACAAATGAATGTGTTTTTTTAGTTTTGCTTCCGTCAAAAACATATCCGTTATAATCAAAATAAAGATTAAGGTAATAACAGTTTTTAAAGAAATCAAAAACAGGCTGAATTGTACAAGAAGCGATTTGGTCACGAAGTTCAATTTCAAAACCATTGGCATCAATGTCTATTTTTTTAGCAATTTCTGGAATGAAATTTTTAAAATAATCATCAACTAATTTTGAAGGAATTTCGATTGATTTTTTCTTTAAAAATGGTGTTAGTTTCTTGCCATTTAGTTCTTTTAATTGTCCAAGTTTTTTATTGACAATCAGCCAGCCCGGTTCGTCAGAAAGAATATCTACTTTATTGTCCATCGGCAAAAATGTAGTTTCATTTTCTTTTAAAGAAAGGGTATACGTGATTCCTTCCGAATGTTTGTCGAATTGAATCTGAGGTTCAAAATCCAAAGGATCAATACTGACTCTCGAACGATAAAAATCCTTTTCTGGACCTAAATCAATAGAAAGCGGATATTGCTCTTGAACAATCAAACTATAAAAAGGACTTAAATTGAGTTTTAAATGCTGGCGAATAGCAAAATCAATTTTAGAATCTTTCTGTAAATCGGCAATGGTTTTAGCTGATTTTACTTTTGCGCTGAATTTTTTAAATACAAATTCAGGTTTTAAAGATTCGCAAATGGTAAGAATCTTTTTTGAATTATGATCTAAAGTTTCGTAATCAACACCAAAACTTTCAAGCACGCCTTTGGTTGCTTTTTTGTCAAGATATTTGATTTCGCTGGTGTTTTTGACAATATACGCTGTTGGGATATAGGCATTCAGATTTTTTTCAAAACTGATGTCAAAACAGAACTGAAATGGTTTTGTAGGTTGCAAAATAGTAGGATTTGGTTAGGCTTATAATTTAGGTTTGGGCAAAAAAAGAAAGAGTTTTCAAAATATCAATAATTTGAAAACTCTTTTTTAAATGAACTTATATCACTTATATGGTGAAAAAAAAAATTAGTTTTCCTGTTTAAAGCAAAGTGGAATAATTTCGCCTTTTGCCAAACAGTATTTTTCAACCAATTCTGGTGCAATTTTGTTAGTGTAATCTTCTTCAATTACAATAAAACCAATGCTTCTTAATTTATCGAAATAATCGCGTCCGTAAACACGCACGTGATCGTATTGTCCGAAGATTTTAGCACGTTCTTTTTGATCTGTAATCGAATCATCAGCAAAAGTCACTTCGCGAGATAAATCCTGAGGAATTTGCAAAATAGCCATTCCGCCAGGTTTTAAAACTCTGAATAATTCCTGCATTGCTTTTGTATCGTCTGGAATGTGTTCTAAAACGTGATTACATAAAATAACATCATATTCATTGTCTTTGAAAGGTAAATTGCAGATATCTGCTTTTACATCTGCCAAAGGCGAAAGTAAATCTGTTGTAGTGTAATCAAGGTTTTTCTGCTTGCGAAATCTTTTGTAAAAAGCTTGTTCCGGAGCAAAATGCAATACCTTTTTAGGCGCTGTAAAAAAATCAGTTTGATCGTTTAAATACAACCAAAGCAAACGATGTCTTTCTAAAGAAAGCGTACTTGGCGAAAGGACATTGTTACGCTGTTTTCCGTATCCGTAAGGCAAAAACGATTTAAAGCTTTTTCCGTCAATTGGATCTGTAAATTTATCTCCTCTTAATGAGAAAGCTAAAATTGGACGCGCTACATAACTCAATCGAATTAATAATGGACGCGGAATTGTATTTAAAACTAATTTGAAAAGTTTTTTCACTGGTTAAATAAATTTGAACACGAATTTCACAAATTTGCACGGATTACTCTTGCTGTGAAATTTCACGAACTTTTGTTTGGGATTAAAGTATTATTCTTTTGTATTTTAGGCTATCTTCTCCAAAATTGACTAATAAACCTAATTTATTTTTTGATGCCGCTAAATAATTTAATGTTTGCTTGATTTCTCCTGTTGTTAATGTTGCAATTGCTTTTAGTTCTAATATAATTTCATCAAAAATAACAAAGTCTGCAAAATAATAACTTGGTAATATAATGTCTTTATAAGCAATATTATATCTTAATTCTCTATTATAAGGAATATGATTTCTTTGAAATTCATATTCTAAAGCATCACCATAAACTTTTTCACTATGTCCTTTTCCTAGAATTTTATGGACTTCCATGCAAATCCCAATAATTTTATAGGACTCTTCTTTTAAATATAATTCACTCATTCTTCATTTTCTCATTTCAGTGAAATTTCGACAAAATATTATTTCGTGTTAATTTGTGAAATTTGTGTTATAATACCAAAGGAACTTGTCTGAATTCGTCTTCTTCGTTGCTTTCGATTCCTAAAGCTTTGTAGATGTATTGGAAAGTAGATAATAATTCAGGTTTTCCATCAACTAAAGCTACGTCATGCTCAAAATGTGCACTAGGTTTTCCGTCAGCAGTCAAGATTGTCCAGCCGTCTTTTAGTTGTTTAATGTTTCTGGTTCCCATGTTGATCATTGGTTCTATTGCTACAACCATTCCTTCAACAAAAAGTTTTCCACGTCCGCGTTTTCCGTAGTTTGGCATTTCTGGTTCTTCGTGCATTTTTTGCCCAACACCATGTCCAACCAATTCACGAACTACGCCGTAACCGTGAGCTTCAGTATATTTTTGAATCGCGTTTCCAACATCTTCCACACGATTTCCTGCTTTAAATTCTCTAATTCCAACGTAAAGAGATTCTTTAGTAACACGTAAAAGTTTTTTAACTTCTGGTGCAACTTCTCCAATTTCGAAACTGTATGCGTGATCTCCGTGGTACCCATTTTTGAAAGCGCCACAATCAACCGAAATAACATCACCATTTTTTAGAGGAACATTATTAGGAATACCGTGAACAACTTGAGCATTTGGGCTCATGCAAAGCGAATTCGGGAAATCGTACAATCCAAGGAAACTTGGAACCGCACCGTGATCACGAATAAATTCTTCGGCTAATTTGTCAAGATATAATGTAGTTACTCCTTCTTTAATTTCAGAAGCAATCATTCCTAATGTTTTTGATACGATTAAAGCACTTTCGCGCATTAATTCGATTTCTTCTCTAGTTTTTTGGATAATCATATTTTTCCCATTTTCAGTTCGCAAAAGTACAATTTTTATCTCATTTTTTATGTAAAATTTTTAGCCACGAATTTCACGAATTTGCACGAATGATTTGGTCAAAATTTTAAAGGAAAAGCAATTAGTGAAAATTGGTGGAATTTGTGGCAAAATTAATATCTCCAAAAAAAAAGCCGTAAATTAGTAGTAGAAACGCTTATAATTATGGAAACTATTACAAATCGAGATATAGAAAAAGTAAAAGCTCTTAAGAAAATGAAGCGAAATGCTTTGGGACTTTTGGGTATTGCGGTATTATTGTTTTTAATTGCGATTTATTTTAAAATTCCGATGTTGCAAGCTTTTAGTGAAGCTGCAATGGTGGGCGGAATTGCCGATTGGTTTGCTGTTGTAGCATTATTTCGCCATCCGATGGGAATTCCGATTTGGCACACAGCAATTATTCCGACCAAGAAAAATGAAATAGGAGAGAACCTTGGAAATTTTGTTTCGGAGGAATTTTTGGATCGCGAAAAAATGGAAGTTAAATTGGACGAATTTAATTTTGCAGTTAAAGCTTCAGATTGGATTTCGCAAGAAGAAAATGCCAATAAAATAGCCAATGTTGTGGCGGTAAATATTATTCCTGGAATTTTAAGAACCATTAAAGACGAAGACGTCAAAAGATTTATTCAAGTTCAATTTAAAGAAAAAATAGAGGGAGTTAATTTCGGAAATTGGGTTGCAGTTGCTTTAGAGCCTTTGCAGAAAGGAGAATTGAAAAATCAGATGTTGACGAATCTTCTCGAAGTTATGAGTACTGAACTCACTAATAATAAAGATTTAATTAGGCAAAAAGTTAAAGCTTCGACTCCGCTTCTAAGTTTTGGTTTGGCAGATAAAAGTATTACTGAAGGCGTTTTTAATGGCTTGCAAGATTTTTTAAACGAAGCTAAAAAGCCAGAAAGTGCAGTACGTTTAAAAATTGATGAATACATTTTTAATTTCTTAGAAAAGGTGAAAAACTCAGAAGAAATGAGAATTAAAATCAATGACATCATCTTGGGTTTTGTTGGAAAAAAAGAAGTTCAGGATTACATCAACGGAATTTGGGATGAGATAAAATTATCCATCACAAACGATTTGGATAAAGGTGATGATTCTTCCATTAAAAACACTATTGCTGGATTAATTCAGACTTTTGGAAACGGAATTAAAGAAGATCAAATCATGATCGATAAGATTAATAATTTTATTAAGAATGATTTGTTGTCGATTCTTTTGAATAACAAAAAAGTAATTGGAGATTTGATTTCTTCAACTGTAAAAAGCTGGGATGGAAAAGAAGTTTCTGAGAAATTGGAATTAGAAATTGGGAAAGATCTTCAATATATTAGAATCAACGGAACCTTGGTTGGTGGAGTTATTGGGCTTGTGATTTATGGGGTGGAGCAACTTTATCATTATTTATTGGTCTAAATGAATAATCTCGCAAAGTCGCAGAGGCGCAAAGTTTATGAATTTCTTTGCAACTTAGCGTCTTTGCGAGATTTTTTTAAGTTCTATTTTTAAATGAACTTATATGACTTATATGGTGTAAATTACAATAATGAATGACAAGTCATAGCATTTGGCTGTTGAACGCCCATTAATTCTAAAATTGTTGGAGCAATATCACCTAAAACACCGTCGTTGATCGTTTTCAATTCTTTGTCAACTAAAATAATCGGCACTGGGTTTGTTGTGTGAGCCGTATTTGGAGATCCATCAGGATTAATCATCGTTTCACAGTTTCCGTGATCGGCGATTACGATAGTAGTGTAATCGTTAGCAAGAGCGGCGTCGATTACTTTTTTCGCGCAAGCGTCAACCGCTTCACAAGCTTTAATTGCAGCTTCCATGATTCCAGTGTGACCAACCATGTCGCCGTTTGCGAAGTTCAAGCAAACGAAATCAACTTCACCTTTGTTCAATTCTGGAACAAGAGCGTCAGCTAATTCGTAAGCACTCATTTCTGGTTGTAAATCGTAAGTTGCTACTTTTGGAGAGTTTCTTAAGATTCTAGATTCTCCTTCAAAAGGAGTTTCTCTTCCTCCAGAGAAGAAGAAAGTTACGTGAGGATATTTCTCTGTTTCAGCAATTCTGATTTGTTTTTTACCAGCTTTTTCTAAAACTTCACCAAGAGTTTCCGTGATATTATCTTTATTGTAAACCACTTTTACGTTTTGATACGTTTCGTCGTAGTTTGTCAATGTTACATAATACAAGTTTAGTTTGTGCATGTTTTGCTCGTGGAAATCTTGCTGAGAAAGTGCTTCAGTAAGTTCGCGACCTCTGTCTGTTCTAAAGTTAAAGAAGATTACAACATCACCTTCAACAATTGTCGCAAGAGGTTTTGCATTTTCATCAACAATAACAACAGGCTCGATAAATTCGTCTGTTACATCTTTTGCGTAGCTGTCTAAAATACTTGCAACAGCATTTGTTGATGGAGTTCCAACGCCGTTTACAACTAGATCGTAAGCTAATTTTACACGCTCCCAACGTTTGTCACGGTCCATTGCATAGTAACGTCCAATGATAGAAGCGATTTTTACTGGAGTATCTTTAATATAATCTTCTAAATCGTGAATATATTTTCCGCCAGATTTAGGGTCGACGTCACGTCCGTCTGTAAAAGCGTGAATGTAAACTTGATCCAAACCATATTCTTGAGAAGCATCGATTAATCCGCGAAGGTGTGAAGTATGTGAGTGAACACCGCCATCTGAAACTAATCCTAAAAAGTGTACTTTTTTATTGTTGTCTTTAGCGTAAGTAAAAGCATCAATTAAAACTTGTTCTTTTGCTAAAGTTTTGTGTTCTACTGCTAAGTTAATTTTAGCTAAATCTTGGTATACAATTCTTCCTGCACCAAGATTCATGTGTCCAACTTCGCTATTTCCCATTTGTCCTTCTGGCAAACCAACATTTAAACCGTCGGTTCTAAGTTGTGCGCTTGGGTAATTTTTGTATAGACTGTTTATAAAAGGAACATTTGCATTGTCTATTGCAGATACTTTAGGGTCAGGAGATTTTCCCCAACCATCTAAAATCATAAGGATAACTTTTTTGTTCATTACTTTTTGTTTTCTACAAAGATAAGTCATTTCTAAAAATAGGTAAGAAACGATTGTTACATTTATATTTAATAAAAAGAAGCTTGACAAAAAATATTAATTTAATTGAAGAAGCCTTTATTTTTTAAAATTAATTCACGCTAAGCTCTCTTTCTGACTTTATTTTTGACGGCGTTGTAGTCAATAAAATATTTTACGCTAATAGAAAAAATATGTTTTAGAGCATCATTGTTTAATAATCCTGCTACATTATGTCTGTAGTCTTTATCAATAACTCGTTCAAAATTAGCGGCATTATTTCGGTACAAAGCAGAAAGCTGGCTTCCTGGGGCAAACCACCAAGAATAAGATAAATCAGCATTCCAGGAATAAAAACTTGAATTTTTATTGTCGGTGTACTGCGGATAAGGATTAAGATCTCCGTTTGAATCTAAAATTAGGATGTTTTTATTGTCTGCATAAGACCAATATTGGCGAACGGCCAAATTTATTGTCATGGCACTATTTACAGCATATTTACCTCCTAAAGTATTAGAATAAGTGATAACATTTCGGTTTGCAAAAATGATATCATTTGGAGTTGTTGCATTGTTGTCGCCATCAATCTGATCGATGTAGCCTTTATTGTTGTTTTTTCTGATGTAACTAAAGAAATATGTCAACAAAAGTTTATCGCTAAAACGATATCTCGGACCAATATCAAAGCCATAGGTAAGACGATCAGATTCATCAAATGCATTCAAAGTGCCGTTTAAATCTATTGCAAACTTATGATTGTAGTTGGTAGAAATACTTCCCCAAGTTTCTATTTTTCGCGGAATTGTAACATATCTGTTTTCAGCACGAGGCTCGTAATAATCGTTAATTTCTAAAGGATAAAAAGTGATTCCTCCTCCGTAATAATTATTTTTTACGGTTGTAAGATTTAAATTTGCATTGATGCTGTTATCCTGCAGTTTTCCAGATTCTTTATTGAATTCTGTATACATATTATAGTTAATTCTAAAGGTATTAAAACGCTTCGTTGGATTTAGAATTCTATAATTGGCATTTCCGTAAAAGTTATAATAATTGGTGTAGAAATTAATACCCAAGTCATTCGGATTGTAATCTTTCGTAACAAAATCAGAACCTATGCTATATCTGTAATTTCCGCTTGTTTCCGCAAAACCAATTGTAGAATAAACACCGTTTTTGTCTTGAATGTCGTTTATTAAACTGTATTTTACATTTCCGTATAAACTATAAGTATTTGCTTTTGTATTTAAATCCCAAGCAAGACCTGTTACGTTCGCATCTCTAGTATGGCCGTTTCGAGTTACATTGGTATTAATAAAAGTAACCGACGAGTTTTTTCTGAAACGCTGGTCTAAAACCAATACATTATAATTGGTAAGTGGTTCTACAATTACACGTCTTAATTCTCCAGATTCAGTATTTTTTATAGTTGCAAAAGTTTTTTCTGTCACGGCATTCAGCACTCCAATTCCAAGTCCGTCTTTTGTTCTTCCTGATAATTTTAAGGCGTTTACTAAGTTTACAGCAGCAGGTAATTCTGAAATTTCTTCATTTTCATTTAACGAAGGATCAATAGATGGAGCGCCGCCAATTCTTCGTGAATAAAAAATACCACCTTTACTAAACAAGTCGGTTCCTTCTGTAAAAAAGGCTCTGTTTTCGTTAAACTGCTGTTCGAAAGGGCCAAGATTTAGAATCTGATCGTCGTATTTCGTCTGTCCAAAATCTGGAATTAGAATGGCGTCAACTGTAAAAGCATCTGTTATACCGTATTTAATATCCATTCCGCCTTTAATTGTTCCGTATGTTTTTTGTCCGTCAGAAGCATTCAAATAATAAGAAGCATAAGGCATAAAGAACAATCGAGTAGGAGGTTTAATATTTTCAATTCCTTCTAAAGTTCCTGCTTGTTGCGTAAAAGTTCCAATCTTTCTATCAACAAAATTCCAAGTGTATTTATAACGGTCACGTTTGATTTCTCTAAAGAAATTAATTCCCCAAGTTTGTTTGTTTTCTCCAGAAAAACGAAGTGCTGAATATGGTATTTTCATCTCAACGATCCATCCGTTTTCTGTTAAAGCTGCTTTACTGATCCAAACTGCATCCCAAGAATAATCTTCTCCATTTGCATCGGTCATAATACAATCGCCTTGAACATCGGCCGCAGAAACGTAAAACATAAAGTCCTGCTGTCCGTCATTAAAACCATTTATAAAGACACCAAAAAGATCTGCCGTTCCAAAATTATCACGCTGAGAGATTTCTTTTAAAATTTTAGAAGGATCGTCATCGTACATCATTGCGCCAATATAAATCGCATCATTATTATATATGACTTTAACTTCAGTACGTTTTTCATACGGAATAGCTTTACCATTGTCTGGTTCCAACATAATAAAATCTGTAGCAATTGGTACATTTTCCCAAGCAGGCTCGTCTAGTTTTCCATCAACAGAAATAGCATGGGAAGTTACTTGCGCCTGAATTGATTTTTTCTGGCTGTAACTCCATATAGAGCATAATAGAAAGCTAAAGAAAATGATATTTTTCATTGATTTTTTGATGCGAAATGAATTGCAAATGTATTTTAATATAGAAACAATAGACTCAATTTTGTTCTACTTGTTACAGTTTAAGTTTCAAGATTTCCATTTTATTCATCTTTTTTTAAGAAAAACGACTAAAATGTTATGATTTTAACTATAAGATAAAATCTTACAGAAACAGCTTTTTTATGTTAATAATGTTAAAGTTTAAGCAAAAAAGGCCTGAAAATCAGGCTTGTATTTTGCAAGGAGTGATTTTTTTATACTTTTGCCTTACCCAAATTTTTGTTTAACCTAAAGAAATTCAATGATTTACAAAATTTATCCGTTATTTGTGTTTTTGCTATTGTCTTTTGGAAAAGATTCAAAAAACACAGCCGATCTTAAAAAAAATGCCACTGTAAAGTCGATTGCCAAAGTCGAAAAGGTTACAGTAGATTCTAAAATCGAGAGCGTTTATAACTCGTTAAATTCAAACAATTTTAAAATGCCTGAGCTTAAAACTTTTACAGAAGCTTTAAAGGGATTTTATTTGTTGAAAGAAAGAGGAGTGATCAAGAAAAATATTCTAACACTAATTGATTTTAGTTTGTCATCAAACACTAAACGTTTGTGGGTGATTGATTTAACTAGCAATACAATTTTGTTCAATTCTCTTGTTGCTCACGGAAGAAATACTGGAGAAGAATTTGCTTCAGCATTTTCAAATCTTAATTCATCATTTAAAAGCAGTTTAGGATTTTATTCAACTGGCGAAATTTATCAAGGAAAACATGGTGCTTCTCTACGTCTAGATGGCTTAGAAAATGGCGTAAATGACAATGCTCGCGAAAGAGGTGTTGTAATGCACGGCGCAGACTACGTATCTGAATCTTTCATAAGAGATCATAAAAGATTAGGAAGAAGCCAAGGCTGTCCTGCACTTCCGGTTGAATTGACAAATGAAATTATTCAATTAATAAAAGACAAATCGTGTTTATATATCTACCATCCATCAAGAAGCTTTTCGATGGAGGAGAGGTTAATTTCTTAATTGCGCATATAAATCCGAATCTAAATCATAAATATCAGCTCTGAAAATGAGCTGATTTTTTTTGCTCCATGCTGTCCAATACCATTGGTATAAAGCATACTTTTTCGTAATCTTAAAACTCATGGTTGTCTTGCTTGCAATAATAGTGTCGATTCTGTCTTGAGGCCAGTTTCCATCAACATCCAATATATGTTGAGCCAGTTCTAGAGGATTTTCAACACGAACACATCCAGAACTCATAGAACGATTATTGCGTCCAAAAATACCTCGATGATTCGTGTCGTGCAGATAAACACTGTGGTGGTTCGGGAACAGAATTTTCATTAATCCCAACGAATTGTCATAGCCTGGACTTTGCACATAGCGATAGTTGTTTGGTTTGTTCTCATTCCATGCCGTTGGAGAAACTACTTTTCCAGAAGTATCGTAAATCGTAATATTTTTATTAGCCAAATAATTTCGATTCCTTTTCATTGCCGGAACAACATCTTCTTTTAGAATAGTTGGAGGAACAGTCCAAGTCGGATTGAAAACAACTGTTTTTAGGTAAGAAGTAATAATAGGCGTTCTTCTTTTGCTAGTTCCAACTACAACATTTCTAACTAAAGTCGTGTCATTGCTTTCAACAACATTTAAACTGTAATCAGGAATATTAATAATAAAATAGTTTTCAGCTAATTCTGATGTGTACCATCTCCAGCGCTCCAAATTGGCGATTATCTGTTTTTTTCTGCCTTCTTTAGAATAGTTTAAAGCGCGAATGGTTCCAACTCCAATCACTCCATCTGCGGCCAAACCGTGCCTTTCTTGAAATCTTTTTACAGATTCAAATGTTTTTTTATCGTAGATCGTTGTAAGACTATCTTTTCCTGTCATGTCATTCCAATACAAAAGCCTTTTTTTAATGTTTATTAAGGCAGAATTTGTGTCGTTTAAAACGATTTTATCAACAGATTCAATAGTTTTTATATTGTCATCTGGAAAAGTATTTATGATTTCAAGTGCTTTTAAAAGCTCTTTGTATGTTTGTGTCTTAGGCTGAATGTTTTCGACAATACTGTCTAATTTGTTCTTGTTAAAGCCTTTAATTAAAACGGAATTGACATCAAATGTTTTTTCGTCCAAATCCCAATTGGTGTACAATTTTTTAGGATCTAGTTTTCCTTTATATATATGACTGAGATATTTCTCAAAATTGTAAGTCAGTAAAATGTCATAAGCGGCCAAATCTTTGTCGTTTAATGTGGCTATTTTACTTTCAAATTTTTTTAATTGAGATATTTTGTAATCTTCTGGTTCTAAGCCTAATTCATCTGATTTTTCTAGTTGAGATAAAACAAAAGTTCTCTTTTTGAGATTTCCCCATACCGTTTGATTTTCAGATGCAGCGTAAAATTGTTTTAACGTTTCGCTTTTAAAAACACTTATTGTTGCAGTGTCTATTTCAACTTTTCTCTCATCAGTAAGTATAATTGCAGGCGCCTTTTTCTTAACAATAGGTGCTGTTTTAGGGCTTTCTTTTTTACAGCCCACAAGAATACATAGTACTACTAAAGAGTAGATTTTTTTCATATTATAAATTTTTAAACATCAAATAATGTTCGCCAACATCTTTAATATCAAATGCTTCACCTAGTGGTTGGTAGTTCATTTTTTGATAAAAGCCTACAGCGGCTGTTCTGGCGTTGAACCAAATCAAATCAACTTGATTTTCATTGCAATAGGTTTCGCAATGTCTTACCAAAGAATCTCCAAATCCCTTTTTCTGGTGGTTGTCTAAAACAGCCATTCCACGAATTTGCGCTTGATTTTGTGCGGCAAATATAGGGTTGATTTTCTCGAATAACGAAATAATTCCTGTTAAATTTTCATTCTCAAATAATCCAAAATGATGAGTAGACTCTAAATCGTCGCCTTCAAACACGCAACTTTCTATAGGTTTTCCTTTTCTTAAAACAGGTTGGCGAACAGCATAAGTCTCTTTTGATGTAATTTCTTTAATTGTGATCATAATTTTTTTAAAAATATTGCATTTATAACTTTTTAATTTTAAATCAGTTATAAAAAATTGTTGTTTTTTATTAATTTTTTTTGCCAAAAAGCTTGTTTTTAACTGAACTTTCTTTCTATCTTTGCCGAACCAATGCGAAAGTAGCTCAGTTGGTAGAGCTCCAGCCTTCCAAGCTGGTTGTCGCGAGTTCGAGCCTCGTCTTTCGCTCTAAAAAACAAACTATTTAGTTTTGTTTTTGTGAAAATAAAATTTTTGATTTTTATTTGTTTTTAAAATTAAAATTTTTAAATTTGCACCCGGTTAATGCGAAAGTAGCTCAGTTGGTAGAGCTCCAGCCTTCCAAGCTGGTTGTCGCGAGTTCGAGCCTCGTCTTTCGCTCTTCAAAAGCCTCAAACATTGTTTGAGGCTTTTTTGTTTTTATTTCTTTTTGAAACCATATAAGTCATATAAGGGATTGTAAGTTTTTTGAGCTTAGATTTTAAATGTGCCTATATGACTTAAATGGTTCAAAATTATTTCAAATCGCTTAAATCGCTTTCTGTTTCTAATTCCGTTGGTTCTTGATTTTGTCTAAACAAACGAGCTTTCAAATCTCCTTTTAAGGTAATTTTTTCACCTTTTACTTCCAGCCAGCTTCCTTCTCTTAAGCCTAAAACTGGAATCGAATTGAATGCGTGAAATTCTTTAATTCTAGTTTCGCGAGTTTCTCCCATGTGTTTAGATTGTAAATCGGCATCTAAATAATGCGGATTTAAATTGAATGGAATTAATCCTAAAGTCTGAAAACTTGGAGGGTAAATAATAGGCATGTCGTTTGTAGTTTGCATTGACAAACCGCAAATATTACTTCCGGCGCTAGATCCAAGATATGGAGTGCCGTTTTTTACGATTTCAGAAAGTAATTGCATGATGTTATTTTTATAAAGCTGGGTAACTAATAAAAACGTGTTTCCTCCGCCTGTAAAAATTCCTTCAGCGTTTTTTATAGCATCTTGTGGATTTTCAAATTCATGAATTCCTTTAACTTCAATGTTGATTGTTGCAAAAGCTTCTGTAGCTTTTTTTGTATACTCGTCATGCGAAATCCCACCAGGACGCGCATACGGAATGAATAAGATTGTTTTGCAGTTTTTAAAATGTGTTTCTAGAGTAGGTAAAATATATTCTAAGTAGTTGCCTCCGTGCAAGGTAGAAGTGCTTGCAATAATAATGCTTTTCATGATTTTTAAACTCAAATTTTGTTTGTTAAAGATATTAAAAACTCTGTTTTTGTTTAAGTTTTTAATGCTTTAATTAACATATTTTTACCAAGTTCTTAATATTAAATTTGGAACGACTTGGGATATTTTTACCGTTTTAAGAATATTTCTAATTTATTTTATTTTGTTTCAGAAAATCACTTGTTTTTTAATTGTTGTTGCGGGTCAGGTTTGTTGGTCTCAAAGTCAGGATCGAACTGTTTTTAATGGTAAAGTAGTTTCGAATACTTCTGATTTGGAGGGTATTTATGTAATTAATGCACAAACGGAAGAAACAGTAATGACAAATACATCAGGATCTTTTTCGATTTCAGCAAAAGAAAGTGATGTTTTGGTTTTCTCTTCGATAAGTTTTAAAGAAAAAAGAGTCTTGCTGAAACAAGAAGATTTTTCTAATCTTAATTTTACTGTCAATCTTTCTATGGTTATGTATCAATTGCAGGAAGTTGTAGTAAGAAGGTATGATAATATTAATGCAGAAAGCTTAGGTATAATTCCGATGGGACAAAAAAAATATACTGCGGCAGAACGTAAATTACAGACTGCAACAGCATTAAATCCAACAGCAAATAGTGGCTCTTCGGGCGAAGGTTCTCTTATGGCTGGAGGTTCGATTTCGGCAGATCCCTTGCTGAATTTTTTCTCTGGAAGAACAGCTATGCTTAAGAAAGAAGTTGCGGTGGAGAAAAAAGAATTTTTCATGAGACTTTTGGAAAATATGTTTAGTCTGGATCATTTTATTGACCGATTGAAAATTCCAGCAGATTATGTAAAAGGTTTTGAGTACTATGCCATAGAAAATGATAAGTTTACCGTTATTTTGAATTCTAAAAATAAAACTTCTACCGAATTTCTTTTAGGAGAATTGGCGGTAAAGTATAAAGAAATGATCGCTAGTGAGGGTAAATAGAGTTATATCAATTATTATTTTTTTTGTTTTTGCTCAAATTGGTTTTGGGCAAAATAATGGTGCTAAACTTTTGATGGGAAAGGTGCAGGAACAGTCGACTCCAGTTGAAGGTGTGAATATTATAAATAATACTACTCAGGCGGCTACGATTTCAGATTTTGATGGTAATTTCTCGATTCCGGTGCGCGAAGGAGATGTTTTGGTTTTTTCTGCTGTAAACTTAGATCCTGTTAAACGTCGAATATCTGCAGAAGATTTGACTGTTAGTTCTTTACTTATAAAAATGACTGCCAAAGAGGTTGAATTAAAAGAAGTTGTTGTTAATGAAAATGCTAATATAACAGCTGAGAATTTAGGAATTATTCCGTACGGACAGAAAAAATATACGCCCGCAGAACGAAAGGTTTATACAGCTACTTCAACGTCGATTGATAAATTGCTGAATAAGATTTCGGGACGAACTGCAATGTTGAAAAAAGAAGTGAATGTAGAGAAAAAAGAAGCCCTTTTTAGAAAACTAGAATATCTTTTTGAAGAGAACTATTATACAGATAGATTAAAAATTCCGGTAGATGATATAAAAGGATTTCAATTATTTTGTGTAGATGATGCTGAATTTGCTGTATCTTTGAATACTAAAAACAAAACAATGAGTATGTTTTTAATCACAGATCTAGCAAGAAAATATCTAACAATTCTCGAAAATGAAAAATAAATTAGGAGTACTCGTTGTCTGCTTATTTTGTCAAATTGTATTAGGGCAAAACGGTTTTAGGAAACCATTACACGGTCAGGTTATAAATGATTTTTTAGCCATAGAAAGTGGTTACGTAATGAATATAAATGCAAATGTTAGGACATTTATTGGTGCTGGCGGTTTGTTTGATATTGCTGCGCAACCAAAAGATACTTTACTATTCTCTGGCCTGACATTTCAATCAAAAAAAATAGTTTTAACAGAGAAGGATTGTGCTGAGATTCTTTTGAAAGTAAAATTAGACTTGGTTAACAATCAGCTTAAAGAAGTTGTTGTTCATAAAGAGTTAAAAGTAAAATCATTACAAGGCGGTTCGCAGAAATATGTAGACATGCAATTTGAGGACGACAATCAATCTACAGCGAAAAATACTGCAATGCTTTCAGATCAGACAATAAAATATGGAACTGATTTTGTTCGAATCTTTAAAGATGTCAAAAAACTTTTGAGCAAGAAAGATGAAGTGAAAGATGAAGAAGTTACAGATATTGCTTTTGTAGAATATGCTAAAGACAATTTCAAAAAAGACTTTTATACTAAGACGCTTAATTTGAAAGATGACGAAATTGAACTTTTCTTAATGTATTGCTCAAACGATCCTCGTTCTAAACAATTAGTAGATCCTGATCAGAAGTTTCAATTAATGGACTTTATGATCAATAAGAATAAAGATTTTAAGAAAGCTGAGGCTACTCAAAAATGAAAAAAAGGTTAATTTTCCCTTTGCTGGGAGTTCTGTTTGTATTGTCTTCTGCGTTTGCTTTTCATAAATTTTATGTGGGCGTTTTTCAGGTAAATTATGCTGCAGAAAAAAAGATGCTGCAAATTACTTCCCGCATTTTTATTGATGATTTGAATAATGCAATGGAAAAAAAGTATCACAAAAAGACGTTTGTTGGTACAAGCAAAGAAACTCCAGCAGATGTTGAATTATTGAAAAAATATTTATCAGAACACTTTTTAATTAAAGTAAATGGGCAATCAAAAGTGATAACTTTTTTATCTAAAGAAGTTGAAGCTGATGATGTTCTGGTGTGTTATTCTAGAATTAAGGATATTGATAAATTTAAAACACTGGAGATTTCAAACACGATTTTGGTAGATTGGAATTCAGAACAGCAAAACATTACACATATTTCAGCATTTGATACCAAAAGAAGTGTTCTTTTTACAGAATCTTCAAGGAAAGAATTGTTAAAATATTAATGTATTGGTAAAATTAATGTTTTAATTACTATTTTCACAGCCTAAAGAAATTACCATTAAATTTTTATGAAAAAACTTTCATTATTATTACTTTTTCCTGCAATGTTAGTGGCGCAGGAGAAAGCAACAACCACACCTGCTAAACAAGAAGGTAAATACGACACCAACAAGTTTAGCCAAATGTACGATTTGTTGGCAACTCCAAACATGTTCCGTACGGCTTCTGGAGCTCCAGGACCAGCTTATTACCAACAACAAGCAGATTACAAGATTGATGTTGAATTAGATGATAAAAATTCAAAATTAAGCGGATCTGAAACGATTACCTATACTAATAATTCGCCAGATAGTCTGGAGTATTTATGGGTGCAATTAGATCAAAATCAAGCAAGAGCAAATACACAAAGCACATTAGCAGAAAGCGACAAAATCAGTCAGGTTCTTGCACTTGATGGTTTTTCTACTAAATATTTGAAAAAAGATTTAGAGCGCGGTTTTAATATTGAGCAAGTTAAGGATGTTAAAGGAAGTCCGATGTCTTATACTATCAATGAAACCATGATGCGTATTAATTTGACTTCGCCTTTAAAACCGGGAGAGAAAATTTCTTTCTCAATCAAATGGTGGTACAATATCAACAATTATAGAAAAGAAGGCGGTCGTTCTGGATATGAATTATTCGAGAAAGACGGCAATAAATTATATGTAATTGCACAATTCTACCCAAGAATGGCAGTTTACAATGATGTTGAAGGATGGCAAAACATGCAATTCTGGGGAAGCGGAGAGTTTGCTCTTCCTTTCGGAAACTTTGATGTAAACATTACAGTTCCTGCAGATCACGTTATCGATGCTACAGGAGAATTAATGAATAGAAGCGAAGTATTTACTGCTGAACAAGTAAAAAGATACGAGCAAGCACAAAAATCATTTGATAAACCAGTTGTTATTGTAACTCAAGCAGAAGCAGAAGCGGCAGAAAAAGGTTTCTCTGATAAGAAAAAAACTTGGAAATTTAGTGCTAAAAACGTTCGTGATTTCGGAATTGCTTCTTCTAGAAAATTCATTTACGATGCAATGGCTGTAAAATTGAATAATAAAGTAGTAATGGCAGAGTCTGTTTATCCTAAAGAAGCAAATCCGCTTTGGGGAGAAACTTCTACAATGACTGTTGCTCATACTTTAAAAAGCTATTCTGCACATACTTTTGATTATCCTTATCCAAAAGCGGTTTCTGTTTCTGCAGAAGACCAAGGAATGGAATATCCAATGATTTGCTGGAATTTTGGTCGTCCGGACGAAAACGGAGTGACTAGCAAAGAAGTGAAAAACGGTATGATTGGTGTTGTTATTCACGAAGTTGGACATAACTTTTTCCCAATGATCGTAAATTCAGATGAGCGTCAATGGACTTGGATGGACGAAGGTTTAAATTCATTCTTAGAATATTTAGCTGAACAAGAATTAGATCCAACTTTCCCTTCAAGAAGAGGGCCAGCAAAAAATATCGTTCCTTACATGAGTGGAGATCAAAAGTTTTTGGAGCCAATTATGTCAAACTCTGAAACAATTCACCAATTTGGAAATAATGCTTACGGAAAACCAGCTACAGGTCTTAATATTTTAAGAGAAGTAGTTATGGGAAGAGAATTATTTGATCATGCATTCAAAACGTATGCAAACAGATGGAAATTTAAACACCCAACTCCAGAAGATTTCTTTAGAACAATGGAAGATGCTTCTGCAGTAGATTTAGATTGGTTCTGGAGAGGATGGTTCTACTCAACAGATTTCGTAGATATCGGAATTAAAGATGTAAAACAATATTATGTTTCTGATACTCCAACTGAAGACATTAAAAATGTAAAAGTTAGAAAAGGACGTTTTGGATATGAAAAAGGACCTTTTGTTTACTTGGTTGCTGGAGATAATGCAGAAGTAAATAGCGCTAAGAAAAAAGCTTTAAAACTTGAAGATTTCAAGCCTCTGGCAGATTACGTAGATCAAACTTTTACTGCTGAAGAAAAAGCTTCTATTAAGTCTCCAAAATATTTCTACGAAGTAGAATTCAATAAACCAGGCGGAATGATTATGCCTATTTTAGTTGAGATTACTTACGAGGACGGTTCTAAAGAAAGTTACAAATACCCAGCGCAAATCTGGAGAAAAAGTAATGATACCGCTAAGAAAGTTTACGCTACTACAAAAGCAATTAAGAGTATTCAAATTGACCCACAATTGCTAACAGCAGATATTGATGTAACCAATAACTCTTGGCCAAAAGTAGAAACAAAGTCAAAATTTGACTAAATAAAATAAAAATTAGAATGAAAAGTTCATCAGGTTTAAAAGCTTGATGAACTTTTTTCTTTTTAGGAAATGCATTTTAAAGGACTTTTTAAGTTAATTTTAAAACTCTAACCTGAAAAGTTTAATATCTTTGCTACAACAAAAATAAAAGTTATGTTTGGTATAGGAGGAGGAGAATTAGTTTTCATACTGTTTATAGTGCTAATGCTTTTTGGTTCTGATAAAGTGCCTGAAATTGCTCGTACAATGGGGAAAGCTATGGCTCAGTTAAAAAATGCAACTAATGATATTAAAAGTGAAATTCAGAAAGGAGCAGAGGCTAATGGTCTTGATGCGAAATCTTTGAATGATATTACAGGAAATATCAATGCAGAAATTAATAATGCAAAATCTAATTTACTTGGTGATACAGGAAATCTTTTAGGAGATACTGCAACCGAAATTGAAAAAGTAAAAGAAGATATTGATGGCCTTTCTGGACCTATTAAACGCCAAATGTAATGCTTGAAAAAATACAGGAATTAGATAAAGATCTCTTAATCTTTCTTAACGGATTAGGTTCTGAAACATTCGATAAATTATGGCTTATTATTACCAATCAATTGTATTGGACGCCATTTTTTCTATTTTTATTCTATCTTATTTATAAAAAAATAGGAGGAAAACAAACCCTGTATTTATTACTTTTTATAGCCATTTTGATCGCTTTTACAGATCAGACTTGTAATTTATTCAAACATACTTTCCAGCGTTTACGCCCATGTAATGATCCTGAGGTAAACACAATTATAAGAGTTGTTCAAGTTAGAAAATCGTTTAGTTTTTTCTCTGGACATGCTGCAAATACAATGGCTGTTGCGACTTTCTTGTTTTTAGTTTTAAAACGCTATTTTAAATATTTAGGATTTTTATTCCTTTGGCCTTTAATTTTTGCTTATAGCCGAATTTATTTAGGATTGCATTATCCAGGCGACATCCTTACAGGATATTTCTTTGGAGCGCTTTTCGGATGGCTAACTTATTTAGTGTATCGAAAACTGAAACCGCTATATTTTCCAGGATAGTTTTTTTAAGATGCTAAGGTTCTGAGATACTGAGATTCTAAGTTTTTTGAACTGAATTTAAAATATATTTTGAATTGTCTTTAGCTTTAGCTAAAGGTTATTGAAAGCTTAAAAAAGGCTTTAGCTAAATACTTATTTGTATTTTGACTAAAGCCTTTTTTATATTAAAAGAAACTGAATCTAAAAATCTATAGCACTCTGCTAACTGTCAATCCATCACGAATTGGTAATAAAACCGTTTCTACTCTTGGATCATCTTTTAATAGCTGATTGTATTCTAAAAGTACTTTTGTACTTACATCATTTGGGTGAACTGGTTCTAGAATTTTTCCACTCCAAAGAACATTGTCCGATAAAATAATACCGCCTTTGTTCATTTTTGGAACAATCATTTCCCAGTAATTCAAATAGTTTTCTTTGTCGGCATCAATAAAAACCAAATCAAATTTTACATCTAAATTTGGAATGATGTTTACGGCTTCGCCTAAATGCTGAAAAATTTGGTTTCCCCAAGGAGACATATCAAAATATTTTCTTTGAAAATCGATCAATTCTTCTTTGATATCAATGGTGTGTAATTGTCCATTTTCCTGCATTCCTTCACATAAACATAAAGCAGCATAACCTGTATAAGTTCCGATTTCAAGAATATTTACAGGACGAATCAATTTAGAAAGCATGCTTAAAACACGACCTTGAAAATGGCCGCTCAGCATTCTTGGCAAAAGTATTTTTTGGTAGGTTTCTTTATTGAGTTTCGCTAGCAATTCTGGCTCTTTTTCAGAATGCTGTTCGATATAATCTTCTAATTCTTGAGATATAAAATGCATGTTGTAGTATCTTGTAATTTAGCTACAAAAATACAAAAATATACAGTTAGTATTGGGCATAAAAAAACCATTCGTTTTGCGAATGGTTTCTGTTTAAGATTTAGATGAAATTTATTTTTTCAAAGCTTCATTTACATCTTTAGCTGTTTTTACAGTTCCGTCTTTTGCAGCTTTTGCGGCATTTTCTACTTTTTTGGCTCCTTTTTTAGTAGCATCTTTTACATCATTTGCTGCTTTTTTAGTAGCGTCTTTTACATCGTTTGCTGCATTTTCTGTAGCATCTTTTGCTTTTGTAGCTGCATTTTCTGCTTTACTAACTGCGCTGTCTTTTACTTCTTTGATATCTGATGTTAGAGAATCAACTTTGTTTCCAAGAGTTAATTCGTCTTCAGCAGGTTTGTTTTCTTTTTTCTCGCATGATTGAACACCGAATGCTAATAAAGCAATTACAGCTAAACTCAAAATTTGTTTTTTCATGATTTAATTTTTTTTAGGTTGATAAAACTTAAAGGTTAAATGGCTGAAAAATAAAATTACAAATTTTAAAATGATTGAGCTCTTTGTAAGATTATTTTTTCTTTTTAGAGCAGAACAATTCTTGTGCCAAATTTTGATTTTTGTGTGTTTGCTGTTTAATTTTTTTTAGTGTGAAAAATTAGTTTTTATATAAACTGAAATTGATCACAATATCATCTTTAACTTTAATCAATCCAGCCATCTTTACAGGAGCTTCTAATTCAATATCTGAGAATTTCAAACTCAGTGTTCCTTGAATTTTGTCGTCGTTATTGTATAAGATAAAATCTTTGTATTTCAGTGTTTTGTCGGTAATATAGAAGTTTAGTTTGCATTTATAATTTTTTCCTGAAGGTTTTATGTCACTAATAGAAACAATACTATTCGGGAATTTTTTAACCTTTACGGTTCCTTGCAAATCTTTGGTCATTATTTTATTTCCACAATCAAAGTTTGACATTTTGATTTCAGTATTAAACGTATTTTTTTTAACTGAATTTACAAAAACAGTATCTTTTATCGGGAAAGTATTAGAGCAATTGTATTTGCCAACAGTTGATAGTCCTGTGATTTCTATTTTTATTTTATTTATTATCACAGCCGTATCTTCTGGAAAAAAAGTGGGTTTAGCACTTCCTAAGAAAAAGAAAACTACTAAACCCATAATTAAGATTGAAAATCTTGTTTTCATTTTTTTTATATTAGAATGCAATTGTTGCTTCGAATACTAAACCTTCAAATTTACCACCATAAAAGTTGTTTAGATTTCCAGTAGCAGGATCTCCTGTAAATTGTGAATAATCTTTATATTTTTGATTAACGTAGTTTAATTTAGCTAAAATGTTTTTAGTCATAAACCAGCCAGCACTTGCTTCAAATTTATCTACAGTAACCTTTTTAGCATCGGCATTAGATAATTTTCCAGATACAGTATTGTATTTTCCTCCAATATAGAATTGTTCAGTTTTTCCAAATCTATAAATAAGCTCTGACGCATATTGATTAGCAGTACGTTTGTCGTCAGTACCAGCTTTATCTCCTCCTGAAGCTAATTCGATAGTTCCGAAGAATTCAAGTCCTTTGTATTTTACAAAAGGGTTAATCATGTATGTCGTAGCCCAGTTTTTAAAATTAGGATTGAACGTTGCTTCTGGAGTAGATGTTTTACTGAAACTAGTAGGGACATCTGTAGTAGTTGTAGTGACAGTTCCGTTAGCATCGGTCTTAGTAATAGTATTTTTATAAGCGTTATTATTCAATATACCCCAATAACCAAATCCTGATCTATTAGCTGAATATATGTTTGCGTTACCAAGATTTGCATTATGATAATAAGAACCAGTAATTCTTACTCTTAAATCTTCATTAAGCTGTTTGTCATAACCAAGTTTAGCTAAGATTGAAGGGCTATGCGTTGTATTTGCATTTGGACCAGAAGGATAGAAAACTTCTTCGTTACTTTGATTTAAATTACCATTTGTAACACCTAACATGCTTACCAAACCATTTCTATTGTAGTAAACCTCCATACCCATTTCTGTAGTGAAAGAATACATGATGTTGTTTCCAACAAATGCATTTCTGATTGTATTACCATTGTCTGAACCTCTAAAGTGAGCATCACCAAAATTGTTCTCCATTTGTCCAATTTTAATAGTAGCATATTTCATGAAATCGGCTAAGAAATCTTTTTTGATGAAATCTAATTTGTCAATTTGTAAGTACCCGCCTTTTACATAAGAATCATTGTGGTGTCTTGATGCTAAATAAACATCTAGATTTACTCTTACACCGTCAAACAATTGAGCACCAATATACATGTCAGCTGCAGGAAGCGTAAAATTGTTCTCAGTATTCATTAAACGATATCCTGTAATTGATCTAGTTGTAGTACCCGTAGCGGTAGTAGTTGTAGTCGTAATGTCATTAGGTTGGTTGTTAAATGAATTTGTTGCTTGAAAATCCATGTTGAAAGCTCCACCAAGGTCAATGCTTAAACCTTTAAATTCTCTATTGTCTTTTTGAACGTCGAAAACGTTGATACCATCTTTTCCTCTAGAAATTTGGTTTTGCATATTCCCAAAGCTAACTTGTGCCTGAACAGTGAATGTGCTAATTACTGTAATAAGTAGTATATAAATCTTCTTCATGGCGCTTATAAATTAAAGTTTAAATTAAATTTTATAGTCAGGTCTTGACCCGTTTTTATTGTTCCAAGCATTGCTGTTGGAGATTTCATTCCGAAATCGGTAAAAGTGATTTTGTTAGATCCCTGAAGGTTTAACCCGTCTTTTGTAACCGTTGTTTTTACAGAAGTTTTATAAACTTTGCTAACTCCAGCAATGGTATAAGTTCCAGTTAACTCCCAAGTAGTTTCGTTTACTTTTTCAGCAGATTTCAGAACATATTTAATTTGTTTGTTTTTATCTGTTTTTAAAGTTTCGTAAGCCACTTTATCCATGCTTTTTTTCTCGCTTTTTACGCTTTCTGCCAAAAGAGTAACAGTCAAAGCTTCTATATCTGTTAGTTTTCCGTTGGCAATATTTAAAGTCGCTATTCCAGTTCCAGAAGCCGACTTCATTTCCCAGTCGTGAAGTGTAGATGTACCAGCTACAGAAAAAGTTGATTTACTGTCTAAGGTGTATGATTTTTGTGCTGTTGCAAAAGATGTGATTCCGAAAATTGCAATAACAAGGACGAATAATTTCATTTTATTGGTTTTCATTTTAATTGTGATTTTGATTTAAAAAAAATAGATAAACTCGGCCAATTCTATCTCTATGTATTATTATGTTGTTTTAACATGTATCAAAGATCTGCCTATAAACCAGTTTAGTACATGATAAAAATCATTGTTAAAATTTTATTAAAATGGTATTTAATAACTACAACGTTTTCATTTTTTGCGAAATCAGCAAATCGGGAGTTGAATTTTATTAAATTGACAATTTTAACATTTGGTTGTAAAGAATGAAATCTTAAAAAAGAGTAATTTTTTAACAGTAGATTTAATTTCTTTTAGCTTAAAATAATATTGAAGATTACAGTTAAATCTTTTCCTGCTTTTACAACTCCAAGAGCTGCTTTAGGAGGCGTCATTTCAAAATCGCCAAAAGTAATTTGGTTAGAACCTTGTAGAATAATGTTTTCTTTATTAGTAATGACTTTTACTTGAGTTTTGTATTCTTTACTCACACCTGCAATAGTGTAAACTCCTGTTAGATTCCAAGTATTATCATCTATTTTTTCAGCAGATTTTAATACATATTCAATGCTTTTATGTGTTTCGGTGTCTAGTGCTTCGTAAGCAACTTTGTCCATACTTGCTTTGTAGCTTTTTAAGCTTTCAGCCAATAATGAAATTCGTAAACTATTTATGCTGGCAAGTTTAGAATCTTTCACTATCAAATTGGCCATTCCGGTTCCTTCTGTAGATTTCATTACCCAGTCGTGTACTGTAGAAGTTCCTGCTACTTCAAAAGTTGAATTTGCAGCTACGCTATAATTTTTTTGAGCATTTGCCTGTAATGCCATTGTTGTAAAAATAACTGTCAGTAAAAATGATTGAATTGTTTTCATGTTGATAAAGTATAGGTTAATCATTCAAATGAGGAAGTTTTAAAATTCAATTAGTGGCTAAAGAATCAAAAGTTATCCTTATTTCTTAGACCAAAATTATCGCGCGCGCGAACAAAACGGAATGATAAAAATCATGGCTAAAGTTTTATTAAATTGTTATAGTAAAGGAGGGAATGGCCTATTATCGCTCAGATTTTATCTCTGAAGAATAGAAAGTAAATTATAAGTGATTGCTTATTAGTTTATTATATTTTTTGATTAAAAATATCTTGTAGCGATTTTTCATTCCACTTTTTCAGGAAGAAATGAAGAAAAAAAGCGGGAAAGTGCTTTAAGTTTTAGAAAATACTGGAAATAAATTAACTTTGCAGCATGCAAATGGAGAAAAAAGACATACGAGCCTTATCAAAAGAACAGCTTCGCGATTTTTTTGTTGAAAATGGAGATAAAGCTTTTCGAGGAAATCAGGTTTACGAATGGTTATGGAGCAAAGGCGCTCACAGTTTTGAAGACATGACAAACGTAGCAAAAGCTACAAGGTCTATGCTTGAAAATAACTTTGTAATCAATCACATCAAGGTTGATACAATGCAGAAAAGTAGTGACGGAACAGTAAAAAATGCCGTTAGACTTCACGACGGACTTGTGGTAGAGTCTGTTTTAATTCCGACAGAAACTAGAACTACGGCTTGTGTATCTAGTCAAGTGGGTTGTAGTTTAGATTGTAATTTCTGCGCAACAGCAAGATTAAAAAGAATGCGAAATCTAGAACCAGGCGAAATTTACGATCAAGTTCTAGCAATCGATAAAGAAAGCCGTTTGTATTACAATCATCCGCTTTCGAATATTGTTTTTATGGGAATGGGAGAACCTTTAATGAACTATAATAATGTCATTAAAGCAATCGACATGATTACTTCAGAAGAAGGCTTAGGAATGTCTCCAAAACGAATCATGGTTTCGACTTCAGGAATTCCGAAAATGATCAAAAAAATGGCAGATGATGATGTAAAGTTTAAGCTGGCAGTTTCTCTGCATTCAGCTATAGACGAAACGCGTGCTCGCATTATGCCTTTCAGTAAAAACTTCCCTTTAAAAGATTTAAGAGAAGCTTTAGAATACTGGTACAGAAAAACCAAAAGCAAAATTTCATACGAATATGTGGTTTGGAAAGGAATCAACGACGATAAAGCTTCGGTTGATGCTTTGGTCAAATTCTGTAAATATGTGCCTTGTAAAGTCAATTTAATTGAATATAACCCTATTGATGATGGAGAATTCCAGCAAGCTTCAGAAGAATCAATTATGGCTTACATAAAAGCATTGGAAAATATCGGAGTAGTGGTAAAAGTAAGAAGAAGCCGAGGTAAAGACATTGATGCTGCTTGCGGACAATTGGCTAACAAAGAGGCTTAATCTTTTTTAAAATTATAAAAACAAAAAGCATTAAAAACGAGAAATCTCTTGTCTTTAATGCTTTTTTTCTGGACAAAAAGGATGCTTTATTTTTTCAAATCTACTTCTTCAGTAACTCCGTCTTTAGTTACTTTTGCAAGCGTATCACATTCTCCGCTGCCATAATCTATAGTTGCCGTAGCACCATTTTTAGTTATAGAAACAATTCCTTTTACTGCAAACGATTTTCTGCAAGAAGCATCAAACTCTAAAGGAGTTGTAATTTCTGCCGAAAAAGTATCTCCGTTAGGGAAAGTCGTAGTACCGCTTCCAGTAATCATAAAGACATTATCATCCCAATCAAACCATGTGTCATAACCAGAAGTCATTTCTTTTGTCAAAGTTCCTTTTCTAGAATACACTTTTCCATCATCAAAAGTAATCGTTAAATCTATAGAAGCAGTAGAAACAGGGTGTGGCGTCACCAACAAATTAGTCTCTTTAATGGTTCTAACAATACTTTTGCTTCCCTGAATTTTTTTACCATTATGATAAAACCCTTCAAAAGTATAGCTGATAGTTTGTGTAGAAGAAGTAAAATCGTTTGCAAAAGAAACAACCATTTTACCTTTTACTGTATTTCCGTTATTTAAAGTACAGCCTTCAACACCAAAATCTACTGTTTTTGTCCAAGTATTATTGGTTAAAACGGTAGTAATTGTGGCACAGCTTGGAAGATAATTTTTTATAGGTCCGCTTGGTTTTGAATTTACATTCAGCTGAGAACTAAATTGATCTTCGGCAATATTTGTAACATCCTCTACAGAAGCATCGATCTTAGAGTTGGTTATAATCTCATCGTTGGTAATCGCTGCTGTCGATCCCGATCCGTCGGTTGTTTTTTCATCAGAATTACAGCTGACGAAAAAAGACATAGTAATACAAGTACTAATTAATAAAAGCTTTGTTTTCATAAAAAAATAATTTTGGGTTCTTTTAAGTTAATGAATTCAAATCAGTATTAGTTAGAGCTATTTTTGGAGTTTTTTTTCAGGTTAAGGCATAAATTATTTAAATCCTAACCTAAAATACACAACGTATTTTTATTTAAAATAGTATATTTGGAGTCTAAATGAATATTACATCTCAAATAAAGCAGCCTATTTTTAACGAGATGGAACTTTTCGAAAAAAAGTTCCATGAGTCGATGACTTCTAAGGTTGCCTTACTAAACAGAATCACTTATTATATCGTAAACCGTAAAGGAAAACAAATGCGTCCGATGTTTGTTTTTCTTACTGCAAAAATGGTTTCTGGCGGTACAGTAAACGAACGAACCTATCGCGGAGCTTCAGTAATTGAACTGATTCATACCGCAACTTTAGTACACGATGATGTTGTAGATGATAGTAACCGTCGTCGCGGATTTTTCTCAATCAATGCACTTTGGAAAAATAAAATAGCTGTTTTGGTTGGAGATTATTTATTATCTAAAGGTTTGTTGCTTTCTATTGATAATGGCGATTTCGATTTATTGAGAATTATTTCCGTAGCTGTTCGAGAAATGAGCGAAGGAGAATTGCTTCAAATTGAAAAAGCAAGAAGACTAGATATTACCGAAGACGTTTACTACGAGATTATCAGAAAGAAAACGGCAACGCTTATTGCAGCTTGTTGTGCGCTTGGCGCGAAAGCCGTAATCGAAGATGATGCGCAGGTAGAAAACATGCGTAAATTTGGCGAATTGATCGGAATGGCTTTTCAAATCAAAGACGATTTATTCGATTATAGCGAAGAAGCGATCGGAAAACCAACAGGAATAGATATTAAAGAGCAAAAAATGACATTGCCTTTAATTCACGTTTTAAATACTTGTACTCCGCAAGAAAAAAAGTGGTTGATAAACTCTATCAAAAACCACAACAAAGACAAAAAACGCGTTAAAGAAGTGATTGCCTTTGTAAAAAACAATAATGGTTTGGCTTACGCCGAAAACAAAATGGTCGAATTCCAGCAAGAAGCGCTTGCATTACTTCAAAACTTTGCCGATTCAGAATTTAAAGATGCTTTAATTTTGATGGTGAATTATGTTATTGAAAGAAAGAAATAAAATTTAAGAATTAGAAAATTTGTCAATTAGATAATAAAAAAAGCCTCTTTTAAAAATATTAAAAGAGGCTTTTTTATTATGATGTGAATTTTACTCTGCTGTTTCAACAACTTCGGTTTCGGTTTCTGGTTTTTTCTTAAATTCATTTATAACACCTAATAATGCCATTAAGCTAAATATTCCCCAGCCAATAGCCCAATATAAACTGCTGTTAGAAGAGTTCTTTTCTTTTTCTTTCTCTAATTCTGCCTTTGGATTTTGAAGGTTAAAATTTGGGTCGCTCTTAAGATAGTAAACCATTAATTTATTTGATTTAGGAAGATCAACATCAAAGCTGTGTTCTCCTTCGTAAGTATTTCCGTCTAGATCAAAATGATATTTAAATTTGTAGGTTTTCATTGGTATTCCTGCAATCTTAATCGTAGTCTCTTTATATTCGTTAGATAATTCTGCTTGGATTGTTGAATTATCAGAGATCATTTTTTCATAATTAGCAATAGCTTTGTTGTCTCCGCCTTTAATATATTCAGCTGAGCAGTTTTTACAGCAGCAAACAGCAATAAAAAGAACTACAATGGAGTAGAATTTGTCTTTCATTTAATTAGATTTAGGTTGTTTTTGGTAAATTTTTGAACGTAAATATAATAGATTTAACACGTAAATAGATATTAATTTTGATAATTGTTAAATGCTTCTTCTCTCATTACGGATAAGGTATTTTTGAACTATCCAGAAGAATTATGATTAAGTTTACATCGAATAATAATCTCAAAAAGCAATTCAGTTTTTTTCAATTTGAATTTTTTTATTGAAATTTTCCCACCCTCATGCAACCATTTCAAATTGACAATCGTCTATGCTAATAGAAGTCTGTTTCTAAAACCAAACCAAAAGCCTATTAATGAAAATTATTTCGTTACATCAAGAAGAAACCAAAATCATAAAGTTGGCTGTCGATAATAATCGTCAGGCGCAGCAGCAGATTTATGGAAAACATTCTTCGAAAATGTTAAGTGTGTGTCGTCAGTATATAAAAGACATTCAATTGGCAGAAGATGTAATGATAACGGCTTTCATGAAAGTGTTTACCAATTTAAGCAAGTTTGAACACAAAGGGAGTTTTGAAGGCTGGATCCGCCGAATTATGGTTAACGAATGCATTTCGTATTTAAGAGTTCAGAAAAAAGTAAAATTTGCCGAAGATGAATTTTTTGTTGAAGAAAGTTTTAACGAAATCGACAGCCAATTTACAGTAGAACAAATTCAGTATTTAATTGATGCTTTGCCCGACGGCTACAAAATGGTTTTCAATTTATATGCGATTGAAGGTTACAAACACAATGAAATTGCCAAGATGTTAGGAATAAATGAAGGAACATCTAAATCGCAATTATCGCACGCTAGAAAAATGCTGCAAACACAAATTACTATTTTAAAAAAAAAAGATAATGGAACCGAATAATTTTGAAAAGGATTTCCGTGAAAAACTAAATCAACGCGAAATCGAACCAAGCAACAAAGCTTGGGATCGATTGGATGCAATGTTGAGTGTAGCAGAAGAAAAGAAACCTAAGAAAAAAACAAAAAGGAAATGGTTGTTTATTGCAGCGAGTATAATCGGATTTTTATTGGTTGGGACGCTATTTTTCAATCAAAATAAAAATGCAGTTAAAGCACCAGAAACGGTAATTGTGGAAAAAGAAACTCAAAAAGAAACTCAAAAAGAATCTGTAACAGAACCTGTTTTAAATAATATTGATTCGGTTAAAACGGAAACTGCGATTGCTGAAAAAACTTCAGAAGAATCAATAAATAAAGAAGAAAGAGCTAATGCTAGAGCTTCAAATCAAATCATTAAAAAAGAATCTAATCAAATAGCGGAGTCTTCAATCATCATCAAAAACAATCAAGAAAAACAATCAACAAACAATCCAACTTTAATTGCTGAAACATCTAAGCAAGAAAATGTTGATCAATTATTGGAAACAGCTGAAACTAAGATTTTAGCAGAAAACGCAGTTAAAACAAAATCAAAAATCAAAATTAATTCTAACGATTTGCTAGATCAGGTAGACGGAGAACTGGAACTCTCTTTTAGAGAAAAAATGATTGCAAAAATCAATAAAAGTTACCACACCGTTAAAGTCGCTGTTGAAAATCGAAACATTAAAAATTAAATCATCAATCAAATCAATCAAAAAAAGTAATCATGAAAAATTTTACAATTTATCTATTTCTCTTAGTGTTCCTATTTGTTACAAAAATGGTAGGACAAGAAACTTTTGAGAACAAAGCAAAAGCAATTGCGGTTAATATCGAACAAATAACGAATGAAGAAAAAGCTGCTTTAAAGAAAGAGGTCGATGAGGTTAACAATCAATTAGTAGAAGGAACAATTTCGAAAGAAGAAGCAGAAAAAAAGAAAAAAGATTTTGCAGAAAAAAGAGCTCGCAACATAGAAAATAGAGTAGCTCTTGAACAGGAAAAATTGCAAGAATTGGTTCAGGAAAAAGTAGATGGCAAAGTGAACTACAATAAAGATAAAGGAACTGTTTTGTTAATTGGAACTAACAGCGATTCAATTAATCCTCATAAAACGGAAATAAAAATTCCAGCAATGAAAGTTTATGATAGTAAAGATGACAGAGTGAAAAGAGAATCTAAAAGAACTACTTCTCAGTTTGTATTCGCAATGGGGTTAAATAGTACAATGATAGATGGTAAACTTCAGGATTCGAATTATGATTTTATCGGGTCGCATTTTTATGAATGGGGTTTTACTTTGAATTCTAGAATTTTAAACGATAACAATTTATTGCATGCAAAATACGGACTTTCATTAATGTATAACAATCTTCGTCCAACAGACAATCGTAGTTTTGTTGTAGATGGCGATCAAACTAACTTAACAACAAATCCGATACATTTAAAAGATTCTCGTTTTAGAAATGTGTATTTGGTGGTTCCTTTTCATTTAGAATTTGATTTTTCGAAAGACGGAAACTATGATGGGAAAAGTTATTTCAGGACACACAAAGGATTTAGAATGGGATTTGGAGGTTATGCAGGAGTCAATGTAAAATCGAAACAGATTTTAAAATATGAAGACAATGATTATAAAACCACACAAAAAACAAAGGGAGATTATAATGTGAATAATTTTGTTTACGGATTAAGTACTTATATAGGATATAAAGCAACAAGCCTGTATTTAAAATATGATTTAAATCCAATATTTAAGAACAACTTGGTAGACGAGAATAATATTTCATTAGGTATTCGCTTCGATTTCAATTAAGAATAAAATTAAGTTTAGTTAGTAAAAGGGCATCTCGAAAGAGGTGCTTTTTTTGGTTTAAAATGATAAAAATTTCAACAAGATTTACGTATTTTTGCAAGCTCTCAACTTTTAAAAATTTAATATATTTTGATTTCACAAGCCACCATTGATTCTGTTTTTGAAACTGCTCGAGTAGAGGAGGTTATTGGCGATTTTGTGAATTTAAAACGTGCAGGAAGTAATTTTAAAGGGCTGAGTCCGTTCTCAGATGAGCGTTCTCCTTCGTTTATGGTTTCTCCTGCAAAAGGAATTTGGAAAGATTTTAGTACCGGAAAAGGTGGAAATTCTGTTAAATTCTTAATGGAGCATTCGCAATTTACCTATCCAGAAGCCATTCGATATTTAGCTAAAAAATACAATATCGAAATTGAAGAAACCGAACAAACTGAAGCTGAAAAAGCAAACACAGATCTTCGCGAAAGTATGTATTTGGTTTCTGAATTTGCAGCCAAGTATTTTCAAGATGTTTTGGTTAATTCTGAAGAAGGAAAAGCAATTGGTTTATCTTATTTTAAAGAAAGAGGATTTACAAACGAAACCATTAAAAAATTCAATTTAGGATATTCTCCTGAAACTTGGGATGCTTTGACGAAAGAAGCCTTAGGGAAAGGATATAAATTAGAATTTTTAGAAAGTACAGGTTTAACAATTCCAAGAGAAGATCGACCTTTTGATCGATTCAAAGGTCGTGTGATGTTCCCGATTCAAAGTATGTCGGGACGTGTTTTAGGTTTTGGAGGACGTATTTTAACCAATGATAAAAAAGCGGCAAAATACCTGAATTCGCCAGAAAGTGATATTTACCATAAAAGTAAAGTCCTTTATGGAATTTATCATGCAAAACAATCGATAGCGAAACAAAACAATTGTTATTTGGTTGAAGGTTATACCGATGTTATTCAATTCAACCAAGCCGGAATCGAAAATGTTGTGGCATCATCAGGAACGGCATTAACGCCAGACCAAATTCGTTTAATAAATCGTTTGACTAGAAATATCACTGTTCTTTTTGATGGAGATGCGGCTGGTTTGCGTGCTTCTATTCGAGGAATCGATTTGATTCTTGAAGAAGGAATGAACGTAAGAGTTTGTTCTTTTCCTGATGGAGAGGATCCAGACAGTTTTGCGCGTAAAAATTCGCACAGTGATTTAGTTGAATATTTAGAAAACAATAGTAAAGACTTTATACAGTTTAAGGCTTCGATATTAATGGGCGAAGCTAAAAACGATCCGATTAAAAAAGCCGATCTAATTCGTGATATGGTTGCAAGCATTTCTAAAATACCAGACCGTATTCAGCGTGAAGTATATATTCAGGAATGTGCTCGAATTATGGATATTTCAGAGCAGGTTTTGACAAGTACTTTGGCACAGCTGATTCAGAAAGATATTGCTGAAGCGAATAAAAAGCAGAAACAAGAACAAAGACCTTTTGAGGTGGTTAGAAATCAGCCTCCGCAAGGAGGGACGTTTTCAGGAGGAGATCCAGAAGATCCAAGAAGCGGACCACCAGAAGGCTATGATTATCCAGGAGATCAAGGATACGCTCCGCAAGAACAAAATCAAAAAATCGATATTTTATATGGGTTCGAAAGAAAAGTCATTGAGGTTTTACTTTTGTACGGAAGTGTAGTAGAAGATTTCGAAGATGTTTTCTTGAAAGGAGATGAAGAAGGAAATGTAAAAGAAGTTTCGGAAAAAAGACGATATAAAGTATTCGAAAAAATATATTTAAGTCTTCAAGAAGATGAGATAGAATTGTCGAATGCCTTATTTAAAAATATTTACACTAATATTATTGATTTTTATAATCAGAATGAGACATTTAGTTTAGATAAATATTTGATGCATTTGGAACCTGAATTTGCTCAAGAAGTAACCAATATTTTAATGGAAGACGAAAGATTGACCATTCATAATTGGGAAGGGCAGAATATTTTTCCAAAACAAAAAAGTGAAACAATCGAGCAGAATGTTTCCGAGACCATATTTTCTATGAGATGGTATTTGGTATCAGGAATTATTGCAGAATTAAAGAATTCTCTTTTAACCGATCCGCAAGAAGATAATTCAGAAACGTTGAGTATGGTAATTGATTATTCGAAATTGCTGAATAGTTTTTCTAAGAAACTTGGAAGAGTAGTAGTGCCTTATCACTAAAAAATACTAAAAAGAAAAAACTCTATCTAATATGATAAATCAAAATAGATAGAGTTTTATAAAGTTTTCGATTCTCTTAAAAGGCTAAGATTTTCGACTTGTGATTAAATAATTTCTAAAGTCTTAGCTTTGTTAACTAAGTCAACCAAATTAGTAACGTTTAATTTAGTCAATAATCTTAGTTTGTAAGTACTGATCGTTTTTTCGTTCAGATTTAAGATTTTAGAGATTTCATTGTTTTTCTTACCATCACTTAAATAACGTAAAACCTCGATTTCACGGTTAGAAAGTTTTCTGTACAGACGCTCGCTTTTGCTTTGTTTAGCAATAAGTGCCATGTTTTTGCGTACTGTTTCGTTGATGATAATTTTTCCTTCGTGTACTTTAATAATAGAATGACCTAATGTTTCAAGTTTTTCTGTTTTGTGCACATACCCAGAAACTCCTGCTTTAATTGCGTTTGGAGCGTACATTTGCTCAGCAAGATCACTGAAAATAACAATTTTTGTTTTTGGGAAATTTTTCAAGATAGACTTAATTTCAAAGATACTAGAAAGACCTTCTAACTCTAAATCTAGAATTAAAATGTCAATTTCCTTCGTTTGAAGAATATCTCTAACCATTGAAAAATTGCCGACATTGGCAACAATTGAAATTTGATCGTGGTCTTTAAAATAAGACTTAACGCCAAAGTGCGTCACAGGATGATTGTCTGCTAGACATACTTTAATCATAATTTTTACCTTTTTTAGAATTGTTCATGTTTTTGGAATGGTAAAATTAATAAATAAATTCTGTAATAACCCGCAGAGAATGTTAAAATGTATTATTTTAACGTTTTTGGTATCAAACAAACCGGAATTGGATCCATTTTATGCTTGTTGTTGGTGTTTAGTCGTTTATAAATTTCAAAGACAGATTTTTCTCTCCCTTCGAAGTCAGATGCCGTCTTTCCTGACTCCGCGGCTAACATCGCCCATTCCAATTCATCATAACTTGCTCCTAATTGGTCTTCATCTGTACGATTGTCTCCAAATAATCCGTCAGTAGGTGCTGCTGTTAAAATTGATTGCGGAATTTCTAAAAATTCTCCTAATGCATACACATCAGATTTCATTAAATCAGCAATTGGACTTAAATCAACGCCGCCATCTCCGTATTTTGTGTAAAAACCTACACCAAAATCTTCTACTTTGTTTCCGGTTCCAGCAACAAGCAAACCATGAATTCCTGCTAAATAATATAAAGAAGTCATTCTAATACGTGCACGTGTGTTGGCTAAAGCTAAACTTACTTTAGCGGCATCATCTGTTGTTGGTACAGCATTTTTAAATGATTCGAAAGTTTCGGTCAAATCAGTCTTAACATCAGAAACATTTGGAAAACGTTTTTTAAGCTGTTCAATATGCTCTCTTCCTCTTGAAACTTGGCTTTCTGCCTGATGAATCGGCATTTCTACACATAAAACATTCAGTCCTGTCTGCGCGCATAAAGTCGAAGTTACTGCAGAATCTACACCTCCTGAGATTCCAATTACAAAACCATTTACTTTTGCATTAGTAGCGTAATTTTTTAACCACTCTACAATGTGCGTATTTACTTTTTCTGTCTGAATTGTGCTTTTTTTAGCCATAATAGTTTAAGTTTTAAGATGCAGGGATGTATATTTGCAGAATTATTTTGAGTATGCAATTACTTAAAATTCTGATAACACAAATCTAATTAAAATAAAATGAAAATTTATCGCTTTGCAGTGGTTCTATGCCTGTTTTTTTTGTCTTGCGATCAAAAAAGTAAGGTTGAAAAAGAAATAGAAGAAATCCCTGTTGATGTTAAAGTAGAACGATTTGATAAGGTGTTTTTTGAAACCAAACCGCAAGATATTGCGAAAATAAAAAAACAGTATCCGTTTTTCTTTCCTGGCAACGATGATAATATCTGGATTCAGAAAATGAATGATCCTATTTGGAGAGAAGTTTACGATGAAGTTCAGAAAAAATACAGCAATTTTGAGCCTGTTCGCAAAGAGTTTAATGAGCTTTTTCAGCATGTAAAATATTACTTTCCAAAAACTAAAATTCCTAAGGTAATTACGGTTATTGGAGAAATGGACTATAATGCAAAATCAATTTATGCAGACAGTCTTGTAGTTGTAGCTTTAGAATTGTATTTAGGAAAGAATCATAAGTTTTATGAGTTTCCAAATTACTTAAAAGAGAATTTTGAAGAAAGACAAATTATGCCAGATGTGGTTTCTAGTTTTTCGTATCGAAATATTCCAAATTCTATAGATAAGAGTTTGGTTGCTCAAATGGTTTTTGAAGGAAAACAGCTTTATGCAAAAGATTTGCTTATTCCTGAATATACAGATGCAGAAAAAATGGGATATACTCCTGAGCAAATAAAATGGTGCGAGGAAAACGAAGCGTATATGTGGCGCTATTTTATAGAAAATGAAATGCTGTACAGCGACGATCCGAAATTGAAAGCGCGATTTATAGCTCCAGCGCCTTTTTCTAAATTCTTTTTAGAAATAGATAACGATTCTCCAGGTCGAGTGGGAGCTTGGATTGGCTGGCAGATGGTACGTTCTTACATGAAAAATAATAGTAATGTTTCTTTAGCTGAATTGTTTAAAATTGAGCCTAAAGAAATCTTCGAAAAATCAAAATATAAACCTAAGAAATAATGGCAAATATAAACTCAGAGATTAAATTTAATATAGAATTGGATGAAAACCGCGTTCCTGAAAAATTAACATGGAGTGCGCAAGATGGTGGAGTTCAAGCCGAAGAAGCAAAAGCAATAATGCTGTCAATTTGGGACAGCAAAGTAAAAGAAACTATGCGTATTGATTTGTGGACAAAAGACATGCCGGTTGACGAAATGAAAATTTTCTTTCACCAGACTTTAGTAGCTATGTCTGATACTTTCAAACGAGCAACAGATGACGAAAAAATGTCTGATACCATGAAAGATTTTTGTGATTACTTTGCAGAAAAACTAGAGCTTACGAAGTAGTTAAATCTCATGATAAATTAAATTCCAAATTCCGATCTTAAAGATTGGGTTTGGGATTTTTTATTTTGTAAATTGTCTAAGCAAAACAAATTATATGCTGTTCCCTTTTCTTGTAAGCCTTGTCGGATTATTTTTTTTACTTGCTAATGCAATACGGTTTTACATGACCTGCAAAGGCAGAGATGTTTTGTATCGTATTATTACAATTTATTTGGTTCTTTTGTTTTGTGAAGAATTGCTTTGTAATATTATCGGATTCCTTTATCCTAATTCTAATTTTTTCCTTTCACACTACTATTTTATTTTTCAGTTTATCACGTTAAACGTATTTTTTTATAAAAGTTTTTCAAGCAAACGATTAAAGCAGATTATGGTAATCGTGTTTGTTTCAGTGTTATTCTTTTTAGGATTTCAATATTATAAAAGGCCTTCGCTTTATTGGGAGTTTAATTTGGTAGAAGTAGCAATTACGTCTATTCCGCTGTTGTTTTATGCTTTTTACTTTATTGTGTCAAATTTAAAAGCTGATAAACATAATTATTTCTATTTCTGTAACGGACTAATTATTTATGTAATGAGTAGTGCTGGTATTTTTTTATCAGGAAATACAGATTCAGTGATACTTACAGAGCCTTTTATACTCGATTTTTGGTTTTTCAATTCACTCTTTTATATTTTGTATCAATTTTTGATTTACAAAGAATGGAAAGCTTTAAATTTTAGAAGAAAAATAAAAAAGAAAGTCTAAGTAAATCCCAATAAAAAAATCCCAAATTCCAATTGTAGACTTGGAATTTGGGATTTGGAATTTCTAAACTTAGAATTTAATTCTAAAATTCTGAGTTATTTTTAAAAACTTCTTGATTCACTTGATCGATATAAGACAAAAGTTCTTCTTTTCCGATAGATTCTGTAGATGAAGTTATAAAATACTGTGGCATTTCGGCCCAGTTGTTGGCAAACATCTGTTTTTTATAAGCTGCAATATGCGAATCTATTTTTGTCTTACCAATTTTGTCTGCTTTGGTAAAAATAATGCAGAACGGAATTTCGCTTTCGCCCATATAAGACATAAATTCAATGTCAATATTTTGAGCTTCATGGCGAATATCAATTAAAACAAAAGCACAAACTAATTGTTCTCTATTTTCGAAATAATCAGTAATGAACTTTTGGAAAATTGATTTTGTTTTCTTTGAAACCTTAGCGTAACCATAACCAGGCAAATCGACCAAAAACCAATTGTTATTGATTTTAAAGTGATTTATTAATTGTGTTTTTCCTGGTCTTGAAGATGTTTTTGCTAAGTTTTTATTGTTGGTAATCATATTGATCAAAGATGATTTACCTACGTTTGATCTTCCTATAAAAGCGTATTCTGGCAAAAATTCCTTCGGGCATTTTGACGCGTCAGAATTGCTGATAATAAATTCGGCGGTGTTAATTTTCATAGTCCTTCTCGTTTTAAAACCTCCTAAAAAATAAATTTTTAACGGCTATAGATTCTTTTCAGCAAGCCATTTTTCAAGAATTTCGTTGAATTCCTGTGGGTGTTCCATCATTGCAGCGTGTCCGCATTTGTCAATCCAGTATAAAGTTGAATTGGGTAGTAGTTTATTAAATTCTTCTGCTACATTTGGTGGTGTTACAGAGTCATTTTTACCCCAAATAATACAAGTTTCAACATCCATTTTCGGCAAATCTTTAGCCATATTGTGGCGAATTGCACTCTTAGCAATGGTTAAAGTCTTGATTAATTTGATGCGATCATTGGCAGTTGCATAAACGTCGTCAATGATTTCTGGAGTGGCAATTTTCGGGTCGTAAAAAACTTCTCCAGCTTTCTTTTTGATGTATTCGTAATCGCCTCTTCTTGGGTAACTGTCTCCCATTGCGCTTTCGTAAAGTCCAGAACTTCCGGTAATTACAAGTCCTGCAACTTTTTCAGGATAAAGTTTTGTATGGTACAAAGCGATATGTCCTCCAAGAGAATTTCCTAGAAGAATAACTTTGTCAAACCCTTTAAAAGTGATAAAGTCTTTTACGTATTTAGCAAAACTTTTTACGTTGGTTTTTAAAATGCTTTGGGTGTATATTGGCAAATCTGGGATAACAACTTTATATCCTTTCGTTGGGAAATATTGTGCTACACCATCAAAGTTACTTAGACCTCCCATTAAACCATGCAGAATAACGATTGGAGTTCCTTCTCCAGCTTCAAAATAGCTGTATTTGCCTTCTTTTTTATAGTGTTTGTCCATCTAATCTAATGCCAATTTCAATTTCGACAAATATAGGGTTAATTACACAAAAATGAATTTTTGATGCCATTTTTTAACTAGATAATTTGAGTAGAATTTGTAAACGGTTAAAAATCAGTAATTAAACCCGTATTTGTTAAAATATTCAAATGTTAAGAAATATGCATTATAATCAATTTTTTAAGAAAATTAGCGCATTATTTTTTTGAATGAATAATGGATTTAAGAATCTGTTAATTAATAGTTAAGGTATTGATTGATTGCTAATTATGGAAAGTGGTAGAGAAGTGGTTAAACTTATTAACAAAGTGGTATAAAGTGGTAAAATGTGGTAAAATTTTTTATATTTTTGCTGTATAACATGTTAACTAGTTTTTTTGAACACAATTGTTGGAACATATGAATGTAAAGTCGACGCTAAAGGAAGGCTAATGATGCCTGCCCCTTTAAAAAAGCAGTTGACGGCATCTCTTCAAGACGGATTTGTTTTGAAGCGTTCTGTATTTCAGCCGTGTTTAGAGTTGTATCCGATGGTAGAATGGGATGCGATGATGAAAAAAATCAATAAGCTTAATCGCTTTGTAAAAAAGAACAACGATTTCATTAGAAGGTTTACTGCTGGTGTTAAAGTAGTTGAGGTTGATGCACTAGGAAGATTGCTTGTTCCAAAAGATTTGGTAACGTTTGCAAGTATTTCTAAAGATGTGGTTTTTTCATCTGCGGTTAATATTGTTGAGATTTGGGATAAAGATTTATACGAGAAATCAATAAGCGGCGAAGATATGGATTTTGCAGATCTAGCCGAAGAAGTAATGGGAAATATTAATGACGACGAAGATGGAATATCATAATCCGGTTTTGCTTCATCCAACAGTAGATGGTTTAAATATTAAGCCTGATGGTGTGTATGTAGATGTTACGTTTGGAGGCGGTGGTCATTCAAAAGAGATTTTAAGAAGATTAGGGCCAAACGGAAGGCTGTTTGCATTTGACCAAGACGAAGACGCGCTTGCCAATGCATTGCCAGATGAAAGGTTTACTTTGATAAACGAGAATTTTAGATTCATAAAAAGATTTTTGCGTTTTCACGGAGTAAAAGCAGTAGATGGGATCTTAGCAGATTTAGGAGTTTCATCACATCAGTTTGATGTTCCTGAAAGAGGTTTTTCTACAAGATTTGATGCCGAACTAGATATGCGGATGAGTCAAAAAAATGATTTAAATGCTTATCGGGTGGTTAACGAATATGAAGAACAGGATTTACGTCGTGTTTTTTTTGATTATGGGGAGTTGAAGAACGCACCAGTTTTGGCAAGAACAATCGTAGAGGCGAGAAGAGATTATCCAATCAAAACAACTGAAGAATTAAAAGACGTTCTGAAAAAGTTTTTGCCAGAGAAAGTTCGAAACAAAGTTTTGGCTCAGATTTATCAGGCTATCCGAATTGAGGTAAATCAAGAAATGGATGTTCTTAAAGAATTTATTGAACAATCATTGGAGATTTTAAAACCAGGAGGAAGATTCTCGGTAATCTCATATCATTCTTTGGAAGATCGTTTGGTAAAGAGGTTTATTAAAAACGGAATGTTTGAAGGAGAACCTGAAAGAGATTTTTACGGAAACTTTTCAGTTCCATTTAAAACTATCGGAAAACTGATTGTTCCAGACAACGAAGAAATCAAGATTAATAATAGAGCAAGAAGTGCCAAATTAAGAGTCGCAGAAAAGCTATAATATATATTAAGGTAGGAAATAATGAAAAGTGGTGTATTTAGCATATTAAAAGCAAGATTCCTGATTCATGAAGATGCAGTAAAAAATTGGCGATTTATTGTCTTTATAATTCTGCTGGCCATTTTGATGATTGCCAATACACAGCGATACGAACAAAAGGTTTTTGAAATCGCAAAATTGAATAATGAAGTAAAAGAATTGAGATCTGAATTTGTAGATCGACGTTCAGAATTGATGAAGTTAAAAATGGAGTCAACCATCTCGGATAAAATGTTAGAAAAACAAATTTTTCCGTCGACAGTTCCTCCAGTGAAAATAGAAGTTAAAAAAGAAGAAGAGAAAAGTTTCTTTAAAAGAATATGGCAGTAGACGATAAACATATATCCTACAGAATTTACCTCGTAGCAGTTTTCATCTTTTTGATGGCAATTGCTATTGTTGTTAAATTAACCAATATTCAGTGGGTTGATGGAGATTATTACAGAAAACTGGCAAAACAGCGTACTGTGAGAAACTTTGTAATTCCTGCAAACAAAGGAAATATTTATTCTGCTGACGGAAGTTTATTGGCAACATCGATTCCGAATTATGAAATTCGTTTTGATGCAAAAGCGCCAAAAACAGAAACTTTCGAGAAATATGTAAAACAATTATCAGATTCTTTAGCAACTGTTTTAGATAAGCCAAGTGGTTATTTTCAGAAAGAATTGCGAAAAGCTCGCGAGAATAAAAATCGTTATTATTTGATTGCTCGCAATTTAAGTTATACGGAATATGTAAAAATTAAAGGTTTTCCATTATTCAATTTAGGAGCTTTTAAAGGCGGAATTATTGTTGAGCAAGAAACGGTTAGAAAACATCCGATTGGAAAAATTGCTGAAAGAACAATTGGTTACGATCGTATTGATCCTGCAACAGGAATAGAAGTAGGAAAAGGAATTGAGTGGGCGTTTAAAAATTATTTGAACGGAAAAGACGGCAAAATTCTAAAACAAAAAATCGCAAAAGGACAGTGGAAACCTATTCGTGATGTTAACGAAGTAGATCCAATTGACGGTTACGATGTGATTTCGACTATAGATGTTTTCATTCAGGATATTGCGCATCACGCTTTGCTTAAACAATTGCAAGATTACGAAGCAGATCACGGTTGTGTTGTGGTAATGGAAACAGAAACAGGTTACGTAAAAGCAATTTCAAATTTAGGAAGAGCAGAAGACGGATCGTATTATGAGACAACCAATTATGCAATTGCAGAATCTCATGAACCAGGATCGACTTTTAAATTAGTTGATTTAGTAGCGATTTTAGAAGATAAAGTAGCAGACACAAGCACGGTTTACGATAGCCACGGCGGAGTGGTGAAATATTATGGAAGATCGGTGCGCGATTCGCATCATGGCGGTTACGGAAAAGTTTCTTTAGCACGCGGATTCGAACTTTCGTCAAATACGGTAATGGTTCAGGCAGTTTATGATAATTATAAAAGCAATCCATCAAAGTTTGTAAATCATATCAGAAGAATTGGTTTAGACAAACCTTTAGGGTTACATTTTAAAGGAGAAGGAAGACCGATTGTTCCGCATCCAGGCGATAAAATCTGGTCGGGAGTTTCACTTCCGTGGATGGCTTTTGGATATTCAGTTTCGGTCACGCCAATGCAAACTTTAGCTTTTTATAATTCAATAGCGAATAACGGAGTGATGGTAAGACCGCAATTTGTATCTGAAATTAAAGAGTGGAATAAAACCATAAAGAAGTTTGATACTGAGGTTATAAATCCGAGAGTTTGTTCGCCTGAAACACTTAAAAAAGTAAGAGCTGTTTTAGAAAATGTGGTAAAAAAAGGAACAGCTTCTAAGTTGTATTCGAAAGATTTCTCGATGGCGGGAAAAACAGGAACGGCTATGGTTAATTATGGTAAAGCAGGAAGAGAAGGGATGTATTATGCATCTTCTTTTGCAGGATATTTTCCAGCAGATCATCCAAAATATTCTTGTATTGTAGTGGTCCATAAACCAAATACAGCTAAGAATAATTATTACGGAGCAGACGTTGCAGGACCGGTTTTTAAAAGAATCGCACAAAAGATTTTTACAGATGCGCCTTCAACAAATAAGATTAAAAAATTAGATTCTAGGGTTCCGAAACAGGATGCTAGTTATGATAAATACACGGCTGAATCAAATAAAAAAATGAATCAGATTCCTGATTTAAAAGGAATGCCAGGTATGGACGCAATTGCTTTACTAGAGAATTTAGGTTTGAAAGTAAAAGTAAATGGAATGGGAAAAGTGAAGAATCAATCGATTCAAGCAGGAACCAGCATTAGCAAGAACACAACAATTGTATTAGAATTATCGTGAAAGTATTAAAAGACATATTATATAAAGTAGCTATTGAATCTGTAAAAGGTTCGACAGATGTTGCTATTCAGAAAATTGAATTTGATTCACGTAAAGTAGAAGCAAATGATGTTTTTGTAGCAATTCGCGGTTCACTTTCAGATGGACATGATTACATCGAAAAAGCAATTCAGCTTGGAGCAAAAGCAATTATTTGTGATACATTTCCAGCAACTATTGCCAATGAGGTGACTTATATTCAGGTAAAAGATACCAATACGGCTTTGGCTTTTATGGCAGCGAATTATTTTGAAGATCCGTCTTCAAAATTAAAATTAGTTGGCGTAACAGGAACAAATGGTAAAACGACAATTGCTTCTTTATTGTTTCAATTGTTTCAAAAAGCAGGTTTTAAAGTTGGATTATTATCAACTGTAAAAATCGTAGTAGATAAAACAGAATATCCAGCAACACATACAACACCAGATTCTTTGACAATCAATCATTATTTAAATGAAATGGTTGAAGCAGGAGTTACGCATTGTTTTATGGAAGTAAGTTCACACGGTATTCATCAAAAACGAACTGAAGCTTTGCATTTTGTGGGAGGAATTTTCACGAATCTTTCTCACGATCACTTAGATTATCATCCAACATTTGCGGAATATAGAGACGTTAAAAAGTCATTTTTTGATTCATTGCCAAAATCAGCATTTGTTTTGTCAAATATCGATGATAAAAACGGATCAGTAATGTTGCAAAATACTGTCGCAAAAAAACTGACTTATGCTTTAAAATCTTACGCAGATTATAGAGCACAAATTCTAGAAAGCCAATTATCAGGTTTGTTATTGAAAATTAACGAAAATGAAGTTTGGGTAAAACTGATTGGGACTTTCAACGCATATAATGTTTTAGCGATTTACGGAACAGCTGTAGAGTTAGGAATTGATAGTTTAGAAGCATTGAGATTGCTGTCTGATTTAGAAAGTGTTTCTGGTCGCTTTCAATACATTGTTTCAAACGAAAAAATCACTGCTGTTGTGGATTATGCACATACGCCAGACGCGCTTGAGAATGTTTTGAAAACCATCAATGACATTCGCACCAAAAACGAACAGTTGATTACGGTTGTTGGATGCGGAGGAAATCGTGATAAAACAAAACGTCCGATTATGGCTAAAATCGCTTCAGATATGAGTGATAAAGCAGTTTTGACTTCAGATAATCCTAGAAACGAAGATCCAGAAGTTATTTTGGATGAGATGGAACAAGGGGTTGAGCCTCAAAACTATAAAAAAATGCTGCGAATTACAGATAGAAAACAAGCAATTAAAACAGCTTGTCAATTAGCTCAGCCTAATGATATCATTCTAATTGCAGGAAAAGGACACGAAACATATCAAGAAATAAATGGTGTTCGCCATCATTTTGATGATATGGAAACAGTAAAAGAGATTTTAGAACAACTAAGTAAATAAAATAAATTCAAATACCACCAGAATTGGAATTTGAAATTTCAAAATTGGAATTTAAAAAAACAAAGAAATATGCTGTACTATTTATTTGAATATTTTGATAAAACATTGGACATTCCTGGAACAGGAGTTTTCCAGTACATCACATTTAGATCGGCTTTGGCATTTATGCTTTCGTTGCTTTTGTCTACAATTTATGGTAAAAGGGTAATTAACTTTTTACGCCGTCAACAAGTTGGAGAAACAGTGCGTGAGCTTGGTCTTGCAGGTCAGAATGAAAAAGCTGGTACACCAACAATGGGTGGATTAATCATCATTTTTGCTACTCTTATTCCTGTTTTGTTATTTTCAAGATTGCACAACATTTACATCGTTTTGCTGATTGTAACTACTCTTTGGATGGGAACAATTGGTTTTGTTGACGATTATATCAAGATATTCAAAAAAGATAAACAAGGATTAAAAGGTATTTTTAAAGTAATTGGTCAAGTTGGACTTGGAATCATCGTTGGAGCGGTTCTTTATTTTAATCCTGCTGTTACAGTAAGAACAGATACAGGACGTACAGATGTTTTTAGAACTGCTACAAATTCGACAGTGATTATGCCTGCAGGTATCGAAGAAAAATCTACAGCAACTACAATTCCTTTCGTAAAAAACAATGAATTTGATTATGCAGAAGTATTGTCTTTCATGGGAGATGGATATGAGAAATGGGCTTGGTTGATTTTTATTCCAGTAGTTATCTTCATTATTACAGCAGTTTCAAACGGAGCAAATTTAACAGACGGAATTGATGGTCTCGCCGCAGGAACCTCCGCGATATCCGTCCTCGCACTCGGAATATTTACGTTCGTTTCTGGTAATATCATTTTTTCTAATTATCTGAATATTATGTATATACCCAATTCGGGAGAAATGACGGTCTTTATTTCAGCATTTGTTGGAGCTCTTATTGGATTTCTTTGGTATAATTCTTATCCAGCATCCGTTTTTATGGGAGATACAGGAAGTTTGACCATTGGAGGAATCATCGCAGTATTGGCCATTGCAGTTCGTAAAGAGATATTGATTGTTTTGTTCTGTGGAATTTTCTTAGCAGAAAGTGCTTCAGTAATTATTCAGGTAAGTTATTTTAAATATACCAAAAAGCGTTTCGGTGAAGGTCGAAGAATTTTCCTGATGTCGCCTTTGCATCATCATTATCAGAAAAAAGGGTATCACGAAAGTAAAATCGTAACTCGTTTCTGGATTGTTGCCGTGATGTTAGCGATTTTATCAATTATAACACTAAAACTAAGATAGATGAGATTAGTAGTTTTAGGTGGAGGAGAAAGTGGTGTAGGAACCGCGATCCTCGGAAAGAAGCAGGGATATGATGTTTTTGTTTCTGATTTCGGAAAAATAAAAGAGAGTTATAAAGAAGTTCTTATCATTAATAAAATAGCCTGGGAAGAGGAGCAGCATACAGAAGATTTGATTCTAAATGCAGATGTGGTGATGAAAAGTCCAGGAATTCCAGACAAATCTCCGATAGTAAAAAAGCTGGTCGCGGCAGGAGTTAAAGTGATTTCGGAAATTGAATTTGCAATACCATATACGGATGCAATGACTATCGGGATTACGGGAAGCAATGGTAAAACGACCACCACAATGCTAACGCATCATTTGCTGAAATATGCAGGATTGAATGTAGGATTGGGAGGAAATATAGGAAAGAGTTTCGCCTGGCAGGTGGCAGAAAACAAATATGATGCATACGTTCTTGAATTAAGCAGTTTCCAGTTAGACGGAATTATAAATTACAGACCAGATATTGCGATAATAACCAATATAAGTCCGGATCATTTAGATCGATACGAATATAAATATGAAAATTATATCAATTCGAAGTTCCGAATAACGATGAACCAGACGGAAAACGATTATCTGATTTACGATGCAGATGATGAAGCAAGTACAGAATGGTTAAAAAAGAACAAAACAAAAGCAAAACTAATTCCTTTTTCATTGACGAAACAATTTGATGAAGGGGCTTCTATAAATAACAACAAAATGGAAATAAAGATCAACCAAGAAGAGTTTACAATGGATACAGAACACATTGCGTTAGAAGGAAAACATAATATGAAAAACGCCATGGCAGCAAGCTCTGTAGCTAAATTGATGCAAATTAGAAATGCAACAATTCGTGAAAGTCTATCTAATTTCCAAGGTGTTGAGCACCGTTTAGAAAAAGTATTAAAAATACAAAACGTTCAATATATCAACGATTCAAAAGCAACAAACGTAAACGCTACTTTCTTTGCTTTAGATAGTATGAACGCTCCAACAGTGTGGATTGTAGGAGGTGTTGATAAAGGAAACGATTACAACGAATTAATGTCATTAGTGCGTGAAAAAGTAAAAGCAATTATCTGTTTAGGAATTGATAACCGTAAAATTATCGATGCTTTTGGAAACGTAGTTGATATTATGGTCGAAGTAAACAATATGAACGATGCAGTAAAAACTGCTCAAAGATTAACAGAAAAAGGCGATGTAGTTTTATTGTCTCCGGCTTGTGCAAGTTTCGATTTATTCGAAAACTACGAAGACAGAGGAAAGCAATTTAAACAAGCAGTACATAACTTGTAGAAAAAAGTTTCAAGTTTCAGGTTTCACGTTAGTAGGAATCTGAAACTTGAAACAAGTAAAACTTGAAACTAAAAACAATGAAGGAGTTGGTTAACAAACTTAAAGGAGATAGAGTAATATGGTCATTCGTGGCTTTATTGGCTTTGTTTTCGTTTATGCCTGTTTTTAGTGCGAGTAGTAATTTGGCTTATATAGGGCACGGAACAGGAAATACATTAGGGTATTTGGTCAAACACTTGGCACATATTTGCATCGGGTTTTTAATCATTTATTGGGTGCATAGAGTTCCGTATCATTATTTTAGAGCGATTTCTAAAATTGCGCTTCCAGTAGTTTGGATTTTGTTGATTTATACGCTTTTAAAAGGAACTGTAATTGCAGGAGCAAATGCAAGCCGTTGGATTCAGGTGCCGTTTATCGGAATAACGTTTCAAACATCAACATTGGCAGCAATCGTTTTGTTTATTTATGTGGCAAGATATTTATCTAAAACGAAAGAAGAAAACGAGCCTTTTCAAACTTCGTTAATTCAGCTTTGGGTTCCGGTATTTATTACGTTAGTATTGATTTTGCCTGCGAACTTTTCGACGACAGCGTTGATTTTTACAATGGTTTTAATGTTGACGTTTATTGGAAAGTATCCGCTAAAATATATTGCTTTTATCATTGGTTCGGGAATTGCAATGTTGGCATTTTTTCTTTTAGTGGCAAAAGCTTTTCCAGATTCTAGATTCTTTAGTAGGGTTTCAACTTGGGAAAGTCGTATTGCAAACTTTACAACAGATAAACCAGACGAAGACGATTACCAAATTGAAAAAGCAAAAATTGCAATTGCCTCAGGAAGATTGGGAGGATTAGGTCCTGGAAAAAGTGTTCAGAAGAACTTTTTACCACAATCTTCTTCCGATTTTATTTATGCCATTATTGTAGAAGAATATGGTTTGGTAGGAGGGGTTTCAATAGTGGTTTTGTATTTATTGCTTTTGTTCCGATTTGTAATTGCTTCTCATAAAGCACCTACTTTGTTTGGAAAATTAGTTGTCGTCGGTGTCGGATTTCCAATGATATTCCAAGCAATGATTAATATGGCAGTTGCAGTGGAGTTATTGCCAGTTACAGGACAAACGCTTCCGTTGATAAGTAGTGGAGGTAGTTCGATTTGGATGACGTGTCTTGGTCTTGGAATCATCATTAGCGTGACGAAAAAAGAAGATGAAATCGCCGAAGAGAAGCTAGAAAAAGAAAAAAGAAAAGAAGCTTTACAGCGATTAATTGATAAAGAATTGGCGGAAGACGATGTGATTCCTCAAGAGATTTATGATGAAGAACCAGCTTATTCGATAGAAGATAATTCAAGAAACCCAATGAATGCGGTTTTAAACAAATAGAGTTAAAATATAATAAATTTTAAAAAAGTTGTAATTTTTAGAGAGATGACAAAGTATAAATTCATACTTAGCGGAGGAGGAACAGGAGGACATATCTATCCTGCAATTGCAATTGCAAACGAATTAAAATTACAATTTCCTGATGCAGAATTTCTTTTTGTAGGCGCCAAAGATAAAATGGAAATGCAGAAAGTACCTCAAGCAGGTTATGAAATAAAAGGTCTTTGGATTGCAGGTTTACAGCGAAAACTGACTTTACAAAATATGATGTTTCCTCTTAAGTTGGCAAGCAGCTTATTAGAATCAAAAAGAATAATTAAAAAGTTCAAGCCAAATGTGGTAATCGGAACGGGTGGTTTTGCCAGCGGACCTTTATTGCAAGCAGCAGGTTCGGCGGGAATTCCGACGGTTGTTCAAGAGCAAAACTCTTTTCCAGGAATTACGAACAAATTGTTGAGCAAAAAGGCAAGTGCAATTTGTGTAGCGTATCAAAATTTAGAGCGCTTTTTTCCAAAAGAGAAAATTGTTCTAACAGGAAACCCTGTTCGTCAGGATTTAATTGATATCGAAAGCAAACGTGACGAAGCAATTGCGTTTTACGGTTTAGATCCGAATAAGAAAACGTTGTTGGTTCTAGGAGGGAGTTTAGGTGCAAGAAGAATTAATCAATTAATCGAAAAAGAATTGCAAAATTTTCTTTCTCAAGACGTGCAAGTTATCTGGCAATGTGGGAAATTATATTTTGAAGACTATAAAAAATACAATCAGCCAAATGTAAAAGTGGTTGATTTTATTGAAAGAATGGATTTTGTTTACGCAGCTGCAGATGTCATAATTTCACGTGCAGGTGCTTCATCAGTGTCAGAATTGTGCATTGTTGGAAAACCAGTGATTTTTATTCCATCACCTAATGTAGCTGAGGATCATCAAACTAAAAATGCGCAAGCAATCGTTGATGAAAAAGGCGCGATTTTGTTGAAAGAATCTGAGCTTGACAGTCAGTTTAGCATTGTTTTTGAAGCGCTGCTGAAAGATCAAGGAAAACAAAAATTATTGAGTGATAATATTAAAAAATTGGCTATGCCAAAAGCAACTCAAGCTATTGTTGCAGAGATTGTAAAGTTAATTAAATAAGGCTCTAAGCCATAGGCAATAAGCTTTGAGCCTACTGAAAAGAAGACAAAGTTTAAAAGAATACAAAAGATTAAGTAATAAAGATAAAGGCTGAAGGCTTAAAGCCTAAAGCTTAATGCTTAAAGCGAAAAGAAATGAATTTAAATCAAATACAAAACGTTTATTTTATTGGTATCGGAGGAATCGGAATGAGTGCTCTGGCTCGTTATTTCAAGTTTATTGGAAAACAAGTTTCAGGTTACGACAAAACGCCTTCTATGCTAACTAATGAATTGATTGAAAGTGGTATTGATATTCATTTTGAAGACAATATTAATTTGATTCCGAGTGATTATTATGTAGAGAACACCTTGGTAATTTATACGCCAGCGGTTCCGAAAACGCACTCAGAATGGAATTATTTTGTCGAAAGAAATTACGTTGTTAAAAAACGCGCAGAAGTTCTTGGAATTATAAGTAAAGATACTTTCTGTTTTGCAGTTGCTGGAACACACGGAAAAACAACTACGTCTAGCATTTTGGGACATATTTTGTTTCAAAGCGGTGCAGATGTAACGGCTTTTATAGGTGGAATTGTAGAAAATTATAATTCAAATTTAATTGGAAGTGGAAAAACCGTTACGGTTGTAGAAGCAGACGAATTTGATAGATCGTTTTTGCATTTGCGTCCAGATATCGCTTGCGTAACTTCTATGGATGCCGATCATTTGGATATTTATGGAACTAGCGATGCAATTCAAGCTTCATTTAGAGAATTTGCTTCTAAAGTTGAAGATAAAAATAATCTCTTTATAACCAAAGAATTGCCTTTAGACGGAATTCAATGTGCTATAAATGAGGATGCTGTATACAAGGCTTATAATGTTCGAATCGAAGATGGGGCTTATGTTTTTGATGTGCAAACGCCATCAGAAATCATGAAGGATTTACGTTTCGGGCTGCCTGGAAAACACAATTTGATGAATGGATTGATGGCTATTGCAATGGCTAAAACTTTTGGCACCCCGACCGATTCTATTGCAAAAGCCATTGCTTCATTCAACGGGATTAGAAGACGTTTTTCGTATCAAATTAAAAGCGAAAATTTAGTATATATTGATGATTATGCGCATCATCCAACAGAAATAAATGCTGTTCATCAAGCAGTTAGAGAATTGTATCCAGGACGTAAAGTTTTAGCGATTTTCCAACCGCATTTATTCAGCAGAACAAGAGATTTCGTTGACGGATTTGCTGAAAGCTTATCGCAGTTTGATGAAGTGTTTTTGATGGATATTTACCCTGCAAGAGAGCTTCCTATGGAAGGAGTGACTTCTGAGTGGCTTTTGGGTAAAATGACAAATTCGAACAAGAAAATTGTTGCAAAAGAAGATTTATTAGGTGAAATCAAAGCCAGTGATGCACCTATTATTGTAACAATTGGAGCTGGTGATTTGGGAGAAATGGTTCCGTCAATTAAAAAGGTTTTAAATGAAAATATTTAATTGGACAAATATTAGATTAGTACTTATTTTCGGACTGGTTTTGTTTCTGTATTCTTTCGCACAGCATCGAAATGGCGATCGTAAATTGAAAAAATCGATGGTTGTTTTTGTAGGAGAAAATACGCTTTTTGTGAAGCCGGAAACGGTTAATAAATTGTTGATAGAAAATAAAAGAGACGCTTCCAGTATTAGAAAAGATGAAGTAGATTTGAATAAGATAGAGAAAACCCTCGATACGCAAGACATGATTGAGAAGTCAAATGTTTTTGTAAGTATCGATGGAGTTCTAAAAGCAGTAGTAAAACAGAAGACGCCCATAGCAAGAGTTTATGACGGCGCTACTTCTTTTTATATTGACTATGAGGGTAATAAAATGCCTTTATCAGACAATTTCACTGCGAGAGTTCCTCTTGTTTCAGGGGCAATTAATACAAAAAATAACGAAGATTTAGCAGCTTTATTTCGCACAATTTATGACGATGCGTTTTTGAGAAAAAACATCATTGCTATAGAGATTATGCCGAATGGAAGCTTAAAAATGTTTAATCGTAACTATGATTACTTCATAGATTTCGGAAGAACGATGAATGTTGATAAGAAATTTAGAACCTATAAAGCCTTCTTTCAAAAAGCAGTTTTAGATAGTTCGTTATACAAATACAAAAAAATTGACCTTAGGTTTACGGAACAAGTAGTTTGCACTAAATAATAGAAAATGGAAAAAGATAACATTGCAGTAGGTCTAGATATTGGAACAACCAAAATCGTTGCCATGATTGGCAAAAAAAATGAATATGGTAAGTTGGAGATTTTGGGCATTGGTAAATCCAAAAGTTTGGGTGTTGCGAGAGGAGTAGTAAACAACATTACGCAGACGATTCAATCGATTCAACAAGCGATAATCGAAGCAGAAAATAATTCAGGTTACAAAATTAAAGATGTAGTTGTGGGTATTGCCGGACAGCACATCAGAAGTATTCAGCATACTGATTACATCAGTAGAAATAACCCTGAGGAAGTAATTGGCGAAAAAGATATTCAGCTCCTAATCGATCAGGTTAACAAACTGGCGATGTTACCAGGAGAAGAAATTATTCACGTTTTACCACAAGAGTTTAAAATCGACGGACAATCTGAGATTAAAGAACCAATCGGTATGTACGGTGGAAGATTAGAATCTAGTTTTCACGTTGTAGTTGGACAAGCGTCTTCAATCAGAAATGTTGGAAGATGTATTCAGAGTTCAGGAATTGAATTGTCTGGTTTAACATTAGAGCCATTAGCTTCTGCTGATGCTGTTTTAAGTCAAGAAGAAAAAGAAGCTGGGGTTGCACTTATCGATATCGGTGGTGGAACAACAGATTTAGCGATTTTCAAAGATGGTATCATTCGTCACACAGCGGTAATTCCTTTTGGAGGAAATGTAATTACAGATGATATCAAAGAAGGCTGTTCGATTATTGAAAAACAAGCTGAGCTTTTAAAAATCAAATTCGGATCTGCTTGGCCAGGTGAAAATAAAGATAACGAGATCGTTTCTATTCCAGGTTTAAGAGGAAGAGAACCAAAAGAAATTTCGCTTAAAAATTTATCTAAAATTATTCATGCGAGAGTAGTGGAGATCGTAGAACAAGTTTTTGCAGAAATTAAAGCTTACGGACACGAAGATCCTCGTAAAAAGCTAATCGCTGGAATTGTATTAACAGGTGGGGGTGCACAATTAAAGCACATTAAACAACTTGTAGAATACATTACAGGAATGGATACTAGAATTGGATATCCGAACGAACATTTGGCAGGAAACTCAGGAGAAGAAATCTCTAGCCCGTTATATGCAACTGCAGTCGGATTGGTAATGAACAGTATCGAAAACAGTTCGCAAAGTGCTGTAAGATTGGAGATGGTTCAAGAACAGCCAAAAGTTGTTTACAGAACAGCTCCTCCAGTGCAGCGATACGAAGTTGAAGAAAACTACGTTGAAAGAGTAGAAACAATTGAAGAAGCTGAAGAAGTTGTAAGACAGAAAGCACCAAAAAGCGAATCTACAGAAACAAAAATAAGAAGATCATTTTTTGATCGATATGTCGACAAAATCAAAGAATTTTTAGACAACGCAGAATAATTAGAATAACAAGAAGAAGGAAATTATTTCTTGCCCCAAGTCAAGAAGTAAAAAATGTACTTAATAAGAATTAAAAAACCAAAAAGATGATGAGCAACTCAGAATTTGGAAGTATTTCATTTGATTTACCAAAAAATCAATCAAATGTAATCAAAGTAATAGGTGTAGGTGGAGGCGGAAGTAACGCAATTAACCACATGTTTAAACAAGGTATTAAAGGCGTAGATTTTATCGTTTGTAATACCGATTCGCAAGCGCTTCAAAATAGTTCAGTGCCAAATAAAATTCAGTTAGGAGTTAATTTAACTGAAGGGTTAGGAGCAGGAGCAAATCCAGACGTTGGACAGCAGTCGGCGATCGAAAGTATTTCTGATATTGAAAAAATGTTGGACCGTGGTACTAAGATGGTATTTATTACTGCTGGTATGGGTGGAGGAACTGGAACTGGTGCAGCTCCGGTAATTGCACAATTAGCAAAAGAAAGAGAAATATTAACAGTTGGTATCGTGACGATTCCGTTTCAATTTGAAGGGAAAGTGCGTCAGGAGCAAGCTATTATTGGAATCGAGAAATTGCGTAAGCAAGTCGATTCTTTAATTGTAATCAACAATAATAAATTAAGAGAAGTATACGGAAATCTAGGTTTTAAAGCTGGATTCTCTAAAGCGGATGAAGTTTTGGCAACTGCCTCTAGAGGTATTGCTGAAGTAATTACGCACCACTATACTCAAAATATCGATTTACGTGACGCGAAAACTGTTTTGGCAAACAGCGGGACTGCTATAATGGGGTCTTCTGTAGCTGAAGGTGAAAACAGAGCTAAAGATGCTATCGTTTCGGCTTTGGATTCTCCATTGTTAAATGATAATAAAATTACGGGTGCCAAAAACGTATTGTTGCTTATCGTTTCTGGAACTAATGAGATTACTCTTGATGAAATTGGAGAAATCAACGATCATATTCAAGCTGAGGCTGGTTACAATGCAAACATTATTATGGGGGTTGGTGAAGACGAAAGTCTTGGCGAAGCCATTGCTGTAACTATTATTGCTACAGGTTTTGATGTTGAACAACAAAATGAAATTGTAAATACAGAACCAAAGAAAATCATTCATACATTAGAAGATGAGCAAAGAAGCGTTCATAATCTAACGAATAAGCCGCTTGCATCTTTCGATTTAACTGTTGATACACCAACAGCAAAAGTGGAAGATAAAGTAGTTTTTGATTTAATTGACGACGACGAAACTTTTGCTCCAACTCCAGTACAACAAGCTGTTGCTCCAGCTATCAATCAGGAAGAGTTAGTAGTTATGTCTGAGTTTATCAAAAATCTAGATGTAACTTTCGAAATTGTTTCGCCAATTACAGATATCGATTTTACAATCTCTGCTCCTGAAGTTCCAGCAGCAAGAGAAGTTCAGCAAGTACAAATGCAACAGCCGCCAGTGCAACAGCAAAGAGTATTTGAAAGAGAAGAGCAAACAACTTTTTCTTTTGATCTTCCTTTGTTCAAACAAGAACCTATAAAAAGAGAGCCAGTTGTTGAAGATAACAGAGTATTGTTTGAATTGACAAATGAAACGCGTGATATTAAAGTAAATGATCCAGTTCAATTTGTTCCTGTAACTGAAGTTTCAGATAACGGAATTATTAAATATTCTCTAGAAGAATATATGGAAGTTGAAAATGATTTGTTGGCTTCTAAACCAGTTGAAAAAGTAGTTGAAGAAACAATTCCAGAGGAATTAAACATCACATTGAAACCAAGACCTGATTTTACTAGTCAGCCTGATTTCTCTACAACTTCTGAAGTTTCTCCTTTAGAATTGACTATCGAAGAAACATTACGTTTAAGAGCTGAAGAAAGAAGAAAGAAACTAAAAGAGTTTAACTATAAATTCCATAACAATGTTTCTAGAATTGATGAGTTGGAAAAAGAACCAGCTTACAAAAGATTAGGAATTGATTTGTCTAATTCTCAATCTAACAATACAAATTCTAGAATTTCTGTTGGAACAGACAGTAACAACGATCTGCAATTACGTTCAAACAATTCATTTTTGCACGATAACGTAGATTAATTTTAGAATCATAATATTTGGTAACCCGAAAATTGGATTTAATTTTCGGGTTATTTTTTTTATCTTCGCACAGAATTTCAAAATTTGACTTTTAAATAGTACTTTTAAAAACAATATTGTCACCCTGAGCAAAGACGAAGGGCTTCTTGTCGAAATAGCTTCAGCCTGACAAACTATAGTAATAGTCGAGAACAAATTCCAAATTAATATATCAATTAATAGGCTTTGGCTTATTTTAAATAAAACATAAACATGAGTTTACAAACACAAATCATGGACGAAATTAAAAACGCCATGAAAGCAAAAGATACTGTTGCTTTAGAAGCTTTAAGAGCTGTAAAATCAGAATTATTATTAGCTTCAACAGCTTCTGGATCTAAAGAAGATTTATCTGAAGAAGATGAAATTAAATTACTTCAAAGATTGGTTAAAACTCGTAAAGAAAGCGCAAGAATCTTTACAGAGCAAAACCGTCCAGATTTAGCAGAACCAGAATTGGCTCAAGTTGCTGTAATCGAGAAGTTTTTACCAGCTCAATTAAGCGAAGAAGAAGTAGAAGCTGTAATTGCAAAAATCATTGCTGAAACAGGTGCTTCTGGGATTGCTTCAATGGGTAAAGTAATGGGATTAGCGTCTGCTCAATTAGGAGGAACTGCTGAAGGAAAAACCATTTCTACAATTGTAAAGAAATTACTTTCTTAAATTCCAATATTGAAAATACCAAATTCCAAATTGGAAAACTCAATAAAAAAATCAAATTCCAATATTTGAAAAAATCCAAATTCCAAGTTTAAAATTGGAATTTGGATTTTTAAAAATTGAAATTTAAATCTTGACCTCGTAGTTCAACTGGATAGAATATCAGATTTCGGCTCTGAGGGTTGGGGGTTCGAACCCCTCCGGGGTCACAAAAAGGTAAAATGCTTTTAAAAGTATTTTACCTTTTTTTATGCATTATCAAATCAAAATAATTCAAAAGCTTTAAGCTTGTTATTTTTTGTATTTTTAATCCCAGATAAATTCTTAATATGCCATTTTACATCAATACAGAACATTTGCGAAATGAAATTGAATATCCCCGACGATATCAATCTCAAAATCTGGTAAAAAGTTCAGTTGTTGTTTTTCTTAGCATTCTACTATTTCTTTTAGCATTCAAACCATTTGGAGTTTACGATCCAGAACTTAGAATGCATTATTTCTTTATCTGTTTTTTGCATGCTTTGGCTCCAGCACTTCTTCTGTTTATTTATTTCAGAACACTGAATTATTTTAGAATATTGAAGAATAAAACAGAATGGACTTTACTCAAAGAATATATTTATATTGGATTTCTCTTAGTTTGTATTGGTATAACTAGCTTTTTAATGCGAGATTTACTTTATACCAATCCCCAAAACTGGTCATGGAATTACCTTTTCGAAGAAATTAGAAATTGTTTCGTAGCCGGAATCTTTTTTTATTTCTTTTTAAGGCTATCTAGTTTTTATTTGGAGTCTAAAAAAGGATCTCCATTTGTTCTTCAATTTATGCCACTAGAGAACAAAACAGAAAAAACAGCTTTAATATCAGATCTTTTTATTAGCACACAGGTAAAGCAAGATGATTTTTGTCTAGATGTCGATCAATTACTTTTTGCAAAAGCTGATGGAAATTACATCGAATTGACAAAATTAAATGGCAACCAAATTGTCACAGAAGTAAAAAGGATTTCCTTAACTCAATTTGAAAATCAAATAACAGATTATCCACACTTTTTTAGATGTCACAGAACCTATTTAGTAAATATGTTTAAGGTCGAAAAAGTGTCTGGAAATTCACAAGGATATCTGCTTTCATTCAACGAAACCAATGTTAAGATTCCAGTTTCAAGAAAGCAAGTCGAAAGTTTCAATACTTACTACCAAGAGCTCCGTAGTAAATGTATCACTTAAGTTTGTTGTTCATCACAAAAGTTAGTTGTCAGTAACAAGCCTTATTTTACTGGGTTTTGTTATTGTACGTTTGTTGTCAATAAAACAAAACCAAAAAATATTATGACAACTGCAACTGCTTCCAAGAATCAGGATTCTGGGTCTTCGAACAAACTTATTTACATCGACAATATTAAAATTCTTTTGACCGTATTAGTTGTGCTTCATCACACTTTTATTGCGTACAGTTCTTCTGAAGGTTGGTACTATAATGAAGAAACTGGCCTTTTAGGAGTGCGTATTCTTGCAACGGCATGTGTTAGTATCAATCAATCTTTCTTTATGGGGTTTTTCTTTTTGTTGGCAGCCTATTTTAGCTGCTCTTCCTATTCTAGAAAAGGAATCTCTAAATTCATTAAAGACAGATTAATTCGACTTGGAACTCCAATATTATTCTACTCGTTCATTCTTACTCCATTTATGTGTTATTTAGTTTATTATTTTGCTAAACATCAGATTACTTTCTTTGAATATTTACAAGGCTACAATAGTTGGATTGATTTAGGTGTTACTTGGTTTATAGCAGCTCTATTACTTTTTACACTACTTTATGCAGCGGTAAAAAAGATTTTCAAAATTACCTTCAACAAACCTATTGCTGTACCCAACTTCCGTTCTATACTATTATTTTCAATAGTTTTAGGTATTATTGGTTTTTTGGTTAGAATTGTATTTCCTGTTGGATGGACTCTTAAACCTCTTGGATTTCAGTTAGGACATTTTCCGCAATATATTGCCTTATTCATTATTGGTTTATTGGCCTCAAAAAGCAATTGGTTTGATCAACTTTCAGAAAAAACAGGTAAACAACTCAAAAAAATAGTATGGTTGTTTCTCTTATTTTTTCCAGTATTCTTTATTATAAAATTTAAACTCAATATACCTTCTTCGTGGTTTTCGGGAGGTTTTCACTGGCAAGCATTGTTATATGCAATATGGGAACAAATGATTGGAATCTCCATTCTAACAACGCTTTTAATTAAGGGAAAAAGAGATTGGAATAAAACGTCAGAACTTCTAACTAAAGCATCACGCAGTAGTTTTGCAGTTTACATTTTTCATCCGTTAATTATAATCGTTTTTACATTATGCGTGAGAAACTGGGATATTGAACCAGCAGTAAAACTTTTGTTTATGACACCTTTAATAGTACTATGCAGTTTTTTATTCGGTTTATTTATTTTATTGATTCCAGGAATTAAGAAAATCCTTTAACGAAATGAAATTCTAACTATAATTTTTTAAGAGTATTTAAATCTTCAATTAAATGATTCGAATTCTGTACAGTCAAGGTCACTATAAAATTTAAAAAGCCTGGGAATGTAGATTCTCGGGCTTTTTTTGATGGTTCGAAAAATATGTCATGAATAGTTTATCCCTGCCACACATCAATTCCTGTTACTATTCCGTTTTCAAATTTCACAGTTAAAGATCCTGTATTTATGCCAGTTTTGCTATATCCAAGATAATATCTAAATTTTTTTTCTGTTGAATAATTATCGTCAGGTTTTCCGAGTAAATTAATAATCTCACTTTTAGACATTCCGATTAAAGTGTAATTATTTCTCAAACTGTTCATCATGTCCCAACGTAAAGTCATATTTTCTTCAAGGTTTAAATTTGCATTTTTCCATTTCTGCGAGTTAAATTTTTCTCCTGAAACTTTTCCACGCAATCCTAATCCGCAAACAAAGATTGCGAGAATAATAATTAAGATAATATTGGTTTTTCTCATTTTATAGTATTCAAGTTTTTAATTACTAATAATCTTGTAAATTGTTTCTAGACAAACTCAAACAATCGCATTTCCAGTTTTTACTTCGCCATTTCGTTTGTAATTTGCTAAAATTACGCCAGTAGAGGTTAGAGTGCTTTCGGTCAAAATAAATGCTGACGGATTTGCATTGTCATCAAAAAGCTTTTTTCCTTTTCCAAGCAGTAAAGGATGAATTTTTAATCGAAGTTCGTCTACTAGATCATTTTTTAATAAGAGATGAATAAGTTCACTGCTTCCCCAAACTTGAATATCTTTTCCATCAGAATTTTTGAGTTTCTTGATATCGTCAAGGCTTTCGATAAAAATAGAATTTTTCCAATCTGATTTTTGTCTAGTTTTAGAGAAAACATATTTATTTCCATCATTAATTCCGGGCCAAAATTCAGAATGGTTAGGCCAATAATTTTCCCAAATTTCAAATGTTTTCCTGCCCAAAAGATAATCTGCAGGTTGCAATTCGTTTTGAACTGCCTTATCGTAAGCTTCGTCACCATATGGAACTGTCCAGCCTCCAAATTTAAAACCTTCTGATGTGTCTTCTTGCGGTCCGCCTGGAGCTTGCATAACATTGTCTAATGAAATCATTGACAAAACAATTATCTTTCTCATGATACCTAAAATTAATTATTTGCAAAAAGTAATAGTTTCAATTTGATGTGTCTATGTTTCAGCTTTGGCTTGTTGGATTATTTTTAGAATTTTTAATGATATAATAAACCGAAAACGCAAAAACTACAAAGTATATAACTGCCAATGCAGGATTCTCAAATTTTAGAGTTTTAAAATCAAATTGCTTGTATAAAGTTACGCCTAAAATGATAGCGACAATCCAAAAAATAAATGTACTTGGTTTTTTATTTTCCATAGTTTTAAGTTTTTAAAGTTAATTTAAATACCAATTAGTTACCATTATATATCTCCTTTACCTTTAAGATTAAGAATAACTTCTTCATAAAAAGTTTGTCACTAAAAGATGCAAGGTATTCCAATCGCCCATTATTTAAAGTATTGGTTTCCATAGTTTATTCAGCTAATATAAAAATATTTAAAGTATAGTTTAATCATAAAAAAAGGACAAAAGATATCTTTTGTCCTTTTTATTCTTATTTAAAGTTTCATTACTATTTTAACTGTTCATCAATAATCGCTGCAATATCAGTATTTGAATAATCGTAAGCCAAAATAGTTCCGTTTTTATCAATTACAACTCGAGTCGGAATTCCGTTTACTTTATAATTGGTTACTACTTCCGATTTCGAATCAAAAACAACATTAAAGTCAAACTTTTTATCTGTTATATAAGAAGTAACTTTTTTGAATATATCTTCTTCTTTACCATTTTCCCAAGTGTTTACAAACAAAAAGGCAACATCTTTTCCTTTGTATTTGGTCACTAAATTTTGCATTTTAGGGAAAGAAGCTTTGCAAGGTCCGCACCAAGTTGCCCAAAAGTCAAGAACGATTACTTTTCCTTTGTAATCTGAAAGTTTTATTTCTTTTCCGTCTAGATTTTTCAAAGTAAAGTCAATGGCATTTGCACTTCCAAATCGTTCAATAAGATCTTTGCTTTTATTTTCTTTTGCTAATACATCTGCTTTTTGCTGAATAGCATCAAACTCAGCTAAAGGCAATTTCTTTTCAATATAAATTTCTTTTAATTTAGAAAGAAAAACTGGCGATGTGTTGCCTTTGCTAATTTCGTCATCAATATAAGCCTTTACTTCGTCTTTACTTTTTACCTTATCCATCATTGCCAAATAGCGGTCTTTTCCTCCAGCGTCCAATCCGTTATGGTCTTTTACAGTACTTTGGTATTTAAAAGCTTCCTCATATTTGGCTTGTTTGTAAAGCAAAAGAGCATAAGTGTCTGCATACATGTTAAGTAGCTCTACATATTGAGGATAGTAACTTTCTTTATTTCTCTTTTCAAGTAAATACAATGATCTTTCAGAGATTTTTGCAGCAAAATCAAGGTTTTTTACGGTTGTATTAAGATCTCCACCAGATTTGTCCCAAGCAAAATTGTTGTATAAATCACTAGCGTTTTTTAAATTCGGTTCGAATGCAATTGCTTTTTCATATTCTCCATTCTCCATATATACCGTTAGTAAAGCACGATCAAAAGTTCTTGAAGCTTCTCCAGAAAGATCTTTAAATTTAGCCTTATAAGCATTCATGCTTTCTTTAATAGAAGCTTCAGTTTTATTGGGCTGATCGTGGAAGCTTCGCAGAAAAAACGTTTTTTCAAGTTGGCCTGTCGGATATCTAGCCGAAATCTCTTTTCCTAGTTTTTCAGTTTCTTCTGGTTTGCCGCCGCCTTGCGATAAATTGTAAGCCAGAGTTAGATATTCTTCGGTATTTTTTTCAATACATTTTGAAGCAAAAGCAAGCAAATCTTTCTGACCTTGTTCGGCGTCAAGTGATTTTTTTAAATACAAATAATTAGCATAATCTTTATCCTCTCTCAGTTTCGGATATTTTGCAAACAAGGCATCATAATCGGCAATAACGTTTTCTGTTTTTAAATCTAATTTTAGGTTTAAAAAATAATTTGCATAATTTCTCATGAAAATTTGGTTCATAAGAGACTTTCCTAATTCAATTTCATTTTGTGATTTTAATAGTACCGAATAACCTTGGTCTTTATTATTGTCTGCAATTTTGTAGAGATCATCTATTGTAACCATAAGTACTCTAGCTGAATCTGGAACTTTTGTTGTGAATTCGTAACGTTTTCCGTTCTTTTTCAAAGCGATTAAATCATTAGAAAATTCATATGGAAAAGCGTATAAAACATTTGCTTTAGCATTGTCTCCTATAACAAGACCTTGCGGAGGTTCGTAAATATACGTATTAGGTTTGCCTACATTGAATTTATTATTTTTTAAGTAGACTTTTCCGCTTTGCGAAAAAGCGGTGTTAAAGATTGTGAGAAGTAATAAAATGATAGTTTTTTTCATTTGTTTTTGGTTTTTTGATTGATGATTTCTTAATTTTTAACGAATGCTAAATTATACAATGTTAGCTTTGTGCGATTTTTATTAAGAAAATATTAGCATAAAAAGACAAATAATTTTAAACAATCAAGATTTTTAAATTGTAGAAGAAAGACCTGAATCTTTTATTCCAATTGCGGTTCTATAAAATTCATAACCCTTTTCAGAACGATCAGCAAGAAACCTTTTGCGATATTCATCGGCACCCAAATCTTCTAAAAGTTTGATGTCAAACTGATTTAAAAAGTTTGGCAATTCTTCTGGAAATAATCCAAAAGTCCAATGCTCTTCTATGTTTTCGAGATCTTTCAACAATTTTTCTCCGCCTAGAAAAGAGTCAGGATTTTGAAGAATATCTTTGTGTACGTAAGTGAAAATTATATGACTGTTATGGGCAAATTTTGAAATAAAAGAAAAAGTGCTTTTTACGGCTTCTTCGGTCAAGTAATTTGTAACGCCTTCCCAAATTACTGCTGTAGGTTTTGAAAAGTCGAGATTGTGTTTTATTGCCAATTGATTTAGATCTTCTTTATTAAAATCTATTTGAAGAAAAGTTACATTTTCTGGAATCTTACCGATACGTTTTTTATAGATCTCAGCCTTAAAATTTGAAGTATTTGGATGATCGATTTCTATTACAGGAATTGATTTTAGAAAATCAAGACGAACCGCTCTGGTATCAAATCCGGAACCTAAAATTATAACTTGTTCGACTCCTTTAGAAATTGCATTTTCTAGTAAACTATCAATATATTTTGTTCTCGCAATTCCCGAAGAAAGAGCTCCTGGAATCTTTTTATTTATGATGCTGCTGATGTATTTTCTAAAAAAAGAATATGGAGACAAGTTTACGGCAAGTCTCAATTTTGAGTCTATAAAATGTATCGCATAAGGATCTGAAAACAATCTTTCGTTTTCATTACGTTTCGTTTCCAACGCTCTAAAGAACGCCATATATTGAGCCGTTCTACTTGTTTTTGATACTTTCATTTTGCTTTTATTTCTTCGAAAATAAATTCTCAACAACCCAAGCAGGGCCAATCAATAAAAACTGAAGATCTTTTAAGAATGAAGGTTTTTTGCCTTCAATATTATGTCCGTAAAATTGTCCGACCCATGCTAAAGCGAAAACAATAAGCGAGAAAATCCATAACGGAAAAAGTTGCGAAATGTAGTAATTGACAACAAGGCAAAGAATAGAAAAAATGGCAATTTTAATAGCCATTGCAATTGATAACCTGATGTAGAAAACGAGAACGAAAAGTAAAACTAGAAATGCCCAGTTTTCAATAATTGGTGCATTTAATTGCAAAGTATTGGAAATTATCGAGCTTGGAATACTCATTAGTAAACCAACGATAGAAAAGTAAATTGCAGGGACACAAATATAATGTATCGCCTTGTTTTTTGGGTTCTGATGACTTACGGCATATTCTGCAAACCATTGATCTAATGTTCTCATTTTTTGTGGTTTTATAGTTAGTTGCGTAAATCTAATGAAATTTCTTTTACGTTTTACCGTGCTGTATTTTCATTATTTCATCGACAATAGAAATGGCTTTTTCTAATGTAATTCCGTTTTCTTGATCTATGGTCAAAGGATGATTTTCTTCGATCATTTTAATTTCAGGAATCAAGCCTAACTCTTGTTCGATTGCAATTGTTTTAAGCGAAATAGTTTTGCCGTAAGTTGGCACATCTGTCTGCATCCAACCAAAATAAGGTTCTTGATTTACGCGATTTGGATCTTCCCACAAATCCATTCTCAGGCAGAAATTATCTTCGCTTATTGTAGTCCAAACATTAAAAACCAAATCTTCGTGATAATCTAAAATAGGAATAGTTAATCTGCCACGATGAAAAAAATGTTCTTCATCGATATAACACCAGCTTCCTCCGTATTCAATTCTTTGTTCTCTTTCTTCTGTCGGAATGGCAAAATAATAGGCAGGAAATTCATTGCCGAAACACAAAGGCATTTCATCAAAAACTTCTCCACAGCAAGAACATTTGTAAGTATACATTTTTAACTTTTTAAAGAATCAACTTGGTTGTACTGAAAAACATTATCCCATAATTCATCAATAGCAACAAGTGCTTCGTTGACTGGAATCACTTTCCATTTTCCATTAGTTTCTGTTCCAAGACCAATGCTTTTTAGTTTTAATAGAGCATCGTTTACATCAAAATCCAAATCGGTATTTAGTTTTGTTTTGAACCAAGATTCTATTTGATCGTCGAGTTCTTCTGCGGTTAAAGATTCTTCACTTTCGTGTAAAAAAGTATATGCTAGAATAGTCTCTTTTAAAGCTTCTTCTTCAGAAGAATTTAATAAAGAATAAAATGCGCCGCTGTTGTTTCCAACATTTTTAAAATACAAACTGTCAGAAAGCGTTTTAGAATATCTAATTTTTTTGTTTATGAAATTGTTGTATTGGCGAAAACAGTATGCACCCAAAATTCCAAGTGCAATTAAACCTTGATTTAAGGAAGTTTTACTGTTTAATAAATCGATTGTTTCGCCAGTTTGATAAGCCTCGTACATATTAAGTAAAGCCGGAATTACTTTGGCGCTTAATAACGAAAGTCCACCAAAAAGACCAGGAACCCAAAGCAATAATTTGTCCTTTAAAGACATTTTCGGAATGGCATTTGGGAAAACCGTTTCGAGATCATTTTTAGGAACACGCTTAAAGATTTTCAAAGCAATAGAACCAGGATCAATTGGCATTTTGCCTAGTTTGACTTTCTTTTCTTTAAGATAATCTGCATCGCTATAATTCAGATAAATTAGAACACGATCATAATATTCAATCTCAACTTCTTTGGTCCAGAAAAAGTACTTTTTAATTTTTTCTTTTGCTTTATGATGCCCGCGAGCGTAAAGTTCGAAATCTTTAAAAGCATTAAAATCGATAGAAAGATTCAGTCCAATCAAATCAGATTCGTCAAAAGCATCGTTTAATGCTTTCTGATCGATTCTGTAGTAATTGCCACGTTCTAGGACTTTCAACAGCGTTTCTTTAAAAACAGGAAAATTGCTTTTATTGATAAACTGTTCGCGTTCTTTTTCGCTTAAATCTGGATCGTAAAGAGCGTAATGCTGTTTTAGATTTCTATTTAGGTTAAAAGATTCGTAATGATAATAGTGTTCGATAATCTCGAATAGTTTCTTAAAATCACTAACCTTTTCTGAATTTTCAGCAAAAGCTAAAATTTGCTGCTCCAGTAAAAACTCTTTGTTAAACGGAATATAATGTTCTCTAGTCATTTGGACTTAAATTTCATGGCATTTACAGAACGCAAAAATACTGCCTGAAATTTGATTTTGAAAAGTTTTTTGGGTTTTTAAGCTAGATGTTTTTTACCGCAAAGGCGCAAAGAATTACGCAAAGTGCGCTAAGTTTTTTTTGAGAGATATTGAATAGGTTTATGAGTTCGCAAAGAAAGTTTTAATTTGCTGTTTTCTAAAAAAAAGAATCCTTTGCTAACTTTGCGTAATTCTTTGCGCCTTTGCGGTTAAAAACAAAAAAAAGTGAAATTTCCAATCGGTACCAGCGATTTGAAATTCCACTTTCTGTTCCAAAAAAAAAGTGACAAAAAATTAAGAAGTTCTCTCGAAGAAAACTTTATAGAAACTAAAAATTATTCAGTACAATATTAGCACTAAATAAAATGGTGGCTATAGGTGTTTTTACCTGTTTTTGTAAACGGTTATAGAATTTATGTAGTTGAGTGGAAAATGTTATTGTAATGCCGATTTTTTAAGATCGATTACACCTTGAATGTATTTTATTAATTCTTCTTTGGTTACAGAAAAATTTGCTTTTTCGGCTTCTGTGTTTAAATACAAATTGGCAATACTTTCTGCATCTAGATTTTGAGTAAGAAAATGATGTTCTGAATATTGTATAAGATGATCTACAAAAAGTTCACGTTGTTTTCCTTTTTCGATTGTTTCTTGATCGCCTTCTTTTATTTTTTCGATTACAGATTCTGGCAGATCGATTGTGAGATACATGCAGTCTACGGCAACTTTTGAAAGAATTTCTTTGGGGACTCTTCCTGTTGCGTCGCAGTAAGCACATGGCGCGGGAACCCATTTTAATTGTCGGTTTAAACGGCGGATATCATCCCAATCAACAAATCTTTTTCCAAGACATCTCGGACATTTTACAGTAGATCTTTTAAGGAAATTAAAAATGCTCATTGGTTTAAAAATAGCTTAGGGGTTGGCTGTGCGCGAATTTAACTAATTAAGTAGGAAAAAGTTGCGTGCTTTACCATTTTTTTTGTGAAAATAATGAACAAAATCACAAGTTTGTATATTTTGAGAGATGATTGGACGCAGGAGAAAAATAGTTTTTTGATAACAATAATAAAGGATGACAAGGACTAAAGATGTCTTTTTGTATTTTTATTAAAATTAGAAGGATATGGATATTAAACAAAAAGCATATTAAAAATCTCACTTTATTTCTTGTAAATTTGATAGAAAGTTCATTAAAAAATCCTCACATATGGAAAATATAAAAACTTCAAAGCTTCAAAATTTTATTCGAATATTTTTGGGATTGTTTATGATAACAGCCGCTTTCGGACATTTTACTTTTCAGAGAACAGATTTTCAGGCGCAGGTTCCCAATTGGGTTCCTCTGGATAAAGATTTGGTGGTTATACTTTCTGGAATTATCGAAATTGTTTTAGGTTTGGCAATGGTATTTTTAACGAAATATAAAGTGAAAGTCGGAATAACACTGGCCATATTTTACGTTTTAGTTTTTCCAGGAAATATAGCACAATACCTAAACGGAACTTCTGCCTTTGGACTCGACACCGATCAGGCGCGTTTAATACGATTGTTTTTTCAACCCGTTTTGATTTTTTTGGCTTTGTGGAGTACTGGTGCGATTACTTATTTGAGAAGAAAAACGTAAAATGTTAATTGTAAGAAAATATGTTTGTTTTTATTTTTTAGAGTCTATTAATTTTGTAGGTTTGGAACTGACAAAATACTTAGGGATATGAAAATTTTTAATTTTTTAATCTTTAATTTTTCAGAACATGAAAAAAGAAAATCAAAAAGCATCACACCGCGACGTAATGCGGTCAGTTGCCATTTTCGTTTCAAATTTAAGCTTTGAAGGCGATTTTAAAAAACAACCAATCTATTTACAAGAAATGTTCGAGTTATTACTCGATACAGAATTTGGAAACGATCTTATTCTAAGACAGAAAATGCTAAGTTGTCTGAAAACCAGCAGAGATTTGGTTAAAGTTTTATCTCCGTTTACAGATAAGCAAATTCAAAAAGCTTGTGATAATGTGACAATGGTAAAAGCTGTTTAAGGCTTTTATTATTTTTAAAAATTGAAAAAAGAGACTTTTGTGAAGAAGTCTCTTTTTTGATTAAAATTATATTTATAGGTGAAATGGTATTAAGTGACTAGGTAAATTAATGTCGCTAAATTTTATAATTCGTTTGTGATTATTAAAGCCTGAAATTAAATAAATGTTTTCCCATAGATTTGTTTCTGTTCCTTCTTCTTTATTTATTTTTTCAATTTTAATTTTAGCATGAGCAATTAAAATTTTTAATCTATCTATATTGCAGTTTATACATATAAAAACCCCACATTCGAACCTATATTCTGTCATTGCAAGAGCAATTTTTTTGATATCATTCATGATTTTTTTTGTAGATAAATTATGATTGGCTTTGACTTCAATGTAAATTTTCTGAAAATCCGGATTGAAGTCAATTTGTGATTGATGGAGAATTAAATCAGGCCTAAAAGATTCTTGATCTTTTATATAGATATTATCAATAAATTTTTTACTTACTTCAAACCCTATTTTTAAATTATGGTAATCGTCTTTTTCTATTTTTATTATTTGTCTCCATTCGGAATATAACTCTGCTGAAAACTGTAATTCAGTTTGTTGTATGAATGTAGTTTTGGGTATTCTTCCATCAAAAAAAGCTTCAGGTTGTCTAACAGATTCTGTACAGTAAAATTCTTCGCAGACATTGTTAAAAGCCTCATACAAATCAGTAATATATTTATTCATAATATTGTTTTTATGTTTGAACAATGTATTTGTGTAATTAATGTTTTCCACACATCGGTTTTAATTTATAGGCAATAATTTTTTCTATAGTGTTTAAATAGTCATTTGGTAAATCTTCAAATTCTACAACTTTTAGTGTAATTTCACAATCAATATTTTTTGCCCAATGTATTAATTGTAAGCCCTGAGTTGAACCTTTATGATAGTAACCTAGATGGATAACTATTCTTCCTGAAATATTAGATAACTTGTCTTTTTTTCTTTGCCCTCCACGACGAATTCCCACATAAAGTACATTAGTATTTGTATTGTTATTTCTAACAGGAATTGTTCTCAAATTTATGCCTAAAGATTCACGATTTTCATTTAAAATAACTTGTAAATTATTACAGTGATCATTTGTTTTGGCTTCAAACCAATATATGCAGTTGTTTAATTTTTTGTCTAAAGCATTGAAAATATTAGTAAAATTTATATTAGTACGGATATTAGTCTGATAATTATTTATATCAGGCAAGTCTTTAAGATTAAAAGTGAAAATTTCAGCTTCATTAATTACTTCTTGTGCTAACTTGTCAAATTTGTTTTTTAGTATGCTACTATTCATTTATATGGAGATAAATTTTAAAATTGTTTTTTTTAGCAAAAATTTGCTTTTATAAAGATTATTAAAAACTATCTAATTATACCAATAAATAAAAAACCAGCATCAAGTACTTCTACGTATTTTACAAACCATCAAAAAACAAAAAAGCCCAACTTAAAAAAGTTGAGCTTTTCAAAAATTATCTAATTTTTTAATTGACAAATTATCTCAATTACCGAATAGGTAAATTATTTAGCAGAATCTGATATTTCCTTCCCACAGGAATTATTTCGTTATTGCACATTGTTAAGGTTTTCGAAGTTACACTTGCAATTTTTTCTGTGTTTACAATATAAGAGCGATGTACTTGTACAAAATTTACACTGTCAATTTCTGAAGCAATACTAGAAAGCGAACCATAAATAATATGCGGTAAATTGAGTTTGGTGCTGTACAATTTCATGTAGTTTCCTAGGCTTTCAATATACAGAATATCGCAAATAGGCATATCAATATTTTGTCCGTTAAGGCGATACGAAAATACTTTTGCGTTGGTTTGTACTTCTTTTTTAAGACTGTTTCCAGAAAAATAAGTTTTGGCTTTTTCTATCGCTTTGGCAAATTTATCTGGCGAAATCGGTTTTAAAAGATAATCAATCGCATCGTTTTGGTAAGCAGAAAGCGCATAGTCAGAATAAGCCGTTGTTACAATCGTAAGCGGACGATTGGGTTGCAATTCCATTAATTCGACGCCCGAAATTACAGGCATATTTATGTCTAGAAAAATAATATCATATTGGTTTTCGTTGAGCAGTTTTATGGCTTCCATACCATTAAAAGCGCTTCCAGAATGTTCCAGTTCGTCAAATTTGGAGATGTGCGAAATCAAGGCTTTGTGTGCCGGCGATTCGTCATCAATTATAAGACAGCGGTAGGTAAGTGCCATATGGTCAATTTTACGGTAAACATATTTTTCTCTTTTTTACAGCTCAAATCGTGTTTTAAACCGTAAACTTCCAAACGCCTTTTCAGGTTCTCAATTCCGATTCCCGTGCTCGAAAGTCGCGAACCCGAATCTAGATAATTGTTTTTCAATGTAAAAATAATACCTCGGCATCGTACTTTCAAATCCAAATTGATAAATGGTTCTGGAGTTTCGGCAGAAAACTTCACAGCATTTTCAACCAAAGGAAGAAAAAACAAAGGCGGAATCTCAAGTTGATCATCTAAACCTTCAATATTCTGTTTTACAGCAAGTCTTTCGTTTCTAAACGTATAATATTCGATATATTTTTTTATAAAGGCGATTTCTTCTTCCATTAAAACAAAATCTTTTTTAGAAGCTTCAATTTGATAGCGCAACATATCTGAAAGATTCAAGATTCTGTCAGGAACTTTATCTGGTTCTGCAAGAGCTTCTCCGTAAAGATTATTCATCGCATTCAATAAAAAATGCGGATTCAGTTGTTGTTTTAAAAACGAAAGTTCAGACTTAAAATTCATAATGTCTTTATCGGCCTGACTTATTTTTTTGCTAATCACAATGTGAAGAAAATAAAAGAAAGAGCCGTTTGTAATAAGCGATAAAATCTGTAGCGTTTTGAAATTTCCTAATCCGACAAGTGGAAAAAACCAATTCATAAAAAAGTAAAAGCAAGTCCAATAAACGGCAAGAAGCGTAAAGAAGATTTTGAACTTTTTATGAAACAGAAAAGGTTTGATTATACAGATGTTGAAAATGGTAATCCAGACAATACACGGAAAATATCCCACTGCAATTTTGCTGAGAATATAAGACCAGCTATGTCCGTCGAGTTTTATTTCATCGTAAACACAAGCCAGAATGACTAAGTAAACAAGTGCATTTACGAGAAGATTTCGTAGAAAAAAGTTTTGATAGATTTTTGCGATTGTCATAACGGCAAAAATACTATAATCGTATAGTTTATAATCATTTGGAGGCGATAATTTATACCAACGCCATTCGTATAAATCATACGCCACTGGTATAAAATTGCTATTAAAAGAGAGACGTGTCAATTACTTTTGGATTCAAGTTTTATCTATATCCCGAAATAATTTATTCTATCTATGAAATCTAAAATCGTGTCGTTTGTGTTCGTTTTTTCCACTTTACAAATAATGGCTCAAGAAAAAGAGCCGGGTGTAAAAACTTTTGCAAAAGCTGTGGTTGATAAATTTCCGAATACACGAACTTTTGATGTGCAATATGAAGCTTTAGGACCATCAAATTATGATTCAAGATTGTTTGGAGATAAATTTGAAAAAGGAAGAATTGAAAATCACAATCGCTTTAAAGCGGCTTTCAATCTTCCGTTTTACGCTTCAAAATCTAAAAAACTGGTTTTAACGACTTCGCTTCGCTATAAATATGAAAATTTTGGTTTTGGTGATATTTATAATTATCAAACCAATCAAACGTATTCAAAAGAAAATCAGGAATTTCATTATTGGGCAGGAGCATTGACAGCAACTTATATGTCGACACTTTTTAAGAAACCAGTTATTTACAATGCAACGGCAACGATTGACGGTGACGAAGAAAAGTTGCAGCGTTTAAAAGGTTTTGCATCGGCAGTTTTAGTGCTAAAAAGAACACCATCAACTACTATTACCGCTGGGGCTTTAGTATTGCTCGATCCATCGTCGATTGTACCTGTTACGCCGCTTTTTTCTATAAACCATAAATTCAAACAATCGAAATGGGATATGGACTTTATTTTGCCTCAGCGTATTTTGTTTAGAAGAGAATTATTAGAAAACGGAAGGATTTCGTTAGGAACCGAGTTAAACACAGAAAGTATTTACTTGAATTTAGACAATCAAAATTTAAGAGGCGTTTATGAATTGAACCAGTTAGAATTAAAATCTGGAATTACTTATGAATACAGTTTTACGCCTAAACTGATTGCATTTGTAAAAGGAGGTGTAAATAATGTTGTAAGTGCGAGACTAACAGAAAAAGGAGAGCGTACCAACCGTTACGTTTACGATCAGAAAGAAGATACGCAAGGGTATTTTAGATTTGGAGTTTCCTATAACCTTTTTAATCGAAAGTAAAATGTACAAGTTAAAAGAATTAAAAGAAGCAGAGATGATAGTAGAGGTTTTTAAAACTAATGTTCAGAAAGAATCTGATAGAGATTATGTTATTGGTGTGATGCAAAAACAGTTTCCAAATTATAAAATTAATTTTGATTTGGAAGATTGTGATAAAATTTTAAGAGTTGAAGGTTTTGATTTACAGTATAATAATGTAATGAGCCAAGTAAATGGTTTAGGTTATATGTGCGTGCGATTGGAATAATTACATTTTAAATCAGGTGTAAATACGCTAACGTATTTGCTTTTTTTGTAAGTATTTTGTGTAATATTCTAACTCCAAAAAATAATACTGAAATGATAAGTTTTATACTTTCTATTTTTCTTTTTCTCGTCAAACAGTTATTCTAATTTTTAGCTGTTTTATCTTTTATTACTTTCTCGTTGCTTTTTATTGAATAAAAGGTTTGTTCTTTTTTGCGTATTATTTGTTTAATTTTGCGCCATGAAAAAAGCATTCCAACTCTTCGATTTTAGCCAAAAAATCAATTATAAAAACGAAATTTTAGCAGGTTTAACTGTAGCAATGACCATGATTCCAGAATCGCTGTCGTTTGCTATTTTAGCAGGTTTTCCGCCTTTGGTTGGATTATACGCAGCATTTATTGCCGGATTAGTTACGGCTATTTTTGGAGGAAGACCAGGAATGATTTCTGGTGGAGCAGGAGCAACCGTGATTGTTTTGATTGCCTTAATGAAATCGCACGGAATAGAATATGTTTTTGCGGCCGTTGCGCTTGGCGGAGTCGTTCAGATCTGCATCGGACTTTTTAAACTTGGAAAATTTATTCGCTTGGTTCCGCAACCCGTTATGTTTGGTTTTGTAAACGGTTTGGCAGTCGTGATTTTTATGTCGCAATTGGAGCAATTTAAAACCGTCATAGATGGTCAGGTTTCTTGGCTTCAGGGAACTCCTTTATATACTATGTTAGGTTTAGTTGCCTTAACAATTGCAATTGTTTTAATTTTTCCGAAGATTACAAAAGCAGTTCCAGCTTCTTTGGTTGCCATTATGGTAGTTTTTGCTTTGGTAATTGTTTTTAATATTGAAACCAAAACGGTAGAAGATATCGCTTCAGTTCAAGGCGGGTTTCCTCCGTTTCATATTCCGAATATTCCGTTTTCTTTTGAGACTTTTAAAATAATATTTCCGTATTCGGTAATTGTTGCGGCTGTTGGTTTGACTGAAGGTTTGCTTACGCTGAATTTAGTTGACGAAATTACAGGAACAAGAGGAAATAGTAATAGAGAATGTATTGCACAAGGAAGTTCGAATATCTTAAACGGATTTTTCTACGGAATGGGAGGCTGCCCAATGATTGCGCAAACTTTAGTAAATCTTGGAGCAGGTTCTAGAGCAAGACTTGCTGGAATTATTGGAGCTTTGACCATTTTAATGATTATTCTTTTTGGTGCTCCTGTAATTGGTAAATTGCCAATGGCGGCTCTGGTTGGAGTAATGATGATGGTTGCTATTACGACTTTTGAATGGGCAAGTTTTAGAATTATCAATAAAATGCCAAAACACGATATTTTCGTCGGAATTCTAGTTGCCGTAATTACAATTGTATTGCATAATCTAGCTTTGGCAGTTTTAATTGGTGTAATTATTTCAGCTTTGGTTTTCGCTTGGGAAAGTGCCAAAAGAATCCGTGCAAGACATTATATTGACGAAAACGGAATAAAACATTACGAAATCTACGGACCGTTATTCTTTGGTTCAACCACTACTTTTTTAGAGAAATTTGATATTCAAAACGATCCAAATCATATTATAATAGATTTTAAAGAAAGCCGCGTTTCAGATATGTCAGCAATCGAAGCTTTAAACAATCTGACTAAAAAATACAATCAAGTAAATAAAGTGGTTGAGTTAAAACATTTAAGTGAAGACTGCAGACAATTGCTGAAAAACGCTGATGCTGTTATTAATGTAAATGTGATTGAAGATCCGACGTATAAAGTGGTGTCTTAATAATGGTTAATTATCGATTGTTAATTGTAAATTAATTGATGTCGTTTTTTTTGTAGAGACGCACTGCAGTGCGTCTTACGCAACGTAACCCAAATATTAGTAAACCCGACAGGTTTTTAAAACCTGTCGGGTTTGTTTGTTTTTAAAGTATCAGTTTTGTCAGGCTGAGCCTATTCGACTTCGCTCAGGATAAACTCCGTCGAAGCCTACGTTCCAATTGGAGCGCCCTTCGACTTCGCTCAGGGTGACAAGTACATTGTCTAATTATCTAATTAAAATAATTTGATTTTTGTAACTTTGTAAAATGAAGCTAACAGAAACATTAGAAGATTTTTACACCGTTAAAATCAATGGAATGCCTGAGAATCTTAAAAAAGAAATCGGACATTTTAATGTTTTTAAACTGGATGAATACGTTGGAAGTACGTGCAGTCCATTGCCTTATACGAGAAAAGACTTTTATAAGATAAGTTTAATCATTGGTAAAAATAAAGTGCATTATGCAGATAAAGTCGTAACGATTGAAGATCAGGCTTTATTCTTTGCAAATCCGCAAATTCCGTATAGTTGGGAACATATTGATGAAAATCAAACTGGGTTTTTCTGCATTTTTACAGATGCATTTTTTAGTCAGTTTGGAAATTTAAAAGAATATCCTTTGTTTCAGCCAGGCGGAAATCCTGTGGTTCCTGTTTCTTTGGAATTAGCAGAATCTCTAAAAACAGTTTATTTAAAAATGTTGGAAGAAATCAATTCTGATTATGCTTTTAAATATGATGTACTTAGAAATCTGGTTTTTGAAATTATTCATCTAGCATTAAAAACGCAAACTGTAACTGCTTCATTATACAGTAAATCGAATGCTACAATTCGAGTTTCTTCTTTGTTTTTAGAGTTGTTAGAAAGACAGTTTCCTGTTGAATCCATTTCGCAGCAAATTAATTTTCGTTCACCTTCAGAATATGCGAGTCAATTAAATGTGCATGTAAATCATTTGAACAAAGCATTAAAAGAAACCACAGGAAAGACAACTTCTCAGATTATTTCGGAAAGAATTATTCAAGAATCAATGATTTTGCTGAAACAAACCAATTGGAATATTAATGAAATTGCTTGGTGTTTAGGTTTCGAAGAATTGTCTCATTTCATTAATTTCTTCAAGAAAAATGTCCAAGTTTCACCCAAAAACTATCGTCTAGCAGAAATTGATTGATTTTTGCAACTTCTTGCTTGATTGCTTTAATTTTTAAGAAGCACTTCGCCAATACCTTTGTCCTGTAATTATAAACGTAAAAATTTAAAATCATGGGAAATAACAAAGTTTGGTTTATCACAGGTGCGTCAAAAGGACTTGGATTAGAATTAGCTAAAAAACTATTAGCAGAAGGTTTTAAAGTTGCTGCAACGTCAAGAAATGAAGCTTCTTTAATTCAAGAACTAGGAAATGCATCAGAAAATTTCCTTCCTCTTGAAATGGATTTGGTTAATGAAAAAAGCGTAAAAACTGCAATTGATAAAACCGTAAATCATTTTAAAACAATCGATGTTTTAGTAAACAACGCAGGTTACGGATTGCTAGGAGCTTTAGAAGAACTAACAGATGCCGAAGCCAGAAAAAACTACGAAGTAAATGTTTTCGGATTATTAAATGTTATCAGAAATACAATGCCGATTCTTCGCGCGAATCAATCGGGTCATATTTTTAATATTTCTTCTGTTGGAGGGTATTATGGCGAATTTCCGGGTTGGGGAATTTACTGCTCAACAAAATTTGCAGTTGCAGGTTTAACAGAATCTTTAGCTGCAGAAATTAAACCTTTTGGAGTTCATGCTACAATTGTTTATCCAGGTTATTTCAGAACCGATTTCTTAAAAGACAGTTCGCTTTTAGTACCAGAAAATCCAATTGAGGAGTATAAAGAAGTGAGACAATCTCAAAGTGCTCACAAAGATGATATCAACGAAAATCAGCCGGGAGATCCAGTAAAATTGGCTGAAGCTTTAATTAAAGCAAGCCAAGATCAAAATCCGCCGTTGCATTTATTTTTGGGTGAAGATGCTTTTAATATGGCTAATCAGAAAATTGCAAGCGTTCAAAATGAATTAGGGAAATGGAAAGAGGTTTCTGTTGGAACTAATTTTTAATTAGAGAATTTGTCAATTTGATAATTAGAAAATGATTTCACATATCATATATCTGTAGAAGTGCACTGCAGTGCGTCTAACCCAACGTAACCACAATATTATTAAACCCGACAGGTTTTTAAAACCTTTCGGGTTTGTTTGTTTGTTTTTAAAGTATCAGTTTTGTCAGGCTGAGCGGAGTCGAAGCCCACGTGCCAATTGGAACGCCCTTCGACTCCGCTCAGGGTGACAAGTATGCTGTCTAATTATCTAATTGACACATTATTATTTCAGCATTGCATCAACATCGCTTAATTTTCCATCAATTTCTCCGACTTGTAAACCTAAAATATGAGCGATAAGCGGATAAACCGAAACATTCTGAAATGTTTTTACTCTTTTGTTTACTTTAAAAGCGGGGCCTTTTGCGTAGAAAATCGCGTGCATATCTTTCTCGTTATTATCATATCCATGAGTTCCGCCTTTAATATGAGTGCTTTCTTTGCTTACTAAACTCCATCCTTTATCAGCTTCAATTACAAAATCATGTACACGCGGATTTGTTCCGTAGTGTAATCTTTTAGGAACTTCAGTCGATTTCCAGAATTTAATATGAGGCACTTTTTTCAAAGCATTGGCAATAGAATCTTGATAGCCAGGTTTTGCTTGTAAACTCATAATGGGGTTGACAACATCTTTATAACCCAGCCATTCCGGTTTTAAATAGTCAAGAACAGCTACTTTTTTATCGTTGCTAATATCAGCCATTCCGTGATCTGAAACGATGATTAAATTGATTTGTTTTCCAATTGGCAATTGATCTAGTCTTCTAGATATTTCGCCCATAATCGAATCCATTTTGATTACCGTTTTCTTCGTTTCTGGCGAAAGCGGACCAAAATTATGCCCTGTATGATCTGGTTCGTCAAAATATAAAGTAACCAGATGAGGTCTTTGTTTTTCAGGAAGCTGAAGCCATTTCAGAACTGTGTCAATTCTAGCTCCATATGGAACTTTACCATCATAGTTTTTAAAATAACTCGGATTTCTTTTGTCAATATCAGAACCTGGCCAAAAGAAAGAAGCTGTTTTTACGCCTTGTTGTTCTGCCAGATTCCAAATCGGATTTCCACCATAAAATCTTGAATCATTCTTAGCATTGCTAGACAATGAAAAAGATTGATTTAAAGAAGCATCATAAAAAACATTATTGATAATTCCGTGATGATCTGGATAAAGTCCTGTTACAATTGAATAATGATTCGGAAAAGTTTTACTAGGATAAGAAGGTTTCATTGATTTAGCGTGAACGCCTTCTTTCTCAATCTGTTTCAAATTCGGAAGATTGAATTGTTTTCCATAATCCCAACGAAATCCGTCCATAGAAATTAAAACAACATAATTGTCTTTATTGTTTTGGGCTTGTAAAAAAGTTGTAAGAAGTAAGAATGTAAAAGATAAAAGGTGAGTTGTAGATTTTCTCATTTTGCAATTTTAAATAGATTACAAAGATATTAATAACACATTTTTTAAAGAGTAAGAGAATGTTAAATAAAAAAGTTTGCCACGAATTACACGAATTTCCACTAATTCTTTGTGTAAAAAAGTTGCCACAGATTAAAAGGATTCTCACAGATTACAATCGTTTAATTAGAAAAAATAATTTGTGAAAATTTGTGCAATTTGTGGCAAAAGAAAATCCTTTTAATCAGTGAAATCTGTGGCAAAAAAAAACGCCAGATATTTATCTGGCGTTTAAGTTTTAAGAAGAGAATGAATTACATCATTCCTGGCATTCCGCCACCCATTGGCATTCCGCCACCTGCGTTTTCTTCTTTAATATCGATTAATGCACATTCTGTAGTTAAGATCATTCCAGAAACAGATGCAGCGTTTTCAAGAGCTACACGAGTTACTTTTTTAGGATCGATAATTCCAGCAGTAAGCATGTCTACATATTCATCAGTTTTTGCGTTGTATCCAAAATCACCTGAACCTTCAGAAACTTTAGCCACAACAACAGAACCTTCAAGACCAGCGTTTTCAACGATAGTTCTTAATGGAGCTTCAACAGCACGAGAAACGATTTGAATTCCAGTTGCTTCGTCAGCGTTGTCTGCTTTTAAGTCAGCTAAAGCGATTTTAGCTCTTAATAGCGCCACACCACCACCAGCAACGATTCCTTCTTCCACAGCAGCACGAGTTGCGTGTAAAGCGTCATCAACTCTATCTTTTTTCTCTTTCATTTCAACTTCAGAAGCTGCACCAACGTAAAGAACTGCAACACCTCCAGCTAATTTAGCCAAACGCTCTTGTAATTTTTCTTTATCGTAATCAGATGTAGTAGTTTCCATCTGACCTTTAATTTGGTTCACACGGTTTTTGATGATATCTGCTTCACCAGCACCACTTACGATAGTCGTATTGTCTTTATCGATAGAAACTCTTTTTGCGTTTCCTAACATTTCGATAGTTGTATTTTCTAGAGTATAACCTCTTTCTTCAGAAATTACAGTTCCGCCAGTTAAGATTGCGATATCTTCTAACATTGCTTTTCTTCTGTCTCCGAAACCTGGAGCTTTTACAGCAGCAATTTTAAGAGCACCTCTTAATTTGTTTACTACTAAAGTAGAAAGAGCTTCTCCGTCAACATCCTCAGCGATAATCAATAATGGTTTTCCTGATTGTGCAACTGGCTCTAAAACTGGAAGTAATTCTTTTAAAGAAGATACTTTTTTGTCGTATAATAAAATGTATGGAGAGTCTAATTCAACTTCCATTTTCTCTGGATTTGTTACGAAGTAAGGAGAAAGGTATCCTCTGTCAAACTGCATTCCTTCAACAACGTCAACAAAAGTGTCAGTTCCTTTAGCTTCTTCAACAGTGATAACACCTTCTTTTCCAACTTTAGCGAAAGCTGTAGCGATTAATTCACCAATAACTTCGTCATTGTTAGCAGAGATAGAAGCAATTTGTTGAATTTTATCAGAATCGCTTCCAACAACTTTAGCTTGTTTTGCTAAGTCAGCCACGATAGTTTCAACAGCTTTGTCGATACCACGTTTCAAGTCCATTGGGTTTGCACCTGCAGCAACGTTTTTCAAACCTTCTTTTACGATAGCTTGAGCTAAAACTGTAGCCGTTGTAGTTCCGTCTCCAGCTAAATCATTGGTTTTAGAAGCAACTTCTTTCACCATTTGCGCACCCATGTTTTCTAATGCGTCTTTTAATTCGATTTCTTTTGCAACAGAAACACCATCTTTAGTAACCGTTGGTCCACCAAATGATTTTCCGATAATTACGTTACGACCTTTTGGTCCAAGAGTTACTTTTACAGCATTTGCTAATGCATCAACACCACGTTTTAAACCGTCACGTGCTTCAATATCAAATTTTATATCTTTTGCCATTTTAATTTTTGTTTAAAGTTTGATTTGTTTCAAGTTAATTGAAGTTTTTAACTTCGTACTCAATACAATATTTTTTTAGATAATTGCAAGGATATCGTCCTCACGCATAATCAAATAATCAGTACCTTCTAATTTCAATTCAGTACCTGCATATTTTCCGTAAAGTACAGTATCTCCAACTTTAACGGTCATTGTGTGATCTTTAGTTCCGTTTCCTACTGCAACTACAGTTCCTTTTTGTGGTTTCTCTTTGGCAGTATCAGGAATAAAAATACCTGAGGCAGTTTTAGTTTCAGCTGCAACAGGCTCAATAAGTACGCGGTCTGAAAGCGGTTTAATGTTTAAAGCCATGATTTTATATTATTATAAGTTATACGTTTTTTTCTGTTCTATAAACTTTCAGAAACTATGCCATGCTAGAAAAACTGACATTATTTCTTAAAAAAAAATGCCAGCTTTGACAGGCTGGCATTAGATTTTTATATCGAGCTAAAATTATTTAGTAGCTGGTGCTGCAGGAGCAGGAGTATTTCCTTGTGCTGGAGCTGCTGGCGTGTTTGCAGGAGCTTCAGTTTTGTCAATGATTTTAGAATCGGTATCGCTTAAAGATCCAGAGAAGCTTAAGCTAGAAAGTAAAATTAGCACAATTAAAACAGTAGCTAAAGTCCAAGTACTTTTATCTAAAAAGTCAGTTGTTTTTTGTACTCCACCTAACATCTGCGTTCCGCTGATAGTAGACGACAATCCGCCTCCTTTAGGGTTTTGTACCATGATAACTACGATCAATAGAAAACAAACTATTGTAATTAAAACTAAAAAAATTGAAAATGTGCTCATTACTTAATTATTGTTATTGTTATTTTGTTGTAAAATCTTTATATCCGATATGCGGTCTGCAAAGAAAGTAATTTTTTCTGGATATTTCAAAATTAATATTTCATATGCTTGAATTGCCTTTGTATATTTCTTTTGTTCCAGATAAACTCTAGCCAAAGTCTCTGTCATTAGGTATGAATTGTCCTCAGAACCACTCTCAATTTGTACAGCTGGAGCATTGGTTCCTGGTTTTATTGGGGAGATTTTCGGATTATTTTCGATAAACTTATCGATAATTTCAGCTTTCTTTTGTCTCTCTTCTTCTAGTTTTGCTTTTTCTTCAGCTTCTTTTTCCGCTTTTTCCTCCTCAGACATTTCATTTGAGCGGTCAATAGGTTCTGTTCTAGATAATTGCAACCATTCTTGAAAAGAGTGTTTTTCGCTAAGAGAAAAATCCAAAGGTTTTCCGATTTCTAAATGTTCTGCAGCTGTTTTTGTTGGTTCATTAGATTCTTCTTCTTCGATTATTTCTTCAATCGGCTCTTCGTTTTCTTCTTTTATTTCCTCTTCTTCCTTATTTTCAGATTTAATAACCTCTTGAATAGCTACTTTTGGTTCTTCTGTTGGTTTTGTTTCAGCTTCTTTAATAGAAGAAAGAATAGATCGTTCAACGGTATTCATTTTAAATTCCGGAATAATCATTTCTTCAATTACGCTGTCATCGTCATCTTCTTCAATTGTATTTAAAACAGGCTCTTCTACAATAGCTTCTTCTACAATAGCTTCTTCTATAATAGAATCTGCTTTTACCTCTTCAGTTTTTACAGTTTGTTCCGCAGTTTTAGCTTCAGCTTCTTTAATCGAACTTAAAATAGAGTTTTCGATTCTCTCGTTTTTAGGTTCTTCTTTAAATTCCTCCGTTTTTATTGGTTCTGGTGTAGAAAGTGTTTCAGAAACTTTTATAGAACTTAAAATTGAATTTTCGATACGATCAATTTTTGGTTCTTCTGTTTGTGGTGATTCTATTATAGGAGCTGTTTCCGTTTCTTCTACAACATCTGAAATATCATGTTCAATAGAATCAGTTTTATGTTCTTCTTCTATTACAGGTTTTTCAAAAGTTACGGTTTGTGCTTCTTTTATTGCAGCAAAAATAGACAGATCTATTTCAGGAAGTGGTTTTAGCTCTTCTTCTTTTATTATTGGTTTTTCAAAAGTTATCGTTTGAGCTTCTCTAATTGCAAGAAAAATTGAAGGATCTATTTCTGGTAACTTTTTAGGCTCCTCAATAATTACTGGTTCTTGAGCTTTTATTTCTTCTACTTGTACTACTTCTTCAACTTTTGTAGGTTGTACAACTGATGGTGTTTCAATAGAAGAAGTTGGAACTTCTTTAATTGTATTAGAAATAGGCTGTTCTTCAATATCGGTTTTTACTTCAATTGCCTTTTGAATTTGCTCTGGCGAAATTATTTCACTATCAAAAACAGTAATTTCAAGAAGATCTCTTAATTTTTGTTCGTAAAAATCATTTTGAATTGAGGTAAAAGCCTCAGAAGTTATAAAATCAAATAAAACAGAACGATCAGATGTGTATGCAGCAGTAACTTTCAAAGCATAATTATACTTAAAACTGTTTTGATTGTAAAGTCCTTTTAATCGCAATGCACGTGCACTTTGAAAATACGGAAATTCATTCAAAACACTTCCTAATGCGTCCGCCTGCTTTTTTGTAATAGCATCGGGTTTGTTCATTAAGTAGGTATAATCGCTAACGTTCATTTATCTTTTGTTTAATCGTTTATGTGTTTAATCGTTGATTTGGTTTTGCTGTTTTGTCGATTAAACGGTTTGTGATTAATCGATTAAAGAAACAAGCAAAATTACCATTTAGCTAGTGATTCGTTAAAGATATCTTGTGTGATTCTCTCAAAAATAACTCTGATTGCTTCATTTAAAACAGATCCAGTAGGAAGGTCTCGTCCTGGGAAATCATAATAGAATTCAAAAGATTTTTCAAAATCATCTGTTTCTTTTCTTTTATTCATAAAGCGCACATTAACACGAATTGACAAACGGTTTTGTGCCGCTTGCTGATCTGCTGTTGCAGTCATTGGAGTTATTCGGTAATCTGTGATTTCACCTTCGTAAACTAAGTCTCCGCCATTACTAACTAAGTTTAAGTTAGTCTGATTCATGATCAAATCCTGCAAAGCTAAAGTAAAAGTTCTGTCAATTCCAGGTTCAATTAAATCTGCATTATTCTGAAAGAAGTTAACTTGAAATGTTTTGGCATCGATTTTTCCAGTTCCTGTAAAATTATAAACAGAACAGCCGCTCAACATAAAAAGGCTTAAAAGTGCAAAAAGAGAATATATTTTTTTCATAATATTTAAGAGGGAATCCCAATTTTTAAATTCCAAATTCCAATTGTGCCAAATATAGGTAATTGGAATTTGGAATTTCGAAATTGTAATTTAATTATTTTTATAGGTCGAATTGCTTGATTTTACGGTAAAGAGTTCTTTCAGAAATACCTAATTCATCGGCAGCTGCTTTACGTTTTCCTTTGTTTTTTTCTAATGATTTTTTGATCATTTCGATTTCTTTCTGCTCCAAACGTAAAATTTCTTCTTCTTCGATAGTTTCAGCAAATAAGTAATTGTCGTCTTGCATTTGATAATTATCTTCACGAACGGCAGGAGTCGTCATAACAGCAGTTCTTGGTTCTTCTTCAAAATCAATTTCGCTGTCGTTTTGCTGATTTCCGTATATCTTCTGAATTAAATTCGGATTAATATCCTGCACTTTAGAAGTTCCGTTTTTCATCAACTCCAAAGTCAGTTTTTTCAAATCATTCAAATCGCTTCTCATATCAAAAAGAACCTTATATAAGATGTCTCTTTCAGTACTGAAGTCACTTTCTTTTTTGCTGTCGCTAATAACAGAAGGTAAATTGCTTCCTTCAGCAGGCAAATAAGATTGCAAAGTAGCTAAACTAATATCACGATTAGTTTCTAAAACAGAAATCTGTTCCGCAACATTTCGAAGCTGACGAATATTTCCACTCCATCTAAATTTCTGCAAAAGCTGCACAGCATCATCATCCAGTCTTAAAGGAGGCATTTTGTATTTATGGGCAAAATCGGCCACAAATTTTCTGAACAGCAAATGAATATCATCGTTTCTTTCTCTTAAAGGAGGTAAAGTAATTTCTACAGTACTTAAACGATAGTACAAATCTTCACGGAATTTGCCTTTTTCAATAGCATTAAATAAATTCACGTTGGTTGCCGCAACAATTCTCACATTTGTTTTTTGAACCTGAGACGAACCTACTTTTATAAATTCACCATTTTCTAAAACACGAAGTAATCTTACCTGAGTTGTAAGAGGTAGTTCTCCAACTTCATCCAAAAAAATTGTTCCGCCATCAGCCACTTCAAAATAACCTTCACGCGTGCTTGTTGCACCAGTAAAAGCTCCTTTTTCGTGACCAAAAAGTTCACTGTCAATTGTTCCCTCCGGAATTGCACCACAGTTTACGGCGATATATTTACCATGCTTTCTATGTGAAAGCGAATGTATAATTCTAGGAATGTTTTCTTTACCAACACCACTTTCCCCAGTTACCATTACTGAAATATCAGTTGGAGCAACCTGAATGGCTTTTTCGATAGCACGATTTAATTTCGGATCATTACCAATAATCTCAAATCGTTGTTTTATTGCTTGAACTGTTTCCATATTAGATTTTGTTTCAAGTTTCTATTTGTTTCAGGTTTTGCCTAAAACTTTGGCTTGTATTTTTTTGTTTGCCACGAATTTCTCGAATTTCACTAATTTTTGAAATCGTGTCAATGAATAACTCTTTTATGTTGTAATGTTTTTATTAAATTAACCACAAATTACGCAAATTAGCGCAAATTCGTTTTATGAATTTATTAATCGTTTGTGTGTTAATGATTTGTTTTGAAAATTCGCAATTATTCCAACAGGAGTGTCAGCTAGTTTCATATAATTTAATACCTGTGCAAGATGGTCATTACACACTTCTTTTACAGATTTTACTTCTAATATTATGTCATCATATACTACGAAGTCGGCATAAAATTTATGAGGCAAAATAATACCTTTATACTCAATTGCAAATTCCTTTTCTCGTTGATAAGGAATTCCATGATTTTTAAATTCAACCTCTAATGCGTCTTTATATACAATTTCAAGTAAACCTGGCCCTAATAATCTATGCACTTCCATACATATACCAACTATTTGGTAGTTTTCGTCTTTTTTATAATAATATTCAGTAGTACCAGTCATGAATAATAATTTGTGAAAATTTGCGTAATTTGCGGTTAATAGAAATTAATTCATTTCGCTCAATCCCACAGCTTCTCCCTTAAGAGTTCCACTAGTACAACTTGTGATTTTTACGTTTACGAAATCTCCAATTTTGTAATTTTCTTTTGGGAAAACAACAGTAATACTTTGAGAGTTTCTTCCTGAGAATTCATCTTTTGATTTTTTAGAAACTTTTTCTACCAAAACTTCAACTGTTTTTCCAACAAATTCCTCACTTCTAAACCAAGCGTGTTTTTGCTGTAAATCAACAATTTCTTGTAATCTTCTTGCTTTGGTTTCTTCCTCAACATCATCTTTCATTTTTCTTCCGGCCAAAGTTCCAGGACGTTCAGAATACGAATACATATAACCAAAATTATATTTTACATATTCCATTAAACTCATTGTATCTTGATGATCTTCTTCTGTTTCAGTTGGAAAACCAGCAATCATATCTTGCGAAATCGAAGCATCTGGAACAATTGCTCTAATTTTATCAATCAAAGCCATATATTCTTCACGAGAATGCAGACGATTCATTTCTTTCAAAATTCTATTGCTTCCAGACTGAACTGGCAAGTGAATGTGTTTGCAAATATTTGGATATTTTGCAATAACATGTAAAATGCTTTCGTGCATATCCTGTGGATTCGAAGTCGAAAAACGAATACGCATTTTAGGAAAACCAGCAGCAACCATTTCAAGCAATTGATCAAAATCAACGGCAGTTGCTTTTTGCATTTCAGAAGCGTTTACAAAATCCTTTTTCAATCCGCCGCCGTACCAAAGGTAACTGTCAACGTTTTGTCCAAGAAGAGTAACTTCTTTATAACCATTATTCCATAAATCCTGAATCTCATTCATGATACTTTGTGGTTCACGACTTCTTTCGCGTCCGCGCGTAAAAGGAACAACACAGAAAGTACACATATTATCGCATCCACGAGTGATAGAAACCAAAGCAGTGATTCCGTTACTCATCAAACGAACAGGCGAAATATCTCCGTAAGTTTCTTCTTTTGATAAAATTACATTGATAGCATCACGTCCTTCTTCAACTTCAGCTAATAAATTCGGAAGATCTTTATAAGCATCAGGACCAACAACAAGATCAACGATTTTTTCTTCTTCCAAAAATTGGCTTTTCAAACGTTCAGCCATACAGCCTAAAACGCCCACTTTCATTTTTGGGTTGGTACGTTTTACCGCATTGTATTTTTCCAAACGTTTGCGAATCGTTTGTTCAGCTTTATCACGGATTGAGCAAGTGTTTACCAAAACCAAATCGGCTTCTTCTAAAACCGAAGTTGTGTTGTAACCACCGTCAGATAAAATGGAAGCCACGACTTCACTGTCCGAAAAATTCATCGCACAACCGTAACTTTCTATAAATAGTTTTTTAGTATTCTCAGGTTTATTTTCCAGAACAAGACTTTCGCCTTGTTTGCTTTCTTCAATAATCTTTTCCATTGTAAAAATTCAAAGTGCAAAGATAGGTTAATTGTATGGAATATGACAAGATGGCAGAAAAGAATTTTAGATTTCTGATTTTAGATTTTAGATTGCAGAATTGGGAGATTTTATACTAAATATTTTAAGGTGTACGATTTAATATTCGATTTGAAATTTAAAATCTAAAATCAGAAAACTAAAATAAAAAGCACATTTCTCGGTCAGAAATAGCTAAAAGTTATACCTATATATATTATCGAGATTATTACAGATAAATCTGCAATTTTAAGTTTCATAATATCAAAATACTTCAAAAATGCATTCGTAAGGTTAATATTTAAAAAAAATAGATACTTTTGTTGCAGAAAAATAGAGCAATGGCAAAGAATTTAGTAATAGTAGAGTCACCTGCAAAGGCGAAAACGATCGAGAAATTCCTCGGTAGCGATTTTCAGGTGGAGTCGAGTTATGGACACATAGCCGACCTACCATCAAAGGAAATAGGAGTAGATGTAGAAAATGGTTTTAAACCTAAATATGAAGTATCTCCCGATAAAAAAGCCTTGGTAACGAAACTAAAGTCACTTTCTAAGAATGCCGAAACGGTTTGGTTAGCGAGCGATGAGGACCGCGAGGGAGAGGCTATTTCATGGCACTTGGCGGAAGAATTAAAACTTGATACAAAAAAAACCAAAAGAATTGTTTTTCATGAGATTACAAAATCTGCGATTCTTAAAGCAATTGATAATCCAAGAGAAATTGACTATAATTTAGTAAACGCGCAACAAGCACGTCGTGTTTTAGACCGTTTAGTGGGGTACGAATTATCTCCGGTTTTATGGAGAAAAATCAAAGGCGGACTTTCTGCTGGACGTGTACAGTCGGTTTCTGTACGTTTAATTGTAGAAAGAGAACGCGAAATTCAAGGTTTTAATGCAGTTGCAACGTATTCAATTGTTGCAGAATTTGTAAACGAAGCAGGAAAAGCTTTCAAAGCAAAACTTCCAAAAAATTTCAATACTAAAAAAGAAGCCGAAGATTTCTTAAATCAAAACATCGGTTCTAAATATAAGGTAGCAGATTTAGAAACTAAACCTACCAAAAAATCTCCAACAGCACCTTTTACAACTTCTACGTTGCAACAAGAAGCGGCAAGAAAATTATACTTGCCAGTTGGAATCACCATGCAGTTAGCACAGCGTTTGTACGAGGCGGGACTTATTACTTATATGAGAACTGACTCTGTAAATCTTTCTACAGAAGCTATGAACGCAGCTGAAGCAGAAATCATCAAATCTTACGGAAAAGAGTATTCTAAGCCAAGAGTTTTTGCTAATAAAAACAAAGGAGCTCAAGAAGCGCACGAAGCAATTCGTCCAACAGATATGTCTCGTCACTCTGTAAATATTGATCGTGACCAAGCTCGTTTGTACGATTTGATCTGGAAAAGAACTTTAGCTTCGCAAATGAGCGATGCGCAGTTGGAAAGAACAAATGTGAAAATTGAAGCAGATAATCACAGCGAAATTTTTACAGCTTCTGGAGAAGTATTACTTTTTGAAGGTTTCTTAAAAGTATACTTAGAAGGTCATGATGATGACGAAGAGGAGCAAGAAGGAATGCTTCCTTCTTTAAAAGTAAACGAAAAACTGGCTAATAATTATATTACAGCCACGGAACGATATTCAAGACCGCCTGCACGTTATACAGAGGCATCTTTAGTTAAAAAATTAGAGGAGCTAGGTATTGGTCGTCCATCTACATACGCTCCGACTATTTCAACAATTATCAATAGAAATTATGTTGAAAAGGGAACTCTTGAAGGTGTAGAACGTAATTATACACAACTTACTTTGCAAAATAGTAAAGTAGGGGAAAAGATCTTAAAAGAAAACACAGGTTCTGATAAAGGAAAATTAGTTCCAACAGATATTGGTACTATCGTTACAGATTTCTTGGTTAAAAATTTCGGAAATATTCTAGATTATAATTTCACGGCAAAAGTAGAGCAAGATTTTGACGAAATTGCTGAAGGAAATATTGACTGGGCTAAAATGATGCAGGATTTCTACAATCAATTTCATCCAAATGTAAAAGAAGTTGAAGCAAATGCTGAACGTGAAAGTGGTGAAAGAATTTTAGGAAAAGATGCTGACGGAAGACAAGTTTCTGTCCGTTTAGGAAAATTTGGGCCAATGGCGCAAATTGGAGAAGCAGACGACGAAGATAAAAAGTTTGCTAGTTTAATGGCAGACCAAAATATAGGAAACATTACACTTGAAGAGGCTTTGAACTTATTCTTGCTTCCAAAAAGTTTGGGTGAATATAAAGGAGAAGAAGTTGAAGTAAATAATGGTCGTTATGGTCCTTATGTTCGTCACGGAAGCGTTTTTATTTCATTGCCAAGAGGAGAAGATCCACTTAATGTTTCTAAAGAAAGAGCTCAAGAGCTAATTGACGAAAAAGCACTTGCTGATGCGCCAATTGCAGTTTATAAAGGAGAAGGTGTTCAAAAAGGAGTGGGGCGTTTCGGACCATTCATTAAATGGAACGGACTTTTTGTGAATGTGAGCAAAAAATACAATTTTGATAATTTATCTCAAGCTGATGTTGAAGAGTTGATTGAGGATAAACTTCAGAAAAACATTGATAAAGTTATTCATAACTGGGAAGAAGAAGGGATTGTAGTTGAAAAAGCCCGTTGGGGACGTTCTGTAATTCTGAAAGGAAAAATCAAAATTGAATTAAGTAAAGATGTTGATGCAACACAATTAACATTGGCTCAAGTACAAGAAATGATTGCTGCTAAAGCACCAGCGAAAAAAACACCTGCAAAGAAAACTGCAGCTAAATCAACAACGGCTAAAAAAGCACCAGCTAAAAAAACAGCTGCTAAAAAGAAATAAGTATATAAATGGAATTTGATTTTCTAGAACCAGTTAATGACGGAATTGTAAAATTCGTCGGCGCACTGTCTTCGCAAGAGCTTGGAAGCAAAGTTGTCTTTCATACCCAAGATCAGTTTCCTGATATTGCGCAGATTAATATTGCTATAATAGGTGTTTTAGAAGACCGTACCAATATTAATATGATTAACGAAGTTAATCTTTCTGCTGTGCGTAAAAAGCTTTATAGCATGTTTCCCGGTAATTGGGATGCTTCAATTGCTGATCTAGGAGATATACTTGCAGGCGATTCTGTAGAGGATACTTACTATGCATTAAAGAAGGTTACGGCTACATTAATTAAGAATAAAGTCATTCCTATAGTCCTGGGAGGTTCTCAAGATTTGACCTATGCTTTGTATCGTGCTTATGATGATTTGGAGCAGATGGTGAATTTGGTTGCAGTCGATAATAAATTTGATTTTGGTAAGGAAAATGAATCAGTTTCAGCTAATTCATACTTGACAAAAATTATTATTGATGAGCCCAATAATCTTTTCAACTACTGTAATATAGGATATCAGACTTATTACAATTCGCAAGAAGAAATCGACTTGATCGAAAAGCTGTTTTTTGATGCTTATAGATTGGGCGAAATCTCAAATAAAATCACTTTGGCTGAGCCAGTTTTTAGAGATGCAGATTTGGTTAGTATAGATTTAAATTCTGTAAAATCTTCTGCGTCAGCAAATATGGTTACTTTTGAGCCAAACGGATTTAATGGAAAAGAGATTTGTGCTTTGGCTAGATATGCAGGTATAAGTGATAAAGTTTCTTCTTTTGGAGTGTTTAATCATAACAGTACATTGGCAGAATCGGTTATTATTTCTCAGATTGTATGGTACTTTATTGAAGGATATCACTATCGTTCAAAAGAATATCCGTTCGGAAGCCGAGCAAACTATTTAAAGTATATCGTTCCGCTAGATGATGAAGAATTGATATTCTATAAAAGTGATAAAACGGAGCGTTGGTGGATAGAAATTCCATTTGAATCAAATGGCAGCAATAAATTGAAAAGAAATACGTTATTACCCTGTTCTTACGATGAATATTTGTCGGCTTGCAATCAAGAATTGCCAGAAAGATGGTGGAAAGCGCAAAGAAAAAACGCTTTATAGATCTAAAATTTAAGTGAAATCTTAAATTTTTAAAACCCATTTAAAAAGGTTAAAATAAATTAGTAAGAAAGTTTTTATAATACACAAAAATTAACGTTTTACATCGATTTTTTGGTACAGTTTGTCGATAAAATATTTTTTTTTTATTTTATTTAACATTATTTTTGAACGGTAAAATAAATTCGCAAGTAGTATTGTTTTTTAGATAAATAATAAATACGTTTACGGACTTTTAATAATGAATAGATAATCCCAAATTTATATGAAGAAGTTTATTGCATTTGCAGCAATGTTAACACTAGTAATCGGCTGTGGTAAGTCAGGTGACAAAGGTGAATTAGTTGGTGTTACAGGAGGGAAATGGCATCCCGAGAAGCCTTATGGAATGACATTAGTTCCGGGTGGATCTTTTATTATGGGTAAATCAGATGCTGATTTAGCTAACGTAGAAGATGCTCCAACTAAAACAGTAACTGTTCGTTCATTTTACATGGATGAAACTGAGATTACAAATAGTGAGTATCGTCAATTTGTAGAGTGGGTAAAAGATTCTACAATGAGAGTTCGTTTAGCAATCTTAGCAGACGAAACTGGTCAGAAAGCTACTGATGGAAAAGGAAAAAAAGGTGGAAGTATTGCTGACTACGCTTTTAATGATTCTGATCCAGAAAAAATGACAGCTTATGATAAATATATGTATGACAACTACTATAGTGTTGGTACAAAAGACGATCCGTATGCTGGAAGAAAATTAAACAGAAAAGTTAAGTTAATTAAAGATACAAAAGCATATCCAGATGAGTATTATGCTGAAGTAATGGATTCTATGTATTTACCAATTGAAGAATCATACAATGGTTTAAGAACAATTGATGTAAATAAATTGAAATTCCGTTATTCTTGGATGGATATTCAAGCTGCTGCAAAAGCTAAAGTTGGAAAAAGAAGCGACTTCGTAAAAACTGAACAAGTAAATGTTTACCCTGATACTGCAGTTTGGATTAAAGATTTTGCTTATTCATATAATGAGCCAATGCACAATGATTATTTCTGGCACAAAGCTTACGGAGATTATCCTGTAGTTGGTGTGACTTGGAAACAAGCTAAAGCATTCTGTGCTTGGAGAACTTTAAATAAAAATAGTTACATTAAATCTAAGAAAAAAGGGCGTGACTTAGTAAATGCTTTCAGATTGCCAACTGAGGCAGAATGGGAATATGCTGCTAGAGGAGGTCTGGAGTCTGCAACTTACCCTTGGGGAGGTCCTTATACTAAAAGTGATAGAGGTTGTTTCTTAGCAAACTTTAAGCCAAGTAGAGGAGATTACGCTGCTGACGAAGCTCTTTACACTGTTGAAGCTAAATCTTACGATGTAAACGGTTACGGATTATACAACATGGCTGGAAACGTTTCTGAGTGGACAGATTCTGCTTACAATCCAAACGCTTACGAATATGTTTCTACAATGAATCCAAACGTAATCGATGGTAAAAACCAAAGAAAAGTTGTTCGTGGAGGTTCTTGGAAAGACGTTGCTTACTTCCTACAAGTAAGTACTCGTGACCACGAATATGCAGATTCTGCTAGAAGTTATATCGGATTCAGAACTGTACAAGATTATATGGGAACGCAAGTTACCGGAAACAGAAAAAAGTAATTTTATAATTTTATCAATATCCAACAAATCTATTTTAAACCTAAAAAAAAAGTATTATGGCATTATTAAGTAAAAAAGCAATGAATTTCGCTTATGGTATGGGAGCGGCAGTGGTAATCGTTGGAGCGTTATTCAAAATTACTCACTTCGAGATTGGACCATTAACAGGTACAGTTATGCTTTCAGTAGGATTACTTACTGAGGCGTTAATTTTCGCGCTTTCTGCTTTCGAACCAGTTGAAGAAGAACTAGATTGGACTCTAGTTTACCCAGAATTAGCTAATGGACAAGCTAGAGAGAAAAAAGCTAAAGCTGAAACTCCAACTGATGCTCAAGGATTATTATCTCAAAAATTAGATTCATTATTAAAAGAAGCTAAAATTGATGGTGAATTAATGTCAAGTTTAGGTAACAGCATCAAAAACTTCGAATCTGCTGCTAAAGGAATTGCTCCAACAGTTGATTCAATTGCAGGACAAAAGAAATATTCTGATGAATTAACTTTGGCTGCTTCTCAAATGGAATCATTAAACGGTTTATACAAATTACAATTAGAAAGCGCTTCTAAAAATGCTGAGGCTAACAAAGAAATCGCTGAAAACGCTTCTAAATTAAAAGAACAAATGGCTTCTATGACTGCAAACATTGCTTCTTTAAACAGTGTTTACGGTGGTATGCTTTCTGCAATGAGTAACAAAGGATAATTAGTTTTTAACTAGATATTATATTTATTAATAAGGACTAATTAGAAAAAAATGGCAGGAGGAAAATTAACCCCTAGACAGAAGATGATCAACCTGATGTATCTGGTTTTCATCGCAATGTTAGCAATGAACGTATCAAAAGAAGTTATTTCAGGTTTTGGTTTATTCAACGAAAAATTTGAAGCTTCTAATGTTACATCAATCACAAACAATACTGCTTTATTGCAAGCTTTAGATCAAAAAGCAGCAGAAGCAAAAGGAGAATTTGCTGTAGCAGCTGCAACTGCTCATAAAGTAGAAACTATCTCAAAAGATTTTTATGCATATCTAGGAACTTTAAAAGCTCAATCTATAAAAGGATTTGAAATTGATAAAGAAACTGGAAAATTGCCATACGAAGCTATGGATAGAGGTGATAACATCGATGACTGGTTTACAGGAGATGGTTACACTAAAAAAGGAGATGCAATTATTGCTGCAATCCAAAAGTATAAAGCTGATTTAAAAGCGGCTTTAGGTACAGATAAAAAATATGCTAACATTATAGCAGAAGTTGAAAAGAAATTTGATGTTTCTGATGTAAAAAATAAAGAAGGTATAAAAGAAAAATACTTAGCTTATCACTTTAAAGGATTTCCTGCAATTGCTTCAGCTGCAAAAATTTCAGCTTGGCAGAATGACGTTCAGAAAGCAGAAACTGATGTTTACAACAGTGCTTTAGGAAAAGCTGCAGTTGCTGCTGCTTCTTATAGCAACTACCAAGCAATTGTTGTGTTAGATAAAAATGCTTATTTCCAAGGTGAAAAAGTAACAGGTAAAGTAGTTTTAGGTCGTTATGACGAAAACACTAAACCTACTTCATTCCAAGGTCCTGGACAAATTGTTAACGGACAAGCTGTTATCTCTTTAACTGCTGGTGGAGTTGGAGAACAAGACATTAATGGTCAATTTACTTTCTTAGAGGATGGAAAAAATATTCCTTTAAAATTCTCAGGAAAATATGTTGTAGTTCCAAGACCAAACGCCGCTACAATTTCTGCAGACAAAATGAATGTTGTTTATAGAGGAGTTGTTAACCCAATCTCTGTATCTTTTGCAGGAGTTGATGCTAACAAAATTGTTGCTAGTGCTCCAGGTTTAGTTTCTGCTGGAAAACCAGGAAAATATAACATGAGCCCAGGTCAAGGTACTGAGACTACAATCTCTGTAACTGGTACTTTACCAAACGGTGACAAAGTAACAGATAAGAAAACTTTCAGAATTAAAGGTATTCCTGGTCCAACAGGAACAATTAGAGGTGAAATGGGTGTTGTAAAAGGACCTAGATCTAACCTAGAGATTGCTACTATTGGAGCTAAACTTCTTGATTTTGATTTTGAAGTTGAGTTAGATGTTGTTGGATTCAATATGAAAATTGCTGGACAGCCTACAGTTGTTGTTACAGGAAACAAAATGAATGCACAATGTAAACAAGTACTTTCAAGAGCAGGTAAAGGAGACCAAGTTACTATTTCTGAAATTAAAACTAAACTTGTTGGAGCTGGTAGTTATTTATTGCCAAGAACTGCTCCTGTAATTTACGAAATACAATAATAAAGGTAGTGTAAACTACATTCAATATCTTATAACGATACCACGATGAAAGTAAGAAATTTTTTAATAGCTATTTTTTGTATCGCTGGAGGTTTTGCTTCTAATGCGCAATCTAATTTGCTAAACGCTAAAACTCCTGCTCAGATTGGACTTAAAACTCCTGCTCAATTAATATCTGATAATGATAAGCCTTTGGCTTATGGTTATGTAGATGATAGAGATGTCTTGATGGGAAAAACAACATGGGAGATCATTGACTTAAATGAGAAGATCAACTTTCCAATGTATTTTCCGGTAGATACAGCTAATATTGGTCCTAATAGACGTTCTCTTTATGACGTTTTAACTAAAGCTATTAAAAGTGGAAAAGTTACTGAAGTATATACTGATAGTTATTTCAACACTAAAAAATCTATGAAAGACATCGAAGGATCATTATCTCGTATTGATACAACAGATGCAGGTAGAGAGTTAATTAACCAATATCCAGATGACTATAAATCACGTGTTGTGAAGAAAAAAGTTGTTTCTGGTAAAGGTAAAAATAAATCAGTTTCTTATGTTGAAGAGACAGTTGGACCAACAAGAACAGTTCCTGCTGAATATATCTTAAAACAAGATCTTACTGCTGCAGATGTTACTCAGTATAAAATTAAAGGATACTGGTATTTTGATAAACGCCAAAGTGAATTGAAATATCGTTTACTAGGAATTTGCCCAGTAACTCCAGACGTTTATACAATGAATAGTGATGAAAAGGATTATATTGAATTGTTTTGGGTATTCTTCCCAAATGCAAGAGAAGCACTGCATGAAGCAAAAGCTTTTAATGACAACAATTCAGCTCTTCCAATCTCATTCGATCAGATTTTAAATTCAAGACGTTTTAATGCTGTTATTTACAAAGAGGAAAACCTTTATGGAGATAGAGCAATTAGCGATTACATGAAGGATAATGCACAAAATCAGTTATTAGAATCTGAAAGAGTGAAAGAGAAAATTCGCAACTTCGAACAAGATATGTGGAACTACTAAGTTGATACATAGCATAATAATTAAAAAACTCTTACTACCTTTGTAGTAAGAGTTTTTTTTATGTCTATAAATTAATTAATACTCCTAGATTATACTAGAAGCATTATTTTTTATTTATGTAAGAAAAATAACAATATTTGTAATAAAATTTCGTTTAATGTCTTGTAAAAATTATAATGATGAAAGTAAGAAATTTATTAATTGCTATTGTTACTGTTCTTGGGAGTGTGTCTTCTAATGCTCAGTCTAATTTACTTAATGCCAAAACTGCAGATCAGATAGGAGTTAAGACCGCGGCTCAAATGATATCTGATAACGACAAACCTCTTGCGTACGGTTATGTTGATGATCGAGATGTTTTAATGGGGAAAATGGTTTGGGAAATTATCGATTTGAATGAAAAAATCAATTTTCCGCTATACTTTCCTGTAGATACTGCTAACATTGGTCCTGAGAGACGTTCGCTTTATGATGTTTTAACGAGAGGAATCAGAAGTGGAAGGATAACTGAAGTTTATGCAGATAGTTATTTTAATACAAAAAAATCTTTAAAGGATATTCAAGGTGCATTGTCTCGTGTTGATACTACAGATGCTGGACGAGAGCTTATCAATCAATATCCTGATGACTACAGAACACGTGTTGTCAAGAAAAAGGTTGTTACGGGGACAGGAAAAAATAAAAAAGTCACTTATGTTGACCAAACAGTTGGACCAACAAGAACTGTTCCTGCTGAATATATTTTGAAGCAAGATTTGACAGCTGCAGACGTGAATATGTATAAGATTAAAGGATATTGGTATTTCGATAAAAGGCAAAGCGACTTAAAATATCGTCTGCTCGGAATTTGCCCTGTGACTCCCGATGTCTATACGATGAATAGTGATGAAAAAGATTATATCGAGCTGTTCTGGGTTTTCTTCCCCAATGCGCGGGAAGTATTGCATGAAGGAAAAGCCTTTAATGATAAAAATTCGGCAATGCCAATTTCGTTTGATCAAATTTTAAACTCGAGATATTTCAATGCTGTTATATATAAAGAGGAAAACGTATATGGCGATCGTGAAATTAAAGATTACATTAGAGATAATGCGCAAAGCCAATTGTTAGAATCTGAAAGAGTAAAAGAGAAGATTCGTAATTTTGAAGAAGATATGTGGAATTACTAAGGTCTTAAACTAAATAATAAGAAAAACTCTTGCTACCTTTGTAGTAAGAGTTTTTTTATTTTATCTATATACTGCACAATGCTTGATTATTTAATCGTCGGATCTGGTTTGGCTGGAATTTCTTTCGCTGAAGTTGCGCTTAAAAACAATAAATCTATTTTAGTTATTGATGACAAGTCACAGAATTCTTCAAGGATTGCTGGAGGTTTATATAATCCAGTAATTTTAAAACGTTTCAGTGAAGTTTGGAATGCAAAGGATCATTTGGTTTTGATGAATGAATTTTATGATGTGGTTGAAGATAAATTACAAGAGAAATTTAACTTTAAGATGCCAATTCTGAGAAAGTTTTTTTCTATTGAAGAGCAAAACAATTGGTTTGCGGCTTCAGATAAAATAAATTTGGCACCTTTTTTATCTACAAAATTAATTACTAATAAATATCAAAGTATTGATTCTCCTTATGATTATGGTGAAGTTTTGTATACAGGTTATGTAAAAACAGGACAATTATTAGAAAGCTATAGAGCATATTTAAAAGAGAATGATTTACTTCTGGAAGAATCTTTTCATAGTTCTTTCCTTGATTTTGTTGACTCAGGAATTCAGTATAAAAATATTAAAGCCCGTCATATCATATTTGCAGAAGGTTTTGGACTTCACAAAAATCCTTATTTTAATTACCTGCCTTTGGATGGGACAAAAGGTGAGTTGTTTTTAATAAAAGCACCTAATTTAAAATTGGATGTTATTGTAAATACAAGTGTTTTTATTTTACCAATCGGAGGTAATTTGTTTAAAGTTGGAGCAACTTATAATTGGCATGATAAAACAGATCTTCCAACTGAAGAGGGAAAGCAAGAACTTCTGGATCGTATTAAAGAAATTATTACCTGCGATTTTGAAATTGTTAAACACTTTGCGGGCGTGCGTCCAACCGTTTCGGATAGGAGACCTTTAGTGGGAACTCATGAGGAATATAGTTCTGTTCATCTTCTTAATGGACTAGGAACTCGAGGAGTTATGCTTGGACCTGCTTTAGCAAAAATGTTATATGATAATATTGAAACAGGCGCTCCAATAGATAAAGAAGCTGATATAAAACGTTTCCACAAAAGATATTTAAAATCTCTTAATTCTGACCGGCATTAGGATCGTAAGAAACAAACATATTAATGTATAAGTTTCTTGAAAGTCGTAATACAAATGGGAATAAAACAACTAAGGTTAGAATAATTGCAATAAAAGATTGTTCTATAGTTGCTCCAAAAAAGACAAACGAGACAATAAAAGCAGCAATTCCAACCGCAACATTTAGTGCATAACTAACATACATTGCACCGTAAAAGAATGAAGGTTCAATTTGGTATTTGAATCCGCAGTGGCTGCAATGCTCGTTCATTTTTAGGACTTTACTTAAATGAAGTGGATTTTTGTCTTCGTACATGCTTTCTTTTTGGCATTTTGGACAACTTCCTGTGATGATACTGTTTAGTTTTGAACCTCTTTTGAACATTTTAAGTAAATTTTATAGTCTTTAATTCGCCTAGATTGTATTTGAATACAGTTTGAATGGGAGAATTTATTTAAAGCAAATATACGGTATTTTCAGGCTTTAAGCTATTTAATTAGGATAAAAACTTACACCTTGACTTGGTTTCATTTTGAAATATAATATGCACCGACACTATTTTCTTTTTCTGAAAAAAATCAGTTTTATATAAGGGTTTTAGTTTTTGAATTTTCCAAAAGCTATTGTTTTTCAGTATAAAAACTTCAATTAAAAGTTATACTTTTGCACTTTCAAAATTGTAAATGCTAAAAAAATATTTGCAGTTTGTTTTTTATTAATGAAGTAAAGGTTTTTACAGCCTTTAATTTTTGCTCAAATTATGCTTAATATACACAATCTTTCTGTTTCTTTTGGAGGAACCTATTTATTTGAAGAAGTTACTTTTCGTTTAGGCGCTGGCGACCGCGTAGGTCTTGTTGGTAAAAACGGAGCTGGTAAATCTACAATGCTAAAAATGTTGGCAGGAGATTTTAAACCAGATTCAGGAGTTATTTCTCAAGAGAAAGATATCAAAATGGGATTTCTTCGTCAAGATATTGATTTTGAACAAGGAAGAACGGTTTTGGAAGAAGCGTATGAAGCTTTTACAGAAATTAAAGTTGTAGAGAAAAAACTTGAAGAAATCAATCATCAATTGGTTACAAGAACCGATTATGAAAGTGAAGAATATGGGCAGATTATTGAGGATTTGTCTGATTACACGCATCGTTTTGATCTTCTTGGCGGATATAATTATGTTGGAGATACAGAGAAAATTCTTTTAGGTCTTGGTTTTAAAAGAGAAGTTTTTAATAATCAAACCGAAACGTTCTCTGGAGGATGGAGAATGCGTATAGAGTTGGCTAAATTATTACTGCAATCAAATGATGTATTGCTTCTGGATGAGCCAACCAACCACTTAGATATCGAAAGTATTATTTGGTTAGAGAATTTCCTTCGCAATTATCCTGGAGTTGTAGTAATCGTATCGCACGATAAAATGTTCTTGGATAATGTTACGAACAGAACAATCGAAATCTCTTTAGGAAAAGCATACGATTTCAACAAACCATATTCTCAATATCTAGAATTGCGTCATGAAATTCGCGAGAAGCAATTAGCAACTCAAAAGAATCAGCAGAAAAAGATTGAAGAAACAGAAAAATTAATCGAGAAATTCCGTGCTAAAGCATCAAAAGCTTCGATGGCGCAATCGTTGATTAAAAAATTAGATAAAGTAGAAAGAATCGAAGTTGATGAAGATGATAATTCGGTAATGAATATTTCTTTTCCAGTTTCTAAAGAACCAGGAAAAGTAGTTATCGAAGCAGAACATGTAACAAAAGCGTACGGAGACAAAACGATTCTTAAAGATATTAGTTTATTGGTTGAAAGAGGAAGTAAAATCGCTTTCGTCGGCCAAAACGGACAAGGAAAATCGACTTTTATCAAGGCTCTTGTAAATGAATTTGAATATGAAGGAAATATCAAATTAGGACACAATGTACAATTAGGATATTTTGCTCAAAATCAAGCGGAATATTTAGATGGAGAAATTACTTTGCTTCAAACAATGGAAGACGCTGCGACCGATACAAACCGTATGAAAGTGCGCGATATGTTAGGTTCTTTCCTTTTCCGCGGAGATGATGTGGAGAAAAAAGTAAAAGTACTTTCTGGGGGAGAACGTAACCGTTTGGCGCTTTGTAAGCTATTATTACAGCCAATCAACGTGTTGCTGATGGATGAGCCTACGAACCACTTGGATATTAAATCTAAAAACGTTTTAAAAGCGGCACTTCAAAAATTCGGCGGAACTTTATTGTTAGTTTCTCACGACAGGGATTTTCTTCAAGGAATGTCGAATATCGTTTACGAATTTAAAGACCAAAAAATTAAAGAATATCTTGGAGATATCAACTTCTTCTTAGAACAGCGCAACTTGGAAAATATGCGTGAAGTAGAGAAAAAAGATGTTGTAAAAAAAGAAGCTCCAAAAGAGAAAGAAGTTAGTAAGGTTTCTTACGAAGATCAGAAGAAGACAAAAGCGCTTCAAAATAGATTGAGTAAAATTGAAAGTCAGATTCAGCAATTAGAAAAAGACATTCAACACGACGATAAAGCGTTAGAAACGAATTACGATAAACATATCGAAGACGCTTCATTTTTTACTGCATACAATAAAAAGAAAGAAGATTTAGACAAACTCCTAACAGACTGGGAAATCGTTCAAGAAGAGATTGATAGTTTTAATGCTTAAGCTTTTTTAGTTTCAAGTTTCAGGTTTCAAGTTTTAAAAATAACGTATAGACCTTTGTCAAAGTTTTAAACTTTGTCAAAGGTTTTTTTAGTTTAAAAAAATTAAAGATTTTTATCGCGCTGTTTGTAATTCCGAGGTACGAGGAAATAACTTGAAACTTGAAACCTGAAAGAACTTATTTAATAATCCCAATAGATCGAGAATGTTCAATTGCTGTGCTGCTTTCTTTAAAATAGCAAACAGAAACATTCAAACTCTCTAAATTCTTCAGGATTTTTTTTACTTCATTTTTCTGAGATTTTCCTGTCTGTCTAATATAAACGGCAACGACGGTAACGGGAAATATTTTGCAGATTCTTTCGTAAAGCATAGGGTCGTGCTGAGAATCATCACCCATTAAAACGTATTTTAGAGTAGGGTAGAACTCGACGACATGTTTGATCTTTTCATATTTATGATCGTGATTTCCTCTTCCGCTCATGAAAAAATCGGTAATGCCACGTTTTATATCTTTTAAAAGAAAAACCGCTTTTGGCAATTTGTTTATTTTAGTGAATTTGGCAATGAATCGGTATAAATTCCATTCGCTGCTCGAGATATAAAAAAATGCATTTACTTCTTCTACGCTATCTCTTCCGGCAGAACTTAAAGCTTGGTAGTGAGGTACAACATCTTTAAAAACTTTGCGGTCATTTACATTTCTAAATAATAAAATATAGAGTTTTCGGAAGAAATTATTAGTGTGCGAAATCAGAAAAGTATCGTCAATATCAGATATAATTCCCAGTTTTCCTTTGTGAGGTCGAATAAAACTGCCTTTGCAAACGACAGTTTCTTCTTTGTATTTTAAACTGACTTCGTATGGCATCCATCCAAAATGAGTTTCTTTTTCTAGTGGAATGCAAAAGTTGAAAAAACCATCATCTAATGTTTTGGTGTGAATTATTTCATCATTATAATGAAGATAAACGTCAAAATTTTTAATGGTTTTTATTCGGAAGAGTTTAAGAATCGAAGTGGCATTTTTTAATTTCCTTCTCTCAAAATTGTATTTATGCTCTCTTTTTAAAACATGCCCCATTACAATTAACTCCTGTTCATTTGCATAACCTCGATATAATTGTAGAATTGGTTTCATTAATTACGTATATTTATGTAACTGTAAATTACTCAATTTAATTGGTTTTAAAAATAAAATGTTGAAAAAGAATATTCTGTTTGTTGTAAATCCTATTTCTGGAGACTTAGATAAATCGGATTTGATTGGTGCTGTTGAAGAATTTGCAACAACCAATAATTTTAATTTGGAAGTCTACGAGACGACTGGTAAAAATGATTTAAAAGCGATACAAAACCTGTATAACGAATGCCTTCCAGAGCGAATTATTGTCGCTGGTGGCGACGGAACTATAAAAATGGTAGCCGAGGCTATGGAAGATCAAGATGTTATAATCGGGATTTTGCCTGCAGGTTCTGCCAACGGACTTTCGGTTGATTTAAATCTTCCTAATGGAATAGAGGAGAATCTTAAAATAGCGTTTTTACACCATTATATCGAAATGGATATGATTTGTATCAATGGTAAAAAAAGCATTCATTTAAGCGACCTTGGTTTAAATGCCAATCTAGTTAAAAACTACGAACAAAGTGACGTTCGAGGATTCTGGGGTTACGCATTGCAGGCTTTTACAACGCTTAAAGAATCTGAAGAGCCATTTGTGGCAACGATTTCAGCAAATAATAAAACGGTTCAGCATGTTGCGAGAATGATTGTAATCGCCAATTCGCAGAAATACGGAACGGGCGTTATTATTAATCCGAATGGAGCTATGAATGATGGCAAATTTGAATTGGTGATTTTAAAAAGCCTTGATTTGCTTTTGATTGGGAAAATTATAACTGGAAATATGCCAATTGATTCTGATGATATTGTGATTATCTCAACCGATAAAGCAGAAATAAAAACAGATTATCCTGTTAACTTTCAAATTGATGGAGAATATTGTGGTGCGCAAACTTCTTTAGAAATTGATATTCTGCACAAACAAATGAAAATTGCAGTTCCTTGATTTTATATTGAAAAAATACTGTTGTTGAATTATTTCGCTCCGCAGGAGCTTTTTTATATTAGGACTATTTTTTCTATAAATATTTAGCTCTTCCAGAGCTAAAAAAAGCTCCGTTAGTAGCGAAATATTTATAGAAATGTTTGATTCATAAATATCAAAAGCTCCAGCGGAACGACACATTTTTATTTAAAAGGATTACGTTCCTGCCATTCTGTTTTGGGTTCCAAATAATTGAAAAACCTAGAAATGTTATGGTTAATTAAAGCATTGCTATGCGTAATTAAACCATACATTTTTACAGGTTTTGCTCCAACAGAACTTTTGATTTCGAGCGCAGTTCTGGCAAAAACAATTTCTTTGAAACCTTTTTTGATAGAATATGCAATCATGTCATAAAGCATGTTTAAATACAGCATTTTTTCGCGCTGAACACTTTCGTCATAACCAAGAAAATAAGTATCCATTACGTCGCCGTTTTTGATTAAAGTGTTGAAACCGATTAGTTTTTCATCTATGAAATAACCATAAAGAAGAAAGTTGTCTCCCATGATTTCTTTAAAAAAACTAAAATGATTTCGAGCCAAGAAAAATGTATTGAAAGGTGCATTTTTGGCAACATGAAAATACAAATCATAAATTACATCTTCATATTGTTTAATGTCAGAAAGTGACATTTGTTTTTTTACAATTCCTTCCGATTTTTTACGCGCACGTTTGTATTGGTCGCGGTATTTTTTTAATAAAGCATCAATATAATCTTGTTCCGTTTTCCAGTTTTCATTGATTTCGAAAACCATATTAGGCTGTGTCGAAAACGTATAGTTGTTTTTGAATTCAGCTTGAAGCGGTTCAATTTCTTTTGCTGTAAAATCTTTTATACTGGTAATATGAACTTTCTTTCCGCTTTCTTTTAAATCTTTTTTTAGCTGATTAATCGCTTTATGAAGCGTTTTTATTGCTTTTGATTCTTTGACTGTTTTGTTAAAAAAAAACGCATTCTGACCAGTAAGCATATTGTTTCCGACGAATAAAACGTGTGAAGCAAAATTCTTTAAAGCAAAATTACGAACAGAAGTTTTTAAACATTTATCGCGTTCGCCAAAAGACTCGAGTTTTTCTGCAAATAAAAACTGCGTTAAAACAATTCCGATTAGTTTTTTTTCTTCAAAAAGACCGATAAAATGGCAAGTCATATTTACTGGAGAAGAATTTTCCAGTACTTCGAGATATTCTCGTGTCAAAAAAATGTTATTTGCTGCAAGCGAGTTCCATTCTAAAGGCAGTAAAGATGCGCTTTTGTAAATCTGGAAAGAATATGTTGTATTCAAAAGAGTGAGCTAATTTTTTCAAAATTAGATAATATTTATAATAACTAATGAGGTTTGAGTTATTATTTAAGACAAACCCGTTTGAAGCATGTTTTCAAACGGGTTTGTGTATGTTTTTATTTAAGCAAATCCACAAATAATTCCTCCCATAAGAGTTAAGGTAAGCATCCAATATCCAGCATGAATGAAGATGTATTTCCAAGATTTTCTTTCGAATAAACCGTTAATTCCAATTAGCGGAAACGCAAAAAATAATCCAGACATAAAGCCATGAAGAGCGCCATGTTTAAAAGTTCTGTAAGCCATTCCGTAATCTGCCATAAAAGCTGCAAATGAAGGTTTTGCACTATCCATTAAAGGTGGTCCACCTACCATTCCGATTGCGCCAGATTGATGAATAGTTAATGACATTAAAGTCATGGTAATCATTAAAGAAAAAACGTACGTCAATCCGAAGATTTTAAGCATATTTCCAGATCTTAACTCTTCTCGAGTTAGATTGTTTTCCTTCATCCAGATAGTTCCGAATACTTTTGGGTTGTACCAGATAAAACCGGTTACAAGTGTTACAATTGCAGCAATAAACAAAGCGGCGAAGTTAATTTGCATGATATGAGGTTTTTAGAATTAGTTATTCAAATGTAATAAAAATATTGAGTACTAAATTGTTTTGTAATTATTAAACGAAGCCTTGGTTATCAGAATCCGAATTTGAGAGTGTTGAAATTGTTTTTTTTGTAATATTGGCGACATAAATAGCTGTAAATGAAGATTCATATTTTTGGTGCGTCAGGAAGTGGCGTTACGACAACAGGTAAAGCATTAGCCGAAAAATTGCATTTTGAATATTTAGACAGTGATGATTATTTTTGGGAAACTACAGATGTACCATTTACCTTAAAAAGAAATCCAGAGGTAAGAAATTCAAAAATAAAAGAGGATTTAAAAGCTTTAGAAAGCTGGATTTTAGGCGGTTCTATTTTTGAATGGGGAGAAAACGTTTTTCCAGATTTTGATTTGGTTGTTTTTTTATGGATTCCGTCTTCAATTAGAATGGAAAGGTTGGAGAAAAGAGAATTTAAAAGATATGGAGATGTAATTTATAGTGATCCCGAGAGAAAACAACAATTCGAAGATTTCATGAAATGGGCTGCAGATTATGATAACTGCACTGGAATTGCCAATCGAAATTTTGAAGCTCATAAAAATTGGCTAGGCTCTATTAATTTTGATATTTTGGAGATTTCAGGTGATCTCACCTTAGAGCAACGAATAGATATCATTGTCAAAAAAATCGAAGAGCTAAATAAACTACTCTTGCAATAGTATTTGACTTTGAATGGAAGATTTTTTTTCGCTATGAAATTTCAAAGTTGCAACGAGGCTTTAAGAAAAGTGATAGGATAGTTGTGAAAAGTTTGTTTGTTTGATGGTATTTTGTCGATGTTTTTGTGAATTATATCGATCGAATTGTATAATTTTACGCTCGTAACAAACCCCAAATCTGTTATGAAAGTTTTAATTACGATTTCTTTTGTATTTGCTTTTTCGCTTAGCGTTTTGGCAGATACCGTTTCGGATAAAGAAAAAGAAGCGCTTATAAAATTGTATCATGCAACAAACGGTTTGCAATGGAAAAACAAATGGGACTTAAGTCTATCTGTTTCTACTTGGTACGGAGTTAAAGCTGAAAATGGAAAAGTAGTGGCGCTCGATTTGGCAGATAATAATCTGCAAGGCGAATTGCCCGAAGCACTTTATGATCTTGTAAATTTAGAATCGCTAAATCTGGAAAAGAATAAAATTGAAGGAAGTTTGTCTGCTTCAGTTTTGAATTTGAAAGAATTAGAGTTGCTTAATATTGCTGACAATAAATTATCGGGAGTAATTCCGGCTTCAATTTGTCAATTAGGAAAATTGAAAGATTTAGAGCTTTTTATGAATGCTATTTCAGGAGAGCTTCCGTCAGAAATTGGAAAGTTGAATAAACTGGAAATTTTAGCTGTTTTTAATAACGAAATTAACGGAAAGTTGCCTGTTTCGATTTATAAGATTTCTGGATTAAAAGTGTTGCTTTTAAACAACAACAAGCTTTCGGGAAGTTTGACCAATGAAATCATGAATTTGAATGCACTGCAGAACTTCAGTTTGTTTGATAATGATTTTACAGGAGTGATTCCAAATGAAATTGAAAAGCTTGCTAAATTGGAAGAATTGAATCTTTCGTATAATAAGTTTACAGGCGAAGTGTCTAAAAAAGTTGCTTTATTAGATGCGTTAAATATGACAATGATGGATGAAAACGGAAATCCATTTTTATTAGAAATAAACCAAGAAAATAAATTACAATAGTTTACCAAAACCAATCTCTGCTTATGAATGAATTTTACATTTAGTTAATTATTAAAACCGTAATTTCTTACGGTTTTCGTTTTTTTAGACTTCAAGGTTTCTTGAAAAAATAACATATAATTTAGAAAGGATTTTTTATGTTTGTCTGAAAATTTTATAACTTTAATGTAAAGTATATAGAGAACCAAAAGCCAAGCAATTGGCGGTAGTACTAATCACTTAATAAAAAGAAATCATGACGCTACAATATCAGGGAGAACAATACGGAAAACCAACAACTTTTACAATTAGAATTATTGGTAACAATTTGTCAAAAAGCAGTTCAAACTACCAGATTGATCTTTTGGTGGGAGATAAAAAATTGCCAACTTTTACAAGCGAAATTCACCAAAGTCTTTCTAATTGTTTAAAGGAGATTTATTTGTTTAGAAAACATAACGGAATCAAATTTGACGAGTCAACAGAGAAGATAGTTTCGCTTTATGTTCCTTATGATAAAGTTTTGTACAACTACAATAAATATGCTTTGTTTAGAGCATAATTTTTCTCAAAATAAGATAGCAAAAAAGACCATTTATAATGGTCTTTTTTATTTGTGGCAATCAAAAAAAAGAAGCTTTTTCATTGTTTGAAAAAGCTTCTTTTTTTATTATCGGATTATCTTTAAATAAGCGCTATAAGGGTTGTCTGTAATTGAGGTGCGCATATAATATACATTTTCGTCTTTTTCTTTTAAATCGAACTGAATTAAGCCCGCATCGCAATAGTAGTAAAGCAAGTTGTCATCATTTGGAAATTCAATATTCGAAATAGGCAAAGTGGTTAGTTTTTCTTCAAAAGCAATTTCGCCATTTGATAAGTCCAACTCAAAAAGTTTCTTTTTGCGTGTATATCCCCAAAGATTATCAACTTCTTTAACTATGTATTCAACATTGTCACCTTTAAAATCTGTTCTCCAAAGCTGCGTTCCTGTTTTAGAATCAACCGCGTAAATAGTCGAAACTTCTGGGCCTTGTGCTGCAAAATATAGTTTTTTGTCTTGGCAAACTATGCGTTCTTTTACGTTGTTTTGATTTTCGTCTATTTTAAATTGCCATAAAACATCTAAGCTGTTTGGTTTTAGTGCATATAACCAATTTTTGTCGCCAGCTATAAAAACACTTTCTCCATCGGTAACAGGTTTTCCTGTCATAGTTTCGTCAAAGCTTTTTTGATATAACAGTTTTCCTGTATTAGCTTCAAAACAGTACACATTATTTCCGCTTGGAATATAAATCTTATTATCGAAAAATAACGGCTCTATGTCGTTGTTTGGCGTGTCTAATTTGTAGTTCCAAGCCAAACTTCCGTCTTTTAAGTCTAAAGCGTACAAATTACTGCTCTGATTTTGATTTTGAGCGGTTATAAATAGTTTTCCGTTAGCGATAATTGGAGTCTGGTCTTTTAAAACAATCTGATCTTTGATATTGCCTAATCTTGATTTCCAAAAAAGAGTCCCTGTTCCGTTGTCTACGGCATAAATTTCGCCATTTACAAACGGAATATATACAACGCCATCCTGAATTGTTATTTTGTTGGCGCATATTTCAGAATTAGCATCAGAAGCTTTTACAGTCCAAACGATACTTTCTACTTCTAAATCCCATGAAAAAAGCGAGCCGTCGTAATCGTAAATCAAAATTGAAGTATCGTCTGGCGATATTTTTTTTAGCGGTTTCAGAGACTTATTGGTTACCGCTTCTTCAGGAGGTAGTTTGCTGTTGGTGTAATTGGTCTTGCCAGCAGGCGCTTGTCCAGACATGCTTGTAAAGGCGAATACAAATAAAAGGGCTATTAGTTTTTGCTTCATTTTAGATTTGGGTTGTTTTTTTGATTGTTTTCTCTTAGAAATTACTCTTCATAACTTCTTGTTTGCTTTGTTATTGTGCTTGGTGTGTTTGTATTTCTATTTATTGCTTATTTGTAGGTTTTAAGCATTTTAATAGTATTCTCAAACCATCAAACATTTAACGAAGTAAATATAAACAAAAAAAGCTCCAGATTTCTCTAGAGCTTTTGTCTTTGAAAGTAGTCCGTGGGGGAATCGAACCCCCCTTACCAGGATGAAAACCTGGCGTCCTAACCGATAGACGAACGGACCTGCTTTGTTATTGCGGGTGCAAAAGTGCAACTATTTTTGGATTGTACAAAGCTTTTTTGAAAAAACTTTTTGAAAAATTTTGAACGAAGAACCGTTTTGGTTGGTTTTTATGAGTGAATAAATGAAGTTAATGTTTTTGTATTGTTTTGATTAATAATTATTTGTTTGGATTGTAGGAGGCGAATAAATGCTGGTTTTTGGTTCTTTTTTAGAAGAAAATATTTTTGAAAAATATTACGATTTTTTAATTTTAAAGGAATATTCTTATGGTTTTTATTGATGTTTAATCTTTTGGGACAAAGCATTGTGAAAATAGAAGATGTTTTTAAAACTAAAGAGATTATGTAAAATAAAAGCTCCAGATTTCTTTGAAGCTTTTATTAGTAAATAGGTAGTATCTTTTTTTAATCTAGTATGAAATTATTCAGCATCATAAACTTCGACTTTTGAGTTTGGTATCTCAACTTCAGAAGTTGGAGATTTTAAATATACTTTACCAGAATAAACAGGTTTGTTGATGTTACTTTTTACAATCTCGTTATTGAACTTAATGTATAATTCTACATTTTCATTTTGAGCGAAGAATGTTTTGAAACGTTCCATCAGTTGAATATTAAAATTACGTTTCTCAAGATCTTTTAAATAGTCATTTTCACGTGTTGTTTTACCATCAAGTAAATCAACCCAAATACGAACTTCTAATCGTCTTGAAAATTGATCCTCAACAAAAATTGCCATACTTATAGGAACTGCTTTTCCATTTGTAGTGTCGTTAAGAAATTCTAAACCAGTATTAGTATTACTGATAACTTCGTTGTTCAGGAAAACAATATCATAATTATAAATTTTAAAATCGTTCCTGTTTGTTTTAATTTTATACAGGTATCGTTTGAGACGATTTTTAAAATAACTATTGTTAACTTTACCTTGAGATATTTCTTCTTGAACAAATTTTAGCATTTCTTCTCTACGTGAATTTACTAATAAAGATTTTTCACCTTTGTGGAAATTACTCCATTCAATGTCAGATGTTTCAGTTGCTTGGTAGGTTCCAATTTCTTTATTGCCTAAGCCACTAATCCACAAAGTCATTAATCCTTGTGGGGCAAAACCGATGAGTAATCTAGTAAATTCATTTTGATATTCTGAGCCGTCTGGCATCATAGATTTTCCATAATCTTTTCTTAAAATATCATATATTGTTTTTTGTGGTAATTCAAAATTGCCCTTGTAAAATTTATTTTCGGCATAAGAAAACCATGTAATCAACATCTGCTTAGGTACTTTTTTAAAATCATCGCCTACAACCATAGTACCATTACTTATTCCCCAATCACCATTAAGGTATTCTCCAATAGGTATCGAACTACTTGTCTCATCTGAAAATACAAAACTTCCATTAACAATTTCGACAGGACAAATTTTATCTCCACTAACTACTGGCAGCCACTCGAACTTTTCTGTTTGCATTGTCATTATATCATTTTTTTTACAACTGATTAAAATTAAGAATATGGATATAGTGGTATAAATAGGGTGATTTTTCATTTTTTGTATTTTAAAAATTAGCAATTGCAATACTTACAATTACCATAAAGACTAAAAAAGGAATAAAAACTATTAATAGAAAAATATTTAAATTTCTGAAGACTAGGTTTTTATTTCGATTAAATTCAAAAGTTTCGTTTAATATAAATATGATAATTATAAAAACTAGGAAACTTGAACAAAATGAAAAAAACAGCACTTCTTCTAAATGTGCATATTCATTATTTCCTATTTTCCAAATTAGAAATAAGAGAAAAAGTGGGATAATTAATCTAATTGTTAAATGTTTTATTATGTTATTTTTCATTATGTAATGTAAATTGTTTAAACAAAATTATCCTTCAATAATTTTTCTATATGGTTTTCCTTCTTCGAATCTTCCTTCCATTCCCATAGATGTAGAAGCGGAGCGATGAAGATATTTGTTACGTATTCGGAGTAGTTTTTCAGCCTTAAAAGTAATTGCTTTGCTATGTGCTCCGTCATTTGCTATGGCATAGTTTAATAAAGAATTTTTAGCTTCTATCAAATCTTCAGGGACACTATAGTCAAGTCCTTTTTCAGTCCTTTTTTTATCAAACTTAAGTCCATATTTCTCTGCAAGTTGTATCATTATAATTAGAGGGATAAATTGATAACTATTTGGTATGTTTTTACGAATGCCGTGAAGTTCAAATTCAGAGTGATCAGTCCCATCGTCTTTATTACTCTCAATTTGAGTAAATTGTTCTTCGGTATACCAGCCTTGTTTTATAAATTCTTTTTTAACTTCTTTGAAGATTGATATATTTGCAGATAAGCATCTATCTTCTATTTTTTGATTTTCTTCATAACCTCCGCCAATATCACTATGTACGCCAGGTAATGAAAGTTCGTATCCAACTCCAGCCAAAATGGAGCTTTTAATATTGGTAAGTGAAAAGTTACTTCGATATTCATCTGCTGCTGTTAGATGTATTACTTTTTTAATATTTCCTTCAAGTTTTAATCCTAGCCCATGTTTACCTTCAACATCATTATCAAAATTTGGAGTTGCAGAAGCATTTTTGGAGTAAGAAGAAACAGTATCAAACAATCCAACAAACTTTATTACAAGCTTACTCGATTCTAAGTCATACATGTCTTGTAGTTTTCTTCTTTGAGAAACAAAACTACGAGCTGCTGCTGCACCACGACTAAAACCAAAAACCGTTAATTCAATTTCGTTTACAAATTCATTTTCTTTTATTATCTTATTTTTCTTTAGTAATTCTATTTCTTTAGTAATTTCAGTAAATGCTTTATTCACTTTTATTGGAATTCCCGAAGCGTCACCACTCCCATATACGTATCCCATAAAATCATCTTTCTCGTTATTTAGTGTTCCAGGACCTTCAATGTAAATTTTTATTTCTTTCGATTCATCATTAGCAATACTTAAATTGACTTGGTTTAATATTGCTACGTTTGACAAATAGTTAAGATAACTACTTTCTTTTTCTATATTGTCGTTATATGCTTTTGCAGCTGTTTCTTCGTCATGAGTTAGTATTACTCCTTTTTTCTTCTTTTCATAAGCTAATCTGGCTTCGGTATTATTCATGTTGTTTTTAGTCCCATCAAAAAAAAGATTAAGAGTGACTTTTACACCGATCTTATTTTCAGGTTTCTTTTGCTTATCTGGAACAGCAACTTTTGCAACACTATTATTTTTAGGAGGTATAACTGTTGGTTTAAGATTATTTATAATCTTAAGTTGTATGTCATCCTGTATGGTATCAATTTTTCCTTTGTATTTTACTTGAGCATAAAATTCATGTTCCTTTTCGTCAATAAAGTCTTTATCATTGAGTATTTTTTGAAACACTTTTATGTTATTAAAATAAATTTGAGCTTTACCATATTTATCTACAGGCAAAGATTTGTAAGTACCCATATTTCTAGAACTGCTGCCATGTCCATCAGTTCCTTCATCTTCATAAATAGTTACATCAAGTCGGTCGCCGGCAGGTATATTAAGAGTATGAATAAACAAACGAACATTATCAGAATAGCTAATCGCTTTACCTTCTAAATCTCGATAATATTGATCTTGCCATTTTAAGTTTTCTATGCTTGGTTTTCCTGCAACGGGAGTAATATCTAGTTTTGCAGTATCTTTAGCACCGTGAACATCGGTAAAATCAACAACAATGGTATAATTAATCCCTAAACTCGCTTGGCAAAAAGTAACTCCTCCATCATTTCCTAAATCTAAAAAGTGTTTTCCGTCTTTTAGAAGCTTCCAATGCTGTTTTACAATTTTAGAACCATCTACATTTCTGTTGGTATTTTCTTTGTCATTTACGTAAAACTGTACTCCTTTTTTTTCTTGATCATTATTTGATTTGGAATACATCAACAAATAAATGTTTTTACCAATTATGGGTCTTGTGTCTCCTTTTATATAAAAATTCATAAAATATTATTTTTGAGCTTCAGGGATTCCGTTTAATTCATTTTGAAATTCTTCCATGTCAACAATTGGATTGATCATATTGTGAGTGTCAGGATTTGCAGTGATAAAATTTTGCTCACTAGTTTCGGCTATTTGTCCATGTTTTGTAATTTCAATACAATCAGTTCCTCCTTTTGGGCAAGTTGCTTTACTGTCTTCTAACAATATTTTCCCCTTGTTGGATAAAATTACTTTTTCATAAAAGTTGCTCCATTTTGTTATTGTCACTTGACATGGAAGATAGTCGCCACTTCCATTGGGTTGCATTTTGCATTTGCCAAAGGTGTTTTTTTCTAAGGTTTGACCAATTTCTTTGTCTGTGGCAATTAGCTTTTTTTCAGCATCTTTATCATTTGCATAATGTTTGCTTTGTGTCTTAACTTTTAATTTGTCTAGCTTTGGTTCGACACTAAATTTGCATTTTAGAGTAGCACCATTTACGATAATATATTTTTCACTCATAATTCTTATTCTTATTAATGAAGCTTAAAAAGATTCTTAAAAAAGCTTTCTTTTTTTTCTGTTTCTCCCAAAAAGAAAGTTTGAGTTTGATTTGATGTTATAACTTTAGTCTCATTTAAGTTGTAAATTTTAATGGTTACCTTTTTAGGAAAATCGTCTGTGGTTTGGCATTCTAAACTTGCATTTTCAACGGCATATGTATTTGGATTTAAATGATAAATAGAATTGTAATTATTGTAAAAATTATTTTTTTCAAAAACAGTTTGTTTTAAGGTATTCGATAACGAACCACTTTTTTCAATTACCACTAAATTTTGATCATTTAAATATGGATCGATTTTTTGCGTTACCTGCAAAATTTCAGAATCTCCACTAGGCGTAAGATTAATATTTACATCGTTTACAAAAGATAAGTTGCTAGTATAATTTGTATGAATTCCATTAAAAAGTACATTTAAAAACCAGTCATCTGAGAGGTTTTTAAATAATTTTTCAGAATTTTCTACTACAGAGTCTATCGCAGATAAATATTTTTTTATCGTGACACCTTCATTTCGGTCAAGAATATTTTCTCTTTTTATTTTCCACCTTTCAGCAATCTCGTCAGAATTATGAATTTCAATCCATTTTCCTTCTTGATCAATTACAATTAATAATGGATACAGTATTTTTGATACTTCTTCTGCAAGAGCATCAGTTATAGTTCTAGTTTCTAAATTGTCAACCAGTACTCTAGATGTTCTGTCAATTTCAAACAAAGAGTATCCATTTTTATCTTTTTTTATGCATTCTGCACTTGCTTTATATTTTATAGTTTGTGATTGCTCATTATTTTCTAAAGTTTGAAGTACCATGTAATTGTTTTTGCCTCTCACATTATGAAAAGGAATTTTAAAATTATAATCAAAAATTACTTTTACAGGTGCGGTTTCGCTTTGTTCGTTTTCGGATTGTGGTTTTTCGGGTTTTAAAAGAAGAAATTTTAAATGACTTGGAAAATAAGCATTTATTATATCTCTATCTTCTGCACAATTAAAATTGTGATAATGTCTAAGTTCAGAAAGTGAAATATCAAGTTTCTCTGCTACTGATGTAGGCGTATCGTCTTTTTCTATTTTGTAAGTAAGATGTTCAATTTTTCCTGAACGATCTAAAATTTCACCAAAAGCCATAAAAAAAAGTAATATTAGTTCTGGCTTTAAAAATACATATTTTTCTTACATTTTGTGTAAAATATTTAGAAAGAATAATTTCTTTAGCATAAAGAAACTCGGCAATATTAATATTTACTTACGTATGCGGCATTTTCTAAAACAAAAAAAGCTCCAGATTTCTCTGAAGCTTTTTTTTTATTCTTATTAAAAAACAATAATAGCGCTTTATTTATTAATTAACTTCTCAAGCCTTGCCATCATTTCATCTTTCTCTTTCAACATTCTTTCGTACAAAGCGATTTTTTCGTCGTGAAGTTTTTTGATTTCTTCAATCGGATTGTTATTAAACACATCAATTCTATTGTTGAACATTGCGTTATCCGAGAAATTACATGAAATTAAATTCACAGCTTTTTCTTCATCAAAATTCTGAAAAGCTTCAACAGGAATTTTCAAAGAATTAGAAATTTGTTTAAGCAGAGAATCTTCAATAATATCTTTCTGCTCCAGCATAGAAATTTTCTTCTGGTTCCAATCTTCACCTAAATCATAAGCCAATGCTTCTTGTTTAATGCCAAGCATTTCTCTGAATCGTTTTACGTTTCTTCCCTGATGAATTTTCTGTTCCATAAATGAATCTTGATTTTCTTTAAGGCTCAAAGATAAAGCCATTTCGATTAAAAAATCTGAATTTCAAAGATAAAAAAATATCCCGTAAAACGTCTTTTTTGTCAGATATTATATATAATCTGAAATAGTCTGTTTTTTGAAAGAATGGAAATTTATTTGTTATTGTTTCTGTATTCATTAGGTGTTTGACCAGTAACTTTTTTAAAAGCGTTGTAAAAAGTTTTTTTAGAAGTAAAACCAGATTCTAATCCCATTGTCAATAAATTATAATTATCAAATTCAGAATTTGAAATCATTTCTTTTACAGCTTCAACGCGGTATTGATTGATGTAATTGGCAAAATTGTCTCCTGTTATTGCATTTACAATTTGCGAAAGATATCCTGTGCTTATGCCTAGTTTTTCGGCGACTTTTTCTCTATTTAATGTACTGTCAGTATAAATATGATCTTCTTTGAAAAGAAGTTCTAGTTTTTTAAAATAAAGATTATCTGCAGTTATTGATTCTTTATTTTCTTCTTTGCTATTATTTTCTACAATTGAAAATATGGTGTGATCTGCAATTGCTAAATCTTTATTTAGAAAATTGTAAATGCCGTCTCTGTCTTTGGCCAATTTGTATTTGTAAATACCGAAATAAGCATTCCAATGAATTAAGAATGTTCCAAACAATGCTAGAATTTTCATCGTAGCCGAAATGTCAAATTGAAGAAACAAGGCTGTAAGAATGGTAATAACCCACGAAAATAATAGTGCAGAAACTAGACTTAATAAAGCAATTACCCACTTTTTTTCCTGTTTGTCTTTTAAATGCTTTATCATAAAATAAGAATAAAGCAACACAAAAGGAATGAAGGTAAGCGCTAGAAAAAGTTCGATCTGATTGAGCCCATCTATTATATTGAGACCTATTTCGGGAATTTTATACAAACCGGCTACAGTATCGAGGTCGGATGTAATATTAAGAACAGCCGAATAAATAAATGGAATAAAAAATAAATATATTTTTTGTCTACTTTTTACGGCATCATCAACTCGGTTTATAATAAATAGGAATATGAAAACTGGTAAAAGAAAAGCAGTTTCGACATCGTCAATAAAGTGTAAAAAAGGGAAGCTTGTATAAGCATCTTCAATTTCAAAAACCAAATTCAGCAAGAGTAATGAAAGCGTAAATATCGAATATGCCAGATATTTATTTGATTTACTATTGAATAAGGATGACTTTAAAATAATTAAGCCTAAAACTATTCCCTGAAAAATCGCAATATTTAGAAGTGTCGTATAGATCAAGTTTTTAGAATAAAGTTGTTTTTAGAAATGTGGCTTTTCGGTTATTCTTGACAATCGCGATAATCAGTTGTTTATAAAAATATAGCTTATTTCATACGAATTGACAAGACGAATTTATAGTAATGAAAATGATTTTCTTTACGAATTAAGAAATGATTAACTAAAGTGGTTTCTGTACAAATCAAATCGAAAAAACTTTTCGTTAGTTGGTGATTTATAAAGGATTTGTGGAAATGATTCTTTTTGTTTGTATTAATTATTTTTATAAAAAGTTCATTTCTATTTTAGTAATTTCCCGTGCTGAATGAGCAGATTAATTCTGAATAATAACATTTTTATGTACACGACCTTTAATTACGAGATATATTTTGACAAGAAAATGACAGATGACGAAATGACTTTATTCTGTAATGTATTTGGTGATGCACTCCGAAATCAGAAATTGCTAATTTGGGAAGCTATTGGCGAAGATTTTATAAAAGGCTTTGTAGATTATGGTCAAAGCGGAATGAGTAAAGAAGATTCTATAAAATATTTTACAGAACAACTCAATAAATTAGATTATAAACTTGAAATTAAAAATGTTGGTTAGAGTTGTCTCAGCTAACTTTACTTTTATCCAAAATTGATGTAAAATAAACATATGAGCAAACTTGTAATTATTATCATTCTATTTTTTACCTCCTTTACTTTTGCACAGAAAATTGAAATAGGGAATATCGAAAATCAATTAAAAACATATAATTATGTTCTTACTAATTTCGATCAAATTAAAAGTGACAATAAGGAAGAAATATTGTATGTGGTTTTAGATTTTAACAAAAATCATTTTATTGAAAAGTCTTCATTCTTTTCGTGTAATAAGCAAAATATGAATGAAGAACAGAAAAAGGAAACAGAAGTTTCGAATAAATTAAAACAATTTATCGAAAACACTTTTTCATTTTATTCTTATGATATTTTTTACTCCAGCCAAATAGGAGAAAGTAGTTATTCATTTTTTATACCATTGTCGAAAAAAGACCTTGAAATTGCAATTGATAATATATCTAAGGAGATTAATAATAAAGAGAGGTATAATCATGAAACTGATATAACTCCCAATAGTAGATTTAATTTGCAGACAACCGATTTGTATTTTAATAGAATAAAGTATAATGATCAAAAGAGTGAGGGAAAATTGGATAATCTAAATTCGCAATTAATTGAAATTTTGCCCAACTTATATTTTATTTTCAGAATTATTAAAACTAACCAATTCGTTACAAACAGGGCAGTAGATTATTTTGAATACAAGATTATGTATCTAAAAGGTACTTCATCAGAATTGTTTGTTAGTAATCGTTTTAAAATTAATTCAAATGAAATAGAATTATCTGAAATTCCATATTCTTCAGGAAATGATAATCTCTCAGATTCTGGATATTGTGACTCTGACGAAATTGAAAAATTAAGTCACAAATTTGAGAATATAAAATTTTCAATAAAATTACAATTCGTAAAATAACTACTGACAGAAGTTTAGCAATAACAATAAAATCTAAGAAGAATGAAACCCTTTTTAAGACAAGCAGAATTAAAAGACGTTGATTTTATACATAAGCTTTCTGTTCAGTTAGGGTATGAATCAACAATTGAAAAAACACATAATCGACTTTCCGAAATTTTAAATCATGCCGATAATTGCATTTATGTATGTGTTGATAATGAAAACATTATCGGTTGGATTCATGGATTTTATTCGCTTAGAATTGAATCTGATTCTTTTGTAGAAATTGGAGGTTTAGTAGTAGACAAAAATTACCGAAGAAACGGAATTGGTAAAATTTTAGTTGAAAAAGTAATAGAATGGGCTCATTTCAAAAAAAGCAATAAAATTAGAGTACGATGCAATGCAGTTCGCACAGAAACTCATGTTTTTTATAATAGAATTGGTTTTAATGAAACGAAAGAACAGAAAATATTCGATATTAAATTAGATTAGCATAAAGTAAATTATGCCCTTTCTATTTTAAAATAAGCAAGCTCTTCTTGGTTTCTCATTAAATTACTTAATCGTTCAAATCCAACTTTTTGCAGCACATTTTGCGATCCTGTGTTGTCAAGATCAGTTATGGCTACAACTTCTTTGGTATCTGTGTTTGCAAAACTATATTGTGTGAGCGCTTTGCATACTTCTGTGGCAATACCTTTTCCCCAATATTTTCTGCTTAATACATATCCAATTTCTATTTGGTTGGTATTGTGTACAAAAACGCGAGCAACGCACATTCCTATAAAATCATTATCTACAGCATTAAAGATCGCCCATCTGCTAAGATTTTTCTTTTCGTAATTCTCAAGCAATTCGTTAAACATTTCGACATATCGTTCAGGAGAAGTTTCAGGAAGATATTGGGTCACTTGTTCGTCTTTAAAAAGATCTAAGAATGTTTGCTTTTCCTGAGGTAAAAATTCACGAATAATTATTTTAGGACTTTGGTAGAGCGTGCGCATCGATTGGGTTTTTATTTGTAAATATATCGAAATTTACAAAGATGTTAGTATTGCGTTTATGAATATATGAGTGTAAAAGCCTTTTTTTGTTGGTTATGTGTTTTATAATGAATAAGTTATATATTTGAAGTAAAAACTTTAAAAATGACAAAACAAAGGGAAGACATAATATGGATAACTGGCGCTTCATCTGGCATTGGAAAATCGATGGCCTTTGAATGCGCAAGATTAGGATATAAAGTTGTCCTTTCCTCAAGACGTGAAGAATTATTAGATGAAGTTGCTGACGAAATTACAGCTTCTGGTGGAGAAACACTGGTAATTCCGTGTGATATAATGGAAGAAACCACTATTAAAAACGCCGTTCAACAAATCATTAAAAACTGCGGGCGTTTGGATGTAGTGATTGCTAATGCGGGTTTTGCTGTTTCTGGAAGTATAGAAAACCTAACAGCCAAAGATTGGAACAGACAATTGCAAGTAAATGTTACAGGTTTGGCGCTAACAGTAAAATACGCGCTGCCATATTTAAAGAAGACTAAGGGACGAATTGGTTTAGTTGGAAGTGTGTCAGCATATCTTCCAAATCCTAATGTGGGTGCTTATGGCGCTTCAAAAGCTGCTGTAAATTCTATTGGACAAACTTTGCAGGTCGAATTATTGGGCACAGGCGTGAGCTGCACTACAGTGCATCCCGGATTTGTAGTTTCGGAAATTGCACGAATTGACAATGACGGAGTTTGGCATCCAGAACAGTCAGATCCGCGACCGTCAAATTTAATGTGGCCTACAGATAAAGCAGCTAAAGTAATGATACAAGCTATTTTAAAACGAAAGAGAAATTACATTTTTACAGGTCACGGCAAACTAGCTGTATGGTTGCAAAGATGGTTTCCTGGAGTGATACGGTCTATAATTTCAAAAGGTCCGAAACCAGATTTATAATTCAGAAGCTTTTCTGCCGAAATTAAATCTATGTTAAAAGAGAAGCTTTAAATCAATATTAATTTGAAATTTGTGAAATGTCTAATAAATAATTGAGATGTTATGGAAGTACAGATTATAGAGCTAGAAAAAAAATACTGGCACGGAGTTGAGCATAATGATTATGAAACAGTAAAAAATCTGACGCTATTTCCGTGCATAGTTGCTGGAAAAAACGGTGTTCAGAGTATCAGCGAAGCCGAATTCAAAAATATGTTTGACTCTGGGCAAACCAATAAAATAAAAGTGTTGAATATCTACGATGTAAAAGAAAAACTAATTACTGAAAATACTGCCGTAATAGGATATTATCTGGATTTTACAATATTAGACGACAATCAACAAACACCTATAAAGTGTGTCTGCACTTCGACTTGGATTAAAGAAAATAATAAATGGGCGTGCGCAATGCATACCGAAACGGAATTGGAAAATAAATAATAATCCGAAGCATTACATTTGTGAACGGAAATATAAAAGTTTTGCAAACAAAAAAGCTTCAGAGAGATCTGAAGCTTTTTTGTTTGTGAAAACCTTAGCTTTCTTTCAGTATAAAAAAGATAGTATTCAATTTGAACAGAAGAGGGCTGATCTGTTTTACGACTTATATTTTATTTTGATTATTTTTTTCTGATTGTGATTGTTTTCAGTTTTTATTTCTGTAGGTAATTTTTGTTCATTATAAACTATTAATGTTGTGTTTTCACTATCCCTCAAATATTTATTTAGTTTACTGTTTTTTCTTTCAATACTATTATTTTCATTTACAAAATCGCTATAAAAATCAAATAACGGAGGCTGACATATTAATGAAGTAATGAAATATTTGTCGCCAAACATATTATAAGCGATAATCTTGTTTATACTTTCACTGTTGTCAAATTTATAATCGACAGAATGACTAAATTTAGAAGGACTTACTTGCTCTATATTGACCATGTTTCCATTTTGCATGGTATATTTATAGCTACCTCCGTTGGTGGTTTTTTTTAAGATATCGCCTTTCATTTCAAAAGTGTTTTTCTGGACATATTTACCATTGTCAATGTTACCAGAAAAATCAATATTACCAGAAGAGCTTTCAACTGTATAATGATCAGCATCTTTAATATTATAAGTAATTACGGTTTTGCCCCAAGGTTTAAAATCTGATGCTCCTACTTTTTTTCCTGTTCTTAAAATTTCAATTAAATAGCCATCGTCATTATACTTGTAATAAACATCTTGAATCTCGCCATCATTGTAAGTATTCGATTCTTTTTCTAACAATCCTTTTTGATTATATGAAAAAGTAACAGGCATTTTCTTCTCTTCCTTTTTTGAGATTAATTTACCATTTTCAAATTTATAAGAAGTAGTTTCTGTTTCATTATAAGTTGTAACATCTTCTATAGATTCAATTTGCGGTTTGCTGGTTTGACAATACGCTATTGAAGAAATTAAGAAAATAAAAATTAAAGTTTTTTTCATGTTTTGGGTTATTTTTTTTTAAATCAGGGATTAAAAATGTTTATGTGTTTCAAACAAACGTATAAGGAAATTACGGTATTTACAAGAAAAAATCATTTAAAGAAAAGTTTTATTACTCAGCTTGGGCGAGCATTCCGCTAGTGAACAAGACAAAACACTCAAAGGTTATTAAACAAAAAAAGCTTCAGATTTCTATGAGAACAAAGCATTCAATTGTTTAAATTTTTTTTGTACTTTATAATATTACTCTTTAATTGTTCTTTCACGATTGTTATAATGGCAATTATAAATCCTATTACTAATATCGAATATTTAAAAATATCATCTAATCCAAAGTTTTCTGCTGCAATAAAGATTATTAGGAGAAAAATAAGAATGGGAAGAATTGCAGGTAATAGCGATTTTTTCAAGCCTAGATTTTCTGAACTTTCTAATTTGAGATTATCACGTATAATCAATTTTACAAAATCATTCATTCTTTCATTGGAGTAGAATTCTAAATTTAGAGTTCTTTTATCTAATTTTAAAATTAAGGTGTTTCCTATTGAATGAAATTCAACACCTAAAATATCATCAATTTTATAAAGCTCATCATTTTTTGAATTTGTTTGACGATATTTAAAGTCTTCAACTGATTGATAGAAAGTGTTAGTAAGTAATATTAAATTATCAAATAGTAAAACATTCCTATAATTTTCCAGTTCAAATCGGGCCATTTATTTCGTTGTTTTAGGTTGAAATTGTTTTCTAATCGCTTATACTATTTGATTTGAAATGGATTTTAAAATAATAAATTCCGTTCAATTTATTATTTTTCTACTACAGAAAGAAACATAGTTGAAATAAATACATTTTTGTCTCTTTCCATAGGTAGGTTGCTTGATGAAGTCATTATTGGGATAATATAATTATAATTTTCTAGAGGAATAATATTTGCCATAAGATCCATATCATTTCCAATAATAGGCATTGAAATTACAGAAGAAAAATCTGAATTAGTTCTAAAGAAAATTGCATCACAATCATTTCCTCCTCCTAATTCTCCAGTTACTATTACTCCATTATCTTTTGACTCAATTATTGATGTTGGAAAAGGTTGTTTCTTGTACTTATCATAAAAAGTAATATTCTGTCGTAATTTAATATCTCCATTTGGTGCTAACCTATATAATATATAATCTGTTGCAGTGCTATTAGCCACAAGAATATCTCCGGTGTGAGCTAAAGCTAATGCTCCAGCATTCAAATCGTTTAATTGCGTCTTCCAGATAATTTGACCAATTGAATTCAATTGTATAATCGATTGGTAGTTATTATTGTTATTACCAATATTTGAAATTATAGCGATGAAATTATTATTGAAAGGAATTAATTGATATCCATAGTCATCTAAATTGGTGCCAAGGTTCACTTTATTTTCAATAATTCCATCTGTGTTGATTTTTATTAACCAACTATCAAAGCCTCCTTTGTTTGTTGGAAAGTCATGATCGCTAGAGTTGGACATGCCAATTAATACGAATCCGTTTTCATCTGATTGTATATCTTCAAAAAGATCATCTTTTGTCCCGCCATAACTTTTTTGCCATAACAATTTGCCATCCTTATCAATTTTACATATCCAAAGATCAAAATTTCCATAGTTTTCGGTAATGTCCCCGTCATTTGATTCAGAGCGTCCTATTATTATATACTCGCCATTTTTATCTTGTATTATAGAATTTGGATAGTCTTTTTTGCTACCTCCATATTTTTTTTCCCAAACAATATTAAAATCAGCATCAAATTTAATTACTACATAATCAGGATTAATATAATCAGTGTCATTAAAAATGCCAATATAACCATTGTCGTTTGTTTTTATAAGCTTCTCAATTTCTTTGTCATCGAATTTTTTTTTATATGAAAAATCTAATGTATGTGGTATTTGTGGTGTAGGAGTTTCTGGCGTTGGAGTTTCTGGTTGTATTGTATTTTTGTCTAAGTTTTCATCGCTTGCACAATTTGAGAGTATTAAGATAAGTGCGAATACTAAAATTAGTGAAAGATAAAATTTAAAAATTTTCATGTTATGGGTTTAGTTTGAGGTTAAAATAAACTGGGTTTATTATAAAAGTATAGTGAGACAAATGTATATTCTTTCTGAAAGATTTTTATACGGTTTTCCGTAATCAATAAAAATGCGAAACGAATAATAGTTTTATAATCTTTAGTTAATAGAATCTTTTTACTGAATTAGTAAATAATATTTTTAAGATAAAAAGATTAGTTTTTGTTTTTTATACGGTAGTAACTAAAAAAATATTTATTCACCCCTTGTTGGCGCGCGAGCTCTGTTCCTGAACGCAAAGTCATTTCAAAGTAATTCAAAACAAAAAAAGCTCCAGATTTCTCTGAAGCTTTTGTCTTAGTAGCGGGAACAGGACTCGAACCTGTGACCTTCGGGTTATGAGCCCGACGAGCTGCCTACTGCTCTATCCCGCGATGTTTCGGGTGCAAAGATACACACTAAATACGGTTATGCAAATAATTTTAGTACTTTATTTTTTATAATTTTTAAAAACAACGTTTTTTCTTATAATTTATAATCCAATAATTCTTCGTAAACGTTTCCTTTTAAGCCTAATAGCAAGCCAAATGCTGGTTCGGTTTTTATGCCGCTTTCTTTTAGTTTTATGACTTCTAAACGGAAGTTTTCGTCTTTTGAGTTTAGAATTTGGTATTCAGTTAGCATATGTTTATAGCCATTTTGTAGTTCGGTTGGCGTATTTTGTCCGAAGATTTCGATTTCAAAAGCATCAATAAAGAAATTTGCAATAACAGATTCCTGGTTATTAATAAGATCTTCTCGAATGGAAAAACGATCTTCTTTTTCAAACAACTGTTTTATCTTTTCAATAAAATCAGCTTTATTTTTCCAATAACAAACAATATCTAAATCGCTGTTTTCGATAGCAATATTGATCGGAATCGTGCCAACCAAAATTGGATCAAATTCAGCAAGATTTTGCAAAACTTTATGTTGGGTTAAAACTGTAAACGCAGCTTGCTGTCTCAGATTTCCCGTTTGCAAATAAGATATATCTTTGAAATTAATCATTTATAATCTTGTTTTTTTCTTCGTTAATTTCTTGTTCTAATCTCTTATTGATATCGACTTTAGCATTCGTGAAAACAAAAATGGTAGCGCCATATCCTCTAGCATATTGATTGGTGACTTGACCGCCAATAACTGCCGTTTCAAAAAACGGACTTGTTTCTTTCATTTCTTTGTCATTTTCTTCAAAATCCTTAATACGAATAAGATTTTTGTATTGAATACTAAGATCAAACCAATTCAGATAATCGGCATTGAAAGAAACCGCTTTTATTCCTTTTCTTGTATAATAATTAATTGCTCCAGCTTGTCCGTAATTGTCGCAAAGCACAATCGTTTCTTTCTGATTTGGAAGCAAGGCATAAAGCGAATCTGTTTTTCTAGCCAATTCTTTCCAACCCAACATATCGGCAAAATCCTGCGGCAAATGATGATCTTTTCCGTCTTCCCAACGAAGTAATCCCAGTTTTTTGTATGGCTCTGAATGTGCAATCATATATTCAGGACTTTTATTTGGAAAAGCAACGTGATAAATCGGAATAAAAAGCAATAACGGAATTAAGATAAAAACCGGTTTTAGAAAACGTTTCCATCCGCTATTTATCATTTCCGAAATATAAGAAGCTCCAAAAGCAATGTAAATAGGGTATAATCCAATTACATAATAGGCTTTTGCTTTGAAATAAATAAAAATTAAAAGTGTGAAAACAAATGAAGCAAAAAAGAGCTGGTATTTTCTGAAAGGCTGATAGAATAAAATGGCATAAAGTCCGGCTAAAATCACAAATAATCCGCCAACAAAAAATAGAATTTGTTCTTTTAGAAAATCGCCTAAATCAACATTAACCAATTGCGTTTTTGCCAATTCTTTCATATGATGCACAATCGGAAAATGATTGCTGTATTGCCAATAAAGATTCGGAAGAATTAGAATTAGTCCGAGAATTAAAGCAAAATAAAACTCCTTTTTAGCCAGTATTTTTCGTTGCTTAGAAAGCAAAATAGCAGGAATTAATCCGAGTAATAAGAAAACAATATTATACTTGTTCAAGAAGCCCAAAGCGAAAATTATTGCACCATAATAAAGCCATTTTGTATTTTCTGAAGTTAGATATTGAATTAAGGCATAATAAAGCGCAGTCCAGCATAAAATATCAAAAGAATTTGGCTGATAAAGCATGTTTAAACGTAACAAACACGAAAGCAAAACGCATATTGAACCTAAAATTAAAGCATAAAGATTGCCTTTGAGAAGTTCGATAGTTTTCCAGACAATCAAAAGTGTTAAAGCGCCAAATAGGGCAGGGAAGAACTTCACCCAGAAAACCGAATTTCCAAGCAAAAGAATAATATACGAAAACCAAGACGTTAAGGGCGGAACCGATAAATAACCCCAAGCGAGATGATTTGCTTGATCGAGATGCAGATATTCGTCGCGCTGTAAATCGTATTCGGGACTAATTAAGACATATTGCAAAATGAATTTTAGGAGTATAAATCCGAATAAAATTAGGTTCTTTTTGGTCATGTGGTTTTGAGTTTCTTAGGTCTGTATTGCAAGTAGTTTCAAATCAACGCATAATCTGTAGCTAAGATAGAACTTATTTTGATTTTTGAATAGCTGGAATATTTCTGTATAAAATGATTTAAAGTGCAGACATTTAGATGTTTATGGTTGTAAAGAGTCTGTTGAATTAACATTTTTAGTACCTTTAGGATCAAGCAAATAACTTTAAAAGAAAATACCATGAAAAAGAAATTATTGATTTTAGTTGTCTTTTTAGGGACAATTTCAATTGCAAATGCACAAAGCATAGGAGACGTTACAAAAGCGGCCAGTAAGGCATCGACAACAGCAGTACCCGCTTTTGATGTTGCTAGTATCTCGAATCAGGTTATGGGAGTATTATCTCCAAAATTGAAATTAACCGATGCTCAAAAACCGGTTGTAAATTCATTGGTAAACGAAACGCTAAATAAAAAGAAGAACATTTTGCCTACAATGGCTACTGACAAAGCAGGTTATACTTCTAAAATGACAACGACTAGAGAGTCTTTTATATCCAAAATGAAAAAGAGTATCAGTCCGACACAATTTGATGCCTTAACAGCTTTATTGCCCAAATCGGCTTCGGCAGTAACGCCATTGGCAAAAATGCTTTTTTAAAATAGTCTAATAAAAAAAGCTTCAGATTGTTCTGAAGCTTTTTTTATTTTATATTTTTAGGAATGTTATTCCTCAACAGCAGTTTCAAATTCCATGTGGTCGATCATTTCTGCTTCTGGTTTTTCTGGTTTAGAAGCCTTCAAAGCATTGAATCTTTCCAACATTTCTGTTTCGCCTTCTTCACCGCTGAAATAAGGAAAAACATCCATAATTGCTGTTTCTGTAATAGCAGGAATAGAATATTCTCCCATTGTATTTTTCATTATATGAAGTGTGTTGTCAAAAGCTTCGCGAACATCGTTTGCCTGAACCAGCATATACATGCTTGTTTTTCTTTCTTTACCACTTTCTTCATCGTAAGCAATTAAAGTGATTTTCGATTTAAACCATCTGTCTGCATTTTCAAAAGGATGAATTTCAGCATAATTTGCCACTTTAATAGCTGTAATTTTAAATTCTTCGCTAGTATACGCAGCCATTTCTTCGGTCATTCTTTTTTCAGCTTCTGTATAAGACATAGCATCAACCAAATAAGGCTCGGTTAAAACTTTTTGTCCTCCAGTTTCATCTGTTTTTCTATATTTTACTTTGCATTCGTACCAAATTGCGCTCATCTCTTTTTAATTTTTAAGGATGTCAAAGATAGATTATACTGCAAAATAAACAGTTAAATCTTCAAATAGATATTCACAATTTTCGCTGATTTTTGATAACTTTTTGATGCTCTGAAAGTTGTGTTTTCTATAGATTATTTGTCTTCATTACAAAAAATAAAAAAAATCTCTTTTCTATTTATTGGATTAAAATATTGAGAAACAAGTATTTATTTTGTTTTGAAAGAATTGTTTGAAAAAAACTGAAATTTCTCAAATCCAAAAAATCAATTTGCTCGTAGATACCGATAACAGTGGTTGGGAATGAGGTAAATTCGAATGGTATTGGTTTTTGGAGCATATTGAATCTTACCGCATTTCTAACTATTGTTTTTTATAAATTATTAAAAGCACAAGGTTGGGGAAATTAAACGTTCAAAAGTTACAAGAAACTTTAAAATATCTAGAAAGCAAACAACGCGAATTAAAGAGACAGAATCAAAACGATACGAGAAGTCTAGAATCAATGATTAAATACCTGAAAAAAGACATGATGGAACAGCACAATTTGTCTGAACATCATCAGCTGATAAAACAGGAAATTAAAGACACCGAAAGTTTCATTGAGAACGTCAAAAACATCATAAAAATCAATTCTTAAAAACAGTTTATTATTGTAGAATTTTACTTTTATTCCAACTTAAATTTTTCGTTTTTACAATCCAGAATTAGTTTGTGATTGAGGAAAAGTTTGTTGCCAATCATTCCTTGCATTCCAGAACGCTTCATTAAGAATTTTTGAAGGTCTGAAGTGCCTTCTATATGCGTAACTTCAGAAAGGTTCAAAGTCAATTTGCCAAATTGTATTTTCTTTTTCGCGGAAGCGGAATAAACCTGCAATATATTTCCCCATGAATTTCCTTTTTCCGTTTTTACAGCACTGTTTTGAATTCTGTATTGCTGCCAAATTTCTTTTGTAGTTATCAGTTCGTAACCGCTACTTCCAGAATCATACAACAATTTTAGATTTTCATTTTCGATACTAGAAGGAATTAGAATTTTACGTTTTTTAAATTCAAAATCGGTAAAATCATTTTCCTGAATTTTCACTATAAACGAACATTGATTGTTTTTGAAATCTAAAATCGTAATTCGTTTTTCTAATAAATCGGTCCCGATTGTTCCAATAATATTTTCTGCTTTTGGATCTTCAAAATCGACTTTTTCTCCATAATTCAGAACTTCAAAAGTGTTTGAAACAATTTTCATTTTTCCGATTGAAAAAGCAGTTGAAATTTGATTGTTTTCGATATTAATTTTTACCTGATTTTGAAGATTTTCAGCAATCGATTCTAATGAGTTTTTGTAGAAAACGGTTGTTGACGAACCCGAATCAAACTGCATATAAAAGGTTCGATTGATTCCGTTAATTTTTATTGGTAAAAGCAAAGCAGAATGGACATTTTCTTCACTAGAAATCCATTTTATCGGAATGTTTTCGGCAATTCCAGAAACCTTCAAATAATTCTCTGGCGGAGTGAATTTTTTTTGGAAATAAAAATATCCTCCGAACAAGAATAAAACGATACTGACTAAAAATACAATGGCAATTTTCTTAAATAATTTCATGGTCTATTTTTTCTGCAAGATTCGGATTTCGATTCCGATTTTCGTGCAAAAACAATACGACAGTTGTACGCCATTTTTATGACTTTAATTATAAAAAGTTGTTTTTCAGTTTTATAGCTAATTCTTGTTTTTGGTTTAAACTAATTCCGTTCAGAATAACAATCAGCAGTTTTAGGCTAAGAATTGCAATTAATGGAAGAATAAAAAGTGGAAATTTTAGCGTAAATGACTTTTGAAGAAACGGACTGGCAATCATCAAAACAGAAAGTAAAAGGCTTAAAACAATTTGAAGACTTACAATTTGTTTCCCTAATTCTTTGTTTGCAGCATCTTTGGTTTTGTATGTTAAGATTAAAGGAAAAATAACGCTCCCGAACGGAATTATAAGTCCAGACAAAACAGAAAGATTAATAAGTTTGGCTCTTTCGATTTGAATGTTTTCCTTTTTGAAGATGAGGTTTTCAGAATCGGTTTCTAAAGCTTCGGCAAGAGTTTTTAGGGTAAAACCTTTAAGAATACTTCCAGCTTCAATTCTTTGAATAGTTCGTAGAGAAAGACCCGATTTTTCGGCAAGTTTATTTTGAGTCATGTTTTTCTCTTCTCTCAAAAATTTAACTTTATTCTTCATGGTTTTGCGTTGGAAGTCTGAGACGAAATTATGAAAAAATCTTTTGATGTAAACAGCATAAAAAACACCTTGAATTACAGGCCAATTCGAAGTTTTAATAAAAAATTAAGTTTTTTTCTTTAACAAAATTTACTAACTTGTTGTGTAATAAAAGATTCCTAAAAGTTGATGTCTTAAAATTTCCAGTTATGCGAGTATCCATTGTCCGAAAAAATGTAAAGTTATTACCAGATTCCAGAAGAGTTGTTGCCCGATATTTTATGAATGGGCAAGAAAGAACCCAGCAAATGGTACTTCGGATAATGATGCTGGACGAAAAACAAGTTCTGCAAACTTTAGAACAGACGCTTCGTGAATTTGCAAGAAGACACCGAAATATATCGGCAGTTTTTTTTAGACATTGCGAGAGAATACGACCGATAATAGAAGAAATGCAGATTGATTATGAAGCCTTGTCTTTAGACAGAAAAATGCTGATTGGATCGTATTGCACAATGGAATATGCGATAGAATCTGCGGCGATTTTTAACCCTTCTATTGTAGAAGATTTCGACCAGACAGGTTTAGAAATGGGAGAGAAACGCGTTATTATTTCTTTTCGAGCAACTGGCGAAGGACATATTTCGTCGATTGTTTTTAGAAGAGCAATTTTAGATCGTGACAACAATTTGCATATCATGAAAAACGGAAATCATATTGATCAGGCAGAAATTGAACATAAAACCTTATTTAATAAAGAACGCTTTTTAACCAAGTTGTATGAAATGCATACGACTGATAAATATATCGCTCAAATTATGCAGGATCTTCCTGAAGAATTTGAGTTTGCGGTTCTTAAAAATATGCTGATTGAAGCTTTGCAAGATCCTTTAATTCGTGAAGAAAGAAAAGTAGCGCTAGAAGAAATTTTGTGGCTTGCGAATTCGTTTTACGATTTGCAATTCAAACATGATTCTGATATTACAGAGCGCGTTATTTTTCCGATTTCCGATTCTGAAAGCCGCGGAATAGAAGATGCACGTTTCGTTCGTTTTACTGATGATAATGGTTCTGTTAGGGTTATGGCAACTTATACTGCTTATAACGGACATACGATTTTACCGAAGTTAATTTCTACCGAAGATTTTTATAGTTTTAGAGTTATGCCGCTTCATGGAGAAGGCGCACAGAATAAAAATCTAGCTTTATTTCCTAGAAAAGTAAAAGGCAAATATGCAATGTTGGCCAGAATTGATGGCGTTAATAATTACATCATGTATTCTGATCGTGTAACGCAATGGAGTACGCCAATTCTTTTGCAAAAACCTAAATTTACTTGGGAACTTACTCAAATAGGAAATTGCGGTTCTCCTTTATGGACTGAAGAAGGCTGGCTTGTGATCACGCATGGAGTGGGTACAATGAGACGCTACTGTATTGGAGCTTCGCTTTTTGATCTCGACGATCCTTCAAAAGAAATAGGAAGACTTACAGAGCCGTTGCTTTCTCCTTTAGAAGATGAGCGAGAAGGTTATGTGCCAAATGTGGTGTATTCTTGCGGAGCGATTATTCATAATAATAGTTTAATTCTACCTTACGCTGTATCTGATTATTGCTCAACTTATGCTGTTGTAGATATGGTTGAATTGCTGGAAGCACTTAAGAAAAGCAAGTAATTAGCTTTTGTGTAATGTTTTAAACACATAGAAACATAGTTTTTGAAGATTTAAAAAAAGGCGTTTCACTAATTTAAATGTACATAGCTTATCTATGTGTGGAAACTAGTTTCTTTTGCCATCTTTTTTGGACAAAGTAGTCTATGTCTCTATGTGTTTAAATATATTTTTTAATTTACCCTTTGTTGAGGTTTGGAATTTTCTCTGTCAAGTTTTTCCAATAGCGTTTTGGCATGTGTTTGATATGAAGTTTCGTGTTTTTTCGCGATTCTATATTGACACTGCTGAAATAATTGCGCCATAAATTTTGGAAAAATTCCTCGTTTTTATCATTTATTTCAGCTAAAAAGCTTGATGAAGGATTCGATTCAAACTGCATTTCGACAGTCGAGACATTTTCAAGATCATAGTAAATTCCGTATTTGCGTTTGGAGTCGTAAATTAGCCAGCGCTGGTCTGCATAACGGTTTTTAAAATGCTCTTCGATAAGCGGTAAAACATCGCAATCGGGATCTACAATGGCATAGTATAAATCGTCTTTTGTTAGTTTAAACCGAACAAAGGCTTTCATTCTATGGCTTTCTTTTCCCGTTAAATGCGCTGCTTTTTTTACATTTAAAACTTCGCTTCGGCTTAAATCTCCTTCGACATTAATCGGACTTGCCAAAACATATTCGACAAATCGAAATAAGGTTTCTTCTATCTGTTCCAATTCAGATAAAAAAGCAAAATAGATATTGTTGAAACCATGATGAGAAAGTCTTTTTTGTAAGCCATTTTCAACTCGGTTTGCTTTCTCATTATCTGTTACAACATAATGTATATTGGAGAAAAGCAATGAATTTGAAATCTCTTCTTTTGCAAAAACAATATCTTTTAGTTTGTATTCATAGATTTCAAAAACAGCGGTTAGCCAGCCTTCATAACTTCCATCATAAATTATTTGTGTCATTTGAATTAAAATAAAGAAAGCTGGTTCGAAAAATTATTCTTGTATTTACTATTCTGCAAATCCAAAATCTGATTTTTTATTTGAATCGGAGTCAGGTCTTTCTGCAGATAAAAAGGCGAAGAAAACGCCAAGAAATACTTCGATCGGCTGTAGGCAATTCCTAATTTCTTTAAATCTTCAGGCTGTAATTTTTTGTAATTTCTTGCTGCGACTATTTTTTTAGCGCCCAAAAATCCTATTCCTGGAATTCGCTGAATTAATTCTAAATCTGCCGTATTAATATCAACCGGAAACTGATGCAGATTTCGCAAAGCCCATCCTAATTTCGGGTCAATATCTAAATCAAGATTTGGCTGGTCAAAACCAACGATCTCATTGACATTAAATCCGTAATAGCGAATTAGCCAATCGGCTTGATACAAACGATTTTCGCGAATCATAGGCACAGGAGTTCCAATGGCAGGAAGTCTGTTGTCGTGGCTTATTGGTACATAACCAGAATAATAGACACGGCGCATTTTCATTTGTTCGTAAAAATAATTGGCCATTCCGAGAATTTCCATGTCGTTTTCTTTTGTTGCGCCAATTACCATTTGAGTGCTTTGTCCTGCTGGAGCAAAAAGTGGCGTTTTATAATTCGACTTTTTCTCTTCCTGATAACCAATAATTTCGTTTTTAAGATAAACCATCGGTTTAATTACATCTTTATGGTTTTTGTCTGGAGCTAACAATTTGAGGCTTTGTTCTGTCGGCATTTCGACATTTACGCTCAAACGGTCAGCGTACAATCCAGCTTCTTTTAGTAATTCTTCGCTAGCGCCTGGAATTGCTTTTAGATGAATATAACCATTAAAGTTTTCTTCTAACCGAAGTTTTTTCACAATTCGAACCAAACGTTCCATCGTATAATCGGCATTATCAAAAATGCCAGAACTCAGAAATAATCCTTCAATATAATTTCTTCGATAAAAACCAATTGTCAAATCAACAACTTCTTGAACGGTAAAAGCTGCTCGTTTAATGTCATTGCTTTTACGGCTCACACAATAAGCACAATCAAAAATGCAATGATTGGTAAGTAAGATTTTTAAAAGCGAAACACAGCGTCCGTCTTCTGTAAAGGCATGACAAATTCCGCCTCCCGTGTCGCCCAATCCCTTGTTTTTGTTTTTTCGTGTACTTTGTCCCGACGAACAAGAAACATCATACTTGGCAGCATCTGCTAAAATCGCCAATTTCTCCATTACTCTTTCCTGTACCATTTTGCTCTTTTTTAGTTGTTTTTGAAACGAAAATTCAATCTTTCAAAACTAGGAATTCATGCTAAAAAAGTGGCAAAAGAAACTGTTCCAAATTGTATCAACTTTTTTTTATGAAGGTAATTTTTACATTAAAAAAATAATTATATTTAAGATTCTAAAAACAGGTATAAATACGGGGTTGTAAATTGCCAAAACTTTTTACATTCGCCCAAAGTAGAAAAACTGATTTCCCCCCTTAACATTAGTTTTTCAGATTTAGAAGTATTAGCAATTATTAGAAACAAACGGCTAAAACAATGAGATTTGTAAAAGGACAAGATGTTTCCTACACAGCATTGAGTGGGAGATCTTATAAGGGAACCATTATCGAAAGGAAAATGGATTTTAAAAAGGGACTGATCATAAAATCGACTTCAAAAGAAAGAGATTTTCATTACCTCATCGAAATACAAAAAAACGGCACGACCGAGAAAATTCTGTGTGCCGAAAATCATCTTAAATTATTAGAGAAGAAAAAACGCGTAGCAAAGAAAGTGGCTTAGTCATAAGTTGCAATAAATGCGACTATTTTTTCTATTGCAATTTCTGGAGTTTCTTTATGAGGCGTATGTCCAGCGTTTGGTATAATATACTTTTCAGCTTTTCCAGATACAGCATTTATCGTTTTTTCGACTTGATCTAAAGTTCCGTATTCATCTTTTTCTCCTTGGATAAATAGTAACGGAGATTTGATTTCAGGAAGAAAATGTTCGATATTCCAATTTCTAAAATCGTTTCGCAACCAAGTTTCAGTCCAAGCTTTAAAAATGGTTTCGGTTTTGTTTCCGTGATATTTCTGAAGTCTTTCAGGCAAGTTTGTATTTTGGTAGGCTTCAACAGCTTCGCGAATACCATTTAAGGTAATTTCTTCAACAAAAATATGAGCCGCTTCGCAAATAACCATTTTAATTCGGTTTGGATATTTACTTGCGGCAATTAATGCGATAGAACCTCCATCGCTGTGGCCAAATAAAATGGCATTTTCAATTTTTAGGTTTTCGAGTACACTGTTTAGAACCTCAGCTTCAAGTTCTAAATAATTTACAGAACGAATATAAATTGGCATAGCATCCGATTTTCCGTAGCCTAATCGGTCATAAATTAAAACGTTGCATTGGCAAGCGTCAGCGATTCTTTTTGGAAAATCTCTCCATAATTCTACACAACCCAAAGAATCATGAAGAAAAACAATAGTCGGACGATTTTCAAAATTGTTCTGATATTCGGCGTAAAGATTATTTTCGTTTATACGGATTAACATATCGCAGTTTCGTTTTGAAGGACTTTTTCTTTTTTAGCTTTCGATATATTAAGATATACAATTGAACCAAGCATTATTGCAATTCCTATAATTTGCAGTAAAGTAACTTTTTCGCCCAAAATAATATGTGCACAAAAAACGGCTGCAGGCAATTCTAAAGTCAATAAGACAGAACTTAAACCAGCACCAATTTTAGGCATTCCGACAGTAAAACAAATTGGCGGAATTACAGTTCCAAAAATGGCCAAAAATGTTCCCCATTGCAGTAGTCTAAAATCTAAATGTGTGCTTGTAGTAATGGCTTCGCAATTGATTAAAAATATAATCATGGCAGAACCGCTGGTCATTAAAGCGCTTTTTTCGAACATAGGAGTTTCTTTGCCGATTTTGCTCGTAAAAACAATATAAAGTGTATAAAGTAAGGCCGATAATAAACTTAAAGCAATTCCTGTAAAAGAAATATTGGTGTTGCTTAAGTCTAAAAGGTTTCCTGCCAAAACAGTTCCTAAAATGATAAAAAGAGCTGAACTCACTTCTATCGTATTTGGTTTTTTCTTGAAAAATATCCAATCGACCAAAATGCTTAACCAGGTAATTTGCATCAATAAAACAATTGCCAAAGAAGCAGGAATATAAGCCACAGATAAGTAGTAAGTGTAAGCCGAAGATCCCATTGTGGTTCCTGCTAAAAGTAATTTCCAGTTTAACGCCAATTTAGTTCCGTTTTTTAGTTTTCTGAAAAGTACTATTGACCACAAAATTAAAGTTCCTGCAAGAGCTTGCGTCAAAGTGATTTCGGCAGGAGAATAACCTTCGCCATAAGCGATTTTGGCAAAAGAAGACAACATTCCGAAACTTAATGCACCCAACGCGACGATGATAATATATTTGTTCATTTTTATGCTTGAAAATATGTTTTGTACAGTCAAAAGTATAAAAGGGAGAATAATGGTCGATATTTTTGAATTAAATATGTAATTAATCTTTTAAAATAGGTTTATTTATGTATTTTGTCCTAAAATGAATTATTTTTTATACTTTAACTGGAAAAAATCCGATGCAAGAATTAAGCAAACAAGAGGTAGAGTTACTTCGAATTCTTCAAGAAAATGCAAGATTTGATATAACCGATTTGACAGAAAGACTCAATATGTCGAGAACTTCTGTTTACGACCGAATTAAAAAACTTGAAAATGAAGGCTACATTAAAGATTATGTAGCGATAATTGATCCTAAAAAAGTGGGATTAAATTTTACCGTCATTATCAATCTTTCTCTAAACAGTCAACGTTTAGATCTTGTAGAAGAATTTTCGAGGCAAGTTGCAGCGCTCGATGAGGTTGTAGAAGGATATGTAACGGGCGGAATCTTTGATTATGTTTTGAAAGTAGTAGTAAAAGATCCAGAATCGTTTAATGATTTTATTAGAAAGCTTTCAGATATTCCAAATATTAGTAAAGTGCAGAGTTCTTTTGTGATGAGCTATATTAAACAATCTACTAAATTGCATTTTTAATTTAGAAATAAAACAAAAAACTACGCAAAGCCTTTTTATTAGGACTTGCGTAGTTTTCTATATTTTAAAAGAATTAAATTTCTTCTTTTAATCCGATTCTTTTTAAGCTATTTACCATTCTAAAAACAACCTCATCAGAAAGCATAAAGCTAGAAAGGATTTCTTTAATTTCTGTTGGAGTTTGGGTCTGTAGTTCTAGAAGGTTGTTAAGTTGTATTTTGGCTTTGGCATCTTCATTTAGTAGTGATAAAGAAACGGCTTTTAGCAAAGAATCCCAGATGGTTTCGCTAAAATCCATTTTGTCTGCCCAATGCAAAGACTTCTGATATTCTTTTTTATGAATGTAATAATAGCAATATCCAATATTAATCCACCACGGATGCGAAGGATTTATACGAATTGCATTTTCTAATAAATTAAAACCTTTCTCAAAATAGCCTGCAAAAATTAGCATACAGCCTATTCCAGAAGTAATTCCAGAAGAATTTGGATTTATTTTTATGCATTGTTCTGCTGCAGAAAGACAGTTATCTTCATCTTTTTTAAAACAGCTTAAAAGCGTTAGCGAGTACCAAGCCTGCTGACAGTTCGGATCTATTTTTAATGCTTTAGTGATACAGTGACTGCTTTTTTCGATTGTTTTCTTGCAATTGTCTATTCCTAAAGCAATAGCAGCCAATTGCATTTCGCCCAACATCGCCCAGGCAATAGCGTGATTTGGATCTAATTCTACAGCATCATTTAAATTGGATAGTGCATTTGCATAGTTTTCTATAGAATAAGAACATTGATATTCGTGATAACTGCAGATTGCCTTCAGAATACCCGAATTGGTTGATATTTTAGAAGGTGCTGTTTTTACCATTTCTTTAAAGATAATGCCATAATATCCGCCCATACTAGAAACAATATCTTTTACGATTTCATTTTGAATTCTAATACCGTCATCGATTGTAGCGGGCGTAAACAATTTGGTCAATATGAATTTTCCAGACGAGGAGTTTACAAGATTGACTCTAATCTGCATTTTATTATCGATAACTTGAATATTTCCTGTAATAATAAAATCGGCTCCCACTAAACTGGCGGCTTCCAAAATATTTTCATTAATTTTTGAAATCACACTCGATGCAAAATGACCTATTACAGAAATGTCTTGAAAACGCGAAAGTTCTGCACTTATTTCTTCGGAAAGAATTTGAGAAAAAGCTTCTAAATCGGGTCTGTGAGCAGTTGACTTAAATGGAAAGACCGTAATTACCGGAATTGTTTTACTCGTGCTGATAGGGAGATCAATTTGTCTCATTTTGTTATTATGAATAAATTCAGGAACGTAACAACCTTTTGGGACATGAATAATCACCGAATTGTCTTTTCCGTCGGTAGAATAATATTCATTAAGTAGCTTTCTTAATCGCCCAGCGTGAATGCGAACCATTGCATCGTCATGAGGATTAAAATGAGAAGGTCTGCTTAAAGCATTTACAGCTATCGAATATTCTTTTATAAACTGCTGCCTTTGGTCTATAGTTTCTGTGACTATGTATCTCAGAAAATTACTCAATAGCATTGAATTTTTAAAAGAATAAAACTTTAAAACATTTTCCAGTTCATTATAAATGGTATCCGGGGGGATTTTTTTTATAGACTCCATAATAAATTATTTGAAATTATTAATGGCGAAAAAAAAAGTCACTGGGCGCGTAAAATGTTAATTATGATGCAGTTACAAATTTATAAAAATATGTGAATATTTAACATATTAATATTATTAATCTGATGTTTTAACCGTTAAATGTAACCGTTATTAACCCTAATGGTGCACTAGCATTGACTATATTTGTTTGATAATCAGCTGGTGTAGAGTCGTTTTTTTGGTTTTTTAACAAAAAAAATGACAGCATTATGAAGTTCTTGATCTTTTTGCCTGCCTCAAAAACGAAAATTTAAAGAAAACGATAAGATTTTTTGGAACTAAAAACCAGTACTGAGAAATACAGATTTTTAAAATAAAATCAGTTTTATTTTAAGCCCAGATTGTAAAAAACAAATGAAATAGTAGTAAAGTATCCCTCAATAAACAAACTATAATCATTATGAAAAAAAGGTTTTTACAAATGGTTACGATACGGCATCGAGCCATTATAATTTGTTTTCTCATTTCCGCTTTAGCTCAAGCTCAAGAAGAAGGATCTAAAAGCATGGAAATCTATGGTTTCATTATGACCGATATTGGTTATAATTTTAATCAAATTCAATCAGATTGGTACGATGTGGTAAGGCCAACTAAACTGCCTTCTTTTAAGAACGAATACGGACCAGATGGAAGCTATTATGCTTCTGTTCGCCAAACCAGACTTGGCTTTAAAAATTACTTTGATACAGGACTTGGAGAATTAAAAACAACATTTGAGTTCGAATTATTCGGTACGGGTGTAGATGCTGGGCAGACAACTTTCCGTTTGCGTCATGCTTATGCCGAATTAGGAAAATTTGGAGCAGGACAAACTTGGAGCCCATTTATGGATATTGGTGTATTCCCAAATTCATTAGAATATTGGGGACCAACAGGAATGGTTTTCTTCCGTAATATTCAAATTCGTTATATGCCAATTCAAGGCGATACTAGATTAACGATTGCATTAGAAAGACCTGGCGCAAGTGCCGATCAAGGAGATTATGCCAATCGTGTAGAATTGCAAGGTGTAAAAGCAAGATTTCCGTTGCCAGACCTTTCAGCAGAATATCATATGGGAACCAAATGGGGTTATATTGAATTGGCGGGTATCGTAAGAAAAATTGAATGGAAAGATCAAAACAACGATCAGTATAATTTGTCTGGAGACGCTGTCGGCTGGGGACTTAATTTAAGTACCAATATCAACTTTAGTAAAAATGATGTTTTTAGAGGTCAAGTAATGTATGGAGAAGGAGTACAGAACTACATGAATGATGCTCCTGTCGATATTGGTATTAAAAACAATCCGGGTAATCCTGTAACTCCGGTAAAAGGTGTTGCGCTTCCTTTGGTTGGTGTTGTCGCTTTTTTAGATCATAATTGGAGCGATAAGTTTAGTACCGCAATAGGATATTCGATGATTGATATCGACAACTCAGACGGACAAACAGATCAGGCTTTCAAAAAGGGACAATATGTTTTAGGAAATCTTCTCTATACTCCAGTAAAAAATTGTATGGTAGGAATCGAATTTCAGTGGGGTAATCGAGAAAATTACAACGACGGATGGAGCACTTCTATAAACAAAGTACAATTTTCTTTTAAATATAATTTCTCTCAGGCATTTTATAAAAAGAATCAATAAAAGCTTCTCGTTTTTTAATCAATAAAAAAAGAAAAAATATGTATAAAACTGTACAATATCTGCTATTGTTCGGATTGTCTATAAGTGCACTTAATGCTCAGACCCGAACTGAAAAGGATCTTCTGGGAGAAAAACAGATTCCTGCAAACGCATACTACGGAGTGCAAACCGCTCGCGCACTAGAAAATTTTCAGATAAGCGGCATGACAACGCAATTTTATCCCGATTATGTAAGAGCTTTTGCAATGGTTAAATTGGCTGCGGCTCGCGCCAATGCCGATGTAGGCCGACTTAAAAAAGACCGTTTAGCTGCTATAGAAAAAGCTTGTCAAGCGGTAATAGATGGCAAATACCACGATCAATTTTTGGTCGATTTGTATCAAGGCGGTGCCGGTACTTCTGCCAATATGAACGTAAATGAAGTTTTGGCGAATATAGCACTAGAACTGAGCGGGCATAAAAAAGGCGAATATCAATACATCGAACCTCATGATGATTTGAATATGGGGCAATCTACAAACGACGTTTATCCAACAGCTATAAAAGTTGCTTTATTGCTTCATAACGATAAGCTGGTTAAAGAAGCCGATCTTTTAGCGAAAGCGTTCCACAAAAAAGGAGATGAGTTTAAAGACATCATTAAAATGGGACGAACTGAAGGACAGGATGCCGTTCCAATGACTGTGGGACAAGAATTTCACGCTTTCGGAAATCAGTTGGATGCGGAGATTGATGCCTTAAAGAAATCGGAAGTTTTTTTATGCGAACAAAATATGGGAGCTACGGCTATTGGAACAGGAATTACTGCTTCTCCAGGATATGCTGAAAAAGTAGCTACACATTTGGCTAAAATTACAGGAAAACCAATCGTAATGAGCAAAGACCTCATCGCAGCAACAACTAGTCAGCAGGGGTTTGTAATGTATTCTTCGACATTGAAAAGTATGGCGGTTGCATTATCAAAAATAAGCAGCGATTTAATCATTTTGGCTTCTGGTCCGCGTACGGGACTTTTTGAAATCAATTTACCTGCACTTCAGCCAGGATCTTCTATTATGCCGGGAAAAGTAAATCCGGTTATGCCAGAACTTATGAATCAGTTGTGTTTTAAAGTAATGGGTAATGATCTTACGGTAACACTTGCGGCGCATTCTGGTTTGTTACAGTTAAATGCTTACGAACCTGTTGAAGCCATTGCTATGATGGAATCTCAGGGATTGTTTTTTAAAGCAATGCCATTGTTTAGAAAAAACTGTATAGATGGCATTACAGTAAACAAAGACATTTTAGCGCATTACATGGATAGAAGCGTAGGAGTTGTAACAGCTCTGAATCCTATTTTGGGTTACGAAAAAACAACCGAACTGGCAAAAGAGGCTCTTGCAACCAATAAAGGAATTTTGGAGCTTATTCGCGAGAAAAAGCTATTGACAGAAGATCAGATAAAAAAACTTCTTGATCCAGCAACATTAACAGGCCAAAAATAATCATCAACATAAAAAGAAAAAAATCATGAAATTAAATATAAACTTTTACAGCAAAATGCTTTTGCTTTTGTTGCTTTCATTAAACATTAGCGTGTTCGCACAGGCCAAGCCTAAAGTATTAATCTTGGCAACTGGCGGAACAATTGCAGGATCAGCAAAAACGGGGGTTCAGTCTGGATATACTTCTGGACAAGTTACCATAGATGCAATGGTAAATGCTATTCCAGAAGCAATGAAACTAGCAGATATAAAAGGCGAACAAATCGCAAATGTAGGATCTCAGGATATGTCATTTGAAATAATGCTAAAAGTAGCTAACAGAATTAACGAATTGGCTTCTAGCAAAGATGTAGACGGTTTTGTAATTACACACGGAACCGATACTATGGAAGAAACGGCTTATTTCTTAAATCTAGTTACAAAAACAGATAAACCAGTAGTGCTTGTAGGTTCAATGCGTCCATCGACAGCAATTAGTGCAGATGGGCCTTTAAATCTTTACAATGCTATTTCAGTGGCTGCAGATCCTAAAGCTAAAGGACACGGAGTGCTTTTGGTAATGAACGATTGGATTCATTCAGCACAATCTTTAACCAAAGTGAGTACAACTGCCGTACAAACTTTTATGTCTCCAATTCGCGGACTTATCGGGACTAGCTCTTATGGTGTAAATGATTTTTTTCATTATCCAGACCAAAAATTTGGTAAAAACTCAGAATTCGATATTAAAGGTGTGAGCTCCTTTCCTCGTGTAGATATTATCTATGCTGATGCCGATATGAAACCAGACTTAATTGATGCTTCGATCGAAAAAGGAGCCAAAGGAATTGTGATTGCAGGAGTTGGAAACGGAAACATGAACAAAGCTTCTCTTGATGCTTGCGCAAGAGCCAGCAAAAAAGGAATCATCGTAGTGCGAAGCACGCGCGTTGCAACAGGAATTGTAGGACGTAACGTAGAATGTAATGATGACGAATTGGGATTAATTGCATCGTATGGATTGAATCCGCAGAAGTCTAGAATTCTATTGTCTGTTGCTTTGCTTAAACAGAGAAGTTTGGCAGAACTTCAAAAGATATTCGAAGAATATTAAATCTTAAGCTTTTAATATCCCCGAAAGGGTTAAAAATAATAACCAGTATTTACGAACGTATTTTGAACCTGTTTGTAAAAGGAAATAATCTTATATCAACTTGAAAATTAAATGTGTATGAAAAATAAAATAATTACAAGAGCGGTTCTCGCAGGGTTCTGTGTTTTATTGGTTTCCTGCAATACAAAAAAGGACGATGATACTGTAATTGACTTAAAGCAAGTCAAGAAAGAAATTCAGGCAAAAGAAAATGAATATGCTGCAACGTATAATGATGGTCAGCTAAAAGAGATTGGATATTATGCAGACGATGCCATTACTTTTTATCAAAACAGACCGCCAATTATAGGTAAAGATGCGAGATATAAATTCTTAGAAGAAGATTTAACCAATAATACCAATGTAATCTCATTTGAAACCAAAGAAGTTTTTGTTTCTCACGACGGAAATATGGTAGTAGAAGTAGGATATTATAAAGTAACCGATTCTACAAATACGCCAATTAATACCGGAAACTATATGAGTCTTTTCGAAAAAAGAGATGGCAAATATGTCTGCTTAAGAGATATGAGCGCTTCTGATGGATTGACAGAATAAAATAAAATCGCTTTACAATTAAGTTTGAAAGCAACACTTTGCTAAGACTTTGGCAAGTAATTAAAAACTCTAAAATTAAGATTATGAAAAAAATACTATTTATACTTTCATTGGTTTTCGGATTGAACGCTTCTGCACAATCTTCTTCTGTAGATGAAATTAATTTGATCCAAGATCTTTATGGAAAATCAAAAACAGATGTAGTCAAAGAATATTTGGATTTGTCTGAGGCGCAAGCAGCGGCATTTCAGCCTATTTATGATAAATACGAAATGGAACGTAAATCTTTAAGCCAACAGAAGATTAAAATTCTAGAAGACTACGCAAACAATTATGCTACTTTGAGCGATTCTAAAGCTACAGAATTAACATCGGCAAATTTAAAATACAATCAAGATTCAGAAAAATTGCTTGCCAAAACACATTCGAAACTGGTAAAAGCTATTGGAGGAATCAACGCAGCCAAGTTTGTGCAATTAGAATTGTATTTGCAGGTTACGATACGTGCCGAAATTCAAGATGCTATTCCTTTTATTGGGGAATTGGATAAAACCAAAAAACACTAGACGATTTCTGGGGACAGGGTAGAAAGTATAGAAGAATCATTTCTACTCCGCATATTAATATTTTATACTCTTACTATGATAAAGAAATTTACAAAATATTTGACAGTCGCATTAATCATGTCTGCCCAACTAGTTTTTTGCCAGTCTGAAAATGACGTAAAAGAACTTGGACTTCCTGGAGACAATCTAGACTTGTATGCCGTGATGACTCTGTTTCAGAAATCTAAAACCATCGAGGAATTTGAAAAAAATCTGAATTTGGAGAAAACAGGAATCAATAATCTCGATTTAAATCTGGACAAAAAAGTAGACTTCATAAAAGTAATTACCAAGAAAGATGGCAATTCGTTTACGTTTGTTCTCCAAGTTGCCGTAAGCAAAACCGAGAATCAAGATGTTGCCGTTATTTTTGTCGATAAAGACAAAAACGGCAAGGTAAAAATGCAGATTGTAGGCGATGAAATGCTCTACGGAAAAGATTATATTATTGAACCCGTAACCAAATCGACACCTGCAAAAACAGCAAATCCTGCCTATACAGGAAATGATCCAGAAACGACTGCACCTGCAGTAACAGCAGTTGTGGTAGAAACGGTGCCAATTGTACAATATGTATATTCACCAGCTTACGTACCGTATTATCCACCTTATTACTACGGATTTTATCCGCCATATTTCGCTGCTTTTACCGTAATGGCAGTAGGTATTTATCGTCATAACCATTATTACCATCATCATGGTTATCATGGCGGACATTATCACGGCGGAAACAATGTATATATTAATAACAGAAACAGTTTTAATAATTACAACAATAATAAAATGCGATCTAATACCGTACGAAACAATACGGCCAATAATAGATACGGCAATTCTCGACCATCTGCAAGCACACGACCATCTGCAGGAAATACAGCTGGATCGGGAAGAACGCGCCAAAGTGCATCGCCAAGTGCAGGAACCTCAAATCTAAATAACAATAGAGGCAGTTCTTCAAACTTTAATAATAATCGAAGCAGTTCTTCAAACTCCAATTTTAACAGAGGCGGTTCTTCGTCAAGACCTAGTGCAGGACAAATGGGTGGCGGTTCTCGTGGCGGTGGCTTCGGTGGAGGCGGAGGTGGCGGAAGAAGAAGATAACCCATAGCTTTAAGCAATTACATATAAACAGGTTTTATACTAACTTAATTATTAATGAAAATGAAAAGTAAAAAGAAATTGTTACTATGTCTTGGAGCATTCATTTCGCTCGTAAGCTGTCAGATTGATGGCCCAGATAGCTATTCGGATTTAGATGTTGTGTATACCGACTATATTCCCGAGTATGATTTTGCATCACAAGCCACTTATGCCAGACCAGATAAAATTGTTGTAGATGTTAAAATATCTCAAGGCGATACCACTTTTGTTTACATGGAAGATCAATACGCAACGCCTATCTTTCAGGCTATAGATAAAAACATGTCGGCATTAGGCTGGTCTAAAGTAGATATTAGCGCTAATCCAGATGTGTTGTTTACACCTGCTTTTATGAAATCGACCACAATATTCTATTCTTATTGGTACGATTGGTGGTACGGAGGTTATTATCCGCCGTATTGGGGTTGGTATTATCCGCCTTATGTTTCGGTAAGTTCTTATACAACAGGAACTTTACTAATGACAATTGAAGATCCTACTAGTACAGGACCTGGCGGAGTCAGTCCAGCGGTTTGGGTAGCCTCGGCAGCGGGACTTGTAACCTGGAGCTATGACGCTTCTAGAGTAGTAAAAGGAATCGATCAGGCTTTTACACAATCACCTTATCTTAAAACGAATTAAGCCATGAAAAAAATTATATTAAGCCTAATGTTATTAGGATCGATTAGTTTGAGTGCTCAGACTTCTGTAGTAAATGTAGCTTGGTCAATAGGATTTCCTTCGGGCGATCTTTCAGATTATATAAGTGATGTGAGCGCACGCGGATTTTCTGTAAGTTATGGAAGATTTGTAAAACCAGAGTTAACGGTTGGTTTTAGTACAGGATGGAATGTTTTTAATACCAGCCGTTCGTATCAAACGTATACCGAAGGAACAACTTCGCTTTCTGGAAAACAGTGGAGAACAAACAACTCTATTCCGATTTTGGCCAATGCAAATTATTATTTCAAAAAAAGCGATAAAATAAATTCATACGCAGGAATGGGAATTGGTATGGTTTATAACCGAAGAAATACAGATATGTACATATATACCGTAGAAGAGGAATCATGGAATTTTGCATTGCAGCCCGAAATCGGTTTGGAATACAAAATAGATTCTAAAGTGGCCTTAACTGCAGCAGGTAAATATTACTATTGTTTTGAATCGGGAGAAATACCTTATCCAACATCTTATTTTGCCCTTAATATTGGAGTTTCATTCTTAGGTTGGTAACGAGTTTTATAATGTTTCATCGAAAAAATGCGTAAGTCCTTTTGGGTTACGCATTTTTGGTTTTTAAATGCAACTTATTTTATTTTCTTTTAAACAAGTTTCAATATTAGTCAAAGTTCCACTTTTTCTTTTTTCGTTGGAGTTTATATCGTGCGCCAAAAAGTGAGTACACATATTTATGGCTGCAGAATCTCTTTCTAAATCCGATTCAAATCCTCCAATAAAATTCCATTGACTTGCTTTTGTTTTGTATTTATCTGGTGCATATCTTGGCTTTTCTCCCATATGCAGAACAGTTACGTTTGGTGTTGCACACTTAAGAACTTCCATTGTTAAGGTATCTACTCCTTTAAAATCACAAACTATAAAATGTACATTTTCCGATTCTAATAATTTATCGATAGCATTTTTATAATAATGTATGTAATCAGAAAAGGTGAGGTTGCCATTACCGAAGATGTAGACTTTTTGAGACATATTATATTTTAAATGAATGACAAATATAAAAAAGTTTAATTCTGTGATGGCTTTGAAGCGTTATTCAGATGAGTTTTGAATGTTTTTTTGCTGGTTATCATATGAGATAACCTTTTTTCAAAAATATATTATGACATTTGAATTATTGAAAATGAAATAAATAATGTGATGGGAATGAAAGACTTAAGAGATTTAGAATACATCAAAAAACAATCGGCTCAATATTTAAATATTCTAAAACCAACAGGAAATAAAAGTTATAATGCTGAGGTAAAAGTTTTAAATTATTCGGAGTTAGGATGTTTAATAACAAACACTTTAAAACTGTGTATTATGGCTTTAGAAAATGAGAATGCTAAAAATCCTTTAATAGACGTAGGATTGGTTCTGGAACAAGCACTTCATTTATTTCCTACTGACGAAATGGAATTGTTGGATATTATTAATGAAATGTTGGTTAAGGAATAAAAAAAGCTCCAGATTGTTCTGAAGCTTTTTGTTATGCTAAATTTTCATCAACAAATTTTTTGCAATACTCTTTTATTAGTTCTCTTACGGTTCTAAATTGCTCTGTTATTTCAGCATCTGTTCCTGTTGCTTTTGCAGGATCAGGAAAGTTGTAGTGAAATTTAATTGCTTTTGTTGGGAAAAACGGACAACGTTCTTTCGCATTATCACAAACTGTAATTACAAAATCAAAATCAATATTGGTGTATTCGTCAATATTGTTAGAAGTGTGGTTTGAAATGTCAATTCCATCTTCTTTCATTATTGAAATAGCTTTTGGGTTAACGCCATGAGTTTCTACTCCTGCGCTATAAACATCAGCCTTATTTTCTGCAAAAAATCTCATGTAACCTTCCGCAATCTGACTTCTGCAACTATTGCCTGTGCAAAGTATTAGTATTTTCTTTTTCATAATTAAACGAATAACCAAATGATATTTATAATGCAGAATTTAGGTTCAAAACCGAAAATTAGTTGCAGTAAAATAACAGAGGCAGTTATGATAATTGTTTTTTTGTATTTAAAGAATTTCTCTTTCATTTTTAGCAGCATCCAGAATTTGGAGTACAGCAAGAAGCATTGTCGCTATTTAATTCAATTAAATTGATCTTTTGCTTTTCTGTTGGAATTCCGCAAGAATCTTGTGCCAAGCAAGCCGTTGTTTTATTTTTTAAAACAAACGTTTTTCCATTAAAACCTAAATCATATTTACCAATTGTTTCGTTTTGGTATTCAACTTCAATTTCCAAATCTTCAATTCCTAATTTGTTTTCTGATAGTTCTATTATGTGTAATAATTTGCCAGGTTTCAATCGATGTTCAAAATCGTTGGCATTCCAAAGCTGAAAGTTTGCGACTTTTTCATTTCTAACAACTCCACCACAATCAATAAAATGCTTTGTGATAACTCCAACTTCCGTAACATGAAAATGCTCTGGTACAAAAGTTCCGTTTTCTAATTGAAATTCAACATTATCTAATGTTGGTAAAATCTGTTTTACTTCTGATAATTTCATTTTTCTAAGTTTATTTGTTTAATGCAATATTGCGATATACTTTGTCAAAAAAAATGCTTTAACAGCATTTTGATTTTGAAATAGTTTGTGTGATGTTTAAAAAATAGGAGTTTAAAATATCAATTGTTTTTTCGTCAATACAATAACAAATTGCATTTCCAGAAATATTTCCTTTAATGATTCCAGCATTTTTTAATTCTTTTAAATGCTGCGAAACTGTAGGCTGGGCAAGAGGCAGTTCGTTTACAATATCTCCGCAAATACATTCATTTACTTTCAATAAATATTCTATTATGGCAATTCTAGCAGGATGTCCTAAAGCTTTGGCAATAATTGCGATTTGATTTTGTGCATCTGTAAAATGTTCTGTCTTAGTTGCTCCCATTTTTTTATTTGTACAATATTGCAATATTACGATAATGATTTTAATTGATGAAATTTTAAAAGGATAATTTTAAGTAAAGCAAAAAAGCTCCAGATTGCTCTGAAGCTTTTTTAAGTTATTTTCTCTAAAATATTATTTCGCAACTTCTGGCTGTTGCATTTTCCAGACATAATTAATTACATCAGGTTTTGGACCATATAATCTTGTAAAGAAATTAAAGTTTTGATTTTTTGGCGTTGGCAACCAATTGCTTTCTTTGTCTTTTCCTGGCGAGGTAGATTGCATGTAAATTATTAAATCGCCATTAGGTTCGTATTTTAAACCTTTAGTTGTATTGCCAATAGAATATCGCTCAATTGGGTTTGGAACCAAAAATCGTTTCGGAAGACTATACATTGTAATACTCCAAAAATACTTAGCTTCAGGAAGCTGATCTTTGGTAAACTTTAAAATATAATTTTTGTTTCCAGACAAAGGCTGATTGTCTTTATCAAACGTAGTTCCGATATAAATTGCTTCTTCTTTTGTATTTCCATACAATCCAGTTGCAGTACCAATGGCGCGGTTTAGATAATTGTTTTTAAGCATAGCTCGCGTGCCAAAAAGATCTCTCGCATCTTTTACTTGTTGCGATCCAGATTCTATTTCTTTTTTTCCTTCAGCAATTCCTTTTTCTATTGCTTTTACCGTTTCTGGTGAGAATTTAGAAACATCGTATGGAGTTCCAGGAACAATTCCGATTTTAGTAAAACGTGCTCTTAGCTCTTTTTCACTGCTGTCTTCGCTTGTATATTGCAATAATGCATTTAAGAAATTAATAAATTTCACACCGCTATATTCGGCTTCATTCCATTCAGGAAATGGCATATTGTATTTTTTTGCAGGAGGCGCTGGCTGATTGGTATATTCATGCAACGGAATTAGTTTGTATTGCGCCTGTATTTTTTTTAATGTAGGAATATCAGCTGGACTATGAAGTTGTGTGCGACCTAAAAGAAATATCAAATCAGTTTCAGAACGTAAAACCTTGTCTATTCCTTTTGGAGTTTCGCCTTTCCAATTTGGTCCCGCAATAAGATACTTTCCAGCATTATTTCCTGTTGCACGCGTACCAACATATTCGAAGTTAAAAGTATACAAGTCTACAAATTGCATTACATAATATCTGTCATTTTCAATTTTCGGAACTTGAAGTATAACAGGTTCGTCTGAAAGATTAAGCGGAGCTGCAGAATACGGAGTGTCGTTGTTTATAGTTACAACCAAAGTATCTGAAGGAGTGGCACTTTTGGCAACATTATTAAATTTATTAAAGCCAGTATAAACCTTCGAATTTTTATCGATGGCGTTGGCATAAATGGTTTTGTAATTGTAAAACATTGGAAAACCATAAATCCAAGCCTCTTTTGCAATAGCAGTAATTGAGTCTAAAGAAGTAGTTGTGTCTGCTGTATTTTTATTATCTGCAGATTGTTCTTTTTTACAAGCAGTTACGCTTATAAATAAGACAATTAAAAGGAAAACCGAATTTTTCATAATTCAAAATGGATTTAAATTTTACACAAGAATCAGATTCTTAATTAAGTCACCTAAAATTAGATTATATGCTTTAATCTCTATTTTTTTTGATTCGTAAGATGGTTTCAACTTATAATTTGAAACCATTTTGTACTTTCTTTAAAAACAAAAAAAGCTCCAGATTTCTCTGAAGCTTTTTTAAGTTATTTTCACTAAAACATTATTTTACTTTTTCTGGTAAAGGCATTTTCCAAACATTATTAATTACATCTGGTTGAGGGCCGTAAATTCTTAAGACGAAATTGAAATCTTGGTTTTTAGGAGTTGGCAGCCAATTACTTTCTTTATCTTTCCCTGGCGATTCAGGGTAGAAATAAATAATCAAATCTCCGTTAGGTTCATATTTAAGACCTTTAGATTTACCGCCAATAGAATATCTATTTATCGGATTCGGAACCAAAAATCGTTTAGGAAGATTGTACATAGTTATACTCCAAAAGTATTTAGCCTCAGGAAGCTGACCTTTCGGAAATTTCAAAATATACTTATTATTTCCAGACAATGGCTGATTGTCTTTGTCGGTAGCGCTGCCTGTGTAAACAGCTTCTTCTTTAGTGTTTCCGTAAAGTCCAGTAGCCGCAGCAATTGCACGGTTCATGTAATTATTTTTAAGCGCTGCTCGAGTGCCAAACAAACTGCCAGAATCTTTGACCTCTTTTATTTTAGCGTCTAGTTCTAGTTTTGCTTCTTCAATACCTTTTTCGATTGCTTTTATGGTTTCTGGAGAATATTTAGAACTGTCAAAAGGCACTCCTGGCACAATTCCGATTTTTGCAAAATTGGCTCTAAGTTCTTTTTCGCTGCTATCTTCACTTGTATATTGAAGCAAAGCATTTAGAACATTAATAAATTCTGGAGAACTATAATCAGATTCTTTCCATTCAGGAAGTGGCATATTGTATTTTTTTACTGAAGGCGCTGTTTGTTTAGTATATTCATGTAGCGGAATCAATTTATATTGCTCTTGTATCTTCTTTAAATTAGGAACATCACTCGGACTATCAAGTTCAGTACGCCCAATTAAAAAGATTAAATTGGTTTCTGAATGAAGAACTTTGTCGATGCCTTTTGGAGTTTCTCCTTTCCAATCTGGACCTGCAACAAGATATTTTCCGCCTTGATTTCCAGTCGCACGCGAACCAACATATTCAAAATTGAAAGTATAAAGATCTGTAAACTGCATTACAAAATATCTGTCGCCATCAATTTTAGGAACTTGAAGAATAACAGGTTCATCAGAAACATCAATTGCTGCAGTTGAATAAGGTGTATCATTATTTATTGTTACTACTAAAGTATCTGTTGGAGTAGCACTGTTAGAATAACTTTTAAATTTGTTAAAACCAACATAGGTTTTTGCTCCTTTAGCAATAGCGCTTGCATAAATGGTTTTGTAATTGTAGAACATCGGATAACCATAAATCCATGCCTGTTTTGCAATTGCGGTAATAGAGTCAGAAGAAATAGAACCATCTGTCGCATTTTTATTATCTGCAGATTGATCTTTCTTGCAGGCTGTTACACTTAAAAATAAGACAATTAAAAGTAAGATTGGATTTTTCATAATTCTAAGGTTTTAATTTGCTCTTAAAATTAAATTTTATGCAGGTATCGTAGTTTCTTTTCTATTGAAAGATGGTTTCAACTTATAACTTGAAACCATTTTGCTTTTGTAGTAATTTACTAAAAACAAAAAAGCTCCAGATTTCTCTGAAGCTTTATGATATTTGGGGAAAAAGAAAAATACTTAGAAATTAGTATTAATCTTTTTTGAACGATCTGCGATATAAGAAATCAACCAGATTACTTGACCTTCTTTTACAAAGTAAATTTTCTTTGTTGCATAGTCTGGAATACTTTCTAGGCAAGTTACAAGAATGTTGTTTGCCGAAATCAAGTATTTTTGGTCGTAAGTGCTTAAAACTCTCGCTGCTTCTTTGTTTGTTTTGGCAAGGGTAGTAAACTTACCAAAATTGTTTTTAAGAATAGCGTCATAATCGATAACATCTTGAAGCGTTAAAGCAACATAATGGTCTTTATTAACGGTTTCATCATAAAAAAGAGTCGAAAATGCCCAAACAGCACCACCAGATAAGTATAATTTATCTTTTTTAGCTAAAGGAGGATTTGCATCAAATAATTCTTTAGTTTTTTTACGTAGAATTACATTGTAGTCAAAAGATTTTTCTTGATAAGTCGACATATCGTTTACTTGGCTTTTGTTTACCACTGTTTTTTCTACAGCGTCAGTAAGCGTCATTGTTCCGAAGTTAAGCTCTAGAGGAACAAATTCTAATTTACCATCTTTAAGCTCGTCGATATAACCACCTTTTGTAGTTTGAGCACCAATATCAAGAAGGAAAGCATTAGCAAAATCAACAGGAGGAATAGCACCTTTAACAAGCGTTTTAGCCTCTTCGGTAACATCAAGAACCTCTAATTGTTTTCCGGTTAAAAGAGCAATTTTGTTTTTAAGAACATCTAAGTTACGTGCAGAAGCAAAAACAGGAGCGGCTACAACAAAAATGTTTTCTTCAAGAATTTTGTTTTCAGCTTTAATTTTTTGCAATTGTGTAGTAACAGTAATACTAGTTTTAGTGATGTCTTCTTGTGTAAGTTCGCCATTAGCAGTAATATGGTCTGCAAACGGAATTCTTTCTGTCCAGAAAGAAAGAATTTTATAATCGGCTTTTCTGATGTTGTTTACATCAATAACAGAAACTTTTATAGCTCTACGTCCAATTTCGATTCCGGCGTAGACACTTTTTTGAGAAAATAAATTAACAGAAAAAAATAAAGTTAATAGGGCAATAAATAAGATTTGGGAGTTGTGTTTGTTTTGCATTGTACTGATTTGCGGTTATAATATAATTAAAGTATGTTCTAAATAGTTTTAGTCGGCTTAAATGAATATGCTATCAAACCTAGAAATACGAGGAATAAAACCTACGAATTTTAAAGCTGCAAATTTATGAAAAACATCTGCTAAATAGAAAGCCAGTTATTAAGAAAATATTATTTTAATGACCAAAAAGAGGAATTAAGATGCAAAATATTGAAAATTCTAGTCAGAATTCGAAGATTTGTAGTGGAGAATTGGAGATGTTGTCTGGATCATTCTGTTTTACTGTTTTCTTTTAACAGTCAATTAAAATGAAAAGACAATTGCTTCTTCGCTTTAATTTATAAATAATTGAAGTTTTCTAAACTTAAGTAAAAAACACCACTCAAAATAAGTGGTGTTTTTTATTAGGTATAAAAGTTTTTAGAAAAAGAAATAACCAACAGATACTTGAAATGCCGCGTTTTTATTTTTACTAGAAGAACCTTCCACATCATTAATATCTGTTAATCCTAGATTATATCTTACGCCAAAATTAAGTCCGTTTTCCAATTTATAGCCTACGCCAAAATTAACGCCAAAATCAACGGTCTTAAATGCATCTTTTACATTGGTGCCTTCGTTTTTGGCAGAAAGTAAAAATCCTACTTGAGGTCCAGCTTCAAGACTCAATCCTTTTGTTACATAATATTTTCCCATTAAAGGAATATTCAAGTAATTCATAGCAACTACATCATTGTTGAAACTATATCCTTGACGAGAATACATGATTTCGGGCTGAAAAGAAAATTTTTCAGAAATTGGAATTTCCGATACAACGCCAACATGATACGATGTTACATAATCAATGTTGCCGGTGTGATCTCCGTTCACAGTCGAAAAGTTGAAACCTGATTTAGCCCCAAATTTAATTTCTTGCGCATTAACATTCGCAAATCCTAAAACTGTAAAAACAGCTAGCAATAAAATTTTTTTCATAAAAATTGATTTGAATTATTTGAAGCCAAAATTCAGATAAGGGAAGTTAGAAAAGGTTTCAAAAGCTTAAAATTGTACAAATCGGTACTTATTTATTGGTGTTTTTGTACTCATTTGGTGTTTGGCCAGTGACTTTTTTAAAAGCTTTGTAAAAAGTGGTTTTAGAAGTAAAGCCAGATTCTAAACCCATTGATAGCAAATTATAGTTTTCGTATTCAGAATTAGAAATCATTTCCTTGACAGCTTCAACTCGATAGCTATTGATGTAATTGGCAAAATTATCTTCTGTTATTGTATTTACAATTAAAGAAAGATATCCTGGACTTATGCCCAATTTTTCGGCAACTTTTTCTCTGTTTAATGTACTGTCGGTATAAATGTGCTGCTCTTTGCAAAGTAATTCTAGTTCTTGAAAGTAAAGATTGTCGGCTGTGATAGATTCAGCATATTCTGTGGGAGTATCATTTTCTATAATTTGTGTATTGGCGGTTGCAATCGCTAAATCTTTATTCAAAAAATTATAAACCGCTTCGTGATCTTTGGCTAGTTTGTATTTATAAATACCAACATAGGCTGTCCAATGGATAATGAATGTGGCGCAAAAAGCCAAGATGCTCATTGTTGCAGAAAGGTCAAAAGGAATGAATAAGTTGGCTAGGGCAATAATTAGAAAAGCGAATAGTGACGAAGAAACGATTGTTAATAGTATAAAAATCCAATTTTTTTCCTGTTGATCTTTTAAATGTTTTAGCATAAAATAAGAGTAACATAGCAGAAAGGGCATAAATGTAATGGCCAAAACAAGATGAATAAGACCAAGTATTTTAAGTATGCCTGAAACCGATTCAGGAATAGTATAAAGTCCAGCAATACGATCTAAATCGCAAATAATATGAAGAATGGCAGTATACGCAAAGGGAAGAAAACACAAATAAGATTTTTGTTTGCTTTTTACAGTGTCATCGATTCGGTTTATAATAAACAGAAATATAAAAGCAGGTATTAGAAATGTCCATTCAATATGATCAATAAATCGCAAAAAAGGATAAGGAGTAAAGGCATCTTCAACCTCAAATACATGATTCAGTAAAATAATCGAAAGTGTAAATAGTAATCCTGCCAGATATTTATTTGAATTACTATTGAAAATGGAAGACTTTAAAATAATAAAGCCTAGAACTATTCCCTGAAAAACCGCAATATTTAAAAGTGTGGTATAAATCACGTTTTTGGTATTTGGTTGTTTTTAAGTTTTGTTTTTGGAATATAATTCGAATGAACAGCTTGTAAAACATAGCTAATTTCACACTAAATTACAGGACGAATTTATAGTAATGCAAATGATTCTCTTAACGGATTAAGAAATGATTAACGAAAATTATGAAAGAATTATAAGATGTTTTAACTTAAGGAAAGAAGAGGTGAGATGGAAGATTTTTATTATTACAACAAAAAAGCTTCAGAGTAATCTGAAGCTTTTTTGTATAGTATCGGGTATATGAACAATATATTCGGATTAAAAATAAGTTGACTCCGAATACGGATCGTAGATGTCTACATCCCATTGATTATCATTATATAAATCTGCAAAATCTTCTTCAGCTTCTACATCAATTGTGTTTTCAATTTCTTCGTTATAGCTAATACCATGTAGAAATTCACAGTCAAAATCTGGCTCGTCGTCATGCTTGTGGTACAAGTCTAAAGAAGTTGAAGTTTGTTTTTCAGAATAAAATTCAGCATCTATCAAATCTGTATTGGATAGAATATAATTTGGGTTAAAATTTGCAGAGGTAGTTATAGTTGATTTCATGATTTTTATTATTTATTGGCTTTACAAAAACATATTTTCTTAATTCAAAAATACAGGGTGAAATAATGTTTTTATTTACAGAATTTTGTCTCGAGTTTACATAATTAATTACTTTAGAATATGATCTCCATATAATTAGTGTTTTTATAAGGCGTGTTACGGTTTATTCAGCTTAGCCCTAAAAACAAAAAAAGCTCCAGATTTATCTGAAGCTTTTGTCCTTAATATCGATAATAGTAATCCAATCTTTAACCAATAAGATTATACTTAAAAACAAGTTATAATTCCATATGTAATATTGGATATTCTTTGCCTTTTTCATCAAGTGCTGATCTTTTTACTATTTTAAAGCCTACATGTTTGTAGAAATCAATCGCTTGTGTATTCTGTTCATTCACATCAACTTTGCTTACTTTTAAGTTGGTTATTGCAAATGCAATCAATTTTTTTCCTATTCCAGTTCCTCGAAAATTATTATCAATAAATAACATTTCGATGTTTTCTTTTGAAGTTCCTATAAAACCAACTAATACTCCTTCTTGCTCAAATCCAAACAAGGTAACATGTTTAAAGTAGGTAGGAAGCTGTTCTTTGTAATATAAAAAATCTTCTTCTTTAAGAAAATCATGTGTATTCAGTACCGCGCTCTCCCAAATTTCCATTAATCGCGGATAATCTATCTCTGTAATTTCTCTAATCATAACTGTAAATTTTAAAAGTGCAAAGTTCCAAACTAATAAATAGATAATACTGAACCCAAGTTAAAAATACGTCGGCGTATTCTACTCAATGCTTGTGGCGTAATGCCCAGATAAGAGGCAATATCTTTTAAAGGAATATGGTTTAAAACGGTTCCATATTCGTTAATCATCTGCATATAATATTGCTCGGGCGAATTTTTAATTATATCAATATTTCTTTTCAATATTCTATTCAATAATATGGCAGTTAAATCTCCAAATACTGGTTTTATCTTCGGAATAGAAGCATATAACTCTGCTGCTTGTTCTTTGCTAATTCTATAAATAACACAATCTACGATAGCCTGCACATTAAAAGCTGAATTTTCCTGTAGTGTAAATGATATATTTGACATAGAAAATGTTCCTGACTTGCAGAACCAAAAAGTTTGCTCTTCTCCTTTATTATTTAATAGCCAACAACGCAGTATACCATCAAAAACAAAGTAGCTGTAATTTTCTGTTTCTCCCTCTTTAATTAGAAAGGTGTTCTTTTTGACAACTATTTGTTCAAAATAGTTGTCATATAAATTAGACTCTTCTTCAGTAAAAATACTGTTGTCTGCATTAAACTCGTTAAGTAATTTTTCTAAAAGCATAATCTAAATATAATAATTCCTAGTGTATTCCAGATTTTAAAAAGAGTAAAGTTAAGTTCAAAAGGAATTATTAAAAAAAAAGAAATTAGAAGAACTTTTTGAGTTTCTATATTTTATAAAAGTTTATTTCTCTTTTAGGATTTTCTCGTGAGTGGTAGCATCTTTTTTTTGAACGTAATTGACAAAAGGAAGTCTAGAAAACAAAAAAGCTTCAGATTTCTCTGAAGCTTTTACCTTGTAGCGGGAACAGGACTCGAACCTGTGACCTTCGGGTTATGAGCCCGACGAGCTGCCTACTGCTCTATCCCGCGATGTTCGGGTGCAAAGATACGCCGATTTTTGAGAATTCCAATGAAAATTTAAAAAAATCTTTTATTTTCCGTATTCAGTTGATATGACTACCTTTGCAAATTAAATATTATGCAAATGTCACACAAAGCAGGTTTTGTAAACATCATCGGAAATCCAAATGTTGGAAAATCGACACTAATGAACGCTTTCGTTGGAGAACGATTGTCGATCATTACATCAAAAGCACAAACTACACGTCATAGAATTCTGGGAATTGTAAACGGAGAAGACTTTCAATTGGTTTTGTCTGATACTCCTGGAATTATCAAACCAGCATACGAAATGCAGGAATCGATGATGAACTTTGTAAAATCGGCTTTTGAAGATGCTGACATTTTAATCTACATGGTCGAAATAGGCGAGCAGGATCTTAAAGACGAAGATTTCTTTAAGAAAATCATCCATGCTAAGATTCCGGTTTTATTACTTTTAAATAAAATTGATAATTCAAACCAAGAACAATTAGAACAGCAAGTTTCTTTCTGGAAAGAAAAAGTACCAAATGCAGAGATTTTCCCAATTTCGGCTTTGCAGAATTTTAATGTTCCAGAAGTTTTCGGAAGAATTATCGAATTATTGCCAGAATCTCCAGCTTATTATCCTAAAGATCAATTAACAGACAAACCAGAGCGTTTCTTTGTAAACGAAACTATTCGTGAGAAAATCTTATTGAATTACAGCAAGGAGATTCCATATGCAGTTGAAATCGTGACAGAAGAATTTCATGAAGATGAAAAAATTATCAGAATCCGTTCGGTAATTATGGTGGAACGCGATACGCAAAAAGGAATTATTATTGGACATAAAGGTGCCGCTTTGAAGAAAGTAGGAAGTGATGCCCGTGCCGATTTAGAGAAATTCTTCGGAAAACAAATTCACATTGAACTTTATGTAAAAGTGAACAAAAACTGGAGAAGCAACGCGAATATGCTGAAACGTTTCGGATACAATCAGTAGTTTAAAATTGTTTCAAGTTTCAGGTTTCAAGTTGAATACTGAGTTTAAAAACTCGAAATTTTAAATCAGAAACAAAATAAAAACTTAGGTACTTAGAATCTTAGCGACTTAGTCACTTTTTTAACTACCTTTGCAAAAAATTTAAACAAAGCATTTTGGATTACAAGTGATTAGGTTTTTAAGGAATTGAAAATCTAAAATCTGAGATCTAAAATCTAAAATTAAACAAAATGAATAATAACATTGTTGCGATAGTAGGAAGACCTAACGTAGGGAAATCAACCCTGTTTAATAGGCTGATACAAAGAAGAGAAGCTATTGTAGATTCAGTATCTGGGGTTACCCGTGATAGAAACTATGGTAAAAGCGAGTGGAACGGAAAAGAGTTTTCTGTCATTGATACAGGTGGATACGTTCGAGGGTCTGATGACGTTTTCGAAGGTGAAATTCGTAAACAGGTAGAACTTGCTATCGACGAAGCCGATGTTATTATTTTTGTGGTTGATGTTGAAGAAGGAATTACGCCAATGGATGAAACTGTTGCAAAATTACTTCGTAAAGTAACAAAACCAGTTTTATTAGCTGTAAATAAGGTTGATAACGCTATGCGCGAAAAAGACGCAGTTGAGTTTTACAATCTTGGTTTAGGCGAATATTACACTTTTGCAAGTATTTCTGGAAGCGGAACTGGAGATTTATTAGATGCTTTAATTGAAGCTTTTCCAGAAAAACCAGAAATTGAAGTTAAAGAAGATTTACCTCGTTTTGCAGTTGTAGGACGTCCGAATGCTGGAAAATCTAGTTTTATCAATGCCTTGATTGGTAAAGACCGTTATATTGTTACAGATATTGCTGGAACAACTCGTGATGCAATTGATACTAAATTTGACCGTTTTGGTTTCGAATTTAACTTAGTTGATACTGCGGGAATTCGTCGTAAAGCAAAAGTAAAAGAAGATTTAGAGTTTTATTCTGTAATGCGTTCTGTTAGAGCAATTGAGCATGCAGATATTTGTATCTTAGTTATCGACGCAACTCGCGGATTTGAAGGTCAAGATCAGAGTATTTTCTGGTTGGCTGAGAAAAACCGTAAAGGTGTTGTAATCTTAGTAAACAAATGGGACTTGGTAGAAAAAGATACCATGTCAACTCGCGATTACGAAGAGAAAATCAAAAAAGAATTGATGCCTTTTACAGATGTGCCAATTTTATTCGTTTCTGCTTTAACAAAACAGCGTTTATTAAAAGCGCTTGAAGCTACGGTTCAGGTTTTTGAAAACAGAAAACAAAGAATTGCTACTTCAAAATTCAACGAATATATGTTGAAAGTGATCGAAGCATATCCGCCGCCAGCGACAAAAGGTAAATACGTAAAAATTAAATATTGTATGCAATTGCCAACACAAACACCTCAGTTTGTATTTTTTGCTAATATGCCTCAATATGTAAAAGAACCTTATAAGCGATACCTTGAGAATAAAATTCGTGAAAAATGGGATTTCGCAGGAGTTCCAATCGATATTTACATCAGAGAAAAATAAAAAAAGAATCCCCTTGAAAATAGGGGATTTTTTTATGTTTTGTGCCTGTATAATTACAAGATCAATTTTTTATTGGCATTATATTTGAATAAATGTAAAAAATACAATTAAACCTTTTGTGTTTTTGTAAGTCTTACCAATCTAACTAAACCAAATTTATGACCAAGATTTATTCATTTCTATTGTTTTTAGCTTTTGTTTATTCGGCAAATGCCCAGAACAATATTGTTATTAAAGGAACTGTAGTTGATATTAATTCGCAGCTTCCGCTTGAACTCGCTACCGTTTATTTTACAACTGTAAAAGATTCTACTATAATTGAATATGCTACAACTGATAAAAACGGAAATTTTATTATCAATACTAAAAAGTATGATAAACCAGTTTTCTTAAAAGTAAATTATACTGGATATCAAGCTTATTTCGAAGAGCAAAAAGGACTTACGGAAAGTAAAGACTTTGGTAAATTGTATATGCTTGAAAACGCAAATGTTTTAAATGAAGTAGTAATTAAAAGCGAAGCTCCACCAATTACGATTAAAAAAGACACTTTAGAATTTAATGCTCCTTCATACAAGGTCCGCCCAGATGCAAATGTGGAGACGTTGCTGAAACAGCTTCCAGGATTTGATGTCGATAATACAGGGAAAATTACGGTGAATGGGCGAGAAGTCAATCAGGTTTTAGTCAACGGAAAAGCATTTTTTGATAAAGATGGAGCTATTGCCATTAAAAACCTTCCAGCCGACATTATTAAAAAAGTTCAGGTTTCTGATTTTAAAACCAAAAAAGAAGAACTGGCCAAACAGGAGTCAACTTCAGATTATTCGAGTATCAATATTACAATTGACGAAAAGAAAAATAAAGGATATTTCGGTAAAGTTCTTGGCGGATATGGTTCAGACGAACGCTACGAAAGCAGTTTGATGATGAACTTCTTCAAAAACAAACAAAAAATTAGCGTTTTAGCGTCTTCAAATAATATCAATTCAACTGGATTCTCTATGGATGAAGTTTTTGATAATATGGGAGGCGGAAGAAATGCAAAAGGCGGTCAAGGCGCGAGCAGTGGAGGAAAAGGAATCACACAGTCAACTTTGGCTGGAATTAATTATTCTGATGATTGGTCAAAAGATTTGGAGTTTATGAGCAGTTATAATTTTACCAATGCGGTGACTAAAAACGACAGCAAATCCAATCAGCTTAGTTTATTGCCAACGGGAAATATTTTAACAGAAGCAGATTCTAAAACTAGAAATGAAAATACTGGAAATAATGCCAATTTTCAATTAGAATATAAAATCAATCCTTCGATGCAGATTGTTGTTGCGCCTAAATTGAATTTGTCTCAATCAAACAGCAATTCAGCATCTTCAAGTTCTTCTGAAAATGAAAATGGAGAAGCATTGAACGAAAGTACTGCAACATCGCATACAGAAAGTTCAAATACAAGTTTTTCTAATAGTATTAATTTCAACAAAACTTTCGAAAAGAAATCGAGAAATTTAAGTGTGGTTTTTAGTAATAACAACACTAAAAATGATTCGAACGGAATTAATATTTCTGAAACTATTTTCTATCAGGATGCAAAACCAAATGATGAAAGAAATCAAAACGCAAAAAATACTTCTAAAAGTGATGCTTATTCGCTTGACTTAGAATATACAGAGCCTATTGCAGATTCGCTTCGAGTGCGTTTTGGAACCGATTTGGATTGGCAGAATTCGATGAACGATCAGAAAACATATAATTTTGATGATGCATCGCAAGAATATTCAGATTTAAATTCATCGCTGACGAATTACACAACATCAAAGCAAAATTCGATTGCACCAAAAGTGGGTATTACTTGGCAGAAAAGTAAATTTTCACTTAACATCAATTCTAAAACATCAATTGTAGAGTTTGATAATCATTCGTTTTACTTAAATCAAGCAACTGATCTGAACAAAAGATATATGCTTCCGTACGGAACTGCTCAGCTTCGATATAAATTTAATCGTTCTAAAAACTTAACGTTTAAATATGATTATTCTAATGCGCTTCCGTCTGCAACTCAATTAATGCCAGTTGCCGATTTAAATAATCCGCTGAATAGTGTAATTGGTAACCCGAACTTAAATCCGATTGAAAAAAATACTGCAGGTATAGATTTTAAAAATTTTGATTTTAGAACACGTTCAGGCTACAGCTTATTCCTTAGAGGGAATTACTATAATAATGATATAGTTTCGACTTCAATCTATGATGACAGCGGAAAAAGAAATACAACTTATGTAAATATTTCGGGAACTTATTCAGCTTCGGTTGGAGGGAACTGGAATCAGCAAATTAAAAAAGATGCGCACACACTTCGATATGGTTTACGTTTAAGCGGTAATTATAATTATGATAAAGGATTTACTAATGCTGAAATGTATATTGCAAAATCGGTTGTACTTACGCCAACTGTTTATGCTTCTTACGATTACGGCGAAGTGCTTTCGATTTCACCTTCTTATAGTTTATCATACAACGAGACGAGATATGAAAACTATTCTAGAGATGCGACTTCAAACGTAATTCATAGAATTAATATGCAAACCACTTCGTATTGGCCTGCGAATTTAATCTTCGGAAATGATTTTGGATATACTTATAATTCAAATATTTCAGATGATTTCAAAAAGGATTTCTTCCTTTGGAATACAAGTTTGTCTTACGGATTTTTAGATAAAAAATTATACGCAAAAGTGAAGGTTTACGATGTTTTAAACCAGAACCAAAGTGCGACAAGAACTATTTCGCCAACTTCTATTCGCGATGAAGAAAACACAGTTTTAAAACGATATGTAATGTTTTCTCTAGCTTATAAAATTGGAAACTTTGCAGAAAGCAAAAAAGGAAGAAAGCAAAGAGGAGCGTAGATTTTTTTTAGGTTCTAAGGTTCTGAGGTGATGAGGGACTAAGTTTTTTAGTAGTAAAGAGACAAAGGAAGAAAGTCTTTAAAAAAAATGGCAAATCAATTTTGATTTGCCATTTTTTTTTAAAGAACCTTAGAACCTTAGAACCTTAGAACCTTAGAACCTTAGAACTTACGATTAATCTTGTGGTAAACTGTTAATCTGAAAATATCACGATCGTAAAAATCTACACCGCTTGCGCGTCTTTGAAAGTTCTTTAAATAACCTAATTCCACACCAAGATTTGGATTGAAATGATAACGCAAAGCAACATAAAAACGGTTTTGATCGAATGTATTTCTGCGATTGTCTTTCCCGAAGTTAAAGAGAACTTCGTCTGAAATGGTTCCTTTTATGCTTCTGCCTTCTTTTTCCCAAAGCGTAAACATAGATTGTAAACGGTATCTAAATCGAAAAGCATACGAGAATTCATCTAGTAATCCTGTTTTATCTGCTTTTTGAATGAAACGTTCTTCTAACTGAAAACGATTATGAAAAGTAATTTTAGCAATATCATTAATCAAAGTTACATCTTGTTGTCCTCTGTATTCTGGAACAGAATAATCAGGATCAACATACGGATTTTGAGTATTTACACTAAAAAAAGCGAATCCAGCACCTAATTCAGTCATTTTATTGGCTCTATAGCGAGCTTGAGATCTAATAACAAAAAGGTTTTCATGAACAGGATTTACAAAACTCCTATTGTCAAACTCAGAGTGAAGCGCCCATTTTTCAGACAAAGGAAAAATATTATAATATCGAATCCAAGTCAGAGTTTGCTGGTCGATATTTCTTTGATTTTGCCCTGTAATTAGTTGGCTAATAAAGAGTAAAGTGAAAAATAATTTAAAAGATCCTTTCAATTGCTATAAATTCAGGCTGCGAATTTATACAAATGATCTCATTCTTAATTATTTTAAAATCTGTTTTCTATATTTTTTTGTGAAAATAAAAAACGAGACACATTCTAAAATGCATCTCGTTTTTAATACTAAAACTAACTAACCTAACCGCTTACAGAGAATACTTAAATGTAACTCCGTAAGTTCTTTGATCACCAAGAACTCCAGCATATTGTCCTGAGTTACCACCTGCAGGCAATAATTGCTCATAGTAATCTTTATTGAAAAGGTTTCTTCCCCAAATCTGAATAGATAATCCTTGTGAAGCACGGAAACCTAAACGAGCATTAAAGATTGCATAACCTTGAACTACTAAATATTTTGAAGCAGAAGGGCTTGAAGAAAATTCAGAACGAGCGTATCCGTCAGCGGCGAAATAAATTTTTCCAGCATTACCAAAGAATTTTGCATTATCTGAAAGTTCACCTCCAAGAGAACCTGCCCATCTTGAAGCTCCTGGCAATTCAGTTCCAGAAACATCTTTGAAAGCAACTGGAGCTCCAGTTTCTTCTAACGGAAGTGGTGCATTTGTAAATTTCACATATTTACCATCTGTATACGTTGCAGCACCATTAATTGTTAAATGTGAATTGACAACAAAACTCGCATCCAATTCTGCACCTCTTACACGTACTTTATCAGCATTTGCAAGATATCCGCGGTTTACACCTAATTCAGCTGCCTGAACATTAGTTTGGAAATCTTTGATATCAGTATTAAACAACGTTAAATTTAAAATAGAGTTTTTAAATGGAGATGTTTTTACTCCAACTTCATAATGATATACTTTTTCTGGTTTAACCACTGCAAGTTCGGTCATTGGTTGACCTGCAGCATTTGTTGGAAGTCCAGCTACGTTAACTCCAACTGGTTTGTAGCTTTTAGCAAATGTTGCGTAAGCATTAATTTTGTCTGTTGCTTTGTAAGTAAGCGTTAAGTTTCCAGAAAAATCTGTATTGTCTGTATCTGAGTCAAATGCCTGATCTGAGTAAACCGATTTTTTCAAAGCCAATAAAGCAGGATCTGTTGTTTGAAGACCTCCGTAAGTTTTACGAGAATAACTTGCATCTTTTTTATCAAAATTATATCTCAAACCTGGTAAAATGTGGAATCGCTCTGTAACTGACCAATCAAGCTGTCCAAATACTGCAGCGCTCGATGCTCTAATTCTTGCATCAGTATGAATTCCGTAACCTTCAAAAAGGCCGGGTGTTTTCCATAATGGGCTTGTTGTACTTTGAGAGAATCTCCATTGTGCATTTCCAGATTCTTCTGTACCATCTGTTTGAGAAGTTTGATCAATAAAGAATACACCACCAACACCACTAATTTTTGAAGTTATTTGTCCAGCATAACGAACCTCTTGTGTAATTTGAGTTTGTCTTGTTGGGTTTTGAGATTTAGCTAAAACCTGTAATCCTGTAAAATCTCTATCATTTGACGGATCCCAGTTCCAGAAACGCCAAGCTGTTGTAGAAGTAAGAGTTCCGCCTCCAATTTTAGTATCAATGTTTAATGAAACTCCTCCTAAATCTTGTCCAGAACGCCAAGGCGTATCGTGATCTATCTTACGGTCAAAAGCATTTAAACTAGGCAATTGATAATTTAAATCGGCAATAATAGCATCAAACTGACGGTATGCAGCCCTTTGAGTAGGGGCAACACCAGCAACAACCTGCGCATATCCGTCAGGACGCTGTGTTGTAAGATCTCCTGCAAAAGTAACGTTTGTATTTTCAGTAGGAGTCCATAATAATTGTCCTCTAAAACCTTGATTGTTCAAAGTGTTCGTTGGTCTTCCAGTAGCAACATTATCGATTAATCCATCACGCTGCGTTCCAGAGAAAGATAAACGACCAGCTACTTTTTTTCCTAATGCTCCAGTGATAGAGGCTTTAGCTTGTAAAAAAGCATAATTACCGTAGCTAAGTTCAAAATCTGCTCCAGGAGTAAAACTTGGTTTGCGAGAAGTAATATTAAAAGCTCCAGAAGTAGTATTTTTTCCAAATAAAGAACCTTGTGGTCCGCGTAAAACTTCAATTTGTTCTACATCGATAAAATCTAAAGTAGTCGCTGCTGGACGTGCATAATAAACACCGTCAACATAAAAACCAACTCCAGGATCGATACCATCATTTGTTAATCCGAATGGAGAACCTAAACTTCTAATATTGATACCTGTATTTCTAGGGTTAGAAGAATACAATTGAACAGAAGGAACCAATTCTTTAATACGGTTTACGTTAAAAGCTCCTGCTTGTTCTGCTTGTTTTCCTGTAACAACCGAAACGGCAATTGGCACATCTTGTACTTTTTCGATTCTTCTTCTTGATGAAACTACAACTTCTACAAGTTTATTTTCTTCACGTAAAGTAACCAATAGAGGTGAAGCTGGTATAGCTGTAATTTCAAGTTCAGCAGTATTATAGCCAATGTATTGAACTAAAAGTGTAAGTGGTAATTTTCCTTGCGATTCTATCGAAAATCTTCCTTCAGAATCTGTAATTGTGCTAAAAGTTGTTCCTTTAATAACCACGTTGGCTGCTTCTAAAGGAATATTTTGATCTGTTGTAACAACCCCGTCAATTTTTTGTGCGAATGAGATTGAGAACGTTAAAACTGCAAGTATTGTAAATATATTTTTTATAGATGTTTTCATTTTTATATTAAGTATATGTGATTAGTAGAATTTAAAATTAAATTTTTTTTACCAACACATACACATCATAAATGAAACAGTATTCACAGTTGTGAATTTATAATTATAGTTTTTTTGCAAAAGATTTTTTCCACCTGATTTACTAGAATGTACTTTCATGAGTTAAAATTTTGTAAATGATTAGTTAATTATTTTTGGCAAATATATATAATTAATTCTATCGATTTACTAGACTTTAGAAAATATTTTTTTATTTCTTCACTAATGAAGCGATTGTGATGCCTTCCATGGCTTTCAAAGTTTTATCTCTGATAAGCATCAAACCGTGACGTAGACTGCATTCAGACTCGGTTTTACAATCAGAACAAGGCTCGTAAAAATTTAGAGAAGCACATGGCAAAAGTGCAATTGCACCGTCAAATAATCGGTGAATTTCTGCCAAAGTAATGTCATTTTTAGACTTTATCAGATAATATCCGCCAAATTTTCCTTGCTTACTGCTTACAAAACGACCGCGTTTTAGATCCAATAAAATCTGTTCTAGGAACTTTTTAGGAATATTTGCTCCTTCAGCAATTTCCACTGTTCTAGAAATGTGATTTTCGTCTTGTTCTGCTAAATAAAGTAAGGCCTTAAGGGCGTATTTTGCTTTATGTGATAACATCTATATTTTTTAATTATGAATTGTGAATTATAAATTATGAATTGAATTTTGGAACTAAAATCTTTTCAAAGATAACTTGAAACTTTAAACAAAACTTAAAACTTTAAACAAAATTTAATTACCAGCTTCCTCCAGAACCTCCTCCAGAGAATCCTCCTCCTCCAAATCCGCCGCCGAAGCCGCCGCCTCCGCCAAAACCACCGCCAGATGATCCGCCTCCGAATCCTCCAAAACCACCTCCGCTTCTTCCAAGATTACTCAGAATAATAGCATCAAGTAGACTAGGGCCACCGCCACCGTTGTTGCCAGAATTTCCGCCACCACCTCTTTTATTTCGAGAAAGTAGAATTAAAACAATAACAACAATTACGATAAAAGGCAGAAAAGGAAAGTCTTGTCCTTTGTTTTGTTTGCGTTCGCCTTTATATTTTCCTTTAAAAACATCAAAAAGAGCATCGGCTCCTTTGTCAAGACCGTTGTAATAACTTCCTTTTTTAAATTCTGGAATGATAATATTTCGAGTAATTTCTCCGCCTATACCAGCAGTTAATCGGTCTTCAAGTCCGTAACCAGGAGAAATCCATATTCTTCTTTCGGCTTTAGCTAATAAAATTAAAACCCCGTTATCCTCTTTAGCTTGTCCAATTCCCCATTCTTGAGCCCACTTGGGAGTAAGAATACCAATATCTTCACCTTTTAAGCTTTCGATTGTAATAACAACAATTTGAGTAGAAGTAGAATCTGAGTAACGAACTAATTTTTCTTCTAATTGTGTTTTTTCAGAAGCGCTTAAAACATTTGCGTAATCGTAAACAGAAGTTTGAAAATCTGGTTTTTTAGGAATATCAAATTGAGCAAAAATAGTATTGCTGATAAATAATGTGATAAACAAAAGAGTAATCTGAAAAATTCTATTAGAATTTGAGATTTTATTTGTGAAGTTTTTCATTATTTATCCTTTTGAGATTTCGTTAGATAATTCGTTTGTATCGTCTTCCTGAGAAGGGAAATATTTTTTAAGTTGTTCTCCAGCATTCAAAATACCATCAACAATTCCTTGCTTAAAATTTCCAGATTTAAAATGATTTGTCATGACATCTTTGGTACAATCCCAAAAATCATTTGCGACTACATCGTTAATTCCTTTATCTCCACAGATAACAAAGTTTTTATCTTCAACTGCAAAATAGAGTAGAACACCATTCTGCAATTTAGTTTCATTCATTCTTAATTGGTGAAAAACTTCTAAAGCTCTATCATAATGAGCTTTAGAAGTTGTTTTTTCTATATGAACTCTAATTTCGCCAGAAGTATTATTTTCGGCCATACGAATAGCTTCAACAATTTCTTGCTCTTCTTCTTTGGTTAAAAAATCTTCTACTTTTGACATCTGATTAATTTTAGAGTTTAGATTGCTGATTTTAGATTTGTTGTCTAAAACCTATTAGAATTTTACTTCAACAGGTTTATCTGCCCCAGTAGAAGCTTCAAAGTATGGTTTCTCTTTGTATTCACTCAAGAACCAGTTGTTTGGAATTTTTAAAACATATCCGTTATAATCTTGTACAGATTCATTGAAACGAGTTCTAGCTGTTAAAATCTGATTTTCTGTGCTAGCCAATTCGTCTTGTAACTTCAAGAAGTTCTCATTAGCTTTTAAAGTTGGATATTGCTCAACAGAAACTAATAGTCTTGATAAAGAAGAAGATACGCCGCTTTGTGCTTGGTTAAATTGCGCCAATTGTTCTGGAGTTACGTTGCTTGGATCAATTGTTACAGATGTAGCTTTTGCACGAGCTTCGATTACAGCAGTTAAAGTTCCCTTCTCAAAGTCAGCAGCACCTTTCACAGTGTTTACTAAATTCCCGATAAGATCGTTACGTCTTTGGTAAGCCGTTTGAACATTTCCCCACTCTTTATTAACAGCTTGACTTTTTTGTAAAGCAGTATTTTTAATTCCAATCGACCAAAATGCGATAATAGCAATAAATGCTACAATAATTCCAACAGGGATTAACCACTTTTTCATATTTGTTTTGATTTAAGTTTATTTCAATTTTTAATTACAATTCGTTTTTGATGTCGTTCAGCTGCGTTTTTATCAATTCTAATTTACGTATTATTTCGAATTTATCTAACGTTTTCTTCTGACCTTCTTTTAAGTGTGTTTTGGCACCTTCTAAAGTAAATCCTCTTTCTTTTACTAAGTGATAAATCAATTGAAGGTTGGTAATATCTTCTGGTGTGAACATTCTGTTTCCTTTGGCATTTTTTTTAGGTTTTAGAATGTCAAATTCGCTATCCCAAAATCGTATCAAAGAAGCATTGACATTAAAAGCTTTGGCCACTTCGCCAATACTGTAATATCTTTTGTCTTTAGAAAGTTCAATATGCATGGTTCGTTTTTTTCTATTTTACATCAAAAATAGTATTTTTTGTACTATTAATCTAATGATTGGTTTTCTTGGTTTGCCATTTGTGAAATTGCTACATATTCTACCGCCGAAATATTTCCATAATAAAAATTCAACGGATTAACTACTTTTCCGTCTTTATGGACTTCATAATGACAGTGTGGGCCTTCAGATCTTCCTGTGCTTCCAACAAAACCAATTACATCGCCGCGTTTTACTCGCTGTCCTGGGCGACAGTTGTATTTGCTTAAATGCGCATATAAACTTTCATATCCAAAACCATGCCTGATCACAATATGATTCCCGTATCCAGAAGCAGTGTTGTCAGCTCTGTCTACGACTCCATCTCCTGTTGCATATATTGGAGCGCCTGTATTGGCGGTGAAATCCATTCCGTTATGCATTTTTCGCACTTTCGTGAAAGGGTCAATTCGATATCCAAAACCTGACGCAACGCGTTTTAAATTTTCATTTCGAACTGGCTGAATGGCAGGAATTGCTAATAATAAATTTTCTTTAGCTCCAGCTAATTTTAAAATCTCATCTAGAGATTTGGACTGAATTGCTAATTCCTTTGAAAGTTTATCGATTCTTTGTGTGGTATTTAAAACCAATTGCGAATTATTATATCCTTCAAGAACTTTATATCGGTCAGAGTTTTTAAAACCTGCTTTTCTGATAGAATCTGGAATTTCGGCTTTATTAAAATAAACACGGTAAATATTATTGTCACGTTCTTCTAATGCATCTGCCGCTGCATCAATTTCGTCCAATTTTTTATTTAAAATAGCATATTGCAGTTTTAAATTTTCGATTTCGCGGGCTTGTAAACGATCTTTTGGGGTTTCGAAATAAGGAGTGTTAATTAGAAGGACAAAAACTAAAAATCCAAATAGTGCTGATGCCAATAAAAACAGTAATGCGTAACCAATTTTTATTCTTTTTCTGGTTTTTATTTTCGTATAAGCCAGATTTTCTGAGTCGTAATAATATTTTACTTTCGCCATATTTTAAAATACGCTATTTTTGCAGCTTGTAAAATAACTTAGACGAAGAATATTAAGAAATGTTTCAGTCGTTTGAGCTTTTTTGCAAGAACAAAATAATTTGATAATTTGGGGAGAATTACTTAAATTATATAATGCGCAAAATAGCAATTTTATTGTTGTAAAGCATAAGTTTTTAATGTTCGATTTTAAAAATTAACGCATTAGTAATTGAAATTAAAAGGTAATCAGCACGTTATCAAATTGACACATTAAACAGACACATTTTCTAATTAAAATATGAAATCACAAGACGTACGTAAACAATTTTTAGATTTTTTTGAGAGTAAAGGACATACTATTGTTCCATCAGCTCCTATTGTTCTTAAAGACGACCCAACCTTAATGTTCAATAACTCGGGAATGGCCCAGTTTAAAGAATTTTTCTTAGGGAACGGAACTCCAAAAAGTCCAAGAATAGCCGATACGCAAAAATGTCTTCGTGTTTCTGGAAAACATAATGACCTTGAAGAGGTTGGTATCGATACGTACCACCACACGATGTTTGAAATGCTTGGAAACTGGTCTTTTGGTGATTACTTCAAAAAAGAAGCAATCAACTGGGCTTGGGAATTATTGACTGAGGTTTATAAAATCCCGAAAGAGAATCTTTATGTTTCTGTTTTTGAAGGAAGTAAAGAAGATAATGTTCCGTTTGATCAAGAAGCTTGGGATATCTGGAAAACTTTAATCGATGAAGACCGAATTATTTTAGGAAATAAAAAAGATAATTTCTGGGAAATGGGAGATCAAGGACCATGCGGACCTTGTTCTGAAATTCACGTTGATTTACGTTCTGCAGAAGAAAAAGCTTTGGTTTCTGGAAAAAGTTTAGTGAATAATGATCACCCGCAAGTTGTTGAAATCTGGAATAATGTATTCATGGAATTCAACCGTAAGGCTGATGGTTCTCTAGAAAAACTTCCTGCACAACACGTAGATACCGGAATGGGATTTGAGCGTTTGTGTATGGCATTACAAGGAAAAACATCAAACTATGATACGGATGTTTTCATGCCATTAATTAGAGAAATCGAAACAATTACTGGAGCAAAATATACTGTAAAGGCATCAAACGAAGCTGAAGAAAAAATAAATATTGCGATTCGTGTTATTGCAGATCACGTTCGTGCGGTGGCTTTTGCTATTGCAGATGGTCAGTTGCCTTCTAACACAGGAGCAGGCTATGTAATTCGTAGAATTTTACGTCGTGCTATTCGTTACGGATTTACTTTCTTAGGTACAAAAGAACCATTTATTTACAAATTGGTTGAAACTTTAAGTGAGCAAATGGGAGATTCTTTCCCAGAAATCAGAACGCAAAAAGCACTTTGTTCGAATGTAATTCGCGAAGAAGAAAATTCTTTCCTTAAAACATTAGATCAAGGATTGATTCTTTTAGATGCTGTAATTTTAAACAATACTGGAGATACAATCGATGGTAAAAAAGCTTTCGAATTGTATGATACTTATGGATTCCCAATCGATTTAACTGCTTTGATTCTTTCAGAAAAAGGATTGAAATTAGATGAAGAAGGTTTTAAAGAGCAATTGCAATTACAGAAAGAAAGATCTCGTGCTGCTTCTAAAGTAACGGCTGGAGACTGGCATGTAATTCTTGAAGACGATGTTCAGGAGTTTGTTGGTTATGACAGATTATCACAACAAGTTAAGATTACAAAATATCGTAGAGTTGAAAGTGCAAAAGATGGAGAGATTTTCCAATTGGTTTTCAATGCAACTCCATTTTACGGAGAAAGCGGTGGACAAACTGGAGATAAAGGATATTTAGAAGCACAAAACGGAGATATTATTTATATCATCGACACTAAAAAAGAAAACAACCAAACGGTACATTTGGCGAAATCATTGCCAGAGAACCTTACTGGAACTTTTAATGCTGTTGTAGATGCAAATCAAAGAGCTAAAACTTCTTCAAATCACTCAGCTACGCACCTGTTGCACCAAGCTTTACGTAAGATTTTAGGAACTCACATCGAGCAAAAAGGTTCGATGGTACGAAATGCTTCATTACGTTTTGACTTTTCTCATTTCTCAAAAGTTACAGATGAAGAATTATTAGAAGTCGAAAACTTTGTAAATGCAAGGATTCGTGAGAGTTTGCCATTAATCGAAAAAAGAGCGATTCCAAAAGATCAAGCTCTAGAGGATGGTGCAATTGCATTATTTGGTGAGAAATATGGCGATTTAGTTCGTACTATTAAATTCGGAGATTCTGTCGAATTATGTGGAGGAACGCACGTTGCAAATACATCTGATATCTGGCACTTTAAAATCATTTCTGAAGGAGCTGTTGCAGCTGGAATTAGAAGAATTGAAGCGATTACAAGCGAAGCGGCTAAAGAATATTTTGAGTCTCAAGCAATTTCTTTTGGAGAAATCAAAGAAGTGCTTAAAAATGCTCCAGATCCTGTAAAAGCAATTCAGGCATTACAAGACGAAAATGCGCAATTGAAAAAACAATTGGAAGCTTTATTAAAAGATAAAGCTAAAAATATGAAAGCTGATTTAGCTAAAGAATTACAAGAAATCAACGGAGTTCGATTCTTGGCTAAACAAGTAGATTTAAATCCTGAAGGGGCAAAAGATTTGGCTTACGAGTTAGGTAATGCTTATAACGATTTATTTATTGTTTTGGCTACAGCTCACGAAGGAAAACCAATGTTAACATGTTATGTTTCTAAAGAAATTGTAGCAAGCAAAAACTTAAACGCTGGACAAGTTGTTCGCGAATTAGGGAAATACATCCAAGGTGGTGGTGGAGGACAACCTTTCTTCGCAACTGCAGGAGGTAAAAATGTTGACGGAATTGGTGAAGCGCTTTCAAAAGCAATTGAGTTTGTTAAATAAAAAGTTGCTAAGAATCTGAGTTACTAAGATTCTAAGTTTTTTATAATTCAAAAATAAACCCGACAGATTTTTAAATCTGTCGGGTTTTGTTTTTCTCAATTTATGTCATTTCGACGAAGGAGAAATCTCCGCAAGTAACTCCGCAACTAAAAGCCAATCTTTGTAGAGTTTCTTACGGAGATTTCTCTTTCGTCGAAATGACAAATAGTACTTTTAAAGTAATTCAAATAATAAACCCGACAGGTTTTTAAAACCTGTCGGGTTTATTATAAAGAAAGCTAAGATTAATCATTTAAATCTTTTAATCTGTGGCCAAAAAAAACTCAGCAACTTAGCATCTTAGTAGCTTAAAAAAACTATTTACGTTCCCCAATTTGTTGGCGCCACATAGCGTAATACAATCCTTTCTCTACAATTAAATCTTCGTGTTTACCTTGTTCGATGATTTTTCCTTGCTCCAAAACAAATATTTTATCAGCATGCATTACAGTAGACAAACGGTGTGCGATTAAAACGGTAATTCTGTTTTTGTCTGAGATATTTCGAATCGTGTCGTTAATTTCTTCTTCGGTAATTGAATCTAAAGCAGAAGTTGCTTCGTCAAAAATCAATAAATTCGGATTTCTTAGAATTGCTCTTGCAATAGATAAACGCTGTTTTTCTCCACCAGAAACTTTGATTCCGCCTTCTCCGATTGTGGTATTTAAACCGTCTTCTGCACGTCTTAGAAGTTTATCGCAACTTGCACGTTTTAAGGCATCATATAAATCTTCGTCGGTTGCGTTTGGCTTAACGAATAATAAGTTTTCGCGAATTGTACCTGAGAATAATTGAGCATCTTGAGTAACAAAACCAAGCTGTTTTCTTAAGTCTAATAAATCAACATCTGTAGAATCAATGTCGTTATATAAAACTTGTCCTTCAGCAGGAGTATATAATCCGACTAATAATTTTACTAAAGTTGTTTTTCCAGATCCAGACGGACCAACAAAAGCAACAGTTTGTCCTTGTTTGATTTCGAAATTAATATTTTCAACCGCTTTAAATTTGGCTGTTTTATGTTGAAAACTAACATTCTGGAAAAGCAATTTCTGAATCGCTCCAATATGTTTAGGGCTTTTTGGACGAAACTCTTTTGGAGCATTCAATAAATGTTTGAAATTCTCCATAGAAACTTTCGTTTCATTCAGCGCAATAATAAAGTTTCCTAATTCTTGTAAAGGACCAAAAATGAAGAAAGTAAAAAATACCATTGTCAATAAATCACCAACAATGATTTTTCCTCCGAATAAGAAATAATAAAGCGCAAAAACAACACAAGTTCTCAAAAAGTGAACAGTTGTTCCTTGAATAAAGCTTAAACTTCTGATAAAACGGATTTTCTCCAATTCTAATTGAAGAATTTTAAAAGTGTTTAAATTCAAACGCTTTTCTTCTTGATACGTTAAACCGAGACTTTTTACTAACTCGATGTTTCGTAAACTTTCAGTTGTAGAACCTGCAAGAGCATTGGTTTGATTTACAATCTTTCTAGAAACGATTTTAATCTTTTTACCCAAATACAAACTAACCAAAGCAATAATTGGGGCTGTAACTAAAAAGATAATAGAAATTCTAAAATCGATTCTTGCTACATAAACGATTACGAAAATGAAACCGATAATGGTTTGAAAAATTAGTGAAATAGAAAGCGTAATCAGCTTTTCAGAATCAATTCTAACTTTTGTCAGTTTGCTCAACGTTTCTCCGCTTCGTTGGTCTTCAAATTCAGCATACGGAAGATCAAGAGATTTCTTAATTCCGTCAGTATACATTTGAGCACCTGTGCGCTGAATAACAACGTTGGTAAAATAATCCTGAAAGTTTTTGGTGATTCTAGAAATCATTGCTGCGCCAAGCGAAAGTCCGAGCCAGAAAGACAATGATTTAATAAATCCGATTTCGTTTCCTTTATATTTTGCCAAGCCAACTCCGCAATCCTGCATAAGTTTTCCGGTAATTACCGAATCTGACAAACTGAAACAAATGTTGATAGAAGCCATAATCAAAGCAAAAAACAAAAGCATTTTATGTTTGATAATGTAGGTATATAATAATTTCATATAAGAATTTAAAAAAAATGGAAGATGCAAAAATAAGGAATTGTTTGGGTTTGTGTGGTCAGTTTTTGTTATTAAAAATGTAATTTTTTAAAAGTCTTTCGAGTGATTTAAAATACAGGAAAAAACCTGAGTATTTATACGCATTTTTGATTTTTGTTTTTTTAAAAAATAAGGCAATTATTGAGCTATTTTGTTTGTCAATAGGATATTGAAAAGTGTTTAAAAGATGCTATTTTTTTTAAATGTGGAATCCCGTAAGGATTTAATTTTTGGTTGTATTACGTTTGTGCCAATTAACAATTTAACCAAGTCAAAATGAAAAAAATTTTATGTCTATTTGGTGCTTTAGCACTAGTTTTAACCTCATGTTCAAATGATGATTCTCCTTCATCTTCAGATGGTTTGCTAAAAAAAACCGTTATTACAAATTCAGACGGAGAGAAATACACTATTAATTATACTTATGATGGTAATAAAATAGTAAGTGCAATAGATGATACAGGTGATGTAAATGCATATTATACTTACACAGGGAATTTAATTACTAAAATAGAATTTAAATTTCCTGACGGGACAATAGATCAAATAAATACTTATTCGTATAATGCTGATGGTAAATTGACAACTTTTCTTAGAGTAGAGCCAAATATGGATTGGGGCACCAAAGAAGTTTATACTTATAATGCTGACGGAACGATTACAGTTAAATCATACGGTGGAGACAGTGAAACTCAAACGAGTGAAGGGTCAACTAGTACAGTTAAATTTGTAAATGGTGAAGTAAGTGAGATTATAAGTGAATCAGGCTCAGTAAGTCATAAATACACTTATGACAATAAGAACAATCCGACGAAAAATATTTTAGGTATGGATAAAATTGCATTCGCTGATGGAGAAGGAAATGGAGTAAAATTCAATATTTTGACTGATACATCAGGAGACGGTGACTTATGGACAAACAGTACTTTTACTTATAATGAAAGTGGTTATCCAATTAAAGAAGTAGATACTGGATCTGATAGTTTAGGTACTTCTGAATATTTTTATTAATATTTAAACTTGTTTATAAAATACGAAGAAAGCCAGATGCATTTGCCTCTGGCTTTCTTACATTTGAAAACAAAATCAAATCCCTCAATTATGAAAAGAATTTTATGCCTTTTTGGTGCTTTAGCATTAATAGTATCATCATGTTCTAATGATGATAAATCTTCTGCAGAAGAATTAGATTCTACGTTGCCTAAAACAATCTCTTACATTTATCCTTCTCCAGAATTGGGAACAAATAGTAAGCAGACGGCTTCCTATAATGGAAATGAAATAGTTAGCTTAACAAATAATGATTCAAAAACAGTATTTACTTATGATGGAAATATAATTGTTAAGCAAGAAGTTTTTGATGTAGATGAGAGCGGAAAAGAAACAAAAAATGAAGAAGTTTCATATGCATACGAAAATGGAAAACTTAAAACGAAAGTAATAAGAGAAGATTTTACTGCAGAATATCCAGATGGGAATTATATTGAGAAAGTAGTTTTTACGCATACTTCAAACGAAATCATTTCTTATATAGACTATTCGGTTAATAAAGACACCAAAGCAGAGACTAAAAACAGCGAAGGTACGCTAACATATAAAGACGGAAATCTGGTTAAGGATGAGAAAAAATTCAATTCTCTAACTGAAACACGGGTTTATGAATATGATGCTAAAAACAATCCTTTAAAAAATATAGTAGGATTTAGTATGTTACTAAATGAGATCGATGGTTTTGCAAAGAATAATGTTGTAAAAACAACAAAAACGTCATCTGAATTTCCTAATGCGGCTGTTTATTTGACAACATACATTTATAACGACAATAATTATCCAACAAGACATACATCATTTGATGGCGGAGGCCAGAATATTGAATTTGAAATTGAATATACCTATTAATTTTTGGTAATTATAAATTTGATCTAAACCAAATACTTTGTATTTGGTTTTTTTGTGGCAAAGAATTAATTTATAATCATTCTTTTTTGATAAATTTTCTCGTTAATTTTTAGGTCTTATCTTATTTGCAATTAGTGTGTTATGTGCTGTTTTGCTGTAGTGTATTTTTTGAATGTGGAATCCCGTAAAGTTTTGATTTTGAATTTTAGTAAGTTCGCGCTTGTAATCAATTTAACCAAATCGAAATGAAAAAAATTTTAAGCTTATTTGGTGCTTTAGCACTAGTTTTGACATCTTGCTCAAGTGATGATAATCAAGAAGGAAGTGCTATTTTGCCAAAAACAATTAAATATTTTAGCGTAGCCTATCCTTCAGAAAATGCTGTGTATTTAGCAACTTACAATGGTACTAAAATTGTAAGCATGAAAGATGAAACAGGAAGAACTGACTATTCTTACGAGGGTAATCTTGTAGTAAAAGCAACTAATTATGATACTGAAAGCGGTAAAGATATCCTTAGTGACGTAACAACTTATCAATATGCTAACGGAAAGCTTTCAGGTTATACTTTTGCAGAAGCTTTTTCAACAGAATTTCCTGAGGGGAAATACAAAAGCAGAATAGTATTTACATATAATGCAGATGGAACAGTAAAAAGAGAGCGCTATAACATAGAGGGTACTACAGAAACGAAAAGTGTTTATTCTGAAGTGTTAACTTTTGCTAATGGAAATCTAGTTAAAAGTGTTCAAACAGATTCAGGATCAGATAGTGTATTTACAGCTGAATATGAATATGACAATAAAAATAGTCCATACAAAAACATTGCAGGATTCAATTTGCTAATAGATCATAGTGAAGGAGAAGGTTCTGTATATAGCTCTGTAAACAATATTGTTAAATATACAGCATCTTATTCAAGCGAAACAGCAAACGTTTTCAAAAGCGAAATCGTTTATGACGCAAATAATTTCCCGACAAAAATTACTAATTTTACAAAAGACGGAGTTGCTGCTGAATCATATGAGTTCATCTACTAGTTAAAAAACTTACTTAATTATAGAAACCAAATACTTTTGTATTTGGTTTTTTTATTGGTTAAAATTGATGAAATTCGTGTTTAAATTAGAAAAATCATGCAATTCAGAACCCAAATACCAATTTCAAAAAGTAATTCACCAATCGATTATAATTCGAAAGTGCTTTCTATTGGATCTTGTTTTGCAGAAAATATGGCGGAGAAATTCGATTATTTTAAATTTCAAAATGAAACTAATCCGTTTGGAATAATTTTTAATCCGGTTTCAATCGAGAAATTATTCGATAGAATTTCTAAACAAGAAATGTTCGGAGAAAAAGATGTTTTCTTTCATAATGAACGCTGGCACAGTTATGAAGTGCATTCAGATTTGAGTAATTCTGATCGCCAAGAATTGCTGGAATCATTAAATAAAGCGATTGCCGAAACACACAAACAAATTAAAGAAGCTACACATATTATCATCACTTTTGGGACTTCCTGGATTTACAGAAATCTAGAAAAAGATGAAATTGTAGCCAATTGCCATAAAGTGCCTCAAAAGCAATTTTCAAAAGAATTATTATCAGCAGAAGCAATTCAGAAAAGCATTCAAAATACAATTGAGTCAATTCAAGGCTTAAATCCTAATATTAATTTTATATTTACTATTTCTCCAGTTCGTCACATTAAAGACGGATTTGTAGAAAATCAACTAAGCAAATCGCATTTATTTACAGCTTTACATAAGACTTTTGACTTTCGACTTTCGACTTTCAATTATTTCCCTTCATACGAAATCATGATGGACGAACTTCGCGATTACCGTTTTTATAACGAAGATATGCTTCATCCCAACCAAATTGCGATAGATTATATTTGGAAGCTTTTCAGCGAAAGCAATATTTCAGAAGACAGTTTTTCTGTAATGAAAGAAGTAGACGAAATCCAAAAAAGTCTGCGTCACAGAAGTTTTAATCCAGAATCAGAACAGCATCAAAAATTTCTAGCAAAACTCCAACAGAAAATAGAGGCTTTAGGAAAAAAACAACCACATATTAAATTTTAGATAGGTTTTGCATTTTTGCACATCGGTAAAATAAAACTTTGTGCCTTTGCGTCTTCGTGGCAAAAGTAATTTAGCAGTAAAATTTTAGAATAATTCCTCATAATTATGTAAATTGTTAAGGTTTAAATTTTACATTTTTGTAAGATGTCTAATCCTGCTTTTTTCAGAAGCAATTTTAATCTTAACGATTTTATTGACGTATGAATAAGAAATCCATTCACTATTTTAAAAAAACACTTCGTATACTACTTTGGTGTGTGGGTTCTGTGGTTACGTTATTATTACTTCTTATTATTTTAATTCAAGTTCCGTCAGTACAGAATTTCGTTAAAGATAAAGCCATAACGTATCTTCAAGGCAAGATCAAAACGAAAGTTTCTTTAGATAAAATCTTAATCAAATTTCCAAAAGATGTAGTGCTGGAAGGTTTCTATTTTGAAGATCAAAAGAAAGATACTTTGCTGGCTGGTAAACGATTAGAAGTCGATGTTGATCTTTTTAAATTGGTAAGTAGTGAATTGGAAATCAATTCGGTTTCATTAGAAAACGTAAAAGCCAATATTTCAAGAAATAAAGACGGCGTTTTCAATTTCGATTATATCATAAAAGCATTCGAATCTAAAGAACCAAAAGTTGAAGATCCAAATGCTAAACCTTTCAAAATTTCTGTTGTAAAGGTAAATCTCGATCAAGTTAAATTTAATTTTAAAGATGATTTTTCGAAAAATGACATTCGAGTAAATCTGACACATTTTGATACCAAATTCAAGAAATTCGATTTAGATCAAATGGATTTCAATATTCCAACAATCAATTTAAACGGACTAAAAGTCGTTTTAAATCAAGATGTTGTTGAGAAAATTGCAGAAGTTTCGGTTAAAACAGTTGATACCATTTCAAAAAGTCCAGATTTCAAACTGAAATTGGATAAAATAGCTTTGTCTAAAATTGATGTTTTATACGATAATAAAGATTCAAAATTAAATTCGGGTATTCGTTTAGGAAATCTAAATCTTGCCGTAAATGACATAGATTTGACTAAACAGCTTTTAGATTTTGATACTTTCGAAGTAAAAAATCTTAGCGGAAACTTACGATTAGGAGCAAAAGACAAGCAAATTCAAACTCCAGATTTAGATACAACTGCTATAAAACAAGCAGGTTGGAAAGTAAAACTCAACGAAACCAATCTAGAAAATATCGCTTTCAAGTTTGATGACATGCAATCAAAACCAAAAACTAAAGGTTTAGATTATGCACATTTAGATTTGAGTAAATTCAATTTTAAAGCAGAGAAATTATTTTACGGAAATGATACCATTTCTGGAAATATTAAAACTTTGACTGTCAACGAAAAAAGTGGTTTGCAGATTCAGGCTTTAAAAACAGATTTCTTTTATAGACCGAAAAATGCTTCTTTAGATAATTTATATCTAAAAACACCACAAACCCTTGTGCAAGATAAAGTTAAGGCGCAATATAAATCATTAGAATCACTTCAAAAAGACTTAGGAAATCTCGCGATTGATGCCAATTTGAAACAATCGAAAATTGGGTTTAAAGACATTTTACTATTCGTTCCCGATTTGCAGAAAACCAATCCGTTTAAGAGTAATCTAAATGCGATTTTGTACGTGGACAGCCGTGTAAGCGGAAAAGTAAAGGATTTGACTATTTCGAAATTTGAAATGAGCGGAATTGGTTCTACAAAAGTTTCCCTTTCGGGGAAAATCGCTGGACTTCCTGATGCTCAAAAAGCGTATTACGATCTGAATATCAAGAAGATTTCGAGCACTTCAAAAGACATCAATATGTTTGTGCCAACTGGAACAATTCCGAAAAACATTCAATTGCCTTCTCAATTAAGTTTACAAGGAAAATTTAAAGGTTCGGTGCAGAATTTTAAAACTAATTTGGCTTTAAACAGCAGTTTCGGAAATGCAAAAGTAGATGCTCTTTTCGATCAGCGAATTAAAAATAAAGAAAAATATGATGCAGATGTTTCGTTGCAAGAATTCGATTTAGGTCGATTAATTAAAAACGATTCAATCGGAAAAATTACGCTTAAAGCGAAAGTCAAAGGAAATGGTTTAGATCCAAAAACAGCAAATGCAGCGATAGATGGTTTGGTTCAGAAAGCAGTTTTTAATCGATATACTTATAAAGATTTAGCCTTAAAAGGAAATATAGAAAATGGTTCTTTTGCCGTAAAATCTGGGATGAAAGATCCGAATTTGAATTTTGATTTAACAGCCAGCGGAGACACGAAAGACAAATATCCAACGGTAAAACTAAAACTGAATTTAGACATCGCCGATTTAGAAAAATTGAACTTGCATGCTGGCCCGATGAAACTTCGCGGAAATGTCGATGCCGATATTACCAATAGTAATCCTGATTTTCTTAACGGAAAAGTGTTTTTATCCAACATTCAGATTCTGCAAGATGTTGAGCCAATTGTGTTAGATTCGATTCGTGTTTTTGCCTTCGCAGACAAAGACAGCAATTCGATTAAAATCTCTTCACAATTTTTAAAAGCCGAAGTGACAGGAAAGTACAAACTGACCACTTTATCAAATTCAATTCAAAAATCATTATCGAAATATATTGATCTTAAAAATCCGAAAGTTAACGCAGAATCAGACGAGCAAAGATTGGCGTTTATGCTGAAAGTGGATAATGATCCTGTACTTTTTAAATTGTTGCCAAAACTAACAGGCTTAGAGCCTTTTACAATCAATGGAAACTACAATAATCAAACAGATTCTTTGGAAGTAAAAGGAACGATTCCAAGAATTGTCTATGCGAATAATACCATTTCTGATGGGAAAATTAATATTGAAGCAAAAGAAAATGCTTTAGAATATTCTGTTTCTGTGGCTACAATTGAAAGCGGTTCTTTAAAAATTCCGTTTACAAGTTTAAAAGGTGATGTTCAAAACAATATTTTGACTTATGCGCTTGAAGTTCAAGATGCAAAACAAAAACAGCAGTATTTTATTGCAGGTGAATTTAAAGCAGAAGATTCTAAAAATATAGTAAAACTGGATTCGGAAAACTTCATTTTAAATTATGACAAGTGGAATGTCGATCCAGAAAATGCAATTGAAATTGGAGAAAAAAGATTGTACGTTAATAAATTCAATTTGAATAATAACGGAAATGAGTTAAAAGTTCAATCGCAAGGAAATCAAGATAATGCGCCGTTGCAAGTCGACTTTGTAAACTTCAAAATTGAAACCATTATGAATATGGTCAAAAAAGACGAATTGTTGATGCAAGGTTTGATAAACGGAAATGCTTTGGTTGAAAATGTCATGACCAATCCGACTTTTACATCAGATTTAAAAATTGATGATTTTACTTTTAAAGGATCAAAAGTTGGTGATTTAGAAATAAAAGTTGACAATAAAACTGCTAATACGCTTGCCGCAAATGTAACGTTGAGCGACGAAGGAAATGATCTGAAACTAACGGGAGATTATCAATTGGACGCTGGAAATTTTGATTTTGATGTTGTAATTAACAAGTTGTACATCAAAAGTATTCAAGGTTTCAGTATGGGAAATATTACTGAAGGACAAGGCTTTTTATCTGGAAACTTTAAATTGACGGGCAATACTTCTGCTCCAAAAATTAACGGAGAATTGAACTTTAATGATGCTGGTTTTAGAGTGACACAATTGAATTCGTATTTTAAAACTAAAAACGAAAAAATCACTTTTAGTAACGAAACGATTTCATTTGATAAATTCTCTCTTTTCGATGAAAATGACAATGAATTATACGTAAACGGAACAATTCAATCTCCTGATTTTGTAAAATACAATTTCAATTTGGTTGTTGAAGCAAATGATTTTAGAGCCATTCATTCAAAAGCAAAAGACAACGATTTGTTCTATGGAGATTTGTTTTTAGATACAAAACTAAACATCAAAGGAAATTTGGATAGTCCTGTTATAGATGGTACAATTAAAATCAATAAAGAAACCAAGTTTACAGTTGTAATGCCTCAGTCCGATCCTTCTATTGCAGACAGAGAAGGAATCGTAGAATTTGTAGATGAAGACAATGCTTATCTCAAACAAACGGTCGATATGCAGAATAAACTCAATCAGTCTGAATTGAAAGGAATGGATGTAAATGTTGCTATTTCGATCAATAAAGAAGCTGAATTGACTTTGTTGATTGATAAAGGAAATGGCGATTATTTGAATTTAAAAGGAGAAGCAGAATTGGTCGGTGGAATCGATCAATCGGGAAAAACAACTTTGACTGGAAAATATGAATTCTCAGATGGTTCTTACCAAATGAATTTCAATGGAATCAAAAGAAAATTCGATATTCAGCAAGGAAGTTTTATTACTTGGAATGGCGAACCAACAATGGCAACTTTAAATATTACAGCTATTTATAAAGTTAATACTGCGCCAATTGATTTATTAGGAAATCAATTAAAAGGAGAATCACAGGCGGTACAAAATACTTATAAGCAAAAACTTCCTTTTCAAACTTTATTGAAGATGAATGGAGAATTGCTGAAACCAGAAATCTCATTTGGAATTGTACTTCCAGAAGGAAATTATAATGTTTCATCAGATGTTGTCGAATTGACTCAGACAAAATTGAAACAATTAGAACAAGATCCTGCAGAATTGAACAAACAGGTTTTCGCACTTTTATTATTAAACCGATTTGTAGGTGAGAATCCGTTTTCAAGCGAGAGCGGCGGAACTAATGCAGAATCTTTTGCTAGACAAAGTGTGAGTAAAATTCTTTCGCAGCAATTAAATAATCTAGCAGGAGATCTTATTACAGGTTTTGAAGTGAATTTTGACTTAGAATCGACAGAAGATTACACGACAGGAACGATGCAAAACAGAACCGATTTGAATGTCGAAGTTTCTAAAAAATTACTAGACGATCGATTGAAAGTTACTGTTGGAAGCAGTTTTGGAGTAGAAGGGCAGGAACGCGCCAATGAAGAAACAACCAATATTGCGGGCGATGTTGCTTTAGATTATCAATTAACAAAAGACGGCCGTTATATGATTCGTGCGTATCGAAAAAATCAATATCAGGTCGCAGTTGAAGGTCAGGTAATTGAAACTGGAGTTGCGTTTGTTATCACGATGAGTTACAATAAATTCAGAGAACTTTTTCATCGTACAGAAGTAGAAAAAGAATTAATTAAAGAAGAGAAAATTCGTAAGGAAAAAGAAAAACAGAAGAAGAAAGAGCAGAAAGAAAAGGAAAAATTGCAGGAGAACGAAGACGAAAAAACAATTGAAGGAAATGAGCAGAAAACATAATCATATAAACCCATTTTATATAAAGTGTATGGCACTACTTTCCTTATTTTTTGTTGTAGGATGCAGTAACACAAAATATCTACCAGAAGGTGATTTGCTTTATACAGGAGGTCCTGTCACTATAAAAGATTCGATTATGAAAAAGAAAAATCGAAAAGCATTGGAGAAAGAACTAGAAGGTTTATTGCGCCCAAAACCAAACAAACAAATATTCGGATTACGTCCAAAATTATTGATTTATAATCTTGCTGGCGAACCTAAAAAAGATAAAGGAACAAGATATTGGTTAAGAAATAAAGTTGGAGAACCGCCAGTACTTTTTAGCCAAGTTGATTTGGATTACAATGCTTCTGTTCTTCGAAATTTTACTGAAAACAGAGGTTATTTTAAAACCCGTGTAAGTGCTGATTCTACTGTTCGAAATAAAAGAGTTACGGCAGAATATATCGTTACGCCAAGACAGCAATACATTATAAAAAGCGTTATATTTCCAGATGATTCTTTAAAGATGTCAAAAATTATTGCAAAAAGCCATAGAAGAAGTTTGCTTAAAGTGGGTCAACCTTACGATTTAGATGTCATAAAAGCAGAAAGGGAAAGAATTGATGCGAGACTGAAAGAGAAAGGTTATTTCTATTTTAATCCAGATTATATTTTGGCAAAAGTAGACAGCAGTAAAGGCGATCACGAAGTGCGAATAAGATTGGTTATAAAAGATGACACGCCAGTAAAAGCCTTAACGACATATAAGATTGATAAGATTTTTGTGTATCCTAATTATTCTCTTACGAATGATAGTGTGGTTTATAGAAAAAGGAATATTACGCAATATAAAGATCTCACGATAATTGATACGGCAGAAACTTTTAAACCAAGAATTTACGATCGAACAATTTATTTCAAAAAAGGTGATGTTTACAATAGAAAAGATCATAATTTGACTTTAAATCGATTTGTAAATCTTGGGACTTTTAGTTTTGTAAAGAACGAGTTTAAACCTTCAGATTCTATTCCGAATGCATTAGATTCTTATTACTTTTTGACTCTTTTGCCTAAAAAGTTTATTCGTGTTGAAGTGATTGGTAAAACGAATTCTGCAAGTTATACCGGTACAGAATTGAATTTAAATTGGAATAATCGAAACTTTTTAAAAGGAGCAGAATTATTTACAGCTTCAGTTTTTGGAGGAGCCGATTTTCAGCTTGGCGGAGTAAACAAAGGGAAAAATATCTATAAGCTCGGAGGCGAAGTGAGTTTGACTTGGCCGCGATTTATTACGCCTTTTCATATTGAAGGAAATAGCGAATACGTGCCAAGAACTAAAGCAACTTTGCGTTACGAATACCAAAAAAGAACACAGCTTTATGCTTTAAACTCTTTTAATACTTCTTTCGGATATATGTGGAAAGAAAACATCCGTAAAGAACATCAATTGAATGTTGTTGATGTGACATATGTAAGTCCAAATCATGTTACAGCAGAATATTTGGAAGATATACAAGAAGATCCAGCGCTAGGAAAAGTAATTGAAAAGCAATTAATTTTCGGTCCAACGTACAATTATACGTATACCAATACGATGCAAAAACGTAAAAAGAATACCATCTATTTTAATGGCGAATTGGATTTGGCAGGAAATTTAACGGGTTTGGTTACAGGTGCAGATTACAATAATAATCTAAAAACGATATTCGACGTTCCGTTTAGCCAATATGTAAAAGTAAGATCTGATTTCAGGCATTATTTAAAGCTTGGAAAAGAAAGCGAGTTGGCGAGCAGGTTAATTGTTGGAGCAGGATTTGCTTATGGAAATTCGCGAACACTTCCGGCATCAAAACAATTTGTAGTGGGAGGTACAAATAGTATTAGAGCTTTTAGAGCGAGAACTTTAGGGCCAGGAAGTTATGTTATTCCGCCAACAACAAACGACAATTATACACCCGATCAATCTGCCGATTTGAAATTGGAATTCAATACCGAATATCGTGCTAAATTGTTTAGCATTGTAAGAGGAGCTGTTTTTATAGATGCTGGAAATATTTGGCTTTTGCACGCTGACCCTAATAAACCTGGAGCTGAAATTTCGAAAGATTTTATGAAAGAAATTGCAGTTGGAGCAGGAGCAGGTTTGCGTTTCGATTTGTCATTTTTAGTTTTAAGAACAGATTTAGCCATTCCGCTTAGAAATCCAGCTTTACCAGACGGACAAAGATGGGTGATAGATGACATTAATTTCGGAAGCAGTTCTTGGAGAAAAGACAATCTAATTCTGAATATCGCGATTGGATATCCGTTTTAGTTTTTTTGCCACGATTTTTTTGCCACGAATTCACGAATTAGCTCTAATTTAGTATTGTTAAGTTTCGAATTTTTCGAATTTGATTGGTGAAATTAGACAGATATTTAAACTCAAAGGAATTAGCGAAAATTCGTGAATTCGTGGCAAAAAAAAGAATAAAAAGAAGTAAATTGGTCTAAAATATTTTAGAGAATGCAAAACTTGATCAAAAGAATTTTAGGTGTTGGTGTGATTGTTTTACTTATTGTCTTGGCTTTTAAATATTGCCAATTCAAAAAAGAAGACGATTCAGATATAAACTACAACACCAATTTGATTCAGCAGCAGATTCTTAACGTTGGAAAATTAGTTGTAACCGAAGGACATTTCTCCGAAGTGATTACCTATAAAAATCAGCAGAAATATTTAATGGACATGATTTCTTTTGAGAAAAAAGCTTTGATTGTGGTCAATGCAAATGTCACAGTTGCCTACGATTTACATCAAATGAAATATGATATTGATGAAAAAAACAAAACCATCACGATTTTAAATATTCCAAAAGAAGAAATCACCATCAATCCAGACATTCAGTTTTATGATGTTGAACAAAGCAAACTGAATCCGTTTACTGGAGATGATTACAATAAAATCAATAAATCGGTAAAAGTAAATCTGGCTAAGAAAATCGAAAATTCTACACTAAAAACCAATGCCCAAAACAGACTAATCAGCGAATTGTCTAAGATTTTAATTATGACCAATTCAATGGGCTGGAAACTCCAATACAATGGAAAAACTATTGAGTCAGAGACTGAATTGACTCAGGATTTGAAGCTTTAGGTTTTGAGTTTCAAAGTGACAAAGTAACAAAGAGACAAAGTGATAAAGATTCAGAGTTACAAAGGCTTTCCACAATCTTGTCATTTCGACGAAGGAGAAATCACACTCGTAAATCGACAAAGATTGGCAACATACCATGTCGAATTTCTAGTGTGATTTCTCCTTCGTCGAAATGACAAAACAAGCAAAATAACTTTGCGACTTAGCGTCTTTGCGAGATTAAAAAAATCAGCACAATCAGCTTACATCAACAAAAATCTGCGTGAAATAAATAAAATAAAAAACTTAGCGTCTTAGTGACTTTGTGGCAAATGAGAGCTATTAAAAATCAAATCCAATCCGCCAGCAATTAAATGCGCTACTTCAGGACGTCTTGCTTTCAGTTGATCTAAATAAACCAGTACTTCTTGTAAAAGCTGTTTTTCATCTGAACCTTTCAAAAGTTCAGCAATTTCAATACTTAACAACCAGTCGTTTGAATGATTGTTTTTAAGTTTTTCAAAAACAGATTGTAATTCGTTTTGAGAATTTTTATTATTTCGAATATCACGAACAGTTGCGTATAAATGCTCCAATTCGTCACGCTCATCTGTATGTTTTGCTTTAATTGTCTTAGTTGAAGGAACGATATTAATCAAGTCAAAACTATTGACATCGGCTGGGCCAGAAAAAGCAGAAATCACTTTTTTACCAATTGCCATATCGTAATTCCCCCATTCTGGTTGAAACAAAACTGTTTCGCCATGCGTTACAGTACAATTTTTAAAACTGATTAAAATGATTTCTCCATGTAAGTTTCGAGATCCTGTGATGATTTCACCTTCAACAATAATATTGCCTTCAAATTCCAATTTTACCGTCTCGTTTTCTACAATTCGGTACGCTTGTAAATCCTTCGGACTCATATCTTCAATAGCCAAATTAAAACCTTTCAGTTTTCCAATTGGACTTCCAAATCCGTGTGGATGTGTTAAAGTTCCGTGACCAACCAATTCTTTTTCGCGGTAAGAAAGCGCTGTTTTTCCAGTTGTCTGAATGTAAACCGGTTTTCCTTCTTCTTCAATGACATTGGTAAAAACTCCAGAGATTTGTAAACCTGTACTCAATTCAATTGTTCCTAGAGCATTCGATTGAATCAGTTTCTGAATTCCAGATAAACCTCCAGTTCGTAAAGCCATTTTATTAGCAAACTCTTCCAAAATCAAACTCAAGTGAGAGAAAGTTGGCGTGACATAAAGTTGTGGTTGTAATTGCGTAATATCAAAATTCTGATTGGCTGCAGAAATATCATAAGGGATTTTCTTCACATTATCGGTCATACAATGCGCGCTTTCGCCAATTGAAGAAAGCAATCCCGCACCATAAATTTTTGGGTTTTCGACAGTTCCAATTAAGCCGTATTCTACTGTCCACCAATGCAAATTTCGAATTTGAGCCATTTCAGACAATTCGCCCATATCGTTTTGCAAATTGGCAACTGCTTTCTCAGCTTCATCGATTTTTTCTTGTGGCGTATCTTCTGCTTCTTTTAAGATAGAAAGCAAACGAATTGCTTCGTACATCTGATAATCTTTATGAGACGAAATCGCTTTGCATCCAATTTCACCAAAACGTCTTAAATATTCAGCATACTCTGGATTGGCAATAATAGGAGCGTGACCCGCACCTTCGTGAATGATGTCTGGAGCAGGAGTATATTCTATATGTTCTAATTGTCTGATATCTGAGGCAATAACCAAAACGTTATAAGCCTGAAATTCCATAAAAGCATTCGGCGGAATAAAACCATCAACAGCAACGGCTGCCCAACCAATTTCGCTTAGAATTCGGTTCATTCCATACATACTTGGAATAGAATCAATTTCGATTCCTGTTTTGCGTAAACCTTCCAAATAAGAATGATGCGCAACTTTAGAAAGATAATCTACATTTTTGCGCATAACATATCGCCAAACCGCCTGATTGATAGGAGTGTAGTCGCTATAATCTTGAGGTTTAATAAATTGCTGTAAATGCTTCGGCAATCGCTCTAATAACGGATTGATTTCAATATTTGGATTCATTTCGAAAACGATGTAGATTAGATTGTAAAATTAAGAATTTACAGCTCGATTTTTTACCATCCATCATAAAATTTTTATTCGAAAGTGTCTTTTATTGCATTTTTATTGATTTTGAGGCTAAATCAAAAAAGTGCTTTTTAGCAGTCGTGATTTTCGTAATTTACTTTTTCCATTGTGTTTTCGTAGCTTTCAACTTCTTTTTTAGTCATTGTTGCTTCTTTCAAATCTACTTTTAACTGTTTTTTAGTATCAGGACTAATCCATAAACCTGAGAAAGTGTTTCCTGTTTTTTGCAAAATCAAAACACCGCTAAATCCGTGCTCGACCATTATAAACTCATTTTCTTTTTTCTTGTTTTGAGTAATGTCAAGCTGAATCCAGTTTTTAGATTTATTGTAACGATACATTGAAGTGTACATTAAATCGGCAGTACAAGGATTTTCTTCGATTTTAATGTAAACAGTTATGGGAGTTTTTCCGTCAACAGTTCCTTTGTATAAATTAGAAGCTGCCGCTTGAGATTGTGCTGATAATTGATTTAAGAATAAGAAGCAGATCGCGATAAAGAAAATTACTTTTTTCATAACTAAAAGAATATAGATTTGGGTTTAATTCATTTAATCAAATATAAAGTTCTGCTTCTTATTTGAAAGAAATTTTTTAAGATTTTTTCGCTGCGTTTCTCATTTCATTTTCTGCATTTCTAAAATATTCAATTTTATGACTAAACATAAAAGCCATATTGGTAGCACGCATTTTAGCTTCTTCCGTTATTGGTCCAGCAAATTGAGCGTCTATTGTAGAATTAAAAATAGCAATCCAGCGATCAAAGTGTGTTTTATCTACAGGCAATTGTTTGTGCGGAGGAAAAGGAGTTCCAGAATAAGCACGAACATCAAACAAAATGGTCTGCCAAAAGTTGTACATTTTCTGTAAATGCGGTTCCCAACGATCTTGAAGTTTATCATTAAAGATTGGGCCAATTAAATCGTCTTTTTGAACATTCGCATAAAAGCTGTTAACCATTTGCTGAATGTCTTCTATAGCGGAAATATCTTTTAAAGTTGTCATTTTATTGTATTTAAAGTAAACTGCAAAAATACAATATATCTTTCTTTTGCTTCACTGATAATTGTCATATGCCCTTTATTTGCTAGTAAAATGATGTTTTGTAAGGAATTGTATAGATTTTATATTTTATGATAAGTTATTTTGATTTTAATAGGTAAGTTTTTTATGATTTTTAATTTGTTAAATAATTGTTTTTCAGTGTTTTGAAAATATAATAGATTGGTTTTTGTTGTATCATTTTTTTTTATTTGATGTGTATTTGTAAAGTATTGAAAATGAAAATATTGTAAAAATACTCATAATATTGTGCTGTTTTAGTAAAATAAAACTGAATAAATAAGAAAAAACTAATTATCAAACCAAAACCACAAAAGAATGCACAAAACTACTCAAACACCTACAAATCGGGTATGTAAAGCGTTGAAACTTCTAGGTTGCAGTACGCTTTTATTTATGAACAGCTTAAATGCTCAGACGGTAACTCCTTGGATGACTACAGGAGATCAGACTAAATTGCTTCAACAGCAAGCAAATGTAAGTTTCGGAAGCAATTCTGGAACTAATCCTTCTACAGTAACAGTAAACTCAGGAACTACTTATCAAACCATGGACGGGTTTGGTTACACACTTACCGAAGGAAGCTGTGAAGTCATTTCTGGAATGGCAGCCACGCAACAAAATCAATTATTAAATGATTTGTACAATCCAACGACGGGATTAAATGCAAGCGTAGTTCGTATTAGTATCGGAGCTTCAGATTTAAGCAGTTCTTCTTACAGCTACAATGAAATTTCTGGAGACACCAATATGAACAACTTCAGCTTGAACGGACCAGATTTAACGTATTTAGTTCCAATCATTAAGAAAATCCAACAGATTAATCCTAACATCAAAATCTTGGCAACACCTTGGTCTGCTCCAAGATGGATGAAATCCAACGGATCTTGGGTTGGAGGTTCGTTGCAAACGCAATATTATGCCGCTTACGCGAAATATTTCGTGAAATATTTTGATGCGATGAAAGCACAAGGTATTAATATTTGGGGAATTACACCGCAAAACGAACCAGAAAATCCAAACAACGAACCAAGTATGCTAATGAATTCTACAGAACAAAAGAATTTCATTAATCAACAACTTGGGCCACAGATGGCTGCAGCAGGTTATGGCAATATAAAAATCATTGCTTTTGATCATAACTGCGATAATACAGCTTATCCAATCGATGTTTTAAATAACAGTTCTTATGTTGATGGCGCGGCTTTTCATTTGTATTTAGGAAATATCTCGGCTATGTCAACGGTAAAAACACAAACAAATAAAAATGTTTATTTTACAGAACAATATACTGGAGCAGGCGGAAGTTTTAGCGGAGATTTCGGTTGGCACATGCAAAACGTTGTAATTGGAAGTACAACAAATTGGTCAAAAACAGTTTTAGAATGGAATGCTGCTAATAATCCAAGCTATGGTCCGCGTACTCCAGGAGGTTGTACGACTTGTTTGGGTGCGATTACGGTTAATAATAGTACAAGCTATACTAAAAATGTGGCGTATTACATCATCGGACAGATTTCAAAATTTGTAAAACCTGGAGCAGTAAGAATTTCATCTTCAAGCACAAGCGGAAGTATTTATTCAGTTGCATTCAAAAATCCTGATGGTTCAACAGCATTAGTTGTTTATAATTCAGGTGGATCATCAAATACAATAAAAGTCGTTTCAGGATCATCAGCGTTTAATTATGCAGTTCCAGCATCTTCTGCAGTTACCTTTAATTGGGGAACTTCAGCTCCAGTTGCAGTTACAGGCGTTAGCGTGAGTCCAACCTCAGCTACAATTACGGCAGGACAATCACAACAATTAACAGCAACAGTTTCTCCAAGTAATGCTACAAATACTTCTGTAAATTGGACATCAAGCAATACTTCAGTAGCAACAGTAAACTCAAACGGATTGGTTTCTGGAATCGCTGCTGGAAATGCTACAATTACAGCAACAACTGTTGACGGAGCTAAAACTGCAACAAGTGCTATTACGGTAACAGCAGGTTCAACAGGTTTTCCTGGTTATTACAACATTATTTCAAGAAATAGTAACAAAGGTTTAGATGTTGCTGATAATGCTACAACAAGTGGAAGTAGAATTCAGCAATATGATATTACAAATGGAGGAGGAAGCAACCAGCGTTGGAAATTTGTTTCTGACGGAAGCGGAAATTATTACATTATCGTAAAATCTACAGGAATGTATTTAGCTGTTGAGAATAACGGAACTGCTGATGGATTAAAAGTACAACAGAGAAGTTTCTCATCTTCAAACGAATTTAAATGGACGGTAACAAGTCTTGGAACAGGATATTACAAGATTATAAATGTAAACAGCGGTAAATCGCTTGATGTTGAAAATGTTTCTACAGCAAATGGAGCTAATATTCAAGTTTGGGCGTACACTGGTGGTTTGAATCAGCAGTGGCAATTTGTTCAAGTCGAAACTTCTGTAACGGGAAAAAGTGCTTTAGTAGCAGAAACTGTTGCGGTTGACAATACAAGCTCAAACGATATGATGATTTTTGTAGATGAAGCAGATAAAACTTTAAAAATAGATACTAATCATGAAGGAAGCGGCGATGTACAAATCTTTAATATAACTGGAGAACCGGTTTTAAAGAAGAATGTAAGTTTTGTAAAAGGAAATCAAGCTGCAGTAGAAATTTCTCGATTACCAAAAGGTGTTTACGTTGTAAAAGTTAGTGATAGCAAAGGTTCGTATTCTAAAAAAATCTTAAAGCAATAATTACATTCACCATTCAATTAGTAATTTGTATTGAATTTGAAAAGGCTGTCATTTCTATGACAGCCTTTGTTTTTATTTTATCCAATCAATTGTGTAAACAAATCTTGATTGTCATTTAGGTATTGAAATTCAAAACCATTTTCGGTCATTTTCAATTTAATTGGCATAATGTCATTTTTATTTTTCAATTCTAAACCAACCACTACAGAACCAACTTCACGGCTGTTTTTCTTCGCAAATTGGAAATAAGTGATGTCATCATCTGGACCTAAAATATTATTTACGAATTCTTTTAATGCTCCAGGACGTTGCGGAAACTGAATCATAAAATAATGCATTAAACCTTCGTAAAGTAAAGAACGCTCTTTTATTTCGGCGGTTCTTTCAATATCATTGTTACTTCCGCTTACAATGCAAACTACAGTTTTGCCTTTTATTTTTTCTTTATAAAAATCCAATGCAGCTATGGTCAATGCGCCAGCAGGTTCTACAACCATTGCTTCTTCATTGTACAATCTTAAAATTGTAGTGCAGACTTTTCCTTCTGGCACCAGAATTATATCTTCTAGGTTGTAACGGCAGATTTCAAAAGTCTTGTCTCCAACTTGTTTTACTGCTGCGCCATCTACAAATTTGTCGATTGTTTTTAATGGTGTATTTTTATTTTCTTCAATCGAAGTTTTCATTGAAGGCGCGCCTTTTGGTTCAACTCCGATGATTTTGGTATGCGGACTTAAATGTTTAAAAACTTCAGAAAGACCAGAAGCAAGTCCGCCCCCGCCAATTGGAATAAAAACATAATCGATTGGTTCTTTAAAACTTTCTAAGATTTCCAATCCAACAGTTCCTTGGCCGGCAATTACTTTTTCATCATCAAAAGGATGGATAAAAGTTTTGTGGTTTTTGATAGCATCAGCAGTTGCAGAAGCGTAAGCATCATCAAAAGTATCTCCAGTTAAAACAATTTCTACAAACGATTTTCCGAATAGTTGAACTTGTTTTACTTTCTGTTTTGGAGTGGTTTTGGGCATATAAATTTTGCCTTGAATTTTCAGAAGATTACAAGAATAAGCAACACCTTGTGCATGATTTCCTGCACTTGCGCAAACAATTCCGTTTGCTTTTTCTTTTTCGTTTAACGAAGAAATCTTATTGTATGCACCCCGAATTTTATACGAACGAACAATTTGCAAATCTTCTCTTTTTAATAAAATAGTAGATTCAAATTCATCTGAAAGATTCAAATTTTGTGTAAGGGGAGTGGCAGCAACGACATTTTCGAGTTGCTTTTTCGCATTAAGTACTTCGTTAAATAAATCCATAATAAGTTGTTTTTGTTTTTTTTGCCACAGATTAAAATGATTAAAATGGATTTTTTTTAATCTGTGAAAATCCTTTAATCTGTGGCAAATAAATTTTAAAATAAAAAACCTCCCAATTGGGAGGTTTTTATACATTATATTTTACATACTTATATAACACCTCGCCACTACTGCTGAATTGCAATAATGCTAATAATAGCGATAATAATGTTATTAAAGTTTTTCATTTTTCTAGCTGATTGAATAGCAAATGTAATTAATTATTTAAAAAGAATTCAAAAACTGCTTTCAGTTTTTTTGTGGAAACTGAAAACCGAGACTGAAAACTATTTTTTTACTGGCGGATATTGCGCTAAAATTTTAGCTACGAACTCAGCAATTTTTTCATCTTTTTTATCGATGTTTCTTGTCAAAGTTCCGATTCCTTCACCTTGCCAAATCATTTCTTTCTTTTTAGCATCGATTAAATCAATGTACAAAGTGCCTTCAGTAGAAGTCGAAACTGTAGTTTGGTTTCCGTACATCATATAAGGATTCCAACCCCAGCCCCAGCCGTAACCCCAACCAGCGCTAAATTGGTTTACATCTACTTGCTCTCTTGATTTAGTAAAAATGTTTATCAATAAATCTGGATTATCACTTTTTGTAAATCCTTTAGCTAGCATTTGATCATCAATCGCGCGAAGAATTCTTCTTTTGTCTAAATCTGATATTTCAACCTTGTCAATTCCGGGCTTAAAGTAAGCGTATGTTTTATAAGGCGCAAAATCGACAGTTTTGTCATAGTCAGAATAAACAGTCACACTGCTACATGAAGCGACAAGCATCAAGAGCAGGAAAAACGGAATTAACTTTAGTGTTTTCATATATTCAAAAATTAAATGTTCAGTTTAGTTAAAGCAAACTTTCGTCAACTAAATTTGGCAAAGTTACTTTTAATAAAGGCTCAACTTCCATTGCTCTTTTTATGGCAAAAACAGCACCTTCATTTCGAGCCCAGCTTCGTCTTGAAATTCCGTTGTTAACATCCCAGAAAAGCATTGACGCTAAACGCTTTGAAGCCTCAGTAGAACCATCAAGAACCATACCAAATCCGCCGTTTATAACCTCTCCCCAGCCAACTCCGCCACCATTATGAATAGAAACCCAAGTCGCTCCTCTAAAGCTGTCTCCAATCACGTTATGAATTGCCATATCGGCTGTAAAGCGAGATCCATCATAAATATTTGAAGTTTCTCTATAAGGTGAATCTGTTCCAGAAACGTCATGATGATCGCGTCCTAAAACCACAGCGCTAATTTCACCTTTTGCAATGGCTTGATTGAATGCTTCTGCAATTTTGATTCTACCTTCTGCATCGGCATAAAGAATACGAGCTTGTGAACCTACAACCAGTTTGTTTTCTTGCGCGCCTTTAATCCATTTAATGTTGTCCTGCATTTGCTGCTGAATTTCATTTGGAGCAGTTTCTGCCATTTTCTCTAAAACTTCGCATGCAATAGCATCAGTTTTTAATAAATCTTCTGGTTTTCCAGAAGTGCAAACCCAACGGAAAGGTCCAAATCCGTAATCGAAACACATTGGGCCCATAATATCTTGAACGTAACTTGGATATTTAAAATCGATATTATTTTCTGCCATGACATCAGCTCCTGCACGAGAAGCTTCTAATAAAAAGGCATTTCCGTAATCGAAGAAATAAGTTCCTTTTGCAGTATGTTTGTTGATAGCATCTGCATGACGACGCAAACTTTCCTGAACTTTTTCTTTGAATAAATTCGGATTTTCAGCCATCATTTTGTTAGCTTCTTCAAACGAAATTCCAACAGGATAATAACCTCCAGCCCAAGGATTATGAAGCGAAGTCTGATCTGAACCTAAATCAATTTTGATATTTTCTTGATCAAAACGTTCCCAAACATCAACCACATTTCCTAAATAAGCGATTGAAACTGTTTCTTTTTTGGCTTTTGCCGAATTTACTCTGGCAACCAATTCGTCTGTGGAAGTTACTACTTCGTTAATCCATCCTTGTTCGTGACGGATTTTAGTAATCTTCGGATTTACCTCAGCACAAACTGTAATACAGCCTGCAATATTTCCTGCTTTTGGCTGTGCACCAGACATTCCTCCCAATCCTGAAGTTACAAATAAATTGCCCTCTGGATTTTGTTTTATTTTTCTGAAACCGTTCAAAACCGTAATCGTAGTTCCGTGTACAATTCCTTGCGGACCAATATACATATAACTTCCCGCCGTCATTTGTCCGTACTGCGAAACTCCAAGAGCATTCATTCTTTCCCAATCATCAGGTTTAGAATAATTTGGAATCACCATTCCGTTTGTAACCACAACTCTCGGTGCTTCTTTATGTGAAGGAAATAATCCCATTGGATGGCCAGAATACATTGTTAACGTTTGCTCATCTGTCATTTCAGACAAATATTGCATCGTCAATAAATATTGCGCCCAGTTTTGGAAAACCGCTCCATTTCCTCCGTACGTAATCAATTCATGCGGATGTTGTGCAACTGCGTAATCCAAATTGTTCTGAATCATGTGCATAATCGCTTTTGCCTGCAATGATTTCCCTGGATATTCGTCAATTGGTCTTGCGTACATTTTGTAATCTGGACGTAGACGATACATATAAATACGACCGTAAGTTTCTAATTCTTCTGAAAATTCAGGAAGTAATTCAGCGTGATGTTTTGGATCAAAATAACGCAAAGCATTTTTTAGCGCTAGCTTTTTTTCTTCTGCCGAAAGAATTTCTTTTCGTTTCGGAGCATGATTAATAGCTGGATCGTAAGCTTGCTTTGGTGGCAATATAGAAGGTATTCCTTGTTGTATTTGTTCTTTGAAAGTCATTTTTTTTTAAAGGTGCTAAGTTGCTGAGCTTCTAAGTTGCTAAGATATTTTAGCAAGATGAATATCAGATTAATTTTTTGTTTTTAAAATTATGTCGCCCCGCTGGGGCTTAAATGTGACGGATGTTTGATTATTTCTATAATATTTCGCTCCTAACGGAGCTAGTAAAAATATCCAATCCCAATATAAAGCCTTAGAAAGGCGAAATATTTATAGAAAATAACAATAACCCACAAAAAGCTCCAGCGGAGCGAAATATTAATTGGTGAAATTAGATCTTCAATTGGAATTTGGAATTTCAAAAAATTGGAATTTATTTATAATTATCAAATTGTCACATTTTCAAATTAAAAACAGCTAGGGATAACGGATATCCGACCTGTGATACGATTTATAAATCGTAATCTTAAACTTTCTTGAACGAATATCCATTTATAATTTTAGATTTTAGATTTTAGATTTTAGAATTATCTAATTTTCAAATTGCCACATTATCTCATTAAGAATAAACTTCCTCATTAACACAAAACGGCATTTTCTTATTTTCAAAAAGAGCAATTATATTTTGTGCAGCGCAAACCGCCATTCCGTTTCTGGCTTCGTAGGTTGCGGAACCAATATGCGGTAAAACACAACAATTTGGAAGTGACAACAACGGATTATCAAATTTCATAGGTTCTGGATTCGTCACATCCAATCCAGCGCCCCAAATTATATTATTCGTTAAAGCGTGAAATAAATCATCTTCATTTTGAAATTTCCCTCTTGCCGTGTTAATGAAAATTGCATTTTTTTTCATTTTCGCAAAAGTGTTTTTATTGAAAAGTTCATTGTTTTCTTCGCTGTAATTCGAATGAACACTTAATACATCACTTTCTGCAAGTAAGGTTTCAAAATCTACATATTTTGCATCCAATTCTTTTTCGGCAGCTTCATTATGAGAACGATTATGATAAATAATATTCATTCCGAATGCGGCTTTACATTTTTTTGCCATTTCAATACCAATTCTTCCCAAGCCGAAAATTCCAAGAGTTTTGCCGTAAAGTTCTTGACCTAAATTAGCTAACGGATCAAAACTTCCCCAATCGTCATTTAGAATTCTTTTGTGATTGAAAAATGATTTTCTCGCAACACTTTGCATCAATAAAAAAGCAACATCAGATGTAGCTCGACTTAAAACATCAGGTGTATTTCCAACAGGAATTTTTCTGCTATTTGCTGACGGAATATTCACAGCATCAAATCCGACAGAAAATAAAGCAATTCCTTTTAAATTCGGAACTTGCTCAAAAAAATCTTCATCTAATTTGTTTGTTCCAACACTCAAAAGCGCATCATGTTCTTGGCAGATTTTGATAAACTCTTTTCTTGACAATACATTTTCGGTTGGATTTATTGTAAAGTTAATTCCTTTATCTTGAAGCAATTTAATGCCTGCTTCGGGTATATTTTTATTTATAAAAACCTTCATGTTGTGGTATTCTATTTTTTATCTATTCTTCCTGTTTTTTTATCATATCCGTACGGACAATGGCGACAACCGCTTTTGCAGCAATAACCACGTTTTAAATGATGTTTTTCAGTAAAGCATTTGTAACCTTCGGGCGTATAGTAAAAATCTTCGCCTTCGATTAATTTATTTTCATTACTTTGCTCTTTCATAAATCTGTTTCGGGTTCCATTTCGAGTGAACTTAAAATCAAAAATAAAAATATTTCATTATGATTTTATCGAAATTGAATAATTCTATAGCTACAAATTTATAAATTTTACAGCCAATGTTTCTGATTGTTGCTAAATATTTAATTCCGAAAGGATATAGAGGAATGGCTTTATTTCCCTTCGTTTTAGTTAAATATGACTTTGATAAAACAAATGAGACTTTCGTAAATCATGAAAAAATACATTTAAAACAACAGTTAGAATTGCTCATTCTTCCGTTTTTCATTTGGTATGTTTTGGAATTTTTTATTCGTTTAATTCAATACAAAAACAAAGATTTGGCTTATCGAAATATTAGTTTTGAAAGAGAAGCTTACGCAAAAGAAATGGACTTAAACTATTTAAAAAACCGATCTTTTTTTAAGTTTTTAAATTACATCAAATTAAAATGAATCCTGTTTTTAATCAATCCATAAACATTCAATTTCCAAATGATATTTCGCTGACAATAAAGCGTGAAGATCTCATTCATCCTTTTGTTTCAGGAAATAAATTCAGAAAACTGAAATATAATTTACTTCAGGCGAAAGCCGAAAATAAAACGACTTTATTGACTTTTGGCGGTGCTTTTTCCAATCATATTGCAGCGGTTGCTTATGCGGGAAAAGAACAAGGTTTTAAAACCATCGGCATCATTCGTGGAGACGAACTTTTAGATAAAATTGAAGAAAATCCAACCTTGAAATTTGCTCAAGAAAACGGAATGCAATTCGAGTTTGTTTCGAGGGAAGAGTATCGTTTAAAAAGTGAAATTTCATTTATAGAAAAACTAAAGGATAAGTTTGGTGATTTTTACTTGGTTCCCGAAGGCGGAACAAACGAATTGGCTGTAAAAGGTTGCGAAGAGATTTTGACAGACGAAGATTCGGTTTTTAATTATGTTTGTTGTGCAGTTGGAACAGGCGGTACGATTTCGGGATTAATTAACAGTTCGCTGCAAAATCAGCAAATTTTAGGCTTTCCAGCGTTAAAAGGTGACTTTTTAAACGATGAAATTCGTATTTTTGCAAAGAAAGATAACTGGAATTTAATTTCTGACTATCATTTTGGAGGTTATGGCAAGATAAATTTAGAATTAATCGAATTTATTAATGCTTTTTTTGAAGAAACAAAAGTGCCCTTAGATCCAATTTATACAGGAAAAATGGTTTTTGGCGTTATAGATTTAATCAGCAAAAATTATTTTCCTGCACATTCAAAAATTTTACTCATTCACACAGGCGGATTGCAGGGAATTGACGGAATGAATATAAAGTTGAAGCAGAAGAAATTACCAATACTCAAAACCAATGATTAAAAAAATTGTATTACTTCTCGTAATATTAGCTTTAGCAAGCTGCTCTTCTAGTAAGCCTGCCATCGCGACGACTAAAAAAGCGGCAGCAGTTCAATCTCGAACGGCGGCAACAAAAAGAAGTACTCCTGTTAAACCAATCGGTAAAAATTACCCTTCTACAAATAATACAACTGAGGTTATTCAATCTACTTCCAAAACAGTTGTTACCAGTGATTTAATTAATAATTATGTGTTGCAGTACAAAGAAATTGCAATGGGCAACATGAAAACTTACGGAATTCCGGCAAGTATTATTCTAGCGCAAGGAATTTTGGAATCTGGCGCGGGTAGAGGAGATTTGGCTGTAGATGCTAATAATCATTTCGGAATAAAATGCCATAATGATTGGTTGGGAGAAAGCGTTCGCCACGACGACGATTCGGCTCAAGAATGTTTTAGAAAATATCCTCAGGCATCAGAATCGTATAGAGATCACGCTTTATTTTTGGTTGGAAAAAAACGATATGCTACCTTATTTACTTACGAAAAAGACGATTATAAAGCTTGGGCAAAAGGATTGAGAGCGGCTGGTTATGCAACAGATCCGAAATATCCAGACAAGTTAATCAGTTATATTGAGCGTTATAATTTACATCAGTACGATTGTCAGGTAACGGGAAAAAATTACGTTGCAATAAATACTTCAGCTCCAGTAAGAAGTTCAACTTCAGTTGCAGTTTCAGATCCTAAAATAAATATGACTCCATACGATCCAAATTTGTACGAAGTTCAAAAAGGAGATACACTATATTCGATTTCAAAGAAATTCAATTTGTTAGTTGAAGATTTAAAAAGAAAAAATAATCTGACTGATAATGCGATTTCTATCGGACAAAGACTTAAGGTAAAATAATTATCAATTGATAATTGACAATTAATAATTAACAATTATCAAGAAATCTAAAATAAAAAATGTTATATAAAAGAAGTAGTCAGCTTTTTGCTGAAGCAGAAAAAGTAATTCCGGGAGGAGTAAATTCACCAGTAAGAGCGTTTAAAGCAGTTGGAGGAACTCCGATTTTTGTTAAAAGTGCAAAAGGTGCTTATTTATACGATGAAGACGGAAATAAATTAATCGATTATATTAACTCTTGGGGACCAATGGTTTTAGGTCACGCGTATCAACCAGTTGTTGATGCTGTAGTTGAAAAAGCAAAACTAGGAACTTCATTTGGTATGCCTACAGAATTGGAAACAGAAATTGCTGCTTTGGCTGTTTCTATGGTTCCAAATATTGATAAAATACGTTTTGTAAATTCTGGTACAGAAGCTTGTATGAGCGCGATTCGTCTAGCTCGCGGATTTACAAAAAGAGATAAAATTGTAAAATTTGCTGGTTGTTACCACGGACATTCAGATTCATTTTTGATTCAAGCAGGAAGTGGTGCTGTTACTTTTGGTTCGCCAAACAGTCCTGGAGTTACAGAAGGAACTGCAAAAGATACTTTGTTAGCCAAATACAATGATTTAGAGAACGTAAAAACTTTAGTAGAAGCTAATAAAGGAGAAATCGCAGCTATTATTATTGAAGCTGTTGCAGGAAATATGGGATGTATCGTTCCAAAAGAAGGATTCTTGCAAGGTTTAAGAGATTTGTGTACAGCAAACGGAATCTTATTGATTTTCGATGAAGTAATGACAGGTTTCCGTTTAGCTCGCGGTGGAGTTCAAGAATTATATGGAATTGATGCTGATATTGTAACTTTCGGAAAAGTTATCGGAGGTGGATTGCCGGTTGGAGCTTTTGCTGCACGTGAAGAAATCATGAACCATTTAGCGCCTCTTGGACCAGTTTATCAAGCAGGAACATTATCTGGAAATCCGTTGGCAATGGCAGCCGGATTTGCAATGTTGAAAGCACTTGATTCAGACAGAGAAATCTTTACTCGTTTAGAAGAAAAAACAGCTTATTTAGAAGCAGGAATTGATAGAGTTTTAAAAGCGAATAATGTTGTTTTCACGATCAATAGAGTAGGTTCTATGATTTCGGTTCACTTTGATGCGAATCCAGTTACCGATTTTCAAACGGCTGCAAAAGGAGATAACGAAACATTCAAAAAATTCTTCCACGGACTATTGCAAGAAGGAGTTTACATTGCGCCATCTGCATACGAAACGTGGTTTATTACAGATGCATTGACTTACGAAGATTTAGATTTTACAATCAATGCGATTGATAAAGTATCTAAATCATTTTAATAAAAAAGGAGGCTTTTAGCCTCCTTTTTCTTTTTAGAACTCAGATTATTTTTTGTCTTTTCTGTATTCTTTCATTTTGTCTTTATGCTCTTTCTGAATTGCAGTCCATTTTTTGTATTGGTCGGCAGTCAAAATCGATTTCATTTTGGCATCATAAGCTTTATGATCTACTTCCATTTGTTTTTTCATGGCTTTCTTTTCAGCATCGGTTGGCTGAGCAGTAGAATCTTTTCTGCTTTTTTTAAGCATTGCCATTTTAGTGCTTCTGTCAGATAAAAGTTCGCTAACTTGTTTTTGCTGATCTGCATTTAAGTTCAAATCAGTTGTCAGCTTTTGCAAATGTGCCTGATCACGTTCTTGAGTCGATTTATGATCTTTACCTCTATGATGATCTTTATGCTCTTTTTTTAGAGCCGTCCATTTGGTGTATTGATCAGCATTTAAAATCGATTTCATTTTAGCATCGTTAGCTGCTTTGTCTGCATCCATTTGTTTTCTGAAAGCTGCTTTTTCTTCAGCAGTTGGAGGCGTTTTACTGTCTTTTCGAGATTGTTTAAACTTTTCAGCTTTGGCACTTTTTTCTGCGATAAGCTGTTTTACCTGCTCTTGCTGTTTACTATCTAAATTTAAATCAGAAGTTAATTTTTGCAAATATTTCTCGTTACGCTGTTCTGGAGTTAATTTTTCTCGTTGATCACGTGTCGGCTTCTGATTGACGTCTTGTGCAAAACTTACTATTCCAACAAATAATAAAGCTGCGATAAATAGTTTTTTCATAATTCGTTTTATAAAAGGTTTATAGCAATTAGACTGTGATAGAATTATTAAGTTTAATGGCATTTCTAGGTTTATCTTTTATTTAACAGAAACTATTAAGGAAAGTTTAAAGAATGTCTAGAAACAAAAAAGAGGCAATTAAGCCTCTTTTATTTAGTTATTATCTTTTCTGTATTCTTTCATTTTCTCTCTTGCTTTGTCTTTGTTTTCTTCTTGAATTGTTTTCCATTTAGTGTATTGGTCAGCATTCAAAATCGATTTCATTTTAGCATCGTTTGCATCTCTTTCAGCCATCATTTCTTTTTTAAAAGCTTCTCTTTCTGCAGCAGTAGGTTTAGTACCACTTTCTTTTTGCTCTTGTCGTGCTTCTCGCATTTTTTCTGCTTTTGCACTTCTATCTGCTAGAAGCTGTTTTACTTGTGCCTGTTGACTAGCATCAAGATTTAATTCTGTAGTTAATTTTTGTAATTGCTTTTCACTACGTTGTTCTGGCGTTAATTTTTCCTTTTGTCCTTGTGCAAAACTTGCTATTCCAACAAATAACATAGCTGCGATTAATAATTTTTTCATGTTTTAAGTTTTTTAATTGTTATACGAATTAGACTTTTTTGAATGAAACAGGTTTAATTGAACCTTGAAAAATTATATTTTTTTTAACAGATTGAAAAACAGTAATTTCAACTGAAATCACAAAAAATATACTCATGCTATAAGAATGAGTTTAAATAAGATTATTATAACGCTAAATGTGTAATTCTAAGTACTTTACTTGGAATATTTTTTTTAACTTTAATGAAAGTATTGCTTTTTAGTTGTGATAAAAGGACATACTTGCGATTTTCCCATATTTCAGTAATAGATTCCAAAAACACAATTTAATACTTCTTTCTATGGCAGATCTTTCTCAATCTCATCGAATTCTTTTTCTAAACACTCTTGCTTTTGCTATTTGTTTCGCTTGTTGGACGCTCAACGGAGTACTGGTTACTTTTTTAGTTGATAAAGAAATATTCAACTGGAGTGTCGTGCAAATAGGATGGCTTTTAGGAATTCCTGTACTTACAGGTTCGATTATGAGACTGCCAATGGGAATTTTAACCGATAAATTTGGAGGCCGAATTGTGCATTCAGCTTTATTGATTTTAGCTTCAGTTCCATTATTTCTTTTACCATTTGCGACTTCTTTTACTGTTTTTGCTATTCTAAGCTTCTTGTTCGGAATGGTTGGAACCAGTTTTGCCGTAGGCGTAGCTTCAACTTCTGTTTGGTATCCAAAAGAATGGCAAGGAAGAGCTTTGGGAATCTTCGGAATGGGAACAGCAGGAGCTTCGATAACGCCATTTTTAGCACCTTCATTATTGAGTAAATTTTCAGAAACCGATCCAGAAAATGGTTGGAAATGGCTTCCAGTAATTTACGGTTCAGCTTTATTGTTGATGGGAATTGTATTTCTAATCTTCGCTAAAAACAAAAAAAGCGAGGCACAATCTAAAACTTTAAAGCAATTGGTTCAGCCTTTAAAAAGAGTTCGTGTTTGGCGTTTTGGAACGTATTATTTTTTAGTATTTGGCTCTTTTGTGACTTTCTCACAATGGCTGTTGCCTAATTTTATGAATGTCTATCATACCTCTTTAATTCTTGGCGGAATCTTTACTTCTTGTTTCAGTTTACCAGCTGGAGTTGTTCGTGCTTTTGGAGGTTTTTTGTCTGATAAATTTGGCGCTAGAAAAGTAATGTATTGGGTTTTGAGCTCTTCTGTGGTTTTAAGCTTTTTATTGCTATTCCCAAAAATGGACATCACTACTTCAGGAAGCGGATTATTATCTAGCAAAGCAGGAACAGTTACATCTGTTGCGCCAGACAAAATAGTAATTGATGGTAAAGAATACCCTATAGCGCAGAAAGACGAAAGTAAGCCGCATTCTAAATATTTTCCATCCAAAAAAACTTGGCAAGAAGTGGTTGTAGAACAAAATCAGAAAGTACAGAAGAAAGATTTATTGGCAGAAGGAATTACGCAAATTCATTTTGAAGCTAATATGTGGGTCTACTTGGTTTTAGTTATTCTAATTGGAATTTCTTGGGGAATTGGTTCTGCCGCGGTTTACAAACATATACCAGATTATTTCCCGAATGAAGTTGGTGTAATTGGCGGAATGGTTGGACTTTTAGGAGGTCTTGGCGGATTCTTCGGGCCAATTATTTTTGGATATTTATTATCGTTTACAGGATTTTGGACAAGTTCGTGGCTTTTCATTTTAGCATTATCATTGACCTGTTTAATCTGGATGCATCGCACAATTGTGAAAATGACTAAAGAAAGATTGCCTGAAATGGCTCAAGATATTGATCGAAAATAAAATGTTATGAAAGAAAGAACATTTAATAGAAAAGCTTTATTGATTGCAACGGCAGCTTCTGCTTTTATGGTCGTCTTGGTTTTCTACGGATCTAGAAAGTTGCAGAATTTTGACGCAGCTTTAATAACCTATCTATTCGGAACGCTGTTTGCTTTTTTTGGAGTGGTGTATCGATATACTGTTTGGTTGCAGCGTCCGCCAACTTGGATGTATTTTAAAAGAGGAATTCATTTTCTATTTACAGGGAAAGTATTTTCTCATTTATGGTTTTTAGGGAAAGAATCGGTTCAAAATATCGCTTTTCAGAAGTTTATTTATCCAAGAGGAAAATACAGATGGATAGCGCACTTTTGTATTGCAATTGGCTGTTTTTCTGCTTTCGCAATCACTTTTCCGCTAACATTTGGATGGATTCATTTTACATTGGCTCCCAATTCCATTTCGGTTTACGAAGCTCATTTTTTTGGTTTTAAAGTAATGGATTTTGAATTGGATTCTCTAATGGCATTCTTGACCTTTCACGCTTTAAACTGGTCTTCGTATTTGGTTATTTTCGGATCGCTTTATTATTTAAGACGCCGTTTAACCAATCCGGGATTAATTGCGACTCAAACTTTTGAAGGCGATTTGTTGCCGCTTCTTTTATTAATTGCTATTTCGGTTACAGGTTTGTGTCTAACGTATTCTTATCAGTTTATGAAAGGATTCGCGTATGATTTTCTAGCAGTAGTTCACGCTGTAACCGTTATTATGTTTTTGATATGGATTCCGTTTGGCAAATTCTTCCACATCATCCAGCGACCTGCTCAGATTGGCGCACATATTTATAAAAAAGAAGGAATGAAAAAAGGAATGGCAATATGCCCAGAAACAGGAAAACCTTTTACAACACAACTTCATATCGATGACTTGAAAATAGTAACCAAACAACTAGGTTTTGATTTTAGTGATGATGAAGGCAATTCTCATCTCGATTTAAGTCCAGAAGGGAAAAGAGATCGCTTGGCAAAAGCACATTTAAAAGCAAGATTAGAAGGCGGGAATTTATTTGGATAAAAATATAGTTTCAAGTTTAAGGTTTCAAGTTTCACGTTCACAGTTTGTGAGACAACTTGAAACATGAAACATGAAACCAAAAAAACAATAAAAAAATGGCAAAACTACCTGTATCAGCTGAAAAAATAATTGAAGCATTTGGTCCACATTTGAATTATACTCCAAAAGAAGGATATGAAGGACGTGATGAACCAGACAAAACGGTAAAAACACATTGCTGTTTCTGCGGAATGCAATGCGGTATTCAATTATCTGTAAAAGACAATAAAGTAGTAGGTTTTGAGCCGTGGATGGAATTTCCTTTCAACGAAGGAAGATTATGTCCAAAAGGAGTTCAGCGTTACATGCAAAACAATCATCCTGACCGATTACTGCATCCGATAAAAAGAGTAGAAGGCAAAGGCTTCGAAAAAACGACTTGGGATGAAGCAATGGATAAAACCGTTTCTGAAATTAAGAGAATTCAGGAAAAATACGGAAAACATGCTTTTTCAATGCTTTCTGGAGTTTCGCTTACGAATGAAAAAAGTTATTTGGTTGGAAAATTTGCGAGAGTAGCTTTAAAAACCAGAAATCTAGATTACAACGGACGCCTTTGTATGGTAAGTGCGGGCGCAGGAAACAAAAAAGCATTTGGTTTAGATCGAGCTTCAAACAATTATTCAGATTTAGAATATGCTGAAGTAATTATTGTGGCTGGAGCAAATGTCAGCGAAACTTTTCCAACTTTAACTCATTGGATTTGGAAAGCAAGAGATCGTGGTGCAAAACTGATTGTAGTCGATCCGCGTGTAATCCCATTGGCAAGAACTGCCGATATTCATTTGGATGTAAGACCTGGAACAGATTCTGCTTTATATGGTGCAATGCTGAAATATTTGGTTGATCACGATATGCTGGATCATGATTTTATAGACAATTATACTTCAGGATTTCAAGAAACTATCGATGCTGTAAAAGATTATACTTTGGAATGGGCAGAAGAAGTTACAGGAATTTCTAAAGAAAAAATCAAAGCCGCGGCCGAATTATGGGGAAAAGCAAAAACCAGTTTTTTACTGCACGCAAGAGGAATCGAACATCATTCAAAAGGTGTTGATAATGTAATTGGATGCATCAATTTGGTTTTGGCAACAGGAAGAATCGGAAGGCCTTATTGCGGTTACGGAACCATTACAGGACAAGGAAATGGTCAGGGCGGGAGAGAACACGGTCATAAATGTGATCAATTGCCTGGAAATCGTGATATCGAAAATATGGAGCATCGAAAATATATTGCCGATGTCTGGAAAATAAAAGAAGAAGATATGCCGCACAAAGGCATTACAGCTTATGAAATTATCGAAGCCATTCATAAAGGAGAAATAAAAGGATTGATTTCGATTTGTTTTAATCCCTTAGTTTCCCTTCCAAATAATAATTATGTGCGTTCTGCTCTCGAAAAATTGGAGTTTTATGTTGCTATAGATTTCTTTTTGAATGAAACTGCTCGCCATGCAGATATTGTTTTAGCGGGTTCATTGCAGGAAGAAGAAGAAGGAACAACTACATCTGCAGAAGGACGCGTAATCCGAATTAGACAAGCCGTTACGCCACCGGGCGAAGCAAGAACAGATACTTCGATACTATTAGAATTAGCCAAAAGATTAGGCGAAGAAGAGCGATTTACCTACGCCGACAGCGAAGCTATTTTTAACGAATTGCGAGTAGCATCAAAAGGAGGAACTGCCGATTACAACGGAATCACTTATAAAAAAGTAGAAGACAATATGGGCTTTTTCTGGCCTTGTCCAACCGAAGATCATCCCGGAACACCAAGATTATGGGAGGATAAAAAGTTTGCTACGCCAGATGGAAAAGCACATTTTAATCCAGCTCCATATAAATTGCCAGGCGAAATTACAGACGAAGAATATCCGATAATATTAACCACAGGGCGTGTAGTGTCGCAATATTTAAGCGGAACACAAACCAGAAGAATCGGGAAATTGGTAGATCAGTTTCCAGAACCGTTGTTAGAAATTCATCCTGAAATGGCTCGGAAATATAATATTCAGCAAAGAGAATTAGTAAAAGTTTCAACCCGAAGAGGCGAAGGAATTTTTCCTGCCAATATTGTAGAAACCATTCGAAAAGATACCGTTTTTATTCCGTATCACTGGCCAGGGAAAAAATCAGCCAATCAGTTAACGCCTGGAACTTTAGATCCGATTTCTAAAATTCCAGAGTTCAAAGTTTGTGCCTGTAAACTCGAGCCATTAGGAGAAATCGAAAATTCATCAGACAAACCAAATGCTTATGCAAGTGTTTAATCTATAAAAAGCAACAATTATGAATGTAACGAATTATAATAAAAACGAAGAGTTTTTTGTAGACTTACAAAGATGCATTGGCTGTAAAGCTTGCGAAATGGCTTGTGCAGAATGTGAAACCAACGGTCAGGAATCTATGATTCATGTCAATTATGTAGAACGTGAAGTTACCATTCAAACTACAGTTCAAGTTTGTATGCATTGCGAAGATCCTGTTTGTGCAAATGTTTGTCCTGCTGATGCGATTTCGCAAGACGAATTTGGCGTTGTTCATACCGCAAATACAGAACGTTGCATTGGTTGTTCCAACTGTGTAATGGCTTGTCCGTTTGGGGTTCCGAAGAAAATGGAAGAATACGATTTAATGATGAAATGCACCATGTGCTACGATAGAACCAGCGTTGGTAAAAAACCAATGTGTGCAACAGTTTGCCCGAGCGGTGCATTGTTTTACGGAACTCGCGCTCAAATCGAAGAAATGCGTCCGAATAGTACTCCTGTAAATTCATTTGTTTTTGGAAAAGAACGTGTAAATACAAAAGTGAATATTATGATGCCGAAAGGAAGCACCGAATTACGAATATTCTAAAGCTAAAATCCATGTCTAAAGAAGATAATTTAAAAGAAAACTGGAAGAAGGATTTTCCATATAGAAAACAAGAGTCTACACAAGTTAGCCGACGTGATTTTGCCAAATTTCTTACTTTGGTTTCAGGCGGTTTAATGGTCGGCAGCGGATTGGTGGCAGCAAAAGCATATCTATTGCCAGCTGATGAAGTTGTTGGCGAACATTTTGTATGCGAAATAAAAGATATTCCGTTAGGAGGAACAAGAGGTTTTGTGATTGAAGGAAGTACGATTCCGTATATTTTAGTGCATTTAGAAAGCGGAATGTTTAGAGCTTACGAGCAAAAATGTACGCATCTTTCTTGTGCCGTTTTTTATAAGCCTGGAACAGGAATTATTCATTGTCCATGTCATGAAGGCTCTTTTGATGCTTTGACGGGTGATGTTATTGCAGGTCCTCCGCCAAGAGCTTTACCTCAGCTAGAAGTGGTTCTAAAAGGAGAAAAAATTTTTGTAAAAGAATTTGAAAACAAAGCAAGTTAATTGTTTAAGAAATATATTATGAGTACATTTAGAAAAAGCCAAAATCAGGCAAATCCAAATAAGTTGAATGTTATTCTGTCTACTTTAATATTTGTTTTGATCTTAAATGTAAGCATCCAAATTTGGTTGTTGTATGCCGCATTAAACAATGCATTAGACAACAATAAAGAGATTTTAATTCCAGCATTTATAGGTTCGCTTATTTTATTTTTAATTGGTTTTGGATGGTTGTATTATCTCCCAAAAGGGAATTTTAAAAATAACAAAACATAAATAAAACCATATTATGAGCTCAAATCTTGGCGCAAACAAAATTGCATTTTTTTCTACCCAACCGTATGATAAAACGTTTTTCAATAAATACAATGAAGAGTTTGGCTTTCAATTGGATTTTTTCGAAACTCAGCTTAATCTGCAAACAGTAGCTTTAATCGAGGCCTGCGAAATTGTTTGTGTTTTTGTAAATGATATTGTAAACGAAACGGTTATTAAACAATTGGCAGAAAAAAAAGTAAAAATAATTGCTTTGCGTTGCGCCGGATTTAACAATGTAGATTTAGAAGCAGCTAAAAAACACAACATCAAAGTTTGTCGTGTTCCTGCTTATTCGCCACAAGCCGTTGCGGAACATGCCATGGCAATGATTTTGACTTTAAACAGAAAAACGCATAAAGCATACAATAGAGTTCGCGAACAAAATTTCTCTTTAAACGGATTATTAGGTTTTGATTTATTCGGAAAAACAATCGGTATTATCGGAACAGGAAATATCGGAAAAGCATTTTCTAAAATAGCATTAGGTTTTGGCTGTAAAGTTTTAGCATATGATATTGTGGAAAGCGAAGAAATGAAAAAAGACGGCGTCTCTTTTGTAGGTTTAGAAGAGATATTCAAATCGAGTGATATTATTTCATTGCATTGTCCTCTAAACGATCAGACGAAACACGTTATCAATAAAACTTCATTGACTTTTATGAAAGACAGTGTTGTGATTATCAATACAAGTCGCGGTGGATTAATAGAAACGTCTTCGGTTATTGAAGGATTGAAAGAAGGCAAAATAGGTTATTTAGGAATTGACGTTTACGAACAAGAAGAAAAATTGTTCTTTAGAGATCTTTCTGCAGATATTATTCAGGATGATGCAATTCAGCGTTTAATGAGTTTTCCGAATGTTTTGGTAACGGCACATCAGGCGTTTTTTACCAACGAAGCATTAACACAGATTGCATTGGTTACTTTCAATAATATAAAATCATTATTGACGCAGAATGATATTGAAAATAAGGCTGCTTTATTAGTGTAAACTATCATGATTTAAAACATATGATTATGAAAAATAAAATTCTGATTTTAATCGCAATTTTGGCATTGTCTTCTTGCCAAAACAAAGACAATTCGAAGAATATTGTAAAAACAATTGTTCAAGATACATTGTCTAAAACTCTTGGCGGAACAGCAGATTTAAGCGATGTTTCTGAGAAAAATAATAAAGAAGTAGAACTCATCAAAAAACAATTGTTGGTTTTATTGAAGAAAGATTTGCCAGCAATGACAAAAGAAGACAGATCTTTCTATTATGAAGCTTTCGATTTAAATAATGACAAGAAAGATGAATATTTCGTTGGTTTTTCCAATTCGTATTTCTGCGGAAGTGGAGGCTGTTCAGGATATATTTTAAATAACGACGGAAGCGTAATCAATCGTTTTTCTGTAACCGATTTTCCAATTTTAGTAACAACAGATTCTTCAGAGAAATTCTATAACCTTCTCGTGAAAAGTGGAGGAGCATTTCATCTCATGAAAATGAAAAATGGAAAATATCCATCAAATCCGTCTGTACAAGAAAAATGGAAAGGAGAAGTTCCAAAAGAAACTACTTCTGTTTTAGATATTCAAGGAAAGCAATTGGAGAAGTATTCGTTTTAAAAAATAAAAAACCCGACAAATTTTAAAATTTGTCGGGTTTTAATATTTAGTGAAGTTTGTAATTTCTAAAATTCAAATTCTCCAATTAGAATTTTACTATCATTTTCACGTTTGTTTTCTTTTTGACTCTGGAAAACAGCAATTTTTCGTTCCTGTCTACCATCAGAATAATAAAGGTAAACTTCTGCCATTATGGTTGTTGGTCCAGAAAGAATATTCTGTCTCTCACCGAAGAAATTAGTCTTGATTTTATATTTTCCTTTAATTGCTTTTTTTAGTAAAAACTGTTCAGGACCAAAACCTTGAGTGAAATCATTGCTTAATCTTCCTCCAATTTCTGTAGATCTATGTGAATACCAACAATCTTCTCCTCTTGGATCTGTAACCCAAAGATCTATATCTGTATTGTCTTTATTCCAGTTAATAACAACGCGGATGTCAACAGGAAGATTTGCTTTTAAACGATCATCAACTTTGCTTGCGTCAACATTTTTGTTCTGGCTCAAAATGTTGTTGATTTCCATAATCAAAATCTCTTCAATTCCAGTATCTCTTACCGAAATCTCATCTGTGTATTCTTGATAAAGCATTGCTTTGTACACATTAAGAGCTTCTTGAGGTTTTTTATTGTCAACTAAAGCTAAAGCATAATCTCTATGACTTTGAGGATCAAACGGTCTCCATTCTAGAATCTTTTGAGTAATCCATAATTCTTTTTCATAATTGCCTCTTTGTTTCAATAGATAAGATATCGTCTTGTACAACTCTTCATTTTCTAAATCAAGTTCTGCTAATGTGCTTAAAACTTTTAAAGAAAGTACTTTGTCTCCTTTTTTGAAAAGCAGTTTAGAAACATCAAAATAATAAGTTACTTGTTTCTCGTATTTTGGACGATTTTCAAGATATTTTTGGTAAATCAATTCAGGTGACTGTAAAGATTGAAAATCTTTCATGTACTCTTGCGTACTTTCAACCTCTACCAAAGTGATTTTTCCAGAGGATGTTTTTTTATTGGCAACTGAGCTTTCTGCGGAATATACAGCATTGTCTTCTTGAACAACTTCCTCAGATGACAATTTTTGCGACTGCTTAGAAATCTTAGGGTACTGTTTTTTTTCTGTAACCTTAAATTCGCTATTCCACCAAGTTGTCAGTTCGCGTGTTTTATCAAAAGCTTTAGATAAAAGATTTCTTCTTTGTTCTAAAATTTGTCTTTTGTTTTGTGAAACGATTTTGTTGTATTCTGATAATAATTCCTCTGGAGGAGTAATGCCAAAACGTACATAATCATTCACATCTTCCAATACGATAAGGCTGGTGTTCTTGCTTACAACTCCAAACTGTTCGCTTAGATTTCTAATCTCATCGCTGTTTTGTGTCGAGTTAAGTTCAAGATCATTAATTTTTCGTTGCGCCCAAAATTGTGCAAGAGGCCAATTATCTACTTGTACAGCATTAGTAAAATCTACAGGAACTTCAAATTTCTTATTTCCTACCGAAAAAACAGCAGTAAGTTTACTCAAGTTTGAAGATGAAATTCCGAATATATTTACTGGCTCGTTTACTGCAGTCCCAACATTTGGAAACAGTTCCTGAAGCGTGTTCGTTTCTTTAAAACCTAAAAATACAATAGGAAGTCTTTTATACGTTTTTAGAGCAGATTGAGTGTCTAATTCATTCAAATTAATGAAATTTCCTCCAGATTGTGATGCTAAAAGTTTCAGCAAATTAAAATCAGAAGTTGGCGTGCTTGTAATACTGTTAACCGGTTTTTTGAATTTTAAAGTTAAATCTCCAAAATTTGAAATTCCGTCAGAAAATAAAAGATATTCGTCTATTGATGAAATCTCTTTTAAAGCACTAAAGTCAGTTCCTCCATCGTATTTAAGATTCAGAATTCTTTCTTTTAATGCATTCCAGTTTCCGTCAGAAACAGTAAATTCTTCTGTTTTTTCAAGAATATTATTTAAAAGAACAAAAGAGACTGCAACATTTTTATTATCTGCAAAATAAGCATTAATAAAGTCCAGTTCTTTTTGACGATCTCTCTTTGATCCGCTGAATGAGTTGTCCCAAATAATAGCAATTTTTTGAGATTTTGCTTTTTCTTGTACAGGGAAATTCATTGAAACACTTGCCGCAAAATAAGACTTATCATCAGAAGCTTTTTGAAGCATCACATTCGAAGACTCGTTTAGTTTTGGAATAGCTATTTTAAGGCTTTCATTTGGCGTAAAATTCGTTTTATTAATTTCAGCAACCCATTGATTTCCTTTTTTCTGGAAAGTAAAACTTCCATCTGGATTTTCCGTGATTTTTGGAGTTGTCAGACTTTCGTTAACCAATACTTTCAAATTAAATTTTGGAATACTAACAGCATTCGCAAAACTTAAAAAATACTGATAATCAGTAGCAGAATTTTTTAATTCCTGATTGTAAGTAATTTTAATAATTCTGCTGCCTCTAGCTGTAAGCGGATAAATTCTGGTTCTGAAATTATTTCCAGCTACTTTTTCAATAATACTTGGATCTACATTTCTTTTTTCAATACTTTCAAATACTTCTTTAGCGCGTTCTTTCGGAACAGGAACAGCATCTCTTAAGCTTCCGTTAATGTCCAAAGCATAACCACTTACGCTAACTCCTTCTGGCAATGGAAGTGTAAAATTTCCTTCTAGAATTCTGTCGCCAGGATTATAGAATGTATAAGTAGCCGTAGTTGAAGCAAGGTTTCCTAAAATTTTGGTTTCAATTTTTACCTCCTGTAAGATTACCGAATTTTTTTTCTGATTTTCGACATCCAGAGTTGGAATCTGTGAAAAAGCGACACCACAGAATAGTAGTGCACAGATACTAAATAATTTATTCATAATTAATTAAGTGCGATTTTTATTCGATTAGAAATGCGAAAACCCAATTAGATTTAAGAGTCTTTATTTTTCGGATTTTTTCAAATTAAAGTGATTGAATATGCTTAGCTACAATTCCAAAATTGAAACCTTGAACCTGATCGAATCCACTGAAGTTAACAGCAATTAATTGGCCACATTCATTAAAAACCGGAGAACCACTAGCACCGTGCGTAGAAGTTATACTGTATTGAATTTTATTGCCATCAGACTCCTTGCTTATTTGACCATTGTAAAGCTGCACTTTTATGCCCGAATTTGTCTGAGCCAAATCTATTCCCATCGGATAACCCACCATAATCGCTTTTTGCCCAGGAGCTAAAGAAGCATCATTGTCAACGATATTATCAAGACTGATGATATTAGTAACTGTTTTTGGAGTTTTATGAGTAGCCAACTGTAAAAGACCTAAATCGACATTAGTATCATCTGAAACTTTTTTAACCTCACAGCTATTCCATTCACCATCAGAATTATGAAGCGCTATTTCAATATCAACCGTTTTTACATATATTTCAATGTTTTCTATAGGAACATATTCTTTTACCGGAATAGATGCAGCGATATCTGTTGATACTTGAGATGTATCTGCTTCTGTTTCATTAGAACTAACAAATTCTTCTCCCGCAGACTCAGTAGTTTCTTCACCTGATTCTTCGTAATCTCCCTCACCTTCATCATACGAAACTGAAGCATGCGACCAGTTGTTACCAATAAAACTTTCATAGTCATTTTCAGAAACATCGGTAGTAAGAATAGAAGCAACCTTCATTCTTAGATTTCGTATAGTAGTATTTACTTTGGCACTTTCTTCTTCAGTTGAATCCCATGGTTGTAAGACATGTCTATTGGTAATCATGTCACCTTCGGTATCTACGAAAAATCCAGTTCCGTAAATTGTTTCTTCTTTCGCATCCTCAACATTAAGTTGAACTTCTTTCCCATTAATTTTGGCAAAATAGCCATATCTATGTTTTATAAGCACAACCGCATCTTTGTAAGTATCATAGATTTTGGTATCTGTGCCTAAACAAACCGCTTCTTTTTTAGGTTTAAAATATTTAAATCCTAAAAAGCCAGCAGCCGAAAGAACGACAATAGCAATGAGAATAAATTTGAAACGATTTCTTTTTTTGTTGACTGTTGTTTCCAAGTCTCCGTTTGGAGAGATTTTTCTAATTTTCATTTAAAGTATTGGTTGAAAAATGTTAATTGAATGGGTTTGGGATTAAAAAAAAATAGACTTTATGAAAAGTCTATTTTGGTTTCAAATGTAGTAATTTGTTTGCTAAAAAAAGTAAAAACAAAATCAATTCTATATTAATAACAAACTGAATTTGGTTTTGTTTTTTAATGTTATTGTATTGTTTGTGAATGTATTTTCTTGTGAAAAAAGTCGGTAGGATTAAATTGTTGTTTTTCAGTTTTTTAAGTAAAATTTTTGTTTTAAAAATAAAAAACCCGACAGATTTTTAAAATCTATCGGGTTTGAAATATTATAAATTCCTAGGTTGGAATTTTGAATTTTAAAACTTTGAATTTATCCTACCAATTCAACAAATTTAAATTCGCCTTCAACAACAACTTTAGTTAAACCGTTTTTAGATAAGTTTTTCATAGAAGCATCCCATTTTTTACCGCTTAAGTTAGCCGTAATCTTAAGTTGTCCTAAATCCATTTTATTTTCATTTCCTTTCAATAAATCAACAATAAATTTTTCTTCATCAGAAAGTTCAATTGTTTGTTTTTTCTCAGGACGCATTTGTGGGAATAATAAAACCTCTTGAATCGAAGCATTATTTGTCAAATACATGATCAAACGATCCATTCCAATTCCCATTCCAGAAGTAGGAGGCATACCGTATTCAAGAGCTCTTAAGAAATCTTCGTCGATAATTCCGTTTGCTTCATCATCACCTTTTGCAGCCAAACGCATTTGATCTTCAAAACGCTCTCTTTGGTCAATTGGATCATTTAATTCAGAATACGCATTTGCGATTTCTTTTCCGCAAACCATTAATTCAAAACGCTCAGTCAAATCTGGATTATCGCGGTGCTCTTTACAAAGCGGCGACATTTCTTTTGGATAATCAGTAATGAAAGTTGGCTGAATATAATTTCCTTCACATTTAGCTCCAAAAATCTCATCAATCAATTTTCCTTTACCCATTGTTTCGTCAACCTCAATTCCCATTCCGCGTGCTGCTTCAAACAATTCTTGTTCTGTTTTACCAGAAATATCAAAACCAGTAAAATGTTTGATAGAATCTGTCATTGTAACACGAGCGTAAGGCGCTTTAAAGTTGATTTTATGTTCACCAAAAGTAACTTCGCTAGTTCCGTTAACAGCAATTGCGCAATGCTCTAATAAGCCTTCGGCAAATTCCATCATCCAGTTGTAGTCTTTGTAAGCTACATATATTTCCATTGCAGTAAACTCAGGATTATGCGTTCTGTCCATACCTTCGTTACGGAAGTTTCTAGAAAACTCATAAACACCTTCAAATCCACCAACAATTAATCTTTTCAAATACAATTCGTTTGCAATACGCATGTAAAGCGGAATATCAAGCGAGTTGTGGTGCGTAATAAATGGACGTGCAGAAGCTCCACCAGGAATTGATTGTAAAACCGGAGTATCAACTTCTAAATATCCTGCATCGTTAAAATAACCACGCATTGCAGTAAATAACTTTGTACGTTTAATAAAAGTTTCTTTAACCTGAGGATTCACCGTTAAATCTACATAACGCATTCTGTAGCGTAATTCTGCATCATTAAAAGCATCGTGTACATTTCCTTCTTCGTCAACTTTTGGTAACGGAAGCGGACGTAACGTTTTACTCAAGAAAGTAAAACCAGTTACACGGATACATTTTGCACCAACTTGTGTAGTAAACAATTCACCTTCAATTCCAATAAAATCACCTAAATCGGTTAATTTTTTGAAAACTTGGTTATATAAAGTTTTATCATCACCTTCACACAAAACATCACGATTCACGTACAATTGAATACGTCCTTCACTGTCTTGTAACTCAGCAAAACAAGCTTTACCTTGATCACGAACACTCATTAAACGTCCAGCAACGATAACCTTCTTACCCTCTTCAAATGACTCCTTTATCTGCTTAGATGTATGATTTACAGGAAAAAGATTAGCCGGATAAGGATTGATTCCTAAGTTGCGTAAGTTCTGAAGTTTTTCTCTTCTAATGATTTCTTGTTCTGATAATGCCATTTTGTGCTATTTTTTTAAGAGTGCAAAGATAAAATTTTTGTTTCAAGTTTCAACTCAAAGTGTTAAGGTTTTTTGCAGCAGAAATTTTCGTTTTTTCATGGACGTTTTGTCCCGCTATCCGCTTGTATCTTTTCCTTGCTAAAGAAGCAAGAAAAAGGATACCGCTACTATCGGGGCTAGACGAGAAATTTTGGTTTTTATTAGAAATAATAATTTAGAATCTTATTCTTGTAAATGGAATGTTAAAATTGTCTTGCAGGGAATATTAGAGAAAGTTACTTTTACCCAATCATCAAAAGCAGTTTAAAATTTGGATTTTTTATCTATGAAAAGAAATTGGAATGCGCCTTATAAATTAATATTGGTTTTAATGTTTTTCTTTATAAAAAGCCATGCCCAAGAATTAATAATTGATGGTAATATGGAAGGGTATAATGGCCTTTCTAATTTTGAGTACAAGGGAGGAGGTTATACAACTTTATCAGATCCATTGTCTGGAAATTCAGTTCCAGGAAATAATGCGGTCACAAATAATCCTAAAAATTTTAATACTGGTTTTTTAGCAGTTGCAGATCATACTATCGGAATGGTAGATGGAGGAAAAATGCTTGTTGTTGACGGAGGTAATTTAAGAAACGGACAATATTTTTGGAGAGCGGGGTACGGTGGAAATGGTTTTTGTGGACTAGCAATTGGTAAAACTTATACTTTTAGCTACTGGGTTCGATCTATTTCATCGCAGGTTACTAATTCTTCTTCTCAAGCAGACATTAGAATTGATTTTTCTAATGCACAAGATATTATTTTAGTTTCAGGAAATACACAAGCTCCTTTACCAAATGATGGCTGGGAAAAAGTGACTTATAGATTTAAGGCAACAGACTATTGCGTAAAAATTAATTTATGGGATAATAATATAAATTCTGCTGGAAATGATTTCGCTTTAGATGACTTTTCTTTACTAGAAGGTGTTCCTTTAACAGCGACCTATTCATTGTCTTATGGTTCTAATGGAATCGAATTGTTCGCTTATGGTATAGGAGGAAACATAAGTATTGCTTCATACGCTCTTAGAGGCCCAATTAATTTTGATAATCCACTTGAATTTAATCATCTCGTTCCTGGGAATTATAAACTGACAATCGTAGATATTGATGGACAATCAGCATCGTGCGATGTTGTAATTCCTGCAAATCCTGATATGCTGACCATAACAGGAAATACCAATATATGTAGTGGCGAAAGTACAGTTTTGACAGCAAGCGGAGGAAATTCAGTTTATCAATGGTATTCATTTCCTACAGACGATTCAATTATAGATGCCACAAGTCCAGTGCAAACGGTTAATCCAAAAGTTAATACAACTTATACCGTTAGCTCTCAACCGGCTCCAGGAATGGAAAATGTAATCTATAATAGTGATTTTTCAATGGGAAATACAGGTTTCGGGACGCTCTATAAATACTATCCTACCAATTTTGGAGATACGCCGCAAGCATATAGCGTTTCAAATAATCCTCACGATTGGGATCCTAAATTTTTGAATTGTGGAGATCACACAACAGGAAATGGAAATATGTTGGTTGTAAACGGTTCTGATAAACCTAATGACGTTAATGGATTATCACTTGTTTGGTCGCAAACAGTGAGTCTTGCAGGTACTACAGATTATGTTTTTAGTTTTTGGGTAAAATCATTGTCTAAGGAAAATCCAGCAAAACTAGTTGTAATAATAAATGGTTCTATTTACAATATTACTCCTTTTCAAGCACCCGCAGATGATACTTGTGGAAATTGGGTAAAATATTCCGTAAATTATTTTTCAGGATGGCTGTCAAATCTAGCAGGTATTCAAATTTTGGATGCAACAAGAACTTTTATTGGTAATAATTTTGCAATAGATGATATTTCTATGGTAGCTGTAACTCCAGTTTCTTATGCCAGTCATACTATGACAATTAATCCATCAGAAAAACCCATTTTAGAAAATGGTCTTATTACTGAAAATGAATTAGAAGTTAAATGGAATTCATTGCCACAAGCAACCGGATATGAAATCAGTTACAGTATTAATAATGCAACACCAATTAGCGGTGGTACAATTACAAATAATACCTATTCTGTAAATGGACTTAATCCTGGCGATATTGTAAAATTTGTAGTGAAGCCTATAGGTGTTGGATGTTTCGAAGCGGCAGAATTTACAACAAATACTTATTTACCGTGTCCCACACCCATGATAAGCGCTATTAGTCAGCCTACTTGTCTTAAACCCGTAGGGAGTATTAAAGTAAACACCCCAATAGGCACAGAATATGAATATAGTATAAATGGAATCGACTTTCAATCGGACGTTTTATTTGCAGATCTTCCTGAGGGTGATTATTCAATCACTATTCATAATAAAATAACTGGTTGTAAATCTGTTAGCGCTCCATTTTCTATAAATTCTCCAAGAGCTGTCTTGCCAGATATAACTGCTTCTTACAGTTATCAAGATTGTGCTTTGCTTCTTACCGCAACTTCTACAATAACTAATTCTACAATTGTTTGGAACGGACCAGATCTAGAAAGTAATACGCCAAATCCTGCTAAAATTTTTGTTTCTGGAAAATTTACAGCAACAGTAACCGATTTAAATACAGGTTGTGATAATTCTTTCGCGTTAGATGTAGTTATGCCAACTCCGCCAGTGGCGCCGTCTATAAGCAGTACTAATGCGACATGTTCCAGCGCGTATGGAGAAATAGTTGTTACAGCTCCATTAAGCGCTAATTATGAATATAGTATTGACGGAATAAACTATCAGTCTAGCGTGCAGTTTTCAAACCTTCTATCAAAAAAATATGATGTTACAGTGCGAGATATGGTAACCTCTTGTGTTTCTATACCTAAAACTGTTTTATTAAACGAGCCTACAATTGAAGCGCCAATAGCATTAATAAATGATGATATTTTGTGTCAAAATAGTACGGCAGCACCATTGGCAGTAACCTCTCTGCCGGGAGCTACTCTTAATTGGTACGGAACATACGCAACAGGAGGAATAGCTTCTAGCAATCCAACAATTCCTTCAACTTCAAGTTTAGGAATAACGACCTATTATGTAAGCCAGACAGTTGGTTTATGCGAAAGTGAACGAACTCCAATAGAAATTAACGTTTCAGGAGTTGGTGAAAGTCCAGGTTTTAGTGATTTTACTTTTTGTGAAGGAGAGCAAGCACCCGTTTTGGATCAAATTTCTCCTAAAGGTATAAAAGGAACTTGGGAGCCAGCAACAATAAGTAATTTAGAAAGCAAAAGTTATCATTTTACACCATTTGCAAATCAATGTGCTATCGAACAGACAATCAATGTAACTATAAACTCTGCAACGCTTCATAATGTAACTTGGGAAGTTTCAGATCCTTTTGAAGACTTCCAAACAGTAAAAATAATAGCATCTGGTAGCGGAAATTATTTATATCAACTTGATAATGGAACACCACAAAATAGTCCGCTATTTGGAAATGTAAAACAAGGCTACCATAAAGTTACCGTTTTTGATGTGAATGGATGTTCTGCGCCAATTACACGAGATAAAATTTTAGTAATAAACCTTCCTAAATTCTTTACTCCTAATGGAGATAGCCATAATGATTTATGGGATATTTCGAATTTAAAATTTCAAAATGAGGCATCTGTATTTATTTACGATCGATACGGTAAATTATTGAAAGAGCTTTTTCCAGCAAAAGATTCAGGATGGGACGGCACTTTTCTTGGCAGAGATATGCCTTCTTCAGATTATTGGTTTGTTGTTTCTTATCTGGACACTGATGGACGTAAAGAATATAGAGGACACTTTTCGTTAAAGAGATAATTTACAGCATATTTTTATTTCGAATGAGAATAAGATTTACTCCTAAAACGGATTAAACAATTAAAAATAGTCTTCGTATCTTTGATAAAAAATTGTACAACAATGAAATTATATAAACTACTTAGTTTTTCTTTTTTAATAGCGACTTTAACGAGCTGTACTTTCACTGAAAATATTTACATCAACGATAACGGAACCGGAAAATTCTCTGTAGATATGGATGGTTCTCCTATCATGGAAATGGCTGGAGACCAGATTGCGGGCCAAATGGGAGAAAATAAAAAAGATATCGATACTACTTTTACTTTCAAAGAAGTGTTTGCAGAGAAAAAAGACAGTATTGCTAAGTTGTCGCCAGAAACGCAAAAAGAACTTAAAAAGCTGGAAAATTATGTTGTGTCGACAAAAATAAGTTCAGAGAAAAAAGTGTTTTTAATGAACATGGCAACTGATTTTAAAAACGTAAACGAACTCCAAGATATTTTACAGACATTAGGTACACTTCAAAAATTAGAAGGAGGCAAAAATCCTATGGGAAGCGGTTTCGGAGATAACAGCAGTAAATTAAGTTATACTTATGACGGAAAGAAATTTACAAGAAAAGCAGTAGTCGATCAACAAAAAAAGGCAGCAAAAGCACAAGATGCAGAAGGAGATATGTCAAAAATGATGTTTGCTTCGTCTAGTTACATTGTAAAATATCACTTTCCAAAAAAGATAAAGAAAGTCTCTAATCCAAGTGCTTTGTTTAGCGACGACAAAAAATCAATTACAATTCAATACTCTTTTATGGATTATATGGAGAATCCCGACAAACTTAACTGCGACGTTGAGTTTGAAAAATAATTAAAATGAACAAGAAAATCCAACTTCAGGATCTGGGCAAAAAAGACTATAAATCTACTTGGGAATATCAAGAAGAAATCTTTAAAGATATTGTCGATTTAAAAATCAAAAACAGAAGAGAAGAATTAGATCTGCCAACGCCAAATTATTTACTTTTTGTAGAGCATCCGCATGTTTATACATTAGGAAAAAGTGGTGATTTGGAGAACTTATTATTGAACGAAAAACAGCTCGAAGCAAAAGGAGCGACTTTTTATAAAATCAATCGTGGAGGTGATATTACCTATCACGGACCTGGGCAAATTGTTGGTTATCCAATTTTAGATTTAGAAAACTTCTTTACCGATATTCATAAATACCTGCGTTTATTAGAAGAATCAATCATTCTAACATTGGCAGAATACGGATTAGAATCGGGCAGAAGTGAAGGAGAAACTGGAGTTTGGCTTGGTGTAGGAACTCCGTTTGCACGCAAAATATGTGCTATGGGTGTTCGCGCTTCAAGATGGGTAACCATGCACGGATTTGCTTTAAATGTAAATGTCGATTTAGGATATTTCGATAATATTATTCCATGTGGAATTCGCGGAAAAGGCGTTACTTCCTTAAACGTAGAACTTGGAGTAGAAAAAGTAAATGAAGGAGAAGTAAAAGCTAAAATTATAAAACATTTCACAGAGCTCTTTGAAGCTGAATTTGTTTAAAAATATCTCTAAAAAAGTAAACCGTTTCAAGTATTCATTTGAAACGGTTTTTTATTTGACCTCAGTTTTTTAGAGAGAAAGCGGTTTTTTTCTAAAAATATATTGAAAAAGAAGAAAAACCATTTCGCAAAAGTTAAGATTTTGAAGGAAAGACAAATTATAGACTATTCTTCGTTCTCTAAGGTATTTATGCTAAATTTGATTACTTACTATTAAAATTTTAATTCCCGATTGCTTATGAGAAAAATCTACTTATTCTGTTTTCTTTTTTTGCTTAATGGTCTTTTTGCCCAAAAGAAAGATAAATTATATCCAGTTGCAGTTTATGAAAAAGTGTGGCAGGAAAAAAATAACGATGCCAGATTAAAGATGATAAAATCAATCTGGTTAGAAGATAGTACTTTTGAAGACCCATCGGCTTCTATAAAAGGAACCGCTGCGTTTAATAATGTCATCAACGAATTTTACAAAAAAAATCCAGATGCGGTTTTAACTTCGGGAGCCAAAATTGTAAAAGACAACTATGTAACCTGGGAGTGGAAAATTCTGGATTCTAAAAATAATCTTATAATGGCCGGACGTGATTTTGCACGTTTAAATGGAAAAGGTCAAGTAAGTAAAATTATTAGTTTCTGGGATAAAGGAACAACATTGTCTGAGGCTGATATTTTAAAAAATCTAGAAGCTGATAATCTAAAAGTAGTGGCAAAATATTATGAAAGTCTTTTTAAAACAAGAGACTTTGATGCTTTAGGAGCTTTAATTGCAGACGGAGCCGTTTACAATCAAGCTACAGGATTGCCTTATGGAGGGACTTATATTGGTTTTAGCGAATGGACAAAAATGTTTACAAAATCAACAGAATTTTTTGATTTACAGATAGAAAAAGAACCAACTTATTTTAGCGATGCTTCTAAAAATGAAGTAATCATTTATTTTACAATAAGTTGTAAATCTAAAAAATCAGGAAAAACAATGTCAGTTCCAATTTCAGAACATTTTGATTTAAAAGATGGTAAAATAACCGCTGTCAGACCTTTTTATTACGACACAAAAACATTTGCAGAATTCTTAAAGAGTAAAAAATAAAAAAAACGACCTAGATAATAGGTCGTTTTTTATTTAGAAGAGATCAAGTTCTAGCTGTTCTGGCAAAAGCCTAAAACTCATTCTATGATATTTTGTGGTTCCAAATTCTTTAATGGCTTCACGATGTTCTTTGGTTGGATATCCTTTGTTTTGTTTCCAGTTGTACATCGGAAATTCTTCATGAATTTGATCCATATATTCGTCGCGATACGTTTTTGCTAAAACAGATGCAGCAGCAATACTCAAGTATTTTCCATCTCCTTTTATAATGCTTTGATTCGGAATTGATTTTAAAAGTGCAATTTCATCCTGAGAAAACTGTTTTCCAAAAGTATTTTTAAGTCCGAGTTTGGCATTTAAGGAACGATTTCCGTCAACAATAATATATTCGGGAACATGTTTTAGCTTTAAAATGCATTCTTGCATTCCTTTCATAGAAGCATTTAGAATGTTTATTTCATCAATTTCGTCTGGAAACAAATGCGTAACGGCAAAACATAAAGCCTCTTTTTCTATAATTGGTCTTAAAAGAGCTCTTGTTTTTTCAGACAATTGTTTACTGTCATTCAGAATTTTATTTTCGAAATGTTCGGGTAAAATTATGGCTGCAGCAGTAACTGGTCCAGCTAAACATCCTCTGCCAGCCTCATCGGTTCCAGTTTCCAAAACAAATCCTGAGAAATTTTTTTCGAGCATTTTTTTAGGTTTTAAATAACAAATTAGATGAAATTTTCAGCAAAAATATTCGTTTTCGTACTGTCAGCCAAGGCAATTGTATAAAATGAAGTGTTTTTTTATTTATTTGTTTTTATAATTTACCTTTGCTTAGCAAATTTTGTCAAAATAAATTTATACAAAGCCATCAAATGAGAATATTCATTTTTCTATATCTATTAGTTGTACCAACTTTATTGTTTTCTCAAGAAAAAAATCCTGCTTCTAAAAATAATTTAGATATGAATACGAAATATTCAAGTGTTACGGATACGGTAAAAAAGAAAAAACAAAAAATAGCCAAAATAGACCAGTATAAAATTGTCACTTTAGAGCACGATACAATTTATGCTGATACTTCGCTAACGCTTAAAAGTGCCTATAAACAAAATCACTTAAGAAAGGATCTTTTTGGACTTATGGAGTTCTCTAATATCGGTCAGCCATTAAATACATTGCAATATAGTTTGACAAGTTTTTCTCCGTATCCTGAAATTGGTTTTAGCGGAAAACATTCTATTTACATGCAGGCAGATCAAATTAGATATTATTCTGTTGCAACACCTTTTACAGAATTGTTTTTTAACACGACGATTAAAAAAGGGCAGAATGTAGATTCATTTATCACATTAAACGTTTCTAAAAACCTTAATTTCTCTATTGCATATAAAGGATTAAGATCTGAAGGAGATTATAACAATCAATTGGTTAGTGCTGGAAATTTAAGAATTACAACAAGTTACGCGACAACAGACAAGCGTTATGCGATAAATGCACATTTTACAAATCAGGATATTTTGAATGAGGAAAATGGAGGTATAACCAATGATTCTGATTTTGAAAGTGATAGCAACGATTATAAAAACCGACAAAGATTACAGGTTTATTTAACCGATGCAGAATCATTTTTAAAAGGTAGAAGATTGTTTTTTGATCATGCTTTTAGAGTAAATCCAAAAGATGGAAGCAACAATCTTTATATAACGCATCAATTTAATTATGAATATAAAGATTACGAATATAAACAACCAACGGTAATTTCGACTATTACTGCAAATGACGGAACAACTAGCCGTGTACAGCGATTTGGAGAATCTTATTCGTCAAGTAATATTAACGATCAGACCAAATATGAAAGACTTTATAATAAAGTAGGTGCAGCTTATGAGAATTCGCTGTTAGGTAAATTTATATTTTTTATTGACGATTACAGATCTAATTATAAATATAACCGAGTAATTATTGGTTCTGATGGAAATGCGATTCCAGATAATTTGTTTTTGCAGTTTAATAATTTTGGCGCTCAGTACGAATATCAGAAAAACAAATGGAACGGTAGATTTTTGTATTCTAGATCAATTACCAACGAATCACTTTCAGATTTAGATGCAAAATTGCGATATAATATGAATGAAAAAATCAAGTTCGATTTTAGATATCGCAATATCAATAAACTGCCTAATAACAATTATAATTTATACCAAAGTAGCTGGATTTCGTACAATTGGTCAAATAATTTTAAAAACGAAAAAATTAATTCGTTAAGTGCAGAAATTACAACTCCTTGGTTGACAGGACAAGTTCAGTATACGGTATTAAAAGATCATTTGTATTTTACAGATATGGCTACAGATGCTGAACAAGCAGCTAAAGAGCAGATCGTTAAACCAATGCAGTATGGAAATGTAATTAACTATTTAGAAATAAAAGCAAGCAGAGAGTTTAAATTTGGACCTTTTGCATTAGATAATACGCTTTTGTATCAAAAAGTAGATCAGTCGGATTTAATTTTAAACGTACCTGATTTTGTAACTAGAAACACATTCTATTATTCAAATCATTTCTTTAAGAAAGCCTTATTTATGCAAACAGGACTTGTATTTAATTATCTTACGAAATATTACGGAGATGATTATAACCCTGTTATTGCTGAATTTTTTGTGCAGCAAGAGAAAAAAACGGGTGGTTTTGCAACATTCGATTTCTTTGTGAATGCCAGAATACGCCAAACTCGTTTTTACTTAAAAGCAGAGCATTTTAATGCTTTATTTACGCAAAGCAATTATTATTCTGCGCCACATAATCCGTATCGTGATTTTGTATTGCGTTTTGGTCTGGTTTGGAATTTCTTCCAATAAAACCGACTATTTTTTTATTTAGAACCACTTAATAAAACTTAAATAAAAATGGACTTTTCAAATAATATTTTAGAAACAATTGGTAACACACCATTAGTAAAACTGAACAAAATTGTTGCTGAAATTGATGCGTTAGTATTGGCAAAAGTCGAAACCTTTAATCCAGGTAATTCTGTAAAAGACAGAATGGCTGTGAAGATGATTGAAGATGCTGAGGCAGATGGCCGATTAAAACCTGGAGGAACTATCATTGAAGGAACTTCTGGAAATACAGGAATGGGACTTGCACTTGTAGCAATTGTAAAGGGCTATAAATTAATTTGTGTGATTTCAGACAAACAGTCTAAAGAAAAAATGGATATTCTTCGTGCTGTTGGTGCAAAAGTTGTTGTTTGTCCTACAGATGTTGAACCTACAGATCCACGTTCATATTATTCGGTTTCAAAGCGTTTAGCAGAAGAAACGCCAAATTCTTGGTATGTAAATCAGTACGATAATATGTCAAATTCGTTGGCACATTATGAGCAAACTGGACCAGAAATTTGGAAACAGACTGACGGAAAAATTACGCATTTTGTTGTTGGTGTAGGAACAGGAGGAACGATTTCTGGAGTAGGAAAATATTTGAAAGAACAAAATCCGAATATTAAAATTTGGGGAATCGACACTTATGGTTCTGTTTTCAAGAAATACCACGAAACTGGAATTTTCGACGAGAACGAAATTTATTCGTACATAACAGAAGGTATCGGAGAAGATATTCTGCCAAAGAATGTTGATTTTTCTCTGATTGATGGTTTTACAAAAGTAACCGATAAAGATGCTGCGGTTTACACGAGAAAGATTGCGCTTGAAGAAGGAATTTTTGTTGGAAACTCTGCAGGAGCTTGTATAAAAGGTCTTTTACAGCTTAAAGAGCATTTTAAACCAGAAGATGTTGTTGTGGTATTATTTCATGATTCTGGAAGCCGTTATGTCGGAAAAATGTTTAACGACGACTGGATGCGTGAACGCGGATTTTTAGAAGAAAATGTAACAAAAGCTGAAGACGTTATTAAAGACCACATTGATAAAGAATTGATCGTGGTGCGTACAGAAGAATTGGTTTCGCACGCAATTGAGCGTATGCGTAAATATAAGATTTCGCAAATTCCGGTTGTAGATATTAATGGTTTTGTTGGTTCTGTAGACGAAACGGATTTGTTTAGAAGTTATGTAGAAGATAAAAATGTTGCCGAAAAACCAATTAAAGAGGTAATGGGCAAACCTTTTCCAATTGTTAAATTAGGAACGCCAATTGAAGAAGTTTCAAGACTTTTCAGTAAAGAAAATGATGCTGTTTTAGTCGATTTAGGAAACGGACATCATCACATTATCACTAAATATGATATTATTGGCTCAATAAAATAAGCCTTTATAAACATAAATAATCCATAAATCTTATTGTAAGCAATTAGATTTATGGATTTGTCTTTTAAATATATAAAATGAATTTTACAGTTATAGATTTTGAAACCGCAACAGGATATCATCCATGTTCGGTGGGTATTGTAACAGTCGAAAACGGAATTATAGTTGACGAATATGTAACTTTAATTAAACCGCCAAATAACGAATATAATCCGTTTACAATTCGCGTTCATGGAATTTATCCAAAAGATACCATCAACGCAAAATCTTTTTTCCAAATCTATCCAGAGATTGAAAAGAGGCTAAAAAATAGAGTCGTGGTGGCGCATAATGAAAGTTTTGATCGCAATGTTTTAATGAAAACAATGTTGCTTCATGGCTTAAATTATGAAGATTTAAATATTGCTACAAAATGGGAATGCACGGTTAAAATCTATAAAGCAAAAGGCGTAAAACCTACAAAATTAAGTGATTGCTGTCGCGAAATGGATATTCAGCTGAATCACCACGAAGCTTTATCAGATGCGAGAGCTTGCGCTAAGTTATATATGCTTCGTTAAATATTTTATTTTATAAGAATAATATTAAAAAATAATTTACTTTTAGATTTTGTAACTGCATTATAAAATCTAAAAATGAAAGAAGACTTTCTTCATTATCTCTGGAAATTCAAGAAATTTGATAGCTTGAATTTAAAAACTGCCCAAGGCGAATTAATAACGATTTTAAAATCGGGTGATTATCTAGAACTTGCTGGGCCTGATTTTTTTAATGCTCATATAGAAATTGGAAATCAGAAATGGGCTGGCAATGTCGAGATTCATTTAAAATCTTCAGATTGGTATTTGCACAATCACGAGAAAGATCCTGCATATAAAAACGTTATTCTTCACGTAGTGTGGGAAAACGACACAGCCATTTTTAGAGAAAACAATACCGAAATTCCTGTTTTGGTTCTTAAAGATTATGTTTCAAAAGAAATAATCGAAAATTATAATGCATTGGTTGCTCCAAAAACTTGGATTTCTTGCGAAAAGCAATTAAAAGATATAGATCGTTTTGTTTTTAAAAACTGGCAGGAAAGGCTCTTTTTTGAGCGTTTAGAGCGAAAATCAAAGTTTATTTATCAATTGTTGGAAGAAACCAATCAAGATTGGGAAGCCGTCTTATTTTGCCTTCTAGCAAAGAATTTTGGTTTGAATACAAATGGAAATTCCTTTCTGCAGATTTCAAAAGCAGTTCCGTTTTCAATAATTAGAAAAGAGAGTTTTGAAGTTGAAAATTTAGAAGCATTACTTTTCGGAACTTCAAATTTATTAGAAACAGAAAAAGAAGATGTTTATTATAAAGATTTAAAATTCCGCTATTTCTATTTATTGCATAAATATCAAATAGAAAAAACATATACAGAACCGCTTCAGTTTTTTAAACTTCGACCTGATAATTTTCCAACCATTAGGCTTTCTCAATTAGCGGCTTTATATCATAAACATCAAAATCTGTTTTCTAAAATTATTGATTTAAAATCTGTTAACGCTGTATATAATTTACTAAATGTATCTGCAAGTTCGTATTGGCAAAATCACTATCAGTTTGATAAAGAAAGCCCAAAGAAATCGAAAACACTTTCTAAGTCATTTATAGATCTATTAATTATAAATACGATTGTTCCGCTTCAATTTGCTTACTCAAACATTATGGGCGAATCAATTGCCGAAGATCTAATTGATTTTATGAATGAAGTGACTTCAGAAAAAAATGCTATTATAGATAAATTTAATTCGTTTGAAATCAAATCAAAAACAGCATTTGAAAGTCAGACATTATTAGAACTAAAAAATGAATATTGCGAGCGCAAGGCTTGCTTAAAATGTGCAATAGGAATAGAATTGCTTAAAAATAATTAACGAATTAGAAAACTTGATAATTAGATAATTCTTATTTTTGTAAATCTAAAATCTAAAGTGATAAATCTAAAATATAAATGTCAGCAATTTTAAAACTCAAATTCTTTTTTGAAAAATATGGTTTTCATGTTTCTTCAAGACTAGCAGATAAACTCGGAATGCGCGTAACAAGCGTGCGACTGTTTTTTATCTACATTTCTTTTGTTACAGCTGGTTTAGGATTTGGAGTTTATTTAACTCTTGCTTTCTGGATTAGACTAAAAGATTTAATTCGCTCAAAAAGAACATCAGTATTTGATTTATAATAAAAAAGCTCCAAATCTAAATTTGGAGCTTTTTTTATGACTAGAATTGAAAATTATTCAACATCTGCTTCTGTATTATTAAGTCTAGATCTTTTCTTGCTATATCCAAAGTATACAATTATACCAACTAGAAGCCATCCAAAAGATAATAACTGTGCATCTTTACTTAAATTAAAAATTAAATAAGAATTGATTGCAATTCCTAATACCGCAATAACTGGTAAAGCAGGAACTTTAAATGTTCTAGTTAATCCTGGTTGTTTTACTCTTAAAATCCAAACAGCGATACAAACCATTGTAAAGGCAAACAAAGTACCAAAACTTGTCATATCAGCCAATTTATTGATTGGAGTAAAAGCAGCAACAGTTGCAATAATAGCACCAAGGATCATTAAGTTTGTTTTTGGAGTTCCAGAAATAGGATTTACTTTAGAGAATACAGAAGGAATTAAACCATCTTTAGACATTCCTAAGAAAATTCTAGATTGTCCCATAATCATTACCATTAATACAGAAATTAAACCAATAGTTGCAGCAACAGTAATAATAGAACCAGCCCAACCTTGTCCCGCAATATCAAATGCATAAGCAACAGGAGCTTTAATAGCTTCAGGATATTTTCCTAGTGGGTTAAAATCTTGGTAATTCATCATTCCAGTTAACACTAAAGAAACTAGAATGTATAACGTAGTACAAATTAACAAAGACGCAATGATCGCAAACGGAACATCTTTTTTAGGATTAATAGCTTCTCCAGCTTGTGTAGAAACGGCATCAAAACCAACATAAGCAAAGAAGATTGCAGCAGCACCAGAGATAATACCACTAATTCCGTAAGCGTTGTGAGTAGTTTCTTTTTCAACAATTTGAGTTGCTTCAGGAATAAATGGACTCCAGTTTGCTGTATTGATGAAGAAAAGACCAGCAATAATTACGAAAATTACAGCAGATACTTTAAGGATTACAATAGCATTATTTGCTTTTGCAGCGCTTTTTGTTCCTTTAATAAGCAATGAAATAACCAAAATAACGATCAAGAAAGCTGGAAGATTCATAGAGAAGCCTTCTCCTGTGTAGCTTGCAGGATCTGTAGTTAACCAATCAGGAAGGTGAATGTGAAATATTTTAAGCAATTTATTAAAGTATCCAGACCAGGAAACCGCTACGGTCATCGATCCCATTGCATATTCGAGAATTAGACCCCATCCAATAATCCAGGCAAAAACTTCTCCAATAGTACCGTAAGCATATGCGTAAGCAGATCCTTCAACAGGTAAAATAGAAGCAAATTCAGAATAGCAAAGAGCCGCAAAAACACACGCAATACCTGCGATGATAAACGAAATTGCTAATGCTGGACCTGCATGATAATAAGCCCCAGTACCTGTAAGTACAAAAATTCCCCCACCGATAATGGCACCAACACCAATGGCAGTAAGACTCCATTTTCCTAGGACTCTTTTTAAATCACTTTTTTTCATATCGGCCTCAAAGGCTGATATAGGTTTAACTCTCCAAATTGACATATTATTTTATTGGTTTATTTGTTATTAAGTGCCAAATGTATTGTTTTTTGTAAAAAATAAAAACAATTATCATGTTTTAAGTTATAAAAACTTTGTTTTTTTTACAGTACTCGTAAGAAAGATTCTCCAAGTATTGATATTCATTAAATTAATTGCTCTTTTATAAGAGATTCGATAATTTTTTAAAAACTACTTTTCTTACTAATTTTCTTAATAAATTTGAAAGATTTTTCTTATTTTGTTTTCAAAAGTTATTTCTGTTATGAGTTTTCAGTCTATTAAAAAGTATTTTCATTTTACAAAACAGCAGCGAATAGGTATTTTTCTGCTCTTTATTATAATAATCGGATTGCAACTATTTTATTTTTTGTCCGATTTTAATATCTCAGAAACGCAAAGTGCTGAAAAAGAACAATGGCTCGCTTTGCAGTCAGAAATAGATCAGGAGAAATTGAATGATAAAAATATAAAGCCAACCATTTATCTTTTCAATCCTAATTTTATTTCTGATTATAAAGGATACAAGCTCGGAATGTCAGTAGAAGAAATTGATCGATTAATGGCATTTCGTAAAGAAAATAAATATGTAAACTCTGCAGAAGAATTTCAAGAGGTTACAGGAATTTCAGATTCGTTATTAAACAAAATTTCTCCTTTATTTAAATTTCCAGATTGGAAACAGAATAAAAACAATTATCCCACCGACAAAAAAGATTTTAGTCTAAAAAGTTTTCCGAAAAAAGAAAAGTTTGCAATACTAGATATTAATGAAGCGACTCAAGAAGATCTAATTAAAATTTATGGCATAGGAGAAGGACTGTCTTCTCGAATTCTAAAACAAAAAGAAATTCTCGGTTCATTCGTTTCAATGGAACAGATGAAAGATATTTGGGGACTTTCGCCAGAAGTTATAAATGAGTTAAATGCTCATTTTAAAGTTGTAATTCCTTCAAACCTGAAGAAAATAAATGTAAACGAAGCTTCTTTAAAGGAATTATCTCAATTTTCATACTTCAAATACGGATTGGCAAAACAAATTGTAACTTATAGAAGTATGAACGGAAATTTTAATAATATTGAGGATTTAGCAAAAATTAAAGATTTTCCTGTTGAAAAAGCAAAAATAATTAGTTTATATTTGGAGTTCTAAAAGAAACTAACTCATGAACTTTGATTACAACGAAACACAACTAATGATTGCACAGTCTATAAAAGACTTCGCAGAAAAAAATATTAGACCTTATATAATGGAATGGGACGAAGCACAAATTTTTCCGTTACCATTATTTAAGCAACTTGGCGAGATGGGCTTCATGGGAGTTTTGGTGCCAGAAGAATACGGAGGTTCAGGTTTAGGTTATCACGAATATATTACAGTAATAGAAGAAATTTCAAAAGTAGATCCTTCAATCGGATTATCTGTTGCAGCGCACAATTCTTTATGTACCAATCATATTTTGACTTTTGGAAACGAAGAGCAAAAGAAAAAATGGCTTCCGAAATTGGCGACAGCTGAATTCATTGGGGCGTGGGGATTAACAGAGCATAATACAGGTTCTGATGCAGGCGGAATGAATACAACAGCTGTTAAAGATGGAGATCATTGGATTGTAAACGGAGCTAAAAACTTTATTACACATGCTATTTCAGGAGATGTTGCGGTTGTAGTAGTGCGAACTGGAGAAAAAGGTGATTCTAAAGGAATGACAGCTTTTGTTTTTGAAAAAGGAATGAAAGGTTTCTCATCTGGTAAAAAAGAAAATAAACTAGGAATGAGGGCAAGCGAAACCGCTGAGTTGGTTTTTGATAATTGTCGCGTTCCAGACGAAAATAGATTAGGAGAAGTTGGAGAAGGTTTTGTTCAAGCAATGAAAATCTTAGATGGTGGGAGAATTTCGATCGGTGCTCTATCTTTAGGAATTTCAAAAGGAGCGTATGAAGCCGCATTGAAATACTCAAAAGAGAGACATCAATTTGGGCAGCCAATTAGTAGTTTCCAAGGAATCTCTTTTAAGTTGGCAGATATGGCAACAGAAATTGAGGCCTCAGAATTATTGCTTCATAAAGCTGCTTTCTTAAAACAAAAACATAAGCCAGTAACAACATCTGGTGCAATGGCAAAAATGTATGCTTCAGAAGCATGCGTTAAAATCGCAAATGATGCCGTTCAAATTCACGGAGGTTATGGTTATACAAAAGACTTTCCGGTAGAAAAATTCTATAGAGATTCTAAATTATGTACAATAGGGGAAGGAACAACTGAAATTCAAAAAGTTGTTATCTCTAGAAATTTATTGAAATAGCAATAGCATTTGGGCGTGCCCCTAAAAACAAAAGCCATTTAGCAAACGCATAGAGGCTTTTGTTTTTAGGGTCGGGCTTTCCACTACAATCTTTTTGTTTTTAAAGAAAAAACAAAAAGGATTTCCGTTGCAATCCCTCACGCATACGGTAGAAATGGTGGTTTTCGAAAATAATTTGAAATTTATCATTCATAATTCATAATTAATATATACATTTGCAGCCTTAACGAGAGGAGGTGTCTATATTATGTTAATTATACCAATTAAAGACGGAGAAAATATCGATAGAGCATTAAAGCGCTATAAAAGAAAATTTGATAAAACAGGAACTGTTCGTCAATTAAGAGCACGTACTGCTTTTATTAAACCATCTGTTATCAAAAGAGCTCAAATTCAAAAAGCAGCTTACATTCAAGGCTTGAAAGACAGTTTAGAAAGTTAGTATTTAGCTTTTCAAAAATAATTACCGTTAGTGGTCAAAATGTTTTAATTTTGATGCTAACGGTTTTTTTATGCTTAATATTTAGATTTATGAAAACGAATAAAGAAGCTTTTTCGGCTTATCTTTTATTGGAGAAAAAATATTCTGTACATACAGTTGAAGCTTATTTGAATGATGTAACTTCTTTTGAGTCTTTTGTAAAAGAATCTTTCGATCAAGAAAATGCTGATTTGGTAAATTATAGTCAGGTTCGAAGTTGGATTGTTTTTTTGGTTGATCAGGGTATTTCGAATGTTTCGGTTAATAGAAAAATGGCTTCCTTAAAAGCTTTTTATAAGTTTCTTTTAAAGACCAAGCAAATAGAGATTAATCCGATGCTGAAGCATAAATCTTTAAAAACGCCGAAAGTGGTTCAGATTCCTTTTTCGGAAAAAGAGCTAAGTGATCTTCTTACGGTCATAGACGCTCCTGTTGGGTTTGAAGAAATTCGAGACAAGCTTATTGTTGAGATGTTTTATGTAACGGGGATGCGTCGGGCGGAATTGATTCATTTGATGATTAAGAATGTCGATCGTTCAAATAATACAATTAAGGTTTTAGGGAAAAGAAATAAAGAGCGCATTATTCCGATTCTGCCAATTATCGCAGATCAAATTGATTTGTATATAAAAGAGAGGGATGATTTGGAAAGCCTGACAGATTCTGACTATTTCTTTGTTTCGAAAAAAGGGTTAAAATTGAGCGAATCTTTTGTTTATCGTTTAATAAATTCATACTTTAGTAGGGTCTCAGAAAAGGTGAAAAAAAGTCCGCATGTGCTTCGTCATACTTTTGCAACTCATCTATTAAATAATGGGGCAGATTTGAATTCAGTTAAAGAATTGCTAGGGCATTCTAGTTTGGCGTCTACACAAGTTTATACCCATAATAGTTTGGCGGAACTTAAAAAAGTGTATATAGGTGCGCATCCAAGAAACAAATAGCGGTTCTAAATGTTAATCCTAAAATTTTTATTATGAAGGTAGATGTTCATGCAGTTAATTTTACTGTCGACAGAAAATTGGTCGATTTTATCCAAGAAAGAATGGGTAAGCTAGAGAAATACTACGATCGAGTGGTTTCATCAGATGTTTTTTTAAAAGTTGAAAGAACGAGTGATAAAGAGAATAAGGTGGTGGAGATAAAGATTAATGTTCCTGGTGATGATTTTTTGGTAAAAAAACAGTGTAAAACATTTGAGGAGGCCGTTGAGCTTTCGGCAGAATCATTAGAACGTTTGCTTGTAAAAAGGAAAGAAAAAATTAGAGCGCACATTTAATTGAAATTTTTTTCAAAAAATGTTTTGATTAAAAGATAAAATAGCTACATTTGCAGTCCGTTAGAAATAGCGGACTTTTTTAATGCATTCGCCGATGTAGCTCAGCTGGCTAGAGCAGCTGATTTGTAATCAGCAGGTCGTGGGTTCGAGTCCCTCTATCGGCTCAATAAATTTCAAATGCGATTTGAAATTGGTTCTTTAAAATAATGAACTTTTTAAACTAGGGGAGATACTCAAGCGGCCAACGAGGGCAGACTGTAAATCTGCTGTGTGAACTTCGCAGGTTCGAATCCTGCTCTCCCCACTAAAAAGAAGTTGAGATTGAGAATTGTAGGGTTTTGAAAGAAAAATCCGAACCATAAATTCAAAAATCTTAAATCAGAACTCTCTGCCGGTGTAGCTCAGGGGTAGAGTGCTTCCTTGGTAAGGAAGAGGTCTCGGGTTCAAATCCCGACATTGGCTCAAGTAAGTAGGAAATTGAAAATTAATATATAACTAAGATTAAAAATTAAGTAAAATGGCAAAGGAGAATTTTAATCGTTCCAAACCGCACTTAAACATAGGTACAATTGGACACGTAGATCACGGAAAAACTACATTAACTGCTGCAATTACAAAAGTATTGTCAGATGCTGGTTACTGTCAAGCAAAATCGTTTGATCAAATCGATAACGCTCCAGAGGAGAAAGAAAGAGGTATTACTATTAATACATCACACGTAGAGTACGAAACTGCTAACCGTCACTACGCTCACGTTGACTGTCCAGGTCACGCGGATTACGTAAAGAACATGGTTACTGGTGCTGCTCAAATGGACGGTGCTATCTTAGTAGTTGCTGCTACAGATGGTCCAATGCCACAAACTCGTGAGCACATCCTTTTAGGACGTCAGGTTGGTATTCCAAGAATCGTTGTTTTCATGAACAAAGTGGATATGGTTGATGATGCTGAGTTATTAGAGCTTGTTGAAATGGAAATTAGAGATTTATTATCTTTCTACGAATATGATGGAGATAATGGTCCTGTAGTTCAAGGTTCTGCTTTAGGAGGATTAAACAATGATCCAAACTGGGTACCTAAAATTATCGAATTAATGGAAGCTGTTGATGCTTGGATCGAAGAGCCAGTACGTGACGTTGCTAAACCATTCTTGATGCCAGTTGAGGACGTATTTACAATTACAGGTCGTGGAACTGTTGCTACAGGTCGTATTGAAACTGGAGTTGCTAACACTGGAGATCCTGTTGAAATCATCGGTATGGGAGCTGAAAAATTAACTTCTACTATTACGGGAGTTGAGATGTTCCGTAAAATCCTTGATAGAGGTGAAGCTGGAGATAACGTAGGTTTATTGTTAAGAGGTATTGATAAAGCTGATATCAAAAGAGGTATGGTTATTATTAAGCCAGGTTCAGTAAAACCACACTCTAAATTCAAAGCTGAGGTTTATATCTTGAAAAAAGAAGAAGGTGGACGTCACACTCCATTCCACAATAACTACCGTCCACAGTTCTACGTACGTACAACTGACGTAACAGGAGTTATTTCTTTACCAGCAGGTGTAGAGATGGTAATGCCAGGTGATAACTTAACTATCGAGGTTGCTTTATTAAGCCCAATCGCTATGAACGTAGGTTTACGTTTCGCTATCCGTGAGGGTGGTAGAACAGTTGGTGCTGGTCAGGTTACTGAAATCGTAGAGTAATTCTATTAAAATAAATAAAAAGCCAGTGATTATTTTTTAATCACTGGCTTTAATTACGGGCGTAGTTCAAGGGTAGAATAGCGGTCTCCAAAACCGTTGATGGGGGTTCGAATCCCTCCGCCCGTGCAATAAAAAATATATTAAATGACAAAAGTTACTAATTATTTATCAGAGGCTTTCGAAGAGTTAAAGTCAAATGTTACTTGGCCAGCTTGGGCTGAAGTTCAAAAATTGACAATTGTTGTGGCTGTATTTTCGATCTTATTCGCTTTGGCAACTTGGGGAGTAGACGAATTTTTTGCAAAAGCTTTGGCTGGATTTTTTAACTGGTTAAAAGGATAATTTTTTTGTGATGGCAGATAATAATGTGAAAAAATGGTACGTAGTTAGAGCGGTTAGTGGTCAAGAGAATAAAGTGAAAGCTTATATCGAGACTGAGATTGCGAGATTAGGTATGGAGGATTATGTTTCTCAGGTTTTAGTTCCTACTGAAAAAGTAGTAACTGTAAAAGATGGGAAAAAATCATCTAAGGATAAAGTGTATTTTCCTGGATATGTTATGATCGAAGCTAACTTGGTTGGTGAGATTCCTCATATTATTAAGTCAATTACTAGTGTTATTGGATTTTTAGGAGAAACTAAAGGCGGAGAACCTGTTCCTTTAAGACTTTCTGAAGTAAACCGTATGTTAGGTAAGGTAGATGAGTTAGCTGTTAATACAGATACGCGTTCTATTCCTTTTAGTGTTGGAGAAACGGTTAAGGTTATTGATGGTCCTTTTAACGGATTTAATGGATCTGTTGAGAAAATCAATGAAGAGAAGCGTAAACTTGAGGTAATGGTTAAGATTTTCGGAAGAAAAACTCCATTAGAGTTGAGTTTTATGCAAGTTGAAAAAGTATAATTTTTTGTTACACTATAATAAACCATTGTAATCGCTTCCATTGATTACAGTGTAAAATTTTTTAAAAATGGCTAAAGAAATTAGTAAGGTAGTTAAACTACAAGTTAAGGGAGGTGCTGCGAACCCGTCGCCACCGGTTGGACCTGCTTTAGGAGCTGCTGGGGTTAACATTATGGAGTTTTGTAAGCAATTTAATGCTAGAACTCAAGATAAACCTGGCAAAATTTGTCCAGTGCAAATCACTGTGTACAAAGACAAATCATTTGATTTTGTTGTTAAGACTCCTCCAGCAGCAGTTCAGTTAATGGAAGCTGCAAAGCTAAAATCTGGTTCTGGTGAGCCTAATCGTAAAAAAGTAGCTAGCGTTACTTGGGAACAAATTAGAACTATTGCTGAAGACAAAATGCCAGACTTAAACGCTTTCACAATTGAGAAAGCTATGAGTATGGTTGCTGGAACAGCTAGATCTATGGGTATAACTGTATCAGGAGATGCTCCTTTTTAATTAAGAAAAAGAAATGGCAAAATTAACAAAAAAGCAAAAAGAGGCTGCTTCAAAAATTGAAAAGAACAAATTATACTCTTTAAAAGATGCTGCTGCATTAATTAAAGTTGTTGCTTCTGCAAAATTTGATGAGTCTGTTGATATCGCAGTTCGTTTGGGTGTTGATCCAAGAAAAGCGAATCAAATGGTTAGAGGTGTAGTTACTTTACCTCACGGAACAGGAAAAGACGTTAAAGTATTAGCATTGGTTACTCCAGATAAAGAAGCTGAAGCAAGAGAAGCTGGAGCAGATCACGTTGGTCTTGACGATTACTTACAAAAAATTAAAGACGGTTGGACAGATGTTGATGTGATCATTACTATGCCTGCTGTTATGGGTAAATTAGGTCCATTAGGTCGTATTTTAGGACCTAGAGGTTTAATGCCAAACCCTAAAACAGGTACTGTAACTATGGATGTTGCTAAAGCTGTTCAAGAAGTTAAAGCTGGTAAAATTGACTTTAAAGTTGATAAAACTGGTATCGTACACGCAGGAATCGGTAAAGTATCTTTTGGAGCTGAGCAGATTGTTGACAACGCACACGAAATTATTCAAACATTAATAAAACTTAAACCAACTGCTGCTAAAGGTACATACATCAAAGGTATTCACCTTACAAGCACAATGAGTCCTGCTATCGCATTAGACCCAAAAGCAGTATAATTGGTAGTTAAAAATTTTTAGTATGACTAGAGAAGAAAAATCAATCGCGATTGAAAATTTAACTGCGCAGTTAGCTGGTACAAATATCATTTACATTTCTGATATTTCTGGTTTAAACGCAGAGACAACTTCAAACTTGCGTAGAGCTTGTTTTAAAGCAGGTATCAAATTAGAGGTTGTAAAGAACACTTTGCTTGCAAAAGCAATGGAAGCTTCTTCTAATGATTATGGTGATTTACCTACAGTTTTATCAGGTAACAGTGCTATATTTATTTCTGATGTTGCTAACGCACCTGGAAAAATTATCAAAGATTTCCGTAAGAAATCTGATAAACCAGTTTTAAAAGGAGCTTACATCAATTCTGAAGTATATATTGGAGATAACCAATTAGATGCATTAGCTACAATTAAATCTAAAGAAGAGCTTATCGGAGAAATCATTGGATTATTACAATCTCCAGCTCAAAGAATTATTTCTGCTTTACAAAACAAATTCGCTGGAAGCGAAGAAGAAGGAGCAGAGTAATTATCGTAAGGGAGCTTGCTTCCTTACTGCTTAATTAGCGCACAATAATTAAATTATATTTTTACACAAATCATTTTAAACGATAGAAAAAATGGCAGATTTGAAACAATTCGCAGAACAATTAGTTAACTTAACAGTTAAAGAAGTTAACGAATTAGCAACAATATTAAAAGATGAGTACGGAATCGAGCCTGCTGCTGCTGCTGTAGTAGTTGCTGCTGGTGGAGGAGACGGTGCTGCTGAAGAAGCACAAACTGAATTTACAGTTGTATTGAAAGATGCAGGAGCTTCTAAATTAGCTGTTGTAAAATTAGTTAAAGAATTAACTGGTTTAGGTCTTAAAGAAGCTAAAGATGTAGTTGACGGTGCACCAAGCAACGTTAAAGAAGGTGTTTCTAAAGAAGAGGCTGAAGGTCTTAAAAAATCTTTAGAAGAGGCTGGAGCTACTGTTGAGCTTAAATAATTAAACTCAGTTTAAGAACTAGGTTTAGGCCTTGAGTTAACACTCAAAGGCCTAAACCATTTTTCGTATAATAAAATATATATTAAATTTTATTATCCCATAGTTTAAAATACGAAAAAGTTTTTGATCAATACGAAGAAAGAAAATTAGACTTAATTTAGAGAGTTAGTTTTTAAAGATGTATTGATTATAATAAGAAAGTATAGATTAAACAGTGTGTTTTTACACAAAACAAATTACTTTTTTTTAATCAAAATTTTGTCCATTGATGATAACAAATCAGACTGAAAGATTGAATTTTGCCTCTACAAAAAATATCCCTGACTATCCGGACTTCTTGGATGTACAGGTTAAATCTTTTAAAGATTTCTTTCAATTAGAAACGAAATCTGACGAAAGAGGCAACGAAGGGTTATACAATACCTTCATGGAAAACTTTCCAATCACAGATACGAGAAATAACTTCGTATTGGAGTTCCTAGATTATTTTGTTGATCCACCACGTTATACAATTCAAGAATGTATAGAGAGAGGTCTTACTTATAGTGTGCCTTTAAAAGCTAGGTTAAAACTATACTGTACAGATCCAGAACACGAAGATTTTGAAACAATTGTACAAGATGTTTATCTTGGAACAATTCCTTACATGACTCCAAGTGGTACTTTTGTAATCAATGGTGCCGAGCGTGTTGTAGTATCTCAATTACACCGTTCTCCAGGGGTTTTCTTTGGACAATCATTCCACGCAAATGGAACTAAACTTTATTCTGCAAGAGTAATTCCTTTTAAAGGTTCTTGGATAGAATTTTCTACAGATATCAACAGCGTAATGTACGCTTATATCGATAGAAAGAAAAAATTACCTGTAACAACTTTATTCCGTGCTATCGGGTTCGAAAGAGATAAAGATATCTTGGAGATTTTCGACTTAGCTGAAGAAATTAAAGTTTCTAAAACTGGTATTAAGAAATATATTGGAAGAAGACTTGCTGCGCGTGTTTTGAACACATGGCACGAGGATTTCGTAGATGAGGATACTGGAGAGGTAGTTTCTATCGAACGTAACGAAATCATCCTTGATCGTGATACTATTATCGACAAAGATAATGTTGAAGAGATCATCGATTCTAACGTAAAATCTATTTTGTTACACAAAGAGGATAATAACCAAGCAGATTATGCTATTATCCACAACACGTTACAAAAAGATCCAACTAACTCTGAAAAAGAAGCTGTAGAGCACATTTACCGTCAGTTGCGTAACGCTGAACCGCCTGATGAGGAAACTGCTCGTGGTATTATAGATAAATTGTTCTTCTCTGACCAACGTTACAACTTAGGTGAAGTAGGTCGTTACAGAATGAATAAAAAATTAGATTTAGATATCCCTATGGATAAGCAAGTGCTTACTAAAGAAGATATCATTACAATCGTAAAATATTTGATCGAATTAATTAACTCTAAAGCAGAGATTGATGATATCGATCACTTATCAAACCGTCGTGTTAGAACAGTTGGTGAACAATTGTCTCAACAATTCGGTGTTGGTTTAGCACGTATGGCTAGAACTATTCGTGAGAGAATGAACGTTAGAGATAACGAGGTGTTTACACCAATTGATTTGATCAATGCTAAAACATTATCATCAGTTATCAATTCTTTCTTTGGTACTAACCAGTTATCTCAATTTATGGATCAAACGAATCCATTAGCTGAGATTACACACAAGAGAAGACTTTCTGCACTTGGACCAGGTGGACTTTCGAGAGAGAGAGCTGGTTTCGAGGTTCGTGACGTTCACTACACGCACTATGGTCGTTTATGTCCGATTGAAACTCCTGAGGGACCAAACATTGGTTTGATTTCATCTCTTGGTGTTTATGCAAAAGTAAACGGAATGGGATTCATCGAAACTCCATACCGTAAAGTAACTAATGGTGTAGTTGATTTAGAAAGTACTCCAATTTACTTAAGTGCTGAAGAAGAAGAAGGAAAAATGATTGCTCAGGCAAACATTGAGATGGACGAAACTGGTAAAATTACAGCTAGCAATGTTATTGCTCGTGAGGAAGGTGACTTCCCGGTTGTTGAACCAAATGTAGTTCATTATACAGACGTTGCTCCTAACCAGATCGCTTCGATTTCTGCATCTTTGATTCCTTTCTTGGAGCATGATGATGCGAACCGTGCGTTGATGGGATCGAACATGATGCGTCAGGCAGTTCCTTTGATCCGTCCTGAAGCGCCGATTGTTGGTACAGGTTTAGAGCGTCAGGTAGCTTCAGATTCTAGAGTATTAATCAATGCTGAAGGGCATGGTACTGTGGAATACGTAGATGCTAACATCATTACTATCAAATACGATCGTACTGAAGACGAGAGAATGGTAAGTTTTGATGCTGATGAGAAAACGTACAACTTAATTAAATTTAGAAAAACCAATCAAGGTACAAGTATCAACTTGAAACCAATCGTAAGAAGAGGTGATAGAGTTGTTCCTGGTCAAGTATTGTCTGAAGGATATGCTACTCAAAATGGAGAATTAGCTTTAGGTAGAAACTTAAAAGTTGCGTTCATGCCATGGAAAGGGTACAACTTCGAGGATGCGATTGTAATTTCTGAGAAAGTAGTTCGTGATGATATCTTTACATCTATCCACGTTGATGATTATTCATTAGAGGTTAGAGATACGAAGTTAGGAAACGAAGAATTAACAAACGATATTCCTAACGTTTCTGAAGAAGCTACTAAAGATTTAGATGAAAACGGTATGATCAGAATTGGAGCAGAGGTTAAGCCTGGCGACATTTTGATCGGAAAAATTACACCAAAAGGAGAATCAGATCCAACTCCAGAGGAGAAATTGCTTCGTGCAATCTTCGGAGATAAAGCTGGTGACGTAAAAGATGCTTCATTAAAAGCTTCTCCATCTCTACATGGTGTAGTTCTTGACAAAAAATTATTTGCAAGAGCCGTAAAAGATAAACGTAAACGTACTCAGGATAAAGATGCTTTAGGCGCTTTAGAAATGGAGTTTGAAACTAAATTTGTTGAATTAAAAGACAGATTGGTTGAAAAATTATTCTTGATCGTTAACGGAAAAACATCTCAAGGTGTAATGAATGATTTGGGTGAAGAAGTTTTACCAAAAGGTAAAAAATATACTCAAAAAATGCTTTACGCAGTAGAAGATTTCGCTCACTTAAGCAAAGGTCAATGGGTTGCTGATGATGCTACTAATAAAATGGTTAATGATTTGATTCATAACTATAAAATTAAGCTAAACGACTTACAAGGATCTTTAAGAAGAGAGAAATTCACTATTACAGTTGGAGATGAATTACCATCTGGAATCTTGAAATTAGCTAAGATTTATATTGCTAAGAAACGTAAGTTGAAAGTAGGGGATAAAATGGCAGGACGTCACGGTAACAAAGGTATTGTTGCTAGAATCGTTCGTCATGAAGATATGCCTTTCCTTGAAGACGGAACGCCAGTTGATATCGTGTTGAACCCACTTGGGGTACCTTCACGTATGAACATCGGTCAGATTTATGAGACTGTATTAGGTTGGGCTGGTATGAACTTGGGTAGAAAATTTGCTACTCCAATTTTTGACGGTGCTTCTCTAGACGAGATCAACGCTTTGACTGATGAGGCTAACGTACCACGTTTTGGACATACTTACCTATTTGATGGTGGAACTGGAGAGCGTTTTGCACAAAAAGCGACTGTGGGTGTAATTTACATGCTTAAATTAGGACACATGGTTGATGATAAGATGCACGCACGTTCTATCGGACCATACTCATTGATTACGCAACAGCCACTTGGAGGTAAAGCTCAATTTGGAGGTCAGCGTTTTGGAGAGATGGAGGTTTGGGCACTTGAGGCTTATGGAGCTTCTAGTACACTACGTGAAATCTTAACTGTTAAGTCTGATGACGTTATTGGTAGAGCTAAAACTTACGAGGCTATCGTTAAGGGTGAAACTATGCCAGAACCAGGTTTACCAGAATCATTCAATGTATTAATGCACGAATTGAAAGGTCTAGGATTAGATCTTCGTTTGGAAGAATAATAAAAGTTTTCAGTTACAGTCTCAGTATTCAGTTTAGCACTGAAAACTGGGACTGAGACTGTTTACAAAATGTTACAAGTTTTTAAAGATTTATACCCGTAACCCGTTCCGATTTTTTATAACAATGCGAGGCATTTTATAACTAGCGCTTCAAACAAGAGTTTGAAGTTTAGAGAAGTAACCCGAGGTAGTAGCTGAATGATTAACTCTTTATTTTTTTAAGAGTAGATTATAAATCTAAATTCAATTTTTTAATTGCAAATAAATCAATAGTAAAAACTATGATGAATAACAGAAACAATAAAGATAAAAATCCAGTAAAAAGATTTAACAAAATCTCTATTGGATTGGCTTCACCAGAATCTATCTTGAAAGAATCAAGAGGAGAGGTTTTAAAGCCAGAAACAATTAACTATAGAACTCACAAACCAGAGCGTGACGGACTTTTCTGCGAAAGAATCTTCGGACCAGTAAAAGATTTCGAATGTGCTTGTGGTAAGTATAAAAGAATTCGTTACAAAGGTATCATCTGCGACCGTTGTGGTGTTGAAGTTACAGAGAAAAAAGTACGTCGTGATAGAGTAGGTCACATCAACCTTGTTGTGCCAATTGCTCACATCTGGTACTTCCGTTCTCTTCCAAACAAAATTGGTTATATCCTTGGTCTTCCATCTAAGAAATTAGATATGATCATTTACTACGAAAGATATGTAGTAATCCAAGCTGGTATTGCTAAAAATGCAGATGGAGAATCATTACAAAGATTAGATTTCTTGACTGAAGAAGAATACTTAAACATTTTAGATACTCTTCCACAAGAAAACCAATATTTAGATGATTTAGATCCTAATAAATTTGTTGCCAAAATGGGAGCAGAGTGTATTATGGATTTATTGGCTCGTATTGACCTAGATGCTTTATCTTATGAATTAAGACACAGCGCTAACAACGAGACTTCTAAACAAAGAAAAACTGAGGCTTTAAAAAGATTACAAGTTGTTGAGTCTTTCCGTGAGTCTAACGAAAACCGCGAAAACCGTCCTGAGTGGATGATTATGAAAGTGGTTCCAGTTATTCCGCCAGAATTACGTCCGCTTGTACCGCTTGATGGAGGTCGTTTTGCAACTTCAGATTTGAACGATTTATATCGTCGTGTAATCATCCGTAACAACCGTTTGAAAAGATTAATGGAGATTAAAGCTCCAGAAGTTATCTTAAGAAACGAGAAACGTATGTTACAAGAATCTGTAGATTCATTATTCGATAACACACGTAAAGCTTCTGCTGTTAAAACAGAATCAAACAGACCATTAAAATCATTATCTGACTCTTTAAAAGGTAAACAAGGACGTTTCCGTCAAAACCTTTTAGGAAAACGTGTGGATTATTCTGCTCGTTCGGTAATTGTCGTTGGTCCGGAGTTGAAATTATATGAGTGCGGATTGCCAAAAGATATGGCATCTGAGTTATACAAACCATTCGTTATTCGTAAGTTGATCGAAAGAGGAATTGTAAAAACGGTAAAATCTGCTAAGAAAATCATTGACAAAAAAGAGCCTGTAGTTTGGGATATCCTTGAAAATGTAATTAAAGGACACCCAGTATTACTTAACCGTGCTCCTACTTTGCACAGACTTGGTATTCAAGCATTCCAACCAAAATTAATTGAAGGAAAAGCGATCCAGTTACACCCATTAGTATGTACGGCATTCAACGCCGATTTCGATGGTGACCAGATGGCGGTTCACTTACCATTAGGACCAGAGGCTATTTTAGAGGCACAATTATTAATGTTGGCTTCTCATAATATCTTGAACCCTGCAAATGGTGCTCCAATTACTGTACCTTCTCAGGACATGGTCTTGGGTCTATACTATATGACCAAAGAGCGTATTTCTACAGAAGATCACAAAATTATTGGTCAGGATTTGACTTTCTATTCTGCTGAAGAAGTAAACATTGCATTAAACGAAGGAAGATTAGAATTGAATGCTCGTGTGAAAATCCGTGCAAAAGATTTTAATGACGCTGGAGAATTAGTGTACCAAATTATTCAAACAACTGCAGGACGTGTATTATTTAACGAAGTAGTACCTGAAGCAGCTGGATATATCAACGACGTATTGACTAAGAAAAACCTTAGAGATATTATCGGACACATTTTAAGTGTGACTGATGTACCTACAACGGCAGCTTTCTTGGATAATATGAAAGATATGGGTTATAAATTCGCATTTAGAGGAGGTTTATCATTCTCTTTAGGTGATATTAGAATCCCAGAACAAAAAACGAAGTTAATTGCAGATGCTAGAGAGCAAGTTGAAGGTATCTCAACTAACTATAACATGGGTCTTATCACAAATAACGAGCGTTACAACCAAGTTATTGACGTATGGACTTCAGCAAATGCTCAGTTAACAGAGTTAGCAATGAAAAATATTAGAGAAGACCAACAAGGTTTCAACTCTGTATATATGATGCTTGACTCTGGGGCGAGGGGTTCTAAGGAGCAGATTCGTCAGTTAACTGGTATGCGTGGTTTGATGGCTAAGCCTAAAAAATCTACTGCTGGTGGTGGTGAGATTATTGAAAACCCGATTCTTTCTAACTTTAAGGAAGGTCTTTCGATTCTTGAGTACTTCATTTCTACTCACGGTGCTCGTAAAGGTCTTGCGGATACGGCTCTTAAAACAGCCGATGCTGGTTACTTAACAAGAAGACTTCATGACGTTTCTCAAGACGTTATTGTAAACATCGAAGATTGTGGAACTTTAAGAGGTGTTGAAGTTGCAGCATTGAAGAAAAATGAGGAAATCGTTGAATCTTTAGGAGAGAGAATTTTAGGACGTGTTGCATTACAAGACGTTATTAATCCTCTTACTAACGAAGTAATGGTTAAATCTGGAGAGCAAATTACAGAATCAATTATGAGAACTATTGAAGCTTCTCCAATTGAGAAAGTAGAAGTTAGATCTCCATTAACTTGTGAAGCTTTAAAAGGTATTTGTGCTAAATGTTACGGTAGAAACTTAGCTACTGGTAAGATGACACAAAGAGGAGAAGCTGTCGGAGTTATTGCAGCTCAGTCTATTGGAGAGCCAGGTACACAGTTGACACTTCGTACGTTCCACGTTGGAGGGGTTGCTGGAGGTATCTCTGAAGAATCTAGTATTGTTACAAGATTCGCAGGTAGACTTGAAATTGAAGATTTAAAAACAGTTAAGGGTGAAGACGGAGAAGGAAACTCTGTTGATATCGTAGTTTCTCGTTCAACTGAGTTGAAATTAGTTGACGAAAAAACTGGAATTGTTTTAAATACACATAACATTCCTTACGGATCTAGTATTTTTGTTAATGATGGAGATACTGTTGCTAAAGGAACTGTAATCTGTAAATGGGATCCATATAACGGTGTAATTGTTTCTGAGTTTACTGGTAAGATTGCTTACGAAGATTTAGAACAAGGACAATCGTTCATGGTTGAGATCGATGAGCAGACTGGTTTCCAAGAAAAAGTAATTTCTGAGGCTAGAAACAAAAAATTAATCCCAACTTTATTGGTTTACGGTAAAGAAGGTGAATTGATTCGTTCTTACAACTTACCAGTAGGTGCACACTTAATGGTTGAAAATGGTGAGAAAATTAAAGCAGGTAAAGTATTAGTTAAAATCCCACGTCGTTCTTCTAAAGCGGGCGATATCACGGGAGGTCTTCCTAGAATTACTGAGTTGCTTGAGGCTCGTAACCCTTCTAACCCAGCTGTTGTATCTGAAATTGATGGTGTTGTATCTTTTGGAAAAATTAAGAGAGGTAACCGTGAGATCGTTATCGAGTCTAAATTTGGTGAGATTAAAAAGTATTTAGTTAAACTTTCTAGCCAAATCTTAGTACAAGAAAATGACTTCGTAAGAGCGGGAGTTCCATTGTCTGATGGTGCAATTACACCAGATGATATCTTAAGAATTCAAGGTCCAGCTGCTGTTCAACAGTACTTGGTAAATGAAATTCAAGAGGTTTACCGTTTACAAGGGGTAAAAATTAATGACAAACACTTTGAGGTAGTTATTCGTCAAATGATGCGTAAAGTAAGAGTTCAGGATCCAGGTGATACTTTATTCTTAGAAGACCAACTAATCCATACTAAAGATTTCATCGTTCAAAACGATAAATTATATGGTATGAAAGTGGTTGAAGATGCTGGAGATTCTTCAGTATTGAAACCAGGTCAGATTATTACGCCTCGTGAATTACGTGATGAAAACTCATTATTGAAGCGTACTGATAAAAATCTTGTTGTAGCAAGAGACGTAATTACTGCAACTGCAACGCCAGTTTTACAAGGTATTACAAGAGCTTCGTTACAAACTAAATCATTCATTTCTGCGGCTTCATTCCAGGAGACAACGAAAGTACTTAACGAAGCTGCAGTAGCTGGTAAAGTAGATGATCTAGAAGGATTAAAAGAAAATGTAATTGTTGGACATAGAATTCCTGCGGGAACTGGTATGAGAGAATACGATAACACTATCGTAGGATCTAAAGACGATTACAACGAAATGATGGCTAATAAAGAAGAATACATTTATTAATTTAGGAAACTATGAGTAATCCGAAACAACAACAAGAGCAAATTAATATTGAGTTAGATGAAAGCATTGCAGAAGGAATTTATTCTAATCTTGCGATTATCAATCACTCATCATCAGAGTTTGTTTTAGATTTTGTGAGCATTATGCCCGGTATTCCTAAAGCCAAGGTAAAGTCAAGAATTGTTTTGACACCACAACATGCTAAAAGATTATTGAGAGCAATAGGTGAAAATATCCACAGATTTGAAGCCGCTCATGGCGAAATCAAAGAAACGGAGCAAGCACCAATTCCGCTTAATTTCGGTCCTGCGGGACAAGCATAAATTTTAAAGCCCCTTTTTAAGGGGCTTTTTTATTGGAATACAGAAATAAGAATGCAGTTTGTCTGATTTAATTTACTTTGGTCGACTAAATTTCGTTTCAATTGTGTTTTATTTTAATTTGGTGTTGCCTAAAAAAGATTGAATTTTGAAATATAATGACTTAGTAAGGTTGATTTAATTCAAATTATAAAAAAGCGCTGATTTTAGAATTAGCGCTTTTTTTATTGAAATGAATGAAGTTATAGAGAATAAAAAAGGCCGTTTAAAATTTTAAACGGCCTTTTTTATTTATTTTTAAAGTTAAGATTTAATCAAACTCTGAGGTGAAGAATAATTTCACAGATGGGTATTTACTTTGCGTCATTTGAATTGTAAAATCAGAATCAGCTAAGAATACCAATTGTCCATATTTATCGTGGGCAAGGAATTTTTGTTTGATACGTTTAAATTCTTTGAACTCTTCGTTTTTAGCATCATCAGGTTTAACCCAACAAGCTTTGTGTACAGGGAAGTTTTCGTAAGTACATTTTGCTCCGTATTCGTGCTCTAAACGGTATTGTATAACCTCATATTGAAGTGCTCCAACCGTTCCGATAACTTTACGGTTATTCATTTCTAAAGTAAACAACTGAGCAACACCTTCATCCATTAGCTGATCAACTCCTTTTTCTAATTGCTTAGCTTTCATCGGATCAGCATTATTAATGTATCTAAAGTGCTCTGGAGAGAAACTTGGAATTCCTTTGAAACTCATGATTTCGCCTTCTGTTAAAGTATCTCCAATCTTGAAGTTTCCAGTATCGTGTAAACCAACAATATCACCAGGATATGAAATGTCAACGATTTCTTTTTTCTCTGCAAAAAAGGCATTCGGACTTGAGAATTTTAAATTTTTCTTCTGACGAACGTGGTAATAAGGTTTGTTTCTTTCAAAAGTTCCCGAAACGATTTTGATAAATGCTAAACGGTCTCTGTGTTTCGGATCCATATTTGCGTGGATTTTGAAAACAAATCCAGACATTTTTTCTTCTGTTGGCTCAACGGTACGAGTTTCAGAATCTTTTGCTCTCGGAGATGGAGCAATTGTAATGAAACAATCTAATAATTCGCGAACTCCAAAATTGTTCAAAGCAGAACCAAAGAATACTGGTTGGATTTTTCCATCCAAATAATCTTGACGTTCGAATTTTGGATAAACCTCATCAATCAATTCTAATTCTTCGCGAAGTTTATTTGCAGCTTTTTCACCGACAATTTTATCCAATTCTGGATTATTTTGAACATCAGAAAAAGCAATAGTTTCTTCGATATTTTTACGGCTGTCTCCGCTAAAAAGGTTAATGTTTTCTTCCCATAAATTGTAAATTCCTTGGAAATCATAACCCATACCAATTGGGAAACTCAAAGGTGTAACTTTTAAACCTAATTTTTGTTCAACCTCATCCATTAGATCGAAGGCATCTTTACCTTCACGGTCTAATTTGTTGATGAAAACAATCATCGGAATGTTACGCATTCTACAAACCGCAACCAATTTTTCAGTTTGTTCCTCAACCCCTTTTGCAACGTCAATCACAACGATTACGCTGTCAACAGCAGTTAAAGTTCTAAATGTATCTTCAGCAAAATCCTTGTGTCCAGGAGTATCAAGGATGTTGATTTTTTTGTCTTTATAATTAAAAGCAAGCACAGAAGTCGAAACCGAGATACCTCTTTGGCGTTCGATTTCCATAAAGTCACTCGTTGCTCCTTTTTTAATTTTGTTATTCTTTACAGCTCCTGCTTCTTGAATTGCACCTCCAAATAAAAGTAATTTCTCTGTTAATGTCGTTTTACCGGCATCGGGATGCGATATAATTCCAAATGTTCTTCTGCGTTGTATTTCTTTTAAAAAGCTCATATTTCGTATAAATAGGTTGCAAAAGTACTATTAAATTACGGCTTTATAAAAATATTCAGTTCTTAAATTTGGAAGTCTTTCTTCTAAAGAGATTTTTAAACAAAAAAATAAGGCTGTTTTGTAACAGCCTTAAATAGTCATTTTTAAAATTACTGATTAATTGACCAAATTGAATATCCTTTTGGAGGACATTGTATTTTTACCCATTTGTCTGCCTGAGTTGTTGGATACCAAGATGAATTTCCTGTAAAATCTTTAATTTGAGTATTAGCCCAATTGGTCTGAATCCATCTTTCTTGCCAAGTGTCTGAGTTGTTGATGTAAACTACCAATCCTGGATTTCCGTTGTATCCATTTCTTCTCGCAACATATTCATCATTATCAGAATATAAAATAGAAGTTGTTCCGGTTGCTTTATTATTGTGGATCCAAATAAGGTTGTTCAATTTGTTTTTATCTAGCCATTCTTCGTAATCTCTATAGAAAATTGTCGGATAACCTTCATGAGTTAATATATAAGAGTACGCTAACATTTTGCTCCAGATTTCATCTGTGTCATGATTGGTTACAAAAGTTACCGCTTTGTATGGATTGCGTTTCCACATCATATCATCATTCAATAATGCTAGATTGTTTCCGTCAAAGGCATCATTCATTTTATAGTAGCACGCAAAATCAAAAACAGAACTGTTGGCATTGTTTGCCCAATCATTTAAGACGTTTACATTAGAATCCCATAATTCTCCAACAGAAAATCCGCCAACATTTGCATTCCATGCATTTACAACCCATGCACCAAAACCTTTTACATAGTCAAATCTCCAACCATCAAATTTCATGGTGTTTTTATAATATTTTCCAACACCATCAGCTCTAAGCCAAAGCCAGTTTTGAACATTTGGTGCAGCGTGGCATAAATCTGGAAAACCTCCAAAAGATCCTTCGTCATTATTTCCATAACTATTTTTGTAAAAATCATTATAGTTGCGAGGAAATTTACCCGAAGCAACTCCTGTAAAGTTCGTCCAAGTGTTTGTTCCTGTAAACGGATTTGCTTCAGATTGCCCACCGCTATTATGATTAATTACGATATCAGCGTACACTTTAATATTCTCATTGTGAGCTGCTGTAATTAAATTTACTAATTCGGCTTTAGATCCAAATCTTGTTTCAGTACTTCCGTTTTGGTTGTAATCTCCAAAATCAAAATAATCTGTTGGGTCATATCCCATAGAAAAAGCTCCGTTTTGAGCTTTAGAAGCAGGTGGAAGCCAAATTGAGCCAATTCCGGCATTTCCCCATGCGGTTACTTTACTGCTTACGGTATTCCACCAATTTCCTCCTGCGGGAACATCCCAGTAGAAGGCCTGCATCATAACGCCACCACCAGGATTATCAACATATTTTCCTGTCGTAGAATTGCTTGAAACTCCTGTGCTAAAAGGTTTTCCATCGTGATGTGTAACATCAATAATTTTAAATTTTTGGCTTTCAGCTTTTGCATCAGATTCATTGGTTTCATTTTCAGAACACGAATACAGTAGCGCACTAAATGCCGCAATAAGGCATAATTTTAAAATAGGTTTTTTCATAATAGATGTGGTTAAGTTAAATAGTGAGTTTTACAATTATCAAATTTTAAGCTTCAAAAAAGCAGATATTGATATTTTTTAACACTCTTCATTGATAATTACGCATCTAAAGTAAATGTTTTTTGATTTAATTTTAATTTGTAAGAAAATAACTTGTTACGAAAACGTTGTAGTGTTGAGAACTTTTTTTATATCCCTTGATTATTAGATGTTTATTTGCTTTTAAAATTTAAATTTTGAAGAGAACTATAAAATTGTCTTTCATTACATTACAAAAGTTACAATAGACGATTTTAGGTATTGAAATAGCACTATCCTATAATTTTTTGTTAATAGTATATCCGATAGTTGGATTATGTAATTGAATTGTTATTTTTGTTCGTTATAAGTTACGAAAGAACTATACTTTAATTATTTATGTTTGATGAACATATATAGTTTCAGAGGGATTATCTAAAACAGGCTTACATTCAAATAAAATTTAAAATAATGCTATTAAAAAAATTACAGCTAAAAACAATTGATTACAAGTTTGCACTAACAATTTGTTTTTTTCTTTTTTTTACTTCAATCATCACAGCTCAAGAAGTTATTCCTGATGTTGTTGCACAAAAGCCAGTTGAAACTCCTTCTGGCGGAAAATTGAAAATCGACGGAATTATTGCTACTGTAGGAGATTATATCGTTTTAGATTCTGATATCGATAAAGGATTTTTGGAAATTACTGCACAAGGCGGATCTATAAAAGATATTACAAGATGCCAGATGCTTGGTAAACTTTTGGAGGATAAATTATATGCTCACCAAGCTATTCAGGATAGTATTATTGTAAGTGATGCCGAAGTTAGAAGTATGATGGAAGAGCGTCTTAACTATATGACGCAACAAGTGGGAGATATCAATAAAGTAGTAGAATACTATAAAAAAGGTTCTGTAGAAGAATTTAAAACTTATTTCGCTGATATCTTAAAAGAGCAGAAATTGGCTTCGGAAATGAGAGATAAAATCGTAAAAGACGTTGAGATTACTCCAGAGGAGGTTCGTAACTTCTTTAAGAAAATCCCGAAGGATGAATTGCCAACTTTTGGAGCGGAAATGGAAGTAGCGCAAATCGTCGTTGAACCTAAAATCTCAAAAGAAGACAAACAAAAAGTTATTGATAGATTAAATGCAATAAGACAAGATGTTCTTGAGGGATCTAGTTTTGCAACAAAAGCAGTTTTATATTCTCAGGATCCCGGGTCTGCACCAAACGGAGGATATTACAAAATGACAAGAAAAACTCCTTTTGTGAAAGAATTTAAAGATGTTGCGTTTAGTTTACAAGCAGGTGAAATTTCGCAACCATTTGAAACTACTTTTGGATTCCATATTATTATGGTAGAAAAAATTAAAGGACAGGAAGTAGAACTTCGTCATATTTTGATTGCTCCAACTGTTTCAGAAGCCGCTTTAAAAGAAGCTAAGGAAAGAATTACGAATGTTAGGAATAAGATCATCAACAAAGAACTAACTTTTGCTGAAGCTGCAAGAACAGAATCTGATGAAAAAGAAACCAGAACAAACGGAGGAACATTGGTAAATCCAACAACACAAGATACTCGATTTGAGTTGACAAAAATGGATCCAACTTTATATAGCCAGGTTTCAAATTTAAAAGGAGATGAGATTTCTCAGCCGCTTTTAAATACCGATGATAAAGGTAAAAAAACTTATAAGTTAATTACGGTTACAAATAGAATTGACGAGCACACTGCAGATTATGCTAAAGATTATACTAAAATTAAAGAATTAGCATTAAAAGAGAAGCAGATCAACGCAATTGCAAAATGGTTTGATGCGAAGATTAAAGATACTTACATCAAAATTATTGGAGAATACAAAGATTGTGAGTTTGCTAATAACTGGTTGAAAAAATAAGTTTTAATAAATAAATAAAAAGAGTTAGTTTTATGAATTCATAGAATTAACTCTTTTTAATTTTAAATACATTTATAAATGTCTGACGTAGCAGCAATTCACAATTTAGTTCAAAAAAGAAACGAATTAAAAAAAGAAATAGCGAAAATCATTGTAGGGCAAGATGCCGTTGTAGATCAAATTTTACTTTGTATATTTTCTGGAGGACACGCACTTTTAATTGGGGTTCCTGGTTTAGCAAAAACCTTAATGATAAATACTTTGTCTCAGGCTTTAGGTCTGGATTTTAAAAGAATTCAGTTTACGCCAGATTTGATGCCTTCTGATATTTTAGGAAGTGAAATCTTGGATGAAAATAGAAATTTCAAATTCATTAAAGGGCCAATTTTCTCTAATATTATTTTAGCTGATGAGATAAATAGAACACCGCCAAAAACTCAAGCGGCTTTGTTAGAAGCAATGCAAGAGAGATCGGTGACTATTGCGGGACAACATCATAAATTAGATTTACCATATTTTGTTTTGGCAACTCAAAACCCTATTGAGCAAGAAGGAACTTATCCTTTGCCAGAAGCTCAGTTAGACCGTTTTATGTTTGCAATCAAATTGGAATATCCAACTTTTGAAGAAGAAGTTCAAGTGGTAAAAAGAACAACTTCTGATGTTAAAACAGAAATTAATCCGTTGTTTAATGCTCAGGAAATTATCGATTTCCAACATTTAATTCGTAGAATTCCAGTTGCAGATAATGTTATCGAATATGCGGTAACTTTGGTAAGCAAAACCCGTCCAGATAATAGTTTAACTAATGATTTTGTGAAAAATTATTTAGATTGGGGAGCAGGGCCAAGAGCATCGCAAAACTTAATTTTGGCAGCTAAAGCACACGCAGCTTTTAATGGAAAGTTTTCGCCAGATATTGAAGATGTTCAAGCTGTAGCAACAGGTATTTTGAGACATAGAATTATTAAAAACTATAAAGCTGATGCTGAAGGTATAACCGAAGAGGTAATTATTAAAAAATTAATGTAAAATCTAGAATTTATATTTATAGAAATCCTGATAATTTATTGTCGGGATTTTTTGTTTTTAGAGGCTCGAAAAAGTTCTTCATTATGACGTTTAAAATCCCAACTATAACGTTATAATTGTTTATTTAGAAAGATTCTTTCTAAAAATAGAGGTAAAAACTTACTTGTTTTACAACAATGAATTTCGACTTTGTTAAAGAAAAGATTTTTAAATATTAATAATTCATTATTTTAATATTAAATTGATTTTTTGACAAAAACAAGCACCGAAAATCGTTTTTTAACAATAATAATTTTTGAAAACGCTTGTTCTATTAAATTTTTTTTAATTATCGTCTTTAATGCTTAAATTTGCCTCAAAAAAATAAATCCGCTTTTATTATGAATATTTATCAGGATTACATTCAAGAAATTGAAGAAAGAAAAAATCAAGGGTTACACCCTAAACCAATTGATGGAGCTGAATTATTAAGCGAAATCATTGCCCAAATTAAAGATGTTGATAACGCAAATCGCGAAGACTCTCTTAAGTTTTTTATTTACAATACGTTACCGGGTACTACAAGTGCTGCAGGTGAAAAAGCAAAGTTTTTAAAAGAAATTATTTTAGGTCAATCAATTGTAGCAGAAATTACTCCAACTTTTGCTTTTGAATTGTTATCTCACATGAAGGGTGGACCTTCAATTGAGGTGTTATTAGATTTAGCTTTAGGAAACGATGCTGCAATTGCTCAACAAGCTGCAGATGTTCTTAAAACACAAGTTTTCCTTTACGATGCAGATACAGACCGTTTGAAAGAAGCTTTCAAAGCTGGTAATGCATTTGCTAAAGAAATTATTGAAAGTTATGCAAAAGCTGAATTCTTCACTAAACTTCCAGAAATAGCTGAAGAAATTAAAGTTGTTACTTATATCGCTGGAGAAGGTGATATCTCTACCGATTTATTGTCTCCAGGAAACCAAGCTCACTCTCGTTCAGATCGTGAACTTCACGGTAAATGTATGATTACGCCTCAAGCACAAGAGGAAATTCAAGCATTACAAGCAAAACATCCAGATGCAAGCGTAATGTTAATCGCTGAAAAAGGAACAATGGGTGTTGGTTCTTCTAGAATGTCAGGTGTAAACAACGTGGCGCTTTGGACAGGAAAACAAGCAAGTGAATATGTTCCTTTCGTAAATATTGCTCCAATTGTTGGAGGTACAAATGGTATTTCTCCAATTTTCCTTACTACAGTTGATGTAACTGGAGGTATCGGAATTGACCTTAAAAACTGGGTTAAAAAAGTTGATGCAGACGGAAAACCTGTATTGAACGAAAACAACGAACCAATTCTTGAGCAAGCTTATTCTGTTGCTACAGGAACTGTTTTGACTATCAATACTCAAACTAAAAAATTATACAATGGTGATCAAGAATTAATTGATATTTCTAGATCATTTACTCCTCAGAAAAAAGAGTTCATTAGAGCTGGAGGATCTTATGCAATTGTATTCGGTAAAAAACTTCAGACTTTTGCTGCAAAAGTTTTAGATATCGAAGCTCCTGCTGTATTTGCTCCATCTAAAGAAATTTCTAACGAAGGACAAGGTTTAACTGCAGTTGAAAAAATCTTCAATAAAAATGCTGTTGGTATTGCTCCAGGAAAAGTGTTACACGCTGGTTCTGACGTTCGTGTAGAAGTAAATATTGTAGGTTCTCAAGATACTACAGGTCTTATGACTGCTCAAGAATTAGAGTCTATGGCTGCTACAGTTATTTCTCCAATTGTTGACGGTGCTTACCAATCTGGTTGTCATACTGCTTCTGTTTGGGATAAAAAAGCTCAGGCTAATATTCCTAAATTAATGAAGTTCATGAATAACTTTGGTTTGATCACAGCTCGTGACCCTAAAGGTGTTTATCATTCAATGACTGACGTTATCCATAAAGTACTTAATGATATTACTATCGACGAATGGGCAATCATTATCGGTGGTGACTCTCACACGAGAATGTCAAAAGGTGTTGCTTTTGGTGCTGACTCAGGAACTGTTGCTCTTGCATTAGCTACTGGAGAGGCTTCTATGCCAATTCCAGAATCTGTAAAAGTGACTTTTAAAGGAGACATGAAAGGTTATATGGATTTCCGTGATGTAGTTCACGCTACACAAGCGCAAATGCTTAAACAATTCAACGGTGAGAACGTATTTCAAGGAAGAATCATTGAGGTTCACATCGGAACTCTTACTGCTGACCAAGCGTTTACATTTACAGACTGGACTGCAGAGATGAAAGCTAAAGCTTCTATCTGTATTTCTGAAGACGATACTTTGATCGAATCATTGGAAATTGCTAAAGGCAGAATCCAAATCATGATTGACAAAGGAATGGATAACGACAGACAAGTTCTTCAAGGTTTAATCAACAAAGCAGATAAGAGAATTGCTGAAATTAAATCTGGCGAAAAACCAGCTTTAACTCCAGATGCAAATGCTAAATATTATGCTGAAGTTGTAGTTGATTTGGATTTAATCGCTGAACCAATGATCGCTGACCCAGATGTTAATAATAAAGACGTTTCTAAACGTTACACTCACGATACTATCAGACCATTATCTTTCTATGGTGGAGAGAAAAAAGTAGATCTTGGATTTATCGGTTCTTGTATGGTTCACAAAGGAGATATGAAAATCCTTGCTCAAATGTTGAAAAACGTTGAAGCACAAACAGGAAAAGTTGAATTTAATGCTCCTCTTGTAGTTGCTCCTCCAACTTACAACATCGTTGATGAATTGAAAGCTGAAGGTGACTGGGAAGTTTTACAAAGATACTCTGGTTTCGAATTTGACGATAATGCTCCTAAAGGTGCGGCTCGTACAGAATACGAAAACATGTTGTACTTAGAGCGTCCTGGATGTAACCTTTGTATGGGTAACCAAGAAAAGGCGGCAAAAGGAGATACGGTAATGGCTACTTCAACACGTTTATTCCAAGGAAGAGTTGTAGAAGATGCTGAGGGTAAAAAAGGAGAATCATTGCTTTCTTCTACTCCAGTTGTGGTTCTTTCTACGATCTTAGGTAGAACTCCAACAATCGAAGAATATACTGCTGCAGTTGATGGAATCAACTTAACGAAGTTTGCTCCTTCTAACAAACAATTGGTTATGTAATCGAGAGATTATTTAATAATATTTTAAAAGCCCGAGTCGTAAAACTCGGGCTTTTTTAGTAATAATTGTTCTATTTTTTGTAACTTGTCATGTTCAAAAAAGAATAATAAAAACAAGAAATCTATGGCTTTTGATATCGAAATGATTAAAAAGGTGTACGAAAACATGCCAGCGCGAGTTGATAAAGCGCGTGAGATTGTTGGTCGTCCGCTTACTTTAACAGAGAAAATTTTATACAATCACCTTTGGGATGGAAATCCTAGTAAGGCATTTGGAAGAGGAGTTGATTATGTTGATTTTGCACCAGACCGCGTAGCGTGTCAAGATGCAACTGCACAGATGGCATTGTTGCAGTTTATGCATGCTGGTAAATCTAAAGTGGCAGTTCCGACAACGGTTCACTGCGATCACTTGATTCAGGCAAAAGTAGATGCTGTAACCGATTTGGCTAGAGCTAAAACACAAAGTAATGAGGTTTTTGACTTCTTATCTTCTGTTTCTAATAAATACGGAATTGGTTTCTGGAAACCAGGAGCTGGAATTATCCACCAAGTGGTACTTGAAAATTACGCATTTCCTGGAGGAATGATGATTGGTACCGATTCTCATACTGTAAATGCAGGTGGTTTAGGAATGGTAGCTATTGGTGTTGGCGGAGCAGATGCTGTAGATGTTATGTCTGGAATGGCGTGGGAGCTTAAATTTCCTAAACTTATTGGAGTTAAATTAACAGGTAAATTATCGGGATGGACTGCGCCTAAAGATGTTATTCTAAAAGTTGCTGGTATTCTTACTGTAAAAGGTGGTACAGGTGCTATTGTAGAATATTTTGGAGAAGGTGCAAAAGCAATGTCTTGTACTGGTAAAGGAACTATTTGTAACATGGGAGCTGAAATTGGAGCTACAACTTCGACTTTTGGGTATGATGATTCTATGAGTCGTTACCTTCGTTCTACAAATAGAGCAGAAGTGGCAGATGCTGCAGATAAAATTGCTCCTTATTTAACAGGAGATCCAGAAGTATATGCAGATCCAGACAAATATTTTGATCAAGTGATTGAAATAAATTTATCTACATTAGAACCACACCTAAATGGTCCTTTTACTCCGGATTTGGCTACTCCAATTTCTAAAATGAAAGATGAAGCAGTTAAAAATAACTGGCCATTACAAATTCAAGTTGGTTTAATTGGTTCTTGTACAAACTCTTCTTACGAAGATATTTCTCGTGCAGCTTCATTGGCAAGACAAGTTGCAGATAAAAATCTAAAAACAAAATCACAATTTACCATCACTCCAGGTTCTGAAGTAGTGCGTTCTACAATCGAAAGAGATGGTTTTATTGATACTTTCCATAAAATTGGAGCCACTGTTTTTGCAAATGCATGCGGACCATGTATTGGTATGTGGGATAGAGAAGGAGCAGAAAAAGAAGAAAGAAACACTATTGTACACTCTTTCAATCGTAACTTCTCAAAACGCGCAGACGGTAATCCAAATACTTTAGCTTTTGTAGGCTCGCCAGAATTGGTAACAGCGTTGGCTATTGCAGGTGATTTAAGTTTTAATCCATTAACGGATAAATTAATTAATGAAGATGGAGAAGAAGTAATGCTTGACGAGCCAACAGGGCAAGAACTTCCTCCTAAAGGCTTCTATGCTGAAGATCCAGGTTTTCAAGCTCCGGCAGAAGATGGTTCAAGTGTTCAGGTAGTGGTTAATCCAACTTCAGAGCGTTTGCAATTATTAGCTCCATTTGATGCTTGGGATGGTAAAAACATTACAGGTGCTAAATTATTAATCAAAGCGTTCGGAAAATGTACGACAGACCACATTTCTATGGCAGGACCTTGGTTGCGTTTCCGCGGACACTTAGATAATATCTCAAACAATATGTTGATTGGAGCTGTAAATGCTTATAATCAAAAAACAAACTCTGTTAAAAACCAATTAACAGGTCAGTATGATGCTGTTCCTGCTGTTGCTCGTGCATACAAAGCGGCTGGAGTTCCGTCTATCGTAGTTGGAGATCATAACTACGGTGAAGGTTCTTCTCGTGAGCATGCTGCAATGGAACCGCGTTTCTTAGGAGTTAAAGCGGTATTGGTGAAATCTTTTGCTCGTATCCACGAAACAAACCTTAAAAAACAAGGTCTTTTAGGATTGACATTTGCTAACGAAGCAGATTACGATAAAATTCAAGAAGATGATACAATCAACTTCTTAGATTTAACAGAATTTGCTCCAGGAAAACCATTAACTATTGAGTTTGTTCATGCAGATGGTACAAAAGATATTATCTTGGCTAACCATACCTACAACGAAGGTCAGATTGGCTGGTTTGTTGCAGGTTCTGCATTAAACTTAATTGCGGCTGGAAAAGCTTAATATTTAGATTTGCATATATAACGAAAAATGCCCTGTAAAACAGGGCATTTTTGTTTTTATGATTATTGTAACTAGTTTGCTTTGGCTAAATTGTTTTCTGATAAAACTTTAATTATATTAGGTCTTGTAGTGTCAAATTCATCTAGAGAAATACTGTATGTTTTTGATGAAGGAGAGGTGCGATAGTTGGTAAAGTCATATCCTCCAATAATGTATAATTTGTCATTAATAAAATGCATTGCGGCAGATTTTATCTCAAGATTGATAGAGTATTCTTTAATTAGTTTCGATTTTATATTGTAAAGGAATAGTTTTCCATTTTCAAACATGTAAATGGTATCGTCATTGTACGTAATTGCAGGATTTTCGAGTTGGCAAAACAAAGTTGCTTCATGTTTCCAGCTTTCATTTGTCAAATCAAAACTTTGAATATCAGAAAAACTCTTTTTGTTAACGTTGCCAATTGTAAAGATTTTATCGCCAATCAAAACACCTTTTACTTCTTGTGCTACAGGCATTTTTGCTAGTTCATACCAAAGACCGGAAGTTAAATTGTATAAATGTACTTTGTCGGTAAAAGTTTTTATACCACTTTCAGTCGATCTTATTGAGCCGCCCATGATAATAATATTGTCATTATATGTAAAAGAAGCAGCATTTACCGCTTGGTGTGGGTTGGTTTTGTCAATTGCAAGCGTATTGGTGTTAAGGTCAAAAACTTCAATTTCGTTATCGAGATATTCACGTCTTTTATTAAGAGGAGTTCTTTTTCCTCCTAAAACATAAAGCGTATTGTTGTAAAAATTTGCACTATGATAAGCTCTTTTTTTAAATTTTTGATTCGATTTCTCCCATGAATCTGTTTTTGAGTCATAAATAAATAGATTTCCCTCAAAAAAAATTCTTTCTGCTGGATCTCCTCCAAGTTGTTGCAGATATTTATTTGCAAAACCAGGGTCGTTAAAACTATTAGGGTCGCCACCTATGTTTTTTGATTTAATAGTAGTTAGAATGTTCCATTGATCGCTCGCATCGCCTCCAACAACATAGATTTTGCCATTTGCCGCGACAGAACCGAAAGAATAAATACCGTATTCTAAAGAAGATAATTTTGTGAAATCAAGTTTAGATTTTAATTTCGACCACCTATTGTCGGTAATATTTACATTTTTTAATGTTTCGATATCTTCTTCAAGTGAAACAATGTAATTTGATTTTTTTAAATCTGTAATTGCTATTTTTAATGTAGTGTAGCCAAGATGGGAAACCTGAAGAGTATCATTTGGCTTTATTTTATTGTTCAGCACAAACTCTCCTTTTTCATTTGTTAGAGTGCCAATTTGAGTGCGTAATGCATAGATATTAGCATCTTCTACAGGTAAATTGGTGGCTTTAGATTGAATAATTCCGCTCACTATTTGTGCATTTGTAATTAGAGGCATTAAAATGGCAATGTAAAATAGTTTTTTCACAGGAGATGGGTTTTGTTAGGATTAAATTCTTAAAAAGCTGGGGTTCTGCTTTTGTATTTGTCTATCTATTTGAGGTAAATTTACTATTAAATTAACTCAATCGCAATTAAAATGACATTGCTTTTCCTATTGAAAATGTCGTATACTGCAAAAAAAAGAATTGAATAGTTTAATAAAAAAATGCCCTGTTTTTTACAGGGCATTTTTTTATTACATGTCTAGTTTCTTTGAGCTACGTTATTTTGTGATAAAACTCTAATGCGATTAGGTTTTGTGGTGTCAAATTCATCAATAGAAATACTGTATACTTTTACTGATGGCGTTTTTATGTACGATGTAAATGTGTGGCCGCCAATAATGTATAACTTGTCATTTAAAAAATGCATTGTTGCCGATTTCAGTCCAAGCTGAACAAGATATTCCTTAATTTGCTTTGATTTTGTATTGTAAACTAACATCTTTCCGTCTTCAAATAGATAAATAGTATCGTTATTGGAAGCTATTGCAGGGTTTTCTAAACGCGAGAATAAAATTGTTTCCTTTTTCCAGCTTTCGGTTGCTAAATCAAAACTCTGAATTTCAGAAGGATTTTTACTGCCATTATTGCCTACTGTAAATATTTTATCTCCAATTAAAACTCCTTTTACTTCTTTGGCTTCAGGCATTTTGGCTAGTTCATACCATAACCCCGAAGTGATGTTGTACATATGGACTTGATCTGTAAAGATTTTTTGATTTTTTTCGTTTGATTTTATTGAGCCCCCCATAACTATAATATTGTCTTTGTAAACAAAAGAGGCAAAATCTGCAGCCTTATGGGGATTAGTCTTGTCAATTGCAATTGTGTTTTTGTTTATGTCAAAAACTTCAATTTCGTTATCTAGATATTCTATTTTTTTACTCGTAGATAATTTTTTACCTCCTAAAACATATAACGAATTGTCATAATAATTTATATTATGATAAGCTCTTTTTTTGAATTTATTAGCTGATTTCTGCCAAACATCTGTTTTTGGATCGTAGATTAGTAAATCGCCATTGTAAAAATTTTTGCTGCCTTGAAAATTTAGCAATTGCATATATTTTTGTTCAAATTTAGGATCTTCACTATCGATGCCTTTTTCTTTTAAAGTATTTAATGCATTCGATTCTTCGCTGCTGTCACCGCCTATTACATAGATCTTATTGTTTACTATTGTAGAGCCAAAAGAGTAAATGCCATATTCAAGAGGTGCCAAATTAGCAAAGTCAAGATGAGATTTTAATTTGACTTTTCGATTGGTGATGTCGATATTACTTAAGGTTTCAATGTCTTCTTCAAGAGAAATGATGAAATTTGATTCTTTTAAATCTTTAATAGCAATTTTTGTTGTGATGTAACCAATGTGAGAAACCTGTAGAGTGTCATTTGCCTTGGTTTTGTTTATTAATGAAAATTCTCCCTTGTCGTTGGTTAAAGTTCCAATTTGAGTGCGAATAGCATATATATTGGCATCTTCGATTGGTAAATTATTGTTTACGGATTTAACAATTCCGCTTATAGTTTGCGCATTTGTCATAAAAGGCAATAAAATGATAAGGTAGAGTAGTTTTTTCACGATATTAAGGTTTAGTTTGGTTTGGAAATATTTTCTAAGATACGGCTTTTTTATAAAAAACTGCGTTTCAAAAAGTTGGCACAATCTTTATGCCGAGGTTGTTAATTTGGGGTAAAATAATTGTTAAAATTATCGATTTTTTTACTTTAAACAATTAAATTCGCCTTTTAGGCAATATATTTGTCTTTTTTGAGTTGGGATTAATGTGTAATTTAAAGAAAGTGTAAAAACTTTAAATAATAGAATATGGTTTATAGGTTAATAATAGTATTGTTTTTCTTTAGTGTTGGAGCTTTTGCGCAGGATAATTTTATTAAGCACAAAATTTCAAAAGGAGAAAATCTTTCAGTTATAGCCAAAAAGTACGGAGTTAAAGTAAAAGATATTGCAGATGCAAATCCAAATGCTCCTAAAATATTAAAATTAAATTCTACGCTCTTAATTCCAAACAAAAATAAAAATACTGCAAAGGCAAAAACTAAAAATATAGAAGTTGCAGTAGATAATACTCCTCCTGATGCCTCTGGGACTCACGAAGTCGCATCTAAAGAAACCCTGTGGGGAATTTCTAAAAAATACAATGTTTCTGTTGGCGATTTAAAAAAAGCAAACCCTCTTTTGGAGACGGAAGGTTTAAAAATTGGACAGCAGATTATTATTCCTTCAAAGGATGTGGTTGTAGAAAACGAAAAAAAGTCTGAGACTCCTGCCGAAATAGTTTCAACAGATGTAGAACTTGTTAGAGAAGTTAAGTCTAAAGAAACAAAATATGGTATTTCTAAAGAATATGGTATTACCGTTGCAGAGTTAGAACGCCAGAATCCTTCAGTTAAAAGAAAAATGCCAGTTGGATATCTTTTAAAAATTCGTGTTTCAAAAGAAAAAGCAGATGCAATCCAGGCAACTCAGACACTACAAGAGCCAAATGTTCAGACGGATGTTGCTTCTAGTCAGATAGCAGAAACTACTCCTGAGATAAAAAAGGATTCTTCTTTTGTTAGATCATTAGGAAATCATTCTGAGTTAATAGAACAACTTATTGCTAATGCTACCGGAAATATTGGAACGAGATACAGATCGGGCGGAACAACTAAAGCAGGTTTTGATTGTTCAGGTTTAATGATTTGTACGTTTAATAATTTTGATATTAAATTGCCAAGAAGTTCTATTGAGCAATCGCGTATTGGTACAAAAGTAAGTGCAGAAGAAGCTCAAAAAGGAGATTTGATTTTCTTTAGAACGAATGGTCGACGCCATATAAATCATGTCGGAATGATTGTTGAAGTGGCAGAAGGTGGTGAAATTAAATTTGTCCACTCATCAACACATGGCGGAGTAATGATTTCTTCTACAAAAGAACCATACTACACAAGAGCTTTTTCTCAAGTAAATAGAGTTTTAAATTAAACCTCTAAAAAAGCATTTATCAATATTTCTAATCTAAAGGGTTTATTCCAAAAGTCAGATACATATTTGTTTGCTTTAACTTTTTTAATTTCATCAGTATCTAAAGTTGAAGAAAGAACGAAAATTTCAGTTCTTGCTTTTACATCTTCTGGTAATTTATCAAATTCTTCCAAAAATTCAAAACCATTCATAATAGGCATCTGAATGTCTAAAAGAATAATCAAAGGGTTTGTGGCCTGATTCTTTGTAAGCCAGTCGATACCTTCTTTTCCGTTATTAGCTATACAGACAGGATTAATATCAAGTCCTTTTTTAAGCAATTTTTTAGTGACAAATTGATCAATCAAATTGTCTTCTATGATTATAAATTGAGATCTATATGGCATATGAATTTGGTATTGTTACTATAAATTTACTTCCAACACTGCTCTCTGAGAAAACAGAAATGTCTCCTCTAATATTTTCAACGGCTTCTTTTACAATATATAAGCCCAATCCTGAACCTTTGTTTTTATTTGTTCCAAAATACATGTCGAAAATACTAGCTTTATGGTCATCATGAATTCCTATTCCGTTATCTGTTACTTCAATTTTATTTAAACCTTCACTAAAATAAGTTCTTATCGTGATAAACATTTCTTGTTTGTTGCAATCTGCATATTTTATGGCATTAGAAAGTAGGTTATTGATGATTATTTTTAAACGGAGACCATCACTTTCAATCTGGTCAACCATAAGTTCTTGAGTAAATTTAATTCTGTTTGCATTTTCAATATGCATTAACTGCAGAATGGCTTCATTACATAATTCTTTTAAACTTACGGGTTCCATGATTACTTCTTTTCTTTTGTTTTTAGAGTAATCAATAATGTCGCTAATAAATTGATCTTGCCTAGCCAGACTTTGGTGCATCATTTCTAGATAAGTTCTCACTTGCTGTACATCATCTTCTAGAGCTGTTATTTCTATAAGTCCCTTTAATGAAGTTATTGGCGATCTTAAATCGTGCGAAGCGCTGTAAACAAATCGGTCTAATTCGCGATTTACGATAATAAGATTTTCATTTTTCACATCAGTTTCTTTTTTTGAAACCAATAATCTTTTGACCATAATCGAATAATACATGCAAACACTGAAGATTATAATCAAAATAAAAATGATGTTTGTGATAATCAATAAATCCTTTATTTTTCGAGTTCCTTCTCCTAATGTATTTGAAAAATTGCGTTCATTAATAGTGAGTCGATCGCTTATTGCGCTAATTTCTTTTAAATACTTTTTTTGATCTTCGGCAGTTAATAAATTGTGTTCGATTTTTGCATTAATCTGTTGGCCAATGATAAACAAGTTGAAGATTAATTTATCTCCTTGTCCCCATTCGTGTATGGCTTTGGATAAAAAGCTTACATTTTTGAAATTGTCAAACAACCAAATAATATCATCTAAGTCATCTTCTTTATTTCGCCCAATTAAAAAACCTTCTCTAGCAACTTTATTGTCTCCAGCTTTTAAGAGAGTGATTCTTGCAATGCCATCTCCCTGAGGTACTTTAAGTTCTTCTAGGTATAATTTCCATTGAGTTGGGCTTTTGGTAAATAAATATGTAATTAAATGTCTTGATGCATCTTTTTGTCCTTTTGAATAATGCGATTCGCCATTTACATAAGCTCTATTGGCAGATAAAATTTTAATAGTAAAAAAATTGATGCAGATTAGTAAGGCACATGATATAAAAACTATTAAAATAAGGATGAAAACATTTGGAAAACGAAAGTTTTTTAAAGCTTGCAATTTAGACATAATCTTAAAATTAGTAGGTTAATAAAAAAGTGCCTTTTGCGTGTTTTTGTTAGTGAGAATAAGTAATTATGGGCTAGAGTAACTTATTGTCAAAGATTAAACACTTGTTAAAATATTTTGCTTTTATAAATGCCATTAAAATCATTATCTCAAATATAATAAAAATTATCTTATAGTTTTTGTAAAAAATAATCTTGAAACAAAAATATTTTTCATTTATTGTTTAATGTTTTTAAATTGTTGTTTTGTAGTGTTTTATGTTTTTTAATGTAGATTTTTAACGGTTTGAAGAGTAAAGATGAGAGATTTTGCAATCAATTTTGATTGCGAAAAGAGAATTAGAAAAGCTTAGAATAGAAAAACAATAATACTTTATTTTGTTTAAGTATTGGTGATAGATTTTATAAAGTTTTTTGCTAGAATTTAGCATAAATAATCAATCTCCTAAAAGCATATATCGAAGGAACTGTTGGGAAATAAGCATCTATTCTTTTCTTAAATTCGGTCGTTAATAATGCAAATTCCTGTTGTTTTAATCTTTCTTGATAAACGGTTAATGCAGACCCCGAAATAAAGTCGAAAAAGTCATCTTTTTTAGCAGAAATTAGAGGATAAACTTTTTCATAAAGAACCAGATCCTTACCGCCATTTTCAAATAAGATTTTGGCGTATTCATCAAGAGTCAATACTGGCGAAGGGCGATTCCAATTTTTAAGATAGGATGCAAAAGGCTCTTCTTGCACCAATTGAAAAAGTATCTTATTAAGTATGTTTTCATTTTGCTGTGGCATTTGGACCGCTAGCTGTCCGCCTGGATTGATGCGCGAAATAATTTTTGGAAAAAGTTCGTTATGATTATCAATCCACTGCAATGCTGCATTCGAAAAAATTACATCCCATTTGGTTTCGTCTTTAATTTGTTCCAAAATTGTTTTTTCTTCAAATCTAAGATTCTCGTGGGTTGGTGCTTTCGCTAGCATTTCTGCAGAATTATCAATACCAAGAACAGTTGGATTGGTGAGTTTTTGGAACAATTTTTTGGTAAGCTCGCCTGTTCCACAGCCTAAATCAATAACTTTAAGATTAGGTTTATCAATTATGTGACTTGTAATATCATCAAAAGGTTTTGAACGTTCTTCTTTAAATTCATTGTATTTTTTAGGATCCCAAGTCATGATATTGTTTTTATTTAAAGTTAGGTAAAATTTCTAACGCTTCAAAACCGAGGAGTAATATTCCTATTGTTTTACAATTAAAATGAAAGACTTATTTTATCGCTTATTATTGTGATGCCAAAAATGACCACAGCCATTTTTGCATTCTGTATTTCTTCTTTCAGTATCTGTAATTTTAAAGATCCAAAGTAAAGATGTAATTACTTTTTTATTTTCATTTTTTGGAAGTGAAGCTAATTTATTGAACGCAATTTTTGTAGTGTAAATTTTTAATATTACAATTGGTGTATAAGTTGGTTTTAATGGGATAGTATTTATTGCTCTTTGATAAGCTTCAGAATTATAATCCGTCTTGTTTGGTATAGAATTAATAATGTAGTTGTGTAAAATGCTAAAAAGTTCTTTGAAGTTGTAATTGTCTTCTAATAAAACGTGCAAACCAAGATGAAAATCGATTTGATCTTGAGCAATTTTATTGATTATTTTTTCCTGTCTCTTTCAATGTGTTTTATTGTTTGACGCTAATTTAATTGATTTTTTGAATGCGGAGAGCTGAAATTTGATTATGCTTTCTTCGAGCCGTTTGCGTAAGGGATAGAAACGGCATCCTTTTATGGTGGGGTTCACCATAAAAGATATAGTGGATAGCCCGACCCAAAGGGATACGCCCAAAATATTTTTATTAAAGATTAGAAGCAAATTTTGATATATATGTTCTTTTTTAAGAATTTATGGAATTTATAATTTAAAGATTAAGATTTCAGAAAAAAGTATATCTTTAGCCAACCTAAACCAATAAAAATGCAAGAAAACGACCAAGAACATTTTAAAAGAGAACTCGGCCTCTTAGACGGAACCATGCTTGTGGTTGGCTCTATGATAGGATCTGGGATATTTATTGTAAGCGCCGATATTGCCCGACAAGTAGGATCGGCAGGATGGCTTACATTAATCTGGCTTTTGTCTGGATTTATTACTGTTGTCGCAGCAGTTAGTTACGGCGAATTAAGTGCGATGTTTCCTAAAGCAGGAGGGCAATATGTTTACCTGAAAGAAGCTTACAATAAACTAATAGCCTTTTTGTACGGTTGGAGTTTTTTTGCTGTTATTCAAACAGGAACTATTGCTGCTGTAGGAGTGGCTTTTTCTAAATTTGCCGCTTATTTGTATGAACCTTTAAGTGACGAAAATATTCTTTACGAATTAGGCGCTTTTAAATTGAATGCGGCTCAGCTAGTTTCGATTTTTACAATTATAGTGCTGACTTTTATCAACAGTCGTGGTGTGAAAAATGGAAAAATTCTGCAGACTGTTTTAACAATAATTAAAATTTTATCGCTTCTTGGATTAGTCATTTTTGGATTAACGCTTGCCGCGAAAGCTTCTGTTTGGAATGCAAACTGGGCAGATGGATGGAGCACAAGAACGTTTGATAAAGAAAGTGGCTCGTGGCTTCCAATTAGCGGAACAGCTTTGATTTCTGGAATTTCGGCAGCAATGGTTGGATCATTATTTTCTAGTGATGCTTGGAATGGTGTGACTTTTATTGCAGGTGAAATTAAAAATCCGAAACGAAATGTAGGTCTTAGTCTATTTCTAGGGACTTTTATTGTGACTTCTCTTTATGTTGTGACAAACTTGATGTATTTGGCTGTAGTTCCGTTTGATGAGATTGCAACCGCAAAATTTGACCGTGTTGCAGTTGTTGCTTCAGATTATATTTTTGGAAATATAGGAGCGTTGATTATTGCAATTATGATCATGATTTCGACTTTTGCCTGCAACAACGGATTAATTATGGCAGGAGCAAGGGTTTATTACACAATGGCGAAAGACGGTCTGTTTTTCAAAAAAGCAGCGACTTTAAATAGCTCTAGTGTTCCGGCGTGGGCACTTTGGGCACAATGTATTTGGGCTTCTGCTTTGTGTCTTACAGGAAAATATGGCGATTTATTAGATTTTGTAATTATCATTGTATTGATTTTCTATATCCTGACAATCTACGGAATTTTTATTCTTAGAAAAAAGATGCCAGATTTAGAAAGACCTTATAAAGCATTTGGGTATCCGTTTTTGCCAATGTTATATATCATTGTAGCAACAGCAATTTGTATTTCGTTATTAATTACAAAATTTTCAACTTGCGGATGGGGAGTATTAATTATGTTAACTGGAATTCCAGTTTATTATTTGACAAAACCAAGCGAGTAATATTTCTAAGTTGAAATAAGTACACAATAAAAAAGCATCTTGATTTTTCAGGATGCTTTTTTATTTTGAGTTTTTATGGCTTTAATTATCAGATAGATCATTAGTAATTCTTTCTTCTGTTGGTCTTAGAAAAAGAAGATAAACAATGAGAAGGATTCCGAATAATATAAAATCGGGATTTAGAAATAAAATGATAAAAGCAGCACCTTCTAAAACTGCCCATCGCATAATTGAAGCTGTTTGATAAATTGGCAGTTTATTTTCGAGTTTTAGTTTCGGATCGATTTGTTTTAATTGGGCCTTAAATAATATGCTGCTCAAAACAAAGGCTAAAACTGGGATTGCAAGATAGATTATTGAAGTAGAATCAATAATAGGCAAGTGTAATTTTTCTAACGAAAGATCTCCTATAATGAAATAAGCGATAATTGTTCCTGCGCAAATACCAAGATGGATAATTTGTAAAGCTCTAATTTTTTCGGTCATGATGTGGTTAGATTTGAGGTTGATTATGCAAGTTAAGGTTAATTATTTTTAAATGAATATTTTATGTTTGGATTTTATCGAATAGTATAATCTGTAAACAAAAAAAAGACACTAAAATTAGTGTCTTTTAAATGTAAATAATCGCTGAAAAACTTTAGTTATATTGTAACTGGTTCATCAACAGATTTTATAGTTGAATTAATAATAGACAAAGTCAACGGATCAGTTTCTCCAGAAAAGAAAGCTTCCAATATTTCCTGAAATATCGGATTTGCATTTTCTACCAAAGAAAATAATGTCATACAAGAGCGTAATTTACGAGCATCTAAATCTCCAAAAATTCCATCAGCCGATTTTCTTTTGAAAGTCAACAATAGCTCTGAAATTTCGATTAAGTGTTTTCCAAGAATTGGATGTTCTAAATAATCTGATGCTTCTTTTAAATCATTAATGGCATAAAGATTTGCTGTATCGCTTTTCCCTAAACCTTTTATTTGCGGAAAAATAAACCACATCCAATGTGTTTCTTTTTTCCCTTTGCTGATTTCAGAAAGAGCGGTAAGATAAAGTTTGTTCTGTGCGTCTAAGAAACGCGCTAAATCATTGTTCGAATAAGCCATTACGGTATTGTATTTTAAAAAAGGTTGCAAAAATAGTAAAAAAGATAGGTTTTGCCTAGTAAAAGGTTCATATAGTGCATGTTTTAACTTTTTAAAGAAGGAATATCCTACGTTGTTTTAATTAAAAAATGCTTCTTTTTGAAGATTCAATGCTATAAAAATCAAAGATTTCGATTGGTTCTTCTAAAGGTAAGATTGATCCTCGGCAAAACATCGCGAGCTGTTTTTGGAACTTGATGTTGCCAAAAGCTATTAGTCGTTCCAGACATTAATAAGAAAGAACCATGATGCAGCGGAATCTCAATTGGCGGAATTTCTTTTCTGAATTTATGGCGAAGTTTAAACATTCTGGTTTCTCCAAAAGTAACCGAAGCAATAATAGGATTTGGTCCAGTAGTATCTTCTCTGTCACTATGCCAGCCCACACCATCGTTTCCGTCTCGATATAAATTGAGCAAAACGGCATTAAAATCAAGCTGTGTTTCTTTTTCTACACGGCCTCTTATTTTTAATAATTCGTATGTCCAATCAGGTCCTTTTGGATCTGCGCCTTCATTATCTTTGTCTTCATACCAAGCAATCATTCTGGGAACGGTATAAGTTTTATCGTAAATTTCCATTTCATATTCTCTCCATTTTGTCTTACGGAGTATTCTTTCATAAAAAGCATCTGATTCTTCTTTTGTGAAAAAATTATCGATTAAAATTAATTCAGAATCTGGAATGTCAAATATTTTTTTTCCTCTCAAACCTGGAGTAAACAATTCGGTATCGTTAAATAGTGTCATAATTCAGATTTTAGTTTTATAGCTCTATTTTATTTGTATTCGGTTTAGGAAATGAATAGTTGTTTATTAAAGAATACTTTTCTCGGATACTTTTCGGCGTAAGCAAAAATTAACTGATCAATATATTGGTTGCTTTTATAAGGCGTGACATAATTTTTTACTTCTTCAGAATCGTTAATGGCAATATCTCTAGAGATATATCCCATTCCGTAAAAATGTCCATTTTCAATCCAAATTAAGCTTCGTTCATCTGCAGAACGTCCTTTGTCTATAATGGCAAAACTGGGTCTATTATTCAATAAAAAATCAATGGCATTGTCGACCTGTTCGTTATGAGATGATACTTCTGGTAAATCTGTGGTGTCATTCTTCTGAAAAAAATCCCCATCTTCTGGTCTCGTATATTTGCAGAAACGATGATCAATTTCAAAATGCTCGGCTAGAGTTCGCAGTAAATTAATGCCATCGTACTGACTATTAAATTCGTGAATACAAGTCTGAAATTTGCTCATTTTTCCAACTGCCAGATACTTATAGCCATTTCGGGCTTCGTACTGATAAATGCCAAATTTGGCTTCAAAACGTTTTAAAGCTCTGTTGTAAGTTGGCCAAAGTTTTTTGATTTCGGTACATTCTAAAAGAAGAGCCATAAGTTCGGTAGCACAAACTTCAAAAGAAATTCCGTGAATGTCTCTTAGAAAATGCTGTCTTTGCGGTTTGATATTATTTCCTGTAAAATGAGAAGTAACACGTTTTTTTAAGTTAACCGCTTTCCCGACATAAATCACTTTTTTGGCTTGATTATAAAAATAATATACTCCAGGTTTATCTGGTAAATTATTAAAATCATCTGCTGGAAGATTTGGAGGCAATCGTTGATCTTCGGCTGTTTTTTTGATCATTTTGTCTATTTCTCCAGCATCATCCCATTCCAATAAAAGAGAAAAAAGAAGAGCAGTAGCATCAGCGTCTCCACCAGCGCGGTGTCTGTTTTCTAAAGATATATTTAAAGAATTGCACAAATTTCCTAAACTATAAGAACCTAATCCAGGTTTGATTTTTCGGGCAGCACGAACGGTACACAATTTTTTTGCCGACCATTTAAAACCCGCTTGTTCCAACTGATGATGAACGAATGAATAATCGAAGTTGACATTATGAGCCACAAAAATTCTATCCGTCAGCATTTCTAAAACTTTCTCTGAAATATCATCAAAGATTGGCGCATTGGCAACCATTTCGTTATTAATTCCGGTTAATCCAAAAATAGAAGGAGGAATGTCCTGTTCCGGATTTACAAGTGTCACGTAACGATCCAACACATTTGTACCGTCATGAATAATAATGGCAATTTCTGTAATACGGCTTCCACTGGCATTACCGCCTGTGGTTTCAATATCGACTATGGCATATTCTTGCTTCTTCATTTGTATATAACGTAAAATGTTCTATTTCTGTTGTTTATGTTTTTAATCTCGCAAAGACGCAAAAGCGCAAAGTTTTTTTGTTTTAAGTCTTTAAAATAAGACTTTGCGCTTTTGCGACTTTGCGAGCAATTTTTTCATCGCTTAAGAATTAAACTTCATTCGATGTCGAGGAAGATTAATTTCATGTCCTTGCGGATACGGCGCTCGATGCGTTAAACTAACATCTTCTTTTATCAAATTTTGTGTTTTATATTGATCCTTAGCATCCATGTAACGCGGATCTGGAATAAAAGGCATTTTTGCCATTTTATGAATCGTAATGGTAGGAAAGTGATAATCTACCTCAACATTTCCTAACAAAAGATAACAGCCTCCGCCCTGAAAAGGATGTTTTGACAAACTATCAGGAAAATGTGCCGTATCAAAATAAGTGCCTTCGTGATCAATCCAAGTTCCAAAATACATCGAACCTTTTTTGGTCGGAACGTGTTTTCTAGAAATAAGATATGCCAGCATTCTAACTTGTCTTTTATGATATTTTACCAAATCTTTCGCCATAATATCACCACGATGTTTGGTTTGTAAAAGGTCGAAAACTGTGCATGAAATGGGAAAACTCAACAATTCGATTTCATCAAAAGCATCTTCAAAAACAGAGCGTTCTAAAACAGGTAGTTTGAATTCTTTAGCAGGTTCTTGCAGCAATTTTAAATTCCTGTTTTCTGGTTTAAAATTGTTTAAGAGTAAACTTGCACTAATTAAAAGCTGATTTTTTGTTTTTCCTGTAAAGCGAAAAGCGCCAATAAAAATCAATATTTTAACACCTTCAATTCCGATTGGAATGCGGTTGATGAAATTTTCTAAAGAAAGATATTCTCCGTTTTTCTCTCTTTCCGATTCGATTAAATGCGCAATTTTAGATTCTAAACTCTGCAAATGCATAAAACCTAAATAAATATCGGTTCCGTATAAAGTCGTTTGATATTCGCTCTTATTCACACACGGATTATGAACCGTTCCACCCGACATTCTCGCTTCGTGTACATAAACCTCCGTTCTGTAAAATCCGCCTTGATTGTTGATTACCGCTGTCATAAATTCAACAGGATAATTGACTTTCAAATACAAACTCTGATAACTTTCAACTGCATAAGAAGCCGAGTGTGCTTTGCAGAAAGAATAGCCCGCAAACGATTCGATCTGACGGTAAATTTCCTGACTCAAAGCTTCAGGATGTCCTTTTTGAGCACAACTTGCAAAGAAATTATCTTTCACTTTTTGTAAAGCTTCGAGAGATCTTCCTTTTCCAGACATGGCGCGACGCAGAATATCGCCATCAGGAGCGGGAAGTCCGCCGTAGTGTTGAGCAATTTTAATCACATCTTCCTGATACACCATAATGCCGTAGGTTTCGCCAAGATGTTCTCTAAAAACGTCATGAAAATATTCAAACTGATTTGGATTATTATGACGAAAAATATACTCTTTCATCATTCCAGATTGTGCCACTCCAGGACGAATAATAGACGAAGCGGCCACTAGAATTTTATAATTATCACAATTTAATCGGCGTAATAATCCTCGCATTGCTGGGCTTTCGATATAAAAACAGCCAATCGTATTTCCTTTTGCCAAATAAGAATTGCAAACTGCTTCATCTTTAGAAATGGAAGTATCACGAATATCAACTGTTATACCTTGATTTTTTTCAATCAGTTTTACGCTGTCATCAATATGTCCAATACCTCTTTGACTTAAAATATCAAATTTGTCAAAACCAATTTCTTCAGCAATATGCATGTCAAAAAGCACAATTGGAAATCCTTTTGGAGGCATTTCTAAAGGCGTATAATTGGTAATTGGTTCTTCAGAAATGATAATTCCGCATGCGTGCATACTGCGTTGATTTGGATATTTGTTCATCATTTTACCATATTCCTGAACCAACCTTACAATTTTATTTGTGGGATGAAGTTCTTCTGGATTTTTTGCCAAAACATCTAATTCTTCTTTCGGAAGACCAAAAACTTTTCCGACTTCTCTAAAAATAGAACGATATTTAAATTCAACATTCGTTCCGCAGAAAGCAACATGATCTCTGCCGTATTTTCCGAAGATATATTCTAAAATTACATTGCGTTCTTGCCAACTCCAATCAATGTCAAAATCGGGAGGCGTTTTTCGGTTAAGATTTAAAAAACGCTCAAAATACAAATCAAGTTCGATTGGACAGATATCCGTAATTCCGAGGCAATACGCGATAATACTGTTGGCACCGCTTCCGCGACCAATATGCATAAAACCTTGGCTGTTGCTGTATTGAACAATATCCCAAGTAATTAAGAAATAAGCACTAAATTTTAATTCATCAATAACTTTTAGTTCTTTTTCTACGCGTGTTTTTGCTGTTGTATTTTCTTTTCCATAGCGACGTTCAAAACCTTCCATCGCTAAGCCAGTCAACATTTTTATATCTTCTTCACGACTTTTATTAAAGTATTTTTTGTTTTGCGGAACACCAAATTCATATTGAAAATTACATTCGTCAATAATGCGTTGTGTATTCGAAATGATTTCAGAATATTTTTCATAGAAAGGCAAAAGACCGTCTAATGGTTTTATGAAATCAGAAGTTTTGCAATAATCCGCTTCAGTTAGTTTTGACAGAATAATATTGGTGTCAATTGCTCGAAGGACTTTATGTAGATTGTATTCTCTTTTGCAACTAAAAGTCACGGGTTGCAAAACCACCATTTTGGCGATTTTATTTTTATGTTTTGAAGTCAGAAGACTTGAAACTTCTTCAGGACGAACTCCAATAAATTCATTTTCATAAAGCGTTTCGGGAGCATTTTCTAAAGTATAAATCACAAAAGCCGATTCAAATTTTGGAGCTCGCAAAGGAAGATTTTCTCCACTGAAATTATGATTTGTTAAAAAACGATTCATCTCGGCTAAACCTTCTGTATTCTTTGCTAAACCAATATATCGGAATTGATGATCACAACGAAATTCCATTCCAACCAAAGGCTTGATTCCGTTTTTCTCACAATCTCTTATAAAATCATAAATTCCCGTTACCGTATTAATATCTGTTAATGCCATTGCTTTTACATCATGCAAAACAGCCTGCTTGACAAGTTTATCAAGAGGAATCGTGCCATAACGCAGAGAATGATATGAATGACAGTTTAGATACATATTAAGGTTTAGGATTCTCGTTTTTTCGTTTTAAAATTTCGTCTTTAGTATTCGGTTTAAAATGAGCACCAGCGCAACGCATTACGGCATCAAAACCATAACGGCTTTTCATTTTGTCCATAGCGGCATAAAGTGCGAGCATTTCCTGAGTATCTTCAAAAAGATCAATTTGATAGGTTCCGCGTACCAATCCGCTAAAGCGAACGCCAATCAGGCGCAAACGCATACGACGCTGATATACTTTCTCAAAAAGCTCCATTACAGTTTTGGTCAAAATATGATCGGCAGAAGTATATGCAACTCGGGATTGTTTGGTTTCGGTATCAAAATTGGCGTAACGAATTTTAACTGTAACGGTAGAAGTCAACCATTGTTCAGAGCGTAACTGAAAAGCCAGTTTTTCGACCATTCCTAAAAGCACTCTTTTCAATTTTGCAATATCAATGGTGTCTTGAGAAAAAGTGTTTTCTGTCGAAATAGATTTTCTTTCGCTATACGGTTCAACGGGCGTATGGTCGATTCCGTTGGCTTTTTTCCAAATATCAAGACCATTTTTTCCGATCATCTGTTGTAAAACCTCAGCAGGCATTTCGGCCAAAGTCTGAATTTTACGAACACCAATTCGTGATAAAAGCTGAAATGTTACGGTTCCGACCATTGGTATTTTCTGAATCGAAAGCGGATTCAAAAAAGTCTGTACTTTATGTTCTGGAATTTCCAAATTCCCTACTGGTTTTCCTTCGCCAGTAGCAATTTTAGAAACTGTTTTATTGATCGATAACGAAAAACTAATCGGCAATCCAGTTTCCTTAATTACTTTTTGAGCCAATTCATCCGTCCATTTATAACTTCCGTGAAAACGGTCCATTCCAGTAATATCAAGGTAAAATTCATCAACACTTGCTTTTTCTAAAACAGGTGCTTTTTCTTGAAGGATTTCGGTAACATCATGAGATAATCGGGAATATAATTCCATGTCACCTTTCATGACTTTAGCATCTGGACAAAGTTTTAATGCCATTTGAATTGGCATGGCAGAACGGACTCCAAATTTGCGTGCTTCATACGAACAAGAAGCCACAACGCCACGATCGCCTCCACCAATAATAAGCGGAATTCCATTAAGTTCCGAATTGGTAAGCCGTTCGCAGGATACAAAAAAGGTATCCAAATCCATATGTACAATTGCCCGTGCCATTTTCCTTTTGTTTTTGTATGAAACAAAATTAGTACAGATTAGAACATTTTATGTATATTTGCTGTTCCAAATTATAACAAATTTATTATGTCCTTATTTTCAGACAACATCAGAGCATTAAGGGTTAAGCATAAAATATCTCAAGAGAAATTAGCTGAAAACCTTAGCATTACCAGAGGTAGATACGTAAAATACGAAGACGGAACTTCGGAAGCACCGTATGACATTTTAAAAAAGATTGCATTATATTTTCACATGAGTATCGATTTGATATTATCGGTCGATATCCGTAAAATTGATGTGCAAAATTTGATAAAACTAGAAGGCAACCGACTTATTTTACCCATTCAAGTAGATAGTTTTGGAGAAAATTTTATTGAAATTGTATCTCAAAAAGCAAAAGCAGGTTATCTAAACGGATATGCCGATCCAGAATATATTGAAAGTTTACAGCAGATTACACTTCCATTTTTAGGACCAGGAAAACACCGCGGATTTCCCGTTGAAGGCGATTCAATGCCACCACATGAAGATGGTTCTATTATTATTGGTCGTTATGTGGAAAAACTGGGAGATGTGATGGACGGTAAAACGTATATTCTGATTACTAAAAATGAAGGAATGGTGTATAAACGTCTGAATAAAAACAAAAAGAATGCCTTGGTTTTAGAATCAGACAACAGTTTTTATCCAAACTATGAAGTGAAAGCTTCTGATATTTTGGAGATTTGGGAATACGAATGCAACATCGGTCGCTCAGATAAAAAACAAGAAACCACAGAAACTGGAGCAATGAAAGATTTGCTTTTAGAATTGAAAAGAGAAGTTCGAGAGATTAAGAATAATACTTCGAATGCTTAGATTCATTAAAAAAATAAATTAAAAATTAATGATATTCATTGTTTATACAGGTACTGTGAGTTTTATAACAAGAACAGAATTAACACTTGCAGAGTGGGATAAACGATTTGATAAATTTTTAAGAATTATTGGTTTTATTAGTGATGAAGAATTCCTTGATGAGCTTCGGTTTTCATATCATCTTGATGATAAAACTATTGAAGACATAAATGAAATAATCAGTAAAAAGGATTTTGTAAGTATTAGAATTACAAACAGCGTTTTTGAAGGTTTTAAATACTCAGAAAATTATTTGAATTTTATGAATATCGAAGGGCAAATTTTGTATTTCGAAGATTGGAATTTTATATTTCGAGTATTTAATGAAGAATATTTTCTTTGGTGCTTTTTAGGCGGAATAGCTGATGCACAAAGAGAAATTAAATTAAGCGAAGAGGATGTCAAAATATATAACGAAATTGGTTTAGCACAAATAGATTATTTGATTGATAATTTACAGAAAATAGATTCAATCGAATATGAAAAAGCAATTGTCGAAAATAGAAAATTACTTTAAACTGATATTTTGATGAACATCCAAAAAGCCAAAATCGAAGATCATATCCGCTTGACGGAAATCACCAAAAAGTCAAAAGCGTATTGGGGATATTCTGAAGAACAATTGGAAAAATGGAGTAATAATCTAACAGTTACAGCAGATTATATTGAAACAAATCCTGTTTTTAATTTGGTTCATGAAAATCAGGTTGTTGCTTATTATTCTTATTTGAAAAAAGAAGAAAATCAGGTAAAATTGGACAACTTATTTATTTTACCTGAATATATCGGAAAAGGATTTGGTTCTTTTTTAATGAATGATTTCTTGGAAAGAATGCGAAATGAAAAATGCCAAAAAAATATTTTAGATTCAGAACCCAATGCCGAACTATTTTACCAGAAAATCGGCTTTACAAAAATCGGAGAATTCGAAACTTCAATCAAAAATAGATTCATGCCAATTATGGAAATGAATTTATAATTCTAGAGTTTATTTCAAATCAATTTTCAATTGCATTTCATTTTTCAAGTACAATAATACCTCAGCATTCCCCATAGCATCATCAACAGGATTATGCGTGTGCTCTGTTTTTCGAAGATGTTTCCATTGTGCGAAAGTATCATTTACTAAACCGCAGTACAAATCGCCAATTCTTCTTGATGAATATCCAAAAGGATTTCTGTTCAAAAAATGATGAAAATACCAGCAGATAAACATCCAATCAAAACCGTTATTATCGCTAATAAATATTGGTCTTCCTTTTGAATTTTCTTTTATCCATTCTTCAAAATTCAGCATTACCGTTTTAGGATCATCAAACTCTAAAGTTGTTTCTCTTTCGAAACCTGAAATAGCTAAAGCTTGTGGATCAAATTTATCGGAAATAGGTTTTAGTTGTCCGTAAAATGTTTTGTCTAATTTGTCATTTACAATGACAGCACCAAAAGAGATCATAGAATAATCTCCAGGAATCGGCCCATCTGATTCGATATCTACAACTATATAACTCATTTAATTTTTGATTTGTTTTCTAACAAACTTAAAACATTAAATAAAGAATAATTGTATTTTAAGAGAAATTATAAATTAAAAAACCTTCGCAAACCCCAAACCATATTGTTGCCCATTATAAAAAGGCATTATCATAGAAGTTGATTTATTTTCGGCAGATGATTTAAAAAGCTTTTTAGTGATATACGGATTAATCCAATACGCGATTTTAGTACTCAGAATTCCAATTCCAGCTCCAGCGGCAACATCTGTCAGCCAATGGCGATTGTTGTAAATTCTGAAGAGCCCAGTTCCAGTTGCAACGGCGTAACCAGCAATTCCGTACCAAATAGATTTGTCTTTATATTCTTGATATAGAAACTCAGCACCCATAAATGCAGTTGCAGTATGTCCAGAAGGGAAAGAGTTATTCGAACTTCCGTCGGGTCTTTCTTCATGCACAATCGATTTTAAACTCAAAACAGTTGTAGCCATAATAATATAGGAAGTCGCAAATATAACCGAACGATCGCGCATATTGTTTTTTCCTTTTACACCAAAAGCGTTCAAAGCGTAAACAGAAGCGGCAGGCGCATATTGAGAGAAGTCATCAATCGTGATTTTCTCATCAATATCTTCTGTAACTTCATTTTTTATTTGATGATTAAAACTTAAGAGCTGATCATTTCCAATTCCAATTACACCATACCCAATCAAAATCGAAGGAATAATTAATTGTTTGTAACTGAATTTTAAATGATTTGAAGTACTGTCAATTTTTACAATCGAGTCATTTTGCTGTGCATTTGCAGAAAATAATCCGAATAGAAATACTAGGAAAATTGTTTTGTGGAACATTGTTGTGATCGTTATATTTTGCAATATTAACGAATGTTCGATCTTGGTATTTTGGACTTAATTGAACCTTAAGCGAATATTAATCAATGCAATAGCAATATTAAAATATCAATAAGAATTTCAATAGGAAAAAATAATTTTAAACTTTCAGCGTAAACCAAAAAGTGCTTCCCAATCCTAAATTACTCTCAACGCCAACATTTCCATTTTGGGCTTCAATAAATTCCTTGCTGATAGCTAAACCTAATCCCGTTCCCGATTTCTGACTGCCTGGAATCTGAAAATATTTATCGAAAACTTTATCTTTGTATCGAGGTTCAATTCCTTTTCCAGTGTCGATAACCTGAAAAACCATTTGGTTATTTTCTTCTTTTAATTTAATGAGAATCGTACTTTTTTCAGATGAATATCTAATAGCATTCGACAAATAATTAATCAAAACCCAGCCTGTTTTTTCTGCATCTGCTTTTACGTTTTTGAGATTTTCATCGGCATCAACAATTAACTGAATTTGTTTTTGATCGGCCTGAACTTTTACAGCTTCTACGGCATATTGTACAATTTCATGCGGATTACTTTTTCCAATATTCAACTGAATATTTCCAGTTTCTAATTGTGATAAATTCAGTAATTCTCCTGTGATTTTCAACAAACGCTGACTGTCATCTTTTATACTTTCTACCAATTGTTTTTGGTCGTCGTTCATTTCTCCAGTTTTGGTATTTTCAAGCAATTGAAGACTTAATTTTATAGAGGCAATTGGTGTTTTTAATTCGTGCGAAACAGTGGCAATAAAATTGGTTTTGGCAAAATCCAATTCTTTAAACAGCGTAATATTTCGCAGAATAATTACATCTCCAATATTGATTTCTTTTTCTTCACCCGTTGGTGTTATCGTAATATTGTGGATTTCCTTTTCGAAATAACTTTCTTTTCCGTGAGCAAAAATTTTGAGAGGCTGTTTTTTCGGAGTTTCATTTTCTTTCAGAATTAAAGAACGAATTAAATCATTAGAAATCGCCAATTCAGATGTGGGTTTTCCAATAATATCTTCTGATTTCAAGCCAATAATTTTCAGCGCTTCATCATTCACAAATAAAACAATTCCTTCGTTGTCCAAACCAATAATCGGATCATTCATATTATTGATCAATGTTTCTAGTCGTTTTTTTTCAAAAAGAAGTTTATAAACATTGCTGTCATGATATTCCTCCAGCTTTTGCGCCATGGTATTAAACGACTTGGCAAGATCTCCAAATTCACTATGACTTGTAAAATGAACGCGTTCCGAATAATTTTTATTGGCAATTTCCTTAATACTCAAGGTTAATTCCTTAATCGGATTTGCAATATTATTTGGAAGATTAACCAATAAATTAAAAGCAATCAGAAAACACAAAGTTCCCACAATCGCAATCGACAAATTAGCCGTTTCTGCTGATTGTTTGGCGATATCACTTTTCTGTTTTATAGCGTCGAGATTCAATTTCATGATCGCAAAAATATCTTGACGAATTTGGGCTTTTACAGTTTCATCAGAATTGTTTTTAGCAAGAAGAGCAAAGCTTTCTTTTAGCTTTTCCGTTGCTTGTTTTTCGCCTGGCTCCGTAATATTTCGGGTTTGTTTTTCGAGATTTTCCTCAAAATTCTGAATTGTTTTTTTCGAATCTGATTTCATTCCGTCCAAAGCAAAAATCATATTTCGTGAATATTCCAGCGTATTGTAATTCGATTTCAGAATATTCTCAGTGTCCTGCTTAATCAAAAAAACAGAATAAGCACTCACTAAAGAGAGAATGATGATCATTAAAAATAACAATCCAACACCCAGATTCAATTTGGTTTTAATTCTCATAAGTTTAAAAACAAGTTTTTTATATACGGACCATTAAGAGATTAAGAAAATTAAGGTTTAGCACCTAGTTTTAATCTAGAATATAGAACAGTAAGCTTAATGTTCTGTGCACAAAGAAAAACTTAATTTACTTAATCTCTTAATGGTAAAAAAATCAAGATAGTATAACAAGATCGACATTTGATAACGATAATTTATTTAACAGACGCCTGAAAATTGTTGTAGACAAAATTACTTTAAATAAATTCAAATGCGGTTTTCCAATGCAGACAGTTGTAATTTGTTTTTCCTCTACAGTCGTCAAAATCGCATTGGCAATATTCGAATTTTCTAACTTAATAACTTCAGCTCCTAATTGCACGGCGAGTTTAAAGTTATTAATTAAATGCCTTTGTTTATCAAGTGCTATTCGTGTACTGCTTTCTTGTGGCGTTTCGACATACAAAACATACCAAATCCCGTTATAATAACTTGCCAAACGCGCCGCTTTTCTAATTACGATTTTAGCTGTTTTTTCATTACTGCTAATGCAAGCCAACAATTTTTCATGACGTAAAGCATGCAGATTCGGAACTTCATTTTCTACTTTTCGAACGACCTGACTCGCCACTTCTTTCAAAGCCAATTCACGCAACTGCAGAATTTGTTCCGATTTGAAAAAGTTCTGCAAAGCCATCTGAATTTTATCTGCCGTATAAATTTTTCCTTCTTTTAAACGCGCAATCAAATCTTCAGAAGTCAAATCGATATTTACCACTTCGTCTGCCAAACGCAAAACATTATCCGGAATTCTTTCCTGAACGTCAATGTTTGTAATACGTTTTACATCTTCATTCAAACTCTCGATATGCTGAATATTGACTGCCGAAATCACATTAATTCCAGCTTCCAGAATTTCCAGAACATCTTGCCAACGTTTTTCGTTTTTGCTTCCCTCAACGTTTGTATGCGCCAATTCATCAACAATAACCACTTCTGGTCTAAGGTTGATGATGGCCTGAACATCGAGTTCTTCGAGTTCTTTTCCTTTATAAAAAATAGTCCGTCGCGGAATAATCGGCAGACCAGACAATAACTCATGCGTTTCTTTCCGCATATGCGTTTCGATGTAACCAATTTTGACATCGATTCCGTTTTTCAATAACGAATGCGCTTCCTGAAGCATACGGAAAGTCTTGCCCACACCGGCGCTCATCCCAATGTAAATTTTGAATTTTCCTTTTCGGGATTTCTGAATCAAATCCAGAAAGTGCTGTGCGTTATTTTCGTTTTCCATTTTTTAGTTTTTTTTGCCACGAAGGCGCTAAGACACTAAGTTTTTTGTTTCACGCAGATTTATAAAGATTTAAGCAGATATTCGCAGATTATTTAAATAAAAATCCAATTAAATCTGCTGTAATCTGTAGAATCTGCGTGAAATAAATTTTTAAATCTTTTTTCTAGAAACTAATAGCCAATGCTGTCGTCACAAAAGTATTCGTATCTGTTGGCAGATTGTTTTTGGTGAAAATTTCATCTTTGCTTGACAGATTTCTTGCTTCAATTCTAAACATAACATTATCAGTAATTAAGTAGTCAAAGTTAGCTGAAAATCCGTAAGTTTTGAATCCGTTTGGTGTTGAGGTTGCGATAATTACACCTTTTTCGTCACTGTAATATTCACCTCGTGCCGCCAATTGAATTTTATCCGTCGGCTTGTATTGCAGAATCAAAACAGGCGAAAACCACGTATCATATTTGTTACTATTTTTAGCCGATTGCTGTGAACCAATATCAAAACCAGCTGTTAGATTTGTTTTGTCTGTGACTTTAAATTGTCCGTAGAAATTATTGAAGTAACGCCATTTTTTGTCAATATCAGGTTGTTCGTTTCCTGCATAAGTGCTCCAATTCAAAGCTACTCTGTCTGTAGGTTTAAAAGTAACCTGCGTCCCAAAAGCCGGAGTTTGATTCCCATCTACTTTCTGAATTCGTTGCCAGCCGTTTAAATACATTGCAGCCAAATACCATTTTCCAGAATCAGTAGTGTAACCTATTTTTACGCCTGCTTCATAATAAGGCGAATTCTCAGCTAGAATGCTTCGGGTTAAATTCGCGCAGTCTTTTCCAATCGCACTTTCAAAACCAATATGCGAAGGCATAATTCCCGCATCGATCCACAAATCATGCTTTTGTGAAATCTTCACACCAACATTCGCTTCATAAATATTTTTCAATAAATCCTGCTCAGCCGACATATTATATTGCGCGTAAGTTCCCGCCATCAGCGCAAAATTCCCTCGGACATTTCCTTTCGAATAATTCACTTTTGCCAAACCTAAATTCAGGTTCACTTCATTACTTCGGTTATAATTATAAAAAAAGTTTGGCCGTGTATGATTTTCTGGTTTCCCGAAATCATAACTATAATAAACGTCTACATATCCAGAAAACGTAAACGGACTTTTAGATTCTTCTTGTGCATGTAAATTGCTAAAACCAAAAGCGATTAAAGCAGTAAGTATTATTTTTTTCATTGTTAATTGTGGTATTCAACCCAAAAGGGTAATTAATTTATTTAGTAGATTTTTTAGGAGCGAATCCCGCTATCCGTTTCAATCTTTTGTGCCGAACCCCGGCACAAAAGGATTTCCACTACTATCGGGGCTAGGGCATTTGGGGTAAAAAGGACGTATTATTTCCTGCAAGGTTTTCAAAACCTTGTAGGTATTTAATTTTTTAAAGTTTAGTTTTCGATTCCAATTTTCGTTTAGTTTGTCATCCCGAGGAACGAGGGATCACACTAGTAATTCGACAAAGATTGGTTATTAACTGTGCGGAGCTTCTAGTGTGATTTCTCCTTCGTCGAAATGACAAAAAATGGCGAAATTATTTTGTCATACCTACAAGGTTTTAAAAACCTTGCAGGAGAAAAAACTTAGCAACTTAGTATCTCAGAATCTTAGCATCTTTTAACGCAACGCATCAAGCGCCACATTCAACTCCAAAACATTCACAGTTTCAGGACCAACAACAGCCGTATTAATTTTAGATTCCACTAAAGCTTTTACTTTCGCTTCAGCTAAATTTCGTTCTTTGGCCACACGTTTCACTTGAACCAAAGCGCCTTGAGGAGAAATATTCGGGTCTAAACCACTTCCTGAAGCCGTAACCATATCAGCCGGAATTTCAGCTTTTTTCAAGTACGGATGAACGACAAGAAAAGTATCAATTCTCTTTTGAACCAAAGCTAAATATTCAGCATTGCTCGGGCCTTTGTTGCTTCCGGCACTTCCAGCAGCATTGTAATCAACTGCCGAAGGTCTTCCCCAGAAATAATTCGATTTATCAAACTTCTGTCCGATTTTCTGATAACCAACCACTTTTCCATTAACCGAAAAAGTTTCTCCTTTTCCTTGATTGGGAGCAATTTGTGCGATTCCGTAAATCGCAAGAGGATAAATAACTGCGAATAAGATTAATGTAATCACAGTAAGTTTTATAAGTGAAAAAATAGATTTCATGTTTTTTGAGGTTCTAAGGTTCTGAGATGCTGAGGTTCTAAGGGTTTCTTCGCAGAACTTAGCAATTCAGAACCGATGTTTTTTATTTAAATTTTTGTTAGATTCTAGATTTTCCGATTCTAAAAGAAAACCTTAGTTCCTTAGAAGCTTAGCATCTCAGAAGCTTACATAAAGATTGCGACAACCAAATCAATTATTTTTATTCCAATAAAAGGAACAATCAAACCGCCTAGACCATAAATCAAAAGATTACGTTTTAGAATCGCACTTGCTCCAATCGGACGATATTCAACACCTCTTAACGCTAGAGGAATTAAGATCGGAATGATAATGGCATTGAAAATTACAGCCGATAAAATCGCACTTTCAGGACTATGCAAATGCATGATGTTCAAACCTTGTAATGCTGGAATTGCAGTAATGAAAAGCGCAGGGACAATCGCAAAATATTTAGCAACGTCATTCGCAATTGAGAAAGTAGTCAGCGTTCCGCGTGTCATTAAAAGCTGTTTTCCAATTTCGACAATCTCGATTAGTTTCGTTGGATCATTGTCAAGATCTACCATATTTCCCGCTTCTTTAGCTGCTTGTGTTCCGCTGTTCATGGCAACGCCTACATTAGCTTGTGCAAGGGCAGGAGCATCATTTGTTCCGTCTCCCATCATGGCAACCAGACGACCTTCGGCTTGTTCTTTTCTGATGTAATTCATTTTATCTTCTGGTTTCGCTTCAGCAATAAAATCATCAACTCCAGCTTTTTCAGCAATAAACTTAGCTGTCAACGGATTATCACCTGTAACCATAACCGTTTTGATTCCCATTCTGCGTAAGCGTTCAAAACGTTCTTTCATCCCGGTTTTAATAATATCCTGTAATTCGATTACACCTTGAATTTCGTTGTTTTTGATGACTACTAAAGGTGTTCCTCCGTTAGAAGAAATGGAGATAACTTGTTGCAAAGTATCTTCAGGAAAAGCATTTCCAGCTTGTTCTGCGATTTTTTTAGCCGCATCTTGTGCACCTTTTCGAATATTCGTTCCGTCTTTTAAAACAACACCCGAAGTTCTGGTTTCGGCAGTAAATTTGATGGTGTGTGAAATGTCTGAAGTAGTTTGTAAAAAGCTTGCTTTTGCTTCATTTTTTACATCAATCATTTCGCTTAATTCTAGTATACTCTTCCCTTCTGGCGTATCATCAGCAAGGGAACTCAATACAGCAGATTTAACGAAATCTTCAAAAGAAATGCCTTTTGTCGGGTAAAAATTGGTTGCTTTTCTGTTCCCAATTGTGATTGTTCCCGTTTTATCCAAAAGCAAAACATCAATATCTCCCGCAGTTTCAACCGCTTTACCCGATTTTGTAATTACATTGGCACGCAAAGCCCTGTCCATTCCTGCAATTCCGATCGCAGAAAGTAATCCTCCAATTGTCGTCGGAATCAAACAAACAAACAAAGCAATAAAAGCAGCAATAGTAATAGGAGCGTTGGCGTAATCAGCAAAAGGTTTTAGGGTAACGCAGACAATCACGAAGATTAAGGTAAAAGCGGCTAACAAAATAGTCAACGCAATTTCGTTTGGCGTTTTCTGGCGGCTCGCACCTTCAACCAAAGCAATCATTTTGTCCAAAAAGCTTTCTCCAGGTTCTGAAGTTACTTTTACTTTGATTTTATCAGACAAGACTTTTGTTCCTCCAGTAACAGAAGATTTGTCTCCGCCCGCTTCCCGAATTACAGGAGCACTTTCTCCCGTAATAGCACTTTCGTCAATTGTAGCCAGACCTTCGATAATTTCTCCGTCGGCAGCAATTAAATCACCTGCTTCACAAATGAAAATATCGTCTTTCTTTAATTGAGAAGAACTAATGTTTCTGATTTCTCCATTTGGCAGAATCTGTCTTGCAGGAGTTTCTTCACGGGTTTTTCTTAAACTGTCGGCTTGTGCTTTTCCTCTGGCTTCGGCAATAGCTTCGGCGAAATTGGCAAATAAAAGCGTTACAAATAAAATTAGGAAAACAATTAAATTGTAAATAAAACTGCCCTGATCTGTTGCGCCCATTAAGATCGAAACGCAAACGGCAAACATAATGGCAGTTCCAATTTCTACGGTAAACATTACCGGATTTTTAATCATCATTTTTGGATTCAGCTTCAAGAAAGACTGCAATAATGCTTCTTTTACCTGTTTGCTTTCAAACAATGATGTGGATTTATTAGTTGTCATTTTCTTGTAAAAAGTTAAATGTTATTTGTTAAATGTCATGCGATGCAAAACACATAGTTTGTAGAACATAGCCAACGGTTTCAACCGTTGGGACGCAACGTATATCGCAATCGATGAAATTATCAGGACGTTATGCCAATCTTTGTCCCCAAGGTTGAAACCATGGGCTATGTTTTAAATGCTTTATGAATATTCGAATCGACGATTATTTTAGAGTAAAGTATTCTGCCAATGGTCCCAATGCCAGCGCAGGAAAGAAAGATAAAGCGGCAACAATAGCGATTACAGCAAAAATCATAATTCCGAAAATTGTGGTATCAGTTTTTAAAGTTCCTGCACTTTCTGGAATGTATTTTTTGTTGGCTAATAAACCTGCAATTGCCAAAGGTCCGATGATAGGAATGAAACGGCTTAACAGTAAAACAATTCCTGTAGTGATATTCCAAAACGGATTATTATCGCCTAAACCTTCAAAACCTGAACCGTTGTTAGCAGCGCTCGAAGTATATTCGTATAACATTTCAGAGAATCCGTGGTTTCCAGGATTGTTTAGCCAGCCTGTTGCATTTCCGCTGAACCAATATCCCATTGCAGTATCATGTGCAGCAAAATAAGAAGCTAAAGCTGTTCCGGCTAAAATCAATAATGGGTGAAGAATAGCAATAAAAGCAGCAATTTTGACTTCTCGGGCTTCGATTTTCTTTCCGAAAAACTCAGGAGTTCGGCCCACCATTAAACCTGAAATGAAAACAGCCAGAATAATGAAAATGTAAAAGTTGAGGTAACCAACACCGCATCCGCCATAAAATACATTGACCATCATGGCTAATAATTGAATCGCTCCCGAAACCGGCATTGAACTATCATGCATACTGTTTACAGAACCTGTCGAAATCACCGTTGTAGCGATACTCCAGAAACCTGAAATAGCAGGCCCAAAACGGACTTCTTTTCCTTCCATTGCTCCGTTTAATTGAGAAATTCCCATTTTTTCGATAGCAGGATTTCCACTGATTTCACTTGACATTGTTGGAATTACCAGGAGTAAGAATCCAATCGTCATTACACCAAAAACGATATAAGAAAATCTTCGTTTATTTAGGAAGAAACCAAGCGCAAAAATCATTGCAAACGGAATAATCAATTGTGCCCAAAGTTCAATTGCATTGGTAAAATAAGTTGGATTTTCTAAAGGATGAGCAGAGTTCGCTCCAAAGAACCCACCACCGTTTGTACCAATGTGTTTAATGGCGATAAAAGCAGCAGCTGGTCCGCGGGAAACTTCAACATGATCACCTTGCAAAGTAGTAATAGCATCTTTTCCTTCAAAAGTCATTGGAGTTCCGCTAAAAACCAAAGCAGTTGCTACAATTACTGAAAGTGGCAATAAAATACGAGTACAGCTTTTTACAAAATAGTTGTAGAAATTCCCCAGTTTGTCCGTAGTTCTTTCGCGCATAGCGGTAAAAGCCATTGCAGCCGCAGCGATTCCGACACCAGCCGAAACAAATTGTAAAAACATCAATACCATTTGCGATAAGTATGAAACCCCGCTTTCGCCAGAATAATGTTGTAAATTACAGTTTACAACAAATGAAATAGCAGTATTAAATGCTAAATCAGGCGACATTGATGGGTTATTATCTGGATTTAATGGTAAGGAACCCTGAAAAAGCAGGACAAAAAAGCAGAGAAAGAACCAAACCATATTGATGCTCAAAAGTGCTTTTAGGTGCTGTTTCCAGTTCATTTCTTCAGCTGGATTGATTCCGCTGATTTTAAAAATAAATTTTTCAAGCGGATTGAAAATCGGGTCAAGAAGTGTTTTGTTTCCTAAAAAGACTTTAGCAATATATTTCCCGAAGGGAATCGCTAAAACAATAGTTAGGAGAAAAATACCTATGACACCTAGTAATTCTGTATTCATAATTTTTATTTTTTGTGAAATGCGAATCGTAAAATGTAAAAAGAGAAACTTCTAACTTTTTGCATTTCACTTTTTACATGATTTAAAATTTTTCAGGTTTAATTAATACATAAACCAAATACACGAAAACGGCAATTGAAACAATAAAGAGTGCAGTCATGATTTAGATTTTTTCAAAGAATTCAACAGAGAGGAAACAAATAGCGAACAGTAAAACGGCTAGGCCGAGTAAAAGAAAAGTGATCATAAAGAGGAATTTTAGATTTAAGATTGTAGATTTTAGATTATCGTGTGTAACGATTAAACAATTAAACAGTTAACCGATTAAACTTTTTAAACCCCAGACGCATTAACCTGTTTGATATATTCTGCTTTAAGCGTTTGCGGGAAAAGATGAGAAATATTGCAGTGACGCATTTCCATAAAAGACGAAACCGAAAATACATACACGTTTGAAATCGCATTTTTAGTTTCGATGCTTCCAGTAATAAATAACCGTTCAGCAAGTGCTAAACATTTTTTAGCCCGAACGATATTACCGCAGATAATATTTTTTTTAGTTATCTCAGCAAAGCGTTCCGCTTGTTTGTAAATAGAATTAACTTGATTTTTCATGAGAAGGAATTTTTATGTTCTTCCTCTTTATGCCAAAATATATTCCGAAAATGTAGAGTAGAGTGTAAGGTATTGTAAAATAAGAAGTTGTTGTTTTGTGTCAAAAATTGGGCATAAAAAAAGCCTATCAAAATGATAAGCTTTTATTAAAATGATAAGATGATTTTAATTATTAATGGTAAATTGTTAATGGTAAAATGTGATCAGTTATTTGGTTTTAATTTTAAAATTGGAATTTGGATTTTAAATTTTGGAATTTTCAATCCCATATTCCTCAATCTTTCTATACAAAGTCGCAATCCCAATTTCCAATAATCTAGCTGTTTCAGCTTTATTTCCTTTAGTATAATTCAAAACCTTTTGAATATGCAGTTTCTCAATACTCTGCATCGAAAAAGCCGACATAGATTTTGAGTTCTTTTCTGTTTGATGTTGCATTTCATAAGGCAAAACATCAGAAGTCAAAGTATCGCCATTGCTCAAAATAACCGATCTTTCAATGACATTTTTGAGTTCGCGGATATTTCCAGGCCAAGAATAATTTTCTAATTTCTCTAGAAAATCCGCTGAAGTTTGTAAAGTCTTTTTATTCGTTTTTTCAGAAAATTGTTTCACATAAAAATTAGCCAGCAACGGAATATCTTTTGCTCTTTCGCGAAGTGAAGGCAATTTGATTTCGAAAATATTCAAACGGAAATACAAATCAGAACGGAAACGATGCGCTTCACTTTCTTCCTTTAAATCTCGGTTTGTAGCAGCAATCAATCTGAAATTTGATTTTTTAGAAGTCGTGTCTCCAACTGGAATATATTCACTAGTTTCTAAAACACGCAATAATTTCGCCTGAAGATCAATTGGCATTTCTCCAATTTCATCCAGAAATAAAGTTCCGCCATTTGCTTCTTCAATAAAACCTTTTTTATCTTTTAAAGCTCCTGTAAATGCACCTTGTTTATGCCCGAAAAGTTCGCTTTCTAAAATTTCCTTGCTGAAAGTACTACAGTTTAAAGCCACAAAAGATTTTCCTGCTCGATTACTGTTTTCATGAATTGCTTGTGCAAAAACCTCTTTTCCAGTTCCTGTTTCACCAGTCAATAAAACAGTCGAATCGGTTTTGGCTACTTTTTGAGCCAAATCAATAACCTGTTCAATTCCTTTTGATTTGCCGATTATGGTATTAAAAGAATATTTATCTCCAATTCGTTTTTCAAGCTGTTTTACTTTTTTCTGCAAATGCACTTTTTCGACGGCTTTATAAAGAAGCGGAATAATTTTGTCGTTATCATCTCCTTTTACAATATAATCGAAAGCACCATTTTTCATTGCTTGCACGCCGTCTGGAATATTTCCAAAAGCCGTCAGCAAAATAGTTTCTGTTAAAGGAAAACTGCTTTTTATGTTTTGAACAAAATCAACGCCATTTCCGTCAGGCAATTTCACATCACACAAAACAACATCAATATCGGTTTGTTCCAGTTTTTTGAAACCAGATTTTAAATCTTTCGCTTCAAAAACTTCAAATCCTTCCGATTTAATAATACGAACCAGCAGACTTCTCAGTTTTTCTTCGTCGTCTATAATTAAAATTTTGTGTGTCATTTGCAGAGATGCTAAATCAAATTTTGGTATTCGATGTACAAATTTAGCTTTAAAATCTGTTCACTTTTTTGAATCGACAGAAATTATTTTAGTAGTAGAATCAGTTTTAAAATATTCTTTTCAAAAAGAAATGTACTTTTAGTTCGAAAATTAACCACTAAAAAATAATGTCAAAACGAATTCTCCTAATAGTAACTGTCATATTTTTTGGCAGTTTCAATGTTTTTCCAAATGGAATTATCGAAAAAGATTCTTCAAAACCGAAAATCATTTCATTCAAAATAAAATTAAAATCGGCCGATAAAGTAAAAATTGCCGTTGCTCCTTTAAAATATAACAAACATTTAGCCTATAGTTTTACGCTCGACGATGGTTACAGATCGGCTTATCTGACTGCTTTTCCTTTATTGAACGGAGGAAAAATCAGCAATTCATCCATAAACGAATGGAAAATCGATCAAGGCGGAGACGGAACAACTTCTGAAGGACTTTTCTATTCTGACGGAATGGGAAATAAAATTCCGTTTAAATTGGCATTAGCAATTAATGGAGGTTCAATTCGTGATTTACCAGAAAACCGCGGACATCTTTCATGGACTGAGGTAAAAGAAATGTACAATGCAGGCTGGGATATTTTGAATCACGGTTTTCATCACGCCACAAAACACGGAACAAATTATTTGACAGAAGTAACCGAAAATAAAACTTCTATAAAGCAAAATCTAGATTTCACAATGTCACATTTCGTGGTTCCTGGCGGAGAAGGCGATGAGAAATATTATTTGGAATATGAAAAAGACGCACTTAACAACGGACATTTTTCGGTAGCGTCTTATTATGGTGTTGGCCCTGTTTTTAAAGTGGATTCAAAAGTAGATTTAGATAAAATGATTTCTGCCCGAACTTTTGTGCAGAGTTCAAAAGATACGATCACATTTAAAACAATGGATCGTTATCTAAAAACTTTAGATTCGATCGCGAAACAACCCAATACGGTTTGGTTTAACGAATTCACGCACGGAACTGGAAATACAAATCTGTGGAATCTAAGCGTGCGTTTTCCTGAATTCAAATATTATATGATAACACTTGCCAACAAATACGGTTTAAAAGGAAATGACTCAATCTGGATGGCGCCGTGGCAAGAAGTTTACGAATATATTTGGTTAAGAGACAGAATCAAAGTCGATTTTCAACAGAAAAATAAAGACGTAACGGTTATAATTCAGCTTCCAGAAATTCCAGAGACTTTTAGAAACCGTGATATTTCATTGAATATAGAAACTTCATCAAAATTTGAAATCGAAACCAATAAAGATTTAAAAATAAAAGATGATGGTAAAACAACTCACAAACAAATTTTACTACAATTGTTGAGGTAACATTTGTAGTTACAAATATTATAATTCTATTAACATTAGAAAAGAAAAGGCATTCGCATAAATGACTTAATTTTGCATTTTAGCCTTAATTTATATGAAAAACCCAATTTCAGTCTCAATATTAGAGCTTGCGATCATTACTCAAGATAGTAACGCAACCGAAACATTTCAAAAAACAAAAGACATTGCTCAATTAGCTGATAAACTAGAATACAAGCGAATTTGGTTAGCAGAACATCACAATATGGCGCATGTTGCTAGTACAGCAACTGTTGTTTTGATTGGTTATGTAGCAAGTCAAACTAAAAATATTCGCGTAGGTTCTGGTGGAATCATGTTGCCAAATCATTCTCCTTTAGTAGTGGCCGAACAATTCGGAACTCTCGAAACACTTTATCCAAATAGAATCGATTTAGGTTTAGGAAGAGCACCTGGAACAGATCAGCCAACTGCCGAAGCAATTCGAAAAGATTTTTTTGAGCAAGCACAGCGATTTCCGCAAAATGTAAGCAAACTTCAAGAATACTTTTCATCTGAAAATGCTACTGGAAAAGTTCGTGCATTCCCAGCCGAAGGTCTAAATGTTCCAATCTGGATTTTAGGATCAAGTATGGACAGTGCAGCTTTGGCCGCTGCTTATGGCCTACCTTATGCTTTTGCTGGTCACTTTGCGCCAAAGCTGATGATTCAGGCATTTGAATTTTATAGAGAAAATTTCCAGCCATCAGAGTATTTGGATAAACCAAAAACAATGGCATGTGTCAATATCATAGCAGCAGACACAAATGAAGAAGCAGAATTATTGTCTACTAGTTTGTATCAAATGTTCTTAAACCTAATTAGAAATGACCGCAAAGGGTTACAGCCGCCAGTTCCATCATTAGATGATATTATGAACGAAGCAGAACGTTTCCATGTAAACCAAATGACAGCAGGAACCTTTACAGGAAACAAAGAACAATTAGTAACCGATTTGAAAAAGTTCATCGACTACGCAAGAATCGACGAACTGATGGTGACAAGTCCAATCTTCGATCATCAAGCAAAACTAAAAAGCATTCAAATAACCAAAGAAGTGATAGACACTTTGAATCAGTAATATTTATTATATATAGTATAGTTTTTACTCTATTTATATATAAGAGTAATTCTCATTTCGAACCCGACAGTTTTTCAAAACCTGTCGGGTTTATTTTTAACACATATATAATGTAGTCATTTGTTGTCCGTTTGAGCGGAGCCGAAACCTGGCATTTTGGAATTTGTAATTTAAAAATTGGAATTTCGGATTTGATTTGGAGCTGTTTCCCGCTATGCGCTGCAATCTTTTCATGGCGAACCCCGCCATAAAAAGGATTTCCGCTCCTATCGGGGCTAGGGGGAGGCGTCTTCGGAAGAGGTTTTCGGGGAAGAGGGCATTATTGGGAGATGAAAAATAGCGAAAAAACGGTTCCGAAAACAGAAAACTCTGCAAAATGGAGAATCCAAATCCCCAATAAAATAGGGAAAAGCGAATCAAAGGAAGAAAAACCCCACATGAACCCAAAAAAAATACAAATGTAAAGAAGCCGTTACCAGACAGTTAAGAAAAAGGATGAAAAAAGAATAGAAAAAGCGGGAGAAAAAGCTTGCGCAAGCGGAAAAATGCACTACTTTTGCACCCGCAACAGCGAAACGCGCTCTTCGAAATACCGTTAAGAATTGAGAATCGGAAGAAAAGGAATCTTCCAGAAAAAAAGATTCGAAAAAGCTTGCGGAATCGGAAAAAGCGCTTTACATTTGCACCCCGCAAAACACGGAAAGCTCTTTGAGGAACTGGAAAGGAAGATGAGAAAAATGAGGCGAAAATAAAGCCTTAAAAAATTTCAAGTTTTTCTTGCAGGTTAAAAAAAGAAGTTTTAGTTTTGCACCCGCTTTGAAACACAAGCGAAGATAAAAAGACACGTTCGTAGACATATTGA